>Ga0334890_1000059_pt1 | contig 187069 bp, 160 predicted proteins | sample GraSluR1_MG_3_FD_207220 | JGI IMG/M metagenome (GOLD analysis project Ga0334890, IMG submission 207220) | Sludge microbial communities from methane-producing bioreactor in Wageningen University, Netherlands - Granular Sludge_31_08-R1 | ecosystem: Engineered > Bioreactor > Anaerobic >...
GTTCCTCAAGACGACGTGGAAGCCGCCGGCTGGTACCAAAAGGCTGCGGAACAGGGAGATTCCCGTGGACAGACCAATCTCGGATGGATGTACGAAAAAGGCAAGGGCGTTCCGCAGAGCGACACGGAGGCGGTGAAGTGGTACCGGATGGCAGCGGAACAAGGAAATGTCTACGGACAGACAAACCTCGGATGGATGTACGAGAGCGGACGCGGAATTCAGAAAAACGACCGCCTGGCCGTCGAATGGTACAGCAGGGCGGCCGAGCAGGGGCATGTCCGCGCCCAGGCCAACCTCGGATGGATGTACCAGAACGGGCTCGGCGTGGAGGCGAGCGACGTCGAGGCCGTAAAATGGTACCGCAGCGCCGCCGAACAGGGAGACTCCCGTTCGCAGACCAATCTCGGATGGATGTACGAAAAGGGCAGAGGCGTTCCGCAGAGCGATGCGGAGGCCGCGAAGTGGTACCGGATGGCCGCGGAGCAGGGAAATGTTTACGGACAGACAAACCTCGGATGGATGTACGAGAACGGGCGCGGAGTTCCGAAAAGCGACAGGAGAGCCGTGGAGTGGTATCGAAAGGCTGCGGAGCAGGGTCATGCGACGGCGCAGTCGAACCTGGCCTGGATGTACGAGAACGGACGCGGCGTCCAAAAGGATATCAACAAAGCGATCGAATGGTATCGAAAGGCCGCGCAACAGGGTGACGAGCGAGCACGAACCGCTCTCGAAAATTTGAAGCCGAAATAGACTTCCGGAAAACAGGATCCTACATACGACCAAATGATGCGTGCAGAAGAAAAGAGCGCAGGAAAAGCGAGCTTTTCTTCTGCTTTTTTGCAGCTCGTTCCGGCAGAGCAAGCCATTCCGTCATAGTTTTTTTCCAGAATACCCGTGAAAAACCCAATCGACAGGAGACCGATAGAAAGCGGCAATACGTTCCGGCTGCATCGCACAAGGCGAATGCAATCCTGTCCGACTCCTTCCCGTGAAAATGATCCCTCTTTCTCAATAACACAAAAAACGTTTTTCCTGCCCCTATCTTGAGGTGTTTTCCCCTCCTGCCCTGACGTTTCATTTCAGCGGACAACCTTAGGCAGAGAGGGCATCACCGGTTCTCGCCGGGGCCGCCGGTGCAGATTGTCGTCCTTGACAACTGCCCAAGCGATCGACTCGGCTTACTGCGTTCGCCGGGTGTCTGCTTGTGAAACCTACATCAATGTCTTTTCTCGATCCGGGCTCTGCCCCCAGAGGGTCTTCTCTTTGCCTCCGACGGAGCACATTCACCTGATGCTCGGTGCCCCTCTGCCTTACAAACCCGCGTATTTAGGGGTGCATCTTTCGCTTGACTTGCTTTATAAGCTCATGTACTCTTTTTGTTTGATAGATGAAACAAGAAGTGCTCGCTGCACAACAAAACATTCATCAAACAAATTCCGTAAGCCAAAAAACAAACAAGCGGAGGTTTTTCATGCCCCTCGGAAAAAAAGGAACCGACTATCTAAACCGTCCATATCGGAGCATTGTTGCGACTCTTTTTCGAAATATGCTCTGCGCAGCTCTCGTCTTTGCGGCAGGAGCGTTCATCATCGCCAAGACTTCACCGGAGCCCGGACGTTGGCTCACTTCTCTCGTGCGGCACTTCGACGGCGTGGTTCGGAGCGGAATCCGTTCGTTCCAGGAGAAACCGGATCTTTTGAAACTTCTTCACTTCGGCTGGTTCTCCCTGCTCTACGGCTTTATTCACTCTGCCGGACCGGGGCACGGAAAGGCGCTCGTCGGCGCCTTCTTTCTCCGCAAGCCCCACTCCCCCGGCAAGGCCTTTGTTCTGGCGGGAGTGATCGCCTTCGTCCACACGATCGGAGCGGTTATTCTCTCCTTCGCCTTCGCCACTTTGCTCAAGGGGCTCGGGATCTTCTTTCGAGTCCGTCTCCAAGGCTATATTATCGCTGCGAGCGGCGCACTGATAGCGGTGATAGGGCTTTCGATGCTCTTCTACAAACTGATGGGACGCAAACCTGTCCCCCGGAGTACCTCCGTGGAAACCGGGAGAGAGGAGTCGGCCTTCGAGAGCCCCTTTCTGCTGGGAGCGGCGGCCGGGATTGTCCCCTGCCCGGCCGCGATGATGCTGATGCTTTTCTCAATCTCGCACGGCATAGTCCCTTTCGGCATTTTCTCCGTGCTGGCGATGTCTCTGGGGATGTTTCTTCTCCTGAGCGTCATCGGCATCTTGACGGTCAAAGGGCGAGAAAGACTGCTGCACTTCGCCGGAGGAAGAGGCATGGAACGTATCGGAACGGTACTCGAATACTGCTCGCTGAGTCTGATAGCGCTCATCGGCGTCCTGATGACGGCGAGCATTCTCGCGTAGGAGAGCGCCATGCGAAGAACCTTCTCCGCGGCCATGATCGGATTCTTGCTGCTCCTGCTTCCGGCGGGAGCCGGAGCGCATCCTCATATCTTCCTGGAGACCTCGGTCGGTGTCGAGATTTCTAGCGGACGGCTGGAGGGCCTTAGAGTCCGCTGGGAGTGGGACCCCTGGTTGAGCGAGGACATCATTCTCCAGTGCGACACGAACGCCGACGGGAGATTCGACGCCTCAGAAACGGAGTGTGTCCGACGAAACTTCTTCGAGGATGCCTGGGAAATAGGATACTTTACGACCATTCTCGTCGACGGCCGAAAGATACCGTTCGAAAGAGCAAGAGAGTTCACCGCCAGGGTCATGCAGCCGGACGGTATGGTCGTCTTCGATTTTCTTCTGCCCTTCGCGCGGCCCCTGCCTGCCCGGGGAAAGGTTGAGATACTCTTCAACGACGACACGATCTTCACCGCATTCGACGATTTCGTCGGTACCATCGGCGATATTTCCGCGATAAAGGGGTTTACATCGGGGATATACGAGGATTTCGGGGTGAGAATATCGTTCTCGCTCTGACGGACGAAGAAAGCCGGCTCGCACGCCTCCACTCCGGAATCCATTCTCTCGCTACGAAAAATGCCGGGAAAGCAGTATAATGATCAATGAGCAATTTCTCGGGATAGCGTTTCATTCAGCGAAACAAATCTTTTTCCCGGCACATCGGACACACAAGGGCTGCCGCGAAGAGAACCGCTGAGTACCCGCTTCCGGGACACATTCGAGAAGGAGGTGCGCCATGGCGCGAATCGCCTTTCCCTACAACGGTTTCGGCGATATGATCATTCCCGATGAAAACCTTCTGGCGGTGCTCGCTCCCCTGATCGCGACGCCGGGGACGGGAACGGATCTGAAGGAGGTGGAGAGGGCTCTCGCGGAGCCAATAGCCTCTCCCCGCCTGAAGGAGATGGTAAAACGGGGAGACTCTGTTCTGATCATCATCGACGACAACACTCGCAACACCCCCACCGCCCGCATGCTTCCGCTCGTTCTGGAGGAGCTCGCCTCGGGAGGCGTTCAGATTCAGGACACGGCGATCCTCATCGCCCTCGGAACCCATCGTCCGATGACGGACGCCGAGGTCGAGGCGAAGGTAGGAACCGGTCTCGTCGGCCGGATACGGGTCTTCCAGCACGACGCGCACGACCGAAAGAACCTCGTCAACCTCGGCACCACAGAGCACGGTACGGAAGTATGGATCAACAAGCTGCTCCTTGAGTTCGACCATGTCATCGCCGTGGGACACATCACCCCGCACCGGGTGGCGGGCTTCTCCGGCGGGGCCAAGATGGTCCAGCCCGGCGTCTCGGGCGTGGTCACCACCGGCCAGACGCACTGGATCAGCGCGCTCTACGACGGCGCCGAGATCATGGGGACAGTCGACAACCCGGTGCGCCGGGAGATGAACGCCGTGGCGAAGAAGGCCGGGCTCTCCTTCATCGTGAACGTGGTTCTCGACAGAGAGGAGCGTATCTATCGCTGCGTCTGCGGCGATCCGGAGAAGGCGCACGCAGTCGGCTGCGAGTCATCGCGCGAGATCTTCGGCGTTCCGTTCCCAGAGTTCGCCGACATCGTGGTCACCGACACCTTCCCGGCGGACAGCGAACTCTGGCAGGCCGCGAAGGGAATCTATGCGGGCGACCTGCCGCTCAAACGCGGCGGCGTCCTGATAACCGTCACTCCCTGCCCTGAGGGCGTCGCACAGGGGCACCCCGAACTCACCGAGATAGGCTACCTCCCCTTCTCCGACGTGAAGGAGATGGTGGACCGGAACGAGATGGAGGACCTGACGATGGCCGCCCATATCGTTCACGTAGGGCGGATCATCCGCGACAAGGGGAGAGGAATTATGGTCTGCCCCTGCATCGACGACGAGACGTCGAAAAAACTCGGTTTTCTCCCGGCCGCCACGCCGCAGCAGGCGCTCGATCTCGCTTTCTCGATGACCGGTCCGGAAGCCACGGTGATCGTTCTCCAGAACGGCGGAGACCTCCTTCCTGTCCACGCTCCCTCAGGGAGGTCCGGAGCATGAGGCGGCTGCTGGAGATCGGAACTTCACTCTACAAGGCCGTGCTCACCGTCATGACCGTGGCTCTTTTCATCATCGTCGGCGTGAGCGTCTTCACCAGGTACTGCCTCAACAGCTCGCTTGGGTGGTCGGATGAGCTTTCCCGCTTCATCTTCGTCTGGGTGACCTTCCTCGGAGCCGCGTACGCGTACGGCCTTGACGAACATATCGGACTGGACTTCGTCGTGGACAGGATCAAAAGCGACCGTACCCGCACCGTCGTCCGTCTCCTTGGGGAGATCGCCATCGGCGCCGTCATTCTCGTCATCACGTGGTACGGCTGGGAGGTCGCCTTCTCCGCGACCAACCTCTCCCCCGCGCTCGACATTCCAATGACCTGGGTTTACATCGTCGTCCCTCTGACGGGGTGCCTGATGGTGATCCAAAACATCCTGAAGATCGGGAAGTGGCTCGGCATGCTGCTCAAAACGCCGTCCACCCCGGCAGGGAGGTAACATCATGCTCTGGCTCTTTCTCGGCATTCTCTTCTTCTTTACGTTATTCGGCGTTCCCATCGTCTTCTGTCTCGGCATCGCGAATATCGTGATGCTGCTGGTGATGGACATCCCCCTGATGGCGCTGCCCGCGAAGGTCATCCAGGGAGCCGACAGCTTCCCGCTCCTCGCCATTCCCTTCTTCATGTTCGTGGGCGAGGTGATGAACCGCGGCGGCATCGCACGACGGCTCGTGAACTTCGCGGACGCCCTCGTGGGGCATATCACCGGCGGACTGGGGCACGTCTCCATCCTGAGCAGCATGTTCTTCGGCGGCATCTGCGGCTCCGCGGTGGCCGAGACGGCCGCGATCGGCGGTCTTCTCATCCCGCCGATGAAGAAGCAGGGCTTTCCCGCGCCGCTCGCCGCCGCCATCTGCGCCTCGGCGGCCGTCATCGGCATCATCATCCCGCCGAGCATCCCGTTCATCCTCTTCGGCATCATCACGAGCACCTCGATCGCCCGCATCTTCCTCGGCGGCATCATTCCCGGCATCGTCGTCGGACTGGCGCTGATGATCACCACCTACTTCATCACGAAGAAGAAGGGGATCGCCAGACCTGCTTCGGACCGGACGTTCTCGCTCAAGCGCGTCGGACAGACGCTGCTGAACGCTGGGTGGGCGCTCTCCATCCCGGTCATCATAGTAGGCGGCATCCTCGGCGGGATCTTCACCGCAACGGAGGCGGGCGCCATCTCGGCATTCGTCGCCATGATCCTCGGCCTCTTCGTCTACAAGGAGATCACGTTCAAGGATCTTCCGGGCATCTTCCTGTCGACCGGCAAGACGACCGCCACGGTGCTCTACCTCTGCGGCATGGCGATGTGCACCGCATGGCTGCTGACCCGCGCCCGGGTCCCCTTCGAGCTCGCCGCGATGGTCCAGTCGATCACCGATTCGCAGCTCGGCGTCCTGCTGATGACGAACGTCCTCCTCTTCCTCGTCGGCTTCGTCATGGACCTCACTCCCGCGATGCTCATCCTCGCCCCGATTCTACTCCCCGTGATGCAGCAGGTTGGAGTCGATCCGGTCTATTTCGGCGTGATCATGTCGGTGAACCTCGGCATCGGGCTCATAACGCCACCCGTGGGAACGGTCCTCTACGTGGCAACGGGCGTGGCGAACGTAAAGTTCGAGGAGCTGGTGAAATCCATCGCCCCCTTCGTCGTCGCGGAGCTGGCGGTGCTCATCCTGCTCATTTTCTTCCCGCAGATCGTCATGTTCATCCCCAACCTCGTGCTGCCGTAGTAAAGGGGCGGGAAGCATCTTCGCGACAACCGGAAGGAGGTGCGGACAGCGGGCAAACGAGTCGGGAAATACAGTATGATTTGAAGCACCATATCTTGAAAATGTGAAGGGAGAGAAACTCATGAAATTGAAAACCGGTTTTGTTGCTCTTCTGCTCGTTGCAGTCTTTGCCACGGCGGCTTTCAGTGCGCAGTTCACGATCAACGCGGGCATCGGCCTGAACGACAAGTCCGCGCAGTTCCAGTCGCTGCAGTATTTCAAGGAGATCGTCGAGAAGAATTCCGAAGGCAAGATCGAAGTCGTCCTCTTCCACTCGAGCCAGCTGGGCGACGACCGCACCATGATGGAATCCCTGAAGATGGGAACGCAGGAGATGACCTGCCCATCCACAGCTCCCATGACGGCATTCGTCAACGCATTCAAGATCTACGATCTTCCTTTCATCTTCGCCAACGAGGAAGTCGCCGACTACATCCTCGACGGCCCCGTGGGCAAGAAGCTGCTCGATATGCTTCCCGCGCAGGGTCTCGTCGGACTCGCCTACTGGGAGAACGGCTTCCGCATGCTCACCAACAGCTCCCGCCCGGTTCAGTCCCCCGAGGATCTCAAGGGAATGAAGATTCGCACGATGGAGAACCCAATCCACCTCGCGGCCTTCCGCACGATGGGCGCCAACCCGACCCCGATGGCCTTCGGCGAACTCTTCTCCGCCATGCAGCAGAAGGTCGTCGACGGGCAGGAGAACCCCTGGGGCACCATTTTCCTGCAGAACTTCTTCGAAGTGCAAAAGTACGCCAGCGACACGGGGCACGTCTACTCCCCCTTCGTCCTGCTGATTTCGAAGAGATTCTGGGACAAACTTCCCGATGATATGAAGACCGTTGTCCGGGACGCAGCCGACCAGGCAAAGGTCCACAACCGGGCGCTCAACCGGAAGATGAACGCCGAATACCTCGAGAAACTGAAGGAGAAGATGGAAGTCACCATCCTGACACCCGAGCAGAAAGCGGCCTTCCAGAAGGCCTGCCAGCCGATCTACGACCAGTTCGGCAAGGACATCGGCGAGGACCTGATCAAGGAAGTCCAGGAGCTCTCCGCCGGATTCAAGAAATAAACGAAATCCGCACAGGCAAGAAGGCGCCGCTTCTCCGTTTCAAGGGAATCGGCGCCTTCTTTGTTCGAGTATTATTGCGAAATCGGAAATAATCGCATCCGATTCATGGTTCTCTCATTTCGACAGCCCGCTCCTCCGCCAAGGCCAACAAGATGTTCACAGCATCCCAGGTCCATGCCTCCCCATGCTCATTCTGAAGGAGCATTTTTCCCCGCTCATACACCTCGGGACGAACCTCGCGCGCAAAATTCCGGTCGAGACGCAGCGCCAAGCGGTAAACTCCTCCGAGATGGCCTGTCGAGATTCCGGGCGCATTTTCGGAAAGAGGCACGGAAAGGAATCCGTAGATTGTGTCGGGAAGAGCGGGCCAAAGAACTTTCAGGTACGCGAGCGTCCGTCGGGGAATCTCCTCGTCGCTTTGGATCATATTGAGCGCGATGAAAGCTGAATCTCCCGGCTTGACGCGGAAATCAGGTGAAAAATGAAACGAGAACTCGTCTTCGGGGAAGAGCGTTCTCAGTTCCGGATCGAAGGAGCTTGAAAAAAACCCGTTCGGAAGCGCGGCGTTCCGGAGAAAGCGCAAGGACTTTCCGGCCGCCTCCGAAGCATCCGGAAAGTCGTCGCTGCACGCGACCTCGAACAGAAAGTCCGGGAAATAGCCGAGGGCGTAGCTGTTCGTCGCGAAAGCCCTCGTACCGTAATTGTAGTAGTTCCGTATCTGCCAGCTTCTTCCTTCGCCCGATTGGTGCGCGAGGTACCCTTTCACCAGGGAAAGGCTCCTTTGAAGAAGCAGTGCGTCTTCCCATAAGATACCGGCGTTCCAGAACGCCTTCGCCGCCAGAATCGTCTCGGTGGTGCCGGAAGCGTCCGGAGGCGCATCGCCGTCGTACTTCCAGCCGACCGTCAGCAGTGATTCTCCTCCGATCTCCGCCGGAACAAGAAAGACGCTGGAGAACGGAACGAGAAACGAGTCGAAAAGAGAGCGATTTCGAGACTCCACTGCATACAGCAGAAAGAGCACATTGTCGATCGCGAAGGCTTGCCCGTTCTTCCGAAGGAGAAGACCGGCGTTCGCCTCCTGAAGGACGGCTGTTTCAAGACCGCGCAGAAGGAAGTCTCTTTCAGCGGTCTCCTCGGAGGAAGAGACCGCAGGAACGAAATTCGTCGCGCATAGAAGCAGTGCAAAGACACGTGCGTATTTCGTGAACCATCCACTCCGTTTTCTCCAGCATTTCATCGGTGAACCTCCGGAAACGCAATCATTTCCGGCCGGACGCCGAACTCGGAGGAACAGTTCCAATAACCGCCCCGACCTTGAAATTCCTCAATACGTTCTCTCCAAAAGCAGCCACTGACCGCTCCCGGTAACGACGCGTTCATCGGCCGACGGCGGAAGAAAAGCAGGGCGCACCGAGAAGGGGGGAGTCGGCGTTTCGTACTGCGGCACGAAACGGACTTTGCCTGCGGCGAAGAACTCCACTACCGCGGCGCCTCGCCCCTCCACTCCAACAGAAGCGCCTGGAAGCCGCTCCCGAAGATACCTTCCGACCGGTTCTTCCGCGGGGTAAACCCGGGAGATGAAGCCTTCCCCGCGCAGCGCCTCGTTCCAGCGGGCCATGTTTTTAGAACGGAGCGGCATCTCCCACCATGAGACAACGCAGAAGAGCAGCAGACACAGCCAGAGCATAGGGCATCTTCTGACCGGCAGGAGCACCCGGGCAAGGAAAATCAGAACGGCAACGCCCGAGAGAAGCGATATCCGGAGCCGTACTTCTCCGGCGGGAAGAACGAGCCAGGCGATCCCGAGACTCGCAAAGGAGAGAAAGAACAGGCGGAACGCGACCGCACAGTCGGCCTTGTCCTCTCCGCAGCGTATCGACACAAGAGCAAAAATCACCGCGACGGCAAGCACCGCAGCGCTTACGGGAAAGGCGGCGGCATCCGAAAGAGGGAATGAGAGCTGGGTATACAGGAAGCTCCCCTTCCCGTACACCCAGTGCAGAAACCACCATCCTGCTCCGAAAAGCAAAAAAGGGGTAAAGAGCACGATATATTCGGCGAAGAAACCGTGCTCTTCGACTTCGATCAGAAAACTCGTCAGCACAAGCGCACAAAGCACCACGTACAGCCCCCACGGCGCGGCGAATGGGATCAGTCCGAGCGCGAGTCCCGCGCTGAAAAGAGGAAACGTGTGCCCTGTTCTCAAGTGAGAGAGCAGATCTTTGAGCGCAACGGCCAGGAACGCTATTCCGAGCGCCGACGCCGGATCCGTGGTCAGCAGGAAAAGAACAGGATATGAGAGAAGGACGAAGATGAAGAAAAATATCGAGATCAGTTTATGGCGTGCGAAACGGAGAGCATTGATCAGGATTCCCGCAAGCACGGTTCCGGCAAGGGCGCAGATCGACGGCCATAATGTCTCGAATGATCGGAAAGGCGAAAGCCATCCGGCCAGCGCAAGAAGAGGAGGCTGCACCAGGAGGCGGTCCGCCGCGGCAAACCTGGAGGCCTCGAGCACCGTCACGGATAGAGAGGCGGCCTCCGGCAGGAAAAAACGACCGAAGATCTCACTCGCGGAGAGAAAAAGCAGCGCGAAGGAGATCATCAGGCCCATTCCGTAGAGTATCCTGTTACTTTTTCGTGAGTCCATGAACGGTCTTCTCCCAGAAAAAAGGCTTGGTAAAGAGCTGCCAGAGCGCCTTATAGGCGGCAATGGAATGAAGAATCCAGTAAAAAGGATTCAGCAGCGAGTAAAATGTCAGACGAAACAGCTTTCGCCGGAATACCGCCAGCATGTTGAGATAGATTCCCATGGCGTTGCCGACGATAAGGTTCAGCGTTGAAATAGTCAGTATCCATATCGGAAAGACCGATTCCATCCAAAGAGGGCGATAGAAAACCCACAGGATGAAAAGTCCCCACAGAATCGGATTGAGGAGAAACGTAATGAACGTACCGCCAATGAGAAGTTGAACTCCCAGGAAGGAGCGAAAACCAACGGTTCTCAGAAGACGCAGAGGGTTCCGCATGTGGACAAGGTAGGTCTGCATATATCCCTTTATCCATCGGGAGCGCTGCCGTATCCAGTTTCCTGTATGGCTGTTCGCTTCCTCGAAGGTCGTGGAGTTTATCGTCGATACCCACATTCTGTGTGCGCTGGCACGTATCCCAAGATCCGCGTCCTCCGTCACGTTGAACGGATCCCACCCTCCCAGCAGACGCAGCATCTCGGTCCGGAAGTGGTTCGACGTACCGCCCAGAGGAATGGGCATTCCGAGCGCCTCGATTCCGGGGAGCATGTAGTCGAACCAGTAGGAGTACTCCAGCGTGAACATTCTCGTCAGCAGGTTCTGCTCGGAGTTGAAGTAGTTCAGCGCCGCCTGAACGCAGATCATATTGGAAGGCCCCTTGCGGAATGCGGCGATGACCTTCCGCAGCTGGTTCTTCTCGGGAATATCCTCGGCGTCGTAGATGGTCAGATACTCTCCGCGGGCGAAGAGCAGGCCGTAGTTGCACGCCTTGGGCTTCGTCTTGGGAATCGAATACGGGACCCTGACAATCTCGAAGTTGGAGGGCGGACGAAGAGAGCGCACGGCTTCATAGGTCTCGGCATCCTCCTCCTCCAACAGAATTTTCACGTCCAGCTTCTCAAGGGGGTAGTCCATCTCCATGATGCCCGCGATCAGGTGCTTCACCACTTCGGGCTCCTTGTACATCGGAAGGAGCAGGGTATAGATTGGAAGCGTCTTTTCATCGAGAGCAGCCGCCTCTTCGTCTGTCACCTGCTGCAGAATCTCCGTTCTCGCCCCCAATACGGCGGCGACCAGTTTGAAGCCGAGCGAGAAGACGTAGAAAACGTTGATCAGGAAGAAAAGAACGATGAGCGTCTCCCTCGCCCACAACAGAAAACAGAAGAGAAAGATCGAGAGAAGAGCGTAGATCAGGATGAGCTGCCCCTTGGTGAAGGTCTCCATGGCGGACTCCTCCGGCTTACGGAAGAAAAGCCCCATGGTGCTCTCCCGGTTATAGGTTTCCCGGAAATGCGTCGTCAGCGCGGCTTGCATGTCCCGTTCGCTGCAGACGAAGAGAAAGAGTTCAGTCCCCGTCGCCTTCGCAAGTTCGTCGAGAGGCGCTTTCTCGTTGGGCCGGGACGTGACGACTCCGAGGCTGTTTCCTTTTCGCCCCACCGGAAGCATCCGGTGTTCCCTCAGGAACTCTTCCCCGACGATGTTCACGACATCCTCCAGCACCTCCGAATCCAGCGGCGTCTCCGCCGGATTTCGATACGGCAGCGTGAACTGAAGCGACAGCGCCCTCGCAACCTGGAGAGGGTTGATTCTGCCGAGCCCGACGAGAATCTCTCCAAGAGCCGATCCGGTCCTCTCCTGTATCGCCAGCGCCTCGTCCAGCGCCGCCTCGCCGATCATTCTCTCCCGGAGCAGGATCTCACCGAAACGCACGGTACTTCATCTCCCGATGCGTGCACCGAAGATCAGCTCGAGGTTCGACCCGTCCCCGGTATTCTTTCCGGCAATATCCCATGTGTTGCGAAGCGTAACATCCGAATACGAAGATACGGAAAAGACCACGCCTGCTCCCGCCTTCCAGAGCGAGAATCCGTTTCTTCCGGGCGCATCGCTGATGGAAAAGCCTTCGATGCCGCTGAAGGTGATCTGCGATCCCCACTTTTGGGAAAACGGATGAAACCATGTTCCGTCAAACCGGAACTGGTCGACTGCCTCTCCGTCGAGAAAGTGCCGGATACCGGCTTCGAGACTGATATAGCCGTAACGTCCGATTCTCTCGTAGGATCTGCCCCAGAGATAGCGAAGGTCGAGGTACTTGTTCCCGTCTCCGAGGCGAAACGGTTTTTCCGTCGAATATCCCGCTGGAATGCCTGCGATCAGCTGCCAGGAGGCTGTCTCAACCCCCCTGGCCCAGAGCTTTCGCCGGAAGCCGATCTCCATATCGTGAAATGCGCTCTCCGAGAAATTCGACGGTGCAAGCTTCTGCGCCCTCTGCCACGGAAGGGCGAAAATCAGCGTCGTCTCCGGCGTGAGGCCGTGCTCCAGGTAGAACTTCCACTCGAGCTTCCTGTACGCGCCGTCTTCGCTCTTCCGCCTCCGGCCTGAGACATCGCGGAACCAGCCGCTTTCGTACTCCGAGACGGAGAGCGAAAGATACGTTTCTCCCTCGGGCTGGACCCATGCCGCAGCGAGAACAGGCGGCGGAGAGAAACATGGCAGAGCGAAAACAAGAAGCCATGTCGCAAGGAACGTACGCGATGGAAGCCACCTGTTCTTCATCATTCACTCCTCCTCTTTTTCAGGAAAAGCCCCGCGAAGAATACAGTTGCCAGAACCCAAGCTCCGACGATAACGAGCGTTCTGTAACGGAACCAGAAGCGTTCCGCCAAGGAGAGTAACGCACCGTGCTTCACGGAGACCGCGGGGTTCCGGGTATCGTATGAACGCACATCGTCGGGCGCCCTGAAAGCGATCACGTTGCCTGTGAGGCGGGCCGTGTTTTTCGGCGCGGTGATGAAAGACGACGCTCTGCTCATCATACCCGGCGCAGCCGAAGAGAGAAGAATGGCGGGCTTGGGGGAATTACCGAGAAGCAGCAGGGCGACATCTTCCTCCCGTTGGAAGGAATAAGCTGCCTTGCTGCCGTTCCGGTCCTCCAGAAGAAAACCGGTGTGGATATTGAGCGGAAGAAGTTCGTGGAGCTCCCGTGGAATTGAATCAGGCGAAGCGACTGCGAGAAGCCAGTCCGCACTCTTGATTCGTGCCGGATCGTCATTCGTCGCCCGTACTTCCGGAAAAAGGAAAATACCCTCCGGATAGCTGGATGCGAGCCAGGAGAGCATATCGGCGGCGGCGCGAAGAATATCGACGGACAGGCTCTCGTCCAGGAGCAGCAGACCTTTGCGAAGCGCGAAAACTCCGAAAGAGTTCCAGGAAAGCCGCTGCAGGGGAAAGCTTCCATGCCCGTGAACGCTGGAGAACGGAAAGAGCGTAGCGCGATTCTCGACGCTCTTGTACCGGCACATTCCCTCGTCGACATAATAGGAAACAGCAAGGCGAAGGCGATTTTCCGTCATAATCGGAATTTCGGCAGGCAGAAGAAGGCGCTCTGTGAAACGGCCCTTCGCCGGAAGCGTCTTGCTCTCCAGAAAAATCCCGTTCCAGTAAGCGTCGAGCCTTGCAGGACGCGAAGAATCCCGCGGAAGCGAGTACGCGCCTTCAAGGTCGAAAGTGAGATCCTGCGGGAGGGAAGGAAGAAGCCCGGGATATACAGGAATCTCGAGAAGGACCGTACTGCGGCCTTTGCCTTCCACCAGAGGAAGGAAATTGGCTTCCGCACCCTGAGACGGAGCCGCTCCGTCCGGCACAAAGCGCCCTGACGGAATCGCCGCGAAAAGAGGATACGAGGCGATCATTTTCACAATATCGGCGAGCGGGTTCGCTCCATCGACGCCCGAGAGCAGAAGAAGCCCTCTCTCACCGACCAGCGAGATTCCTCCCCGGGCCTCGACTCCTTGCGGCACGCTTTCGGGACTTCCGGCAATCAGGATGAACGGAGCTGAATCGGTCTTTTCATCGAACCCCGATTCGAGAGAGACGGAGAGTCCCGGCACGGCCTTCCGCAACAGCGCGGAAAGCCAGACGCCCGCTCTTCCCTCGTCAAGAGTGGGGCGAACGGGAAGAACGATCCGAAGCTCGCTGAAAAGCGTTTCGAAAAAGTCCGAGACCGAACGAAGCGGAATCCTCGCATCGCCGAACAATACGGCCGAGTCCGGCTGAACCACCCAGAAGAGACGCCCCGAAATCATATCGCGGCACACATCGTCGGTTATGGAGAGCCTCGCCTCCACCCTCGCATGTAGAAAACGCTCCCACGACAGGCCGGGAGGAAACGGAACACGCACCACAGGGTTTTTGCGGAGGTCTTCCACCGTTCTTGTCAGAACGGAACGATCGTTTATAAAGAACAAGAATAGATCATCTGCCCTGACAGCGGAGGAAGGGGTGATCTTCCAGACCATCTCTCCGGACATTGCCGACATCCTCGGAAGAGGAAAGTACGCCGAAAAACCGTTCTCAGGACCTTCAAGCCGGATTTCCCCGTCAAAGCCGAGGTCCGTCAGCGTCCGTGAAAGCACTGTTCCGGCTCCGGCCTCGCCTGCAAAAAGAAGAACCGCTACACAACAAAACATCCAGAAAAAACGCCTTCCACTCATCCGGTCAATACCCCTCCTTTACGCTGCACGCGTCTGCTACTTACTGCACGTAATCGTCCTTCAGGCGGACGATGTCGTCCTCTTCGAGATATTCTCCTCCCCGAACCTCCACGAGCTCGAGGGGAACCTTGCCGGGATTCTCGAGCCTGTGCACGCAGTGTTTCGGAATAAAGACGCTCTCTCCTTCGTGGACGAAGCGTTCCTCCTCGCCGAGCGTCACTCTTGCCGTTCCGCGAACCACGACCCAGTGTTCGCTTCTATGGTGGTGATACTGAAGACTGAGACGCTTTCCCGGAAGGACGGTGACCCTCTTGATCGAAAAGCGTTCACCCTGGTGGAGCAGCTCGTACCCGCCCCACGGACGGGCGCCCTCCGGCGAGCGGACGACCTCGGCGCTTCCGTCGGCTTTCAGCCGGTCCACGATGGCGCGAACCTTCTGCGAGGAACCGCGGGGGGCTATCAGAAGGGCGTCGGGCGAGTCGACGATCAGGAAGTCGCGGACGTCGACCGCCGCGACCAGCCTCTTCGTCGAGAGGAAGAGCGAGTCCGCACACCCTTCGGTGTAGATTCGCCCCTTCTTGACGTTGCCCTCTTCGTCCTTGCCGGAGAATTCGTAGAGGGCGTCCCAGGAGCCGATGTCGGTCCACGGGGACTCCAGCGGAACCAGCGCGACGTTCGATATCCTTTCGAGGACCGCATAATCGATCGAGATCGAGGGCAAGGAAGGAAAAGCCTCGAGAAACGCACGGTACCCCTTTTCAAGAAACGGCTCCAGCTCGGGAACGTATTTCGCCAATGCGTCCAGCATAGTCCCGACAGTGAAGACGAACATGCCGCCGTTCCAGAAGTAGTCCCCCGCTTCGAGGTACTCCCTCGCCTTTTCCAGTCCGGGCTTCTCGACGAAGCGGTCGACCTGCCGCCAGGCTCCGCGGTCCTCGCCGGCCCGGACATAGCCGAATCCGGTGTCGGGACGTGTCGGCGGAATGCCGAAGACGGCGACGTTTCCGGCGCGTGCGGCTGATGCCGCGGCATGGACAGCCTTCTTGAAGAGCTCCGGTTCGTGGATGATATGATCGCTGGGGCAGACGAAGACCACGCTTTCCCGGTCCGCCCCGCACTCCTCAGTCAATGCCAACAGGCCGAGCGCGATGGCCGGTGCGGTATTCTTCGGACAGGGCTCCTCCACGACGAAACTCTGGGGAACATCGAGCAGCTCCCGGGCCTGCAGGAGCGCCAGCGCGCCGAATCTGACGCTCGAGAGAACTCTCGTCCGGGAAGGATCGCCCACGGAGAAGGCGCGCTGCAGAGTGCACTGGTAGAGGCTGCACTGATCTTCTATCCGAAGGAACTGCTTCGGGAACTCCTCCCTGGAGAGAGGCCACAGGCGCGTCCCGGATCCTCCGGCGAGAATGAGAGAGAAGAGGTGTTCCATGGAATCACGTCCATTCTTCATAGTTGTTTATTACTTTGAAAGTATACCACTCGGGACCATTTTAACACGAAAACCCCCCCGTTGCGGAGAGGTTTTCGTGTTGTTCTCTTCCGGCCGGGAAACTCCCGCCGCGAAGCGCGCTCTCCGAAGAGTCGCTACTTCATCTTCACGCCGATGCCGCGCTCCTCGTCCGTTCCGGGAACGAGCGAGTCGCAGACGGCGGCGCAGATTCCGGCGACGGCCATGGGGGTCTTCAGAATAGCCCAGACCATCCCTCCGAGCGTCTGGAAAACCTGGCTGTACTCGGCGCTCATGAAGAGGTCCTGGTTGGCCTCGACCCAGCCGGGAAGCCCCATCGCCATCAGGAAGGCGAAGCCGACGATGAGGACGTTGCGCTGGCTGCCCATGTCGGCGCGCATGAGCACCTGGATGCCGAGGGCTCCGATGGTGCCGAAGAGAGCGATGTACGCGCCGCCGATGATCGGGGAGGGCATGGTGGCGACGAGCGCGCCGAGCTTCGTCACGAAGCTCATGAGAATCAGGATGATGGCGCCCGTCCGGACGACCCAGCGGGAGGCCACCCCGGTGAGGCCGATAAGCCCGATATTCTCCGTGTAGGAGGTCGTGCCGACCGCGCCGAAGAGACCGGTGAGGGCGCAGTTGAGTCCCTCGGCGCCGATGCCGCGGCTGATCGTCTTCTCGTCGGGATCGTCGAGGCCCGCCGCGTAGGAGACGGAGTGGTAGTCGCCGACCGACTCGATCATGACCGCGAAGAAGCCGGCGAGCAGCGCGCCGAAGGCCAGGAGGCTGAACTTGGGCGCTCCCCACGGCATAATGATGTCATAGCGGTACCACGGAGCCGCATAGACGTTCGCGAGGCTGATGTGCGCCGGATGCCCTTCCGGGAAGATGCCGGTCCGCGACAGCACGAGGCAGAGAAGGTATGTGACCACGATGGACGAGAGGATCGCGAAGATATTGGCGTACTTGTTCTTGCTCACGAGGCTGAAGAAGAAGATGAGCGCGACGACGAGCAGCGAGACGGGCCAGTAGTTGGCCGCGTTGAACTGGATAGCGACCGGGGCGAGCGAGAAACCGATGGCCATGATCACGGGGCCGATGACGACCGGCGTGATGATCTTTCGGATGTAGCCGATCAGTCCGCTGTAGCCGATCACGGAGAGGATGACGCCGCCCGCGATGAGGCCGCCGCCGATGTACTGCATGACGACTTCCGGTCCCGACGCGCTGTAGGCCCCGATGATCGTCATGACCGATGGGATGAAGCTGAAGCTCGACCCTTGGACGATGGGAAGTCCGGAACCGAACGTCGGATGCGTCTGGATCAATGTTGCGACGCCCATTCCGAAATAGACGCATGAGATGAAGACCGCGAGCTGAGCCTGGCTCATCCCCATTGCGGGACCGAAGATCAGGGGGACGAGAGTCGTCGCGCCGAACAGAGTGAGCACATGCTGCGCACCCGCGAGGACCAGAATCGGGAAGGGGGGGACATCGTGCAATCCGTACACTATTTTTTTCGCCATTTGCGAATCCACCTCCTGAAAAAGTAGTTGTCCATTAAGAACTGAAACACTGCGAAGATCCCGCTGCTCTTTGATTCCTGCACCACACCTCCTCTCACGGGGCGGCGTACCCGCTTTTCGACTCCCTCGCGCCGTCTTTCAAAGGCAGGGAGTTGTCAGCCTCCTGTTTCAGGTATTGTTTCTTCGTCACACCGCCTCACCGGATACACCGAACCCCTGTCTACAGTCCGACTTCATCTCCCGAAGCGAGAAGATGATTGACGAGAAGGTTCATCAGGACACCGACCGTAACCGCGATGAACACGCTGTTGTTCACGTACATCTTCCAGAACGGGGCGAGCGTTGCCGCCCACGAGGCGCCGGCCGTACTGGCGTAGAAGGGGAGCATGACAGCCATGCCGAGCGCGGTTCCCGCAACCAGATTATTGCCGAAGTTCCTCTTCTCGGAGATGATGACGTCCACACCCGAGAGCATGATAAGGCTCGCGCTGATCGCGAACACACCGCCGATCGCCGCCCTTGGTATCGATGCCAGCATGACGGCGAGTTTCGGCGAAAGGCCGTACAGCAGGAACATCACGGCCGCTACCTGGGTGACCAGGCGGCTCGCGATACCGGTTGCCGCGATGATCCCGATGTTCTGGGTATAGCTGGTCACGGGCAGGGCGCCCAGAAAACCGCTGACGATGCATCCTGCGCCTTCGGCGGCGATGCCCCTGTTGATGTGTTTCACCCTGTACGTCTCGCCCGAGACGGCACAGGTCGCCGCGTAATCTCCGAGGGACTCGAAGATGGAGCCGATGTACCCCGTGAATCCGCCGATGATGGCGGCAAGGACGAATGTCACCGCAGTATTCGTTCCGTCAAGCCCGCGGAACGGGAAGAGTTTCGGCATTGCGAACCACGGAGCCTCCGCAACCCTTGCCCAGTCGTATTCTCCCAGGATCGATGCCAGGCCCACTCCCACAACGAGAGTGGAGACGAGAATAAATCCGCGGGAAATGGTTCCTTTGCACCGGAATTTGAGAAAAAGCGCAAAGACGAACGCGATAAGCGCCAATACCAGGTGAAGAGTCTGCTTGCTGCCGAAGATCCAGGTCAGCGATATCCTGGCGGCCACGAAGCCGATCGTGGCGACGACGGATCCTGTTACGACAGGGGGGATGAACTTGCGAATTTTCCCGAGAACTCGGGACATTCCGAGGAATACCTCGATAGTCCCTCCGACAAGAACGGCGCCCCACATCGCGGGGAAACCGTACATCGCGGTCACCGGGCCCATCGCCGACAGGACCGAGGCGGAAGGCCCCTGGACGATAGGAAGCCTGTTGCCCACGGTCGTCTGAATGAGAGTTCCAACGCCCATTGCAAGGAAACACGTGCTGATCATGACGGGAAGAACCGATGCGGGCAGTCCCGCCAGGGTTACGAACATTCCAGCCCAAATAAAGGGAGTGAAGTCGACAAGGGTGACCTGCCATGCGTAAAAAATCGTCTCCCAGAAGGTCTTGGGACGGTCTTCGATACCAAGGATCGGCTTGATGGAACTGACGACCTCCTGGTCGAATACAACCTGTTCGGGATCATATGAAGACATGCTATATCCTCCTCGCCTTTGAAAAATGATAGTATTTCGGGATATACGGTGAAAGCGTCTTTCTGAGGAAGCCTTTGGTGCGCTACCGGTTTCCGTCTCTTATCCCCTCCTGTTCCCTGCTTCAGGAAGATACTTCAGGAGATCTCCGGCTCCCGCCTTCCGGAGACTCTCCGGAGTCTGGAGTCCCGTGACGGCGTCCCAGCCCCGCTCCTCGTAGTATTCATCCAGCATCCGTTCAAAATGCTCCGGGTTCATCACGGCATCGGAGTAGGGACCGAACGAAAGCGGCTCCTCCATGACGCGTCGGGGAAGCGTGTCGTCCTTCCGCCCGAAACCGGCATGAAGCGTGTTGAACAGCTTTTCCGCCTCCACGATACGCCTGCCCTTTTTCCAGAGGTCCTCCGCGGAGACCGCAGAGCCGGTAAGCGCTTCGATGGCCTTCGAGAGCGGCGAGAGATCTGCAAGCGCGGGATCGTACCATCCGGCCGCGAAATAGCAGATTCCCGTCGAGTCGACGATGGCCTTGTAGATTTCGTACCAAGCGACGAGCTTTGCCTTCCCTTTGTAGGAACCTGGAATTCCGGCCTCATCGTTGCCGAAAAGCCATTCTCCGGTCCAGGACGGAACCTGGCGGTTCTCCGTCTGGGGTGATCCGTTGAGATGTCCGCCTCCGCGTGCACTCACCGCCATGCCGAACCCCCATGCCTTGTGGGAGCGAACGCCCTGCTCGTTGAGCCCGATGCCTTTGACGTGCATGGCGTACCGTTCGCTTCCGCGGCCGACCGTCCCGGCAGCGGCAAGCACCCCTTCGGCCAAAACCGCACCGAAGCCTTTTCTCTCGGCGATCATCCGAATGAGCGAGAGAATATCTCCGGAATTCCCCCAGCGAAGCTGCAAACCGCCGGTATCCTCCGAGGCAAGGATTCCGCGTTCAAAACACTCGACGGCCCATGCCACCGCGGCAGATACCCCGTCGACGTCAAGCCCGAGAGAATTGCACAGGGCGTGCGCTTCGAGGACGGCGAAGGGATCGTCGATATCGAGGTTCGATCCCAGCCCTCTTACCGAGTTCGCGTGCATTCCTTCCGCGGCGAGGCTTTTTCCGTCCTTCTCCATTTCGTAGAAGTGAAGACAGGAGAGCGGGCAGTTCCAGCACGCGGTTCTCTTCTTTTCAAAGGGACGGAACGCGGCCTCGTTGATTCGGAAGGATTTTTCGGCTTCCCAGAATTCCTCCTGGAGATTGCGCACCGATGTCGGCACTTTTCCGCTCCACCCGCCGACTCCGGCCATACCGTGCGTGCCCCCGGAGCGGAGGGCCGCCGAAGCGGCAGAACTCTTCAGGATCCAGGAGTACCTGTTCGCCTCCAAGCGGAACCCGTCCGGATCGCAAGGTGCAACCGGCGCCTTTCCCGACACCGCGACCGCCTTGAGGTTCTTGAAGCCCATAACAGCACCGGAACCGCCCCATGCCAGGGCATGGGCCCTGTCGATCATAACGCAGGCGATTTTCACCAGCCGTTCTCCGGAAATACCGATTGAGGCTACCTCGGCATCAGCATCACCCGCCGTTTTCCGTATCCTATCGACAGTCTCCCATACGGAGCATCCCCAGAGCGACGCCCCGTCCTGAATCTCCGCCGATCCGTCCTTCAGCAGAATCCAGCACGGGGACGAGGCTTTTCCGGAGACCACGAGCGCGTCGAAACCAGCCCGGCGAAGACCCGGTCCGAAATTTCCGCCTCCGCTGGATGTCGAAATCCCCCCGTTCAGAGCGTTCTTCGTGACGAGCGCAACTCTCGATGAGCCGGGAAAAGCCGTTCCCGTCAAGTTTCCCGCCGCAAAGACAAGAAGGTTTTCCGCGGAAAGAGCTTCCGTCGAAGGGGAAGTCTTTTCGAGAAGCTCGAAGACGCCGAACCCCCTCCCTCCGATATTATCGTAGAATCCGGGGGATTCCAGCACTTCCGTTGTTCTTGACGAAAGGTCGACATACGCAATTTTTCCTGTTCTACCAGTAGCGCAACAGTTCATATCACATACCTCTTCACATTTCCGTTCAGGTCCGGCCGAGCAGCCCGAATTCCCCTCCCGGCCGGACGTAACTTTTGCCGGATGCAGAATCGTTTTCCCTACTTCCACTCCTTGATGGCGTTCTTGTAGGACTGTTCCAGCGCGTAGGGGTACTCCCAGAGATCCGTTTCACCCTTTTTCCTGGCCTGTATGGCCTTGTAGACGCGTTCGCGTCCGAGCGGATAGCTGTGAATGCGGATATCCAGGGCATCGAAGAGAGCGTTGTCGATCGCGGGCGCCGGCGAGATCATCGAGTGTTCGCCGACTCCCCGGTTGCCGTACGGAGAGAGCTCCTCCGGCGTCTCCTCCCAGAACGCATCCATCTCCCGCGGGACGTCCATGCTCGTGGCGATCTTGTAGTCCGTAAAGTCCGGGGTGAGCAGCTTCCCGTGCTCGTCGTAGTACATCCCCTCCATCAGCCCGGCGGAGATTCCCTGGAGCGTGCCGCCCTCGATCTGCCCTCTTACATTGACCGGGGAGACAGCCTTGCCGACATCGTACCCTGCGGAGACCTTGTTCACCTCGACCGCACCCGTGGCGGGGTCGACTTCTATATCGATGCCGACTGCCCCAACCGTGAAGTGAACCACGCTCTTGGGAGACTGCCCGGTTTCCGCGTCGGGATAGACCACGTCGGGCGGCACGAAGCTGCCGGAACCGATCACGGGACCGCCGACATAGTTGCCGCTCGGCATCAGGAACCCGCTCTGGATCTGTTCGCCGATCGGCTCGGCCTTCCCCTTCTTCCGGCATTTTACTATACCGTGTTCGATCGTGATACTCTCAGGCTCGGTCTCCCAGTATTCGGCATACAGAGCGAGGAGCTTCTCCCGCGCCTCCGTCGCCGCCCGTTTCACCGCCATCCCCATCGACCAGCAGGATCGGCTTGCGACGGTCTGCCAGTCGTATGGGTGGCTCTGCGTGTCCGGATAGGGACACCTGATCTTCTCGACCGGAATACCGAGCTCCTCGGAAACCATCTGGGCATAGGCCGTGTAGGCGCCCTGCCCCATGTCCATCGTCGCGGCGAGCACCTCCACCGTACCGTCGCCCAGGATCTTGACGATGGCCGACGAAGCCGCATCGGCGGGCATCGCGGGGGCCTTGAGCGCGAGCGCGAACCCCTTGCCCCGCACCCATCCCTTCCGCGTAGCGGGCTCTTTCTCCCCGAGCCTGATCCTGTCGACGATCTTGCCAACGATGGTATCGAGCGCGTGGTTGTGCATCGGCATGCCGGTGCATGTGGGAAGTCCCGGCTTCAGGATGTTCTTCATACGGAACTCGATCGGATCCATGCCGATTTTCCGCGCGGCGATGTCGATGACGACCTCCATGGCGCCCATCAGCTCGGGAAGGCCGAAGCCGCGGTAGGCACCGCCGAACGGCTTGTTCGTGTAGACCGCGTAGCTGTCCGTCCAGACGTTGGGAATGTAGTAGCATCCGGTCGATGAGTAGCCCGCGCTCCGTACCGGGTTTGCGCCGTACTCGGCGGAGATTCCCGTGTCGAAGTAGAACGTGTTCTTGATGCCGGTAATCTTCCCCTCTTTGTCGATGGCGAGCTTGATCTTTGAGACGTAGGCCTGGCGCACCCAGGAGGTGAGCAGCACCTCTTCCCGAGGAATGTAGAGTTTCACCGGACGCCCCTTGATGTCGGGATCCATCGCGCCCGCAAGGCAGAGGGACTCGATCGTCATTCCCGCCTTGCCGCCGAAACCGCCGCCGATGGGAGGAGCGATCACGCGGATCTTGTTGAGCGGATAGTTCAGCCCCTTGGCGACGATGTCGCGCAGCGCGAAGGCCGACTGGGCGGTCGACCAGATGGTCAGGTCGCCCGTGGCGGCCTCCTCCTTGCAGATACAGCAGTGCGGTTCGAGGAAGGCGTGTGCGATCTGCGGACAGTTGACGGCCTCCTCCACGACATGCTCGGCTTCTGCGAACGCCTTGTCCACATCACCCCGGCGGATCCGGAACCAGTTCGCGATGTTCGTCCCCGGAAAGGGGGTGATGAACGCTACGTGATCGTACGTTTCGAGTTCGGGGTGAACGAGCACGGAATTGTCGGTTGCCGCCTTGACCGGGTCGAATATGGGCGGCAACTCCCTGTACTTCGCGGTGATTTTCAGCATTCCCTCCTCGGCGGCCTCTTCGGAATCGGCGATGACGAGGGCGACAGGCTCGCCGACGTACCGGACCTTGCCGACGGCCATGGGGGTGCGGTCCTGAAGGTAGAGGCCGAAGCGGTGGACAAAGTCCCTGCCGGTAACGACCTTGACGACGCCTTTCACCTTCAGGGCTTCCGAGACGTCGATCGAGAGGATCTCGCCGTGCGCTGTATTCGACCGGAACGCTCTCGCATGAAGCAGCTCCGGACCGAAACGGAGGTCGTCGGTAAAGGCGAGGGTTCCGGCGGCCTTCTCGAGGTCGTACTTCCGGGTGGTCCATGCGCCGACGCCGTTACGCGTCACAGTCTGTTTCATCGCAATTCCCTCCCTGTCAGCGCGCGCCGCCGGGGAACTGCCCCAGTTCGCGCATCGTCTTCGCAGCCTTCTGAACCGCCCGGAAAATGGGGATATATCCTGTACAGCGGCAGAGATTTCCGGCCAGCGCCTGGCGGACTTCCTCCTCGGAAGGGTCGGAATTTTTCCGGAGGAAGGCGTATGCCGTCATGATCATTCCGGGCGTGCAGAAACCGCACTGAATGGCTCCCTCTTCGATGAATGCCTGCTGCAGCGGATGCAGCTCGCCTTTCGGGCCAACGAGCCCCTCGGCGGTGAGCACGGATTTTCCCTCGACTTCGAGAACGAGCATCATGCACGACTTCTGGGCGAGATCGTCCACTACCACGGTACAAGTACCGCACTCCCCCTCCTCGCACCCTCTCTTCACGCTGGTGACCCCATAGTCCCTGAGTGCCCGCAACAGGGTGGTGCGCGGCTCGACGGACAGCGTCACCGGCCTGCCGTTGAGTATGAAATGAACATCGCGTGTCATGATGCTTTCCCTCCCTGATCACGTTCCGGCCGGCCGTCGTCTGAGAGCCTCCCGGCACAGAGCGAGACAGCCCGTTTCGTGAGCTCCTCCACCATCGAGAAGCGATACTCTCTCGTCGCCCGGACATCGGTAATCGGGTTGACCGCCGCCGCGGCAGCCTTGGCGGCCTTCTCGAGAAGCGACCCTTCGGGGAAGCTCTGTCCGGCGAGGAGATCCTCGGCCTCTGACGCCCTTACAGGGCGCGGAGCGACGGCGCCGCACGCCAGCCGGTACTCCCTGCCCTTTTCTCCCTCGACGGCGACACAGGCCACGCCGACCTGGGCCAGATCAAGCGCGTTCCTGCGGCCGAGCTTCAGATAGCAACCCGAGGAACGCCCCTTCGGCAGAGGAAGTGATGCGGACGTCACGATCTCTCCGGGAGAAAGGATATTTTTTCTCGGGCCGGTGATGAAGTCGGCGAAGGGAATATCGCGTTCACCTTCGGGTCCGTAAATGTGCAGAAGCGCTTCGTAGGCTGCAAACGGAGGAATCATATCGCCGGACGGAACGGAGGCGCAAATATTGCCCAGCACGGTGGCCTTGTTCCGGATCAGCGGGTCGGAGTGGGAGATACAGGCATCGGCGAGCGCGCCGTAATATCTTCGGGCGTCCTCGTGTCCGGCGACCTGGTTGATCGTCGCCATCGCCCCGATCTTGATCCCCTTGTGGGGATAGAACGAGATGCCGCCGAGCTCCGGGATCTCGGAGAGATCCACCAGCATCTCGGGATGAACGGTATGCTTGCGCATCCACACCAGCACATCGGTCCCGCCCGCTTTGATCATCGCCCTGGAACCGTGGTTCCCCAGGATTTCGACAGCCGCGGCCAGCGATCTGGGGCGTTCCATTTCAAAAGCCAGCATTGAGATATCACCCCTTCGGTGAGGAATCTGTATGTGAAGAGGGCGTCCCCGCCCCTCTGAAAATCGCGAGGAGGAGGACGCCCGTCCGGAACGGACTTATTCTTCTGCGAAGGCGACGATGCGGCAGATGCAGGACTCGCCGCCGACGAATCTCCACGGGAAGCATCCGATGGTGGCGCGTTTTCCGCTGAGCTGATCGATGTCTCCGCCGAGACATTCAGCATGGATCAGGTTGCTCGGGAAGAGCGCGATGTGCATCACCTGGTAGTCCTCTTCGGGGAAGAAATCGTCAAGGCCCTTCCCGTACTTCTTCTTCAGGTGGGCGTCGGCGTGCTTCGCCTGGGCCGGCATCCACTCGCGGATCTTCGTGTTCATCGGGTGGTCCGCCGAGCCGCAGTCGACGCCGATCCACTTGATCTTTCTCTTGAGCGCCCACTTGGCGAACTCCCTGGTCGGTCCGGGGTGCTTCACCATGTAGCGGACTTCGTCGGCCTCGGGCTGATCCCATCCGTACCGGTGATAACCGGTGTTGATGATGAGGATGTCGCCGTCCCGGATATCGGCGCGCGCCTCGAGGTCTTCGGGAGTATAGATGCCGTAGTCCTCCGCGATGTCCGAGATGTCGACCACGACGCCGGGTCCTACGAGGAAGTCCTTCAGCTCGAGGCTGGCGATGTCGCCGCCGTGACCGCAGAAGTGAATGGGGCCGTCAAGGTGGGTTCCGACGTGGTTGGAGTGCGTGAGGAGCTGGCCGTTCGCCCCGTTGGGAGCGAGGCGCTTGAAGTACTTCACCTGCAGCGGTTCGTAGGTGGGCCAGGGCGGCGTCTGCACACCGATGGGGATGGTCAGGTCGTACACCTTGATGTTGTTCCAGTTTTTCAGTTCGAGACTCATTTGTCAGTCCTCCTTGGTTGTTTGGAAATATGCCGGAAAAAACCGGCGTTTACTCGCTCAAGTACTTGTCGGCAAAGGCCTCTGCCGCCTTCACGAAGGCATCCATCGGCATGCGGACAATGCCCGCGCCGACCTGGCCCTTGCCGGGCTCCTTGTGTGCCGCCCCCGTGTCGAGGACGGGTGTGATTCCCGTCTCCACGACCTTGAGGACATCGATCCCCGTCGGCGTACCGCGGAAATTCAGCGCGGGAATGGTGAACATATTGTTCTCCCCGGCGGTGATCTCGTACATTTCGAGCGTGTAGTTCGCCGCGTCCTTCGGCGTGCCGCCGATGAACTGCACGATGGCGGGCGCCGCGGCGAGTGCGAACCCTCCTACTCCGTAGGTCTCCATGATGGCGCTGTCGCCGATGTCGCGGTTGGTGTCCTCCCGTGTAAAGCCCGGAAAGAGAAGCACTTCGGGGAGCGCGGCTTCGCAGGTGAACCACCGGTCGCCGAGACCGGAGACCTGAAGGCCGAACTCGGTGCCGTTCCGCGCCATGACGGTGAGCATGCTCGCCCCCTCGACTCCGGCGGCAGCTTCAAGAGAGGCCTTTCCCGCGGCCATCGCGAGATTCAGGAAGAAGTGGTCCGTCTTGTCGATGAAGCGGAAGACCTCCGCGAGCTGCGAAGCGTCCTTCCACGTCTCCACCATGTGCGGCGCCAGGGCGCGGAGGAAAAGCGACGTTCCGGCCTTGTTCCGGTTGTGCAGCTCGTCGCCCATGTGGAGCGCCTGGGCGATCATGTTCTTGACATCGGGCTCCTCCCCCTTCCCGACGGCGTGTTCCACCGCCGCCTTGAGCACGGGGTAGAGCACCTTCTCCATCCACCTCAGGTGCTCGATGACTTCGGGTCCGAAGGCGCCCATTCGGAGCACCTTGCCCAGCCCTTCGTTCATCGTGACGTAGGCCTTGTTGCCGTGCGTCCTGTTCTCCAGCACGAAGACGGGCATGCTCGGAGAGACGATCCCCGCCATCGGTCCCACGGTGTGATGATGATGGCACGGGTCGAAGATGATCTCCCCGCTTGCGGCAAGTTTTTCGGCCTCCCCGGGGGTCTTCGCCCACCCTTCGTACATGCAGGCCGCCATGACACCGCCCCGAATCGGTCCGGAGGCCGTCTCCCACGTCAGGGGGGGGCCTGCGTGCAGCAGCATCCTTTCTTCCATGCCGGGAATGGTCTTCCCGGCAATGCCCATGCCGACAACCAGAGGCTGGGCGGCGAGCAGTCGCGAGAGGGCCTCCTGATTCGCTTTCTCCAGATCGATCACGTTCAGTTTCCTCCCTTCTTGAGCTTCTTGATCCGGGAGAGGAGGTCCCCGCTCGCTGCGGGAGGCTTCCATTCCCAGACGACAGCTTCCGCTTTCTGTGTCTTCAGGTCGAGGTAGAACTGTTCCACCCCGATATTGACCACTTTCGGGCCTTCTTTCAGAAGTCTTTTCATCGTTCTATACCTCCACGAGCATCGCCGCAAGGCGGGCCGCCCGGGCGTTGCTCCCGCAGACGGAAACACCGAGCTCCTCCAGGATCTCCCGCTGGCGGGAAGCGTTCTGCGGATCGGTATCGACGCCGCAGATCGAGGCGACAAAGGCGATCCTGTCGCCGGCGATCTTTCGTGCTTTACGGATTCCCTCGGCGAGCCCCGTGGCCGGATCCTCGTTGCACCCGTACCCGAGGACAACGTCGAGCAGGATGACGCCTACCCCGGGATCCTTCGCCTCTTCGAGGATGCGGTCGGCGCGAAGCGAGACGTCGATCATCGGGTGAAGCCTTCCCTGCGTGAACTCGTCCTCGCCGTAGTCCACCATGGTATGTTCGACACTCTTGAGGCTGTCGGCGAGCTGCATCGACTTGTCCAGGGGCGTGTTGCTCCAGATCGGGCCGAGGATCCCGCGGGCGACGAGCTGTCCTTCGTAGCATAGCGTTCCGCCTGAGTAGAGTCCCCTGAGGTACCCCTTGCGCTTTCCGATCTTCTCCGCCTGCTGTTTCAGCGCGTCGTATTCCGCGTACAGCGCGTCGCGTGCCTTCGCGCCGTCCTGCCCGTTCGCGAGCGCTGCAGCGACCGCAGCCGTCTCTTCGAGCTCCCGGCAGATGAAAACACCGTCTCCGTCGCCCTTCGCCTCCCCGCCGATGAATCCCAGGACTGCGGGTTTTCCCCCCGCCCTGACCGCGTCGAGGATCTTCTTCTCGACCTCGGGTGCGGGCGGCTTGCCGAGCACGGCGAGCACCTTCACTTCGTCGTCCGAGAGGAGTGCGTTCACGGCCTGGAGGCACATGATGCCCCCGACCTCCTTCCGCACGTCCCGACCTCCGGTTCCGATGCCGTGGAGGACGCCGACACCCCTGCGGGCAAGCTGCACGTGGACCTCCTGCAGCCCCGTCCCCGCGGCGGCCACAATGCTGACCGGCCCCGTCGGACAGGAGTTCGCCATCCCCATCGCGACGCCGCGGATGACGATCGTACCGCAGTCGGGCCCCATCACGAGCAGTCCTTTTTCAGAAGCGGCTTTCTTAACCTCGATCTCCTTCTCGACAGAAACGTTGTCGGAGTAGAGCATCACGTTGAGTCCCTTCTCGACACACTGGAGGGCAACATCGCCGGCGTAGCGGCCCGCGACGGAGACGATCGCGAGATTCGCCTCCGGAAGCACCGAGAGCGCCCCGTCGAGGCTCTTCGGGCGGTAGTCGTTGTCACCGGAGTCCTTCTTCCTCCCCGGAGGGTTGGCCAGGTACTCCTTCGCCTTCAGGAGCGCGTTGTCGAGAATCGCATCCGTTTCGTTTCCGGACGCGTCGCTCTTCAAGCCGACGACAAGGTCGTTCGGGGTGGCGTCGACCCCGTTCAGATCGAATCCGCCCGCTCCCATGATTTTGTAGTTCGCCTCCGTCCCCATGTTGAGGGTGGCGGCGGAAATGCCTTCGAGCTTGAGCAGCTCCTTCGCCACGAGCATCAAGGTGACGCTGTCGTAGTACGTTCTCCGGATGATTTCGAGGCGCTGGTTCGAAGATGCCACAGTATCATCCTCCTTTCATGCGGTGCGTTCAATCGTGTCCGAAACGGCCGCGGAGAACCCCGCGAGCCACGCTCTGCCCGAGGAGTGCCCCCAGTCGAGAATATGCGCGACGGCAGCCGTCACTCTTTTGGCGTCATCCGTGGCGAGAGCTTCCAGCATATCCCGGCTCCTTTTCCAGGTGAAACCATCCTCGACATCTTTCAGAATCGATCCTGAAAGCCATGTCGTCCTCCCGGGATCAAGTACCGGAAAGAGCGATGCTCCGAGCCAGAGGCTTCCCGTGATATATCCCGCCAGAAAGTCGTCGCCTGCTGGAGTACTTCCGGGACCGAGGCCGAGAAGTTCCCCGAACGCCCGCAAACCAGCCGGTGAAGCAAGCATCTCCAGGTCGCCTTCGAGAAAGCCGCTCCACTCGGAGGTCAGCGGAATCCACCTGTCATTCAGCCTTCCCGGTGGAAGTGAAGGGTCGTACCCTGCCGGAATTCCCTCCAGAGAAAAGACGACGGGGTCTTCTTGCTTGAATGGACGCAGAGAATCCACCAGCACAGTCCGAGGGCCGAAGTCATCCTCGGCTGTGACGAACGACCAACGCCTCCCGTTTCCCTGCTCTTCAAGGTTCACCGTCCTTCTGTACATCTCCCGTACCCGCAGCACCGCTTTCTGCGCATCCCGCCCGGGTGAATCGGACGCTTCACCCGGGTTGAATACATCCGCGCTGCAGGCAAGAAACCGCATCGCATTTCCTCTCCGACTATGCGGAGGGAGGCTGCTACACCACGCCGCCCGTTTTGAGCTCCTCGAACTCCGCTGCGGAGAGGCCGAGATAGGAGGTCAGGATCTTCTCCGTGTGCTCGCCGAGCAGAGGAGCGGGATCCTCGACCGCTCCGGGAGTATCCGACAGTTTGATCGGCACTCCGGGGATCTTCATCGCACCTGCAATCGGGTGGATCACGTCGACGATCATCTTCCTCGCGAGAACCTGCGGATCGTTCACGACATGCGCCATGTCGTTGATCGGTCCGCTAGGTACCCGCACCTTGTCGAATTCGGCGAGCCAGTGCTCGGTGGTGTTCTTTCTCGTACGATCCTCCAGGATCTCCTTCAGCGTCGCGAAGTTCGCGACCCGGCTCGTGTTGTCGGCGAAGCGCGGATCCTTCTCGAATTCCTCCATTCCGAGAACGCCGCACATTCTGCGCCAGATCTCATCGTTGCCGACGGCGACATTCATAGCGCCGTCGCCGGTCTCGAGGGTCGAAAAGGGAGCGATGGACGGGTGCCTGTTGCCGATGGGATGAGGCACCTCACCGTTCACAAGGTAGCGCGCAACGGCGTTTTCGAGCACGGCGACCATGCAGTCGAGCATCGCAACGTCGACAAGCTGGCCCCTGCCGGTCTTCATCCGGGAATTTACCGCGGCGAGGACCCCAATGGTTGTGAACAGCCCCGCGAAAATATCGGCGACGGAGCTTCCCACCTTTGTGGGCGTATGCTCGTCGGGGCCGGTGACGCTCATCATGCCGCCCATACCCTGGATGATCAGGTCGTAGGCCGGGCGGCTGCTATAGGGACCTGTCTGGCCGAAGCCGGAGCTGGCCGCGTAGATCAGCCTCGGATTGACTTTACGGAGGTCTTCATAGCCAAGTCCGAGACCGTCCATCGTCCCCGGCTTGAAGTTCTCAATCAGGATGTCGCTCTTTTTGGCAAGGGACTTCAATATCTCCTTGCCCTTCTCGTGTTTCAGGTTCAGCGTGACACTCTTCTTCCCCCGGTTGAGGCTCATGAAATAGGCGCTCTCTCCCTTTTGAAACGGCGGGTAGGAACGGGTATCGTCGCCTCCGTCCGGCCGCTCTATCTTGATTACCTCGGCGCCCAGGTCGGCGAACATCATCGCGGCGAACGGGCCCGCAAGAACCCTCGTCATATCAAGCACTACAAGTCCTTCCAACGGTTTCATACCAGATACACCTCCGGATTGATAAGCGAAATGGAAACGAGCAACGTTCTTTCTATTTCGTTCGAATCTCTCGCTTTTTTCTCAAAAAAAGTCGCATCATGACATCATGCGATCTGCTCCACCGATATTTTTCTTTGTCACAGCACACCAGTTTTCCATTCTTAAAAGATCATTGCCGACATGAAATCAAATACCATCAAAGTCAGTCGAAGAGATTTTACAACGCTTCTATTTTATCATACAATAAATGGAGAGTTGGAGAAATACCATGTCATTTAATGACAAAAATTTCCCGTTCACAATTCACCACATGACATAGAAAGAACGGACAAAAAAGGGGAGACTCTACATGATCGTAGCCGATCTGCTGAAAAAAAATCTCTTCCCCGACTTTCAGATACTCGCCGGAAGCGCCGGCGTCAACCGTGAGATCAGCGCGGTTTCCGTCCTTGAGGCCCCCGACGCGGATCGCTGGATGCGCGGCGGGGAATTTCTCGTTGGAAGCGGTTTTGTTTTCAAGGACGACCCCGAACAGCTTACCTCGCTCCTCCGGAGAATGAACGACAAGGGTGTCGCCGCAGTCGGCTTCAAACTTGATCGTTTCCATCATAAACTGCCCGAGAGTATGACCGCGGAGGCCGACGCCCTCCGAATTCCTATTCTGGAAATACCGATGCACTACCGGTGGACCGACATCATCGAGCTTGTTCATACCGTGCGCGTGCAGGAGAGAACAAAAGAACGACCGGATGATCTGAGCGCTTTCTGGGAGGAGAGCCTCGACTTCAAGAAGCTGATGTCGAGCTTCGCCCTGAATCTCGGCCGGGATCTCCTGGTCCAGGCGCCGCAGCTCGACCTGAACAACCTTTTTCTTCCGGACGGATCCATCCTGGGAAGCGAAGTGGTGCAGAAGACGCTCGACGCTCCCGTTGTCCAGGAACATCCTCTTCCGAAGAAAGGGCAGATCCACTCCTGCGTGGAGGTGCGCAACAGCGGGCAGATCCATCGCTTTGCGGCCTATCGACTGCGCCTCGACACCCCGATCTCCATCTTCCTGGTTCTCTCGCCCGGAGAGCTGACCCCCTCGGCACGGCAGGAGCGGATGCTTCTCCGCGCGATGACCATGCTGCGGGCGTCGGCGCTTGAGATCGCCATCCTCTCGAATAAAAAGGTCCTCAAGAAAGAGCGTTTCCTGGAGGGATTGTGTTTCGGCCTCTACTGCGACCCCTCGATGATCCGGATCAACCTGCAGGAGCTCGGCATCCCGCTCACGCTTCCTGTCGCTGCCCTCATCGTCTCCACCGCCGACGGACTCTCGACACCCCGCTGGTCCTCGCCGTCGCAGCTGAGCTACCGCCTCGGCAACACGTGGATCACCCTCATCGAAGAGTCCGAGACGGATGCATGGAAAAAAAGCCTCGCTCCGGCGGCGGAGCAGATGGGGCTGCATTTCTCCTTCGGAGGCAAAGCCGCCGACCTCATGGATATTCCCCGCTCCTACCAGGAGGCCCGGCGCACATTCTCCCTTCTGCGGGACTTCTCCCTTCCGCCGGGAGTCTATCTCTACGAGGAACTCTCGCTCTACAGCCTGCTTCAGAGCATGACGAACCTTCCCGAGGCGAAGGACGTCTGGAGCCGCTACTGGGAGCCTCTCGAAGAGGACACCTCGCAGGCGCGGCGCAGCCTCCCCCTGAAGGAACTCGCCTCGATGCTGGTCGCGCGGGATTTCAACGCCCGCTCGTGCGCCGACGGTCTTCACCTCCATTACAACACGGTGAGGAACTATCTCAAGGAGATCGAGGCGCTGCTCAGCGTCGACCTGAACAACCCCCACCATCGCCTCGGCATGACGCTGGCCTGCCACATCAACGGCTCCTACCTCAGGGAACGGCCCAGGGATAAGTGAGGGAAGAGCATCGCCTTGCACCCCCGCGCAACCGGAACACGGCCGCGCTCTTTCTTTCACGGAGAAAATATCGTATCATGTCGGCCATACACCACATATCAAGAAAATTCCGCCGGGTCCGGCTGCTTCAAAAAGCCGGTCGGACGATGCAGGAGGTTGTATCGATGAATAAAACATTTTTTTGGGGTGCACTCTTTATTGTTCTGCTCCAGCTGTTCCTGCCTTCAACGGGCCAGGCTTCCGGATACATCGAAGGAGAGGCCCTGGTCATGCTCGAAGCGCCGCCTGGCGCCGCGGCAAAGGACGTGTCCGCCTTTGAAGCGCAGCTTTCCGCTTCGGCGGCACGGCTGGCGGCATCGGCCGGTGCGAGCGTCGAGAGCACGTTCAGCGCCATCGCGGCCCGCTCCGGAAAAAACATCGTGCACCTCCGCTCCGGGAGGAAAAAGACGGAACAGCTTATCGCGGATCTCGAGAAACTGCCGGGTGTCCTCGGCGCCTGGCCGAACTTCGTTGTAGAGGCCGCACGCACGCCCGACGACCCCGGCTATCCCCGGCTTTGGGGAATGCAAGCCATCGGCGCCCCCGGAGCATGGGAAAGGAACACCGGAAGCGAAGAAATCTTCGTCGCGGTGATCGACACAGGAATCGATTACAATCACGAGGACCTTGCCGCCAACATGGGGCGCGATCTCGACGGAAATTTCGGTATCGATACCGTCAACAAGGACAACGATCCGATGGACGACGAGGGACACGGAACGCACGTCGCAGGGACTATCGGAGCTGTAGGAAACAACGGTATCGGCGTCACCGGCGTGAACTGGCGCGTCAGCATGCTCGCCGTGAAGGTGCTGGGCTCCGATGCGAAGGGGTCCGAATCCCAGATCATCAGGGGCTTGAACTATGTTCTTGACCAAAAGGGACGGGGACTGAACATCAGGGTGGTGAACATGTCGCTTACCGGATGGCGGAATCCCATCCCAAATCCGGAGAGACATCCTTACGGCGTCGCTCACAAGGCGGTCTCCGACGCCGGAATCGTTATTGTGGTCGCGGCAGGAAACGAGAAGCAGGACATAGACGCCCCTGATAAGTATTACGACTTCAAAAAATGGGAGTGGGTGGACCTGCGCGGCCGGCGCCCCTATCCTGCCGCATTTTCGTTCAGGAACATGATCACGGTGGCCTCGATTTCCGGGGACAGGGATCTTTCGTCCTTCACGAACTTCAGCCCGAACTTCGTCCACATTGCCGCTCCCGGGTCGAAAGTATACAGCACATCGCCCGGCAACGGCTACAGGGAAGACCAGGGTACCTCGATGGCCGCTCCTCACGTCGCGGGGGCGGCAGCCCTCATAGCGGCCGAACATCCCGGCAAGAGCGCGCCGGAGATCAAGGCTCTCATTCTGGGGAACACAACCCAAAACTACCGCCTCCAAGGGCGGGTGATATCGGGAGGCTTCCTGAACCTGGAGAGCGCGCTCAAGGCCTCGCCGACCGAAGTTCCGGTAACGGCGATTTCAGTCTTCCCCAAAACGGTCAACCTCGTCGGCAAGACATCATACTCCGTCACGGCCAGGATCGAGCCGGCAAACGCCGACGACAAGAGAATCGTGTGGTTCTCCGACAACCCTACCGTCGCGACTGTCGAAGCCTCTGAAAACGGAGCCACGATCTACAGCGTCTCCGACGGAAAAGCGAAGGTCACGGCGCAGGCGCTCGACGGACTTGTGTCCGCTACGGTCGCCGTATCGGTCGGCGGAGCCGGCGGCTTCGATCACGGCGGCGGCGGATGTTCCGTCGGAGGAGCGTCGGCTGGCGGCCCTCTTCTGCTGGCTGCTCTTCTTGCGCTGCTGCTGAAGAGGTAGCCGAAAGCCCGGGTAGTCCTCTTTTCCTCCCGGGGCTATCTGTCCGCGATCGCGGCCCTGAGGAGCATGATGGCAATGCTCCTGTTCGGATTTCCCTCGGCGGCGTAGGAGAGGGCGGATTTGCCTTGAGCGTCTTCTGCCCTCACATCAGCTCCGGCCTGAAGGAGCAGCTTCACACTCTCCCCGGTCGAGCTGCTCTCTGCCGCAAGCATCAGCGCGGTCATGCCCCGGACGGTCGCCGCCTTTCCGTCCGCACCGGCCTCCAGCAGCGCGGAGATCACCGCGGGCGGCGCGTCCACCCAGGCGGCGTACATCAGAGCGTCCCAGTCCTCCTCACCCTTCGCGTTCACATCGCTCCCCGCCGCCGTGAGAAGGGAGACAACCGCAGGATCCGGATTTCCGCTCGCGGCGGCCATCAAGGCGGTCCATCCCCTGTTGCCGCGCGTGTTCACATCGGCGCCGGCACTGATGAGGAGCGCAACCGCGTCCACTGAGTTGTCCTGTGCACACCACGCAAGAACAGGAATCCCCTCCTCGTCGTGTGCATTCACGTCCGCTCCGGCTTCGATCGCCGCACGCATCTCGTCCGGGGAGCCCCGCCTGCACAACTCGACGAAATCGAAGCCTCCGGGAGCGGCAAACACCCCTGCTGAGAAGAAATGAAGGGCTGCCATGAGCACGAGGCAGCATCCCGCCAGCTTCTTTTTGCATGTCATGGAACCGGCTCCTCCTTTCGGGAATCGAAAAAACGTTCCTATATCGTTCTCCGGATTGTACCACCTGTTTTTCGAAGAGAGAAAGGAGGCGGGAGATAGAGCATTCCGTCCCTGCGGAAATGACGGTGTACGGCAAAAAAAAGCGTTCCGGAGCGGGATAGGCGCCGTTCCGGAACGCAGAAAAAGAGGGGCCCGGCAAATGCGGGCGGTCACATTAACCTTCTTTTTCCACAGGAGCTTTCGTAGCGAATGTCATATAGGCGCCGGTAGCGCTGAGGACACCGGAGATGATGTAGCTTATCAGGTACGTGCCGGTCATGTCGCGGACGATCCCTCCCACGAGAGGACCGAACACACCGCCTACACCCCATGCGGTCAGAAGCATTCCGTAGTTCACTCCGAAGTTCTTCATGCCGAAATAGTCCGCGGTGACTGCAGGGAAGACGGAGAGCATTCCTCCGAAGGTGAATCCGACGATGGCGACTCCCGTGCCGAGAGTCAGGGTCGTTTCAAGCTGCGCGAAGAAGACATAGGTCACGACCTGCAGCAGGAAGAGTGTAAAAAGCGTCCGCATACGCCCGAAACGGTCCGAAAGAATACCGCACGCGATCCTTCCGATGCAGTTGAAGATCGCGTAGATCCCGACTTTGATATAGACATTGTCGGCGCCCGCCTGCTCGATTCCGATCTTGGAGAGCTGGCCGATGATCAGGAGTCCCGCGAACGTCCCGAAACAAAACATGATCCAGAGTCGCTTGAACGCTGTGGTCTCGAATGTCTCGCTCCAGTCGTACTGGGCCTCTTTCCGAATCTCGACGCCGGCCGCCGGTACGTTCTTCGCATCGGGAACGGCCAAAGGCTCGGCGATATGCCCCGCCGGAGGATTTCGTATAAACATGGCCAACGTCATGATCAGGACGAAAAAACCGGCCCCCATGATCATGAACGTGTGCGCTAGCGTGAAATGGTCCAAAAGCCAACTTGTGAGCGGAGCGATATATACCGGAGCGAGCCCGAATCCGCTGACGACGATTCCCGAAATCAGGCCTCTTTTCGTCCTGCTGAACCACTTGACGGCCGCCGGTGTAGGAGCGGCATACCCCATCCCCATCCCGATTCCGAATACGACGCCGAAGAACGCGGTCAGGCCGACAGGCGTCATCACCACTCCCGACAGAAGAAACCCGACACCGGCGAACACCGCGGCGGCCATAATGACGGGTCTCGGACCATATTTGTCCTGAAGCCTGCCTCCGGGGACCATCGACAGGGCGAACACCGCGCAGGCGACCATGTACGGAATCTGCGTCGCAGTCGCGCTCCAGCCGAGCTGATCGATCAGCGCGGCGGAAATAACTCCCCACGCGTAAAGAACTCCCAGCGCGAGATTGACCCCCAGCCCCGCCAGTACGACGATCCACCCCGGCTCAAACATTTTTCTTTTCACACACATCACCTTCTCTCCGTCACTGTGCCCCGCGAAACACCGCCGGGCTTTTTCCGCGCACCTCTCCAAGTACATCCCGAAAGAGTCCGCCGTTTCTTCTGCGCTCATGAAGCATAATCCAAACATTCCAAAAAATAGCTCAACAGACAAACGCCGATCTCCGGACATGCACGACTTTTTTACTCCCCCTCCTCGCCAGAACCGGGAATACTAAATCAAAAACTATTAAAAACTTTAATAATACTGTGTAGTGAAACGAATGTCTTATTTTAGTCTTTGCTCTTTCGATTGTCAAATACATATTGAATATACAATTCAGCGGAGACCGTCGCTCTTTTCGAGCCGGCCTCCGCTCTTGCCGCATCGATTCCGGTTGTTTTCTATTCTTTTCCGGCCGCCATTCTCCTTGCTTCCCGTACCGCACGGCGGATTCCTTCGTAGCCGGTGCACCGGCAAAGATTGGACTCCAGCCACTCCCGGTCGGCCTCGTCGTCCTGATCGGGGTGCTCGGCGATCAGCGCGTGGGCGTTCAGCAGAAAACCGGACGTGCAGTAGCCGCACTGAAAACCCTGAAAATCCAAGAAAGCCTTCTGGACCGGCGTGTCCTTCAATCCTTCCACGGTGACGATATTATGCCCCTCGGCCTCCACAGCGAGCATCAGGCAGGACTTCACCGGTTTCCCGTCGAGCAGCACAGTGCATGCTCCGCAGTCGCCGTTTTCACACCCGGGCTTCGCTCCCGTCAGCCCCAGCCGCTCCCGCAGCACCCGCAGCAGCGTATCGGCCGGACGGACCAGGACGCGCCGATCCTCCCCGTTCACGGAAAGGAAGATTTCCGCATGACCGCTCAGGCGTTTCATTCCGGCATCACCTCCAGTGAAAGCAGCACTTTTTCAACGGCCTGCAGCAGCAGCGCCCCGCGGTAGTCAGAGGCGGCGACCGCGTCGTCCTTGATCGCGTGCGGCACGTCCGCCACGATCTTTTCCGGCGGTGTGAAGCTGGTACAGTCGGCAACGACAGGAAAATCCCACGCCCCTGAGACCGCGAGCCTGACGGAATCGCCGTCCGCCGCCCCCGCGACGGTGCAGACCGGGTAGTCCACCCGTCCGCCGCGTACCTTGCGGCAGTGCGCTGACAGCAGCCGCGCCGACTCCTTTTCCACGACAAGGGCTGCCAGGAACTCGCCGTCGTCCAGCTTGAGGCGTTTGTCGAAGAAAGTTTCAAGGGGTTCCTCGCGCAGCCCTTCAACGCCGAAGACTCGCGCAGCGGCGCCGACGCACAGGAACGGGAGCAGCGCCTCGCGGTAGGGAAGTCTTCCGCAGACGTTGCCTCCCAGCGTCAGGCGGTTGCGGACCGTCCTGTCCGCGACGCCCCGGCAGACCTCCGAAAGCAGGGGAAAGAGATTCTCCTCGACAATATCCGTCAGGAAACAAGCAGCGCCGAAGACCAACCGCCCCTCATCCTCTCCCGAAAAGGAACACTCGGGGACGCCCTTGAGGTCGATGACGCACTGCGGCGTGATCGTTCCGCTCCTGGCGAGAGTGACGATCTCGGTGCCGCCGCCGTAGTACACGGCGCTTCGTCCGGCCTCCTTCTCTCCCCTCCAGGCGCCGTACGCCTCCTGGAGGGTTTCGGGCAGAACATAGTCGAAATCGAAGGGAATCATTCGTCTCGCTCCTTTCCGCAGGCTCTCCAAATACTCTCGGGAGTCAGGGGAAGGTCGCGGAGCTCGCACCCGAAGGCTCTGGACAGCGCCCCGGCGGTTGCTCCGGGAATTCCGAGGACCCCCTGCTCTCCCATTCCTCGCATGCCGCACGGCCCGTCGTGCTGCGGTGTTTCGACGAAGGAGACGCCGTATTCGGGGTCGTCGCCGTACCGCGGAATCTTGAAGTGCCGGAGCGGCACGTTGACGATGCGCCCCTTCCCGGTGAAGCGGAATCCTTCCGAACAGGAGAACCCCAGCGCCATTTCCATCGCGCCGACAGCCTGGCCTCGGGCGAGGTCCGGGTTGATAACCCGCCCGACGTCCATGGCGCAGACAGCCTTCACGACGCGATAGCTTCCGTCTGCCGGATCGCCTTCGACGTGCACGGCCTCGGCGCCGAGTGTCCATTCGAGCGCCGGATGTCCTTCTCCCGTCTCCGGATCGATCGCGGAGAGCCCGGGGGCGATGTAGCGGCCGGTCCCGATCACCTGTCCCTCGATCGAGTTGCCGCCGGGATAGGTGTACCCCAGCACGACCTGCGAGAGCGGGAAGCCGCGTTCCGGCTCCCCTTTGAGAAAGACCCGTCCTCCCGCCACGTTCAGGTCGCCGGGAGAACAGCGCAGCGGGATCGACGCCGTCCGCCGGATCGCGGCGAGTGCGTCCTCCGCGGCCTCGAGCGCCGCGTTCCCGGCCATGAAAACGGAACGGCTGGCCGCGGTCGCCCAGTCGTGCGGCGAGTGCGAGGTATCGACTGTCGTCTGGACGTGGACAAGCCCGGGCGAGACGCCGAACTTGGCGGCCACGAGCTGGGCAAGCGCGGTATGCGCCGCCTGCCCGATCTCCGTCACGCCGACCGAGAGGTTCATGGACCCGTCCTCGTTGAAGGTCAGGATCGCTCCGGCATCTGTGTTCGGCGGCATCGCCGGGGCTTTCCAGAAGAGGCCGATCCCCTTGCCGAAGACCTTGCCGGACGGCAGCGTCCCCGAACTCCCCTCGTTCCAGCCGATCATCCCGGCGGCACGGCGGACGCACTCCGGAAGGTCCCCTGTACTGGAGTCCAAGAGAGAGCCGGTGGGCGTCGTATCGCCCGGACGGATGGCGTTCTTCAAGCGCAGCTCGACCGGATCGATCCCAGCCTTCGCGGCGAGAGCATCCATAGCGCGCTCAACGGCAAAGCAGAGTTCGATGTGGCCGAACCCGCGGTAGGCCGTCGCGAAGGGGGTGTTCGTATAGACGCACAGCGAGTCGCACTTCACGTTCTCCACCCTGTAAGGGCCGGTGCACGCGATCGCCGCGGCACGGCTGACGTTCACCGCGTAGTCGGCGAACGCGCCGCTGTTGAAGAGGTAAAGCAAATCCATCCCGAGCAGCCGCCCTTCCTCGTCCGCGGCCAGCTTTACCGTGGCCTCAAGGCCGATATGCCCCGGCGAGGCCGTGAGGTCCAGCTCCCTTGTGTTGGCGAGGCGGACGGGGCGTCCTCCGACGGCGCGGGAAAGAAGCACCGCAAGGCCTTCGAGCTGAATGCCCGCCTTGCCGCCGAAACCGCCGCCGCAGGGAGGGGCGATGACCGTGATCTTTCCCTGCGGAATTCCGAGGAAGATCCCCAGGAGGTTCCTCGCGACGAACGGAGCTTGCGTCGATGAATGGATGATATGCCGCCCGTCGGCTCGAATCTCGGCAAGAGCGCAGCGCGGCTCCAGCGCGACGTGGTCGCCGGGCGGGAAGGAGACTGAGACTTCGACCGTCACGGGAGCCGACGCGAAGGCGTTTTCCGTGTCACCCTTGCGGATCTTCGTCCTGTTTGCGACGTTGCTTCCCGGTTCTGGAAGGATGTCGGGGATGTGGGTGTAGCTGTCCATTTCGGGATGAATCACGGGAGCTCCGGGGCTGAGCGCTTCGCGTGGCGTCAGGACAGGGGCGGAAGGTTCGTACTCTACCGAAAGCTTCGAGAGGGCGAAGCGGGCCTCGCGTTCGCTGTCGGCGACCACTGCCGCTACCGGTTCGCCGAAATGGCGGACAGACCCCCGGGCCAGGGGCGGCTTGTCGCCGAGGTAAAGTCCGAAGAGGATCGGCAGGTCTTCGCCCGTCACTACGGCGCGGACGCCGGGACAGACGCAGGCCTTCTCCGCGTCGATCCGCAGAATGCGGGCAGACGCGTGCGGGGAGGGGAGCAGCGCGGCGTGGAGCATTCCGGGGAGCAGCAGATCTCCCGTATACTGCAGCCCGCCGGAGACTTTGAGCGGACCGTCGGTGCGGGGGACGGAGCAGCCGACGGCCTCCTGGGGTACCGAACCTACAGACATCGAATATCCCTCCTTACGTTCCATTGTATGGCATAGTATAGCAGCACAGCATCAATCTCCCAAAAAAAACCGGGCGCGACGAACAGCAAGAGGTGCGGCCGGCTACAGATTGCACCGCCCTTGGGAAAAGCCGGTGTTCAGACGGAGGAAGCACCTTCAGCACGCAGCGTACAGCGAAGACGCCTCTGTTCTCGTCCCTTCCGGCAAGCCAGAAATCCGAGAGGCAGAGGAGTCGTCCTCACCGTGAGTCATACCCGCCGGCGCAGCCTCCCCATACAATCCGGGCGACAAGATGAAAGAAATCCCTTCACGTCCTGATAAAGTCAAAAGGCCTCAGAATATTTACCTTCATAATCTCAAATGTATTTACAAATTGCTTAAGCACATTGATTTGTAGCATGGTATGAGAGTCTTTAAAAAAATCAATGCACAGAAGTATTGACTTCTACAAATGCATCATTAAGAATTAGATGGTTAATCAATCATAAGTGGTCCCTGCACTTCCAGTGTTCTTTTCCCGCAGCTTCCAGATGGTATCATATTATTTTAAGACGCTGAAGAGATGCTTTTTCAAACAATCATGAATTGGAAGCATTCGTAACAAAACCAAACATTTTGTTGCAATGCACATCTTTTTCCTAAATGAGGGATTTTCATGGCCTTGATATCCTGCAAAATTTGCGGACGGCTTTTCAACTCTCTTCGCGGGGAACTCTGCACCCGCTGCCTGGACGAGGTCGAAGCAGTCTATCCGAGATTGAGGGAGTACATAAGGGAACAACCGAAGAAAGAGCCTCTTTATATCGAACGGATCGCAAAGGTCATGCAGCTGGACGTGCTGTTTATCGAGTCGCTTGTGGATATGGGGTATCTCGACCAGTATGCGGACAGACTAAAATCGGAAAAAGAAGAAGAGGCACAGAATAGGGAAGCCGTTTTCCGAACCATCAGGGAGTCGATGAGCGTCCCGGCGGCGCCGCGGCAGGCACAACCGGACAAACACTCCAAAATGTACAGCCAGGACCGATATAAGTCTTCAAGGAGATGATTTCACGGTCCGGGTACCGCTCAACGAAAAGATTGCCCGGTTCCACTGCTTCACGATGCGTGAACGATGGAATGGAGCTCATTTCATAATTCGTAGCCATTATGAAGAGAGTGCAACTATGCGAGGCTGCCGGAATGCTCGGGAGAGCGCAGCGGACGGATCAGAATTATCTTTCCCCTCTCCGGATCTCGGATCGATTTCATTCTGATAATCCGCTAGGCGAAGAACAGGACCAGCCGCTTCGCTTCTCCGATCCCGAGCCCCCTCCGCCGAATTGGCGAAAACAACCGGAGATGAAAAGGGGGAAAAGAGTAAAAGCGTTGAAGCGCAAGGGAATATCAGTCTACGATGTGCCGGCACATTTTTTGCCTACGATCTTCCGGTACTTACCCTATACAGTTAAGCCATCATCATGTTTCGGCGCTTCTTTCCGCCTTTGCTTCTCGTCCACGGGCGCCGCTTTTCATGTAACGTCTGCATTTCATCCTTTCAAAAGATACCTTTGCCCTTGAGTTCATTCACTGCTCCCTCCGCTTTTCGAAATTCATGCTTGACCTCCCCGCGGACATAATGTACCATAAATTGTACCACAGGAGGTGGAAATATGAGCGACATCACAGCGACGGAAGCCCGTAAAAGACTCTTTCAGCTTCTCGACGAGGTAGCGGATTCACACGTTCCGGTACGCATCGCCGGAAAACGCAATGCTGCCGTGCTGGTCAGCGAATCCGACTGGAGGGCCATGGAAGAGACGCTCTTTCTGTGCAGCATCCACGGAATGCGCGACTCCATCATTGACGGAATGGCGACGCCGGTGGAAGAGTGCACCGAGGATATCGGATGGTAGGATCGTGGAGAGTCGTTTTCACCAAGGCGGCTCTGAAGGATGCTGAAAAGCTCCTTTCGGCGGGGCTTAAACCCAAGGCGGAAAAACTCCTCGCGATACTGCGGTACGATCCTTACAAATCGCCCCCTTCTTTTGAAAAGCTCGTCGGCGATCTTTCAGGCGCGTGCTCTCGCCGTATCAACATCCGCCATCGTCTTGTCTACCAAGTGATCGAAACGGAGCATACGGTGAAAGTTCTCCGCATGTGGAGCCGCTACGAATAGCGTGCAGGCAGGAAAGATTGCCGGGTTCCTCGGGTCGCCGGAGGAAAAATCCAAACTCTCTTTTTTTCGAAACGATCAGTGGCGTATTGATTGGCTTTACAACACCCCCGGCTGCCTGAGCATCTTTTCTACGCTTCGAAAGCAAACGACAGCATAAGTCGTCCTTTCCTTCGTTTCTCCCCTTTTCTTTGTGTTACAATACGGAGGGAATTCCGAAACATTTCTGCAGTCTCACACTCTGAATCGGGAGGGATTTCAACAATGAAACGGTACGGAAAGCTGTTGTGCATCGCGGCCGCGGCGCTTCTGGCGTTCGCGTTTCTCGGCGGCGCGGCGTTCGCGAAGGAACTGGTGGTATACTCCAGCGTGGACGAGGAGAACGCGAAGAATCTCCTCGACGAGTTTTCCAAAGCAACCGGCATAAAGGTGAACATGGTCTTCCTCTCCTCCGGTCCGGCGATGAGCCGCATCGAGGCCGAGCAGGCCAATCCGCAGGCGGACGTCTGGTTCGGCGCCCCCAACGAGAACCACATTCTCGCCAAGGACCGCGGCCTGACGCAGCCGTACGTCTCCGCAGCGGCGGCCGACCTCGCTCCCGGCTTCAAGGATCCCGAGGGGTACTGGCACGCTTTCTACATGAACCCGCTCGGTTTCGGCGTGCTTCCGGAGGAGTTGAAGGCCGACAACAAGCCCGTTCCTGCTTCGTGGAAGGATCTGCTGGACCCGGCGTACAAGGGGATGATCCAGATGCCCTCTCCGCAATCGTCCGGCACGGCCTACGCCATGATCATGACCCTGATCGAGACGTTCGGCGAGGACGAGGCCTACGCCTACATGAAGGAGCTCAATCCGAACATTCAGACGTACACGCAGAGCGGCACGGGCCCCAGCAAGAACCTCGCCATCCGTGAGACATCAATCGCAATCCAGTTCACACCGGCGTTCCTGAAGCTGGTGGACGAGGGGTACCCGGCGCAGGTCGTCTTCCCCGAGGAGGGCGTGGGGTACGAGGCGGCCGCCCTCTCCGTTCTCAAGGGAGCGAAGAACCTCGACAGCGCGAAGACGCTTGTCGACTGGATTGTCTCAAAGGACGGCCAGGAGCTGCTGAGCGCGAAGAAGACCTACTTCTTCCCCGTGCGCACCGATGTCTCGGCGGGCGAAGGGCTCCCCGCGCTTTCGGAAATAAAGCTGATCGACTACGACCGGCTCGAAGCCGCGCGAGAAAAGAAACGCCTCATCGACCGCTGGGTGACGGAAGTCCTCGGTCAGTAGCCGTCTCGCTTTCGACGAACCGGGGGAAGGGGCTCGCCTCTTCCCCCTTCTTGTTAAGGAGGAATCAATCCACAGGATGACCGCATTCGCGCGCGGGAGAAGGGAGATCCGGCTTCTGGCCCGCGACCCCCTTCTCGTGTTTCTGGTAGTGCTTCTCTTCGTGTCGCTGGCCCTCTTCGTCGCCTATCCCCTGCTCTCGGTGCTCGTCAAGAGCCTCCAGTCGGAGCAGGGCGCCTTCTCCTTCGAAAACTACACCCGCTTCCTCACGTTCAGATACCTTCGATCGTCTTTATGGAACAGCCTCACCGTCGGCTTCTTCACCGCCGCGTGCAGCGTGATCATCGGCTACGCCGCCGCATTCACGATCACCCGCACCTCGGTTCCCTGGAAGAAGGCGCTCCACCTGCTCTTCATCCTTCCCATCATCTCGCCACCCTTCACCAGCGCGCTCTCCATCCTGATGCTCTTCGGCGCGAACGGCCTGATCACGCGGGGACTGCTGGGGATACGGAACTACAACATCTACGGCTTCAAAGGAGTGCTGCTGTCGCAGATCTTCACCTTCGCGCCCGTGGCCTACCTCACGCTGAAGGGCGTCCTCGAGTCGCTGAACCCGACCCTCGAGGACGCGGCGATGAACGTCGGCGCGGGAAGGCTCCAGACATTTGTGCGCGTGACGCTTCCGCTGAGCCTGCCGGGAATCGCGAGCGCCTTTCTCGTGGTGCTCATCGAGTCGCTCGCCGACTTCGGCAACCCTCTGGTGCTCGCCGGAAGCCGCTTCCCCATGCTCTCCACACAGGCCTACCTGGAGATCACCGGCTCGTTCAACCTGCCGCTGGGAGCAGCCCTCGCGGTGGTGCTGCTGATACCGTCGATCACCTCCTTCGCCATCCAGCGCTACTACCTGCAGAAACGCCAGTACACCACCGTGACGGGAAAACCGGTTGCCTCCTCATCGAAGCTTGTGAGCAGGAACGCCCGGCGCGGGCTCTTCGCCTTTTCCGCGGCCTTCTCCGGACTCGTCCTCCTCTTCTACGGGACGATCTTCGTCGGCGCTTTCACCCGTGTCTGGGGATTCGACTTCACCCCGACGCTGAACCACTTCGCCTACGCCTTCAGCGTCGGCATGGGGACCATCCGGGACACGCTCATCGTCGCCCTCTGCGCTACGCCACTCTCAGGCGTGATGGGGATGCTGATCGCCTTCCTCGTGGTGCGCACCTCCTTCCCCGGCAAGGGGGTCATGGAATTCACCTCGATCCTCAACTTCGCCGTTCCCGGCACCGTGATCGGAATCGGGTACATCCTCGCCTTCAACACGCCGCCGCTCATGCTGATCGGCACTCTCGCGATCCTGGTGCTGAACTTCGTCTTCCGCTACATCCCCGTCGGCATCCAGTCGGGGATCGCGGTGCTCCGCCAGATAGACCCGTCCATCGAGGAGGCCGCGCAGAACCTCGGCGCCGACAAGCTGACCACCTTCCGGAAGGTCACGCTGCCGATCATCGCCCCCGCTTTCTTCTCGGGGCTCGTCTTCGCCTTCGTCCGTGCGATGACCGCAATCAGCGCCGCCATCTTCCTCGTCTCGGCCAACTGGAACCTGCTCACGGTGCAGATACTGAACCAGGTGGGATCGGGGCGTCTGGGCGTGGCGGCGGCCTTCAGCGTGATTCTCGTGGTGATCGTGACGGCGGCGATGGCGATCATCGCGCGCCTCGTCCCCGGCCGCGCGGGCGGCATGGCGGCAATTCAGATTCAGGAGGAATAGGCTCGTGAAAATAGTCATCGACTCCATAACCAAGGATTTCGGCAGCTTCGACGACCCCGGCAGCGTCTTCCGGGCGGTGGACGCCGTCTCGCTGGAGGTCCGCGACGGCGAGCTGGTCACTCTCCTCGGCCCCTCGGGATGCGGCAAGACGACGCTGCTCCGGATGCTCGCGGGCTTCGAGGACCCCACCTCGGGAAACCTCTTCTTCGGGGAGCGACGGATGAACGACGTCGCCCCGAACAAGCGGAACGCGGCGATGGTCTTCCAGTCGTACGCCATCTTTCCGCACCTCAACGTGCGCGACAACATCTCCTTCGGACTGAAACTCAAGGATTTGAACAAGAAGGAGATCCGCGAGCGAACCGAACGCGTCGTGGAGCTCGTCGGGCTGGAGGGTCTGGAGGAACGCCAGCCGAGCCAGCTCTCCGGCGGGCAGCAGCAGCGGGTGGCGCTGGCTCGCGCCGTCGTGATGGAGCCGTCCGTCCTTCTCTTCGACGAACCCCTCTCGAACCTCGACGCGAAGCTTCGCGAGCAGATGCGCATCGACATCAGGAAGCTCCAGCAGCGCCTCGGCATCACGAGCATCTACGTGACCCACGACCAGATCGAGGCCATGAGCATCTCCGACCGCGTCGTCGTGATGAACCGGGGGCGCATCGAGCAGACGGGGAGTCCGCGGGAGCTCTACGCCCGGCCCGTCAACCGCTTCGTCGCTTCCTTCATCGGCAAGGCGGCCTTTCTTCCTGCCGAAAAAGACGCTGCGGGCTCGTGGACGCTTCTGGGAAAGCCATGGCGCCCCGAAGCCGGGGAAGAACTCGCGGCCGGCAGCTACGAGGCGATGATCCGCCCCGAGGCCGTTCGCCTCTCCCCTGTAGAAAACTCCGGAAACAGCGCGCTCTCCGGAACAGTGCTCCGCGCCACCTACTTGGGAAGCGTGATGGAGTACGAGGTGGAACTGCCCGGGACCGAACCGGTCACGGTGCATATTCCGAACCCGTTCGAGAGTCGGCCGCTCGCTCCGGGCTCGGAGGCCGAAATCCACTTCCTCCCCGAGGGGCTGCACTTTCTATCGGTCGAAAAGTAGCCTTCCCATTCGAACCATTGGTGATGGTCGCGCTGAATCGCGACCATCTTTTTTTATACGAAGCTGTACCGCGGTAAAGGAGCGCATCGCTTGAAAATTTGGCGAATACAGAGTATCATTGATATGGAGGACGAAAGGAATGTCATTCTTTCCTCTTTGCATCGGACATTTCTACTAAAAGAATAGTAAGCATTTTTAATTCTTCCTTTTTATGTCCTCATGAAAGGAGTGATTCGGAATGTTTCACAGAAAATGCGCATGTTCTCTCCTGGCCCTGCTCCTCCTGCTCCTTCCGGCATATGCCGAAGTGATTACGCTCCCCCCCATCGATGAACCGCCGGAGGTCGCAGGAACGATAACGACATCGGCGACCGGTCCTTCTCTACCGCCTGCTGCAAGTCCGCTCATCGCTCAACTTCCTGCTACGCCGCCGGTCGTTGTCGGTACCGAATTCGCTCGCGTCAACTGGACGGCGGATTTCGTCGAGGCCACAGGACAGGCCGTCGCCCCCGCCGGAAAAGAGGGAACAGCCCAGGGAAAGCTGCTGGCCAGAAGAGGCGCGACAGTGGACCTTCAGAGAAACCTCCTGGAGGCGATTCAGGGCGTCCAGGTCGACGGCCAGACGACGATGACGGACTTCATGGCGACCGACGTCGTCCGGACGCAGGTACAGGGACTCATCAAGGGAGTGGAGGTATTCGACGCTTCATGGGACGGTGAAATCTATACAGTGCAGGGGAGAATCCGTCTTGAACATGTTCGCGGAGCGGTACTCCCCGCCCTTCCCAAGAAACCGGAATCGAAGCCGGTTCCTCCTCAGCCGGGACCGATACCGCAGGGAAGCAAAACGGCGGCGTCCGGACTTCTGGTCGACGCGCGGAACGTTCCGCTCATTCCCGCCCTCGTCTTCCGCATTCTCGACGAGGACGGCAAAGAGGTCTACGGCATGGACTTCGTGGATGCGGAGCGCTTCCTGACCTCCGGCCTGTGCGACTACCATACGAATCTCGGGTACGCACAGGATGCCCCGAGAGTCGCGGCCTCTCCAATAGTCGCTCAAGCCGTGCGGACGGTCTCTCCGCAGAATGTCGACATCGTGATCAGCAACGCCGATGCCGCAAAAATCCGCGGGAGCTCCTACGATTTCCGCATTCCCTGCCGTGTGACCGTGGTGAAACGGTGAGACCATGAAGCCGGGACGCGTTTCAGGATTCTTCGCATTTTTGCTTCTGCTCCTTCTTCTGTTCCCCTCTTCCTCGGGAGGAGCGGACAGCGTCACGGTCGAAGCTGAAGGCATGGCCCTGATCGTCGGCGGGGACATTCCCCGGGCCAAGGAAGAGGCCAAGCGCCAGCTTTATCGCGACGCCCTCGAAAAGGGGATCGGCACATATGTTCAGGGCATCACGGAGATGAAGGACTTCGCCGTGGTGCGCGACGAGGTGTTCTCCCGTTCCGAGGGGCTCGTCACCGCCACGGAGAATCTGAAAGAAGAGCGGACGCCGGACGGAATGCTCCGCCTCACCGCAAGCTGCACCGTCTCGACGAAGACGCTCGACGGCGTTCTCGGCCCGGCGGTGATTCACGCTCTCGGCAATCCGAGGGTTCTGGTGCTGATCGACGAGGTCGTCGAGGGAGAAAGGCAGTTTCTCTCGACTGCGGAGGCCGAAGTCTCCAGGATTTTTCAGAAGGCGGGCTACCTGATGCTCCTTCCCGAACAGGTCGAGAGCATAAGGAAGGGCGAGATGGATGCAGCCCGGATTTCGGGTGATACCGGAGCGCTGCAGGCGCTCGCCCGGAGCTTTCAGTCGGATGTGCTGATCCACGGCAAAGCGCAGGGGACATCGTTCACGAAGCAGAAAATTGCGGGAGTCGATATCTACGGAGTCCGCTCCCAGTTGCAGCTCAAGGCTGTTATCACGCAGACAGCCCGCATTCTCGGCACAGAGACGGAGGAACAGCGCGAGAAGGGCACATCGCCGGGAGACGGCGCGATAAAGGGCTTCCAGGCACTTGCGCCGCGAATGGCCGAGAAACTTGTCCATACGGTTGCCTACGCGCTGGCAAGCGGTTCTGCAGGCGGTGTCTCCGGCAGGATGTTCAAGGTGACGATCGGCAATCTTTCTTTCGGCGAGGCAAGATCCCTCCGCGGCAGCCTGGAAAGTGCAGGGGGTGTTGTCGGCGTCTATCAGCGCTCCTACGCCAACCGGACCCTGGAGATGGATGTCGCGGCGGAAACGTCGCTGGAAGAGATCGCACTTGTGATCGAGTCCCTCGGAATCGAGATAACTTCCTTCACGGCGGGAACACTGGAGGGACGAAAGGGGCAATGAACATGAGAAAAACAGCCGCTCTCGTCGCATCTTTCATCCTCGCGTTTTCCGCGGCGTTCGCTTCTCCGCCGGAAGGATCTTCAGTTGCCGGGGATGAAACGATCCAGGCTTCGGACGAGCAGCTTGCATTGATGGCGGAGCAGTTCCAGTCTCTCTGGAAAGAGAGCGGCGGCCTCCAGGACATCCAGGTTTTCCGGTACGGCGTGGTGGACTGGAAGGGTGCCTCCGTGACAACGAAAGGGAAGGCCCCTCTTCTCTCCTCTTCACCTTCGGACCAGATGCTGGCGAAGAGGGCGGCGCTCTCGGACGCGCGGAGAAATCTTCTCTGCCTGCTCTATGAAATTCGGTACGGTCTTCCCGAAAACTACACCTCGATCGAAGTGGAGGGGGAAGTTGTCGACGGTCACGTCGATTTTCAGGGCGTCGCGGACGGCTTGTTCACAGTCGAATTGACGACATCCCTGGAGCGGTTCTTCTCGGAGACGAAAATTCTCCGCAGCAGAGTGAGGTGAATCCATGAAAAAACTTCCGCTTCTATTTACAGCACTGCTTCTTGCAGTCGTTCCGATCCTCTTCGGCGATTCGGGAGCAGCCTCCGCCTCCCTGCCGAAGGGACCGAGCATCGCCGTCCTGGTGAAGGGAGCGCCCGCCCATGCCGCGGCCGCACGCTCGATCCTCGTCCGCGCACTTCTCGACGAGGGGTACCGGGCCGTGGACGAGCAGCAGCTCGAACGGATACGGCAGAACAAGGCCGCCTCGCTGGCACTTGAAGGAGATGTCGACGCCATATTGCAGCTTGGAAAGACCTTCGGCTTCTCCGTCCTTCTCTCCGGACATGTCAGCGTACCGCAGCCGGTACGAAACGAATTCGGGCTTTTCACCGCCACCGCCACGGTATCGGCGACTGCCTGCACCGCCTCCAACGCGAGGCAGATCGCCGCAGGAACCGCATCGGCCAAGGAGATAGGCTACACGGCGGCGGAAGCCGCGCAGAAAGCGGCTGAATCCGCTGTTCGGGCGGTCGTGCCTCCTCTCCTGGGAAGCGCTTCCGGACAGGAACAGGAGAGCCCGGGGATGAGATTTCGCCTGATCGTCTTTCCTGTACGATCGTTCGCCGAAGCCCACGCTCTTGCGGCAAGCTGCAGGGAAGCGGGGGCGAACAACGCCTCCGTCGCCCGTTTTTCGGCGGGAAACGCCGAGATCGACGTCGAGTACGGCGGTCCGGCGAGGAGTTTTCTCACGAGACTTCTCGGCTTGAGAAAGGACCTGCGGGAGGAGAGCGTCGAGGGGAGCACGCTCCGCCTTGCCAAAGAGTAGCGCGACTTCGGGTTTCGACAGAACTATACTATAAGTGTTCTGCGGACAAGAAAGGAAATGGTATCCATGAGAAAGTGGGGACGGACAGTTTCAGTTGTAATTGCGGTCGCCTGCGTTTTTCTGGCGGTACCGGTTCTTCCGCTCTCCGCGGAGGTACAGGTGTTCATCGACGCGCACACGGTACGCGTTCACGACCCGGTTTTGAAAAGGCAGTCCATTCTCAACGACTTCCGGGCAAGCGGCCACCGGATCCACAATCACCTCGCACTGGTCTGGAGCGAGGATGCGGCCTGGATCTACGACGTGCGCACGCAGCAGTGGCTCTCGCAAGAGAACTTCCGGACGCTGCTCGGAGTTCTCTCGGATGAATTCGCCCTCGTCTGGAACGAGGACGAAGCTGCGGTCTTCGACGCAAAAAACCAGGCATGGACGAGGACCGACTACGTTCCATGGAGGATAACCGGAGCGGCGCTCTCCCGCGGGATGGGCGTCCTGACGGGCGATGAGGGTTTCACTGTCTACGACCCGGTCCTGAAAGAATGGCGGCACTCTCACCTCTTTCCATATGGAACTCTCAAAAAGGCCCAGGCGGGAGATATCCTCTCGGCGGCATGGTCCGATGACACTCTGACGCTCTATGACATGACGATCCACCAGTGGGTTATCCGCGAGGACATCTCGCCTCAGGCCTGCATCATCGATCAGTACAAGGCTTCGATCTTCACCGCGGACAAAGTGTACACGTACGATGCGGTCAGCCACAGATGGAGCGAGAAGGACCGATGAAAAAACACATGGGAAGGAGGCCGGACATGACACTCCGAAAACACTCCGCCGGAACAGTCGCGATCGCCCTGTTCCTGTTGCTGTTCATCTGCGCTGCTCCGGCCCGTGCGGCGAGGATGAGTGTCGCCGTACATTCCTTTCTTGCACAGGGCGCGAGCTTCCACCTCGGCTCGGCAGTCGGCGACATCGTCGCCACATCCCTCGCGGGGAACCGCGACATCGTGCTTGTAGAAAGGACGCGGCTGGCGGAGGTGGCACGGCAGCAGCATCTCGCTCTGTCGGGAGTCGTGGAGACCGGAACCGCTGTGAAGGCGGGAAAACTCGTCGGCGCCCGATACTTCGTCCTCGGCGCGGTCAGCCGCTTCGGCGCGCTGCTCGTGGCCACGGCCCGCCTTGTCGACGTGGAGAGCGGAAGAATCCTGGCGAGCTTCGAGCAGACGTCGAAACAGGGAGAGGATGAAATTCTCCTTGTCGCGCGAAACCTGGCATCGGAGCTGCTGGCGTTTCTCAGCGGCGACTCCCCTGCGCCGGGAGATCCGACAAACGACTACAAGTACTATCTCTACGAGGCGCTGGGATATTACAACCTGGGAGAGTACCGCAAGTCGCTTCCCTTCTGGGAAAAGATGACGCAGCTCAGCCCGCGCAACGGCCTTCTGCGCTTCATCGTGGCCGGGCTTCACTTCGAGACGAAACGGTATTCCGACGCGCTCATCGCGGCTCAGCAGGCGGTCACCTGGGAGCCCTCCTTCGCCGAGGCGCACCTCCTTGTCGGCAAGGCGTACTTCCTTCTCGGAGACAACCACAAGGCCACGCCGCCGCTGGACAAGGCGCTCGAACTCGACCCCCGTCTCACCGAGGCGCTCTTTCTCAAGGGGTCCGCCTTCAAGAACAGGAAGCGGATCGAAGAAGCCGCCGACTACTTCCTTGAGGCCATTCAGACTGATCCGGCGTACATTCCGGCCTACCTTGCACTGGGGCAGCTTCTGCTTGAACACGGAGCGGCGGACGAGGCCGCGGGGATTCTGCTTTCAGCCCTTCAGCACCAGCCGAACAGCGGCAACCTCCGCTTTCTCCTGGGCACCGCCCAGATTCTGCGGGGAAATCTTCAGGGAGCGAAAGAGCAGCTCGCCGCCCTGAAGGGAATAGATACGGCGCTTGCGAAGAAACTGGAGGATATGATTTCCAAACAGTGATCGAGAACGGAAAGGATGTGGCGGAAATGAAAAAGAAATTCTTTCTGCTTCTGAGTGTCTTCACGCTTGGAAGTGCGCTTCTGTTGGCCCCTGTCGCGGGCTTCGGATGAAGCGGGGGCGGAGGTGGTGACGGTCCGTCGCCCATTTCAAACAGGGAACTGGATCGCGTGGTGAAAGTTTTCCTCAGTGAAGGAATGCTCTCCGGGAAAAATCTTCAGGATGCCATTCGGCTTGCAGCTTCCGTGACAACCGAAGGCGAGTGCATCGCGGCATACGTTGCAGGCGCAAGCCTGATGCGGAGCGGCGAATACGAGCAGGGGCGGGATTTGATGCTTCCCGTCTTCGATTCATGCTACGGCGTCACGGTACAATTCTGGGACGAGCCGGAACGGCTGCGGACAATCGTCGCGGGAGAGGTCTCCCTTCACGCGGGCGGAGCGGGGGACTACGGGACAGTCCTCGCCGTCGAGGGAAAACTGGAGAAGGATCTGCTGACGGACAGGCTCCTGGTGCGCGACGCGAAAGGCATTCTCCAGGGAAGGACGCGCATGAGCGATATCCTCAGATTCCACAAAGCGCGCGCCTACAATACGGCAAAGATGCCGAAGGAGGCCAAGGAAACGCTGAAAGAGCTCCAGTTCGCCTCCGGGAAGGTCTTCGTGGACGGCGAAGTTGTCGGGCTCCGCGATGCCGTCGCCAAGCTGCAGCGCCAGGTGGAAGGGTTGGCGAGACACTTTCTCTCGCTGCTGAAGGCAGCGTGATCGCCGGGTGAAATATCCATGGAAGGGGGGAATTCCGGGATGACCGGAAACGTAAAGAGAGCGTTGCTGTTCATCCTTCTGGGAGTATTCGCCCTCCTTGCACCTCTTCCGTCTTCCGGAGAGATGCTGATCGCGGTTCCCGATTTCCAGGCCACGGGATGCATGCCGTATCTCGGCGCCGCCGTCGCGGAACGCGTCCGGGGGAACCTGACGGACAGGGGACCGTGGACGCTGCTGGAATTCTCCCAGATGAACAGGATCGCCTCCGAGCACAAGCTCTCGATGTCGGGGCTGGTCGACGAAAAAAAGGCGATCACGGTCGGAAAGGTCTTGGGGGCGCAATATCTCATCGTCGGCGCGGTGAACGCGACGGGATCGGTCTTCACCCTCACCGCCAGGCTCGTCGATGTTGAGACGGGCGTCGTCCACTCGGGATTCCAAGCCGTCACTCACCAGGGCGAGGAGGGGCTGATCGAGGCCGCCGGCTTCCTCGCAGAGGACATCGCAATGGAGCTCGGCGGCCCGGACGTATAAGCCGATATCGATGATCCGCATATTCCGCAAAAAGAAAGAGGCCGGGATCCCGGCCTCTTTCTTTTTGCGTTTCGTTTGAAGCTACGGCTTCACCTTCACGAAGAAGACAGCCTGCTTGGTCGCGATGTCGGACTTCAGGATGATACCGTCCTTGTCCTTGGGGTTGTGGAACTCGTCCATGGTCAGCGTGGCGTGCATGAGTTTCAGATCCTTTGTCGCGGCAAGGGCGTCGCGGATCTTCACCGGATCGTCGCTTCCGGCACGCTCGATGGCGTCCTTCACCCAGTAGACGCAGTCATAGGCCATGACGGCGTTCATGAACTCCATGCACTCGGTGCCGGTCTGCTCTTCGTACTTCCTGAAGAAGTCGGCGAGCGTCGGGTCGGCCTTGTCCACGTGGCTCACCCAGTACGTCTCGCGCATCGTGTCGCCTGCGATCTCCCACATGAAGTCGCCGTATCCGTCTCCTCCGACGATCGGCACTTCGATGCCGAGGTCGCGGGCCTGTTTCACGGCGAGCGGAAGAGCCTTGCCCATCGTCGGAATGACCAGGACGTCGGGGTTGGCATCCTTGATGACGGTGAGCTGGGCGCGGAAGTCGACGTCCTCGCCCCGGTGCCCTTCGTCCGCAACGATTTCGCCGCCGTACTCCTTGAAGGAGGCGATGAAGAATTCGCGAAGACCGTGAGAGTAGTCGCTGGATACGTCATAGAGAACCGCGGCCTTTTTCCTGCCGAGATCCTTCGCCGAGAAGTGGGCGATCATCTTTCCCTGGTAGGGATCGAGGAAGCAGATGCGGAAGTTGTAGGGACGCACGTTCCCTCTCTCGTCCACGGTGACCAGGGGGTTCGTGGGGAGAGTTCCGATATGGGGTACCTGTCCGCGGTTGAAGACGGGAGCCGCCGCGATGCACAGGCCGCTGCCGCTGGGGCCGATGACGACGCTGACCTTGTCCTGCTCGACAAGACGCCGGGCCGCGTTCACCATATCCTCCTGCCGCGTGCGGCAGTCGTACATAATCACCTCGACCGGTCTGCCGAGGATGCCGCCGGCGGCGTTGATCTCCGCGACGGCGATCTTCACGGACTCGACCTCCGCGACACCGTAGGCCGCGAAGTCGCCCGTCACCGTGGCGATCTCGCCGATCCTGATCGGATCAGCGGCGAAAGCGGGAACCGCCATCATGGACAGAACAAACACGAGCACCAACATCTTCCGAACCGTACCGAACCTCTTCATTCTTTCTACCTCCCATACAGTATGTGATTCTTGGTGCGTAAAACCGTACCGCTATGAGATCAGGCAGCCGAAAAAAGACTGCCGGGGCTCCGAAAGAGGGAACACGACATTGCCTCGTAATTCTTTGTACAAATCATGAACATGATACTACATCCGGACGTTTTTCGCATCCGTTCTCCCTGTTTTCGATCTTCCCGACCGGTCATTCATCGAGGTACGAGTCGAAATACCCCGAGATATGGATGACGGGCGTTCCCTTGTCGCCGGAGCCCGACGTAAGATCGCAGAGGGAACCCAGAAGATCCGTCAGGCGTCGGGGAGTCGTGCCGAGCGTCGAGTGCGCGAAGCGGTCCATCTTTTCCTTGTTCCGGATCGCCTCCCGGACCGCCTCCTCCGGGGACTGCTCCCCCGAATTGTCGGCGATGTACTTGAACTTGATCTCCTTGGGCAGTCCTTCGAGTCCGTCCGTGTAACCGGGCGAGACGACAGGGTCGGCAAGCTCCCAGATGCCGCCGACGGGATCCTTGAAGGCCCCGTCGCCGTAGACAAGGACTTCGATCCGTTTTCCCGTCCGCCGCCCAAGCTCATCCGAGAGCTCGCGGGCGAATTTCCTGCTTTCCCTCGGAAAGAGCTTCACTTCTCTCTCGCTGGTGTAGTTGGAGCCGAGAAGGCCGTACTCCTCGTTGAAACCCGCGCCCTCCCTTCCGGGAGCGGAACAGAACTGATCCAGCGAGAAGACCCTGGCGCCGGCCCTTTCCAGGATCTCGCGGTGAAGGAACCGGGCGTGAATACTGGCGACGATGACCGTCTTCGAGAAATTCAGCGCCGAAAGGGGGTTGTTCGCGAAGTGAATCTCTATTTTTTCCGGCGCCATCTCCTTGTAGTAGGCAACGTAGTCCACGCCCGTAAAGGGGTGGAGATACCGCCCGAAAATCTCGTCGTACTCCTTCTCGCCGAAGAGGTCTCCCGGTATCTGTTCGCTCTTGAGGAAAAAATCGTGCGGATCCATGAGCAGATTGCCCACCTCGTCGGCAGGGTAGGAAAGAAGAATATGGATCTTCCCCTGCACCCCTCGAACGATCCCCGTAAGAAGCCGGCCGAAACGGTTGCGGCTGAGAATCGGGAAAATCAGGGCGACGTCGCCCGGAGGGAGACGAAGGCGCACGTCCTCCGCAATGTCCTCCAGCGTGACGCAGTTCCCCTGCGCGCGCGCAAGAAGGGACTCCGTGACTCCCACGATATCCCCGTCGCGAAACGGAAAGGAGTCTCGGGACGATTGCGAGGCTTTGATCAGTTCCGTGGAGATTATCTCCACGAGATCGGCCCCTCTGGTGATGACGGGAAGGCGAATTCCCCGGGAAGATACACCTACATAGCGCATATTGCGTCATTCCTTCCGGAAAAAGGTGGACCGCTGAAACGGATCGGTCTTTATTACATCGGTGGTTGAAAAAAGATTCACAAAGCATCCCCTGGCGGAAGGTCAGGCTCTTGAAGAGGAGTCCGCCTGAAACTCTTGCATGAGAATACCGGGATGCGGAGCGAACGGATCAGCTACTTTTCGGGGACGTAGAGTCCCGCGGGATTCGAGCCTATCAGCCCGGCCTTCAAAAGGTCTTCGTCAACGACGGAGAGCGCCTTCACCTGCTCTTCGTTCAGGAGATCATAGTAAGGAAGCTTCGAAAAAGCGTCGCCGATATACTCCAGGTCGTCATCCGCGACGGCCCAGCTCTTCGCGTCGAACTGCGCGAGCCTCAGCGGCCGGGAATACGCCCGGAGCGTCTTCTGCCCCAGCGTGTTGAAATAAAAATCGAAATAGGACATCGCCAGCTCCCGGAGATTCCGGTAGACCGGCTCCCGGAAACGCAGCGTGGTGAAGTTGGACTTCGCCACCGCCCCCCAGCGGCCTCGCTCCTTGAAGAGGGCGATCACATGATCGTCGTCGTTCCACGCCCGGAGGTCCATCAGGAGAGGAGGATATCCAAGCTCGCGAAGGCTGGCGGCCGCGAAGAGCGCCCCTTCGAAGCAGTGCGCGTTCCGCTCCGCGAGCACACGCTTGGGGGATTTGCACTCCTCCTTCGGGTTGTACGCAATGGCGCTGAGAAAGCGTTGAATTTCCCAGGGGGATGTAAAAGGGGGCGTATTTTTTCTGACCATGAACTTCCCTCGCCTTCGGAGTTGACGCTTTCATGGACTGGACACGACAGAAAACTGTACCGAAGAGGTTCTTCTCTGCAACGAGTATCCGGAAACAACATATTTTCACATACAATGATAGCGCATATCAGGATCCGGAACAAGCGGAAAAATACCCCGTGACGGAAAAACCGGTTATGGTTGCAGAAAGGGGAAAGACGCTCTTATGAATACGCAGCCGGCGTGAGCCTCCGGATGCCGTCGATGCGCGGCGGGGGCGGCGACCCCTCGTGAAAAACGGAGAATGCCGCCCCGCAATGAACGTTATTTTACCAGCGCGACCGCAATCTTCGGATCGAAGATCAGGCTGACAGCTTCTCCTTCGTTCCACATCTTCTTCCCCGGAAGGAAGGGGTCGAAGGAGAGCACCGTCTGTCCGCTTTCCAGGACGACCTCGTACTCCATCCGCCCGCCGAGGAAGGTCGCGGTCTCCACCATGCCCGGGATGCCGCCGGTTTCGGACGGAAGCAGATTTTCCGGGCGCACGACCACCGCGGCGGCGGCGCCTTGAGAAAAAGCGGCGTCCTTCACTGCCCGGACCGGAAAGACATGTCCGGCGATGGAGACGGAGAGCATGCTTCCTTCGACCGCCCGGACCTCCCCGGGGAGGATATTCGCCTGTCCGATGAAGTCCGCCACGAAGAGCGAGCGGGGATCGCTGTAGATCTCGAGCGGCGTGCCGACCTGCTCGACCTTTCCCCTGTGCATCACCATGATCCTGTCCGACATGGTGAGGGCCTCGCCCTGGTCGTGGGTCACGTAGAGGCAGGTGATGTTCAGGTGCTTCTGGATTCTGCGGATCTCGGTGCGCATGTGGATGCGCAGCTTGGCGTCCAGATTCGACAGCGGCTCGTCCATCAGCAGCACGCGCGGCTGGAGCACAAGAACCCGCGCGAGAGCGACACGCTGCTGTTCCCCTCCCGAGAGCTGGTTCGGGAAACGGTGCTCAGCCTTGCCGAGGCCTACCAGATCGAGCCCCTCGCGGACCTTCCGGCGAATCCCGGTTTCGCGGTCGCCCTTGACACGAAGGCCGTACGCCACGTTCTCGAAGACGCTCATGTGGGGGAAAAGGGCGTAATTCTGAAAGACGAAGCCGATATCCCTCCGGTTCACCGGAACATTCGTCACATCCTGCCCGTCGATCGTGATCTCTCCTTCGGACGGGATTTCAAAACCGGCGACCATCCTGAGCGTCGTCGTCTTGCCGCATCCGGAGGGCCCGAGGAAAGTCACCATTTCGCCGGGAGAGACCGACAGCGAGACTGCGTCCACGGCGCGGACCGATTCGCGGTCCTTCTGGAAGATTTTGGAGACATTGGAGAGTTCGAGAGTCACGGCCATCAGCTTCGGCCTCCTTCACCTGAAATTCGCCTCGTTGCGAAGCGGGTCAGCCCCGTCAGAACGGCGGTGGCGGCAAAGACAAGAAGAATGAGCACCACGGAGAACGCGCACGCCTGCGCGAACTGCAGCTCCGTCATGCACTCGAGGATGCGCGTTGTGAGCAGACTCCACCGCACCGAGACGAGAAAAATCGTCGCGCTGATCGCCGTCATCGAGTGGATGAAGAGGTAGCGCATCCCCATCAGCACCGCCGGCACCACCAGCGGCACGGTCACGCGGAAGAAGGTCCGGACGGCTCCGGCGCCGAGGCTCGCCGACGCCTCCTCGATGGAGGGATCGATCTGGTGCAGCGAGGCGATCACGGCGCGGATTCCCGCCGCATGGTAACGGAACATGTAGGCGGTGACCAGGATCGTCATCGTACCGGTCAGCAGGATGGGCCGGTCGTTGAACGCGATGACGTAGGCGATGCCGACCACCGTTCCCGGCAGCGCATAGTTCAGCATGGAGAAGAACTCCATCGCGCGGTTGCCGAAGAATCGCTTGCGCTGCGCGATGTACCCCACCACGACGGCCATGAGCCCTCCAAGCGGAGTGACCACCGCCGCGATCGTCAGCGTGTCGGTGATCGCCTTCTTCCCGTGCGTGAAGACGTAGCGGAAGTTCTCCAGGGTCAGCGTATTATCGACTCCCCAGACCTTCACGATCGCTCCCCAGAGGATCAGCGAGTAGAGGTAGAGGATGAACGCCGTCACGAAGAAGCAGGCTGCCATCACAAGACCCTCGGCGAGCCGTCCCTTGCTCTTGAAGCCCGAACGGCTCCCCGTCTTGCCGGAGATGGTGACATAGCTCTTCTTTCCCACCCAGAAGCGCTGGAGCGCGTAGACCGCCATGGCGGGAAGCAGCAGCAGGAAGGAGAGCGCCGCGCCGCCCCGGAGGTCGTACATTCCCGTGATCTGGAGATAGGCCTGGGTGGGAAGGACGGGAAAGCTGTGGCCGCCCAGAACCAGCGGTGTGGCGAAGTCGGCGAGCGAACTGGCGAAGAGCAGCAGCACCGAGTTGGCGATGCCGGGGACGGAAAGAGGAAGCGTCACCGTCCGGAAGACACGCCCGGGGGAAGCGCCAAGGGAGAGCCCCGCGTCCTCGAGATTCGGATCGATGGCGGAGAGAACCGCCGCCAGCGTGAGGAAGGAGACGGGGAAGTATGTCAGCGTCTCCGAGAGCCACGTCCCCCAGAATCCGTAGAAGTTGAAGTTCGGAAGGCCGAGAAGGCGCAGCAGAATGCCGTTGGGGCCGAGCGAAAGCGTCAGCGCGATGCTGCTCGTGAAAGGAGGCGAGATCAGCGGCAGCGTCGTCACGGCCCCGAGAAACCACTTCATCCAAAGCGGCATCGGAATCCGCGTCACCGCGAAGGCGTAAAGATATCCGAGGAACGTCCCCGTAACGGAGACCGTCGTCGCGAGCCAGATGCTGTTGATGAAGGCCTGCCTGTCGTACCAGCTGTCGAGAACGGCCGACAGGTTGGTGAACGAGAGTTGCCCTTCGACCATGAATGTGGTCAAAAAAAGACGGAAAAGCGGATAGAGCACGAAAAGAGCGAGTGAGAGCCAGATTGCGATCAGCGCCGGGAGAAGCGCGGGATCGCGTTTCAGGATCGAGATGCCGCTCGTCCTGGACGGTGCCGATGGTTGATTCATGGCGTCAATCTCCTTGCCTGAAGGTGAGAAGTCTTCGAAAAAGGAAAAAACCCGGCGGAGAGAGTTCCCGCCGGGAGCTATGCCTTTTCAGTCCGCGAAACGTGCGCCTACTTGATGACCTCGTTGATCCAGCGCTCCACGAAAGCCTTTCTGTTGGCGCCCTTCCACGCCACGTCGACCTCGATGAGGTTCACCTTCGAAAGATCGAGCGCCGGGTTGGTCGTCTCCACGTCGGTCCGGGTGGGGATGTAGTTGATTTTCTTGTCGACGAGGAGCTGCGCGAAGGTCTTCGAGGAAGCCCAGTCCATGAACTTCTTCGCGTTCTCGAGGTTCTTCGCGCCCTTCAGGATTCCGGTGGCCTCGATGCCGTAGGAGACTCCCTCGACCGGGTAGCTGAGCACGACGTCGTGCCCCTGCTGCTGGATCTCGAGCGCGTCCACGATGTAGAAGATGCCGGAGGCCGCCTGGCCGGTCGCTACGGGCATCGCACCGCCTGCGCCGCTCTTCGTGTACATCTGGATGTTCTCATGAAGCTTCTTCTGGTAGACGAACGCCTCGTCCTCGCCCAGGATCCTCACCAGCGCGTAGATGCGCTCGGTCGCCGTGCCCGAGGTGCGCGCGTCCGCCATCTGCAGCCCGTTCTTGTAGGCGGGATCCAGGAGGTCGTTCCAGGAAGCGGGAGCATCGAGCCCCTTCTCCTTCAGGAACTTACCGTTGGTCAGGAATACCAGCGGGATGATTCCTACGCCGGTCCAGTAGCTCTCGGGCGAGCGGAACTTTTCGGGGATCATGCCGGCTCCGGCAGGCGTGTACTGCTCGAAGACCCCTTCCTTGATTCCTGCCTCGTAGGTGTCGGCAGGGCCGCCGAGAATCATGTCCACCTGCGGATTGTTCTTCTCCGCGACCACCCGGGCAAGGGCCTCGCCGGAAGAGAAACGCATGAAGTTCACCTTGATCCCCGTCTCGGCGGTGAATGCCTCGAAGACCTGGGAGGCGTACTTCTCGGGCATGATGGTATAGGCGTTCAGATCGGACGCGAACGCCCCGGAGGCCAGAAGACCCACCAGCACCACGGACACAATGAGCAATTTCACTTTCGACAACATTCTCATCTCCTTTTTGAAAAATGGAAAGGCTGTGTAACGGAAATGCAACAACTCTATTATCGCTTGAATCCCCACATTCCGCAACAGATAATCAATCCTTACCCTGATCCTCTCCGGTCCGACGGCATACGGTTCACGGGACGTCGTTCGAGAAGACCGCCGTGATGTAGCTGGTCCCGCCGCTCTTCTCCGCTTCCCGGAGATCATACTCGAACGATGACGAACGGGACATGATCACGGGTACGGAGCCGATAGCCTTCTGCAGCGACATCTGGATGAAGAGCGCTCCCCTGGAGTCGATATTCGCCGGCTGGCGCAGGAGGAGAACGCGCTCCGGATCTCCCGAGAGAAGGACGGCGAGGCTCTCGGCATCCTTACGCGCAGTCTCCTCCCGGTCGAGGTAGTGCGAGAAGTCGGTGCTCTGCACGATCAGCGTTCCGGAGTCCGTCAGCGGCAGGAGGCTCGCCGCCAGCGAGCGCCACTCTCCGGAAGATGAGTCCCTTCCAATTGCCACAGGCAGCACGGGCACAGCAGGGAAGTGATGGGCTATGAACGGGAGCAGCGCCTGGACTCCGTGTTCGTGCGAGAAGAGGTTTGATTTCGAGACCAGCTCATTGCGCATCAGCGCCTCCGCCCCATCCCTGTCGAGACGGACCGTTCCCCGGGAAACGAGGAAGTCCCTTCCCGGAACGGAGAACGGCGTCCTTCCGCGGTTGAAGTGGTCCGGCGAGAGGATGACGATGCGGCTGTATCGCCCCTTCCGGACGATCGCGAAACCCTCGGCGATCAGGTCCGCCGCCAGCAGATGATGCGGCAGGACGAGCCCTGTGGCATGATAAGCGGCAGCCTCGACCGATGCGGCGCCCTCAATCGCGGCCGCGAATATCCGTTCCGCATAGGCGACGGGAAAGGGGCGTTCCGGAGAGGAGGCGAAACGCTGCCGCTCCCCGGCGAAAAGCGGAGCGGCAGAGATGAACAGGCAAACGCAGGCGAGGGTGATCCTACGGACGCAGGCCGTCATACCAGAAGTTCTTGACCGGCAGCGGCAGATCCTTCGGATCGTTTTCGTCGTATTTTCCGTAGACCCTCTTCTTCCAGAGGCTGTCCGTGAGACGCCGTCCGTGCGGAGCCGTGAACTCCCGGTGATCGTACGCCATGCCGACGGCGACCCTGGGTGCGTTCTCGTTTCCCACCAGAACCAGCATGACGGAGGGCTCGGCCGTTGCCTGGTAGAGTATCGCGGAGGAGACGACGGCTCCGGGATCGAGATTCACCGTCTGGATGTCGACGATGAGCGCGGACTGGAAGAGTTCGTCGGAGACGACGGAGCCGTAGCCGTCCGCGGGCGCGGCCATGTAGTCGAGCGGGAAGAGGCGAAGAAATTCGTACTCCTCCTCCGTGAGCGTCTTCCCCCGCAGCACCTTCTCAGCAAGCTTCGCGCATCGGTCGAGAGTCTCGCTGAACCTCGTCAGGGCGCCGTACTCCTCAGTGTCCAGCGGGAAGAGCCCGTTCTTCTCGAAACCGTTCCGGATGTAGGCAACGACCCGGATCATCTCGTTCCAGAAGGGGAGGTTCGGCTCGATAAAGCCCCTTGGGAGCGGCGCCGGAGGCTCCTCTTCACCGCCGTCCCCCATTTCCGCATAGTTCGGCTTCTCGTAAAGAATGGTGTCGTGCCGGAGTTCGGTGTAGGAGCCGAGCTGCGTTTCGAGCTGCTTTGCGGAAAAGAGGGGCCCCTGCATATACAGCGGGTATCCCTTGCCGTACTCGGAGACGAGCGTGCTGAGGAGCCACATCCAGGACGATCCGATGGAGCTGAACCAGGCCGTTTCCGGCTCGTTCGCGAGCCTTCGCGCGAGCGCTTCGATGCGGAGCGGCATCGCCTTGGTGACATGGTTCAGAAGATCCGGAGGCACGGGATCTCCCTTGCCGGTCGCCGGAGCTCCCTCGGCCGTGGCGGCGGGAAGACCTGCGAGTGAGAGCGGAACCTGCTTCGGGACCAGCCACCTGGCGTACTCGTTTCCGACGACCGCCGCGACCCAGAGGCTGGAGAAGAGGACCGGGACGTCCTCGCACACACCCTGTTTATACGTCAGCTCCTCCGTGATGAGCCACGGGATCGTGAATCGCTGCGGAAAGATGCAGAGCGTCTCCGTGCTGCCCGGTACGAAAAGCGACTTGAAATGCGGTATCGAGGGGGCGAGATGAGCGCTCGCCTTCCGGATCCGCTCGACGACGGATGCATCCGTGCAGGTATCGGGCGTGAAGGAGGAAACGCCCGATTTTTCCAGGAGGAGCCTCCTCCACTCCGGGTAGCTCGCGGCATCGGGATAGCCGACGAAGAAGCAGGAAACCTCCATTACGCGCTTCCAGGCCTCGAGTGGGGATTGAAATGGAATCTCCGGTGCTTCGACGGTTCTTTGCAACCGCTGGGTAGCCGTTTTTTTCCCGCCGTACGACATCGCGAGCGCGAAGTTGAGGGCATCGACGGCTCCCGTTTCGCTTCCCGGCTTCCAGCCGAGCTGGCCGAGCCGGATCATCGCCCGGAAGTAGGCGCGGTTGCGGGAGTTCTTCTCGTAGTGTCCTCGTGGAGTGAACTGGGTGTAGTCCACGCTCTGGCTCGCATAGGCCGGGCTCAGGCCGAGGAGCCCGGGCAGCGCCTCCTCGGCCGCGTAGATGCGCTTCAATTCCGTGATGATCGCCTCGGACGTCCGTTTCGAAAAAGGCCGGCTGTACTTCTTGAAAAGCTCGAGGGCATTTCCGATGGTATCGATGTCCGGTTCAAGGTCGGCGTCCGGCGGCGCCCACACGGGTTCGGCGCTCTCCTCGCAGTTCAGGGAGAGAACCAACGGAACAACGAGCTGCGCCTGAAGGCGCTCCCAGTGCGGCGCACTCTGCTTTGAAGCCGTGGCGCGAAGCGCTCCGGCGTTCGAATAGAGCTCCTCCAGCATATACTGGACGGCGCCGAGAAGTTCTCCTCCCTCGATCGCCTCCAGCCTCTTCGAGAAAAAAGTGTGCAGCGCGTGGAGGAAGACATCCGGTCCGACGAAGCGCGCATTCCACGGCTCGCGGTATGCCGGATCCCAAGGGCCGCCGATCCCTTCGAAGTTGGAGAGCATCTCGTCGTACTGCCCCATCGACGGAAAAGCGTGCAAATCCCTCTTTGGAAGCAGAAGAAAGCGGTTTTTCTGAAGCGACGCCCTCTGCTCCCGGGTGAGCCTGCCGACGATTTCCTCCACCTCTTTGAAGTTGGACGCCTTCTCCAGAGGAAAAGCCGCTTCCTTGAACTCCGGACGTACCTCCGTTTTCAAGCGCGGCGCGGGAACGCTCGAGAAGTCCTTCAGCTCCGCCGCTTTCAGCGTCACCTTCGGTGGTGCAGCCTCCGCAACGGATATCATCAGGCCGATGAAAGCGAAGAAACACAGAAGAATAACCAGCCGCGCACGAAGCCGCATCCGTTTCGCACATCCCGAATACACGCCATGTTTCATGCAAAACCCCTCCTTTTTCTTCAACGCCTGAAGTTTTTTTCTCTACCTTCCGAAACACTTTTCGTTCCCCTGCCCCGCTTCGCGGCGGCGGCGCCGGAAGCGAAGGCCGTTCTCCGGAAAAAAGTCAGCCCTTCGCCTCCATCCGCCGCCAGTTCTGCAGCGATTCGAGATTGGGGTTGAAGTTTGCGTCGTCGCTCAGGATATAGTCGGAACCGTTGGTCCAGACTTCCTTGTAGCCGTACGGAAGCTCGACGGTCAGGCCGGCGTCCGGATCGGAATAGAGTTCCGTGCCTCGAACGGAGCGGCTGTAGTCGTCGAAAACGCGGTCCATCGCACTGCTACGTTCTTCGTAGCTCCGCGTGATGATGTCGCTCGTTTCGTTCAATGTCTGCCGCACCTGCTGCAGAGCGGCGAAAGTCTGCTGCTGCATCCGGATCTGGTCGCGCGCAATCGTCGCCGCAAGACGAATGTAGTTCGTCTGCCACCGGGGATTTTCGGTTCGCGACTGGTGGATCACACGGAAAAGAGGCGCCGAGGCCTCGATCCGCCCGGACGGAGCTCGAAATCCGAAGACGTTTGCAGACCAGCTGACGACCGAAACAGGAGCGAACATGGAGGGGATATGCGTGATCATGTACGAGAGAGATGCCGTGAGATCCTCCCGGATACGTTCCCCGTCGACCGTGTATTCCGCGACGGCCTTCGCGGCGTCGGCGCGGGTCTCGAAGGGGGTCTGAAAGGGGGAAATGCTGCCGAAGAGAGTCATCTGGGCTTTCAGGACCTCGAGCGTGCGGCGGGTCAGCTCCGGGAGAGGCTGTTCCGAGAGAATGCGGAGACCGCCGGCACGCTGGCGGACGTTGGGGAGAAAGAGACTGCGAAGAAAGTCCGCCGCGCCGAAGGGCTGCATGCTCTGCATTCCTGACTGAGAATAGGCGTACCCCAGCGTCGGGTCCTCCGTCCAGAAATATTCAGCCTGGGGGAACTGCTCCGCGACGAGCGCACCGTCTGGGCTGCTCACGGTATAGGAAGCGAGGGCCTTCGGCGGTATCTTGGAAAAATCCCAGTTCACCGCCCCGGAAAAGTCCCACTCCTTCGGGACGAGCAGTCCAAGAACCTCGCATCCGAAACCGCTGGAATCAAGCAAGGATTCTCTGCGGAAACAGAGAGCGCTCTTCTCCACCGGAAGACCTTCCAACCGGGACATGGCGCAAAGAACACCTCCTTCTTCCGAATGTTTTTCCGAATAAAAAACACGGAAGCACATTCAAGAATGATTTCTGCTCAACGGAAATTGTATCACTTATCACACTGTTGCGTCTCACCAATAATTTCTTTTATAACGTCCCGCTCATTCCCTTCCATAGGAACATTTCGTTTTTCAACAGTTCGAACTCCCGTATCAGATCGACCATACGGACCTTGAGAAACCGGACGTTCCCGGCCGCGGCAGATCTCTCCATATCCTGCGCCAGGGATTGCAGCCCTCCGGCGCCGACGCTTCCGGCAGCTCCCTTGACCGTATGAGCCAGGGTTTCGGCGGCGGCTGTGTCCTCGTCTTCAACCGCCGCCTCAAGCGCCCGGATCTTTGGGGGGAGATCGCCCAAAAATCCTTCGACAATCTCTCCGGCCAGGACCTCGTCCCCGAGCAGCCGATCGACCAGGAGCCGCATATCCCATGGGGAACCGAGGGCTCCGCGGCCGCCGTCGGCTTCCAGGCGCATTTCGGGGATCGGGCGGCTCACTTTTCCGTTCCGGGGAAGCCATTTTTCGAGAACGTCGGCCAGTTCCCCCGGAGAAAAAGGTTTCGCGACATAGTCGTTCATACCGGCTTCAAGGCACTCCTCCCTGTCGCCTATCATGGCGTGCGCCGTCATGGCAACGACCGGAACGGAGCGCATTTCTCCGTCCATCGAGCGGATTCTTCGCGTCGCTTCGTAGCCGTCCACAACAGGCATCCGGCAATCCATCAACACCAGGTCGTACGGAGTGCGGCCGAGAGCGGCAAGCGCTTCCTCGCCGTCGGCGGCGACGTCCACGGTCAGGTTGAACTTTTTCAGGATTCCCAGCGCTACCTGCTGATTGGTTACATTGTCCTCGGCCAGGAGAATCCTCGCCCCTCTCCCGTCGAACAGAGGAAGAGACTCCCTTGCGGCATGCTTCGTCGCGAACGTATGCACGAACGACGCGTCTTTCGAGAAAACGAGAGAGAGAACATCCCGTAGTTCGCTCCTTCGTAACGGTTTGGTCAGGTATCCGGAGAAACCGGCATCCGCGAATCGCCTTGCGTCCCCCCTCATTCCGATGGAGGTCAGTATCACCATGCGGGTCTCCGAGAGACGGGGATCCGACAGAATACGCCTTCCCAACATCTCGCCGTTCATTCCGGGCATCTGCATGTCGATCAGGGCTATACGAAACGGGTCGCGTTCTTCCAGGGCCATCTCCAGGACGGAAAGGGCTTCCTCTCCGTCCTCGGCCTCCGATACGCGCATTCCCCATGAGACGAGACAGGCCGAAAGAAATCTTCGAATCGCCGCGTTATCCTCCACTACCAGGACGCGCTCTCCCTCCAGATCCGCGGGCGCCGCCCGCTTCCGCCCTTTTTCTTCCGGTTGTTTCTCGAAATATGCGGTGAACCAGAACTCCGCTCCCGCTCCCTCTTTGCTCTTGACGCCGATCTCACCTCCCATCATCTCCGTCAACTGTTTCGAGATGGCGAGGCCAAGCCCGGTTCCGCCGTATTTGCGCGTTGTGGAAGCGTCAAGCTGGCCGAATTTCCTGAAGAGCTGTCCGATATTCTCTTCCGGAATTCCGATTCCGGTATCCGTTACGGTGAAGCGAAGGAGAGCGCTCTGTTCATCCTCTCTATCCAGCGATACCGTGACAGCGATCTCTCCTCTTTGCGTGAACTTGATGGCGTTCGCCGTCAGGTTCGTCAGTATTTGGCGCAGACGTCCGGGGTCGCCGCGCAGAAAGACGGGAACATCGGGTTCCGCTGCACAGAGAAGCTCCAGCCCTTTTTCCTCCGCCCGGAATGCCATCATGACGGCAAAGTCGTCCATCAGTCCGGACAGATCGAAATCCAGCGTCTCAAAATCGAGTTTCCCGGCCTCGATCTTCGAAAAATCCAGGATGTCGTTCAGAATTCCCAGCAGCGACTCGGCGCTCATGCGCACGGTTTCGCAGTACTGTTTCTGTTCGTCGTTCAATGCCGTATCCAGAAGCAGTCCCGTCATGCCGAGGATGCCGTTCATAGGAGTTCGGATGTCGTGGCTCATGTTGGCAAGAAATTCGCTCTTTGCCCTTGTGGCCTCCTCGGCCTGCATTTTCGCCTCCAGCATCTCTTTCTCCATCAGGTTTCTCTCAAGGGCGTCGGCGAGGGTGTTGGCGAGGATTTTCAGCACTTCAATGCTCTCCTGATCCAGTGAATGCGTGCGGCGGACAACATCGAACCCGAAGTAGCCGAGCAGCTTCTCTCCCTTGACAAGCGGCAGGCAGAGCACCGACTGCACCTGCTGGATTTCGAGTTCTCTCTTTTCGGTGCTCCATTCCTCCGGCAGCTGCGACACGTCCGGTATAAAGAGCATCTTCCTGGTTCTGACGATATCCGCGATCAGGGGAACCTCCTCGACCGGATACTCCTGCACAAGGTCCTTTACCGGGGCGATTCCCTCCGCGCACCACTCGTGCGTATTGGACATGAGCGTGCAGTCGCGGGAAAACTGAAAGAGGAACGTCCGGTCGACTCGAAGAAAATGTCCGCAGCGGTCCAGCATCGAATCTATTTTTTCATCTATATTGCCGAGGTTTGCATTGATGAAGTCGGTCGAGATCACGGCGATGAGTTCCTGCAGCGTTATGGCTCGCTCAAGCCGCTCTTCGAGGCGTTTTCGGGCGGTGATATCGATGATGAGTCCTTCGAGGTATTCGACGTTTCCGGTATCATCGAAAAGAGGAAGCCCCTGCTCGAAAACCCATTTCTCGCTTCCGCCGGCCGTTATAATCCTATACTCAAGAACAGCCGGAGAACGCTCTGCAACAGATTTTTTCCATATCTTCCTCGCGAACTCCCTGTATTCCTGAACCATAAGGTCGTTGTAGGAGATCGTCCGGTTTTCAACAAGATCGTCGCTCGAATATCCGGTGAGAGGAAGACAGCCGTCCGAGACGAACTCCATTGTCCAGTTTTCGTCATAACGGCACCGGTAGGCCACCCCCGGGAGGTTGGCGATCAACACCGACTTGCTGCGCTCGCTCTCCTTGAGCGCAGCGTTGATCCGGCGAAGGCGGAGGTTCCAGTAAAAGAAAAGAGCAGCGAAGACAGCCAGCACCGCTGCGATCCGAAACACAACAATGTAACCTGCAGAACTGACGAACGTGATGTTCACGTGCCGGTTGACGATCTCCTCCCGTTCCTGCGGTGTTATGGTTGCGATCCCCTTGTCCAGGATGTCGCGAAGCATCGGCTCGCTCTTCAGAACGCCCATGCGCAGGCGGTTGACATACGGATCGGGAGCATGGCCGGCGATCTTCAGAGAGAAGAGTCCTTCTTTCCGTATCGTGTACGCGGCAATGGTGAGGGAGCGCAGCGTCATATCGGCCGTCCTGTCGACGATCGCCCGAAAGACGTCTTCCTCCCGCTCGACCGTCGTCACGTTCAAATTCGGGAAATCGCCGCGGACACGCTCCTCCATCAAAGTTCCGGCGGGAAAGACGATGGTCGTGCCGGTCAATTGAGTCGCATCGTAGATGTAGGGATGTTCCTCCCGGGTGATGAAGACATTCGGATCCACCAGCAGGGGTTCGGTGAAGACGAGCCATTCCTCGCGCTGCGGCGTTCGGTTGAGGAAAGGAAGCACCAGAACCTCGCCCGCCATGGAGAGGGCTAGAGCCTCGTTCCAATCCGCCGGGAAGACGTAGTCGAACTCGATACCGAGACGATCCGCCAGCAGATCGAGCAGATCGGCCGCGATGCCGGTAAAGTTGCCTTGCTCATCGACGTGCTCGAAGGGGAGCCAGTCCGGGTCCGGACTGACCGTAACCGGGCCGAGCCGGTCGAGGTATTCCCTCTCTTCTCCGGACAGGATCACAGGACGTCCTGGTATGGAAAGAGGAGCTTCAAGAGAGGCGTGGGCTTGTTCGGGAAAGCGTGCGTTCCAGAAGCCCGCACAGGGAAACAGGCTTCCGATTACCGCGAAAAGAAGCGCGGCACGGAGAGCACGCATGATCCGCCCGGGCGGCGGACCGCAAAAAAAACCACGAAACCCGGAAACAATCGGAGCCGGGGAGGGCCACCGAATTCGATCTGTTTTTCTTGGTTTCTTCCCGCCCCTGTTCTCGAACATTCCCTTCCCCTCCATCGCTCATCCCTCAGCCGGAAAGAAACCAACCTCCCCGCTCCGGCGGGACACTGCCGGCGTACGGATATCCCGGTTCGCCGGGAGCGTTCCCGTCATCTTATTCGCGGAAAAGTATAGAGTGAAGATGAAGCGCATGTAACCCTCGCTTTTTTCCTGCAGCACCTGTCGAAAAGTGCATCGAAAGAGGTCCGGCGCATCCATGATACGAGCCGCCCGGCTCGAAAGCTCGCTTCGGTCGGGCGGCTCGTTTAAAAAAAGTATTCCGGAATGAAGAACGGACCGGTTCCGTTCCCCTCTCTGTGACGATGCTCCTTCTTCCTGCTTTTCCTAGTCCTCGAATTTAAACGAAACCTTTATCTTGGTCCTGTAGGTCACAATTTTTCCGTCCTCGATATGCATATCCATCGCGACGACCTCCGCGATGCGCAAATCCCTCAAGGACTTCGAGGCCAGCTCCACCGCCGCCGCAGCGGCTTTCTCCCAAGAATCGCTACTCGTTCCCACAAGTTCGATCACCTTGTAGACGCTGTTCATGCTCTCTCCTCCTTTCATGTCGACCCGTAGAGGGCTCGTCCATTCCCGGACGGGGCGCCTGACTTCCGTCCGGACGCCATAGAGAATAGTATGATTATATCATTAATTCACCTCTAAAACTGCCGGACGGGGCAATCCTAAATCCGCAGGCAGAGGAGGCATCGCCGGTGCTCGCTGGGGCCGCCGGAACGAGCGTCGATAATTCTCGACGCTTGCCTCGCCGCCCGAATCCATAAGCGAACCTTTTCTCCTCTCCCCTGTTGCCGGATTTCAGGAAAACCTGACGTCGGGCTGCATTCAGTACCGTATAATAAGAAAAACGGAAAGGAGCCTGCATATGGAGAAATCCGGTTATGTCCATATCTATACGGGAACGGGAAAGGGAAAGACGACCGCCGCGCTCGGCCTCATTGTACGTGCCGCCGGGGCGGGATTTTCCGTGCTGCTCGTCCAGTTCCTCAAAAGGCCCGAATACAGCGAACACGCGGCTCTGAAGCTCCTCGGGGAACGCGTGACCGTCAGGACATTCGGAGGCGAGCGGCGGATCGGCGCGCCCGCCGGCGAGGAGGACCGCAGGCTTGCCCGGCAAGGGCTGGAGTTTCTCCGGCAGGCGCTCGCATCGGAAATGTACGATATCGTCGTAGCGGACGAAATCGTCATGGCGGCGCACCTCGGTGTGCTGCCGGAGCATGATGTTCTCGAACTGCTCGACATCCGCCCTCCTTCGCTCGAGCTCGTCCTCACCGGGCGGTACGCCTCGCAGGAGCTTTTGGCGCGAGCCGACCTGATCACGGAGATGAAAGAGATCCGCCACTATTTCAACAAGGGCGTCCCCGCAAGGAAAGGAATTGAAAAATGAACAGACCGCGTATCGTGATCGCTGGAACCAACAGCGGCTCCGGAAAAACGACCTTCACGGCGGGACTGATCGCCGCCCTTCGTTCCCGCGGCATGACCGTGCAGCCGTTCAAGACGGGGCCGGATTATATCGACCCCGGTTTCCACACCCTGGCCGCGGGACGGCCATGCCGGAACCTCGACACGATGCTGCTCTCTCGGAACAGCGCACTGGAGCTATTCGACCGTAATTCGTCCGGTGCGGACATCTCGGTCGTCGAGGGCGTGATGGGGCTCTTCGACGGCGCGGGGGCGCGCGACGAGCGCGGCAGCACCGCGCACCTGGCGAAGACGATTCAAGCCCCTGTGATTCTTGTGGTCAACGGGCGCTCGATGGCACGGAGCGCCTCCGCGCTGGTCCTCGGTTTCTCGAGGTTCGACAGGCGGGTTCCGGTCGCCGGAGCGCTTCTGAACGCGCTGGGAAGCGCCAACCACTACCGGATTCTGAAGGAGGCCATCGAGGGGGATACAGGCATTCCGGTCTTCGGCTACCTGCCGCGCACGGGCGATATCGCCGTGCCGGAGCGTCACCTCGGCCTCGTCCCCTCCGTGGAACAGGAGCAGGGCGCGGAGACGATCGAGCGCATCCGCGGCCTCGTCGAAGAGCACGTCGACGTCGGGGCACTCCTCGAACTCGCACGGTGCGCCCAGGTTCTTCCGTCGTACTCCCCCGCGATCTTCGTCCTCCCCGCGAAACCGATTCGGGCCCGGATCGCGGTCGCGCGCGACGAGGCGTTTCACTTCTACTACCAGGACAATCTGGACATCCTCGAGCACCTGGGAGCCACGCTGCTCCCCTTCAGCCCGCTGCGCGACCCGAAGCTGCCCGAAGGGACACAGGGAGTGTACATCGGCGGCGGCTTCCCCGAGGAATTCGCTGGGCGGCTTTCGGCCAACGAGTCTCTCCGCGCCGAGCTGCGAACCGCGGCGGTCTGCGGAATGCCCGTCTTCGCGGAGTGCGGCGGCCTGATGTACCTCGTCGAACGGCTTCAGGACAAATCGGGGGCGACGCACGGAATGGTTGGGGTCTTTCCGGGAATCACCCGGATGGGAAAGCGCCTGCAGGCGCTCGGGTACTGCGGAGGAACGCTCGAACGCGGCGCGCTGCCGGGAAGGAAGGGCGCGACGCTTCGAGGGCATCTCTTCCATTGGTCCATCTACGACAGCGAGGGAAACGACGACCTCTTCTCCCTCCGGCTGGAAAAAAACGGAAACGTCTACCGCGACGGACTGTCGCAGAAGAACGCCTTCGCAAGCTACCTTCATTTGCACTTCGGCACGAACCCCGCCCCGGCGCGGCGCTTTCTGGAGCGCGCGGCGAAGTTAACCGGGAACGCCTGAGCCAAGGGTCTATCCCGGTGAGGTAAGGATTCGCCTGAGAAAGCCTACCGCCTGTTCCCGGAAAAAATTCGTGCGTTCCATTCGCGATCCAATTCTTTCCGCAGCGGCCAACACGCTCCGGCAAAGCGTCCTATGCGCTTCACCGCCCCATAAGGCAGATCTGCGCGAGTCCGCCCGCGATCCGCGCCATATCCCTGATCGCCTTTTCGAACGGGACCATCGCCGTCCTCGTCGCCATCTTCGGGTCAAGTCCGGGAGCGTTCGGCATGTAGTAGTGGTTCAGGAAGGAGTGCCCGTCCCTTCGCCAGGTCGCGATATTCTGCAACTTCACCGCGAGGAGCACAACGAGCGGATACTGCGTATCGGGGTGATTGATGTAGTTCTCGACTCCCGTCTCGTAGTCGACCCTATGATCGGCGAGCGTTTCGCTCTCCGGAGCGTTTCCGATCACGAGGGTGGACAGGCTGCCGAAGACTGCCCCGCATGCGCCGGGGTCGTTCCGTTCGAATGCCGACAGCGCCGTCCGCAGCTTCTCTCCCGAAGCTCGAAGAAGCTCCGCGGACTGAAGGAAGTAGCTGTCAGAAGCGGCGATATAATTCAAAAGATCGACGGCGTAGACATCCGAAGGCGCATCGAAAATCGATGTCGAGAAGAACTCCGCTCCCCACTCCGCAGCGTCGAAGATGCTCTTGAAGAGAGAAATCAATTCGCTTGTCACCGAGGCGGCAACGCCGGTCATGAGCTTCGAAAGCAACGAAGGCAGCTTACCCGTGAAATAGGGATTCGAGGCAAGCTCTTTGGCGAGTTCGAACTGCACATCGTCAAAACCGCCGAAGATCGAGAGGGAGGACATGCCGTACCGCAGGATTTTCACTCCCGCAACTCCGAGGTTCGGGCGCGCCTCGGCGAACACGTTCACCGCGCTCTTGCCGCAGGAGAAGACGTCGTATGGGTCGTCTCCCGACAGGCTGCTACGAAGTTCCCGAATCAGAGCGTCCGCCATCACCGCCTGCCGTGCCGTCTTCTCGTGTCCGGCCCAGTTCTGCGGGAGCACCCAGACAAAGCCCTCGTCCCGGACGGAACCGGAAGCGAGCGTCTGGACGCGGAAGCGCGCCGGAGCCGTGATGAGCGACGCGTCGTACGAAACTCCCCGGCCGCTCTCCGGGAGGTAGAGGGGATCTCGAAGCCCCTGCCCTGCCTGGGTGTGCGTCCCCACAAGCACGTCGTTCCGGTAGACGCGCAGCTCCCGCGATCCTTCAAGCTGTGTGAAGTAGAAGCTCGAAGCGCCTGCGGGCAGGATGAAGATCCTGTCGCTCGCCTCGGTCATGCCGATGGAGCGCGCCGCCCCCCCGAAGAGGATTCCACGCTCGTAGGCCCCGGAAAGCGGGGTGAACTCCGCGTACGTTTTGCCGTCGCCCTCGTCCGTCGCGAGCCAGCGGTTCGCCGGAAAGGTCCAGCTCTTTCCGTTCTTCAGATTCTTGACCTGAACGCCGTCCACGAACCATCCGGCATCTTTGCCACCGTTGTCGTGGCGCAGCGTCATGCGCACAACGTCGTCGAGCGAGGCGAGTTCGTAGATCTCCTGGATGGTGAAGACGTCCGTCCGCCCCTTTTCGAACGGGTCGGTGGAGGTACTCTGAATGTACGACCCCGGGAAGAGATGGATCTCCCCCGATCCTGTCGGCGTGCCGTGCGCGTCGGCAGGGCCGAAAAGGGCAAAGAAAACTCCGGCGTCCGTTCCGCTCTTCCTGCGGTCGCCGGTTCTCACCGTCACCTCGTACGACGCCGCCGGCGCCTTGACGAAGACGCTTTGCGCGGCGAACTCCTCCCCCCGTACCGTGAGGGGCTTGGAGGCATACACTCTTTTCGTGACGGAGGACGTCGCCCCCTTGTTGTCGGTCAGGCTCAGCGTAACCGACCGTATGCCTCCGGTCGGAAAACGGTGCGCGATGACGGAGTCGTTCCGGGGATCGGGGGGGGTCCCCGCCACCAGCGTCCAGGAGTACCGTGTGATGATTCCGTCAGGATCGTACGACGGCGACGCATCCAGAACGGTCTCGGGAGACCACTTCGGATCCTGCGGCAGGATGCGGAAATCGGCGACCGGAGGCTTGTTCGGGCCGAGCGTGATCCGCGCCACGGGCCAAGGGACATTCCATGGGTGCGTCTCCTTCGGATGGGTGTTGTCGGCGAACTGCACGTCCACAGGCGACTCCTCCTCGTGCACGCGCACGCGCAGCCTGACCGGCTTTCCCGGCAGCCCCGCCGCGACGCCGGTGAGGAGGTCGAACGTGCTCCTCCTGGAATAGGTCAGTAAAGAGGTGATATCGTTCCCGTCCTCGTCGAAGACCCGGAGACCGCGCAGATGGTGCTCGGCGGGAACGTGCCTGTTCAGCTCCGGGTCGAAGAGCAGCAGTTGGAAGCCGTACGCTTTCGGCACGAAAAAGGAGTGCGTTATCTCTCCGGAGACGGGATCGCCGCGCCCGGCGGTTACCGAGAGACTCCCCCGCCCCTCGACGGAGTACCCCCGGACCGAGGGCTCGCCCTCCATCCCTTCGTAGAGCAGATCCAGCTCGACACTCCCGCTGCGCGTCTCACCGGCGCGCATGCTTCGCGGAAGTCCGGAAACACTGGGCAGCTTCAGGTTCGTCCCCGAAAAGGACCAGGCTAGATCCTTCAGGTCGTACGGCGCGGGGTTGGTCGCCTCCCAGTCGGCGAAGAGCTTGATATACCCGTTCCGGTCCGTCTCCATCCGTTTCGTCACGGTCAGCCGCAACGGGTTGCGAAGTCGATACAGCGTCGTTTCGAAAACGCGCGACACCGGTCCGAGACGAACCTCCACCGGAACCACGACGATTTCGGCCCCTCCCGTCGGAGGCGTCTCCCAGACGTATCGCCCGCCCTCGGGATCCGCGCTGCGCACCGTTCCGCCTCCGAAGGTCACGTGGAGCTGCTTTCCGAAGCTGCGGCCGTACTCGTGAAGAAAGCGCACCACGACCTCTGTTCTCTCGAAGGTTGACATCGGAGAGCCCGCGTGCGGGTCGAGCGGCGCCATGGCGATGTCGAGCCACCCCTGCCCGGCCGCATCGAAGCGTACCAGGTTTGCCCCGTTCAGCGGAGTGTCTATCGACGGGCGCGAAGAGGAGAAGGAGTAGATTTCCCCGTCGCGGAAAAAACTGTCCGCGAAGTGCATGGTCATCCCCGGAGGGAAGGGGTACATTCCGGTACAGGCGCCCGTATCAATATCAACCTTGACGAAAGTATGGGGAAAGAAGTCCGCAGGGAAGAGCATCTCGCTTTCAGAGACGAAAAAGCCGAACCTCGTTCTGCATGCGTCGAGGACGAATTCTCCCTCCGGCGCGCCGAGTGCGGAATACCTCCGGAGAGCTCCGGGTCTCCCCCGATCTCCGAGGACGATCTCTCCGCCGGGCGCGAACCAGCCGGAAAAGTGTCTGCTGTTTTTCACGAGCACCGTAACCTCGCCGGACGGCGTCGTCAGCAAATACGTGAAGGAGTCCCCCGAATACCCCTGCTCCGCCAGCCGTTCACCGCGAAGGGAGAGCAGATACTTTCCGTCCATCTGGTCCAGTATTTGAAGGCACGAAGGAGAGTGGAGCTTGCGGACGGAGATCCCCTCCTCGACCAGGTCATACTCGGCGAAAAAGTTCCCCTGATCCGAGAGGAAGACCAGACTCGGGGACGCGCCGCTCCACTTCACCAGCGGGACAGGAAACGAAAGCGGTCGGAAGGGCCTCGTCGAGGCCGCGTCCTCGTGGAAATTCAGCGTGTGCGACGGCGTGTCGTCGAGCGAGAAGAACAGGTCTCCCCCTGTGGAGAGGACGTCGTACCCGGCGTAGTTTCTGCGGCTATCGGCTTTTGGAAAGAAGAGTCTGTCGCCGACCGCGAACACCCTGTGATTCGTGATCGTCTCCCGCTGAAACAGGACGGTTCCGGACGGCAGGTCGAGGAGGTGTCCGCTGCGTGCGAGCACGACGCCGTCCTCCGTCAGCCTCCGCAGAAAGCGGTAGGGTAGAACGCGCTGCGCTCCCGTCCTGGCGTTCAGCAGCGTCATGTCGGACTCTCCGGCCGGCGTGAAGAGGATGAAGTCCCCGAAGATCTCGAAGACGGGGGCCGTGAAGCCCGAATTGATCCGGAAAAGTTCCTGGTCGACGGCCAGGTCGTAGACAAGGAAACGGTCGTCGTTCGTCCTGACGGCGAGGATGTCGCCTGATCGGCGGACGGTGACGGAAGCACTGTCGGCAGGAGAGAGCGGGACGGAACGATTCAGGTGAAGCGACTGAAAAGAACCGGATTCTCCGGAAAGAGGACCGGGGAAGAGACACAGAAACAGGAGCAGCACTGCAAGCCACGGCGGGAAAACAACTTTTGCTGGACGCAACATGCCATCACCCCCTCGCAGGCCAAGTATACAAGGTACCTGTCTGTCTCGTCAAATAGTTTTGACGAGACAGACGAATTGTTCGGGGGCTTCCGGGGCACCGCAGGCAAAAGGGCTATCAGGCCGTCGTCCGGCGCCTCTCAGGAACATGCATCCGGCGACTTGATCCGGAGCGCTCCGAAAAAGGGGAGCAGTCCGTCCAGCGGAACGCGCATTCCGAGAGGGATCTCCGGCTTGATATCGCCGTGGAAATCGCTTCCGGCCGTCACGATAAGACCGAATTCCCGGGCGAATCCGAGACAGATCTCCGTCTGCTCCTCCGAGTGCTGCGAGTAGAAAGCCTCCAGGCCCTCCAGGCCGTACTCACGAAGCGAGACGACCAGCGCACGCACTCCAGCCCGGTCCAGGCCGGTCTGCCATGGGTGCGCCATCACGGCGATTCCCCCGGCCTTGCGGATCAGCCCGATCGCCTCCCCGGGAAGGAGGCGTTTCTTGTCCATATACAGCGGGGCGCCTTTCTTCAGGTATCTGTCGAACGCCTCACGGAAAGTCTTCACGTATCCTTTCTTCACCATGAGAGACGCGAAGTGCGGACGGCCGATCAGCTCTCCGCCGGCTTCCAGGAGAACCTCCTCGAACGTGATATCGAATCCGATGCGACCCATGGCGGCGATTATCCGCCGGTTTCGGTCGAGGCGGAAGCGCTGCAGTTCTCCGAGCGCTCCGGACAGGTTCTCGTCGAACGGATCGATTCCGTAGCCCAGGATATGGAGCGTTCCGCCGGCAAACTCCGCGCTCAGTTCGACGCCCGGAATGATTCCGGACGCCGGTTTCGCGGAGTCGAGTTCGACGTATGCGGCCACGGTATCGTGATCTGTTATGGAGACCGGTGAAACTCCGAGCGAGCAGGCCTCCCGGAGGATTTCTTCCGGGGAGAGGCTCCCGTCCGAGGCCGTCGAGTGTATATGCAGATCCATCCTGAGCATGTTCATGAAACAACCTCCCTGCAGCAAAGACGCCCGGATTCGTTCGCGATTAATCCGGGCATCCTTCATCCTTACAGCTTCCGCGATCAGTCCAGGAAATCCTTCAGCTTCTTGCTTCTGCTCGGGTGGCGAAGCTTCCGGAGCGCCTTGGCCTCGATCTGGCGGATGCGCTCGCGGGTCACGCCGAAGCGCTTGCCGACCTCCTCAAGCGTGTAGGAGCGCCCGTCCTCGAGGCCGAAGCGGTAGTGAAGCACTTCCCGTTCCCGCTCGGAGAGGGCGTCCAGCATCTCCTCGATCTGCTCGTGAAGCAGATGTCCGGCCGCCGCTTCCTCGGGGTTGGGAAGATCGCGATCCTCGATGAAATCGCCGAGCTGGCTGTCCTCCTCCTCACCGATCGGCGTCTCCAGCGAAACGGGGAGCTGCGCGATGCGGCGGATCTCCTCCACCTTGTTCGGTTCGATCTCCATCTCGCCGGCGATCTCCTCGTCGGTGGGTTCTCGTCCAAGCCGCTGCACCAGCTGCCGCGAGATGCGGACCATCTTGTTGATCGTCTCGACCATGTGGACGGGAACACGGATGGTGCGCGCCTGGTCGGCGATGGCTCTCGTGATCGCCTGGCGGATCCACCAGGTGGCGTATGTGCTGAACTTGAACCCCTTGCGGTAGTCGAACTTCTCCACCGCACGGATCAGGCCGAGATTCCCCTCCTGAATGAGGTCGAGAAAGAGCATTCCGCGCCCGATGTACTTCTTCGCGATGCTCACGACGAGCCGTAGATTGGCATCCACTATCTTCTTCTTCGCGGCATCTTCGCCCGCCTCCACGCGTTTCGCCAGTTCGACCTCCTCCGCGGCATCGAGGAGAGGGACCTTGCCGATCTCCCGAAGATACATGCGGACAGGATCCGTCAGCGGAATATCGTCCAGCTTCCCGAGCTCGAGGTCGAACACGGGCTGCGAGACGATCTCCTCGTCGACGGAGACAACCTGGGCGACGGGCTGCTCCTTGGCATCGTCGTCCATCACTTCGATTCCGAGCTCCATGAGATTGGAGACCACGTTGTCAAGCACCTCGGAGCTCCAGTTCTCCAGCGGAATATGACGCTCGATGTCCTTCTGGGTGACGAATCCCTTGCCGTGTCCCTCGGCGATGAGCTCTCTCACCCTGCCGAGATATTCGGCCATGTCCTCCCTGGACAAATCTTCCTTCTTGATGTCCTTCTCCTCGAGAATTTCCTTCTCTTCGAGAATATCCTTCTCGTTCAGAATATCGTTCTCCATCGAACAACCAATCCCCTTTTCAATGCGACAATGACGGGCCTGATGTTCCGTTCCGGAACACGGGCTCGTCGCGTTTTCTCTCTTCTCTTTTCGCACGGACATCTATTATACCACTAGATCGTCAGGCTGATACCGAGAAACGGAGGAAAAGCCACCTCCGGGGAAGGCCCCACCCACTTGCGGGTTTCTTCAAATTCCATCTCGAAAAGAAGTCGGCTGATCTCGAGATTAACGAGATTATCCGTCTCGTACGGTATGAAAAACCGCCGGTACCCGAACTTCTCGGCGAAAAACGGCAGATTTGCCTCTGACGAGGTGTTTTTCTCCAGGAGCGCCGCCAGCCTGGAAAGGAATTCGTTCTCGTCGAAGAACGGGTTGCTGCTCACCAGGATAATGGCCTTGAAGCTCTCGAGCAGAATGTCCCTGTCCCAAAGGCAACAAAAAGAAACGCCCGCCTCCAGGTCGCTCTCTTCGTCCATGAGGGAGGAGAGAATCGCCTCCATTGACGGGGAGTAGCCGAAGAGCATAGTGAACCCCAGCCCGACACGGCTCAGCTTTCCCGGATCGAACATGCTGTCCCGGAGCAGCGTGCCGACATAGCCGCTCTGAAGGCTGGTAAGGCAGAAAAACTCGCTGTTCATCCGGAGCGACAGCGCGGCGATCGTGCTCAAAAGGCCGCTGTGATGCGCGTTCACGGAGACCGGCTCGTAGTCCATCCTCAGCGGGAACCAGGGGGCTATCTCCATATCGACGTTGGAATCCCAATAGGGAAGAGGGGTCATTTCGACGTTCCCTTCTTCTCCTTGTCCGCGAGCAGAAGGTTGCATACGTGCTCGACCATCTGCGGAATCTCCGGTTTCGTGATCTGCGATTCCGCTCCGACGCTGGCCGCCTTGATCTTGATATCCTTCGCCATTATGGACGAAAAGACCACGATCGGAATCTTCTTCAGATCCGCATGCTCCTTCACGCGGCGTGTGAGCGCCAGCCCGTCGAGGCGGGGCATCTCGACATCCGTGATCAGAAGGCTGTACTCTTCGCCGGAAGTGTTCAGCCTGTCCCAGGCTTCCTTGCCGTCGCCGACAACGACGAGATTGTGAAATCCGCCCTGGCCGAGCACATCGGCGATCTGCTTTCGGATGAGCGGTGAATCCTCGGCGACAAGAATGCGGTACTGGTCGAGATCGCCCAGGGGAGAAGTCAGCACCGCCGTCTTCGCCACGTCGATGGTATAGCGTTCGGAGAGGATAGGGTTGACCCTCTGGACGATCGCCTCGTAGTCCAGAAGCAGAACGTTTCTTTCGTCCCGCTTGATGACGTAGAGGACGTACTCTCCGAGGAATGTCCCCGTCAGCGTGGAGTCGAGCTCTTCCGAATTGATGCGGTAGATCCGCTCGACCGCGTCGACCACGAATCCGAGTTTGATCTCGTTGAACTCGGCGATGATCACCTTGCTCGACTCAAGAGGCGCCTTCGCGGCGATCCCGAGATGCACACGCAGATCAAGAAGGGGAAGAACCTCCCCGCGGACGGAAGTGATGCCGATCATGGACGGATGAGACTCGGGAATGGTGCGGCATCCCGGCCAACGAAGAATCTCCCTGGTCTTGTCCACATTGATGGCGAATGTCTGCTCTCCAAGAAAGAAGACCACCACTTGCCATTCGTTGGTTCCCACCTCGGTGATCACTTTTTTTACTTCCTGCATGGACACTCCCTCCTCCGGTCGGAACATCTCTTTCTCTGCCGCTACTATATCCCATGCGACCGAGGACCACAAGTACCGCCTTCATCTTTCTGCTATACTTTGACTCACCCCTGCGTGAAGAGGAGAGAGAACTATGAGAGACTATCAGGACGACCTGAGAAGCGCACCGGTGGGCACTCTTCTTTGCCGACTCTCGTTCCCGGCGGCCCTGGGTATGGCGGTGCAGGCCTCCTACGGCATCGTCGACGCGTTCTTCGTCGGCTGGGGCGTCGGCCCGGAGGGAATCGCGGCCGTTTCGATCGCCTTTCCTCTCCAGATGATCCTGATGGCGATGGCCCAGGCGATCGGCGTCGGCGGCGCGTCCGTCCTCTCCCGCAGCCTGGGGGCAGGCAGGCGCAAGCGGGCAGAACGCACCCTCGGCACCCTCTTCTCCTGCTCATGGATCCTGGGCATTCTCTTCGCCGCGGCGGCCATACCGTCCGCCCCGATCCTGCTGCGCCTCCTCGGCGCCGGAGAGATCGCGCTCCCGCTCGCGGAGGAGTACACACGGGCGCTCTTCCGGGGGGCTCCCTTCTTCGCCTTCTCGATCGTGGCGAACAACTTCGTCCGGGCGGAGGGAAACGCGTCCTTCGCCATGATGACGATGCTCATATCCGCCGGCATCAACATCATGCTCGATCCGCTCTTCATCTTCGGCTTCGGATGGGGAATACGGGGCGCCGCCCTGGCCACGGTGGTCTCTCAGGGCGCAACGGCGCTCTGGCTGGCATGGTACTATCTCGAACGGAAGAGCGCCGTCAGGCTGCGCGCAAAGAATCTGCCGATCAACAAAGTCCTCCTGAAAGAGAGCCTCTCGGTGGGCGCCGCGGCCTTCTTCCGCCAGGGCGCCGCCAGTCTCTCGCTCATCGTGGTGAACAGCTCGCTTGCCTCAGCGGGAGGAGACGTCGCGGTGGCTGCATACGGCATCGCCAGCCGTATTCTCCTCTTCGCGGTCATGCCCGTCTACGGCATCGTCCAAGGCCTGCTTCCGATCGTCGGCTTCAACTACGGCGCCAGGCAGTTCTGCAGAATGCTCTCCGCTATGCGGCTGTCAATAGTATCGGCCACTTTGCTCTGTTCAGGAGGGGCATTTTTACTGTTTTTCTTCCCCGGAGAAATGCTGGATTTCTTCACAGCCTCCCCGGAGGTCCGCCGCACCGGAATCGATGCAGCCCGGATGCTCGCGCCGGGAATGGTCGTCACCGGTTTTCAGATCATGGCGTCGGGGCTCTTCCAGGCAATCGGAAAAGCCGGCCCGTCCTTCGTCCTCTCTCTTCTCCGGCAGGTTCTCTTCCTGATTCCGCTGGTGCTGGTCCTCTCACCGCTTTTCGGACTTTTCGGCATCTGGCTCTCCTTCCCCGCGGCCGACCTGGGAGCCTCGCTGCTCACCTTCGCAATCTACCGGAGGGAGATCCTCCGCCTGCGTCGTTTCTGCGCCGAAACGGGCGACACTACAGGATCATGATCTCCGCGAGCATCCGCATGTGGGAGAGAGGGTACTTCGCCGCCTGCCCAGCGAAGGCTTCCCCGGTCCTCCTGGCGGTCTCGGCGAGATCCTTTCGCCCGGCGAGGACGCCCAGGCGGAGACATGCCGCCATCGCCACCGCGTTCCCTGAGGGAAGGGCTCCGTCGTAAGCCTCTTTTCTGCGAAGAAAAAGCATCGGGTCGTCTCCGGCCGAAAAGAAATATCCGCCGTTCCGCTCGTCCCAGAAAGCCGCCTTCATCGCATCCGCCACCTTCAGCGCGCTTGCAGCGTATGCGTTCTTCCCGGAGGCGGCGGCCAGTTCCACCAGTCCCCAGGCGTAAAACGCGTGATCGTCGAGAAAAGCCGGAATCGCGGCCTCCTTGTCGCGGTAGCGATGAAGCAGAGCTCCGCTGCGATCCCTCAGCTTCGTCTCGATGAACCTCGCCGCCTTCTCCGCCGCGGCAAGCCACTCCGGTCGCTTGAAGACAGTGGACGCACGGGCGAGCGCCGCGATCATCAGACCGTTCCAGTCCGCCAATATTTTATCGTCCAGCAGCGGAGCGCTTCTTTTTTTCCGCTCGTCGAACAGGCGGGCGCGGCATGAGGCGAGGAGCTGCTCCAGTTTCTTCGGTTCCAGGGAAAAACGGGCCGCCGTCTTTGCAAACGGCTCGGCAAGATGGAGCACGTTGTCGCCCAAAATCCGTCCTGTCGTCTCGTTCCTGAAGTTTCCGCCCTTCCTCACGCCGTAGGAGCAGATGAAAATCCCGGCCTCCTCGGGAGAGAGCACCTCGCGGATCTGGTTCTCCGTCCAGAGGTAGAATCTCCCCTCCTCTCCCTCGCTGTCCGCGTCGAAGGCCGAATAAAAGCCTCCTTCGGATGATGTCATCTCCCGAAGGACGAAACCGGCAATATCCTCGGCGAAGGCATCCAAGAGCGCATTTCCGGTTCCGTCCCTGAACTCGGCGAGGACGTACAGCAACAGCGCCTGGTCGTAGAGCATCTTTTCAAAGTGCGGGAGCAGCCACTGGCGGTCCGTGGAATAGCGGGCAATTCCGCCGCCGAGGTGATCGTGGATGCCTCCTGCCCAAATCCTTTCGATCGTGTGCTCCGCCATCGAGCGGGCATTGTCGTCGCCGAAACGCTTCCAGTAGCGGAACAGGAAGAGGAGATGGGATGGCATGGGAAACTTGGGCGCAGAGGAAAAACCTCCCCATTCGCGGTCGTACCCATTGCGCAACTCGTCGAATGCGGATTTCATCAGCGCGTTCCCCGGAAGAAAGGCGGAAGCGGGAATCGCTTCCTTCAGCAGCGCATCCCGGATGCTCCTCGCCGACTGCTCCACTTGTTCGCGCTGCGTCTTCCAGAGCCATTTCACCCTCGGCACGATATCCACCAAGCCGGGGATCTTGCCGCCCCCCCTCTTCGGGAGGTAGGTGGCCGCGAAAAAAGGAAGCCCTTCAGGGGTGAGAATGACGTTCAGGGGCCAGCCGCCGTTTCCGTTCATCATCTGGCAGACGGCCATGAAGTTGCCGTCGAGATCGGGGCGTTCCTCCCGATCCACCTTGATCGGGACACAGGCGTCGTTGAGAAGACTCGCCACCTCTTCGTCGTCGAAGGACTCCCGTTCCATAACGTGACACCAGTGACACGTGGCATAACCTATGGAGACGAAGAGCGGCTTCTCCTCGCGCCGCGCCTTCTCGAAGGCCTCCTTTCCCCACGGATACCAGTCCACCGGATTGTCGGCGTGCTGCAGGAGATAAGGTGATTTTTCATTCGCCAGGCGGTTCCGCGTCTTACCCACGGCGCTCACTCCCCGTACCGAAAAGAGGAAGGATTTTCTCGATGGCGTCGAATACCTTCCATGCTCCCGCTGCATGAAGCGCCTCGGGCGGGTAGTTGCCCGTAGTAAGACCGACGGAACGGATTCCGGCGTCCTTCGCCGCGGCCATGTCGTCGGCCGTGTCGCCGACGTAAAGAGTGTTCTCCAGGGTTCCGCCGAGGTCCGCCATGCTCTTCAGAAGCATGTCCGGCGCGGGCTTGCCGTTCGGCACGTCGTCCATGCCGACCACCGAGCGGAAATAGCCCGCAAGTCCCACCGCCTTCAGCGGATGGCCGGGGCGCTGGCGGTTCGAGGCGACGCCGAGAGACACTCCCCGCGACGAAAGTTCCTCAAGCACGCTCTTCGTCCCGGGAAAGGGGAAGATCCCCGCGAACTCCTGCTGGACGAACATCTCCCGGAAGTCGGCGAGCCAGCGCTCTTCGAATCGGTTCCAGACCTTCATCCACGAGTCCCGTATCGGCAGGCCGATGACCGAGAGAACGTCCTCCCGCGTGACCGGGGGAAGCCCTTCCCGTTCGGCGAGCATGTTCATGGTGTCCCGTATGGCGTAGCTGCTGTCCACCAGGGTCATGTCGAAGTCGAAAATGACGCATGAAAACATCGGAATTCCTCCTCTTCTCGAATCGTCTCCGAAAATGGTACTCCATGCGCCGATGAAAAGCAAAGGACCGCCTCTTTCGGAGACGGTCCCTGTTTTCGCTTCGCAACGTTTCGGGATAGAGGATCCTACCTCGGGCCGAAATACTCCAGCACGTACATCGTGCCGTCGTAGCGGTCGACGATGTAGATCAGCTCGTCTGCATCCACGAAGACGTCGTTCGTCTGGACCGCCGGCTGCCCTTCCGGGCGCGGAGGCACGAAATATCCCACCTCCACCGGACGGTACTTGTCCTGAATGTCGACGATCCGGAGCCCGCCGTTGAAGAAGGCGATGTAGAGAAGCTGATCGTCGATGAGGCTCCCCGGCCGGTTTTCGTGAATGTTGTGCTGTCCGAAACGTCCGCCCTTCTGGCAGAAGCCCGCCGACTCGACCTGCACCGTGGTGATCGGGATCGGATTCTTCTCGTTCCGGATGTCGTAGAGCCAGACGTACTTCTCCGGCTCCTGGCAGAAATCCGCCCGCGCCTCTTCGGAGACTACCAGCAGGTCTCTCTCCGGCAGGGGGAGCGCCGTGTGGGCAAGTCCTCCGAAGGGAGGCGAATTGTTGAACTTGGAGACGAGCTTCGGATTCCGGAGATCGGATACGTCGAGGATGGTGAACCCGCCGTCCGTCCAGCCGAGGTACGCTCTGTCACCGTGGATGTAAGCGGGTCCGTGGGCCTTGACCCTGGCCCCCTCAGGCCAGTCCCATACCTCGCCGCCCTCAGCCCACATGCCGGGAAGCCACCAGCGCGAATACTCCTCGGGCTTCGCCGGATTCGCCATGTCGAGCACCATATAGATCTGTTCCGTGTACCCCTTCGCCGTGGCGGTGATATGAGCGAACCGCCCGTCGACGTACCACATTCTGTGGACGCCTTTGCCGGGCGTCTCGAAAAAAGCGATCTCCTTCGGATTCTCCAGCGAGGAGATGTCGTAGACCCGCACACCCGCGTGCCACGGCTCGAACTGCCGATACCGCTCGTTGTTCACGATCATGATATCGCCGCAGACCTGAACCTTGTGCGAATGCCCCTTCAGAGGCGCCCCAATCTTGCTGATGACCTTCGGCGCGTACGGGTTTTTCACGTCGACGAGCGTAACCCCTTCGTCGTACATGTGGGCGATGTAGGCGGTCTTGTTGTCCACAAGGATCTGCCCCGCCCCGACCGTGGCTATTTTCGTCCTGCTGATCACCCGGACGTTTTTTCTGTGTTCTCGATGGTCGGCTAAAAGCATACGGTATTCCCTCCCTCTTTTCTCTTGAATTGTCTGTCTTGCGATCTTTGCGCGGCCTTCCTCACCGCCCCGCTTTCCTGTTTCGGAAACGGGCGAGAAGAGACGGCATCACCATGGAAACGGCCAGCAGCGCCCAGAGGAAATTTCCGAGGGGGCGCGAGAAGAGGATTGCAGGATTGCCGTTTCCCAGAAGAAGCGCCCGCAGGAAGTACTGTTCCGCCAGCGGCCCGAGGATGACTCCGAGAAGAACCGCGTGCGGAGAGTATCCGGTGCGCTTCAGAATATACCCCAGGACGCCGAAGAAGAGAGCGATCCACATATCGAAGAGGAACCCCCTGGCGACGAAGGAACCGATGAGCGTAAAGGATATGATTGTCGGCGCGAGGATTTTCGTCGGGACGAAGGACATCTTCGCGAGCCCCTTCGCGAGAGGGATTCCCATAAAGATCATGACGATATAGGCCACGAGCATCGCCACGACGACGCCGTAGGCGAGTTGCGGCATTACCTGGAAGAGCCTTGGCCCGATCGGGACGCCGTGGGCCTGGAGCACGACCACCATCACCGCCGCCGTCCCGCCGCCGGGAATGCCGAGCGTGAGCAGCGGGATCAGGCTTCCGCTCGTGAGTCCGTTGTTCGCCGCTTCCGCCGCGATGACGCCTTCGGGTTCGCCCTTTCCGAAGGCGTTCTTGTCCTTGGAAAACGCCATTGCCTGCTGGTAGCTGACGAAGCTGCCGATGGTCGCCCCCGCCCCGGGTATGATCCCCACGATGAACCCGATCAGGGACGAACGGATGATCGCACCGAACTTTCTGAAGGAAGTGGCGATGCCCCGGACGGTACCCTGCCAACCCTCCTTCAGGGCTCCGGAGAGCTGCGAGGCGTCGATGATCGTGTCCTTCTCTATCATGCGGAACGCCTCTGAAATGGCGAAAAGCCCCACGATCGCCGGCACGCGCGGCATTCCATCGAAGAGATAGACGAGTCCGAACGTCGCACGGGGCACGCTGTAGACATGGTCGTACCCTATTGCCCCCAGAAGAAGGCCGAACATGCCCGCGATGATCCCCTTGATCGCGCTCCCCCCTGTGATCTGCCCGATGAGCGCGACGCCGAAGAGAATGATGACGAAGTTCTCGATGCTGCCGAAGTAGTAGACCAGCCGGGAAAGATACGGGAGCGCTCCCAGCGTGATCCCGGTCGTGAACAGTCCGCCGACGGCCGAGGCGACGAAGGCGATGGCGAGCGCCTCCTGTCCGCGCCCCTGCTGCGTCATGGGATAGCCGTCGAAACAGGTAGCGGCTGCGGCGCCCGTTCCCGGAACGTTGAACAGGACCGCCGGAATGGAGCCGCCCATGTGCGAGCCGGAATAGACGCTTGCCATGAAGGCCATGCCGGCCCCGGATTCCATGCCCAGGGTAAAGGGAAGCAGGATGATCAGCACGTTCGTGGAGCTGAAGCCGGGAACCGCGCCGATGAAGATCCCGAGTGCCACCCCGAAGGGAATGAGCCACCAGTATCCCATGATCTCGGAGAGTGCCGAAAGCGTCATCTCCCACATGCTAGAACGCCCCCTTTATCGCGTTCGAGAGCGGATCGAGCGGAAGATCGACGTTCAGGAAGAGGATGAAGAGAATCACTCCTACCAGTGTTACCACGAAACTCACCGCGAGCGTCTTCCCGATGCCGGCGTATTTGAGAGAGAACGCGGTCGCCGCGACGAACAGAATGCTCGCTGCAGGATACCCGACGAAGGCGATCAGGCCTATGAAAAGAGCCGTGAGCGCCGTCATGCCGAGAAATTTCCGGTTCTCCGAGGCCAGAATTCCGAGCCGTGAGACCGCACCGCGGATCCCGAGCCCTCCGCTCCGCAGCACCAGGATGAACGCAACGAAGAACAGCGCGATGCACAGGATGCTCAAAGAGCCTCCGTACATCTGCGCCAGCCGGGCAAGTCCGCGAATAGTGTACAGGTAGTAGAGCGCAAGAATCAGGCTCAACCCCGGAACAAAAAGATCCGCCGGAGTCCATCGGGCCGGTTGTTTCGCCATAGCATCACCTTCTCCCTTCATTATTTCAAGGACCCGGAACGGAGTCCGCGCCGCACCGGGTCCCTCTTGCCCTCTCTTGCGGAGAGCGGCGGTTTATTTGCCCTTCAGGACTTCCTTATACTTCAAGGCGGTCTCGACTGTCTCGTGAGCGAGCTTCATGCTCTCGGCCTCGTCCTTGTACTCCAGGAACTGAGGATCCATTCCGACCTTCTGCCACTCCTCGGCGAGCTTGGGATCCTCCATGGTCTTCCTGAAGGATTCAACGAGCTTCGCGTAGTCCTCGGGGCGCTTCTCCTTGAACTCGCGCGAAACGGCCCATGCCCTGTTGCCGCCGAAGTCGGGCATCGCGATGCCGAGAGCCTCCTTCGGAGTCGGGGCGTTCTGCGAGATGTCCTTCCACTTGTTCTCGTTCTGGAACATCACGATGAACTTTATATCGGAGGCGAAGTCCAGCGATGAGGAGAGGAACGTGGTCACGGCATCCACTTCCCCGGTGAGGCCTGCAGTTCTCGCGGGATTGCCGCCGCCGTAGGGAATGATGTTGATCTGCGCGCCCGTGGCCTCGCCGATCAAAAGAGCGGCCAGCGTCGACGGATGAGGATAGCGGCTCGTCGCGACGGTGACGGGGCGTGTTTTTCCGACTTCCACAAGATCCTGTATGCTCTGGATCGGGCCGTCCTTCCGCACCCAGAGGACCGCGGGGTCGGAATCCATCGTGGCGAAGTAGACGTAGTCATCCGGAAACTTGTAGTCGGGTTCCTGGAGGACATACATCATCATCTCCGGCGCGATGTTGCCGATGAGGAGCGTGTGCCCGTCGGCGGCCCGCCGGACGAAAAGGCGGTACCCGACCTCTCCCGAAGCTCCGGGGTGGAACGTGCTCTGGAAGTTCACCCCGAGGTGATCCCTCCAGACGTTCGTGAACGCACGGGTCACCCGGTCGAGCGCTCCTCCCTCCGATGTCGGAACCATGACATTGATGTTCTTGCTCGGATAGTTCGCCCACGCTGCAGCCGCCCCGAAAAACAGAAGGAGCCCGAGCACCACGGACACACTTAAAAACCTCTTTCCACGCGCTTTTCCCATCATCATATTCAACGCCTCCTTTTCGTGTCTTTCAATCAAAAACTCTTGTATGATATAATATGCATAGTATAAGGTTTCGTCAATGTTGTATTTTGTATGCACTGCGCTCCGCTTGAAAAAAAGAACATGACGGAGGGGGAGATAGGACCATTCGAAGACGCTTGACGGGGCAACACAACATCATGGAAACATTAAAAAAAGGAGGTTTTTGGAGAATGAACACAAGGAGCAGAACAATCAGTATTCTTGTAGCGCTCACTCTTCTCGTCACGGTTGGAGGCATTGCTGCGGAGGCCGCGGACAACTTCCCGACCCGCCCGATGCGATGGATCGTCGGACGCGAAGCAGGCGGATCCATGGAGAGAACGGTTCGCCTCTACGAAAAGGGGCTTGAAGAGATTCTTGGAGTTCCGCAGCTGGTCGAATGCCGTCCCGGAGCGGCGATGCAGGTCGGCCACACGCTCATCCAGACCGCGGCTCCGGACGGCTATACCTGGGGAATTCTCGGGATGCCCCACCTCGCATTGAATCACCTGACGCAGGACGCTCCCTTCACGATCGACGATTTCGTCGTGCTCGCCATCGTCAACTCCGACCCCACACTCGTGAACTCCCAGAAGGAAATGGGCTTCAAGACAATGGTCGATTTCATCGAATACACACAGGCGAACCCCGGCAAAATCCGTGTAGGCGCCACATCCGGCGTCTCCGAGTATGCCGCGCTCTGGATGATCGATCAATTCGATCTCGACGTGGCGTTCGTCCGCTACGACGGCGGCCCCGGACGGGCGGCATTCCTCGGGAAGCACATCGACGTCTACTTCGGCGCGGTCGTCTCCAACGAGGAACTGCGTGATTTCAGCGACGCGATCGGCGTCATGTGGCCCGATAGAAACATCGCATGGCCTGACGCTCCGACCTTCGACGAAGTGCTGAAACCCAAGTACGACGTCTCCGCCCCCTACCTCTCCTCAATGCGCAGTCTCGGAACAACCAGAAAGATCATGGAGGCGAATCCCGAGCGCTTCAAGAAGGTATACGACGCCCTCTACCAGGTCCACCACGCCGAGAAGTTCAAAGCGGAGGCCGAGAAGGCCGGTTTCACCCCTGTTTTGACGTGGGTTGCCGGCGAAGAGGCCATGAAGACGCTGAAGGACTACAGCGAATTCATCAAGACGATCATCGTGAAGTAGCCGATTTTCAGACAGCCGCGCCCCTCCCCCGTCCGGCGGGGGAGGGCGCTTCTTGTACCCGGAGGCGAACAGATGAAAAAAAATGGAAAAAGCATCCAATACAATGAGTTTATCGTTCCCGCCATCATGCTGGCCGTCATGGCCGTCTTCCTGTACCAGTCGGTCGGGATCTCCCGTCCGCAGGATAATCTGCGCCTGGTCTGGATCGTGGTCGGCGTTTTGACTCTTTCGATCGCGGCGGTCGTCTTCCAGATTCTCAAGGGGCGGGAGCGGACGGAAGAGAAAAAGGGGGAGGAAGAAAAACGAGACCGGACGCTTCCGAAACGACAGGCTGCTCTCTTCGTCCTTGTCGCCGTCTACGTCTTCCTCCTGGATAAAATCGGGTTCATCGTGAGCAGCACCCTGCTTCTGCCTTTCATGTTCCTTTCTTCCGGCGTGAGGCAGTACAAAACGATACTGGCGATTTCGCTCCTCCTTCCCGTCGTGACGTACATCGTCTTCCGGCGGTTTTTCAACATCCTGCTGCCGGAGGGATTCATCGAGGAGTATCTTGTGAACAACGTTCTCTACCGAAAATGGTAGCAGCGGGGAGGTATAGACAATGTTCAATCTGAACGCTCTCGCCGACGCGGTAAAGATGATGATGAGCCTGCCCGTCCTGCTGGCGATCCCGGCGGGACTCTTCTACTCCATTATCGTCGGCGCCATTCCGGGATTCACAACGTCGATGGCCATCACGACGCTGCTCCCCCTCACGTACATTCTCGATCCGCTCTCGGCGATCGTCATGCTGGCGTCGGCTTACGGCGGTGCAATATACGGAGGTTCGATCACCGCGATCCTGCTCCACACCCCGGGCACCCCCGCAGGCGCCGCGACCGCCATCGAAGGGTACGCGCTCACGCAGAGAGGAGAGGCCAGCAGAGCGCTCGGCCTGGCCACCACGGCGTCGGCCGTCGGAGGCGCATTCTCCTATCTCTTTGTTTTCTTCGTCATGGTACCCATCAGCTGGTTCGCGCTTCGATTCTCCTCGCCGGAGCTCTTCGCCATCGTCGTCTTCGGGATCACGCTTCTGGCGGTGATCCGGGGGGGTACACTCGCGAAAGGGCTTGCCGCCGGGTTCTTCGGCTTCCTGCTCGGGCTCGTGGGAATGACGGCCTACGGTCAGACCCGGGCCACCTTCGGCCGTGTGGAACTGATCGAGGGCTTCCCCACGGTGACCGTCCTTATCGGCCTGCTTGCATTCTCACAGGTCTTCACGATGATGGAGCAGAAGTTCATTGTGCAGTCAGGAAAGGAGTTCGAGCCGAACTTCAAGGACATGATAAAGGGCAGCGTCGAAACCTTCAAGGACTGGTTCAACCTCATCCGCTCCTCCCTCATCGGCACGTTCGTCGGCCTGATGCCGGCGGCGGGAAGCTCCATCGCATCGTTCATCAGCTACAACGAGGCCTCCCGCAACTCGAAAGTTCCCTTCGGAAACGGCAACCCCGCCGGTATCATCGCCGCGGAGGCGGCGAACAACGCCTCGGAAGGCGGCGCCATGGCGACGATGCTCTCGCTTGGAATTCCGGGCAGCCCTTCCAGCGCCATCATCATGGGAGCCCTGCTGATCCACGGGATCCGTCCGGGTCCTAAACTCTTCATCCCCAAGGACTACGACCCCTACTCCGGCATGACGTTCGTCTACGCGATCATCCTCACGCAGATCGTGGCGGCGATCCTGACCTGGCCGATAGGGCTCACTTTGTCGAAATGGATATCGCGCGTCATCAAGATCGAGACGAAGTTCCTCGCCCCCCTGATCGCCTTTCTCTGCGTCGTGGGAAGCTTCGCCTCCCGCAACTTCATCTTCGACGCGGCCATCATGGTCGTCTTCGGCCTGATAGGCTTCGTCTTCTCGAAGTTCGGATATCCGCCGGTGGCGGTGGTCCTCGGTATCATCCTGGGTCCGATCGCGGACGCCGAGCTGATGCGGTCCGCGATGCTCTACTTCGGCAACCCCTGGATGATCTTCACCCGCCCGATCGTGGTCGTGCTCTTCGCTATCTCTGCCGCGGCGCTCGTCTTCGCCGGAATAAACGAGTACAAGAGAAGCAAGCCGAAAATTCAGGAGGACGGGGACTGATGCAGCGCAACACCATCTTTTATCAAACAACGGGAGGAAATCGTACATGCCGGGAATGACGATCACTGAAAAAATTCTCGCCAAGGCCGCGAACAGGGAGAGAGTGGAACCGGGAGAACTCATCAACGCCCGGATTCACTCCGTGATGGTGACCGACCTGAAAGGACCGCATACCTTCAAGGTCATGGAAGAGGAGATCGGGACGACGAAGGTGCATGACGGCGTGGAGATCGTCTTCGTCCTCGATCACCTCGGTCCGGCGCACGACGTGAAAACGGCGGAACAGTTCAAGGCCTGCCGCGAGGTCGCCAGGAAGTACGGCCTGAAGAACTTCTACGACCTCGGACGCCAGGGAATAGGGCACCAGATAATGTGCGACGACGGCTTCGTCCTTCCGGGAACGGTGACGGCGGGCATCGACTCGCACTCGACGACATACGGCGCGCTTGGTTCGGTCGCCTTCGGAATCAGCAATTCCGAGGCCGCGGTCATCTTCGCGACGGGAGAACTCTGGCTGAAGGTTCCCGAGACCACGCGCTTCAACATCTCCGGGGTTCTGCCCCGCGGAGTCTCCGGAAAGGACGTTTTCCTCCACCTGATCGGCATGACCAAATGGAACGGCGAAGTCCTCTACAAGGCGGTGGAGTTCGCCGGGCCGACGATCGAATCGATGTCGATCGCAGACCGGATGGTCCTGTGCAACATGACGGCGGAGATGGGGGCCAAGAACGGCATCGTCGCTCCCGACGCCCGCACCGTCGAGTTTCTGAGCAGCCGGACGGAGAAGAAGTTCGACATGCCTGGGAGCGACCCGGACGCCGAATTCTCCCACGTCTTCGATATCGACGTCTCCTCGCTTCCTCCACAGGTCGCCTGCCCCCACAGAATCGACAACGTGAAGCCGGTGGAGGCCGTCGCGGGAACGAAGATCGACCAGGCCTTCCTCGGCTCATGCACCAACGGGAGACTGGAGGACCTCCGGGCCGCGGCGGAGATACTGAAAGGGAAGCATGTCCACCCCGACGTCCGGCTGCTCGTCGCTCCGGCTTCGCAGCAGATCTACCTCGATGCGGTGAAACAGGGAGTCATCGAGACGCTCGTCGAGTCGGGCGCCGCCGTGCTGACGCCCAACTGCGCCGCCTGCGCCGGGATAGGCTCCGGCAACATCGCCTCCGGCGAAGTCTGCATCAGCAGCACCAACAGGAACTTCGAAGGGCGGATGGGAGCCAAGGATTCCGAGGTCTACCTCGCCTCTCCCGCCACCGTGGCGGCCTCCGCCGTCGAAGGGGTCATCGCGGACCCCCGAAAATACTGACGCAATAGCAGGGGGACACGAACATGGAAAACATCATTCGAGGAAACGTCTGGAAGCGTGAATCGGTCAACACCGCCGACATCATCTCCACGAAGATATGGCTGGAAAACCTGAACAATCTCGATCCGCAGATCCTGGGGCCGCACGCCATGAAGCCCATCGAAAACGATTTCGCCGAAAGGGCGGCACGGGGGGATTTCAGCATCATCGTCGGCGGCAAGAACTTCGGCGGAGGCGGCAAGAGCTACGAACACGGCGTCGTCGCGCTGAAGGCCGTCGGAATCCGCCTCGTTCTCGCCGTATCCTTCGCGCGCTACAACTTCCGGAATTCCATCAACAACGGCCTGCCCGTGATGGAGTGCAAGGGAATCCTGAACGAAACGGACGGAGGGGACGAACTCGAAGTCGACCTGCGGACCGGAGAGATACGGAACCTGACGCGGGGAAGCGTTCTCCGGACCAAACCGCTGCCCGACTTCGTCTTCGAGATCATGCAGGCCGGGAGCTACACGCAGTACGCCCGGCAACGCCTGGCGCGCGGCAGCTGAAACCGGCCGCCGCTCGAAGGAAAGGAGGCAGACTATGGAATCAGTGCTGCAACGGATCGGCTCCATCGGGATTCTTCCCGGGGCGACGGTTCTGAAACCGGGAGAAGCGATCCCTCTCGGAAAAGCCCTTCTTGAAGGAAACCTTCCCGCACTTGAGCTTCGTTTCAACGAAACGACGGACGAAGTCCTCCGCTCGCTCGTCTCGGAGCTGCCGGAACTCGCGGCCGGAGCCCTCGTCCGGACGGCCTCCGAGGCAAAAAGAGCCGTCGAAGCGGGAGCGAAGTTCATCTCGACCGCGGCATTCAACCCCGAGGTCGTGAACACCTGCCTGGCGCTGGAAGCCGAAGTCCTTCCCGGCGCAGGCTCCCCTCGGGATATCGAGGAATCCCTCGCTCTCGGCGTTCCCGTGACGAGGTTCTTTCCCTCCGAGTGTTCCAGGGGAGCGGACGTGCTCTCCACGTTCGCCGACGCTTGGCCTGAAATGCGATTCATTCCTGCGGGAGGCGTCACGCCCGAGAACGCGTCGCGCTACCTCTCGCTCCGCAACGTCCTCGCGATACGGGCCGGATGGATCGCCGAACGCCATCTCATCGAATCGGAGCATTTCGAGGAGATCGTCCGCCGCGCCGACGAAGCCCTCCTCGCGATCCACAACTTCGGCCTTCTGCACATCGGAATCAACAACGAAAGGGAGGAGGACGCCGTCACAGCGGCGCGGAAGCTTTCATTCCTCTTCGGATTCCGGCTCCGCGAACGGCCGAACTCGATGTTCGCCGACCCCGGATTCGAGCTGATGAAGACCCCTGACCTCGGAAAGAACGGCCATGTCGCGATCGGGGTGAACGACATTCCGCGAGCCCTGACCTATCTCCGTCAAAAAGGGGTCTCCCCCATTGCGGGAACCGAACGCTACCAAGACGACGGTTCTTTGAGGCGGGTCTACCTCGACCTCGAAATATCCGGCTTCGCCTTCCACCTGCGGAGCTACAAGTAAAAGATCGTCCGGAGGGAGTAAAGATCCTCCGGACGATCCGTTTTCTATCCTTTCAGCACCTTCAGATTTCCCTGGAGCACCCTGTCAGGAAGCAGGTCCGCGAGCGCCTTTTCGTAGTGGCGCATCTCCACGCCCGGAATCAGCTTCTCTCTCGCGGCGACGGCCAGCAGGGCCACGTTCTGCATCCGCACGTCCGGCAGCTCGGTCCGCACGGGAACCGACCTCACTTCGAGACGGGCACAGGCATGGTCCACGTCTTCGGCGGTCGTCGCCTTTTCTGTTCCCAGCCGCACCGAGAGAGGCTGCCAGCAAGTGTCGAAATAGAGCAGCGTCCCGCCGGGCGCCGCGAACCGCTCCGCCGCCCGCAGCGCCTCGGTGCGCTCGAGGGCCAGCACGAGCTGAGCGCTCCCCCTGCGGACAAGAGGAGTCGTCACCGAACCGATCCGGACGAACGACTCCACCATGCCGCCGCGCTGTGCAAGCCCGTGGGTATCGACGCCGCAGACCGCGAGGCCGGCGTAATCCGCGGCCCGTATGATCGCCTCGCTCAGCAGGCCGATCCCCTGGCCGCCGACTCCCGACATGTAGATATCGAACCGGCTCATGCCTTCCGCCCTCCTTTCTCGACGTTCACTCCGATGGCCTTCACCGGGCAGGTCTGAACGCACGAGGCGTCCCCGATGCACAGCTCCTTGCTCACGGTCACGCGGCCGTCCTCGTCCCTCTGGAACGACGGACAGCCGAAGGACTCGACGCAGACGTGGAGCCTGTCGCACTGCTCCTGGTCGATGGCAACCGACTTGCGGACGTAGTCGGGCTTGCGCTGCTGCTCCCTGGTGTACTTCAGCATGCAGGGGTGGCGGGCGATGACGACCGAGAGCCCCTCCTCCGCGACCGCCTCCTTCACCATGGCTGTCAGTTTCGCCTGGCTGTACGTGTCGATCTCGCGGATGCTTTTCACTCCGAGCCCCTCAAGAACGGAGCGCACGGGAATGGCGTCCGCCGGTCCGTTGGCGTTGCCGCCGGAGCCCGCGTGATCCTGGTGCCCCGTCATGGCGGTAGTCCCGTTCTCCATCAGGATAAGCGTCAGGTTGTGACTGTTGAAGACTGCGTTGATGATGCCGGGAAGCCCGGCGTGGAAGAAGGTGGAGTCGCCGAGGAAGGCGACGACCTTCCGGCTGTCGTTGAAGAGGGAGAGCCCGGCTGCCGTTCCCGTGGAATGCCCCATCGAGAGAAGCACCTCTCCCATCTCGTAGGGAGGCAGAAATCCGAGCGTGTGGCAGCCGATGTCGGCGACGGTGATATCCTCTTTCGCCAAGGCCTGTTTGACGGCGTGAAAGGCCGAACGGTGCCCGCATCCGGGGCACATCTGCGGCGGCCGCGGAGCGAGGGAGGCCGGGCGGTCGAGAGGCTTGCGCGGAACCGCAGACGGCCACGTCTTCGAGAGCACCTCCGCCACCTTGTCGGGGGTGTACTCGCCGACCCAGTCTTCCGTACCGGTCTTGCCGACAAGAACGGTACGGATTCCGAGATCGAAGGCCAGCGCCTTGATCTCGCGCTCCAGAACGTCGTCCAGCTCCTCGAGCACCTTCACCGATGCATGGGAACGGAGGAAATCGGCCACGAGCCCCTTCGGAAGGGGGTGCACGACCCCGAGCTTCAGCACGTCGGGGCTCTGCTCCGCTCCGTCCAGCACGTCGAGAAGCGAGCGGAATGGAAGCCCCGCTGTGATGATCCCTTTCGACGAATCGGTTCCCTTATGTAGTTCGTGCAACGGAGAGCCGTCCATCTCCTGCGCGACCTCGGCCAGGCGCGAGAGTGCCCGGCGTTTCATTTCGAGGGCACGGGTGGTGAGCGGAATGGACGGCCCCGCGGACGAGTCGAAACGGGCTTCCTTTCCTATCGGGCGCGGCGTCCACCCCGCGAATTCGACCTTCTCCTTGCCGTGGCAGACGTGGGTGGTCATCCGCAGGATGACGGGCATCTTCCGCTTTCTGGAGAGCTTCATCGCCTCCAGGTAGAAGCGGTACGCCTCGGCCGGCGATGCCGGTTCGAGGACCGGCATGTAGGCGAGACGGGCGATGTGGCGGTTGTCCTGTTCGTTCTGTGAGGAGTTCGCGCCGGGGTCGTCGCCGAGAACGGCGACCAGGCCGCCGTTCAGCTCGAGCAGCGAGAGCTGGACGAATGAGTCCGCCGCGACGTTCAGCCCCACGCTCTTGAAGAAGACGCACGATGGGTGCCCGTTGAGCGACGCGCCGCAGGCGACCTCCGTCGCCACCTTCTCGTTGGTGGAGAACTCGAAGTGGAAGGGGCGGCGCTCCTTCGGCACGCTCATCAGTGCGGACGCGATCTCAGGCGTTGGAGAACCGGGGTAGGAGGTGATCACCTCCGTTCCCGATTCTATCATGGCCCGGGCCAGCGCCGTGTTCCCGAGCACGATCTCGCTGAACGGCCCGGTATTCAGCAGCATGTCGCCGAGACTCTTCATTCGGAATCCTCCTTTTTCTTATCGTTCCCGGACCGCCGTCCGGCAGATGAACATGTCGCGCCCGTGATAGGTGAAATACTCCACGAAAACACGGTTGTCGGTGAACGTCATGCTCTTCGGGACAAGAATCGTGACGTTTCCCGAGGCGTCGGTCAACGGAGCGAAGTCTTCGGGGTCGAGGGGTTTGCCGATCTCAACGAGAGCGGAAGCTCTCTCCCCTCAGGTGTTTCGGTAGTAGCCCCATTCGAGGAACAGCGTCCCTTCGACCGAACCCAGCTTTTCCAAGGCATCCGGGGCCAACTCCAGGCGAAGTTCCTGCGAGGCGCCCAGCGGGGCGCACATCGTCAGCAGAACAAGAATTCCGAGCAGAAACACGTACTTCTTTGAAAACGTACTCATTCTCATATTCATCCTCCTCTCCAAATTGGCAGCGTTTCTTTCCGAAAATTGTATCACGAAGCGCGGGCGGCGTGTGCTACACTTGTCCTGTTTTCCCGAACGATCCGAACCAAGGAGGCGTTTGTCCTGAAACTGCACACCTACCACACGCCGCGGAGCCTGGCGCTTCCGCTGAGAGAGGAAGCCTCCTGCGGAGACACGATCTTTCTCGTCCCGTCGAATCGAGACCGTCCTATCCTGCATGACATGCTCTTCTCCGCCGGAGGAGAGCACCTCTTGATCTCGTTTCCCGAGCGCAAACCGAAGGTATGGATCTGGGACGACCTCTACCGCGCCCTTGCCGAAGCCATGGACGCGAGAGTGCGCGTGCAGATCGATCCTCCGGATCACTGGCTGCTCGTTCGGCATCTTGTTCTCCGTCTCCGGGGACAATACGAAGACCGGCTTCCAGCCGGAACAGCATCCCCCCGTTTTCTGAACCTCGCCGGACAGTCAATCAGGGAGCTGCTCGCCGAGGACGTTCCGTTGAGTGAGCTTGCCGCCTCGCTCGGCTGCCCGGGCTGCGTTCCCGGAGAGGCATGCGGCTCCCTCGGCGACGAGAGCGGCCTCCTCTGCCGCCTCTACGGGGACTACACCGCCATTCTGGAGGAGCTTCGACTCGCGGACAGCGCCCAGATTCCCTCACTGGGAGCCAAACTGCTGGAGACCTTTCCAAAAGCGGGCAATGCATGGGCAGGAACACTCCGCATCCGTGCGGCGGGATTTCTGAGCTTCGCCTCGGGACAGATGCGCTTTCTGCGCGCGCTTGAAGCCGCCGGAGCAGATCTGGAACTCTGGGTACCGGAGTGCGGGGATGGAGATTACTACACAGCGGTGCAGCAGTTCCCGGAGGCCGAACTTGAAAGAATCCCGGAAGATGGCAGGGGAATTCCTCTGGCATCGATCGCGGCCGGGGATCGTCGTCTCTCAACGGACACCCTGGCGAGAGAACTCTTTCTCTGGCCCTCCGGCGAAGGGTACCTGGGCAAGGAGGCGGATTTTCCCTTTCCCGGATGGGAGAACATTGCGATCTGCGCGGAGCAGGATGACCTCGAATCCCTGCTGGAGAGTTTCCAGCGTTACGGTCTGCCGTTTTCTCTGCGCGAGGGGACTCTTGTATCGGAGACAATCCTCTGGAAGAGCGCCCTCCGTGCGCTCGATCTCGCCGCGAACAACTGGCCGTCCGTGGAGACTGCGGATTTTCTCTCTTCGATTCTCTATGCCCCCTTCGATTTTCCCAGGGAAGCATTCAGCGAGCGCCTCCCCTCGGGACAGAGGAGCTGGAACGCTTTCCTTGAATCGTTTCCGCCCGAAGCCGGAGCCGACGGGTTCCGCCGCGCTCTTCGCTTTTCAGAGCGCATTGCAAAAGGGGGACGTCCCGAGGAGCTCCTGGCCGCCCTGGCAGATCTCGCTCCCTCGAGAGACGGCCTGAAACGGCTCGCTCAAAAGGCGAAGCCTCATCCCGGCGTCGACGATGAAATACGAGAAATCTCCCTTTCGATCCAGGAAGCCAAGGAGAAGGAAGAGACTCTGCACGAACTTCGGCGAAATCTTGGCGAGGCCGGTGAGAATCCCCTTCGGGGCGAGGAAGCCGTCGCTTTTCTCGCGCAGTGGGCCGAGACGGCCTCGATCTGGATGCCCGCGCCGGTCTCGCCGGCGATTACCATCCACCCGGGGACTCCTCCCGCTCTCGTTTCGTCTTCAATCTGGATTTTTCCAGGAGTCACGGCGAAACGCTGGCCGGGACAGGTCCGCGAATCCCCCCTGCTGAGCGACGAACGGAAGGAGTACCTGCACGACACCCTTGGGCTGGGAAGGAGCCACCTTCCGCTGGTACCGGAGAAACGAAGCCAAAGAGAAGCGCTCTTCCGGCGCCTGACCGCCTGCGGCGAAAACCTCTGCATCCTCCTGCGACCGCTCGCGGACGAAGCGGGACGCCCGATCCCCGAATCACCCTTTGTCAAGGATGCATGCAACCCGCTCCGGCCATGGCTATCCCCTTGTGAAAAGGAGTATCCGAAGCGGTCGCTCGGCGACATCCTCCTCGCTGAGGAATGCCCGGTGGCCCTGGGAACCGAGATACACCGATACGCGGGGCCGCCCGAAGGCCTCGACAGGGGCCTTCTCGCGGACATCGAGCTTCCCTTGCCGAAGAACCGGAGCTTCTCGCTGAGCGACCTTGATACGTACGTTTCCTGCCCCTTCCTCTATTACTGCCGCAGAACGGCATCCCTCGACACGCCCCGGGAGGAGCTGTACCGGCTCGACCTCGCAGGATCCGCGATCCACCTGCTCTGGCAGGAAGCCTGGATGCGCCGCCTTCAGGAGGGAAAATCTCTGGAATCGCTCGTTCATGAACTCTTTGAAAAAGCCCTTGAGCAAAAATATTCCCGCCTGAAGGACGACAAGGCTCTATCGCGGGAAAAAAAGGACCTGCTGCGGAAAGCGGTCCGCCTCGCGCGCTTTCAGCAGGAGATGGAAGAGAAAGGACTTGCCGGGGCGCGCAAAGAACAGCGGCGCGAGTACGCGCTCCCCGAATTCGAAAGAAGCGGCGTGCTTTTCAAGGGGCGGGCCGACCGGATCGACTTTCTGAAGGACGGCAGAGCTGCAATCTTCGACTACAAGAGCGGGCCGACGGACGGCTACAAGGAGAGCCTCCAGCTTGCCGCCTACGGAATCGCTTTAAAAAGCGAGGGAGTCCTTACCGTTGCGTCGGCATACCTCTGTCTCGGTGACGGAAAAGCCCGCGGAGCTTCCCTGAATGACGCGCCGTCCGTTCTCTCGTTCAAGACGCCGCTCGAAGAGCTCGGCGAGAAGGCGGAAGAGGCGCTTGCCCGGGTCGTGCACTCCTTCAAGACGGGACTCTTTCCGCCCGAATATGAATCGAAAAGCTGCCGGTGGTGCGAATATTCCTCGCTCTGCCGCAGGCGGGACTTCCGCGATGCCGAATCCGAAGAAGAGGGTGAAGAGAATGCCGGACAGTGAGCTGATGCTGCAGCGCCTGAGACAACACATTGCATCGAAAAATCTCCTTCTTCCCGCGCAGGAGGAGGCGGTCTTCTCGGACGCGGCCCTGACCCTTGTCGGTGCGGGGGCAGGAACGGGGAAGACCCACACGCTCTCATGGCGCTTTCTTCGAGCGCTGCTCCGCGAGGAGACTCTCCGGGGAACCGGCCACAGCGAAGAAGCATCCCCGGCCGCTCCCGAAATTCGCCTCGTCCGGCCCCGCGACATCCTGACGCTCACATTCACCGACAAGGCGGCCAACGAGATGCGGGAACGAATTTCGTCCCTCTTCGAGGAAATCCGCCCCATTCTCGATCCCGATAGAACGCTGCTGAACTCCGTGACCGCAGAGCTGCAGGAGGCCCAGATCTCGACCATCCACGCTTTCGCGCTGAACATCGTCCGCGAAGAGGCGCTCTTCCTTCCATCCGGATTGGGAGCGCGGCCTGTCGCTCCGCCCGAGGCCGAACTTTTTACGCTCCGTTCCGAAAAAGCCCTTGACACGCTCGACTTCGAATGGTTCACCCGAAACCTCCCTCCGGGACGAACTTCGGACGACTTTCTCGACGGCCGGCAGGATGACCTGGCCGACGTCGTGACAGCATACTCGTCCGAGCAAGTCGTCTCGTTCGCCCTCTCCCTCTCCGATCTGCTTGAGAACCGCGGAGAATCCCCCGGCTCGCTGCTGAAGATCGCGGACAATCCGGACTACTTCGAAGCGGTGAAGAAGCGCATCCTCAAAATATGTCTCCCCTCCTGCCGGAATTTCGCGCATGCCTGGGCGGAGGTCTTTCGACAGCTTCCGGAAACGCTGCCCGGCAAGGGAAACGTCAACGAACGAATCGAAGGCCTGCGCCGGCTCCAGCCTGCGGAACTCCTTTCCCGGGACGATCCGGAGGAGCTGTTCTCCTTCGCCGGGAGAATTTTCCGCGACATTCTCGGCAATCTCAAGGGCGTAAGCGGAAGCAAAACGGGAGCGCTGATGCAGGATGTCCTTGAATGCTCCCTCAAGGAGCACCGGGAGCGATTCGCCGCGCTCCAGGCCGGATTGGGTTTTCTGTCGCAGGAACCGCCGGAGTTCGACGTTCGCCTGCGCGCCGTCCTGTTGAGGACTGCCGCCCTGATTTGGGAGAGCTACAGGGAGTTCCGGCGAAGACGCGGTCTGCTCTCCTACGACGACATGATACGCCTCGCCGCCGAAATCGCGGCGCCCGGCGGATCGGCGCGCCCCGTTCGGACCTATCACGAGATCCTCGTCGACGAATACCAGGACACGAACCCGTTGCAGGACCGTCTGATCAACTCGGTAGCCGCCGAGGGAAGCAGGCGTTTCCTCGTAGGCGACCCGAAGCAGTCGATCTACCGCTTCCGCCATGCCGACCCGACGCTTTTCCAGGTGAATTCCCCGGCACGCCGGAGGCGGGGAAGAGAAGGCCCCCTGGGGGGCGGCAGTCGTATAGCATCCCCGCCGGAGGATACTGATTACATTCCGCTGCAGACGAGCTTCCGGACGCGCCCGGCCCTGCTGAAAGAGATCAACCGGCTCTTCGGAAGGATTTGGCGCAACGGCATCGCCTCCACGCTCCCGGCGCCGTACGAGGAGCTCCTCTTTCCGGAGGACGCCGAAGCTGAGCGCCTTCGGGAAGAGACATCGGCGCCTCCCCTCGTTTCGATCATTCTCCGCCAGGGCTACGGGGAGCCCATAGACAAGACGAGGCGTCGTGTCGCGGATGCCCTTGGCAAATGCCTGGTGGAGCTTCACGGTCAGCCGGTCTGGGACAAGAAGGAAAAGACAATGCGTCCCGCGCAATGGCGCGACATGACCATTCTCGTGCCCTCGCGTTCCTCCTTTCCGCCGCTCGAAGAGGTGCTCTACCCCGAATACGGAATCCCCGCCGCCTTTGAAAAGGGGAAACAATACTTCGACAGAGGGGAGATAGGCGACATGATCACGGCGATCCGCACGCTCGCCTTTCCGGACGACAGAGCCGCCCTGCTCGGTTTTCTGGCCTCCCCCTTCTCCGGACTGAACATGTCTCAGTTCTCCCTCTTCCTCTCTCCGGACGCCCCGCCGCTCGAATCACTCTTTCCGGATACGGCGGCATTGCTGGAGGAGCTACGGAGCGTCGCGCGCTACTCGGGCCTCTTCGCGGCGCTGGTGATGCTGCTGAAAAACCAGTCGTTCCTCCTTGCATACCCGCATTGGAACCGCAAGAGCGTGCTCGCAAACCTCTGGAAAGGACTCGACTTGCTCCGCGAGTACGAGGCGGTCTTCGGCAACGATCCCGGCGGATGCGCCGCCTACGTCGCCCGAATGGCCGGCCGGAAAGGGGCCGGCGAGGAGAGCACACCGCTCGGCGAAGAGGAGGACGTGGTCCGCGTGCTCACCGTCCACAGCGCGAAGGGGCTCGAATTTCCGATCACCGTCGTGATGGACCTGAACAACAAACCCGGCGGAGGCGGAAACAGGACCTCTCTCATTCCCTCCGTCCTGCTCGGAGTCGGAGCCTCGCGCCATCCCGACGCATGGAACGACGGAAGCTCCTCTCAGACAGGAAAGATCGCCCGTTTTCTCGAAGAGACGGAGACCCGGGAGGAGTGGCAGCGCCTCTTCTACGTCGCCGCGACGAGGGCAATGGATTGCCTCGTCCTCTGCTCGCCCTGCACCGTGAAGGACGGCCTTCCCGTGCCGCGCCCCGGCTCCTGGCTCGATCTGCTGCAAATCGATATTCCGGAGGACGAAGAAGCGGGAGGGAGTTCTCCTTCCCCTGCCCCAACGGAGAAGGCAGAGCGGAAAACAGGCCTCCAAGTGCCCCCGCCGCCGACGGAAGAACGGTCGCTGGAGAGAATGAGCGCCACGTCCTACTCTCTCTTCCGCTACTGCCCTGCAGCCTGGAGGATGAAGTTCCGCCAGGGATTGGAGCTCGCCTGGGAACTGCCATCCTCTGAAGAGGCCGGAGGTTCCGATCTCGGTTCCCTGGCGCACTGGGTCCTCTCGCGCTGGAACTTCCGCGCGGACACCCTCTCCCCGCTGCTCGGGGAGGAGCCGCATTCCAGGATGCCGCAGGGACTTCGCGCAGTCTGGCGGGAAAAACACGGAAGAAGCGAGCTGAGAAGATGGCTGGAGCGCTTCTCCGCCCTCCCGGCTGGGCAGGCGATGGCACGGCTTCACGACGAGGGCGCCCTGCGGCGGGAGATTCCGTTCCGGATTCGGATGAAAGAGGAGGGCTGCACGCTTCCCCTGGCGCTTATCGGGTCGGTGGACGTGCTCTGGGTGGATGGAGATACCGTCTATATCAGGGACTACAAGATCACGGCAGGAGGAAACGGAGAAGAGCCCGCCTGGAAGACCCTCTACAGGGAGCAGCTCCTCTTCTACGGCTACGCAGCTTCGCTGGCCTTCCCCGGAAAAAAGCAGGACATCCGTCTGGTTCACCTTCGCGAAGGGATCGAGGGGGAGAAAATCGAGCTTCCTGCCTCGTGGAACAAAATCGGCGAAAGCATCCGCGCCGCGGCCGCGGCGTGCGCGACGGGACCCTTTCCAGCCGCCGCGGAGCGCTGCCCGGCGTGCTTCTACAGGCTCGACTGCCCGTACCGGGAATAAATAGCGGTACGTCCGGCAGAACTTCACGAAGAAATTTGACGCGGAAGAGAGTGACATTTAGTATGGAAGCGGATGAAGGCTCCATGTTTTTCGATGAAGCCCCTTGCCGAGGAGCGGTTCTTTCCGCTCCGGCTCTATGCGCTGTCTATGTGCTGATATCCGCACCGTGCGAAAACGGGGCGGAATGTGAGGCAAAGTACACTACGGAAGGAAGGGACCTACGAAGATGATGTTTGACCCGAACGAAATGAGCCCCCTCGACTGGGACGATATCACGGATGAAATACTTGGGATGGCGGAGGACGAACTGCGTGCCGCCACGCTTTTGCTCAATGCCGACCCTCCGCTTGCCGCCCCCTCGATGCCCCATTCCCTCATGGCGGCGGAGTACCTGCTCTACCTGACCACGCAGCTTCTCGGAGCGCCGAGAAGAGAGTGGAGCGGCATCGAGGAATATATCGGCTTCATCGAGGAGAAGGCCCCCGATCTACGCCGAACCCTCGGCCCGCTGACCGCTCTCCGGAAAGACATCAACCGCAGCGTTTACGACGAGGAAACGCTAAAGATCGCTGAATCCGCCCTCAGGGCTGCCAAAAAAGCGGGAAAAGTCCTCGGCGCCTTCATCGACGAAGCACTCGAAAAGATGTACGAGGAGAACGAGCCCGAACCGGCGCCGTCTGCCGGTCCGGGGAAGGACGAATTCGTCCCCCGCGACTTCCTCAGGGCCATGGAGCTCGTCGACAGGGCGTGGCAGGAGACATCGGGGAAAAAACGGGAGGCGCTGGCCAAGCAGGCGCTTTCCATATGCCCTCACGCGGCCGAAGCCTACGTCATCCTCGGAAACGACGCCCTTGACGGCGGAAAGACGGAAGCGGCCCTCGAATACTATCGTAAGGGAGTTGCAGCAGGCGAAAAGGAGATCGGCAGCGCCTTCGACGAAATGAAAGGGCACTTCTGGGGGTTCATCGAGACGCGACCCTACATGCGGGCCCGATTCGGGCTTGCTTCGGCGCTCCGCAAGAGCGGCGCGGACCGGGAAGCGCTCGCCCACTTCAAGGAGATGCTTGAGCTGAACCCCGAGGACAACCAGGGAGTCCGGTACATCCTTATGGAGACGCTGCTCTCCCTCGGCTTGAACGACGAGGCGGAGCAGCTCCATAAGCGGTACGACGACGTCACCGCCTTCTGGGTCTATCCGAAAGCGCTGCTCGACTTCCGGAAGACCGGCGACTCGGAACAATCGCGGACTTCCCGCGCCGAGGCGGTTCGCGCCAACGCTCACATTCCTGAATTCCTCCTCGGAAGGAAGAAGCTTCCCAAGGCCCTCCCGGACCGCTACGAACTCGGCAGGGAGACCGAGGCCATCATCTACGCGGCCGAATACGGCGAGCCGTGGCGCGCGACGGCCGGCGCGATAGACTGGCTTGCCGGAGCCGTCTGATCCGGTATTCCGTCACGGGCAAGTAATAGGAGGATCCGGAGGATTGTCCCGAGCGATTTGAGGATTCGCTGAAACGAAAGGGCGAGTCGAATATTCGACTCGCCCTTTCGTTTCGGGAAAACAGCTTATCTTCTTCGCCGGATCATCTGCAACATTACGGGAAGAAGAATCATCAAGGGGGCAGCACCTCCTGAGGCTGTCGCGCACCCTCCTCCGCTGCCGCCTGCGGCAGCGCTCTTCGCGCCCGGACCTGCGACTGCCAGGACGATCGGATCGACGTACCGGCCGTCTTTCCTGCCGTCGAAGATGACGAGCTGCCTTCCCTCGGAGACCTGGACGAGGTTGCCGGGAGAGGCGGTTATTCCGTCGAAGACCAGGATATCGAATCCGAGCGTGTAGCCTTCCTCCTCGATGTCGACGTCGAATACCTGGTAGAGCGTGAGTCCTGAATCCCGAACGGTTTTCGCCAGGTCGAAGACATGATTCTCTTCTTCATCGGCAATCAGCTTGAACACCCGAATCTCCCCGAGGAGCGCCTCGCTCGGATCCTTGCCGGATGCGAGAGCGTCGTCGATGCGTCTGCGGATGCTCTCGTCGATTTCATCGAGAGCCTCGCCGGAGATCGAAAACGTCGCCCTGACCGGAACAAATCGTCCGGTCGTATCGGCATCGGCTCCGATTTCGAAGGACATCGTCTCAAGCAGGACAGGTTCGGCATCGTTTCCATCCGCGTCGCGTTCGATGATCCGGCCCAGTTCTGCGGCGACCGCCTCCCTCTCCTCATCGTTCAGATCGACGAGTTCAGGAGACGCTTCGCCGGGAGAGAAGAAATCGATATCCTCAACCGCGACGCCGCCGAGGTCGAGTGAGGCAAGCTCGCGTACCGCCTCTTCGTCCATTTCGAGCACTTCGAGAGGAGGCCTGTCGCCGGATTGCGATTTGCGCGTATAGCTCACCGTGAGCGCGGAGGTCTTTCCCTTGGTCACGGTGAAAAGACGCGCCGCCGGAGTGTTCCATCCCGTGACGTTCGAAAAGATCGCGATGGCGCTTCCTTCAGGAACACCGGCGGCTGTTTCCCCGCTCTTGTAAACTTTAGAAGCAGCCGAAACGCTTGCCCCTTCCCTGTGCTCCACGAAGAGCCTCCATCTCGCCTGGGCCGGTCCTTTGATCGTCACCTTGACCGAGCCGGTCTGGGGCGGCTGGGGCTGGGTCGAAAGCGACGTGAAGGCCTTGAGGCAGACGTTCGTGTTCGCAAAACCTGCATAGGTTGTCAGGTCTCCCCAGGTGCTGCCGTCGGAACTGATAAAACTCTGGCCTGCCGCGGCACGTGCCTTGGTGCTGTATCCGACAAGAGGATACTCCGTCGGAATCGGAAAATTGTAACCCGGGGTCCTCAGACGGATGACGATGGAGAACCGTTCTCCGGCAGCCAGCGAAACATTGGATGGAATGCGCACGGTATGATACCCAGCCGCGGCGAGCGTTCCCTCCGCGCTGTAGGCGAGCGTGCCGCTCCGAGGCGATCCGGCGTTGACCCCCTTGCGGACTTCGATCCGGTAGGCGCTGTTGGATTGCGCAGCGTAGAATGAGACCGCCTTCAACAGTTCCGGACTTCCCGATGCCGGGCCAATGGCGGTGAAGATGTTGGCGAACCAGGCAGTGTCTTTATTGTACCCTGCGCTATCGACCCATCCGAGAGGGTCGTACTGGTAAATCCTGCTGAAGTTGGTATTCGGCCCACCCTTAAAAACGGAGTAACTCCGTATTGTCTGATCCCGATAGGAGATCCAGAAGTACCCTCCGTCGTGATAGGAAGTCCCCCAGCTGTTCCTGATGAGCCACGCGCCGTTGCTTCCCGGGTTGACTTTGAAGTTCGATGCGGGGTAGTTGTCATCCCATCCGACGACGGCCACGGCATGCCCGCCGCTGCCCTTTCCGGAGGAATTGTAGTAAGCCGTTCCCTTGGAATTAAATGCTTCAAAACTCATCGGAGATATCGAGATGTACGCCGCTCCGTGAGTCATGATGGCTTGTTTTAGCGGCGTACTGTTGAATCTGGAGTCAAAAGGAACCGGCAGATAGAGGACGTGCTCCAGATGTTTGAAGACCGGATCGGATGCGAGGGGTCTGCTCGACTCCGGCCACGGTTTTCTATTCTGATACGGACGGTCGCTCTCGTTGACGGCGCCGGTCCATCGTGAAAGGAGAGCGGCGGCTTGCCACTGATTCCCACCCTGATCGAAGATGGGATCTTCGCCGTATCCGGCCGTTCCGCGCGTAAATGACGGAAGGGAGGGACTTTGGTCCTGGTAGGCAAAGTAGGCGAGGTGCCATTCCGAGAGGTCGAAGCTGCCCGCCTTGACTTTCTTGAAGGTCGATTCCAGGGAGGCGAGGCTTGCAAAGGCCCAGCATGTGCCATAAGAACCCTGGTCCCGCACCAGGGTCAGCGCGTCCTGCTGGCGAAGGTCGTACCGCGACGGGAGCGAGGTCGGGGATGCGGCGAAAATCCCTGAATCCGGAGGAACGACGTGCGAAAGATCCAGCGGCGACGGACGGTATCCGAGAGGACGTCCGTCCGGGCCTCGCGCATCCAGAGCGGAGCGTCCTTCCTGCTGAAACCTGATGAATTCGGGATTCAAAGGAGCTGAAGTCAGAGTACCGGCGCCGGCGAAAGCGGATCCCGCCGGCACAACGAGTAGAAGGAATACCGTCACAAGGGAACGAAATCCAATGGAGCGAAGCGGTTTCATCTCGATCATACACCCTTTCCATGACTATAAACGCATCCGGAACAACACCTCCGACGAACGCTTCCACTTGCAATCGTAAGAGCGTACTTTTCAAATCGCCTGCCTTTCACTGGTATAATCGATTCCTGAAAAGAGTCATTTCACCATTTCTGAGGATTCAGCAGAGAGGAAATTTACAACAAGCCTGAAAGATAATTATGAAATTCCCTCTGAAGCGCTGAATATCGGCGCAAAGCTCATACGGAATTTCCGAAAGCGATCAATTGAAAACGTCCAAGAACCTGCTTTTTTCGAATCAGTGTATTTCAGCATACTATCCTGACGAAATAATTATTTCTTACGTCCCAAGAAAAGGCAACGCTTTTTTTCATTGATTTCTATTTTCGCACACTCAATGAATTTGCTTTGCAGGACTGTTTTTCGTTTTTTTGATGGCAAAACATAAAACAAAAAAAGGATCTAATAAAATTTGTCCCTAACAAACGAACTCCCCTTCCAGTCTGAAGAGGAGTTCGTTTCCGCTCTTTTTCAGCGATTGCCCTTCGGCTCCTTCTACAAACTCTTCCAGCTCTTGAACCCCTTCCCCAGCACTTCCGATGCGTCGCTGACGGACATGAAGGCCTTCGGGTCGCGCTCGGCCAGGAACTTTTTCAGGTAGATCATCTGGCGGGGCTCGAGCAGCGTCATGAGGATCGGTCTTTTCTGCTTGGAGTAGCCGCCCTCTCCCTCGATGCGCGTCGTGCCGCGGTGGAGTGTCAGAATGATGTACTCCGACACCTCATCGGGGATGTTCGTGATGATGAAGACCTGCTTCCTCCTGTCGAACGAGCGCGTCGTATTGTCCACGACGATGCCGAAGACGTAGAGCCCCACCGCTCCGTAGATCGCCGCCTCCAGCCCCACGACGAAGAAGGAGAGCCCCAGCAGCCCCATGTTGATGAAGATGCTGAACTGCCCCATCTCGATGCCGTACCTCTTCCGGAGCGCCACGCCCGGGATGTCCAGCCCTCCGGTCGATGCTCCGACGCGAAAGACGAGCCCCGCCCCGAGCCCCCGGAGCACTCCCGACACCATGGCGGCCATGAACTTGTCGCCGAGCACCGGAACCGGCACGTACTCGAAGACCTTGAGCAGCGCCGAGAAGAGCAGAACCGCCCATGCAGTCCAGAGGACGAAGCGCGGCGAGAGCTCCTTCCACGCCCAGATCATGAGAATCGCGTTCAGCGCGAGGATTACCCACGCCGGGGAGATCCCGAAAACATAGTTCGACAACACCGCGATACCCGACACTCCCAGGTCGGGAAAACGGTTCGGCAGAACGAAAAGCACGACCGCGACCGCCTGGATCGAGACTCCGACGGTGACGGCCAGAAACGCCGGCCACTCCTCGCGAATCTCCTTCAACACCTTGACCAAACCCCTTCGCACCCAAATCCGCACCTTTTGCAAATTCACCGTCAACACTCCTCTTTTGCCCCGTGTTCCGCCGGGAAAAAGCCGATTCATCACGCATCGGCTCCGGCTTTCTGGTATAATAGATCAGTTGCAGATCTATGAAACGGAGTGAAAAAAACCATGTTCATTCCTCTTGAAGGAGAAGGGATCGTCTCCATTCGAAGGGTGGTCGCCCTCGTTCGTCACGAGAACGAAACCGCCGTCTACCTGAGGAACGGTTCACTCCTCGCCACGGGATTCAAACCCGAGACATTGGGAAAAAGATACAACGCTTTTTGCAAAGAGGCAAGGGAGAATGCCCTTCCTCTTCGCACGCAACGAAACGGAGGAAACAGAACATGACTATGAGCCCTGCGGCTCTCCAGTACACCGCCAAAGATATCCAGGTTCTCGAAGGCCTTCAGGCCGTCCGAAAACGGCCGGGAATGTACATCGGCGACACCGCCGCACGCGGACTCCACCACCTCGTCTACGAGGTCGTCGACAACTCCGTGGACGAGGCCATCGGCGGTTACTGCACCAAGATCGTCGTGACCATTCACGAGGACGAGAGCATCTCCGTCGAGGACAACGGGCGGGGAATACCCACGGATCCGCACCCCTCGAACGGCCGCCCCGCATCCGAGGTCGTTCTCACCGTACTCCACGCCGGCGGCAAGTTCGACGGAGGGGCGTATAAAGTCAGCGGAGGGCTTCACGGCGTCGGCGTCTCGGTCGTGAACGCTCTCTCCGAGTGGCTCGACATCACCATTTGCCGGAACGGCGAGTCACGGAGCCAGCGCTTCGAGAGAGGCATCCCGGTAACGGATCTCTCGGAAGGCATTCCGACCGGCTGCACCGGGACGAAAGTCCACTTCCTCGCCGACGCCGCCATCTTCGAGGAGGTCAAGCACTCTTTCGAAGTGCTGAGCGCCCGCTTCCGCGAGATGGCCTTCCTCAACCCGGGGCTCTCCATCACGCTCGACGACCGCAGGGAAGAAGGCAAGGTCAAGGAATTCCGCTACGAAGGCGGAATCCGCTCCTTCATCGAATATCTCAATCGCGGCAAGACCGCCCTCTTTCCCAACCCCATCGTCATTTCGGGGGAGAGGGAGGGTGTCTCCGTGGATATCGGCCTGCAGTACAACGACGGGTATCAGGAACGCGTCTTCGGCTTCGCGAACCTGATCCACACCGTCGAGGGAGGAACACACGTCTCCGGCCTCCGGACGGCCCTCACCCGCGCCGTGAACGAAGCGGCGCGGAGGGCGAAACTCCTGAAGGAAAAGGATGAGAATCTCTCCGGAGACGACCTCAAGGAAGGGCTGACCTGCGTCATCTCGGTGAAACTGGGCAACCCGCAGTTCGAAGGGCAGACAAAGACGAAGCTCGGCAACAGCGAAGTTCGGGGTATCGCCGATTCCGTCGTCTACGAGGGTCTGCTCACCTGGTTCGACGACCATCCGCAGATCGTCAAGTCCGTGGTCGAAAAGGCGATACGGGCGAGACAGGCCCGCGAGGCGGCCAAACGAGCCCGTGAACTTGTCCGGAAGACGGCCATGACAGGGCTGACGCTCCCCGGCAAGCTTGCCGACTGCTCCGACCGGACCCCCGAGAACACCGAGGTCTACATCGTCGAGGGAAACAGCGCCGGCGGCAGCGCGAAACAGGGACGCGACCGGAGCTTCCAGGCGATTCTGCCGCTCCGGGGCAAGATCCTGAACGTCGAGAAGGCCCGCCTGGACAAGGCGCTTGCAAACGCCGAGATCCGCACGATGATCCAGACTCTCGGCGCCGGCGTGGGGGACGACTTCGATCCATCAAAACTGCGCTACCACAAAGTCATCATCATGACCGACGCCGACGTGGACGGAGCCCACATCAGCACGTTGCTCCTCACCTTCTTCTACCGCTACATGCCCGCCATCATCGAGCAGGGTTACCTCTACCTGGCACAGCCTCCCCTCTACCGCGTGCAGAAGGGGAAAACCGTCACCTACTGCTATAACGAAAAGGAGATGCGGGCCATCCTCGACGATCCGGCCAACGCGTCGGCCAAGATCTCCGTCCAGCGCTACAAAGGATTGGGAGAGATGAACCCGGACCAGCTCTGGGAGACCACCATGGACCCGCAGAACCGCATTCTGAAACGTGTGGAGATAGAGGACGCCGTCGAAGTGGACGAGTACTTCAGCATCCTGATGGGCGACAAGGTCGAACCCCGCAGGGATTTCATCGCCGCCCACGCGAACGAGGTACGGAACCTCGACATCTGAACCCTCCCCGATAGTTCAAAGCCCCCGGAGCATAATGCTTCGGGGCTTTTTTTCCGGTGCTGCCAAGCCGTTTCGAGGATCTTCAGGATCTCATCCCGCTCGATCTTCTTTCAATAATGTTCCGGCTTCTTTTTCTGGAGGGAGCAATAGTTCCTCCGGACGGACGGAAAACGTGTATAATTATTATGAGAAAACTGCTGAAAGAGGGGATGATCGATAATGGTCGTGCAGAAGAAAAAGAAGCCCCGTGGCGCAGAGCAGCCTTCCGTCATTGCAAGACAGATCCGAATCGTGTTTTACACGGTATTCATCTGCATCACTGTCGTCCTCCTCGCGGTGACGCTTGATCTCATCATCAATCCGAACAAAACATGGACCGACTCCCTCGCCATCCGCTGGATCAGTGAACGCCGGGAGAGGTTCCCCTTCTTCAAATAACAGAACCGACGCCGTCGCGCGGACCGAAAACTTTTTTCCGCCTCTCCGGGAGAGGATTTTGTGCTATTATTGTGTGCAATGTCATATCGATATCCCATGGTCTTTCCGACCGAGGAGGCTTCGTCGTGTATCTTGTCGGTGTTTTGTACTCTTGTCTTGCTGCCCTCTGCTGGGCCCTTGGCCCGGTTTTTCTGAAAAAAGGGCTCGCTCTGATGAGCCACTCCGAAATAGGGGCGGCGAGGACCGTCGGATTTGTCGCCGTGTCCTTTCTCTTCTGCCTTCTGGAACCGGGCGCCCCGATCGGATGGCCCTTCCCCCCCGTGCTTCTGCTCGTCATCTTCTTCAGCATCCTCGTCGGCAACGTAATCGGCGATCTCGCCTACTTCAGGGCCATCGAAAAAATCGGCGTCGGACGATCGGTGGGAACCACCTCATGCTACCCCCTCTTCGTGACCGCAATCTCGGCCTTATGGCTCGACGAGCCGGTCACGCTTCCGCTGGTTCTCGGCACGTCGGTGATGATCGCGGGGCTTGTCCTTCTGAAGACGGGAGGCGCGGCATCGACGGAAAGGGAGGAAATCGCGCCGGTCGGCTTTCTCTTCGCCCTCGCCGCCGCAATCTGCTGGGCGGCCATGCTGGTGCTCCAGAAGTGGCTCCTCTCCGTCCACGCGATACCTCCGGCAACCATCACCGTGTGGAGAGCATTCTTCCTCTTCGCCGTCTCCTGGACGTACTGGGGCGCGCGATCGGCACGCAGCGGAAAGAATCCCCTAGTCATCTTCTCGCTCAGCCCGAAGGCGTGGCTCTGGGCCGTCGCGGCCGGAACCTTCGGTCTCGCGGGCGGAGGCTATTTCTTCACGAAGGGAATCGAGATCATTCCGGTCTCCGTTGCCACTCCCATCACAGCGAGCAGCCCTCTCCTGGCCGCCGCGATGGGCGTCCTCTTCTTCCATGAACGGATGCGCCCCGTCCAGTGGGCGGGCATCCTCTGCATTCTCGGCGGCGTCCTGGCAGTCAACACATAGAAGAACTACAGGGGATACGACTGGAAGCACAGGTTCCCACAAAGGAGGGACGCCCTTCAAGCGAATCACCGAAGAGCGTCCTTCCCTTTTTTCTGAAATCCTCAGAACTCCAGGATCACCTTGCACACCTCCGCCGGATTCTCGGCGATGAATTGCATGGCCTCCTTCACCCGGACGAAGGGAAAACGGTGGGAGATGAGCAGTTCCGGTTCGACCAGCCCCTCGTTGAACCGGGAGATCACCTCCGGGAACTTGTTCCGGTTGAGGCGAACCCCTTCCCCGCCTCGTGCATCGGCATTTCCTTGATCTCGAGGCTGTTCGGTCGCGCGACATAGACAGCCTTCATCCCTTCTGCTCTCCTTCGGAAAAACCAGCTTGAAATTTTCCCTCTCCCGGACTTCCCGGTCTCTGGAAACGCTACCTTGACAGCCAGCCGCCGTCCACCGCCACGACGTACCCCGTCACGTAGTCGGAGGCCGGCGAGGCCAGGAAGACCGCCGCCCCCTTCAGGTCGTCGGGAGATCCCCAACGGCCTGCCGGAATACGGGCGAGAATCTCCTTGTTCCGCACCGGGTCCTTCTGCAGGGCCTCCGTGTTGTCCGTCGCCATGTATCCCGGGGCGATGGCGTTGACCTGCACGCCGTACTGCGCCAGCTCGTTCGCCATCAGCTTGGTGAGACCCGCGACGCCGCTCTTGCTCGACGTGTAGGAAGGAACTCGGATCCCGCCTTGGAACGAGAGCATCGAGGCGACGTTGATGATCTTGCCGCCGCGCCCCTGCTTCGCCATCTGCCGGGCAGCCTCCTGCGAAAGGAAAAAGAGGCTCTTCAGGTTCACGTTCATCACGTCGTCCCAGTCCTTCTCCGTGAACTCGAGAATATCGGCGCGCCGTATGATTCCGGCGTTGTTCACCAGAATATCGACACTTCCCATCGCCGCCGTCGCCTCTGCCACGATGTCTGGAATGCGGGCCTGGGACGTGAGATCGGCCTCCACGTGGAGGAATTTCCGCCCGAGCTCCTGCACCCTGGCCCCTATTTCCGGCATCGGAAGAGGACCGACGCCGACGATATCGGCTCCCGCCTCCGCCAACCCCTCGGCCATGCCGTAACCGAGCCCCTTTCGGGCGCCGGTCACAACGGCAACCTTGCCGTCGAGTTTGAAAAGATCAAGTATCATTCGCTGTTCGCCTTCCTCTCGAAAAAAAATGAATAGCGTCGGGACCGGATCAATAGGTGATGATCACCTTCAGAAACTTCTCGGGCTCTCGCAGGATATCCCGAAACGCGTCGTTGATCTTCTCGAACGGGTACGAAGCCGACAGAAGGGGTTCCGGGTTCACAAGATCCTTGTCGAACCATTCGATCACCTGGGGAAACTTCCGGCAGTTCATCCGGGAACCGACGATCTTCAGCTCTTTCTTCACGATGAGCACTTCCGCGATCTTCGCAGGTTCCGGGTTGAAGCCGAGAACGACGATCCGTCCGCCCGGCGCGGCATATCCGAGACTCTCCTCGAGAAGGCGGGGCTTTCCCACTGCCTCCACCACGACGTCCGCTCCGAATTCCTCGGTAAATTCGCGAAGCGCTCCGGAAAGGTCTCCCGTCTTGCTGTTCACCGCCCGGTCGGCGCCGAGCTGTTTCGCCTTATCCAGCCTGCAGTCCACGAAATCGCTTATCAGTACCTCGGCTCCGGCGAGCTTCATCCCCTGCAGGATGCAGAGTCCGATCGTCCCGGCGCCGAGCACGAGCACCTTGTCGCCTTTTTTTACCTCGCTCCTCGCGAGCACCTCCGCCGCAATCGAGAACGGCTCGATGAGAACCGCCTTCTCCCACGCCATGGAGGCGGGAAGGGCATACACCTTCTCCTCTGGAACGACGATGAAATCGCAATACCCTCCGTCGATCTGCACTCCAAGGCATTTCACCGTGCTGCAGAGGTTGTCGAACCCCCGTTTGCACGATATGCAGTTTCCGCAGGAGACCACCGGGTCGATGGTCACCCGGTCCCCCTTCGAGAACCTCTCCGCGCCGCCGCCCGTGGACTCGACCTCGCCTACCAGCTCATGACCGAGGATTCGCGGCAATGCGACATCGGAACGCTCCCCCTGGTAGATATGCAGGTCAGAACCGCATATTCCGGCAGCCTTTACACGGACGAGCACCTCGCCCTCACCGGGGAGCGGCATCCGGTCCTCGAATATCTGGATCTGCCGGGGCGCAACGAGTTTCGCGCTTCTCACATCATTCACCTCCGCCCTTCCGGGCCAGGATTCTCCTCTACATTATACCGAAGGTCTTGAACGCTTCCACCGTGGACATTCCGTCCCGGATGGCATTCGCCACCAAATTTTCTCCTTCAGCCTTGGCAAGGGCCATTTCGATGACCTCGCGTTCCTTGGCTCGAGGAACAACGACGACTCCTCCTATATCCCCGAAGAGAAGATCTCCCGACTCCACCCTGACACCGTTTGAGAACTCTATCGGGCAGCGCCAGTCGATCACCCGCCCCCGCGCTCCCTGGTCCTGCGCGTACGTTCCCCATGAAAATACCGGGAATTCCAGCCCGAGCACCTGCGGAGTGTCGCGGGTATACCCGTGGGTGACAGCCCCGGCCGCTTTCAGGCGCTTCGCCCGGATCGTCATCAGACCTCCCCAGTGAGCGTAGTCGGGAGAGCCGCCCGCGCATATGTAGATCTCGTCTTCTTTCAGATCGTCCAAAGCCTCGAACATGAGTCCGAAGGGCTTCGATCCAGCTCCGCAGCAATCGGCCTCGAGCACGGTCATCGCCCTGCCGGCCAGCACCATTTCGGGGAGAAGAGGCTGTATCCGCGGAGGAAGAAACTGCTTTGTCAGCCCGAGGGTATCCATAACATCGCCCACGAGCGCGGTGAAAAGCTCGCTTTTCATCATAGAGAACAGCTCTTTATCCGTATTCCATCTCGACATATTCAACGCACCTTTCTAAAGAGGCGGCTTGCGGACAGCCCCTCACGAGCCCGCCCGTCTCCCCGGAGATAACCCAAGGGTATGAGGAGACGTGTCAAGCGCCCCCTCATACCCGAAACATGCTCTTATTCTGCGGCCGCCTTGATAAGGTCGAGCAGCTCCGTCCCGAACTTCTTCATGTAGTCGTCCCACACGGGCTGGACAGCCTGGACAAATGGGGCCACATCGACATCGTTGAACTTCACGTTGTTCTTCTTCAGCTCCTCCACCGTCTTGGTGATGAAGGCGTTCCAGTACTCTCTCTGCTTGACCTGCGCCTCCGCCCCGGCCTCGATCATCGCCGTCCGCTGCTCCGGAGTCAGCTTCTCGAAGGACTGCTTGCTGATCAGGATGATGTCGGGGACCATGAAGTGCTGCGTCCAGGAGAAATAGTCGGAGACCTCGTAAAGCTTCAAAGTGAGCAGCGTGACGGGGTTGTTCTCCCAGCCGTCGAGCACGCCCTGCTGCAGCGCGCTGTAGACCTCTCCCTGGGCCATGGGCGTCGCGATGGCCCCCATCGCGTTGAGGGTATTCACCATCAGTCGGCTGTCCATGACGCGGATCTTGAGTCCCCTGAGGTCCTCGGGCTTGTAGATGGCCCTCTTGTTGTTGATGAGGTTGCGGGAACCCGCGTCCGTCCAGTACAGGAAGACGAATCCCGCCTTGTCGATGTCGGCCTTCAACATCTCTCCCGCCTTCCCGTCAAGAGCCTTGAACATGTGATCGGTGCTCTGGAAGACGTAGGGAAGGGAGAGCGCGTCCATGGTGGGGATGAACTGGGCGGCGGGACCGGCTGATGTGATGCACATCTCGAGCGTTCCGGCCTGCATGCTCTCGAGCGCCTCGCGCTGACCGCCGAGGGCGCTGTTGTTGAAGAGGCGCACTTCCACCGCGCCGCCGGTCTTCTCCTTCACCCTCTCTGCGAAGTAGACGAGGGATTCGGTCGTGGGGTTTCCGTCGGGAAGCACGTTCGATAGTTTCAGGACAACCGCGGCGGAAGCGACCGACGCAGCCAATACAACCGTGAAAACTACAAGAAGCGCAAGCGTGAACAATCTTTTTCCAGTCATTATGTTCCCTCCTTCGGGTACATCCTTGCGCAGACACTCCGCGCAAGCTTGCTTGGTACTCTCTCTCCCCCCGAATCGATCACGGGAGAAATCTCGTCGCGCCGTTTCAATTCAGGACTCCTCCGGCTCCCACCCGCCTCTCCTTAAAAGGTGCGGCCCGAAGGAAAAGCGCCGGGCCGCATCCGGGTTATTTCAGGCCCATCACCAGCTCGGGAAGGAACGTGATGATCTTCGGAAAAACGATGATGATCGCGAGCACCACGATCATGGTGAGCAGATACTTCATGTAGGCGCCGAGGATCTCCCCCAGCTTCGCCTTCGCGATGCCCGTGGCCACGAAGAGAGAGACTCCGACGGGGGGCGAGCACTGTCCGATGGCCATGTTCACGATGGTCATGATGCCGAAGTGGATGGGCGTCACGCCTAGCTGGCTCGCAATCGGGAAGAGAATGGGAACGAGGATGATGATGATCGGGGAGATGTCCAGGAACGTTCCCATGAAGAGCGTCAGAATGTTCATCAGAAAGAGGAGAACGAGCCGGTTTTCGGAAAGGGCGAACATGGCCTTCGCGATCTTGCCGGGAATCTGCTCGGCGGCGAGAATCCAACCGAAGCCCGAAGCCGTGGCGATGCAGAGCACAACCACGCCCGTCGTGATTCCGGTCTTCACGAAGATGCCGGGGATATCGGACCACTTCAGCTCGCGGTAGACGAACTTGCCGACGAAGAACGAGTAGAACGCGGCGACCACCGAGGCCTCCGTGGCGGTAAAGACGCCCGAGAGAATTCCGCCCATGATGATGACCATCGTCATCAGGGCGAGGATGGAGTCCGTGAAGGTATGCCAGCGCTCCTTCCACGTGGCGCGGGGCTCTGCCGGAAGATTGCGCTTCTTGGCGAAGATGGAGCTTGCCACCATGAGGGCGCACCCCATCAGGATGCCGGGGAAGACGCCGCCGAGGAAAAGCCCGCCGATTGAGATCCCGCCCGTGATGCCGAGTATGATCATGGGAATGCTGGGCGGAATGATGATGCCGATGGAGCCCGCCGTCGCGACGACGCTGGTTGCAAGATCCTTGCCGTACCCCTTCTTCTCCATCGCCGGGATGAGGACGCTGCCGACGGCCGCCGTGCCCGCCGCGGTGGAGCCGGAGATCCCGGCGAAGAACATCGCCGCCACGATGCTGACCATGGCGAGACCGCCCTTGATGTGCCCGACGAGACTGGAGGAAAAGGAGATGAGCCGCCGCGAGATTCCGCCGCTCTCCATAAAGCCTCCGGAGAGGATGAAAAATGGAATGGCGATCAGCGAGAACGACTCGACGGAAGTATACATCCTCTGGACGACGATGAGCGGATTCATGCTCCCCGCGAAGATCAGGGCGATGGCCGACGAGATTGCGAGCGAGAAGGAGACCGGCATCCTGATGATCAGAAGCAGCGCGAATACAGCGAAAATAGTGGCCGCCATGTCAGTTCCCCCACTCCGAAGAGCTCCTGAAGACGAGCCCGAGAATATGTTTCAGCGAATGAATCGCCATACAGGCTCCGCTCAACGGGAGCACAAGGTAGGGCCAGCTCATGGTGAACGGCATCATCGCCATCATCTGGCGCTGGTTGAGCTTCACGAGGAAGCTTCCACGCGAGATCACGAAGAGAGCGAAGGCGAAGATCATCACGTTGACGAGAATCGCGACGAACTTCTGCATTTTCACGGGGAGATGAATCATGAAGATCTCCACCTCGAAGTGCGCCAGCTCTTTCACGGCAAGGCTGGCGCCGATGAAGCTGAACCAGATGAACATGTACATCAGCATAGCCTCCGACCACGTGATCGGGGCCTTGATGACGAAGCGGCTGATGATCTGGAGAAGGCCAAGCACCATCATGACCGCCAGAAGGCCTATGAGCATCCAGCGCTCGAGACGTCCTACGAGGGCGTCAACTCGCTCCATATGCCGATACCTCCCGCCCTACCCGAGCATGCTCATGGGGACGCCGTCCATGTCGGAGAAGGTCTGGTTCTCTCCCGCCATCCCCCAGACGAAGCTGTAGCTCGACGTTCCAACGCCGGAGTGGATGGACCAGCTCGGCGAGATGACCGCCTCTCCGTTCCGGACGGCGATGTGCCGCAGCTCCGAAGGCTGCCCCATGAAGTGGAAGACGATGCCCTCCTCGGGAAGGTTGAAGTACATGTAGACCTCCATGCGCCGCTCGTGCGTATGCGTCGGCATCGTGTTCCAGACGGACCCCTCCGCGAGCACCGTCATTCCCATCGAGAGCTGGCAGCTCTTGACCACGTCGGGGTGGACATACTTGTTGATGACCCTCTCGTTGCACTCCTTCTTCGAGCCGAGCGCCTGCTTGACCGACATCTCCCTGGTGATGAGCGTCGTCGGATACGGGCAGTGGGCGGGGCAGCTCAGCAGGTAGAACTTCGGCTCCGCGCCGGGTTCGAAGACGACCTCCTCCGTTCCCGCGCCGATGTAGAGCGCCTCGTACCGGTCGAGCGGATACTCCGTGCCGCCGGCGCGGACGCTCCCCCTGCCGCCGATGTTGAGGACGGCCATCTCCCGCCGCTGAAGAAAGAAGTCGACGCCGAGCTCCTTTCCCCCTTCGAGCTTCAGGGGAGCCTTGACCGGACACGCTGACCCGGCGATCATGCGGTCCACGTGGGAATATACAAGAGGCACCTCGTCCGGTGCGAAGAGCCCCCGGATCAGGAATTCACCGCGGAGCGCCTCAGTGTCGTACCGCTTGACATCGGCAGGATTTGCAGAATTACGAACTTCCATCAATTTCGCCTCCTTGATTTTTTACGATATTCCCACGGAAAAACGAACAAAGGGGTTCGCGGAAAAGCTCCGCTACCCCCTGTACCCCAACTCCCTCGAAATCGCCAGGGCCGTCGCGGAGATCCGCTCTCCCATGGCGAGAGAGTCGCGGTCGCTGAAACGGTACGCCGGAGCGCTGATGCTCACCGCGCCCACGGGGTAGCCGCGCAGGTCGAGGATGGCGGCGCCGACGCAGCGGATCCCCTCCTCGTTCTCCTCCACTTCCTCGCAGAACCCCCGTTTTCCGCACGCGGAGAGGATCTCCTCCAGTTTTGCCCGGTTCGTCACGGTGTTCCGGGTTCGCGGAAGCAGTTCCGTCCTGTCGAAATAGGCCTTCAGATCCCCCTCGGGAAGACGCGAAAGGATTGCCCTTCCTCCGGACGTGCTGTAGAGATCCCGCTTTGCGCCGATTCGCGAGCGCATTCCCACCGGATGAGGACTGTCGAGCTTGTCGATGTAGTAGGCCTCGCCCGCTTCGAAAGCGAAAAGATGCACCGTCTCCCGGGCGACCTCCCACAACTGCCGGAGATGCGGCCGGGCCAGCTCCACCAGCCCGGAATGCTTCCGGTATGCGTCCGCCCAGTACAGAACGGACGGTCCCATCTGGTATCTTCCGCTCTCGTCCTTCAGCACCACGGAATACTCCCGGAGCGTCGAGAGGATGCGGTGCACCGTCGCCTTCGAAAGCCGGGTGGCCTCGGCAATTTCCGTGATGCCGACCTGGCGCTTCTGATCGGCCATGAACCCGAGGACCGATACGGCACGGTCCAGCACTCGAATCGAACCGCCCGACTCCCTCGACGCAAGCTCTCCCTCGTATTCGGAAATTCCTCCCGCTTGCAGGATTTCGCCTTCCTCCCGCCTCTTCACGGAACTGTTCACATGATCGATATTCTTTTTCTCCATCGATAGATTCCACCTGTCAGAATGACGATTCTCTGGATGAAACAACACTAATGTACGATACTCGTGCGAGGATGTCAACTCTTTTTCATCCTCCCAAATCCGCAGGCAGAGAATAAGACGCTCTTCCCACGATCACGTCCGTACTGTACAATACGTTTCAGTCCGAATTCGGCAGGGGGGATATCCGCATGTCGAAAAACATCGTCGCGAAGCTCGCGTTTCTCGTCGCCCTCAGCATGGTCGTCCTGGGCGCTTCTCTGGCTCTTATAGCCCGCAGAGGTGTCGAAGATGTCTCCAGGTCGATGGAGCTCGCCACAACGAACATCCTGGAGGGAGATCTCCGGAGCAAGGTCGAAGATCACGAACTGGCGGCCGGGGATTACGGAAAGGCCATGGCCGGCTATTTGGCATGGATCTCGATCGCTCCGCTGTGGGATTTCAACTACAAGGTCCTTGAGGACTACGCGGAAGGGATGACAAAAGTCCCCAACATCTCCTCCGCCGTCATCTACCGCGAGGACGGCTCTCTCGCCGCGGGACGCAGCCTCTCCCATGACGCGGCGCACTCGCATGCCGAGGACAGGGTTTTCACGTCGGACATCGTACGGAACGGAGAGCGGATCGGCTCGGTCGAGGTACGCCTGACCTGCGATCACCTGGATGATCTCCGCATCGAAAGCGAAAAGAATCTCCGGGAGATCCTCGCTTCCTACAGGACCAGCGCCTCGGAGGCCGAAGAATCCGTAACAAGCAGAATGCTCCTCCTCTCGCTGCTCGCCCTCTCCGTCGTCCTCGCCGTCAACACCTATTTCATTTTCCGGACCATTTCGCCGCTGAGAACAATGACCCGCGCACTTCTCAACCTCGGAGAAACGAACACCGCCACCGGAACCGTGATTTCGGACACAGCCCCGCACACCATTCCCGACAATTCTCTGCAACTGCTGAGCGAAAAACTCTCCCGCCTGAAAGAAGAGGTCGTGATTCCCGGATTTCCGCACAGAAAGGACGAACTGGGCGTTCTCTCCTCCGCGCTCTCCGAAATGTCGACCCTTCTTCAGTCCAGAATCCGCATCCAATGGGGCATTTCCGACATCCTGAACGTCGCCGCCGTTTCACGGACGAAAGAGGATTTCGCATGGAACTTCCTCCGCCTCGTGATGAACGAGACGAACTCCTGCATGTCCGCGTTCTACATCCGGAACGAATCGGAGCCTCATAAAATGGACCTCGTCGCCTCGGTCGGCATGCCTTCGGACGCGCCGTCCTCGATCAGGACGGCCGGCCTGGAGGGTCAGTTCGGCGTCCCCATCTTCGAAAACGCGGTGCGCACCCTCGACATCCCGCCCGCGTCGTCCCCCCGCTTCGAGACCATCGGCGGCAAGATCCTCCCCGCGCAGATCATCACGCTTCCGCTGAGCATCCGGGACGAGATCGTCGCCCTTTTCACGATGGCCTCGCTCACACCTTATCCCCCTGTGTACGGACAGATATTCTCGATGGTCCGCGACGGGCTGAACGCCGCGTTCGCCAACCTCCTGGCCGGAGAGAGAGAGCGAGAACTCGTACAGGATCTGCAGGGAGCCAACCAGGAACTCGCTTCCCAATCCGAAGAGCTTGAGTGCCAGGCCATGGAACTCGAACAGCAGAACACCGAGGTGAATATCCAGAGGAAGCGGGCGGAGGAGGCGAGCCGCCTGAAAACCCAGTTCCTCTCCAACATGAGCCACGAACTCCGCACCCCCCTCAACTCGATCCTGGCGCTCTCCAGGGTGCTCCGCACCGAAGGGCAGGAGCGACTCCTCGGCGAGGAACTGGAATATCTCGACATCATCGAGCGCAACGGAAAGAACCTCCTGGAGCTCATCAACGGCATTCTGGATCTCTCCCGCATCGAAGCGGGCCGGGATGAGCTGAACCTGAAAGAAATCGAACCGGGGCATATTCTCCTGAATGTCGTGGAAAACCTCTCTCCCCTGGCGTCGGAAAAAGGGATATCCCTCGACTACTCCGCTCCGCGGAATATTCCTCCGCTGATCTGCGACGAGGAGAAACTCTACCGGATCCTGCTGAACATCGCGGGCAACGCCGTGAAATTCACCTCCGAAGGCGGCGTGACCATCAGCGCACGCCTCGAGGAAAACTGCCTTGCGATCGTCGTCGAGGACACCGGCATCGGGATCGCGCCCGACGAACTGCCCTTCATCTTCGACGAATTCCGCCAAAGCGACGGCTCGATGGCCCGCCGGTTCGAAGGAACCGGACTTGGACTGGCCATCGTGAAAAAATACGCTGAAATACTCGAAATCGACGTCGCCGTCGAAAGCACCCCCGGAAAGGGGAGCGTCTTCACCGTCAGGATCCCGCTTCTTCCAGGCGCCTCCGCCCCGATGGAAGAGTGCGTGCGCAACGACGCCGCTGCACGTACTGCGAGGGAAAACACACAAATCTTCCTGCTGGAGGACAACCCGGTCACCGCGATGCAGATCCGCCGGACCCTGGAGCAGAACGGATTTTCGGTCGTGGTCTTCCCCGGAGGAAGAGAGGCCCTGGAAGCCATCGGCGACCTGAAACCGCACGCCATCGTGCTCGACCTCATGATGCCCGGAATGAACGGCTTCGAGTTCCTGGAGGAGCTGCGATCGCGCCGGATCGGCATCCCGGTGCTCGTCCTCACCGCCAAGGTGCTGACGCCGAAGGACGCAAAGGCCTTGAACGAGCACGGAATCCGATACCTGGCCCTCAAGGGAGACCTGAACTCAAGGGACCTCGTCTCGAAAATCCGTGCGATGCTCTCACAGGAGGAAGAAAATTGAGCAAGATACTCACCATCGACGACAATCCCGATAACCTGGTCGTTCTCCGGGCCATGCTGAAAACCCTTCTTCCGGACTGCGTGCTGCTCCAGACAACCTCCGGAGAGGACGGCATCCGCATCGCGAAAAACGAGCTTCCCGACACCATCCTGCTGGACGTTCTCATGCCCGGCATGGACGGCTACCAGACGACAATGCTCCTCAAGGCGGATCCCGAGACATCCTCCATTCCGGTCATTCTGCTGACCGCCGTCGAGAACAACGCGGCGAACCGGACGGCGGGGCTCCGCGCAGGAGCGGACGCCTTCATTTCAAAACCTATAGACAGGGACGAACTGATCGCCCAGGTACGGGCCATGCTCCGGATACGGGAATCAGAAACGGCGCTCAAACAAGAAATGGAGAGCCTCGAAGATCTCGTCGAACAGAGGACGCAGGAACTGAAGGAGAGCGCGAACCGCCTCGCGCTGACCCTCGACCAGACGATCACGGTCCTTGCGAACACCGTGGAGACGAAGGACCCCTACACGGCGGGACACCAGGTCCGATGCGCCGAACTCGCGCTCGCCATCGGAAATGAGATGCGCCTTGAAGCCCAACAGCTTCGCGGAATCCACATGGCCGCGAGAATCCACGACATCGGAAAGATCAAGATCCCCTCCGAAATTCTCAGCAAGCCCGGAAAGATCACGCCGCTCGAATTCTCCCTCATCCAGGAGCACCCCGGCGTCGGAGAGTCCATCGTCTCCCCCATAGCCTTTCCGTGGCCCGTGGGACAGATGATCGCCCAGCACCACGAGCGGATCGACGGGTCCGGCTATCCGTCCGGCCTCCGAGGAGACGAAATCCTTCCCGAAGCCAGGATCATCGCGGTAGCCGACGTGGTGGAGGCGATCTCCTCCTATCGCCCCTACCGGCCCGCACTGGGAATCGAGACGGCCCTCAACGAGATCCTGACCTCAAGGGGAACGAAATTCGACCCCGACGTCGTGGACGCATGCGTCGCCCTCTTCCGGGAGGACCGTTTCTGGTTCGAAGAATAAGAATAAAAATAAAAAAGGCGGGGCCGGGGATATGCTCCCTCGGCCCCGCCCCGTTCAGGCGGTTTCCGAAACGCCTAATCCTTCCGCGGCAGAAGCACCTCGAAGAGCGCCCCCTCGTCAGACGGATGAAGGAGGATATCCCCTCCCGCGTCCAGGATGATCTTCCTCGCGATGGCAAGCCCGAGCCCGTACCCGCCCTTTCCCCACTTTCCGCGCGCACGGTGGCTGTCCCCGCGGCGAAATCTCTGGAAGAGCACCGCCGCGGTATCCGCTGAAATTCCCGGGCCGTTGTCCTCCACCCGGATACTCCAGAACCGGATCTCCTTCCTCAGGGAGATCGTGATCCTCCCGCCCCCGTCGTCGCCGAACTTCTCGCGGACGTACTTCACCGCGTTCTCCACCACGTTGTTCAGCGCGCGCACCACATCTTCGCGCCGGACACGCGCGGGCGCCGCGCACTCGTACTCCTCCCCGAGCATGATTCCGGCGGCAAGCGGATTATTCCTGTTCTCCGCGGCAACCGTTGCGAGCAGCAGCCTGAGATCGACCTCCTCCTCCTCGTGCATCGGGGGCTCCGTCTCCATCCGCGAGAGCAGCAGCAGGTCGTCGACCAGCTTCGTCATCCGCTCCTGCTGCGCGATGATCGTCGAGAGGAATTTCGACTCATCCTCCCCGGCATTCTCCAGCAGGTACTCCGCGGCAACCCGTATGCTCGTCAGCGGCGTCTGCAGCTCGTGACTCGCGTCGGCGATGAAATCGCGACGGGCCTGCTCCAGCCGGTACTCCTCCGTCAGGTCGGAGAGCACCAGCAGCACGCCGCTCGAAGTCCTGCGGGCGCAGAGCCTCAAAAATCGGTTGCCGAGCTCCGGCAGCTGGAACGTGAGGCAGTCCTCCTCTCCTCCCATCGCGTTCTCCACCAGCGGATACATGTCTCCGGAGGGGAGAATCCGCTCCACGGAGACTCCGGAGAGGGACGGGTCCTTCACTCCAAGGAGCGACGCGGCGACCGAGTTCATATACCGGATTCTCCGGTCCTCGTCCAGCAGCACCACGCCCACGGGCAGGGCCGTCACGATCCGGGAGAGATCCTCGCGCTCCGCGCCGAGCTCTTTCATAGCACCCCGGAGCTGCGCCGACATGCCGTCGAGCGAGCTCGAAAGACGCTGCAACTCCGGCTCGGCCATAATCGGAAAATTCACCGCCTCTCCGTGCGCGATCTTCCCCGCGAACTCGACGATCCGGTCGAGCGGACGGAAGAAGAGGCGGGCGAGCCACGTTCCGAAGCCGACGATCAGCAGCACGCCGACGAAAAGATAAAGGATGAACTTGTTTCTCGTCTCGGCGAACGCCTCCGACAGGAACTCCAGCGGATACGCCGCCCTGATGACCGCGGTGCGCCCGTCCACCTCGACACGCCTGGCGAAGTAGAGGTAGTATATGTTCGTCGTCGCGCTGTAGCGCAGCGCCGAGCCCTCTCCCGCGGCGAAGGCGTCCTTCACCTCGGGCCGCGTCAGGTGATTTTCCATGATCCCCGGATCCCGCTCCGTATCGGCGAGTACCGCGCCGTTGGAAGCGATCAGCGTGATTCTGCCGGAGAGGATATCCTCCCACTTCCTCACGTTCGCCGTGAACCGTTCCATGCCTCCGTCCCTGAGCGAGGCGGCAAGCAGCGCCGTCTGCCGGGAGAGTTCCAGCGTGCTCTGCCGGACGATGCCGTTCCGGACCACCCCGTAGAGCAGCAGCCAGCTGATGCCGAAGGCGAGAAAAACGGCCAGCGAAATCACCGAGACGATCTTCTTCTTGAGCGAGAAAACCTTCTTCATTCCTCTCCACCGCCCTCTCCAGCCGCTGCGGACGAACCCCACATCAGCCGGTACCCTCTTCCTCGAAGGGAGCTGATGACCAGAGCGGGCCGCTTCCCGTCGTCCAGCTTCTTCCGCAGGCGGGAAATATGCACGTCCACCGTCCGGGTATCGCCGCCGTACAAGCTCCATATCTTCCCCAGCAGCTCCTCGCGCGTCGCCGTCCGCCCCATCTTCCGCGCAAGGGCATCCAGTAGCCGGAACTCCGTGGGACTGAGGTCGAGCGGCGCCCCGCGCAGCAGCGCCGTCTCCTCGTCAAGCTCGATCCGTAGATCGCCGTTCTCGAGAATCCGTCCCTCGTCCCTTTCTCCGGTCCGCCGGAGCAGGGCCTTCACCCTCGCCGCCAGCTCCGCCAGCGAGAAGGGCTTCTTCATGTAGTCGTCCGCGCCCAGCTCCAACCCCTCCACCAGATCGCGCTCATCCCTCCGCGCCGTCAGCATCAGGATCGGGATCCGTTCCGTCTCCCGCTCCGCCTTGATCCGCCGGCAGACCTCCCATCCGTCCATCTTCGGCAGCATCAGGTCGAGGATCACCAGGTCGGGGCGGAGGGAAAAGACCTTCTCGAGGGCGTCGTCCCCGTCGGATGCCGAGGCCGTCTCGTAGCCGTGCCTGCGCATGGCCTGCGTGACGACCTCGACGATCGTTTCCTCGTCCTCGACAATCAGAATGCGTTTGACGGCCATCGCTCCTCACTGCTCCTCATGTCCGCCGCTGCCGGAAGGAGCCTGGGGAATCGGACGCCGGAACGAGGACGCCTTTACCGTCTTTCCGGTGAGGATGTAGATCACCCGCTCCGCAACGTTCGTGACATGATCGCCGCCGCGTTCGAGCGTCCTCGCGACGTTCAGCAGCTGCGTCGCCTGCCCGATGCGCTGCGGACGCTCCATCATCAGCACCAGCAGCTCCCTCATGATCTGCTTCTCGAGGTCGTCCATCATATCGTCCATTGTGAAGACCTCCTTCGCCATTTCCGCGTTGTTGGTGTCGAAGGAGACGAGCGCCTTCGACATCATCGCCGAGAGCACGTCGAGCATCCGCGGAATGTCGATCAGCGGCTTGATCAGCTCCTTGTCGGCGAGATCGGCCGCCACCTTCGCGATGTTGCCGCCGTAGTCGCCGATGCGCTCCAGATCAACCGCCATGTGCATGATCGACGTCACCGCGCGCAGATCCTCCCCCAGAGGCTGGTACCGCGCGGCGAAGTGCATGCACGCGTTGTCCAGGGCCTCGGCCAGGTCGTCGATGTCGTCGTCCTTCGCCAGGATGGTCCTTGCGAGATCCGCGTCCTGGTTCTTCAGCGCCCATATCGCCTTGCTGATCGCCTCCTCCGCCATCTTCCCCAGGCGGAGAACCATCCGCTTCAGCTCCGCCATATCCGCTTCAAGCTGCTTGCGGGCATGTATCATTTCCATCATGATCGTCCCCTCTCCCGTTCTCCCTAGCCGAACCGGCCCGTGATATAGTCCTCCGTCCGCTTGTCCTCCGGCGACGTGAACATCCTGGGAGTGCTGTCGTACTCCACGACGTCGCCCATCAGGAAGAAGGCGGTGCGGTCCGAGATACGGGCGGCCTGCTGCATATTATGCGTCACGATGACAACAGTATACTTCTTCTTCAGATCACGGACCAGCTCCTCGATCCGGGCCGTCGCCATCGGGTCGAGCGCGCTCGTCGGCTCGTCCATCAGCAGAACCTCCGGCTCGGTCGCGATCGCCCGCGCGATGCACAGCCGCTGCTGCTGCCCTCCGGAAAGACCTGTGCCGGGAGTCTTCAGCTTGTCCTTCACCTCGTCCCAGAGCGCCGCCCCGACGAGACTCTGCTTCACGATGTCGTCCAGCCGGTCCTTCTGCCTGATTCCGTGAAGGCGCGGACCGTAGGCCACGTTGTCGTAGATCGACATCGGAAAGGGATTCGGCTTCTGAAAGACCATCCCCACGTTCCGCCTGAGCCCGATCACGTCCACTCCGCTCCCGTAGATGTTCCTTCCCCCGATGACGATCTCGCCCTCCACCCTGGCCGACGGAATGAAGTCGTTCATCCTGTTGATGCAGCGCAGAAAGCTGCTCTTGCCGCACCCGGACGGCCCGATGAGCGCCGTCACCGTCTTCTCGAAAATATCGAACGTGATATCCTTCAGAACGCGCGCCGAATCGTAATAGAGATTCAGATTCCGCGAACCGATCAGTGTCTTTTCCATCGTTTCCTCTCCTCTCCCCTTATCGCCGCATCATCCTGCGGAACCGGGAGCGCATGTAGATTCCTCCGGAGCAAATGCCCAGAACCAGCATCAGCAGCACCAGCACCGTGCCGTACTGGATGGGACGGGTTTCCTCGATGAAAGTCCCCGCCGTTGCGAGAACGTAGATGTGGTACGGCAGCGCCATCACCTCCGAGAAGAGGCTGCGCGCGATATGCGGAGCGAAGAAGGCGGCCCCGGTGAACATGATCGGCGCCGTCTCTCCCGCCACCCGGCCGATGCTCAGGATGATCCCCGTGATCACCGTCGGCGCCGCCGCAGGCAGCACCACCTTGCGGATCGTCTGCCACTTCGAGGCTCCCAATGCGTACGAGGCGTCCCGGTAGTCCTTCGGCACCGCAAGGAACGCCTGTTCCGACGCCGTCACCATGAGCGGAAGCGTCAGGCAGGCCAGCGTCAGCGCCGCTGAGAGCAGGCTCGGTCCGAATCCGAGCAGAATCACGAACAGGGACAGGCCGAAGAGGCCGAAAACAACCGAAGGAACTCCAGCCAGCGAACGGATCGCGAGGCGGAGCGTCCGTGTGAAGAGATCGCCGCGCGCGTACTCGGCGAAGTAGAGCCCCGTCGCCACGCCGATGGGAATCGCGAAGAACATCGCCACCCCGACAAGCTGCAGCGTCCCCACGAGGGGCGTCATAATTCCTCCCCGCGTCATGCTGTCCCGGGGAGGTTCGAGAAGGAAGTCCAGCGAGAGCACGCTGTACCCCCGCACTCCCACGAAGCCTATGATCGAGACGACTATCCCGACCAGCAGCATCGCCGCGGCCCAGGAGAAAATCGTCATCAGCAGGTCTGCAATCCGTCGTCCTTCCATCTACTGCACCAGCTTTCCCTTCTTCTCGATCCACGCCGAGATCAGATTGATCGCCAACGTCATCACCAGCAGGATAATTCCGCCGAAGAAGAGCGCCGAATAATGCGCCGAGCCCACCGGCGTCTCCCCCATCTCGGCGGCGATGGTCGACGTGAGGGGGCGCACCGGATCGAACACGGAAAGCGGAATGATCGCCGCGCCGCCCGCCGCCATCAGCACAACCATCGTCTCGCCCAGGGCCCTCATGACTCCCAGCAGCGACGCGCTCAGAATTCCCGGAAGCGCCGACGGCACGACCACCTTGCGCGTCGTCTCGAAGCGCGTCGCCCCCAGCGCGTAGGACGCATCCCGCAGATCGGCCGGGACCGAACTCAGCGCCTCCTCGGCGAGCGAGCTGACGGTCGGGACGGTCAGAATGCCCAGCAGCATCGAGGCGTTCAGCAGATTCAGCCCCGAGAGCATATCGAACGTCTCCTGGAGCCAGGGAGCGAGCACCACCATCCCGATGAACCCCAGCACGATGGATGGGAAGAACCCCAGCAGCTCCAGCACCGGCTTCAGAATCTCGCGAACGGTCCTCGGAGCCACCTCGGAGACGAAAACCGCGATCAGAAGGCTGAAGGGGAGCGCCAGCAGCGAGGAGGCCGCCGTCACCGCAAGCGTCCCGACGATCAGCGGAAACATCCCGAGAACGGGAGGGTTTTCCGCCGGATACCAGAGATCGCCGAGGAACAGATCCCCCAGCGTCACCGCATTCAGCACGGGGAGCCCCTCCCGGAACAAAAAGTAGAGGATGAAGATCATGACGAAGATCCCCGCGCTGGATATTCCCTTGATCACTATGCCTGGAAGCCGCTCTTTCATAAACAAACCCTCTTTCGTTCTTCGAATTCCCGTTCCCGAAACGTGCGGAGCGCGAGCCCGCGAACCGCGGGACAGGAGAATGCCCCTCCCCGCGAGGGGAAGGGCATGAGTCGGGGGTGAAACAGGAGGAGTTCGTGCGCTATTTCAGGACCCTCAGCGGGACGAAGCCCGTGGCTGCAACTATTTTCTGCCCTTCGTCGCTCAGCAGGAAGTTCATGAACTTCATGATTTCGCCGGTGGGCCAGCCCTTCGTGAACATGTAGAGGAAGCGGGCGATCGGGTAGGAACCGTCGAGAGCGGTCTCGGCGGAGCCTTTTTTCCCGTCCACCATCAGGGGCTTCACTGTCTCGTTGATGTAGCCGATGCCGTCGTAGCCTATCGCGTACTTGTTCTTGGCCACCGTGGTCAGCATCGCGCCGGAGGAGGCGACGACGAGCGCTCTCGGAGATACGCGCTCCTTCTTCATGACGATCTCCTGCCACGTCTCGTAGGTGCCCGAGCTGGTATCGCGGCTCACGACCGCTATCGCCTTGTCCTCGCCGCCGACTTCCTTCCAGTTGGCGATCTTGCCGGAGTAGATGCCGCGCATCTGCTCGATCGTGAGATTGTTCACCGGGTTGTCGGGGTGCACGATCGGAAGCAGCGCGTCCATCGCCACCGCGAAGGGCACGGGGTAGGTTCCCTTCTCGACCGCCGCCTTCACCTCGTCCTGCTTGATGAAGCGGGAGGAGTTCGCGATGTCCGTGGTGCCGTCGATGATCGCCTTGATTCCGTTTCCGCTGCCGCCGCCCGACACGCTGATCTTGACGCCGCTGTTCGCCGCCATGTACTTCTCCGCCGCCGACTGGGCGATGGGGAGCACCGTGGTGGAACCGTTCATCACGAGCGTGCTTGCGAACGCCGCGCCGGATATGGAAAGAACCGCACATACCGCCAGAACTGCCGTGAATTTCTTCATTTCAGAAAGCCTCCTTGAATTTTTGTCTCGTTTTTCTCCGGGGACCATCCCCGATTTCCACGCACAGTATAGAAGGCTTCCGTAACGAATGTTACGGAGAAATATTACAGGTGAGTAACGATCTCGTTACGGAAGGGTTTTGGGCGCTACGCGGATGCGGGGCTCATGTCGGGCACACGGAAGTAATAATAGCAATGGGTGCTATTAGCTGCACGCTGCGAAACAAAGCTTCTTGGGTTATTTGGAGCTTTCACCTACTCCGCCAGGCCCTTTTCATACAGTCTGTACGGCTCATCTTTACAGGGCCGAATAAGCATTATTACGAAAACTCTTGCTATTGCTGCAACCGAAAAGAAGGGTGAGAAAAACCACCTCTCTTTTTTCTGCGCATGCAGTTCTACAATAAACGCACTGGAGCGCTGTCCGAATTCTCCATCTTTTGTTGTGTACGCTCAAAGCGGCCGCTGTTCAGCGAAACTAAAAAAGATGGGAGATAATCATAGTGTGTATTTCTTTGCTCGAAGTCTACAGGCGGCGCTTGTGCTCTCTGGCGCTCTTTCTGTCGCTCTTTTTCGTATCGGCATCGGAAGGGACGGTCCTTTTTGTCGACGCAGGAGCAGGAGGGGCAAACGACGGCTCATCGTGGATCGACGCCTTCAGAAGCCTTCAGGTCGCGCTGGCGGCATCGGTCAGCGGCGACGATATCTGGGTGGCGGCGGGGATCTATCTGCCGACGGCAGGCGCGGACAGGACAATTTCCTTCGTCTTAAAAAACGGCGTCGCCCTTTACGGCGGCTTTGCAGGAACGGAAACCTCCCTCGAACAACGGGACTGGACCGTCAATGTCGCCATACTTTCCGGAAATATCGGCGATCCGAGCATCATAATGGTGGACAATAGCTACAGCGTCGTCAACGGGAGCAACACGGACTCCACCGCGGTTCTCGACGGATTCCACATCACAAGAGGCAACGCGAACGGCGTTCACGACGAACTGCGGCGCGAAGGCGGAATGATCGTCTACAACGGCTCCCCCACGGTCCGGAACTGCACGTTCCATCAGAACAACGCCGCGAACAACGGCGGCGGATTGTACGTCAACGACAGCGCTCATTTCAACGGATCAGAAGCTCCAAAGGAACCCCAAACTCCTTGTGCAAATTGCGCACCATACGCAGGGAAAGCCCCCGCTTCCACAGGATCGACGGGGGCATAGGGAAATTGCTCGCCTCGTAGACCTCGACAAGCATCGTTTCCGGCCGTCGCAAATCAGTCGAGGAGGCGTACGTTCGTTTCAGCAATCAAGCACAAGGCGCACGCCTTCCTCTATCAGCTTCATGACTCCATCTTCTACATTTCCAAGTCTGCGGACAAGCCGTTCCTTGGAAATCGTCAGTATCTGTTCGCACTTGCAATACGACGGAGACGAAAGACCTGTGCGGGGATGCGGTTCAAGCTGAATATGGAACGGGATGTCTCTTCCCTTGGTGCTGAGTGCGCATACGATGGTGTTAGGGTATCTCGGATTGCTGTTCGCAGCGTCCGTCTGGAGAACAAGAGCCGGGCGGCTTCCGGCCTGCTCCGATCCTCTCGAAGGAGACCAATCCACAAGCCATATCTCCCCTCGACGAGGACTATTCATCGTCGAGAATTTCCCTCTGCGCTTCGGAAGCGAATTCAACATTACCTTCTTCCGAGGCTTCGCTGAAGGCGTCGTATAGAAGACGCCGTTTCTCCTCTTCAATCATTTTTCTCGCGCCCTCGACGAGAAAGGAGTTCATACTGACTTTCCTCCGGCGGGAGAGCCGCTGACACTCTCGATGCATTTCTTCCGGTATTCGCACAGTGACGGTCTTCTGCATGAAACATCCTCCTCTGCATGCATTTTTTACATCATTTTCTGTACGTTTTATGATAGCATAAAGAGCTGAAAAGAGATGCGGATCAATAAAAAAACTCGACCGCTCTTTCAGTGCGTTCCCGAATATGAGATTCAGCGTCTGATGAAGGGCTTTCTGGATCAGGCGGTCGAGTACATTGGGTATTCCCAGAAGCCGTACCCCTCCGTCTGGTTTCGGTATCTCGACCCGTCGTACCGGCTGGGGTTTATAACTCCCCGTCAGCAGTTCCTGCTTGATCCGTTCCCAGTTCGCTTGCAGAAAGGCTTTCAGATCTTGAACTTGCATGCCGTCGATTCCGGCGGCTCCTTTGTTCCGCATAAGCAGACGAAAGGCGCAGCGAAGCGAGCCTTGTCGGTCACTTATGCCGCATGTTCCTGCTACCCGCCTCATCTACTCCATACAGCCTTCGGCAGCACGGACTTTATCTTGTTTTGCAGACTCATCCAACTGCCTGGAGTCTTATATGATGTTCATGTCCTTCGGACCGGAAGTTTGCCTCTGACTTCCTTCAGATTCCACGTCGCCGCGGACAGTGCGAAGCCTCCCAGCACAGAAGGTGAGTGTGGACCCTTGCCTCCGGCTACGGCTACTGCTGGCTTCACCGCTCAGGACTTGCACCTGGTAGATAACGCCCATGCCGGGCACACTAAAATGAAGGCCCCGTCTCCAGGAAAAAGACGGGGCCTTTCTGTTTCTTTCAAAAAAGCGTCGGTCAGGAAACCGGCTCGGCCTTCTTCTCCGGCGTCTGCTCCAGAAAGACCGGCTCCTCCTTCTCCACGCCCAGCAGTCTGCGGATATTGCCTCGCGCGAACTTCTCCGCCGTCTCGGGCGACAACGCGCGGAGCATCACATTATACTTGGTCATCTCGTCGGCGTAGGTGGTCCAGTGACCGACCTTGTCCGATCCCACCAGGAAACGGTCCGGGAATCGCTCGATCAGGGCGATCCACCCCGAAAAGCTCCCGGCGTCCGCCACGATGGTGTCGTACACCACCCAGGAGAGATCGAAATTGAGGTTGGGATAGGCTTCAAGCACCCGCGCAAGCTCGTCGCGAAGGGTGGGAACTTCGACCCTGCGCGAAATGCCCGCGTGCGCCCAGATGAAGACGGTGTCGGGGTTGGCGGCCACGGCGCGCTCCATCTCGGCGAGGTATATCGGCTCCCGCTTCGAGACGGAGGAGATGTTGTGGTGAATCAGCACGGGGAGCCCGTGCTTCGCGGCCACGCGGTAGACCTCCATCAGCGCGGGATGGTCGGCGCGCGGAGGCTCTCCGTAGGTGAAGGCGGTCAGATCGTCGTGGCGGGACATCAGCTCCCCTATTCCTCGCCAGAAGCCAGGATAGAGGCGCAGAACGGTCTCAATATACTCCGCGGCGTTCCGATCCAGCGGGTTGACGCCGGAGATGAAGGGGTGGAAGCGTTTCCGCACCTCTTCCGGTTGTTGATGAAGCTCCTGTGCCAGGATGAAATCGGTCGCCGAGTAGTAGTAGCCCCGCGCGTCCGTGTCGAGGTAGTAGTCGGGCCGGACGGGGTCCGACTCGCTCCACATCTTTACGATGGGCATGCCGAAGATCACCGCGGACTCCACACCGATGGCGTCCATCTGCTCGACAAGCGCAGGAAAGCCGTCGGTCCTCTGGGTGAAGTCGAGATAGTGAAGGTGCGAATCCCACGAGGGGATCGCCATCCGCTCCGCCGCCGCCTGCGCGGAGAGCGCGCAGCACAGGAACAGAAGTGCGGTCAGGCAGAGAATCGCTTGTTTTTTCAAGTGCATGGGATTCGTCCTCCTCCGAAAAATTTTTGCAAATTATTATACCACCGGGCGATTGTTCCTGAACGCATTCCTCGCGATGCGCAACGGCGCCTTACCATCCATTCGGCCGGAACATTCTCCCGCGTTCGTTTCTGTGTGCTATTATGAGCGTCAGAAGTTTGTAAAGAGGAGGGACTTTCCCGATGCAGGATATCCGCTGGATGCAACGTTTCGACAGCTTTCTCCGCGCTCTCTCCCAGCTTGAGGAGGCCTGTACGCTGGCCGCGTCGCGTCCGCTCTCCCGCCTTGAGGAACAGGGGCTCATTCAGACGTTCGAATTCACCCACGAACTGGCATGGAAGACGTTGAAGGACTTTCTTGAAAGCAGGGGCGTTCAGGACCTCTACGGCTCGAAGGACACAACTCGCGAAGCCTTCAAGAACAGTCTCGTCCACGACGGCGAGATCTGGATGGACATGATCGTCAGCCGCAACCTCACCTCCCGCACGTACGACGAAGCCACGGCCTCCAGAATTTCCGCCAGAATCCTCAAGAGCTACTTCGACGAATTCAAACGGTTCCGCGCCATAATGGAGCGCTTCAGAGAAAATACATCGTTATGAGCACACTACACGGGCTGACGGAAAAGACCATATCCATGATCAAGACGGTATTCGCTCGTCATCCGGAGATCGAGCGCGTCATCCTCTACGGATCGAGAGCCAAAGGGAATTTCAGGAACGGTTCCGATATCGACCTGGTGCTCCAGGGGGGCGACGATCTGACGGAATGCGTCCTCTACAAAGTTCTGGACGAACTTGACGATCTTCCGCTCCCCTATTCATTCGACGTCGCGATTCATTCCACGATCAGCAACGAGGCCCTGCTTGACCACATCCGCCGCAGAGGCGCGGTTTTTTACGAGAGATGCGGGGGAGGGTAGCCTTCCGGCAAGATGTGCATGCCACAGATGGCCGCCGCCTCGACGCCGGCGGCGTCCATCTGCTCGACAAGCGCAGGGACGCCGTCGGTTCTCCGTGTGAATTCGAGGGAGTGCAGGTGCGAATTCCGCGGGAAGATCAGCCCCCCGACTCATTATCCGGCGCTACGGTTACACTCGAATCAGCGGTTCTTTCCCCTGCCTTCCTTCAGCGGAACAAGCCCCTTCGACTGGTCGCCGCCTTCGATTCTGAAAGCGCCGACCAGTTTTCTCAGTTCCTCGGCAAGCCCGGCAAGCTCTTCGGAACCTTGTGCGACACGCTCCGTCGCAACGGTCACTTCCGACATCCGTTCCCGCACCATCTCCGAAGAGGCGGCCGCGGCGCTTACGCGGGAAGCGATGTTCTGCACCGCTCCGGCGATCTCCTCGCTCGACGCGGCCTGCTCCTCCGAAACCGCCGCCAGGTCCTGCGTCGCCGTGGAAATATGCGAGAGAGCGTCCATCATCTTCTCTATGGTCAGGCGCGTGTTTTCGGCGAGCCCGCTTGATTCCCTGGATTCCTCGGCATTCCGTTCCGACGACGCCACCACTCTGTCCAGATCCTTGGTGATCCCTGCGGCAAGCGCCGCAATCTGCTTTGCTGCCGCATTGCTCTCCTCGGCCAGCTTGCGGACCTCCTCCGCTACGACGGCGAAACCGCGCCCGGCCTCTCCCGCGCGGGCGGCCTCGATGGCGGCATTCAGCGCAAGCAGGTTCGTCTGATCGGCGATGCTGCCTATCTGGGTGACGAAGTTCTGGATCTCCCGCGCGCGCGCTCCAAGCTCCTTCACTTCCTTCGCGGAGCGCGCCGCATCTCCGGCCACTCCGTCGATGCTGGCAACGGCCTTCCCGACCGCTCGTACTCCCTCTTCCCCCGCGAGCCGCGCATGTTCGACGTCGCCCGCCATCTCGGTCCCCTTCTGCGCCGACGACTGTGCGCCGCTCGCTACCTCCTCGACCGAGGCGTTTATCTCCTGGGAAGCGGCCGCAAGACTCTCCATCTGGGAAGAGACGTCCTCCACCCCCGCGCGGGACTCCTCGACGCCTGCGTTCGTCTCCTCCGCAACGGCGGAGAAGTCTTCCGCCCTGTTCCCGAGCTTTTCCGCCGCAGCGGCGATGGAGCGGATGGACTCCCTCTGCCTGGCCACCATTTCCGCCAGAGCATCCGCCATCTCGCCCAGCTCGTCCCGCGCGGAGATTCCGAACTCGCCTCTTGCTATCGTCAAATCACCCTCCTGTACCCGCTTCGCCAGGTGAACCACGCGGCGAAGCGGTTTCACGATCCATCGGGCGATCAGCCAGGCTGCGACGACGACGACGACGACCCCCACGAACGCAATAGCGAGCGTCAAGAGGAAAAGACGCTGCGAGGAGGCCATGACCTCATCTTCCAAGAGCACCGTGCTGAAATTCCAAGGCGTCCCGGTATTTCCGACCGTGACGGGCGCGTAGGCTTTAAGCGCCGTTCGCTTCAGCGCCTCCGACCAGGCTTCGTCGAACCAGGACTCGCCCTTCCGAATCCGTTGCAACACCTCGTCGCCTCCTGGCACACGGATCTCTCCGAGCATCTCCCCAACACGCTTCGCATCCTGGTGGCTTGCAATTATTCCTCCGTGTGAAACAAGGCGCCCGAATCCGGTCTCGTAGAGCTTCAATTGAACGACCATTTTCTGTATGTCGTCCATCGAGATATCGATCCCCGCGACGCCGACGCGTTTTCCCTTCACTTCTACCGGAACCACAAGACTTGTAATCAACATTTTTCGCCCGCCAACCTCGTATTCGTAGGGTTCCAGAATCGTCTCCCGCCCGCTTCTCATGGCCAGCAGATAGTAGTCGCCGTCCCCGGGAACATCGTATCCAACAAGGGGTTCGAGCACGATACCCCCGCCGCTGCGGTACCAGTACGGAACGAAACGTCCCGTGGCGTCGTGCCCGCCGCTTCCCGCGAATTCCTTGTCCTTCCCGTCGAAAGCGTCCGGTTCCCAGCACGTCCAGACGGCGAGGAACTGCGGATTGCCGCGAAGCGTCCTCTCCAGAATACTATTCACCTGCGCCCGGTCCGGAATACCGGTCAGCGTCATGCCCTCAAGGCTATACGCGAGAGTCCGGGCAGTGTCCAGCGCCACTTCAAGCTGCGCCTGCACCTGGTTCGCGAACTCGGAAGAGCGGCTCATAGCCAACAGGCGGGCCTGCTCCATACCTTCTCTCCGGTTCAAATAGGTCGCGCTCCCGATAATCGCCATAAAGACAATAAGAACCATGCTTGTTACAAGAAACACGATTTTCCCCTGCATTTTGAGTCGAATCACTACACTTCCCCCTTGTTTTTCGCAGCCTGCGCGGAGAGCACGCAGCAAAAAAGCAGAATCGCAGTCAGCGCAAAAACATGTCGTGTTCTTCCGTTCATGGAATCCTTCCTCCTCTTCGTCTCTCCGGCAGACTTCCGGAAAATCGGCGGCCGGACGGCACGCCGCAAACATTGTACTCTCGGCGCCTCAGCCCGTCCACAGACAGGTATGCCCGGCTCGAAAGAACGAGAGAAAAAAACGGCGTGCGGCGCCCCCCTTCTCGGCGAACTGAACCTTGGTATATAATACGACCCAAAAAAAAGAGTATTGCAACACTCATTCAGAGCGGCGGACAGGGCGGTTGAAAACGACGTACTATACATAAAAACCGGAGGTGAAACACGATGATGAAGCTGAATATCAGACATTCTAAAGCATCGGGACGCCCGCGGCGCGTAATACCCGGCTTCGTGGTCCTGGCGCTCCTTCTTGCGGCGATACCCGCATTTTCGGGGCCACTCTCCGCGAACGGACGCGGCGCAGTTCCCCCCATGGCGACAGTTGACGACTGGCATCTGATCGAGTTCGAAGGACAGCTCTGGGCGATAGAGGACAACCCCTCGGGCAAATACCGGCTGAAAAACGACCTCGACCTCGGCGGCTACGGATACTGGAGACCAATCGGGCGCAAGCAGAACGCGCTCATACCGTTCAATGGTCAGTTCGACGGCGGAGGCTTCACAATCCGGAATTTACCGATAACCGACGACGAACTCGACAACGCAGGATTCTTCGCGCAGATCGATTCGGCGGGCCTGGTGGAAAATCTCGCCTTTGAGAACGCGGACATCAAAGGAAGGGAAAACGTCGGCATCCTGACCGGCGCCTGCCGGGGGACGATCAGGAACGTAACGGTCGGAGGCGCCGTCTACGGAGCGCAATACGCGGGCGGCCTCGTCGGACTCCTCGACGGAGGAACCGTCGAAACTTCCTTCAGCAAGGCCGACGTCGAGGGAGGAGATCGCCTGGGCGGCCTTGTCGGCCTCAGCCGAAACGGTGAAATCCGGCGCTCCCGCGCAAGCGGCGAGGTTTCCACAACAGGAGATTTCGACCGTCCCGGAGCGGCGGGAATCGGCGGCCTCGCGGGCCAGGCGATCGAATACGTCCTCATCAGCGAATGCTTCGCCACCGGCGACGTATCCGGCAACTACGGGGCCAGCGCGGGAGGCTTGATCGGCTCCGTATCTTCGCAAGGGTTCAACTCGAACGTCTCGGACTGCTTCGCCGTCGGCAGCGTCAGAGGAACGAAAGTCGGAGGCCTCGTCGGATGGACGAACAGCCCCGCCGTAATCTCACGCTGCTTTGCCGCCGGAAGCGTGACGGGACCGTACTATCAGACCACGGGCGGCATTGTCGGACAACTGAGCATCTACACCGAACTGATCACCTGCTACTACGACCGGGAAACAACCGGCGTGAACCGCCTCACCGGCGACGGAATCCCCAAGTCGACGGCGGAAATGGAGAGCATCGGCACGTACGAGGGGTGGAGCATGTCGAAATACTCTCCGCAGCCGGACGACGAGTTCGCCGATTTTTACTATCCCCTCCTGCGCTTCGTCCTCGACGACGGCACAGCAGGGGCACAAAGCGCGACAACCTGGGTGCTCAACGAGAGAGAGCCCCCGCTTCCGTTGCCGGATCCGAGGAGCGGCAGCAGTTCGGGGTGTTCCGCCGGGAGCCCGTCCGCTCTGTTCCTCCTGTTGCTCGCGCCCCTGCTGCTGGTGAGGAAATAGGGTGAACAGCCTATGAAGACTGGATAGACAGCCGCGATGGAGCGCTTCAAAGAAACTGCCACGTCATGAACGAACGGTACGGCCTTTCGGGTTCGCTTTCGAAAATTGACGATCCTCATCGAAAGTGGTACACTATTCGTGCAGTCAAGAGGTCTGCATCGGCGGACCGTGGAAGCGTGGTCTTCCCTTGCCTGCCTTTTTTTTGCTTGCGCGGGGGAGGTCGCTCATGTATCTGCTCTATGCCGATGAATCCGGTTCCATAGGCGACAGAAAACAAAAACACTTCGTTCTTGCCGGGTTTTGTGTATTCGAACGCGAAAGCTACTGGCTCTCCGAAAAGATCGACAAGGTGGCAAGAAGAATCAATCCTGCGGACCCCTCGTCGCTGGAGTTCCACGGAAGCCCGATGTACGGCGGAAAGGGCGTATGGCGCTCTATCCCCAAGACCGAAAGAATCGACCTGATGCGGGAACTGCTTCAAGTCGTCCATACGACGCATCGCTCGACCCGTCTTTTCATCTGCGCGGTGAACAAGGAGAGAATCAACATAGACGACTGCCATACGGACGATCCGATACGCTACTGCTTCGAGCAGATCGGAAGCCGTTTCGACAGCTATCTTCGACGAATGCACCTGAACAACGACAAGCAGCGCGGCATAATGATCTTCGACCAGACATCGTACGAGAAATATATTCAGGGGCTTGCGGCTGATTTTCAGTCGATAGGACACGAGTACGGCCGGTTCCGCAACTTCTCGGAAGTTCCTCTCTTTCTGGACTCGAAGGCGTCGCGACTGGTTCAGCTTGCGGATCTCATCGCCTACGCGACCTTCAGGAAGTACGAACTGGAAGACTCCTGTCTCTTCGACATATTCAAGGAGAGAATCGACTGCGTAGGAGATCGCTGCCACGGGCTTCACGCTATGCTTTAAGAAAACTTTCAGCGCAAAAGGACGGAAGCTGTTTTCCCAAAGACATCCACGGCTCGAAGGACGCCACGCTCGAAGCCTTCAAGAACGGTCTCGTCCACGACGGCGAGATCTGGATGGACATGATCGTCAGCCGCAACCTCACATCTCGCACATACGACAAAGCCACTGCCTCCAAAATCTCCGCCAGAACCCTCAAGAGCTACTTCGACGAATTCAAACGCTTCCGCGCCGCGATGGAGCGCTTCAAAGAAACTGCCCCGTCATGAACGAACGGCGCGGCCGTTCTGAAGAAACCATAGCGATGATCGCCGCCGTCTTCGCCCGCCATCCGGAAGTGGAGCGCGTCAAACTCCACGGATCGCGAGCCAAAGGCAACTATAGAAGCGGGTCGGATATCGACCTTACGCTCCAGGGAGGCGAGGACCTGAAAGATCGAGTCCTATACAGCATTGTGCGCGAACTCGACGATCTTCCGCTCCCCTATTTCTTCGACGTGGCGATCCATTCAATGATCGCCAACGAGGCTCTGCTTGAGCATATCCGCCGCAGAGGGGCCGTGTTCTATGAAAGGCACGGGGGGGAGAACTCTATCAACAAAAAGATCATCTTCAAATTCGTCAATTCACGTTGCAACAAAAAACGCCTTTCGGCTGTCAGAGGGAGAAAAATAGTCGATGAACTATCGACAACGCACAATAAATAGTGCTCAACGCCTACGCTCTTATTAGAGCAGCGGCATCCCAAGAACAATCATATCCCGAATAGAATAATATATCAGCGCCACCCCAAAAACTACTTTTCAAACACTCAAAAATTAACCCTTGACTGTTGAGTGCCAGCACATCGTAGACAAAAAAATGTGCCGGCACATCGTAGACTGATATTCCTTAACGTTTTATCGCTTATACTCTATTTCTTGCACCTGTTTTCCATCGTGAGAAATTGTAAGCTTTTGCTCCTTGACATCTATAGTGGCGACGGCGTATTCGAACTCCAACTCAGGCGGCACGGGAAAACTCTCTCCGAATATGTTCAGTCGCTTGTCGCTTCGGATCAGACGGACGAAATTGTACCTGCCCTTCTCCGGTTGTTTCCGCCAATCCGGCGGAGGTGTCTCGGGATCGGGGAAACGAAGCGTCGGCTTCATCGAGGCCAACGCTTTCAACGGAGTCTTTCCGCCGATCTTGCTGTAGCGCCAGGTAGCGTTGTGCCTGTTCTCGAAAGCAAGAGACCCGTTGGTCAGGTCATCCTCGGAGAACATCTCGACCTTGCCGAGGAAGTTCTGCTGGTAGAAATCGTTGAAACGTTCCACGCTGCCGTTTCTCCAAGGCTCCGACGGCGGAATGAACCACGGCTCGACCCCGCTGTGCAGGCAGAGACGGATAAGAGGCCCTATGTTTCGCGGATGCTTCGGACTGGCGACGAAGGGAAAGGCGTTGTCCACCTGGATTCTGTCCGGAATCCCCAGGCGTTTCCAGATATCCCAGAGGCCGTTCATGATGCTCTCCGCGCCTTTCGAGACCGAGGGATACAGTCCGCACCTCGCGGTGGCCAGATCGACCACGTTGAGGCTGTAGAAGCGTATCGGCCCCTTCAGGTAGCACGGTCCGACGAGATCCGCCCTACGGAGTGTCGTTGGCCCAAGTGGAAGGCAACGCCGGATACGGAGTTCCCTTGGGAGAGTATCGCCCCGTTCTTCGATGCGTCAGCCCGTTCCGGGCAAGAATCCTGTTGATGGTGCGCAGCGACGGCAGGGGCGAGACGTCCAAGTCCTCCATCTCCCGGAGGATGGCCTGAGCGCCGCAGAAGACTCCTTTGTTGTAGAGACAGAGACGGACGAACTGCACGATCTCTTCGATTTCCTCCAGCGTTCTGTTGGCGCAGTTCTTCGGACGCCGGGAAGAGTCCTAGCTCCAAGGTTCTTCGTTGTCATTGTGCTCCCGGCGTTTTATCCATTTGTAAAGCCAGGCTTTCGATCTTCCGAGCGAAGCGCAGATGGATTCGGGCTTCTCGCCATTGAGAAAGCGTTGCACGGCCAGAATTCTCTGCTGTTCTTCCTTACTTTTCACGGGTTCCACCTCGATAATATTAGGATACCCGTGAAGATGAAGCAAAACCGAAACTATCGCAAGAAAAACTTTTGTAAACGATGTCCTGGCACTAAAATCAGTCTACGATGTCTTGGCACTCAACAGTTAGGAAATAGGTACAACGGGCTCGTCAAAAACGGCGAACTCTGGATGGACATGACCTGAAGCCGTTATGGAGGCGGGGGGTAGCCTTCCGCTAAATAACTTTAGTTAGTCGATTATTCTGTACATTTGACAAAGATAATCGTCATGACTCAAGGGATGAAATCCGTTGCGCTTGTAAAAATCAATAAGCTTCGGTTCCAGTGCGCACTCAACCAAAACAAAGCGCCCGGCAACTCGCTCCTGGGCAATTTTAATAACACCTATTGCCTGTTCTAAGATCGATTCTCCAGATAAAGTCATGCTATCAGTTGTACTGTTTCTTCCAAGTTGACCAATCAGATAACAAGGTATCGCATTACGAGGATCAAAGAGTCCGTTGAGCCTTTTCCGCTGGGCTTTCGATAAAGAATCCAGCTTCTCTATCTCCACACACGCCAGAGCCAAAGAGAAATAACCGAAAATACAAGGCATAGGCTCCGTCTTGGTTAGTAGATATGTTCTGGCCTTTTTGCTCTTTTCATAGAGAATAGCTGTTTTATGTAAAAATTGCTCGACGTCCGCATCCCTACAAGAAAAGCTACTGAGGAATAAAACTATCTTTTCCTCAGTAGCCTCTTCATTGTTGAGCAGATCAGACAAAGAAATTATCTGAATTTGGTCAGGAGCGATGCTATTTCACTCCTCCCGTTTTCTAGACGCCGAGACATCTCCTTGTCGGAGAGTAGACATGGTTTAGAAGGCGGAGAAAGAAGCCTGTCGATAAAATCCGGCGTCCACTCTGCAACAACGAATTTCTTGTCGAACGATCCTGTCGCCATCTTTACCCACCTCCTTATTGAGATTAGTATAACACACGGGGCTTCGGGGTCAAATCATCTTGTTTCCAACATGATGGGAAAGCCCAGTCGGGAGAGCTCCTGAAAAGAGCGTTTCAACGAAAATACCCTTTTGTATATTATGGGCGCCGAAAACCATCGTAAACAGGGGGCTTTGTTTTTTTAAGGCAATCATCTACAATGAATGGAATTTTCCACTTATTATCTTCTTCTGAAGAGGCGGATTGGAAAGCAAAGAAAATCCGACGAGCACTGCGCGATCATCGGATTATAGAAGAGGGGCTGATCCAAGCAGACACAATGTACATATCACACGAAGGAGGTTGTCGGAAATGAAACGAAGCATAGCAAGGATGCTGCTGCTAATTTCGCTGGCGTTGGTGCTGCCGTCGTTGGCGGCGGCGGGGAGAGCAATTGATGGGGATTTCTGGAGAATTTGCGAAGAAGGTTCTGCCGCTGAAGTACAAGCGGCCATACAAGGCGGAGCAGACGTGAACGAACTCTGGTATGTTCAACATTTAAGCCCGAAGCAAAAAGAGAATTTAACAAGCGAGGATCTGAACGAACCCTGGTTTCTCCAACATACTCCATTGCATTCGGCCGCCAGGCACAACCCCGACCCAGAGGTGATAGAGGTTCTTCTGAAAGCCGGAGCCCATGTGAACGCAAGGGACGAAAAAGGCATGACCCCGCTGCATCGGGCGGCAAGGTACAACCCCAACCCCAAGATAATAACGGTTCTCTTGAAAGCCGGAGCAAACGTGAACGAGAAGGACGATAAGGGCATCTCTCCGCTGCATAGGAGCGCTTTCGGCAATCCCAACCCCGAGATAATAACGGTTATCCTGAAAGCCGGAGCAGAAGTGAACGCAGTAAGCAAAAACGGCTTCACCCCGCTTCATTATGCCGCAAGAGGCACTCCCAATCCCGAGGTGATAACACTCCTCCTGAAAGCCGGCGCAGATGCCGGCGCGAGAGACAATCGCCGCTATCGCCCCATCGACTGGGCCGCAAGAAACAAGCACCTGAAAGACACGCCCGAGTTAGAAACCCTGCGCTCGGCGAGCAAATGAAGAACATTTCGAGATGACATAATGCACTTCCGCACCGCCGTGCGTTCCAGCACGACACTGAATTCCGGCAGCGAGCGCCCGGGGATGCTGCCGGGCTCGCGTTCGTACTGCACGAGGGGCTCAAGCGCATACGGAGCCACTTCATCCAGAAAGCCAATCTTCCGAAGATGACGACGGGCAAACCCAAACCGAGTGACCGCAGTATTTTCCGGAAGAATATCGGGCGAGCACAGCGTACGGCGGCGGAATGTTCAAGCAGGCGATGTACTGCTTCGAGGATCTGAAGAGACGTTTCGACAGGGAGCCTCCGTGGTTCGTGCTCTCGGCGAAATACGGTTTTCTGGAGCCCGATCAGGAGATAGAGGACTACAACGTCTCCGTTGCCGTACCATCGGACAGAGAACGTACCGTTTCACAGGATGCGCTCCTGAAACAGTGGGAAGAAAAGCGCCTGGATCGTTATCCCGTTCTTTTCGTCTGGGGCGGCAGGGCCTACGCGGAGCGGGTGCTGCGCCTGACGAAGACCTGTGACGAGAAGATCGAACATTTCTTTGCTCCGGCAGACGGATTGCCCATCGGCAAAGCGCTGAAGGAGCTTCGGGATTTCCGCATCGCTCTTTCCGGGATTGCGTGACGGTTCATCGGTAACCGCTGCGTTCTCTCATTCGTTGCCGGACGGAGAAAATCGGCCTTCGGCGCGCAAGGGTGATGCGATGAGCATGCAGGAAGCATAAGGGTCTATCCCCGCGCATGCGGGGGAACCAGCGGGGGATATTCAGATCCAGTATCGATCTGGGGTCTATCCCCGCGCATGCGGGGGAACCAGCGGGAATTGCAGGCGCATTTCAGCCGCGAGGGGTCTATCCCCGCGCATGCGGGGGAACCGTATCAGCGGTGTAGCCAGTCGGATACGTCGCGGGTCTATCCCCGCGCATGCGGGGGAACCGAGGGTGGTGAGGGCGACGCATGGAGAGCAAAAGGTCTATCCCCGCGCATGCGGGGGAACCTTCGATGTCTTCGAATATCTCCTCCTTTGCCTGGGTCTATCCCCGCGCATGCGGGGGAACCCCTTTCGTCTCATTCGGCGAGGCGGCCGCGCAGGGTCTATCCCCGCGCATGCGGGGGAACCGCAGCCGGTGGTGGTGGCGAAGGAAGATGATGTGGTCTATCCCCGCGCATGCGGGGGAACCATCCGTACACGGAGGGATGACCGATGGCGTGGGGGTCTATCCCCGCGCATGCGGGGGAACCCCCTGCGACGTCCTCCAATCGCCGCATACCCACGGTCTATCCCCGCGCATGCGGGGGAACCCTTTTCACATCTCCAAGCCCTCTGGCTTACAAGGGTCTATCCCCGCGCATGCGGGGGAACCTTTACTCCCACCTCGTCGCGGAGGGTCTGCAAGGGTCTATCCCCGCGCATGCGGGGGAACCGAGCGACGCGCTCACGAAGACGCAGCCCGGCAGGGTCTATCCCCGCGCATGCGGGGGAACCGCCCTGCGTGTACACAATCTCACCCCCATACAGGGTCTATCCCCGCGCATGCGGGGGAACCACATATAGTTTTGTCGCATCTACTAGTGCCATGGGTCTATCCCCGCGCATGCGGGGGAACCACTCCGGCGTTCTCGTCAACCTCCCACATCTGAGGTCTATCCCCGCGCATGCGGGGGAACCTTACGACCTCGCCGCGACTACGGACCTAGTGGTGGTCTATCCCCGCGCATGCGGGGGAACCTCAACACGGCAGTCAAGATGGACGACGAGTACGGGTCTATCCCCGCGCATGCGGGGGAACCTGGAGCGCGGTGTCCGACGGGGTGCGGAACGTGGGTCTATCCCCGCGCATGCGGGGGAACCTTTGTAATTTCCGGCGACGTCGATCCTGATAATGGTCTATCCCCGCGCATGCGGGGGAACCGGATAGTTCTCGACGGGGACGAAACCCGTCAGGGGTCTATCCCCGCGCATGCGGGGGAACCGGGTTCGCGTCCGTCCTGACCGGCATATTCGGGGGTCTATCCCCGCGCATGCGGGGGAACCGGGAACCCTTCGAATCCCGGCCCGGGAACCGTGGGTCTATCCCCGCGCATGCGGGGGAACCATAATCAGGGCAAGGCTTCCACTCCATCACCCGGGTCTATCCCCGCGCATGCGGGGGAACCGGCGTTGAAGTCCGCAAGCTCTTCCGGTGTGGGGGTCTATCCCCGCGCATGCGGGGGAACCCGAAGTATACGAGGCTATCAGCTCCTCTTTCGGGGTCTATCCCCGCGCATGCGGGGGAACCGCCTTCGCCATATCGCCCACGTAGCTCATGCCGGGTCTATCCCCGCGCATGCGGGGGAACCTGGGCAAGAGGCTAGACGGAAGGCTATTTATCGGGTCTATCCCCGCGCATGCGGGGGAACCTTCACCTCGGAATACTTCGGCCTGTTCGGGTCGGGTCTATCCCCGCGCATGCGGGGGAACCTCCTCCATGCTGCGCCCCATGACGGCGGCGAGGGGTCTATCCCCGCGCATGCGGGGGAACCTGGCGAAGCCCCTTGAAAATGAACTCCGTGCCGGGTCTATCCCCGCGCATGCGGGGGAACCATACCGGGATTTCCTCCACTATCACCGAGTAAGGGTCTATCCCCGCGCATGCGGGGGAACCCGGGCAGACGGATCAGACCGGCGATCTCCGAAGGTCTATCCCCGCGCATGCGGGGGAACCGGAACGCCGTCATTCCGGCGCAGGCGTATCCATGGTCTATCCCCGCGCATGCGGGGGAACCCAAAACACACGCCGCGACAGAGCCGGACTGGAGGGTCTATCCCCGCGCATGCGGGGGAACCCCCTGCGAAGTCCTCCAGTCACCGCAAACCCACGGTCTATCCCCGCGCATGCGGGGGAACCGCATTTGAACCGATGGAAAGGACTTCCTCCAAGGGTCTATCCCCGCGCATGCGGGGGAACCATCACTGGGCTTGCGTGTGTGGGCTTGTGCTGGGGTCTATCCCCGCGCATGCGGGGGAACCAAAACCTGCCGGAGCAGAAAACGGTGGAGCAGGGGTCTATCCCCGCGCATGCGGGGGAACCGTCTTGGAAATACCCGGCGAAGTCGTTCTCAAGGGTCTATCCCCGCGCATGCGGGGGAACCCGCATGTCATGCCAGGAGGCATGCGCGTCAAAGGGTCTATCCCCGTGCATGCGGGGGAACCCCCTTCCGGGCCCCGACGATCCGCCGGTCGACGGGTCTATCCCCGCGCATGCGGGGGAACCCTCGTCGGCCATCTTGCGATACGCCGGAGAGAGGGTCTATCCCCGCGCATGCGGGGGAACCGGTGTTCGGGTTTGTTCAAAGAAACGGAAAATGGGTCTATCCCCGCGCATGCGGGGGAACCAGGCTGGAATGCGCTCCATACCATTGCTACCAGGGTCTATCCCCGCGCATGCGGGGGAACCACCTATCGCCTTAACGACAGCGGACAACGATCGGGTCTATCCCCGCGCATGCGGGGGAACCGAGTTTGATTACTCTGTACAGCCCATCGCGCCGGGTCTATCCCCGCGCATGCGGGGGAACCGGCTCCAACTATGCAAATAGGCGAAACATGGGGGGTCTATCCCCGCGCATGCGGGGGAACCGCCATGAACAGCCATACGGAAAAGGCGTGGACGGGTCTATCCCCGCGCATGCGGGGGAACCCGCCGACGACCGCGCTTACCCGCGTCATCATCGGGTCTATCCCCGCGCATGCGGGGGAACCCGATACCGCCGGAACTACAAGACACGCCATAAGGGTCTATCCCCGCGCATGCGGGGGAACCAACGATGCCGGAGAGGTTCAGGGATACGACTGTGGTCTATCCCCGCGCATGCGGGGGAACCCGCATCGAAAAGCTAGAAGCGGAGAAAACCGAGGGTCTATCCCCGCGCATGCGGGGGAACCCTTGACATTCCGGCTGAGGACAAACTCTGGGTGGGTCTATCCCCGCGCATGCGGGGGAACCACGCAACGGGCGGGCTGAATCAAACGAAAAACGGGTCTATCCCCGCGCATGCGGGGGAACCGGTGGAGGGGCCGAAGCCCCCCCCATTATTCAGGGTCTATCCCCGCGCATGCGGGGGAACCCTCCAAACGCGGGCCGTACCTCTGGGGTGGTCGGGTCTATCCCCGCGCATGCGGGGGAACCGGATCGCGGATAGCTCGATACGACCGGAGCAAGGGTCTATCCCCGCGCATGCGGGGGAACCGCCGATTGCGTATCCTCCTATAGCCCCCTCCTGGGTCTATCCCCGCGCATGCGGGGGAACCGGGAACGCAGCTCTTCCGTCTGGTTCGGAAGAAGGTCTATCCCCGCGCATGCGGGGGAACCCGGAATGGTCTGCTCCGATTCGCCGAGAGTCAGGGTCTATCCCCGCGCATGCGGGGGAACCATCGTCGCGGCCATGCGGTCTTTCATCTCCTCGGGTCTATCCCCGCGCATGCGGGGGAACCCAGTCCGCAAGCCCCGCGGGAGTGACGGCCTTGGGTCTATCCCCGCGCATGCGGGGGAACCACCCCCACCTCCCCGCGAAGCTTCTCCACGCGGGGTCTATCCCCGCGCATGCGGGGGAACCCAGAACGTCGTCGAGAATGGCGTTCCGAAGGAGGGTCTATCCCCGCGCATGCGGGGGAACCCTATGAGGTCGATTTGCAGGCCGAATTTATTGAGGTCTATCCCCGCGCATGCGGGGGAACCCGTTGAATCCGCTCATCCGCTCCGGGGACAGGGGGTCTATCCCCGCGCATGCGGGGGAACCCCTGATCGTCCCACGCAAGCTTGTCGCGGTATTGGTCTATCCCCGCGCATGCGGGGGAACCATCGCGTCATATCCCAATTCGCCGGTCTGCGTGGGTCTATCCCCGCGCATGCGGGGGAACCGAGGTACAACCGCCGGATGAGATCGATGATTTGGGTCTATCCCCGCGCATGCGGGGGAACCTTTCATACTCCCGCCATATACGCCCGCGCTCTGGGTCTATCCCCGCGCATGCGGGGGAACCCCTCTCGGAGCCGCCCCGCTCCAGGTGATGGAGGGTCTATCCCCGCGCATGCGGGGGAACCGGAAAAATTCGTGGAGCCGCTTCAAGCCTCCGGGGTCTATCCCCGCGCATGCGGGGGAACCTTGCTCCAGGCATTGGCCCGTGCCCGCATTCGGGGTCTATCCCCGCGCATGCGGGGGAACCTGGCCCTTATATCGATTGTCCGCGGCGATCTCGGGTCTATCCCCGCGCATGCGGGGGAACCGGTAGACGGCGGTACGATCACTGATACGCGCACGGTCTATCCCCGCGCATGCGGGGGAACCTTGTAGTACATCGTCGAGCCAGGCAGCGCCATGGGTCTATCCCCGCGCATGCGGGGGAACCAGAGCTAAGGGGGAATATGAACGATGGCTAAAGGGTCTATCCCCGCGCATGCGGGGGAACCCCGGGGCATTACATCGCCCAGAATTGGAGAGAGGGTCTATCCCCGCGCATGCGGGGGAACCGACGTAACCTTCGACCGGCCCGGACGGACGTGGGGTCTATCCCCGCGCATGCGGGGGAACCTATTGTAGCCTCTTCGTCAACTCAAAAGATTCGGGTCTATCCCCGCGCATGCGGGGGAACCTGTCCGAGCCAGTACATCCGGTCGTATATGGCGGGTCTATCCCCGCGCATGCGGGGGAACCCCCATCGGTCAAGGTCAGTCTTTACCTGACCAAGGTCTATCCCCGCGCATGCGGGGGAACCTTTTACGCTCGTCCAATAGACGCTGGCAGAACGGGTCTATCCCCGCGCATGCGGGGGAACCTCTTCGGCAATGGTTTCTGCCTGTCTTGTCAGGGGTCTATCCCCGCGCATGCGGGGGAACCGCTGATTCATCGCCCGATCTAAGCGCTCTTTGCGGTCTATCCCCGCGCATGCGGGGGAACCGTCCTTCGGAAGGGCCTTGACGCGCTCGTAGAGGGTCTATCCCCGCGCATGCGGGGGAACCTCGCCGATCAGGAAGAAACACTTTTGCAGGGAGGGTCTATCCCCGCGCATGCGGGGGAACCCTGCTGCGGGGCTCTCTTCGTCCCTTCTCAAAGGGTCTATCCCCGCGCATGCGGGGGAACCCTGCTCGACCGAAGGGCGCGCCTGGAACGCGAAGGTCTATCCCCGCGCATGCGGGGGAACCAACTCATGGGAGCACTTCCACCTGATGGACCAGGGTCTATCCCCGCGCATGCGGGGGAACCTCGCGAATGGCCGCGCCTCTGTCGCCGTCGTGCGGTCTATCCCCGCGCATGCGGGGGAACCTGTGGAGCATCCGATCAGACGGGCTAGTTCTCGGGTCTATCCCCGCGCATGCGGGGGAACCTCTTGCGGCCTCCGCCTCGTCCATGAGACGCGGGGTCTATCCCCGCGCATGCGGGGGAACCATCGACACGCCTACCGCAGGGTGCGCAACGCTGGGTCTATCCCCGCGCATGCGGGGGAACCACTGACGGCGGCCGGGAAAGAAGCTGTGAAGACGGTCTATCCCCGCGCATGCGGGGGAACCATCGAAGATCCGGCCGGGAACGTCCCGAGGCAGGGTCTATCCCCGCGCATGCGGGGGAACCCTCTAAACTCCGCTCGAAGATAGCCTGACCATGGGTCTATCCCCGCGCATGCGGGGGAACCCCCTCGATAAGCTTTCCGCCGTACTCTTCCCAGGGTCTATCCCCGCGCATGCGGGGGAACCCAGGCTTTCCCTGTGTATGACGGGGAGCTGGAGGGTCTATCCCCGCGCATGCGGGGGAACCGGGAGGGCGAGACTCGCACCATCTCCGACGCGGGGTCTATCCCCGCGCATGCGGGGGAACCTCCAATTCCTCCCTGCGGTACTTGCCGAGCATGGGTCTATCCCCGCGCATGCGGGGGAACCAGGTATATCCGCCTACAAGGTTCATTCCTTCCGGGTCTATCCCCGCGCATGCGGGGGAACCTCGTCAGAAACGGCGGTTCCGTAGATTTCCCTGGGTCTATCCCCGCGCATGCGGGGGAACCTGGATTAAGCTATCCCAACACGCGGCTAACCACGGTCTATCCCCGCGCATGCGGGGGAACCCCCGCCGTATTTCGTCGAATACGGGAAAGAGAGGGTCTATCCCCGCGCATGCGGGGGAACCTGATCGTGATCTGCGCAGGTCCTTCCTTCTTCGGGTCTATCCCCGCGCATGCGGGGGAACCATGAGCCCACATTTGTCAACACTCTATGCATATGGTCTATCCCCGCGCATGCGGGGGAACCTCTTGAAACGCGAGCGGGAAGTCAATCATCTTGGGTCTATCCCCGCGCATGCGGGGGAACCCCTGCTTGTATTGCCGGTCATCCAGTCTTAAAGGGTCTATCCCCGCGCATGCGGGGGAACCGTATCCTTCGCCTTGTCCATCGCTCCGCCGTAGGGTCTATCCCCGCGCATGCGGGGGAACCGGCCGGGGTGAAGCTGGTGGGCTTGCCGGTCAGGGTCTATCCCCGCGCATGCGGGGGAACCTGCAGCATCGGGGACGCCATCGTGGTGCCGTAGGGTCTATCCCCGCGCATGCGGGGGAACCGTTTGGCAGCCGAAGAGGTACTTCTCCTGCTCGGGTCTATCCCCGCGCATGCGGGGGAACCCGTCCAATTTGCCCTGCCCTTCCAGCGTCAAAAGGTCTATCCCCGCGCATGCGGGGGAACCGCTCGTCTATCTCGTCCCGGAGCGCTTGCAGTGGGTCTATCCCCGCGCATGCGGGGGAACCCACACGGCGGCGTTCGGCGGGAAGCTCCCCAAGGGTCTATCCCCGCGCATGCGGGGGAACCACCACTAGGTCCGTAGTCGCGGCGAGGTCGTAAGGTCTATCCCCGCGCATGCGGGGGAACCTACCGCTTCCGGTGGCGGACAACTCTCGGCTGAGGTCTATCCCCGCGCATGCGGGGGAACCCCAGATTGGAGCCACCACCCGCATCAATGCGTGGGTCTATCCCCGCGCATGCGGGGGAACCTCCTCTCAATGGATAGGACCGCGCAAAAACTGGGGTCTATCCCCGCGCATGCGGGGGAACCCTCGAATAAGCGCGGTTATCTCCTGCACCACAGGGTCTATCCCCGCGCATGCGGGGGAACCTATGTCGTCCCTCCATTCCCCCTTTCTGAGCATGGTCTATCCCCGCGCATGCGGGGGAACCTCGAGTACGTCCCGCTTGCGGTCGTGTAGTCGCGGTCTATCCCCGCGCATGCGGGGGAACCGCGTTCGACGCACTCTCGTTCGAGCAGGAAGGGGGTCTATCCCCGCGCATGCGGGGGAACCGGCACTCCGGCCGCTTCCAGCTCGTCTGCCCGGGGTCTATCCCCGCGCATGCGGGGGAACCTTCGAGAAAGGCCGTGCAATTCAGCCATGAGAGGGTCTATCCCCGCGCATGCGGGGGAACCGCCGAATTCCGCGCCGCCGACCGCTGGCTCAAGGGTCTATCCCCGCGCATGCGGGGGAACCGTAGGCGATGTCCTCCGGATCCCCGACCTCCGGGGTCTATCCCCGCGCATGCGGGGGAACCTCCATTTTAATCAATTTTGAATTTTACTTGCTAAGATAGCTTAGCGCAACTCCGTCGGCATCAATTATCCGTCTGGGAGTCTCTCCTAGAGAGAGAATGCCGACTCCTGTCGCCTCCGTGTTGTCCTTATAGATCATTACTAAGGATGAGTCTGATATATCAACGAACCATTTGGACAGGACAGACCACGTTCGATCCCGCACTCCTCTGGTCATTGAAGGACTCGCGTATACCGCCGGGGTTACTTCGAGCATGCAGGAGGCCAGAAAACCTCGGATCTTATCCGGTACGTTTCTTGTAACGACGACGATCATGCTCCCTCCTCCAATAGCTCCTTTATGGTATCGATCATTTTCGGTATTATTCCTTGACGTCTTAGGGTAACTCCAGCATGTTTTCGAACTTGACGCTCGATGGAGATAGTCTGCTCGCGGAAAAACTGTTTACATGCCCCAAATGCCACAGGGAGCGTAAAAGTATCTCTGAAAATATCGGCGACATCCAGAACAAATGATTGCCCGGAATCTTCGTGAATGAAACCGAGCTGTGGTATCGTCCGTGTAGCCGCAACCGCGATTGACGCGGCGGCATACACCACTGTGGAGGCATGGTTCAGAGCCTGATTTGGAATATCTGTCTCTTCCGGGTTGTTTCTATCGTAGTATCTTCCTTTCCATTGTATTCCGAATTTATGAGCCATTAAAGAATAGATTTCTCGTGCTCTGGCTCCTTCCATGCCTCGCAGGACAGATATCTCGACGTTGGGATAAATTTCCCCCATTCTCTTGGCGTACATTGCTCGGGCTATGAAGATACGGCTTGTTCCATCCGCCCAGAGGGTTGTCTGCCTACGGGCAAGAGCGCTCCAGTCAGGTCCAAGCGGCTGTGCAGAATACATTCTGACGCCGTCCTCTCCGACCGCGATTAACGCAGTCCCATGACTTGCGGTAAGACGAAACACATCATGAGTAATCGATGTACCCGGTCCAAGAAGAATCATCGAAACATTTTGATAGGGGATGTCGTATGTTCCCGGATCGAGCCCTTCGCACCCCGCAGTGACGAAGCGAAGAGTTCCGGAAGAGACAAACAGTTCGCCTCGGCTTAACCATAACAGACCATGACGATCGGAATGAGGTATGCGAGATGTTTCGATTCCGAGGCGAGGAATGCCCATACTTCAACGACCTTCCGGACGGAGAAGGACGGCACCGAAGCCAAACGCTTTGTGCCTCCCTATTCCTTCGCGCAGCATCGACGCGAAGCCGGCGGAATCCGAGACTTTGAGAACACCGTCGAAAACGCTCTCGGGGCGCGTCAGTTTTCGTAGTGTACGTCCCTTGTCCTTTCGGCGAAACTCATTCAAACGGAACGACTTCATCCGCATATCCAGAATCTCGGCCCCGCCGAACGCTTTGAAACGTTCCATGAGCCAGTTCGCATATACTGTTTCTCTGTCGATGGCTTCGTCAGGGGTTCTTTCGCAGGCTGCCAAAAAGGCATCCCGTTCGACGATTTTTCCGTCCTCGCCGCTACGACGCGATATAGGGCAAAATCGTACTCGAAATCCCAACGTCCTCCCAACGGACCATGACTCAGGCATATTTTTCGAGCGTACGGCGTCCGGAGAAATGACTTCATGGAGCATCGGTTCCGCTGCCGAAACCATCTCCTCGACCAGCTCGGTTCCTGTGCAGTCGGCATATCCAAGCACTTTCAAAGCTCTGCCACCGCTGTCGAAGACCTCGAACGGCTGGGGAGCCTTGGAGCCGAACGAGAGTCTCATTGCGGCATGGATCAGGTAATCTTTGTCGGCAAGAGAAAGCTTGCTCTGCCTCGCCCAGTAGACGAGAGCCGAAGTTTTTATCTCTAGATGGATCATTGAAAACGTCATGCGTTCACCCCCTGTATCGCCCCCCGCCAAACAAGCCGGCTTCCGGAGTGGACATCGTTTGTCCAGTCTCGAAGGTCCTGTCGCTCTATCATGAGTTCTCCCTTTTTTTCGGGAGCGGAGGAAACAACGGGCCACTCCGCAATAAATGGTCCGTTTCCTCGTCCCGAGATGATTTGTTCAAGAGCCGCGTAAACGGAGTCGGCTTCGATGATACCCCGGTAGAGCGGTGCGTACGGAATGCAGCAATATCGACCGATGAAAAGGACACGAAACGGGTAAGTCAGCGCTTGAGCGATCTCTTCGACCGATGGCAATGATTCATCCTGCTCCGAGGCGAAACCGACAACCGTATGGATCGCGCTATCGGCCAAGTAGTGTTTGTATCGGAGGATGGTTCCTGTATACGACGTGTCTTTTTTTCCATCGAATGCAGCAGAGCGCCATAAAACAACCTCTTTTTCAATAAAGAATGTCTGAAAATCGATAATCCGACTTCCAGGATGATCAATTCTCGTTCCCATCCTGATCGCGCTTTGCAGTTTTTGTATGAGCCCCCGTTCGGTATGTTCGTATCCAAGAGCGTTCGCCAAAAGACCGGTAATCATCGAGCATGCCGGAAAAATGTCCGTGGGGCGAATTTCTCCCACGGCTGGAGCACCGAAAGAGAGCAATCCGTCGAAGCTCAAGTGTGCAAAACGCATGACGCTTACCCGCAATTTCCGGAGATTATGGCATTTTCCACATTTTCCGCTAGAAGGTGCAGCGGAAGTCTTCTTTTAAAGGGGGCGTCCAGACGGCAGGAGATATAACGAACTTCGTGCAGACCATACATCTCATCCAGAGATGTCATGTATTGCTCTATTCTGTTCAGCGACTCCGCTAATAAATCTCCGCGTCCGAGTTGGACCGGGTTTGCAAAGGCATTAGCGAGGGTTCTCGGCTGTCGTTCTCCCATCTCCGCCATGACGAACTCCGCGTATGAATAGGGCGCGGTGGAGCCGAGCTTCGCACCGGGAGTAACCGTTGCGAAAAGATGAATCAGGTGCTTCACGATACGTGCTGCGAGAGTTCTGTCGACGCCTTCGTCGCGCCAGTTTCGAGACTTTCCTTCGCCGGTGTTCGAGACGAGTTGAGGGAGGTCTACTACGACGTAGTTGTAAAACAGTCCGCTTGTAAGTTCCGCCGAATTGATGTGTCCGCTGCCCATTTCGACGAGATCGTCCACGGCTGTGAAGTAGTCTGTTTCGAATGTCTCCTGATGTACCGTGAACGAATGCGCCACATGGACGGCGGCGTCGATGCGCGCTTCCGGGTCTCCGCTGACGAAGCGCCCGAAAAGAGCTGCGTCGATTCCTGCGCCGTATTTCAGGGCAAGAAAATCTTTGTGGTGTTCCTTCCAAAACGCTTCCGTCGCCGCTTTTGCCGATTTAACATCTTCGGAAGCGCAACAGATTTCACGAGCCCGTTCGGTAAGAAACCGTATTTCCGGTTCTCCCAGGACGATAATCTCTTCGCGATCGATAGATTTGGCATCGTCGTTTCCCTTGTCTTTCCCTCCATAGAGCTTTTGCTGAAATACTCTGATGACTTCTTCGACAATTTCTTTCGAAAATCCATCTTCCTCCAGCACGGAAGCTATTCGCATACTGAACGTCTTCCTTGAGCGAACGGAGAGTTCAAAACCGTCCGCGATCCTGTCCAAGCCATATATATCGTCGCATGTTCTGAGGTGACGTTTGCGGCATTGGGAGCTGACTCTCGTCCTGGTATATCCGCCGAAGGGTATTCGCTTCGCCAGTCCGCTGTCGTCTCTGTTCAGAAGAACGGAGGGATATCCCGTAAGAGTGGAGAGCTGTATAAAACGTGGTGTAATAGACATAGTCTAAATCCTCCTTTATCTGTTTGCCTTGATATACTCTTTTGCTATTGCTCGTTTAATTTTCACTTCACTCTGTTTGCCCGAAGCAAAAAGGAGATGAGCGAGCGTACTCCAGTCGACAGGAATGTTTTTCGACGCGCAAAGACGTGCAAAAAGTCTGATTTGGTCCGAGAGATTCTTGTCTTTGCTCCGCAGAAAATGGTTCATACGTTGGATCGGAAACAGGGAGAATGTTGCTCCCACAGAGTGCGACGGAGCGTCGGAATGGATTCCCGGGGCCATGACGGCCATACCGTTAAGGATCGTAATCCAGTGGTTTTCCATGGCTTCGTTCATACGTAAAGGTTCCGGGACATAATCGTAGAGCGCTCTCCAGAAAGGTAGCGGCGGAGAATCGTATGCCATGCGTCTGAGTTCCGCCAGATCGCCTTTGGAGAAATACGGGCTGCCCAGCACTCCTGCAAGGGTAGCGATTACGCTCCGGAGGTCGTTTTTTTCGTTCATCGTTATATCCCTCCTGAAGGGGTTTCAAACAGCGGGAGATACTTTTTCATAGAACCCCTAAAAAGAAGTTCCGCGTCGGCGGCACAGATGAATTCAGTTTCTTCTGAATGAAGCCGTCGTTGAAGAACGTCCTCGAAAATATCTCCGGCGTTTGTTCGGAGAAACTCGATCCACGGATTGAATTGTTCCGCTTCGTTTTTTTTCTCTCCTTCGCCTGGCAGAGCCTCCCAGAGGAACGGGAAAAATTTGTCGGATATAGCGCTGTCCAGTATCTGGCAGGAGGCCGCGGCAAGCGACACGGTTTTTCCCCTTTTATTGACCTGCCCTTGTTCGTAACCTCCCGATATAAGGCGGGATACTGCGGGGTATAAAACTTTGCTTTTAGCATATCCAGCAAGGTCGATCATGGTGGTAAGAATTTGGCCGCTCTCTTCGCTTTGGAAAAGCAGATATGGAAATTTTCCGGGTGGGACGGGAATAATCTTTTCATGGTATTCATCAGTACTGCTTTGGCCTCGGACAAGAATGCAAAAACGTACGGAAACAGGGGGGCGGTCGAAGGCCCGAGGAATTTGAGCGGGGGCGCGAAGATAAGTCCCTTTATCCAGCAAAATTCTCGCCATGTGTTCCCATGAGGGCCTGCTGTTGAATGCACTGCCGAGTTTTGTGTTGATCGGTATCCAGGGATCGTCGACCGCTCCCTTGTAAGCGCCTCCCTGAACGCGGGCTGTCGTGGAAGAGCCTGCGCGCGCATGAAGCCGCTCCTGCGTATCGTTGAGCAGCCGTACTCTTCGACAGATTTCGATGAAATACGGATGGAGTTCTTCCAACGGCAGCGAGGATGTACCGTCCCAGACAAGGAGCCACAGAAGACGATGCCCTGTATCGATATCCCAACCGATTTCCTTGTCGCTGTCCATAAGTTCGAGAAGGAGTCTGCAATCCCGGCCCCACTGGTCGCCCCAGAGCGGTGAAGTGATAAGCCCCACTCCAGGACGTGTCGCGTAGGCTCCGTTCTGTCTCACCGAATTGTAGTAGTTCGCTTTGCTGCCTGCCTTGGAGTATCCCGCCTGCCCCTGAAGCGAGACGAGTGAAAAGAGCCAGTGATCCGTTTCAAAAGCGGTGATGCGCCGTGTTTTTTCATCGGTATTTTTCGATGTAACTAGAACGTCGAGTTCGTCCGGGGTCCGCAGCGTCGTCGTCAAAGCGTCGATCCCGTCAGGAATCGGAGGTTGAAGAAACGCCGGTTTTTTCGTATCCTCCACCACAAGACTCCACGCGTCATTGTCCGGTGCGAGAGTAAACAGAAGCTCCTTCCACTCCTCTTCATCGTACACTCCGGGAAGCTCCGAGTACGGCGTGTTCTTACCGACCGAGGGTACCTCTACTCCTCCGTCGGTAAGCGCGATAGCGCCAAGTTGGCAGAGGAATGCATGCCAAGGGTGCCGCTGGTGAGGGCGCAGGTTGGTGAAGGCTTCGACGTTGTTCCTCCCCAACTCGGCGAACACCCCGGGCAAGGTGAGTTTCACGCTTGAAGAGCCCATAGTCCGCACTTCGATGCACGGTTCTTCCAAGAGATTGTACAAAATCGCATCAGCTCCTTTCCAAGCCGTACCGGCTATAGCGTAACGACTTCCCGCATATTGAAAACTCGAACCCGAATTCCGTTTGCCTCGCTTCGATCCCTTGGTCGAGTTCTGAAAGATCCTTTCCTTGAAGCATCCATCCTGGAACCGTCAGCTTTTCGATGGGAAACCCGAAAGGCCCGACGGGTGGATTCTGAAAGAAGACCACAGCGTCGTCGAGGCCGAGGCGAGTCACGATATTATGGTCGTCGGCTGCGGAGACGAACTCCGACTCGTATCCTTTTTTCCAGCTGACAATGTCGAAAGCAGCCCGTTGCCTTTTCGCACCCTTGCTTCCCGCGATACCTCCGGTTATCTGCTCCCACTCGGGTCCGAGTCGTTCAGCGAGACGAGTCAAAAAGGCGGGATGGGTCGAACGTTCAACGAAATATCGATTCATCTCGGGTATGCGGAGAAAAGCATCTTCCGCGATGCGCTCTTCAAGCAGTTCCCATGTTGCGGCGACACTCCGGACATCTTCGTAGGCTCTTTCTTTCCCGAATTGACGCTTTCCGGCCTCCCGATTGAGCAGCCAATCCTTCCCCTTATCGGGAACGAGGACGATGCAGCGAGGTTCTGAAAACGCGGAAGGCCTTCGACGGTCATGTCGAAAGAGACGTCCTATTCTCTGGAGCAGCACGTCCGCAGGACAGAGATCGGTGATCAGGAGGTCGAAATCCACGTCCAAGGATTGCTCAAGCGTCTGCGTCGTCACGATGACACAGGGCCGACGTCTTTCGCCCGATTTTCCGAAGAGCAGCTCGACCTCGTGATCAAGACGTCTCCGGTCTGCAGGAGCGAATCGTGCGTGATGAAGCGTACGGACGCCTTCTATAGCAAATATATTGTTGTTGTCTCCCGTTCGTTGCTCTTCCATCGCTTGCAAGGTCTCGACGGCAGATGTGACGGAATTTCGCAGCACAAGAACGCACCCTCCGGAGTCCGCCGCTCCAAGGGCAAGTTGGGCAAGCGTTTCAGGATTCTCCATCGAAGGAAGGAGTTCCAAACGGACCTCTTTGGCTCTCCCGGAAAGAGTTTTTATCGCAGTCCGAGTGGATGTGGAGGATATCAGAGGATAAGGGGTTCCGATGCACAGCGTTTCATCCGGGACGGGAGAAACGCCAACGGCTTTCCGAGTACGAAAAATATGAAGATATCTCTCGCGCACCGCTCCCCCCAGAGTAGCCGACATCATCAGGATATGCCCCCCGCACAGCCCGAAAAGCTCGACGAGCGACTCGATAATCCTCGTCATGAAATGATCGCTGGCATGCACTTCATCGATCACCAGAAGCGATCGCGCGAGGGCCGCGGCGCGCAAATGGGAGTGAGACGCTTTCAATACCCCAAGAAGCGCCTGATCTATGGTTCCTACAGCGCACGGGGCACACATATACCGCTTTGGGTGTTCCGCAGCCCAGTTTCGCCGACTATCCTTCTCATCGGGCCACAAGACGGAAAAACCGGGAAGTTGCACTCCTTCGCGATCATCTACGACCAAGTATCCAGGAACGCCAAGTACCGTTGGCATTTCCCCCTCGCCGAAAACGTCGCCCATATTCTGCGATACTCTCTTTTGAAGTTGGGTTGCGGCAAAGCGAAGAGGATTGGCGAAATAGAGAGAATCCACCATCCCCGCCTTGAAGAGACGAAGATAGTGGCGAAGAGCGCACTCCGTCTTCCCGCTGCCGGTCTCCGCTTCGATAATGATGAGGGAACCATTTGGATCAAGATCCAATTCTTCGACGACGGACTGTACGGGAAGGGCTGTTTTCTGAAATTGTTCGTAAAATGTTTGAGGAAAGCGGACGGAAGAACGAACTCGCGAGGTATCCATGCGCATTGTTCGCAAAGCTTGAGCGGCGTTTTTACGTGCAGTATCGATATAGGATTCGAGGTGATCATCCGGTTGCGCGTAGGGAAAGAAGTTTTCGTCCGATCCGATCCAGTCGGCCATGATGAGAAGTCCTGTGAAGAGATGATGAACCGACGAGGCTTCCGGCAGCGGTGGGGCTGAAGCATCGAAGGCTGCGGGAAACCAAAGTTGGAGATGATCCGCAATTATCTTGAGCCCGTCGAAGGATGAAAGACCTGACGGCAGCTTCGTGTCCCATAACTTTGCGCATCGTGCAGCAACTGTTAGATTTTGCAGCGACTCGTCGATGATTGCAGGGAAAGAACCGTGATGACCGCACATACAGGTCAGGTAACAGGATGCGCTTTCACCCCACTCTAGAAGCCATGGGAATATTTCGATGAACCGATTCCTAAAGCTTCGCTCACACAGAGCCCCCATCGGAAGAATGTGACCGTGAGAGTGCGTAGCGGGTCGGTTTTTCGCCTGAAAACCCGCTGTATTTTTCCCTACATCGTGTTTTCCGGCGAGGACCGCCAAACGCGACTTAGTGACTTCATCGAGTTCTTGTCCTGCTAATGTCTTGTAAATCCTACGATAGACAGGGAGATCGAGAAGAGCTTCCATAACGGCGGCGACGTCGGCGGAATGCGCCAGTAGAGGATGGGTTCTGGAAGGATCGTTTCGGTCGGATTTTCCCCAAAAACTCCTAACTGGGTCGAGCAAATCCATTTGATCATCTCCTTTGGAATTCTGGTATTACGCTTCTTAGGAGACTCCTATTATTGGCACCTTTCATATCCAAGAAAACCCAAGCAACAAATTATTTCAATGATATCATTTAATTTAATAAAAAACAATTTTATAGAATGAGAAGTCCGCCTTTTCTTTTTCGAGTAGGTTTTCCAGAATAACAATAAGCTCCAAAAATCATTCCAAATCATCACTCACTGCCAGGCATCAAATTTACAACGATCCTGCCCTTCATAACAGCCATACTTTCCATCGAAAAAAGCCTTAATCCCTGTCCAGTCACAAGCCTCGCCAAACGCAGAATGGGGAGAGCGGCTCATTTGACATGCTTTTCCCGGCGAGCCCTTGAATGAGATCCTCTGCGGGATCTGTTTTCCCAACCAGACTGCCCCATGCAAGGGTTTTTTTCGTGTCGATGTACTTCAAATGATCGGTTTTCACCTTTTCAGAGACCGCTCACAGTTCGTCTGTCTTCCCGTTCGGATGCTCCCTTCGATCGTCAGGATCTTATGCGGAGCGTTCAAGACGTTCCCCGCTCCAGAGGATATGATGCGCCTATCTCCCGAACGTGGTTTTGTCAATGCGAATTGGGACCGCCGAAATTTGATCACCCCGACCCCGGGCAAGGAGGTTCTCTTCGATGCCGTCTCCCGATGCTTGTTTTCCGCTCATTCCATGAGCGATAATGATTTCGGAGGGAGGTGAACGCCGTGACCGAAGAGGAGATGGTTCTGGTTGTTCTCGAATACTGGGAACAGTTTCACCGGAGCAGGTACCGGAAACTCGGCCGGGAGCGCGCGCTTCGGGAAGCCCGGGCATGCGCGCGGCTCACCCGCAAGGAGATGGACGCGCTCAAACTGATTGTTCCGGGCATGACGGATTACGAGGCCTGGACGGAGACGCGGAACATTTTCTGCTTCAATCCGCCACCGAAGATCGAGGACGAATAAGCGGGAAAAGGAGCGTCTTTTCGTGCGGGGCGGCGCCGAATGTCCTGATCGCTTCCACCCCACCGGAGCGTTCAGGAACGTCCCGAACGCTCCGGTGCATACGATGGGCCTACCCTCCGAACGCTTTTACTATTTGCTCGGCTCTTGCGCGGGAGATTCCGTGCCTTTCCATCGCCCCCTTTATTACCTCTTCCCGTAATTCGGAGGTGCTTTTCGAGGAGCGCTCTTCGTTCTCCTTCAACATGCTCTCCAGCAGCTTGCGTTTCTCTTCCTTCTCTTCCGGCGATCTGTTCCTGATACTCTCCAGCATCTCCGGCATGTCGATCCGGTCGTGCTTCATCTGGAGAAAACTGTCGTCGATAATCATCGTCGATACCCCTCCTTGAGATCGGAAATTCGTCTTGCCTGCCAAACCCTGTGGTTCCGCGCTTCCCTTCCGCCCGTACACAATCCCCCCGATCCCGGGCAGGAGGGGTCTCTTGGATTCCGGATCCCTATCCGTCTGAAACAAGGTGAAGCGGCGACAGCCGGAGGTGAGAAAGCCCGGGAAAGAAAGGGCGCACCGGTTCCGGTTTTTTCCGTCGGACGTCCGAATCCGCGAAGGACGGACATGCCGGTTGCTTGAACCGTCATCCTTGATTCGTGATCCCCTGGTTACCGACGTGGGGGGCGTCTTAGTCTTGAAGCGTCAGCCTTGAGTCTTCATCGAAGACGCTTTCGCGCACAGGTTGGTCTTGACCCCGACCCGGGTTCTTCCCTATTTTTCCTTTTACATCGCCGCTTCATCGATATTCGCCTGCCAAGGTGCGCACTTCCCGGTTCCGGCTTCACCGCGCGGAGGAGTTTCCCGCTCCGCGCGGCAACGCTACTCCATTTCGATCAGATCGGTCGTCGCGTTTATGACCTCGAGCCTGGAATCGATCGCGTCCTCCAGGTCCTGCCACTTCCGGATGTTCTCGAGCTTCGTCCGTTCGTCGTAGAGAATTTCCACTTTCGGACTCTCGCCTTCGAACCTGGGCGTGTTCCTGAGGCGGTTCTGGGCCATGCTGTCGTTCAGCGCCCGATAGGTGCTCACCATCATCGCCGACAGTTTGCGCTTGATGACGAGGAGGTCGGAGATGCTGTACGACTTTCCTTGAAGCTCGACCGACACCTTCAGGTTGGTGTACTCGATCGAGCGCTTGATCCGGAGGTACTCGGCGCAGAGGTCGTTGTTCGACTGCACGAGGGACGCGACTTCTCTGGCCTGGGCTTCCTTCGTCTTGAACCGGGGGATTTCCGTGGAGAGTTTGGACGAGTACTCCGTAATGGTGCTCCTGTGCGAATCCATCCTTTTCTCGATGACCCCGAGGCGTTTCATTCCTTCGATGATCTTCATGGCCAAGCCCTCCTTGTTGTTTGTCCGGGATTCTTCGGATTCACTGGAATTTTCTCAAGGCCGGCCCGTTCCACGGCCTTCATTTCGGCTGCTGTTTCCCGGATTTCATCCTTTCCTCGTATTCCTCGAACGCCGCGTCGGCCATCTTTCGCTTCGGATCCTGATGCCTCTCTTCCTCCGGCATCCGCTCCTCTTCAGGCAGGGACTTCTCCCGAGTATTCGGAAATGAGTTTTTCGAATAGTACCCCCCGATCACGAACCCGCGTTTGTAGATCGGATCGTCCGGCCCCGCCTTAGTCCTCGTCATCGAGGAGGGAGAGGATGGTTTCTTCTCCTGTTCTCTCTGCTTTCCATCTGCCTTCTTTTTTTCAGTCTTGGCCATGTTCATGCACCTCCTTGGATTCGGAAAGACGTCTTCCGTGTTCAAGTATCTCCGTCTCCTGAGAACTCTCCCCGTGGACGAAGGCGTACCCTTCTTCCCCGTCCTTGTTCGTGATGCGCTTGAATTCGAAATCCGTGTAGGAGATCTCCTTTCCGCCCTTTGCCGCGTCCGCCGGAAGGGTGAATTCATTCGATCCGCAGGGGAGCAACTCGCTCTCGAACATCCGGAGCCAGTTGATCCTGTCGGCGGCGCTGTCGTCGAAGTGCCGCGCGTGCTCCTTCAGCCAGCGGAAGAAGTGTCCTGCGTCGACGTTCCCCTCCGTCAGTCCGAGGGGCGTCTTCCGGGAAATCTTCAGGCGCAGCAGCCACTTCCGGTCCCGTTCTTTCATTTCTTCGATCCGCAGGGTCTCCGCCTCCCGAAATTTTTCGACGGCTTCCAGAACGTCGCCGAGGCACGATCCGGAAACAACCTCCTCCCCTTCGTCGTTCCACCCTCTGTAGACGATGCTCCCGACCGGCTCTCCGTTCTCCCGAATGCTTTTTTCGAACGTGGAGAAGCGCAGCCCCGCGCCTTCGACGGCTTGCTTGACGAACCTCCTCTCGTCCCTCCGCCTCAGATCCGCGATGCTTCTGCTGACCTCGCGGACGGTGCTCCCCCTCACCACAAGGCCGTCTTCGCCCCGCCGCCCTCCGTAGGACGGGGTTTCTCCGCCGTCGAACTCCTCGAACCGGAGCCCCGCTTCCTCCACCAGCTTTCGGATCGCTTCCTTCATCCCGCATCCTCCTGTCCCGTTGTCGAGAACACTGTTCCCGCCCTCAGATTCACGTTGCGTACTCGATGCATCTCTACCTGAATGAAAACAAATAGCAAGGCGCCTCGCAGGCGTCAGAAAGACTGCGCCGTCAGAGGCTGCGGCATATTACCGGACCACCTCATCGTGATGTGCGCGGAAGCGCTCCTCGACTTTTTCCCGCAGGGCCGGGCACACCATAAAAAAAAGGCCTCTCCGAGGAGAGGCCTTTGGCCGCCATGACGCATGGACCTGGAAAGGTCCGTGCTTCTGGTTCTCCTCTTATCATCCAACCCCGTACGGGGTTTCTGGTATTAGCACCTTGCCTCCGGAAAGGCAGGTTGCTGCGGCATCATCGGGCCAGTCCCTCAACCGCTCTGGATAAAAGTTTCAGTTGGAAATGTACTGGGGAAAGTATAGCGCTTATAACGAGGAAATGCAAGCTTTTTTGCAATATTTCCTGAAGCGTTTGAAACACGGTTCTGTTCGCCCGTTTTGCCTGTAATCATCCATAACGCTCATCGCCCCGGGCCGAGCGTCCGATCCGGGGCGATGTTCAAGATAAGAGAGAGCAGTAACGGCACGATCAGTTGAATTCTTCGCCCGTCTCTATTTCAAGTTCAAGCAGGGCTTCCAATGGCTCTAGAATTCCGGCACACGGGCCGCCGCCTCTCCGATAATCGTAAGGCGGCGCACTACTGCGTCGATAGTACGCTGGTCTCGGACAAAATCATCGAAGGTAATTCCGTCAACATATCCGAAGATCGAACGGACGGCATCCAGAATATCCCGTATACGGAGCTTCCAATTTCTAGACGGCATGGACGGACTCCTCGAGGATCTCCCGTCGCATTTCTTTGTGCAGCGCATCCGGCGTTACAAGATCGACCGGCGTTCCGAGCAGTTCCGAAAGGCATCGCTGAAGGCGAGCTAAGGCAAAGAATCCGACCCGGGCTCCGGGCTCGAAATCCACAAGCAGGTCGATATCGCTGTCCGGCCCGGCCTCTCCGCGAGCTACCGAACCAAACACCGATAAGGAACGGACATGAAAAGCCTTCAACAAATCCTTGTTGGCTTCGAGTATGCTCACTGCTTGTTCAAGCTGCATCAGGGCAATTCGCCTCCTTTTGAGAAAAGTATATCATCGTCACCTTTCCCCCGCCATGCATACAGCAGAAAGAGGTGATATGACGCTCAAAAATCGCTCGGACCTCTCTGTCATGATTGAAACAATCGACCGGCAAACAACCAATTTACCTTTGACACCTATAATAATAAGTGTTATCATTTCGTCGAGCAGAGAGGGGGCGGTGACGATCAAAAACAAAACCTCGAAAGAGATGATAGCGATCATCGAAGCGGACGGATGGACTCCGGACCGCATCAGAGGAGATCATCATCAGTTCGTCCACAAAACGAAACCGGGGCTTGTCACCATCCCCCATCCGGAGAAAAACCTCGGAAGCTGGCTGATCAACAAAATTCTTACGCAGGCTGGGCTGAAATGAGCTCTGCTTCGCCCGTAAAGGAGTGATCTGTATGGCGGCGAAAAAAGATCTGCGCATCTATCCGGCTCTCTTCCACTATGAAGAAGAGGACAAGCTTTTCTGCGTCGAATATCCGGACCTTCCGGGATGCGTCACCGTCGGCGAGAACATGGAGACCGCCCTGCGCAGGGCGAAAGAAGCGCTCGAAGGGTTTCTGTACTCTTCCGAACAGAACGGTTATCCGGTCGCTCCCCCCACTCCGCTTGAGAAGATGACCGTACCGGCCGGACACATGCTTGTCCCCGTCTCGGTCCGCATGGATATTCTGCGCGAGGAAATGGCCAACAGGAGCATTACGAAGAACGTCACTCTCCCCGCATGGCTGAACAAGATGGCCATGGAACACAAGATCAATTTCTCCAGCACGCTTCAGGAGGCCCTTCGCGACCGCCTTGGCGTCTGAACGCGCATGGCACCGGGCCGGACAGCCATTTCCGGGACGATGCTCTTTACAGCCAATTTTCGGAAGGAAGAAATGCACCTGTTCGAAAATAGCTATAACATAATACAGTTCTTCATGATATACTAAATCACGAGATGACATTTCGCGTTCGCTCTTGAGCGTCGAAGGAGGTGTTGCCGGATGTTCGTCGGCAGAAAACGGGAGCTTGAAAAGCTGGAAGCGCTCTACAAAAGCGGCCGCTTTGAGTTCGTCGTGGTCCACGGTCGCCGCAGAGTCGGAAAGACCCGGCTTATCACCGAGTTCTGTAAGGGGAAGAAGACGGTCTTCTTCCCCTCGCTGGAGTCGAATGCGGAGGCGAATCTCGACGGGTTTTCCCGCGCGCTCTCACCTGTTGTCACGCCCGATCTTCCGCATGCGCCCGCGTTCCGCTCCTTTCGAGATATTCTGGAGACGATCGGCGCACTGGCGCGGGAGGAGCGGCTCATCCTGGCGATCGACGAGTATCCGTGGCTGGCGGAGTCGGAACCCGGTTTTTCCTCTCTTCTTCAGACTTTCATCGATCACGCGTACAAAGAAACTCGTCTCTTTCTGATCCTCTGCGGCTCATCCGCCAGCTTTATGGAGACGCAGGTTCTGGGGCGGAAGAGCCCTCTCTTCGGGCGCAGGACAGCGCAGTTTCGCGTGATTCCCTTCGACTACCTCGAGGCGGCGGAGTTCCACCCCGGCTGGACCCCCGAACAGAAGGCGCTTGCCTACGGGGTCACCGGGGGCGTTCCGCTCTACCTTGAGCACTTTCGCCCGGAAGTTTCGCCGGAGGAAAATATTCGGGCGAACTTTCTGGAGCCGAATTCTTTTCTCTTTGAAGAGCCGGCGAATCTTCTGAAGAAGGAGCTGCGCGAACCTCGCACCTACAACGCGATTCTCGGGGCGATCGCCGGAGGCGCCTCCCGTTTGAACGAGATCGCAACACGGGCAGGGTGCGAGAGCGGTCTCTGTTCACGCTATCTCGCCGTGCTTATGGAGCTGGGAATCGTTCGCCGGGAACGTCCGGTGCTGGAGAGGTCGAACCGGAAGACAATTTACAGCATAGATGATCCTCTTTTTCACTTCTGGCATCGCTTCGTTCCGGAGAACCTGGCGATGATCACAGCGTACAGAACGGAGGGAGTTCTTGAAAAAGGGATTCTTCCCTTTCTTCCGGCATACATGGGGCGAGTCTTCGAGCAAATCTGCAGGCAGTTTCTGCTGCATTCGCCGGATGCGCTTCCCTTCGCTCTGAAGGAGGTCGGGCGCTGGTGGGGAACCGACCCGGAGACGAGGACGCAGGAGGAGATCGATATCGTCGGCGTTTCGCAGGACGGCTCGAGGACGCTCTTCGCCGAGTGCACGTACACCGGGGAGCGAGTGAAGCCGGAGGCCCTGGAAAGGCTGCGGAGACGTTCGAAGCTCCTTCGGCAGGCAGGAGAAGCGTTCTATCTGCTCTTCGCAAAGAAAGCCTTCACCCCCGAACTACGCCGCGAGGCCGCCGAAAGCGGCGTTGCGCTGCTGACACTGGCGGATCTGTATCGGCAATAACTCTTTTTCGGTGGTTTCACCGGTATTCTACGAAAAGGCGGCAGAATATACCCGACAACTCGTTCAAGCTGGAAGATAACGCCCTCTCCTCTTATTTCACGATTCTATCATCCTCGCCCTGTTTTCCGCAGGCTCAGCATTGTTCCCTTCCGTTGGAATTCGCGGCTTTCGCACCAGTTTCCCAATTCCTGAGAATCATCTCCAAGTTTTCTTGCTCCTTTCCCCCTTGACAAAAATCTGCAAATACGTAAAATTTATTTGTACGGACATTGTTATGACCTAAAGACACTCCCTTTATATTATGCAAACTCTACAACAGGAGGCCCAACGTGAGTAGGCTGAATGAGAACGACCCTATGCCTCTATATCATCAACTCAAGAAGATACTTTCAGAAAAAATTCTTAATGGAGAGTGGGCGCCGGAAACACAGATTCCTACCGAAGAGCAGCTTGTATCCGAATATGAAGTAAGCCGGAGCACGGTTCGGTCCGCGGTTCTCGATCTTATGAGGAGCGGAGTCCTTTACCGGAAAAGGGGGCGCGGAACATTTGTAGCACCTTCCAAAGTCGACAGTGAAACCCTGGGAAACTTCTATTTTTCCAAAGAATTCGACGCGGACGATACTCATAAAAACATTTCTCTTCTTCGGAATCCTGCAGCACGCTGGCTTGCGGAAAAACTTGAACTGGAAAACCCGAACGAAGAAGTTTTTGAATTTGTAAGGCTTCGCTATTTTCGGACGGAACTTGCAGGCATTGAGAAAATCTATATTCCAGTGAAATATTGCCCTGATCTGCAACAAAACACTCCAATCAGGAAATTTTCCAGTTGGCTGGAGAATACCCATGGCATCACTCTGCAAGCAAAAGAAAAAACAATTGAAGCCACTATCTTCGATACAGAAGAGAGCCGAATGCTCAATGTCGAAAATGGTTCCGCAGCGCTGCTTTATATACGGCTCAACGGCGACCAGAATGGCAATCTCATATCCTTTGCCAAAACCATTCTTAGAGGAGATATGTTCAGACTAATCATTCCACTTTCCGTGGAAGGATGGTTTATCGGCAGCAAAAAATAAAAAAAGACATAGGAGGTGGTTTACGGGGCATCCCTCAGGATGGGCGATTTCCAAACACAGTTTGCGCAGGCATTGCGACGGAGAGCACTTGGAGCTTCGCCTGAGAAAACCGGGAGATTCGGAATAAGTTTCAATACATGTTGTCCTGTAAGCGACGCCTTCTTAGACAAAGAATGTTTTTTGCTCTTATCAGGTTATATAAATGTCATTGAAAGGATGGATAGAAGAAAAAATGTCAAAAAATATTACAATTCTTGGCGCTGGTAACGGAGGTTTTGCTACAGCGGCTCATTTATCAAGGGAAGGACATACAGTCACCCTCTATGATCTTCCCGAATTTTCAAGCGTACTCGAGGATGTAAAACAACTCGGCGGAATTACACTTGAGACACTTCCATCGAATGGTATACAAGGTGGTTTTGCAGAACTCGCTTTGATTACTACGGACATAGCCAAAGCCCTTGAAAAAGCAGAAATAATTTTCGTTATTGTGCCTTCTTTTGCACACGAAAGTTTTGCCAAAATATGCGCGCCCTACTTGCAGGACGGACAGATCGTTGTTCTGGCTCCAGGCAATCTTTACGGTACCCTGGTGTTCGCAAAAGAAGTAGAAAAGCTCGATCAAAAGAAAAGTATCCGCTTCGCCGAACTGGATTGCATGATGTATGCGTGCAGAAAGCAGAATTCGACATCTGTTTGGCTGCGCGGCTACAAACATAATTTAGGAGTCGGCGTTTTTCCTGCGAAGGATACGGAAGAGACCCTTAAGGAACTCAAGGAGATCTATCCCATTTTCCGGGGGAGAGAAAACGTTCTCGCCGCAGGCCTTTCAAACCCCAATTTCGTTGTTCATGTGCCGGTCATGCTTTCGAATGTAGCGAACATCGACGCTAAACGGGACCTTCTCTTCTACAGGGAATGTGTTACAGAAACGGTCACCATGATTATGGAAAAAATCGACGATGAAAGGATGGGATTTAAAAAAAACAACATATTCAATTTGGACAGAGCAATGGATATGAGTCTCGCTTGGTATGGATATCAAGGAGCAAAAGGCAACTCGCTCCTGGAAATTCAAAATTCCAACCCTATCTACCCTACGAGCAAACTTCCCACGGAGAAATTGCATCGTTATCTTACTGAAGATGTTCCGTTCGGGCTGATTCCCGCTATGGAACTCATGGACCTATTTGGCCTCCCGCACCCGACGATGAAACTGCTCTCGGATTTTGCCTGCCTTGTCTGCGAAAGAGACTTTTATAGTGAAGCGAGAACGTTAGCGAAAGTAGGATTGGAGGGGATTTCAAAACAGGAACTTCTTGAGTATGTCCACACCGGTCAAAGGGCTATCAGGAAATAACAATAGAAGGAGGAATCGGTATGAAAAAACGCGTGGCATGTTGTTTATTGATTATGGCGCTTATTGTGGTGGTTTTTTCGATGTTTTCCTCGACGGAGGCTGCAGAAAAGCTAAAAATACCAAATATGCAGATAATGACCGGCGGCGCGGGAGGAACGTGGGTTGCAATCGGAGCGGCAATCGCTGAAAAAGTCAATGATAATTACCAAGGATTCCCAATGACCGCCGTTCCAAGCCCCGGGTCCGTCGCTAATCCGATGGTGATAGGAAGCGGCGAAGCTCCCTTTGGATTGAGCTATCCGATCTTTCTTGTCGCAGCAACGAAAGGAGCAAAACCCTACAGCAAAGCTTTTCCAGATCTTCGGGCGATATGCGCAATGCCTCCAACCGTCCTGCATATGTTTGCCGATGTAGCGATTCCCGGTAAAACCATCAAAGAGATTCTGGACGCGAAGACTGTTTTTAAACTTGGTCTTCCGACAAAAGGCTCTGGAAGCTATTCAATACTTGACATAGTTTTCAATGCGTGCGGTCTGGAAGATATCGAAGATTTAAACCAGTGGGGCGCTTCCGTGTATTACGCTTCAGGACAGGGTCTCGGCAACGCATGGAACGACCGGATAACCGATATGACTGCCAGCACATATAACGTTCCAGCAGCCATTCTTGTCGAGGCCTTGAGCGCACGTCAGGGAAAGATTCTTGGAATGGGTGAAGAAATTATGCCAAAACTCATGGAGTATGGGTTCAGTCCTTTCACAATACCATCGGGAACCTATCCCAACCAGGATGAAGATGTTGAGACAGTTTCCCTTCCGATGATCCTTTTCACTCGCGCCGATGTTTCAGAAGACGTGGTATACACAATTACAAAAACCATTTATCAAAATGCAGAATATATGAAAACCGTTCACAGTTCCTTTAAATCTTTCGATAACGCAGCAATGCATAAAGGAAATGGAATTCAGCTCCACGAAGGAGCTGTGAAATTCTTCAAGGAAAGAGGCATCATGGAGTAGCCTTTCCCCTTTTTGGTATCCGCAACGGAGATGGAAGAAGCATCTTCCATCTCCGTTAAAAAAGAGAAGAAAAATCCAGTTTGAACACCTGTAGTATTAGATTGTTCCAGTGCACAATTTACAAATCGCATCTTGGTGATTGCATTGAATGAAGCTTATTGCATTAAGCATCTTTCATTAGATATAAAAACTGAATCTCGGAAAGAAGGTCTTGACGATGAAAGAGGCAGAGGTTATTCAAAATAAACGCTCCCTCACCGGATTACCACGTTACCTTGCATTTATGTGTGGGTTTTCCTTGGCTGCCATTACGTTTTACACTGCATTTCAAGGAATGTTTTTACCGCTCATTCAGCGTTCAATTCATATTTGTCTTCTTCTGGCGGTCATATTTCTCTGGATTCCGGGATCGAAGCGCTCGCCTCTCCATCGCCCATCAGCTCTTGACTATCTCTTTGTGGTTGCATCGCTGGCCGTATTAGCTTGGACGCTCTACAGTCATGATCGTTTTTTGATGAGGATTCCCTTTTTTGATGAAAGCCATACTCTCGATACCGTTGCTGCCATTTCTATTGTGATCCTGGTTCTCGAGGCGGGCAGGAGAACTCTTGGACTGGTGATTACAGGGCTTGCGGGCTCACTTATATTGTACGCGTTTATAGGTCCCGTTATGCCGGCAATGTTCGCTCACCCTGGCCTTACTTTGAAAAGGTTCGTCGACGTAATCTACCTTACCGATATGGGAATTTGGGGAGCGTTGGTCGGCACATCCGCCACGCTTCTTTTTGTCTTTATCTCGTTTGGTGTTTTTCTTCAAGCGACAAATACTGATAAATTGTATATAGATGTAAGCCTTGCTATTGCAGGTGCAAAACGAGGCGGGCCCGCAAAAGTTGCACTCTTAAGCAGCGCTGCGATGGGATCAATTTCAGGAAGCACCATAGCAAATGTCGTTACGACGGGAACGATGACCATTCCGCTTATGAAGAGAAGCGGATACAGTCCCGAGGAAGCCGGTGCGATCGAGACAGTTGCGTCCGCTGGAGGACAGATTCTGCCGCCCGTAATGGGAACGGGAGCTTTCATAATGGCGGATTTTCTTGGGGTGAGTTACTTCGACATCGTTCGAGTATCATTCATTCCGGCTATTCTTTTTTATACATCCCTTTGGATCTTCGTGGATCTCAAGGCTGCCAAAAAAGGGCTTCGAGGCTTGTCTAAGAACGATATTCCTCTCTTAAAAGACACATTGAAAGCAGGTTGGTACATGTTCATTCCTGTTTTCCTTCTTGTTATACTTCTAATTTATGGCTACACACCATATTACGCCGGCGCTATATGCACCATCTTGATAATTATTTTATCTCTTATAAAAAATTCAACAAGAATGAGTATTTCGAAGCTGCTTTTGTCTTTTGAGCAATGCTCGCGTGACATGGCAAAAATCGTTGGCATCATTGCGTGCGCAGCTATCATTGTTGCCATGATTAATTACACTGGCCTTATGATAAAGTCAACTTCTATCATATTGTATATTTCTAGGGGCAATCTTATTGGAACACTACTCCTTGTGGGTGTAATTGCCTATATCATGGGGATGGGACTTCCGATTGCTACTTGTTATGTTATCCTTGCAACCCTCGGAGCTCCTGCGCTTGTCGAGCTTGGTGTTCCGGCCATTGCCGCGCATTTGATGATATTCTGGTTTGCTCAGCTTTCTACAATCACTCCTCCCGTCTGCATGACGGCATTCGCAGCCGCAGGAATTGCCGGAGCAAATCCAATGAAAACAGGATTTACAGCATTGGCTATTGGCTCCAACTTTTATTTTATACCAATGCTTTTTATATTTTCTGATATATTGCATGTAAACATTAGCATTTATCAAGCATTGCTCACTTTTGGACTGGCTTTGCTTGCAATATATTGTTTCGCTGGAGGAGTTGAGGGGAACATTTTCCGAATCAAAACGCTCACACCAGCCTCTAGAATTACGTTATTATTCACAGCAACTGTATTTTTCGCATGCACTTTCAATTCTATTGCTATTTTATACAAAGTAATACTATTTATCGCAGGAAGCATTTTGTTTTCGATTGCCTGCATTCTCTCCTATTCGAAATAGAATCCATATCGTCCCGAATTCCGGCGTCTCGCAGGGCGGCTTCCACACCACGGGAACGCCGGAATCGGAGCCATGCGTCTGTGATCTGCGAAGGATTTCTACGGTCTCCGAACACTACATTTACCATTCATTTGATCGAAATTTCAACTGTAGTGACTTTTCCGCTTCACAATCTTTTACTTTCTTGATATAGTTTTAAAAGTCGTACTTTGCAATGCATAACAACGCTTGCGTCGCGGGCGAAAGGGGAGCGTTTTGCCCGCCTCAAGAGCCGAGAGTGCGGAAGGAGTGTTCGTCATGCCGTCGAAAATCCGGAGGTTTCCGCGATGGATGAAGAAGAACGCCGGTCCCTCGCGAAGCGCCGAATCTTCGGCATGCGAGGATTCCGGAGGTGACGCCGTCCTGCTCGAAAAGCTCGCCGGGCAGGTTCCGGGCGCCCTCTACCAGTATCGACGCTTTCCGGACGGACGGCACTTTTTTCCGTTCGCATCGGAGGGCATTCGTGATATCTACGCGGTATCGCCGGAGGAGGTGGTCAGCGACGCCTCGAAGGTCCTTTCACGGCTTCACCCTAACGATTACGAAAAGGTGATTTCTTCGATTCTGCACTCTTTCAAGACCCTGAAGATATGGGAGTGCGACTATCGGGTGATTCTTCCCGTCAAGGGCATCCGCCGGTTGCGCGGTGTCGCAAGGCCCGAGAGGCTTTCCGACGGCAGCGTCCTGTGGCACGGCTATATCGCGGACGCGACGGATCGCGAGCTGCTGCAGGAAGCGCTGCGCAGAAAAAACGAGGAGCTTGAGCGCTACTTTACGCTCAGCCTCGATCTGCTCTGCATCGCGGACACTTCGGGCCATTTTCTGCGCCTGAATCCCGAGTGGGAGAACGTGCTCGGATATCCAGTGGAGGATCTGAACGGAAGGGCTTTTCTGGAATTCGTGCATCCCGACGACATCGAGGCAACGCTGCAGACGCTTTCAATCCTGCAGTCGGGCGAGGATATTCTGCGCTTCGAAAACCGATATCGTTGCAGCGACGGCTCTTACCGCTGGATAGAGTGGCGGGCCAAGCCGTACGAGGATTTCATCTACTCCGTCGCCCGCGATGTGACGGAGAGGAAGGCCGCGGAAATAGCCCTGGAAGAGAGCAACAAGGCAGTCAGAAAGAGCGAATCGAGGTTGCAGCAGGTTCTTGCAACGACTCCGGACGGTTTTTTAGTCGCGAATACATTGGGGCGGATTCTCAAGGTCAATTCCGCCTTCTGCGACATGCTGGGCTACAGCGAGAGCGAACTGATGACGATGAGCATTCAGGACATCGAATGCAAGGAGGCTCCCGAGGAGACCCGCGAGCATATCAGGAAGGTTATGGAACAGGGTTACGACCGTTTCGAGACGATCCATCGCAGAAAGAACGGCTCCACGGTGGATCTTGAGATATCCGTCTCGATTCTTCGGGGAGAGAACCCGGCGCTCGTGATCTTCGCACGGGACATCACGGAGCGAAAGCGTGCTGACGAGGCGCTTTTGGAGATAAATCTGCAGCTCGAGCAGGCGACTGTGAAGGCGAACGAGATGGCGGTGAAGGCCGAAGCCGCGAACATCTCCAAGAGCGACTTCCTTGCGAGCATGAGCCACGAGATACGAACGCCGATGAACGGGGTGATCGGGATGACCGGCCTGCTGCTGGATACGGAGCTGGACGACGAGCAGCGCCGATACGCCGAGAGCGTCCGTTCCAGCGCGGAGTCGCTGCTTTCGCTGATCAACGATATTCTGGACTTCTCCAAGATAGAGGCCGGGAAGCTGGACATGGAGGAGCTGGATTTCGATCTTCAAAACCTTCTGGAGGATTTTGCGGACACTCTGGCTCCGAGGGCTTACGAGAAGGGACTGGAACTCTTCTGCGTCGTGGATCCGGCGGTTCCTGTGCTGCTGCGGGGCGATCCGGGACGCCTTCGACAGATTCTGAACAACCTGGGAGGCAACGCGATCAAGTTCACCGCTTCGGGGGAAATCGTCGTCCGGGCGGAGACTGCGGAGCATTCGGGCAGCAGCAACGGGAGCGTTCTGCTGCGTTTTTCGGTGCGCGATACCGGGATAGGCATCCCTGAGAACAAGCTGGGACTGCTCTTCCGCAAATTCAGCCAGGTGGACGTTTCGACGACGCGGCAGTATGGAGGGACAGGGCTGGGGCTTTCCATCTCAAAGAGGCTCGCCGAGATGATGGGAGGCGAAATCGGGGTTGCGAGCGAGGAGGGGAAGGGGTCGGAGTTCTGGTTCACGGCGCGCTTCGGTTTGCAAAAGGCAAGCCCCTTCCGGGAAACGGAGCGCCCCGCCGTGCTGGACGGTTTACGAATTCTGGTGGTGGACGACAATGCGACCAGCCGAGAGATTCTGAGCACGACGCTCGCCAAATGGGGGATGCGTCCTTCGGAGGCGCAGGACGCGAACGAAGCGCTCGACCTCCTTTGCGCGGCCGACGAAAAGAGGGATCCTTTCCGGATAGCGCTGCTCGACATGCGGATGCCGTCGATGGACGGAGAAACTCTCGGGCGCTTCATACGGCGGGAAAAAAACTTCGACGGGCTCCGCCTGGCGCTTCTGACGTCGTTCGGTGCGAGAGGCGACGCCGCCAGGCTGAGAGAGGCCGGATTCGACGGGTACGCGACCAAACCCGTCAGGCACGACGAGCTGCGGATGATGCTCGTTCAGCTCGCGGGGGGAGAGGACGCGCTGAAACGATCGGCGCACCGCATGGTCACCCGCCATACCGCGCGCGAGGCCATGATGACATTCTCCGGGCGAGATGGGCGGATTCTGCTTGCGGAGGACAATATCACCAGCCAGCAGGTCGCCCTGGGAATTCTGAAGAAGTTCGGACTGTTCGCCGACGCGGTCGCCAACGGCAAGGAGGCCGTGGAGATTCTCGCCTCCGTTCCGTACGACCTCGTGCTGATGGACATCGAGATGCCGGTGATGGACGGTTTGGAGGCCGTTCGCCGCATCCGGTCGCTTCCCGGGAGCAACCGCAACAGGTCGGTGCCTGTAGTGGCGATGACGGCGCGTGCGATGCGCGGGGAACGGGAGGAGTTTTTAGAGGCGGGGATGAACGACTATATCACCAAACCTGTTACACCTTCCGATCTTGCGAAGATGCTGTCGAAGTGGCTACCCGAGCGGTCCGGAAACGCCGCCGTGGAGCTCGGGGGTCCCGTGAACGGGAGACGCGCCGAAGGAGCGCGGCACGCCTGGGACAGGGATGCCTTTTTGAGGCGCCTGCTGGGAGACGAGGCGCTTGCCGGGTCGATCACGGAGGACTTTATACGCGATGTCGAACGTCAGATGGGGCTGCTCCGCGAAGTGCTCGACAGGCGGGATGCGTCGGAGACCGAGAGGATGGCGCATTCGATCAAAGGAGCCGCCGCAAGCGTCGACGGAGATGCGATGCGCGACATCGCCTCCAGGATCGAGAAAGCGGGGAAAATCGGGGACGCCTCCGCCGCCGCACGGCTTTTTCCGGAGCTTCAAAATGCCTTCGAAGAACTCCGCTATGCAATGACAGGGCAATAGAAACTCCGAAGAGAGCCCGCACGCCGTCAAAGATTTTTCTTTTCAGCGCAGCCTCTTGCCGCAGTGCGGGCAGAAGTTCCTGACGTCCTCCTCTTTTTTCGCCTCGTCCTCGCGCTTCTTGCGCCGCTGGATTGCCTCGACGAATCCGGCGCCGAGAATACCCGCGGGGAGCGCGAACATGCCGATGCCGATGACGGCGATGACGCTGGCGAACGTTCTTCCGATGCCGGTGACCGGCGCGACGTCGCCGTATCCCACCGTGGTCAGCGTGGCGATGGCCCACCACATGGTGTGCGGTATGCTGGCGAAGGCCTCGGGCTGGGCCTCGTTCTCGCAGTAGTAGAGGATGCTCGACGAGATGACGAGCAACAGGGCCATCATGGCGCTCGTGAGGATGAGTTCCTCCTTGTTCGTGCGAAGGACATCCCTGATGAGTCCGAGCGAGGTGAAGTAGCGTCCGGCCTTGGCGATCCGCAGGATCCGGAAGAGGCGCAGCACCCTCATGGAACGGAGGTCGACTCCCCAGAAGGGAAGGTAGAAAGGCAGGATGGCGAGAAGGTCGATGACGGACATCGCCTGCAGTGCGAAACGGATTCGTCCGAGCAGCGGCTTCTGAAACCTGGGATCGGTGGTGCACGACCATATTCTGGCCGCGTACTCCACGGTGAAAACGACTACCGAGACGACCTCGATCGCGTCGAGCACCGCACCCCACCGTTCGTAGATCGGATTGACGGAGCCTACGATGACGGAGATCACGTTGATGATGATGAGCGACAGCACGGTTACGTCGAAAATACGGCTGAATGTGTCGCCGGGTTTGGCTACTTCCACTATTTCCCAGATTCTTGTTTTGATGGTCACGGCTATCCACTCTCCTCGTTCAGATTGACCTTGCAATGACAATACATCATCCCTGCGAAGAGCGTCAAGCGGAGCTTACCGGTTGTTTTTTCGCTCTTTCGAAAAAGCGTATACGATGTATAATATATGGAGCATATCTTCCGGAGGTGTTTTGATGAGCATCATTCAAAAACCGAACAAAATTCTCGGAGTCCTCGGCGGCATGGGACCGGCGGCGGCGGCGGAGTTTATGCGGCTGCTCGCGGAACGCGCTCCCGTCTCGTGCGACCAGGAGCACGCGATCACCTATCTCCTCTCCGACCCGCAGGTTCCCGACAGGAGCAGCGCCATTCTCGGGCTTGGCGAAGATCCCACGGAGCGACTGAAGGACGATCTGCTCACCCTGGTTCGCTGGGGCGCGGATCTTCTGGCGGTGCCGTGCAACACGGCCCACTACTTCATAGACCGGTTTCGGGACGAGCTGCCCGTCCCCCTGGTTCATATCATCGAGGAGACGGTGAACGCGGCGGCGACGCTGAGTCCGGAGGGGGCCTGGCTCACGGCGACGCTCGGAACCATGCAGAGCGGGCTCTACCAGAGGGAGGCGGAAAAACGCGGATACTCCTTCTTCGTGCCGCCGGAGGAGGCGCAGCGGCAGGTTCAGAAGAGCATCGACCTTGTGAAGAGCGGCAAAAAGGACGAGGGAGGTTGGCTTCTGAAGAGCGTCGTGGAGAAATTGTGGGACGAACGGGATCTTCCGGTCTGCGCGGCCTGCACGGAGCTTCCGCTTGCCTACGACGCCTCGGGGCTGCCGCAGGGAAGAACCGTGTCCAGCCTCGGAGCGCTCTGCGAAGCCTGTCTTCGAAAAATCTACAGGTAGCCCTCTGAACTTATGATCATACAAAACGGACGCATATCCGGGAAAGCGCTCTTGGAGCTTTTCCTGTTATGCGTCCGTTTTTCTTCATTGTCGCGCATACCCCTTGTAGCACGTTGATGCTCGCAGAAAAAATCTCAATTCAAAGTGCCTGCGAACCTTCATGATCACCTGGAACCCAGCTGTCCGTCGTTTTAATAATTCTGGGTATTAAAGCAAAGCCTTTGACAGTAACTCCGGGAATATTGGGCAGCGTTTTATAGAGGTACGTGAACATGCTTTCTGTATCCTTAAAGCGGGCCTGTATCGAAACGCTGTCATTCCCCTGTCCTCTGGCAACGTAAAAGACCTCGGGCGTATCGAGCAAAATGGCAATGACGTCCTCTTCGTGTTCCGGGTCCAGCGATAAAAAAATATCGGTGGCGGTAGTGTATCCGAAAGCCTTTGCGTTGACGATCACCGTGTACTGTATGATTTTTTTATCAACGAGCTCTTTGATTCTTCTTCGTATCGTCCTCTCGTTCGCTCCCAAAATTCTGCCGATCTCAGCAGCGGAAGCAAGCCCATCCCTTTTAAGTTCCTGAATTATACGAATATCAAGAGTATCAATTTTTATATTGGCAATGGTTTCAAACATATCTTCAACCTTCTCTTCATTAATACTTTTCTTTTCTGATATATCTTTTCTATCAGAGCCTCTGAATTTTGTCAATCTATTGAGAATGCTTCCATGGCAGTTCCTCCTGTGAAACTTAATGAGAATCACAAGAAATAACAACAAAAAGGCTATTGACAAATTTCAAGGATCCTGATATACAAAAAGCGACAAGCTTTGTTCCGAAAGGGTCATCATATTGTCCGTTTCGGTCACGCATTTCAACGCGCAGCATACCATAGGATCAGAATCGCCTCCAGTACACGATAGTAATTTTTATCTATTTCTTCATGACATTCAACTTACACGTTGAATGAAGGCAAATTCAATTTACTTATAATGCATCATCACCATGCCAATACGGCACGTGTTCTGATCGGAAAAATTAGAGATAGAGAGGAAGGTGACGGAAAACCAGAATAATAAATTGAAACCCAAAGCGCTCATGCCTTAATCACGAAATTCAGACCCGAAAGAAAGGATTGATTGGTATGACATTCTATCCGCAGACATTTAATCTATACAGTCTCCTTCTTGATTTGGCATTTGCCAGCATTTTCATTTTGACAGGACAGTTCCTTCGGTCAAAAGTTCGTTTTTTCCAGAGTTTTTTTATCCCGGCAAGCCTGATAGGGGGCTTTCTGGGGCTTCTTTTGGGGCCTAACGGACTCGAGATCATGCCCTTTTCGAACATGATGGGCAGTTATTCCGGGCTTTTGATTATTCTGGTATTCGCATCGATAGGAGTTCGCGGCTTCGAAAAGTCCAAGCGAGGAATAAAGAGCGACATCGAAAGAATCGGAAGCTACCTCTGCTATCGCCAGTTCCTTTCCGCTCTGCAATATCTGATACCGATAGCTCTTGCCTATTATGTTTTCCGCCAGTTCTGGCCGGAGCTTCATGCAGGTTTTGGCCATATTCTTGCTGCCGGATTCTACGGCGGGCATGGAACCGCGGCGGCGGTAGGCAAGACATACGCCGAATTCGGATGGCCCGATGCACAGGATTTAGCCATGACATCCGCTACCGTGGGGATCCTTGTAGGAATTTTCGGCGGCGTGCTGATGATCAAACTCGGTACTGAAAAGGGATATACAAGTTATATCAAGGATTATCACGCCCTTCCGAACGAACTCCGCACGGGTCTCATACCCGCTGAAAAAAGGCAGAGCGTCGGCGACGAAAGCGTCTCGCCCATTTCCCTGGACCCGATCGCATGGCACTTCGCCCTCGTTCTCATCCCTGCGGGGCTCGGATGGATTCTTACCCAGTTCGCACGAACCGCGTGGGGGTTGAATCTTCCCTCCTTCGCGGTCGCCTTTCTCGTCGCGATCGTCTTCTTCTTCCTTCTCAAGAAAACAGGAGCGTACAGTTATGTGGACAGGAGGCTCATCAGCCGTGTCGGGAGCTTTGCGACCGACTACCTGGTCTTTTTCGGCGTGGCCTCCATCAAGATACCGATTTTGATTAAATATTTCGGCCCCTTCAGCCTTCTGATGCTCCTGGGAATACTTCTCACCGTATGGGGTTTCTGGTGGGTCGGCCCGTGGATGAACAGGGACAACTGGTTCGAGCGCGGCATTTTCAGCTACGGAACGCTCACAGGGGTTTTCGCCATCGGCTTCTTGCTGCTGCGCATGGTGGACCCCGACAACAAGTCCAAAACGCTGGACGACACCGCGATTGCCTCTCCCATCACCAACGGAACGGAGATCGTCGCGGTATCCGTCGTTCCGATCCTGCTGAGTACCGGGAAGATCAATGTCGCTATTATCGGCATAGCCGTTTATGCCGCAGTATGTATACTTATTCCGATAGCAATGAAATGGCTCTATTTCGCTCTTCCCAAAGCACGTCCCGGCGAAATAGAATGATGGTTTCCCATATCACTTCAAACACTATGAAAAGGAGTTGAATCGGCATGGCAACTGGTAAAAAAGTGGAGTTCCTGTATCTCGACGAAGAGAATATGATCAAAGCCGGCGTTCTCGATATGGCGAATTGCGTCAGAGTAACCGAAGAGGTCTTCTCGCTTCTTGGAAAGGGAGATTATCTCCTTGGAGGCCCCGGAAACAACGAGCACGGGCAGAAGATCTTTTTCCCGAAGACTTCTCCGTTTCCCAATATGCCTCTTGCAGGGCCCGACAGGCGCTTCATGGCGATGATGGCATACTTGGGAGGGCGCTTCAACGTGGCGGGAGAGAAGTGGTACGGCTCCAATACCGCGAATACTCAGCGCGGCCTTCCCCGATCGATTCTCATGGTCATGCTGAACGACCCCGAAACGTGCGAACCTCTCGCGCTCATGTCGGCCAATCTTATAAGCGCGATGCGTACCGGAGCGGTTCCCGGCGTCGGAACCAAGTACCTGGCGAAAAAAGACGCAAAAGTCGTGGGTTTGATCGGCGGAGGCGTCATCAACAAGGCATGCTTGCTGGCCATTGCGGAAACGGCAAAATCACTCGAAGAAATTGTTTTGTACGATATTGTCGAAGAAAAGGCAAAGGCTTTTCTGGAAGAAATGGGGGCAAAGCTTAATCTACGGACAACCGTCGCAAAAAGCACGGAAGAGGCCATATCCAAGTCGGATATCATCAGCATCGCGGCATCCGGACCCAAGGGAGTCGACATCAAGGACGAGTGGCTGAAACCGGGCTCTCTGCTCACCATGACCGCGAAGGGAAATGTGCCGGCATCGTACCTGGGCAGCTGCAGGATCGTTGCGGACAACTGGAAAATGCACCAGGCCTATGTTCGTGACGCACAGGAGATTCCGGGAATGACAACCGAAGAAGCCTACAATCAGTTTATTCCGGGCCCGATATTCCATGCGATCGACTCGGGGGTCGTGAAGGAGTCGGATATCATCGATCTCGGCCTCGTCGTCAACGGGGAGGCGGTCGGACGCACTTCCGACGATGAAAGAATTCTCTTCGTCACCAGCGGGATTCCGGCCGAGGATGTCGGCTGGGGGTACGAGATCTACCAGCGTGCCAAATCGATGAATCTGGGACAGACGCTCAAATTGTGGGACAGCGCTCACTGGATGTAATCTTTTAAATCAATTTATTATGATCAATCCATAAAGGACGGCCAACGACAGCATGACAAACTTTCGACCCATCGGAATAATTTTAGCACTCTTGACCGGTTCTCTCTGGGGGTGCAGCGTTCCTTTAGGGAAAATTCTCGCGCAGAGCGGCACGAATATGCTGACCGTGGTTTTTCTGCGTTCTCTTGTCGTGTGCGTCGTGGTCGCCCTATGGATTCTCTTGTTCAACGGCGTAAGGGGGGTTCGTTTCAAGATGGCGCAACTCCCCTTTTTAATATCAGTTGGAATAATGAATATCATTTTTACTGCAGTAGGTTTTCTACTCTCTCTAAAATACCTTTCCGTACCCGTAGCTCTTCTCATTCACTACCTCTTTCCCATAGCCACAATAGCCGGTGAATTCTTTATATTTCACCAACCTCTATCCCGGAGAAAAATAATTGCGGCGTTGCTGGTCCTTTGGGGATTATGGGTCGGCATGCTGCAAAGCGGGGCAACCAAAGATATTACTATTTCCGCCGTCGGGATTTTATGGGGACTTCTTGCTGTTATCGGTCTTGCAGGACAGTCACTGATGGGGAAAATCGCAGCGCAAAGGCACTACGATTATAAAGTAGTCTTATTATACTCTCATATTTTTGGCACTGCTTTACTTGGTTTAATTAAATTTTTTGCATTTGGAATGAACGACGTGTTTTTTCTTTCTTGCAATGAGGTGTACATAATAGTCGCAATAGGTATGCTCGGCGGAGTTTTAGCCTATGCAGCGTATTATATCAGTTTAAAATACATATCCTCTTCTTTAGCGAGCCTGCTATGCACCTCCGAGATCATAGTAGGCATGCTGGCAGCTTCAGTTATCTTATTTACCCCGCCAAGCGGCTTCGAGATTCTTGGCGCCGGCATTATCATTTTCGCAATAAGCATTTCCGTCATCCCAAGCCGAGAAAAAGCGGATTTGTAAGAAGGCGATAGAAGCCCTGTCATTTCCGCACACATAGAGAATCGCCCCCGCGGGAGTTTCCGCGG
>Ga0334890_1000060_pt1 | contig 186850 bp, 148 predicted proteins | sample GraSluR1_MG_3_FD_207220 | JGI IMG/M metagenome (GOLD analysis project Ga0334890, IMG submission 207220) | Sludge microbial communities from methane-producing bioreactor in Wageningen University, Netherlands - Granular Sludge_31_08-R1 | ecosystem: Engineered > Bioreactor > Anaerobic >...
TCTCGGGAACGATGCTAGCCGTCCGTGACATCTACCGAGCCTGTGCCTTCCCGCGGAAGCTTGACTTTCACGGCGGGAGCTGGCGGCTTCCGGGCAGCGTAGCCCAAGACCTCATCGTGCGCCCTTTTCTGGACATCTGCACACGGTATGCCGTCCAAGCCAAGCACTGCAAACAGAACCTGATCGGCACGCCGTGACTCCCGGGCTCTTTGTCAATGACCGACGAACCTCCATCTCTATCAACCACAAGGTTAGCGCACTAACGTCAAGACGCATCCGCCACCTGCCTCACGCTTAACATAGGACCCATGTAACTGGGCTCGATTAAGCCTTGAATGCTAAATCGGCCCAAGCGCACCATCGTCCATTGTCACGGATCAAACAAATCTTCGTCAGCCCTTGCCCTGTCGACGAGACCGGCATACTCTTTGGACAAGGCGTCATATCGAAGGCAGCAGGACCGCGAACCCAAGGCGCGACGTAATTCGAGAGTCGAACCATGAAGGCTGGTAGTGACGAGACCCCCTTCGACCGCATCGAATCGAAACTGGCAGAGATCCTCGAGCAGGCCGCGACGGTTCCGGGCTGGGCCGAGCAGTGGAAGCAGCTCGGGCCGGAGTCAACGGCGGAGCAGCAATTGGCCGTCTATCAGGCCATCCGGGATTCCGGCCTGCTTCCCGCCGAAGCCGGGTTCTTCCTTGTGTCGTCTCACATCGATGAGATCACCACCCAGGGCGCAGAGGATGCGTTGCGTCCCTGGGAGGATCGGCTGAAGGCCATAGAAAGAAAGCACGGACTCGGCGACGACGAATTCTGGTCCCGCGGAGAGGCGCCGGCCGAGTATGAAGAAGTCCGGCGTGAATATGAGCGAGCATGGGATGGGCTGTTCGCGGACCGGCTGGAGAAGTACGGCGAGCGCGAGATGGCCGAGTTTCTGCGGGCCGACCCCACTGAGTTCGAGCGCAGGACGGAGGCCGGACGTATGTTCTTCTTCCCCGGCCCACGGCTTGAAGGCGATTCCTCCCTTCCGCCGTGGGTGGAGTCCCTGTTTGAGGTGGTGGCCGCGAACATGTCTCCAGAGAGTGCAATGGGGCCGTTGGGGCTTCGGTACCATGACGACGAGGTGATGTCGGAAGTCTCTGTGTACCCCACTCCGGTGGAGCTCGTGGGCGGGGCCGCTGATGGCGAGGTGGTGGCCCCGGATTTCACTCTGGATCTGGAGAGGCTCCGGTCCGCGTTTGAGCGGATCGACGATTTCGGCTGGGGCGCGATCGGCCTGCCTCCAATCGAGGGACCGTACGTCTGGATCGAAGGCCGCTACATGGGACACAACGTCTGCCTCCAGGTGTTGGCCTATGCCCCGGACGACGAGGAACCCGGAATGAAGCTCGATGTCTCCAGCTCTGATCGCAGATGACAGCGGCGCCCTTCAGTCGGCAGAAGGAACCTGGGTGGTCATCTCTGCTTCAGCCATTCGACCGCCTCCGGATTCTGCTTCCAGGCATCGCCGATGGCATCCGCGCACATGACGGCCTCATTCTCGTCGCCGACGCCGTAAAAGGCGGGCAGCTGCCTGGGGATGGCCTTCTTGCCCGCCAGGTACTTCTCGACGTGCCTGTTGCCTTTGCGAGCTTCTTTCAGCGCCTCGTCGGCGCCGCTTTCGTCGCCTGACAGATGACGCTCCAGGACAAGAGCCCATGCGAAGACCGCACTCCCTTCATCCTCAAACTCCCTGAACAGCCGACGCACGTGGTCCGTGCTGCCTGCGCAGAGATACAGTCCCAAAAGCGGATAGCGAAGCCCCTGGTTGTCATTGGGGTTCAGCCGGAGCATCTCTTCGTAATGCCCGATGGCTTCCCCGTTTCTGCCCGCCTCCAGGAGCAGCTGGGCAAGATACGCCCTGGCCCGCATGTATGGCCGGGTCTCCATGAGACCCCAGAAGTGGCCAGCATTCTCGTCGAAGTACGTCTTGCCGCCCAGGCCGCGCTCCCCGATGTCCACCACCATTCGCATGCTTTCGATCATCTCGTCGCCGTCCTCGCAGGACAGCCGGGTCAGATGCATGAGCGCATCAACGCAATGCGGATCGAGTTCGATCGCCTTTTCGCACAACTTGGCCGACCGGACCGGATCCGGTGTCTCCATCGCCTGGTAGGCCAGATCCTGGGCTTCGTGTTTCGGGTCCCTGGGCGTCTTGCTTTTGTCGGGCGCGCTCAGGCTGCGCTGGTTGAACGCATGAAGAAATGCCTCCAGCTCCCCCTGGCTGGAGAAGTCCCGACCCTCCATCGCCTCATGAAGCTCGCGCAGAGCCTGCTCCGCGCTGAACATGGAAAGAGGAGGAGTGGACGGAGACGGCGACGTGCCGCGGGCAGAATTCGGAGCCACTGAACCTCGACTCTGCCGCGGGGGCCGCTTCTTCTGCTGTTTCTTCGGTTTCTTGGAGGTGCTCATAGCTGCTCATTACCAGAAGACGCCCATCGGGTCATCGAGTACATATTCCGCTGCTTCTTCAACCGTATCGAAATCCGCGCCGCCCAGGTCGCCGATGGATTCCCACTTGTCGCGATGGCTCCACCACAGCACCTCCCACCACTCGTCGCGTTTCCGAATGCGGGAGACTGCCCGGCCCTCGAAGTAGATCGTGTATCCCCGACTGGCTCGGGCGGGGAAGGCAGGGCATCCGCGGTTGCGAAGAACCGCCTGTATGCGTGACAGGGCCTCAGTCGCAAGGGGCTTGATGGACGCGTAAATGCCCTTGCCAGCCATCGATTCGGCACGATGGTGATTCGCTTATTGCAGCCTGTAGCGATGTCGCCCGGGTAGATGTCACGGATTCGGCGCTGCCAAGCCAGCTCGCATCACGCACCGGAATCAGCAACAAGCATCCATTTGACCGTCGTCTGTGCACCTCGGTCGGTGGTACCACATGACCCACATGCAAATTGTGCCCGCTGAACGGTCTAAGCGCACCGAAGAGCGTTGGACATCGCGACAAACACACTTCCTCGTCAAGCGTCGTGAACGTTGCTCGGCCGGCTCACGAGGCAAGCTTTGATCAGTCATCCCTGCTGTCTAAAGGGACTTCATAGAGCGCGTACACGTAACTCGCGAATCGTCTGTCGAGTTCTGCATCCTTAAAGTCGTAGTACCTGCCAGCGGCGAGCGTCGCCTGAGTGGACGCAAGGTAGCCTCCGCCAAGGCCTCCCGCAATACCGCCAATGCCAGCGCCGATGACGGTCCCCACCGGACCTAAAACCGAGCCGGACAGACCACCGGCCTTCGCTCCCAGCCAAGCGCCTGCGACGCTGCCACCGACACCGCTCAGCAGACCGGCCTGGGACGTAACAAACTCGCGTTTCGTAACTTCCCCGAAAGCGTATTCATACACCATGAATCCCTCCGCGCCGAGGAACCCAACGACTGCGATGGCGCCGCCACGGCGCGATACCTTTGTTAGCAACCCCCGTACGGTAGCGTTCGTCGTAGTTGCGGTGCTCAAGTCGCTGATTCCCGCAGCGGTCATGGCTGCTCCTGAGAGCGCAAGAGATCCCGACTTGCCTAGGTTGACCACGGTTTGATTTGTTCGCGTTGTCGCGTCCAGCGAGAGAACCAGACTCTTGTACGCTGCAGGCGCGTTTTGGACCAATAGCAAAGCCCCTAATCCCGCGCTTGGCCCTCCCGCCAGCATTCTTACCCTCCCCCTGACGCGGGCACTGCGGGCAAGGTCGTCCAGCACATCCGAAACGTGGATTCTCCCCTTGCGGAGAGTTGTCTTGCCGGTAACCACACACTCATACACGGGCACGTCTCTCGTTGCTGCGTATAGTCTGATCCCTGGGAGAAGCTTGTTGCGATTGATGATCGCGCCGAGTTCTCCGCTGCGGCGATATTCCCATGCGATCTTGTCAATCTGTGCTCTCAGCCGGCGTGCATCGCTAGCTTGGCACTTTAGACCGACTTCTTTGGATTCAATCCGAAGGGTGGTTCCGGTGCGCCGATCAAGGAAACGAATGTCCTTGTCGGTATTACCCAACGGCGTTCTCGCGGTTTCGTTGATGGCGAGGAGACGGAAGCGCGGGTCATTATGAATATGGTTAGCATACAGCTGTGTCCGGACCGCACCTTGGCTTACGTTCTTGTTGCTTGATGCGACCAGGAGGATATTCTTCTGCACTCCGGGAATCGCGGGATCGATGGCACCCTTGCCGGTGAAGTTATTGAAGATGCAGTCGAGCCCCCGTTGGCCGTATCGTGCCCTGACCACCTTACGAAGTCGTTCTGTCGCCGGATCACTGCCCGGATCAGCAGTGGCCGAGCGTACGTACCAGGATTTGATTTCGGTGTACGGGCTGCCATACTTCGGAGCCACGCTGGCTGTGGGTTGCGCGTGAACCGGTGCGGCCAACCCAGCGGCAGCCGCCAGGCTGATGATTGTGATTCGGGAGGTTCGCATCATTGTGCCTCCGAGTTTCTCAACTGGTCGCGTGTGACCTTCTTGACGCCTTTGGCCGATTCTTTGACGCATGATTGTTCGCCGCGGCCTCTGAGCTCATTCCAACCGCGGCACCACTCACCCCGATGGAACGCCGCTGTTCGCTCCCCGACAAATGCGGTATCCACGGGAATGAGATACTTGACCATCGCGTCGCGTACGATCCTAAAGGAAGCCTCTGTGACGAATTGACGTTCGTCCCATTTTGCCTTAACGGCGTCGATCAGCGCCTTACGGAGGTAATCGCCGGCCGGATTATGAACGCAGCCTGTTGACTCGATCATGTCGTGGACTCCCGAGTACCACCCTATTTCTCCGGAGTTCAGGGTCTCACGCTCATTCGTCGTCATGAGTTCGTAGATGCGCTTGGCGGTCTGTTTGCGAGCATCAAACTCCTCTTTGAAGCTCTGGATCTGCCCCAGCGCCCACTGCTCGTAAGGATCTGAGCGCGTTCGGGCAATCGAGAGTGGCGTCTCTTTCGCTACTTCGGCGGTCCGCTTTGCCACGTGAAGCTGGTCGTTACTCTCCTCGATCTTTGTCCACCCCCTTTGAAACGCCTTGTCGAAGAGGCTTCTCACGGGCGGGTCGAGCAACGATTCCTCGATGGGCAATAGGTATTTGACCATCGCTTCGCGCGTGGTGCGATAGGCGAGTGCGTCGGCGTGATTCCAACCCGGACGCACCGATCTGTGTACAGCGGCATAGATCTTGCGTTGTTCTTCGACCGTAAGAACAGGACATGTGAGATCGACACCGGTCTTTGTCGAGAGGAAGTTCATGACATCTGGAAACTCGTAGAGCAGGTACCACATGAACTCCGTATCAGCCTCGTCAAAGGATGCGAACGCCTGTTCGATCTCCTTCACTGCATTATCGTAGTACCATCCGTCAAAATCGCGAATCTGCTGAAGTGCCCAGCGTTGATACTCGCGATGTCGCGCTGCATTGCGTCGGGAATTGTCGTCGCTGCACTCCTCCAGCAGTAGTGTGGTTGCCCGAATCACGTTGTCGATTTCCTGCAACGTGGATTCAGAGAGTGCGGCTCCAGTATCGTCAAGAAACGCGTCGGCCTTGAAAGTGATGGCGGTCGTATGGATGTCGGAAGCAACCATCTGCTTCACCAGCGGGTCGGATATCGGTCGAGCTCGATCAATGCGGCTTGCTAAAGACTTGCATGTGTCGATGATCTCACGTTCTCTCAGTTCCCCGCGGAGCTTTGCGATTTCTTCGTCGCCTTCTTCAAACGGGCCGAGATGCAGCCAGGCTAGCGAGGCATCGCCTCCATCCAGAAGAACGGCTTGAGCAGACTCAATCGCGATCCGCTTTCTTTGAACCGCGGAACTCCCAACGATCTGCTCAGCGGATGTCTTGAAGCGCCCCACCAACCGATGCGGCACACCGTTGGGCACAACTTCGGTCAACAACCTGACTTCTTCCTCCAGCGAGTCGTCGTCAGGGTCCGAGGGTACGTTCGCAGTGTTGAGGAGCAGGAATGCCTGTGCAGACCAGAGGAGGGGATCGAAGCGATCGGCGAGCGCTGTTCGCAGCAGCGGCGGTGTCCGATTGAGCAATTCGTCCAGCTCGCTCCGAAAACGTACGGCTTGGTCCGGGTCTTGGGGCCAGCTCTTCGGGTCGTTTAGGCGTCGTTCAGACGCTTCAATCGCTTGGAGCAACTCGAGAGTCTGCTGTGCGTTCGAGCCACCCGCAAGGCTCGAAATCTGAACGGATTGATCGTGAAGGGAGGACGCGAGCTTCTTGAAGTCTGCTAGCTGCTGGTCAATTGAAGGGGCGGTTGGGGAATGAAGTTGAACCGAGCCGACTCGCACATACGTAATCAGCGAAATCACGCACGCCGTGGCGGCAAGAATGGCGGTTAGAAGCAGCAGGGCTTTTTCGGCAGTTGATCTCATGCACGTGTCTCCGTAAACCCTCACACATTTGCTCGCCGCACTCCGCCAAGATCCTCTGGGAATGGCATGCGGCACATTGAAATGGTAATTCGTCGATATGACAGCCTGTGTCGGACCTCTATCAGGCTGCGGGGCGATTCGTCCGTAGGCGGCAAACCGACGATCAGCTGTCACCTTAAGCTCGACTTTGTCCAGTTTCAAGAGTCCGAACCCAAGTGGCCATAACCGTTTGACCGAGCGCGAGTTACCGTGCGATTGGCGGGTGAGTCCATCGCCAGCGACATATCCCCACCGCCAGCCTATTCGCACCCAATCGGACCAACCGGCCCGCATTTCCAGAACAACACTCCATAGCTCTCGCTACGTCGTGAGGGAATCGCGGCCAGAAAGCCGGCCGCGAAAGAGAAGTGAAACTGAGAAAGGATGGGAACGCTCAGGAGGGATGCTACTCTGGAAACGAGTTCCAGCCCCGTCCATCGGGTCCGAAGTGGTCATGTTCCCACGCCAGCGCGGATGCACGCGTGGTAGTTTGATGCAGCACCTGCCTGGCCGGTCGCCCCAGCAGACGGTGCAGCCAATGGTCGAGCCGCCTCTTTGGCGTCGCGCTGCGGACGCACCAACACTGCCGGTCGTTGTCATACTCCACGTGACTGGCCCGGCGCACGCGCAGCGCACCCAGTTCGTGGAGATCCAGCGAGTCCTCCCACAGGCCTCGGATGCGGCCATCGGGAGTGATTCGAAGCTTGATCATCGGGCGCCCTCCATTCGTGGATTGGCCTGCGGGGGCAGGCGCTGGGCCTCGGGCTTGAGCCGATCCTCCGTAACCAGGGCGCCGAGGGCCGCCAGAATCTGCTGCGTGGCTTGCGTGCAGGTTGCGTCGGTGAAGTTCATCGCATCGACCGTGCATGATCCGTCCGAACGGATAATCATCCGAATGTGTTTCTGATGCATGGTTGTCTTCTCCTCTCTTTGTTGGCGGGATGGGCAGCGATGATCAGCGATACCCACCGATCACCACCTCGATCTCACCGTTTTCCAGTTCGCGGCGCTGGATTGTGCGACCCAGGGCACGCTGCTGCCGCGCGACAGCCTGAAACGCGTACTCCTGCTTGATCCGGTTCTGCATCGCGGGATTGAAGCGATGCCGGCCGTCGTAATCGCTGATCCAGGCTCGGAAGGTGCCGTCCTCCTGCCGTTCCCAGCCAACGTCATTGGCGGCGGGACCGACATTCTCCCGGCGGATGACAACGTGGGCCTTCAGAGGCCGTTCATCGCCCTGGTAGCCGTACAGTGAGACAGCTTCCTCATGGATCTCGATCTGGCTGCATTCAAACCCCACTGCCACAAGGGCGGCGATCAGGGCTTCCCGGTCCTTGAACCCGGGCCTGCATTCCACGTAGTGTGACACGGTATACCTCCTTCTTGTTCTTGAGGGTCTGTAGGTTGGGGGTCAATCCTGCTCGTTCGCCGGTCCGCACGAGTCCTCGTGTGTCCAGACCGACTCGTAGAACAGTTCTCCATCGGGGTCCTGCTTCAGCCTCTGCCGGTCGCATCCCTCGACGTCGTAGTCCTTCACGCGAATCACGACGCCGGCCGGGATGTCGTAGACCTCCTGGATCAGGCCGCCCTCCATCACAATCAGAATCTCCTGGTTCATCTGCACACCTCCGATCTTTGTTCTGAAAACCCGGAAGCCGAGCGAGCGGAACTGCGTCGCCCCGCCCGCCCGGTTCTTCCCCAATCAGTCCAGCACCACCCGTCGCTTCAACCGACCGGTCAGGGACGAAATGGCGTTCGGGTCCAGCAGCTCCTGCTTGAGCACCGCGCACGCCTGGCTGAGCTTCTCCGCCAGGTCCGGCTGCTCCTTGAGCGTCTCGCCGGTGAGGCCGAAGAGCTGGATCTTCAGCTCGTTGAGCTGCGCGGCGGTGTCCGAGTCATTGAAGATGTTCATGGCATGGAAGTGCTCGATCTTCCGGCGGATAGCCTGCAGGGTCTTGCCGTGCACCTTGCCGTTCGCATCGATCACCTGGTCGCAGAACGTCGCGACTTCCTTGCGGAACGCCATGACGTAGTCGGCCGCGAACTGCTGGCATTCGGCCTGCAGGCTCTGCTTCATCTGGTCGAGCTGCTCCGCCCGCATCTGCCGGCCGGCCAGCTCAGCCTCGATGTCATCCACGGCCATGGCGGATGCAGCCCCGGCCACCTTGAAGGTGTGCCACTCGAGCCGGAACTTGGTGCGCAGGTCCGAGGCACCGGGATAGGCTGCATCGGGCACCTCCGGGTGGGCGGACTGCCACTCGGCCCGCAGGTATGGGTACTCCGCCAGGAAGTCTCCGACCGCTTCCTCGAACTCCTCCTTGAGGCAATCGAGCTTGTCGATCAGCTCCGGAACATGGTCCCAGGGCACGAAGTGCGCATTGGCTGCAGCGAACGGCTGGGAGTACTTGCTCAGCTCATGCCTTGCCTTCTTCTCGATCTGCTGGAAGACCTTCCGGCCTTTCTCCGGGTCGATGAGTTCCTTGGAGCCGAACGAGGCAATCGCCCGGCTCTCGATCTCGGAGCTGGAGAGGTTGAAGTCCTGCGGCTCGTTGCCGATGCGGCAGGACCAGTACGAGGCCCGGATGACAAACAGGCATCCGAGCTGGAACAGGTTGATGGGTGTGTCGCCGTTGTTCGTGGCGGCATTTGCCTGCGATGCAGGCGCAATGAGAGTAGTCATGGTGTTTCCTCCGTTCTCAAAAAAGGGGTTACAGGTTGTTGAACCGTGAACTGGAATCAGACGGTCACGCGCCGCTTCAGTCCCGGCTCGCCGGGATTGATCGGCTGGGGTGAGCTGTGGCCGTTGCCGGCCGGCTTGGTGTGGCTGTCGAGCCACTTGGTGACTTCGGTGACCGACTCGGGGTCGGTCTTCGACAGTGGCCGGATCTCGGGAACGGCGGCGAGGAGGTGATCGATGGCTAAGTCGGCGCCGGCGTGGAACGCCAGCTTCAGGCCGAGCTGTACCACTTCCTTGATGTCGGCGCCGGTGTAGCCCTCGGTCTTGCGGGCCAGGGCTTCCAGGTCGAACTGCTCCGGCTCGCGCTTCCGCAGCCGCAGGTGGATGCCGAAGATCTCCTGGCGCTCGGCATGAGTGGGAAGGTACACCCCGTACAGCTCGTCGAACCGGCCTTTGCGGGTGAACTCCACCGGCAAGGCCTTGATGTTGTTCGCGGTTGCGACCACGTACACGGGGCACGAGCGGTCGGAGAGCCACTTGAGGAAGATGCCGAAGCTCCGCTGGGCAGCCCCGCCGTCCAACTCGCCGCCCACGCCGCCGAAGCCCTTTTCGATTTCGTCCAATTGGAGCACGCACGAGCCGAGGCCTTCGAGAAGGCGGATGGCCTCGCGCATGTTGCGTTCGGACTCACCCACCCACTTGCTCATGAGGCTGCCGACATCCAGCTGGATGAGCGGCAGATTCAAAAAGCTTGCGATGCAGAGGCTCATCTGAGTCTTGCCGCCGCCGGAGATGCCGACCAGCAGCAGGCCCCTTGGGAACTCGATGCCGAACTGCCGGGCCTCGGTCGTGAAGCACGGCTTATCGAGTTGCACGTGCTTCTTGACGTTGTCCCAGCCGCCGATCAGGTCCAGGCCGCCGGCCGGAGGATCCCGGTAGTCCAGCAGCCCTGTCCTGCGGATGACCTCGGCTTTCTCGTTCAAAATGAGCCGGGCCGCGTCCTGGCCAAGCTGCTTGAACTTCCTCAACGCCAGGGCAGTGCGGTCCTCGACCTGCTGCTGGGTCATGCCCCGGCAGGCCCTCACAATGCACGGCATCGCATCTTCGTCGATCGAGTGGTCCTCGCTGACGAAACGCACGGCTTTTTCGATGGCCGCATCATTCGGCAGCTTGAACTCGATCGTGGTCACATCGTGCTGCAGCGCCGGCGGAATCTCAAAATCCACGCCGACGAAGAGCACGGTCCGGCCGGTGTGGGCCAGGACGTCCCGGATTTCGCTGAGCCACGCGAGCACAATGTCAAAATAGGCAAACGTCCGAGACTGCATGTAGCAGCCGAAGTCCTTGAGCACAAACAGAGCTTCCTCCGGCAGCTCCAGGATCTGCTGGGGCGCCATCTGGGGATTCGGGGGCCCGAGTTCGGCGCCGGATTCGGTCTTGGCGGGCTTCCCTTCGGTGTCCTGCCATCCAGTTGCGGGCGACCAGACGAAGATCGGGCGGCCATCGGGGGGCAGTTCTGCGGCGACTTCCTTGAGTTCCTGCACGAAGCGGGTTTTTTCCGGGGTGTGCGCGTGCAGGTACGCGTGGCCGGAGAGGATGTAGTCGGTCAAAGTCTGTCGAAAGGACTCGTTCATTGGGTTACTCCTGTGATTGGGGTACGATGGTTACGTGAAACGCAGTTTGAAAGACCATGTAGGGCCGACGTTCACACCCGCACTCGACGCGTGGCCGGATGCGGGCGTGTATCAGCTGTGGATCGAGCTGCGTCGGCCCATCAGGGTGAAAGTGGGCGCCCTCGGCGTGATCCACTTTGCCGCGGGCACGTATATCTACACCGGGCGTGCCTCGCGAAGCTTGCGAGCACGCGTGCTACGACACGTGCGCGGCGCCGTGCGACTGCACTGGCACATCGATTACTTGCTGGCGCAGCGGGACGCCCGGATTACCAATGTGAGGCTGGCATCCACGGACCCGGATGATGAGTGCCGCGTCAATTCCGCCGCGGCGGGTGACGATGGGAACGCGGTGCCAGGGTTCGGAGCTTCAGACTGCCGAAACGGCTGTTCTGGCCATCTCTGCAAAAGGGGAGAGTGCGGTGAGGCTACCGCTCGATCACGGTCGGCCAGATGTGGCCGTTGGGACAGCAGACCAGTGGCCGGTTGTCCGGGCCTTCCGGCTCGCCTTCGTGCTCCAGGATGGTGCGCTGGTCGTCCCACCAGATCTCGGTCCAGCCGCCGTAATCGACGTCGACGCCCGGGCCGGGCTCCTGGTTGAAATCCGCCCGACCGGTAAGGCGCTCGACCGTCCCATTGGCCGGCTCACCGCAATCGGGGCAGAATGGGTCTTGGAGTCGCATCAGAGTCTTTCCTTCCTGCCGCCGAATCAGGCGGCGTCTGCGGCCTCATCTTTAAGATTTTCGGGGTAATTTGAGCCGAGATTCTCCCGCGTGGGTTCGAGGCCCGGGTTGATCGGCATGATGACCCAGCGCACGCTCGGGTCATGTCGGGCGTATAACAGTGCAGCCTTTGCGAAAACCTTGCGGTCCGAGCCGTAGCCGTTTTGGGCCACGTCGATCACGATCTCGTCGCTCTCGATCGTCTTGATCGCATCCATCAGGAAATGCGGGTTGAACGCCGTGTGGATCTCGGGATCCGAGCCCCCCAGGAACTCGGCCGGCAGGCCGGCCTCGGACATCCCGACCTCGGGAGCCTGCGCCATCAGCCGCACACGATCGGCGTACAGGTCCACGCGCACCATCCGGCTTTCCTCGTGCACGGCCAGCGCCACTTCCTGGAGTGTTTCGAGCAAGGCCGTACGATTGATCGCGAACCGGGAGTGATTCCGCGGCACCACATCCCGGTAAACTGGGAAACGTCCCTCGCTTTCAAATCCCGAGAGCAGCCAGTCCGGGCCTGCCGCGAAAATGCGCCCGGGGAGTGTCTCGCCCTTTTCGTCCGGCCGGCGCTGGACAGCCAGGACCAGGAAATCCGCGGCACGGGCCGTGAACTTCTCGATGAGACGGCAGAACCGCTGCGGAAGCAGAGCTTTGCCGTCCAGTTCGTCAGCCTCGCGGAGCTCCACCGTGACCAGGCGCCGGCCGTCTGTGGCCACCAGCCGTGTGCCCTCCTCGCCGGATTCGAGCAGGACAGCATCCAGGGCGTACCGGCCGGGCTCACGGGCCACGCCGACGCCGGTGACCTTGAGGGCCCGTACCAGCTCGGCGGCGTTCGCCTCGATGGCGTCGCCTTCGTACTGGACCGGGACCACCGGGAACTCCTCAGGCGGCAGGGTGCGGAGTGCGTGTTCCACGCGCCCGCCATTCAGGATGAGCTGCTGCCCATCCTCTGACAGCGTCAGGCTGCACTCACCTTGCCTGGACGTTTTGAGGCGCCGGGCGAGTTCCGTGCAGGGAACCACGCAAGCTGGGAGTTCACCCTCGGCGGGAACGTGCGTGAAGAGCGACAGTTCCCCGTCCGTGGCCTGGATCCGCAGCAGGTCTTCCGAGGCCTCCAGCCGCACACAGGTGAGAATCGGCTTCGGAAAACGTGATGGAACGACCTGGCGGGCGCGATCCAATGCGAGGATCAGGCTGGCCCGGGTCACGGTGACGCAGGCCGTACGAGTCTGTGTTGATGAAACGGACATCGGAATACCTCCTTGGCTCAATTGAGCCGAAAAACACTGAGCCGGCGCGCAGCGGGACCACCCCGGCAACGCACCGGCTCACAAAAACAAGCTACTGCTCAGTTGCGGGAATCAGTCGCCGACCATTGGTGTGTTCACTGTGTCGGCAGACCCATTCGGATTGGCAGGCGGGTTGATGTCGTGTGTGACGAAGTACCGCACGCAGCGGTCGCCGTTCTCGTCCGTCCAAAGTTTGTTATCGTCGCAGCCGTCCACGTCGTAGTCGCGGACCTCAACGGTGATACGCGGCGTTCGGACAAGAACATGGGCCACCCCGCCGATTACCATGACAAGCGCGTCGGCCTGGTTCATGGCTGCACCCCCTCCGCGAAACCATCGGCATTCGTGTGGCCAGCTACCAAGACCTTTGTCTTCTCGCGAAGATGCTTACCCTCGACGGTGCCGTACTCGGCCATCTCGGGCATGTTGAAGAGCCGGACGTACGCGAAGCACGTGCCGTTCTTCTCCGCCTGGACCTCGCGGGCCTCACCAACCACATGCCCCTCGGCCACCACCCAATGCGTGAAGGCTGGATCCGACACGAGCCGCTGGCCGGGCGCGATGGCGGGAACGCCCGCTTTCCGGCTCAACTCCGCGAGGAAGTTGGCCATGTTCTGCGCCTGCTGCTCGCGCGAGATCGGGTCGCTTTCAAGGGCCGGAATCGGCCGGCCGATGACCTCGACCTGCTCCGGGTCCAGCTCAACGACCACCCGGCCATTCTCCTTGGAGTACCACTCGATGTACGGGTAGGCCAAGTAGTCGCGCGGCTCCCGGCCGGCGGTGATGTCGCCGACGTTCCCAACCTGCTGACAGCAGAAGCCCGCCATGTAGCCCTCGGCTTCTACGTCGTTCTGCGATCCAGGGCCGGTCAGCCGGATCTTCGCGCCGCGGATGTCACGGTGGAAGTTACCCTTCAGATCAAAGGTCACCTTGTTGTTCAGACCGGCGAACCGCATCCAGCCCGTGACCTTGCCGGGCGTGGTGTTGTCCAGCTCACCTTCCAACAGATACTCACTCGGTCTCCATGCCATGATTACACCTCCAATTCGTGCCTGAGATGGCACGCCTCATACGCTGGGCGTGCCATCACAGTAGGTAACGTCTGGACTTCAAGTCCTGGGAATCGGTGTGACGCATCGGGCCCGGAATGCAGCTCGCACGCATTCGATGTCCCGAATGGCGCGATCCAGCCGCGCGAGGTACTCCTCGACATCGATCTCGTCGTCCGCCTCGCGGCAGAGGAAGAGGAAGAGAGTGTCGCCGGCGTCCTCGGCGCGCAGCTTGAACTCACCGATGGTCTCGCCAGGGCGGGGCGGCTCGATCGGCAGCAGGTCCTGGTCCGGGTAGGCCTCGTAGAGGATGCTAGGAACGACGCCAGCCCAGATTTCATTCCTGACCATGCGGCACCTCCTTCGTCTCGTTTTCCCCGGGGAATGACCACGTCCCGGCATCAGCCGCCTCGTCCTGGATCGCGTCCAGTAGATGGATGATCCCGGATATCGCCTCCGCTTCCGGCGAGCCCTTTCGCTGCCGCTCCAGCATCTTCAACAAGGCGAGCTTCTGCTGGTGCAGCAGGTCCCAATCAACCTTCTTCAGTGCTTCAGACATGCATATCACCTCCGTTCTTCTCTTGGCGGATGCCCGGTTCCGGCTCGGGACGCGCGCGGGGTCCCGGCACAGGAAGGCAACCCACCTGAAACACGTGATCCTGGATTCACTACTCCGTGGAGATTGCGGTGGGGGGTTGAATGGTCTTCGTGGAACGGTCCGCGTACTCGATTTCTACGCAGCCGTCTCGAGTGACGAGGACGGCCGCCCACTCGGACTCAATAGAGTCCAGCGCCGCGAGGATGCTCAGCCGGAGCTGCTCGTCCGGGCCTCTCAGGTTCAGCCAGAAGCGGTCCAGCTCTTCGCTGAACTGCGACAACTGCGTATCGTAAGTGTCGCCCTCGTTCCACCAGCCGCCGAGGTGATACCAGATCTGCTCTGTGTCAACCCGATGCTCCGCTTCCGGCGTCACCAGCACGTGATCCTCTGCCGAGGTCACCTCGGCCTTTGTGGGCGATTCCTTGGCCATGCAGACCGCAGACGAGAACGCCTTCCCGTCACTCGTGTGAGCCGTGATTCTGAGGGACTTCACGCAATCGATCGTCCCGGACCAGATCCACGAATCGTGCAGGCCCTTGCCGGCGTGCACCTCAACCCTCTCAATCGTCGGCAGCTGCGACCAGGAATAGCCGTCGTAGTCCTTGTGGATGCTCACCGGAACAAACGGCTCCTCAAAGCGTCCCAGTGCGGCCAGGAGATGGGCATTGGCCTCGTCTGCCTCGGCTCCACCGGGGAAGTTTGGATCGAACCGGTAGCACCGCGCCAGCGGGAACCCATCGGGCATCTTCACTTCGATCGGTTCCGGCGGATCACAGCATCCAAGCAGCCCCACCTGAAACGTCGGCGTGGCTTCCGGTATCTCGATGCCGAGCTCACGGGCCCGCAGATACTGCTTGTAGGGCAGCCGATGGTGACCGCGCTTCTGGAGGTAGCGGTAGGCCTCTCGCTCCAGTGCCGCCTTGAGCTGGTCGAACGCCTGGTTCTCCACGATGCGCGTGCGCGCGGGCAGCATGAGCCGGATGCCCGTGGGCTGCCCGTCCAGGTCGACCAGGTACCGCAGGCCGCGCTCGGCCACAGGGCGATAGTTCAGGCTCAGCGTCTGGCCGTGGAAGTTGACCAGCACGCAGTCGCCGTAGCTGAGGGGGGATAGGACCCGCTCCTGCCAGGGCTCAAGGGCGTGTACTTCGCGAACCTCAATCCGACAGCCCAGTTCGGGATAGTGCGCCGCCTGTTCCGAAACGAACGGCTTCTTGGCACACGCCTGGCCGTCAACCGTGACGTCCATCCCCGTAAAGACCGCGAGCGGCTCCACCGTGGCGTCGTCCCACGGCTCGTCCTGAAATTGCAGTCGCGTGCCGTGGATCGGCTCCGGGGCCGGCCGAACGGTCACGGGTGCGCCGGTCCAGCCGTCGCCCGCGATACAGGCGACACCGCCCAGCGACCGGATGCACACCGCCCGGGGCGCCAGGCAGAACAGCCCGACGCCCGCCGGGTCTTCGCTCTGCTCGAAGGATTCCTCCCAGCCGGAGCCGCCCAGGTCGAGGAGTTTGCGGAAGTCCGCTATGCCCTGGCCGTTGTCCTGGACCGTGACTTCTCCGTTTTTGTTGGTGATCTCCACCATGCTCGCCCCCGCCCGCCGGGCGTTCTGCAGGATCTCGATGATCCTGCCGGCCAGCGTGCCAGTGAACAGTCGGCTCGCCTTGGTCAGCAGCCTCGAATTCACGCTTGCTCGAATTGTCTCCATGTTCACATCCTCCTCATGGGGTTCAGACGACACCATGTCACAGCATGCATGGTGTCGTCACACTATTTGCCCGATGCACGCGCATCGGGTCGTTTTTCATTAGATGTCAGTGGTACGTGAGTGGAATGGCCGGACGCAGTGCGCCCGGCTGCCTGATGGTTGAGGGAGCCAGGTGGCGTATTGGCCGTGGAGCCCAGCCAGCCGCGCACGCATTCCAGGCATCTACATGGGCATCGGGCCGAACGGATCCATCATCTGCCGAAACAGGGGATCTTCGAACGGATCTTCCTCGGCCGGCGGCGGCAGCGGCGGTTCAGGCATTTCTGCGCTGGCGACAAGCTGTTCCAGGTCCATCGGAGATGCGGACTCGTTGAGAGGCTCCTCGGCCAGGAGGGCAGCTTCCCGATCATCAGCGACGCTGAAAACGTCGCCGTGGGGAGTTGCTTCGTTGAAGTCTGCCATTCTGTCGGTGAGTTCCGTGTCGGGTGAGGGATTCGGGCTTGCGTCTGCGGCTGCCTCCAGCTCCCGCTCGGCCTGGATGGCATCCATCATCGCCTGAACCCGCAGCATGTCGTCGTACGTGGGCTGAGGCTCTTCCTCGATGAGGGGTCCCTGCTGCGGGCGGAACCGTCGGGGTTGAGGTGTCCAGAAGTGGCCGCCTTGCTCGGCGGCGTACTGCGGCGGATCGTATTCCGGCCGCGGTGGATCGAAGAAGCCTGGATGTGGGTCGTATTCGGTTGACCCGGGAGGCGCCGGCGATCCCAAGAAGCACTCCTCGCCCGGCGATCGATAGCCTCCGTGTGCGCGGTTGTACTCCAGCCCCGGGGTGACGCCGTACAGCGAGAGCACCTTGCGTTTGCGGTAGCGAGCCATCGAGGCCTGCAGCGGATCGTAAGGACCCATGGTGTTGCTCCTGCTTCAAGAGACCCAGGAAAGCCACGGCCAGCAACTGCAGCGTACCCGACGCCTGATAGACACTGGTGACGCCGCGATGACGTTGCGATTGGCAGGACTTACTTGTGAGAACGCCCCGCGAGGCTTGGTGAGCTTGCTCGTCGAGAAGTGGTACTTGATGTATGAACAGAGAACGATCTACTGAAATCATGGGCTGGCGTGTTGCCAATCCCGAATTCTCGTCGAGGATCCGCTTCATGATGGCCATCGGCCGGGGCCGGAGCGCTGTCACGTGAAAGATCCTCAGGCGAGGTCCCGAAGGACGCATCGCCGTGGGCACATTGCGTGCGCTCGTGTGAGGATTGAACAGTGGTGAATGCGCCGGGGTTTATAAGGGTTACGGTGCGTCGGGGCTCCCCAGAGCCGGTCCACCACTGACCAGCTCATCCGCCACGTCAAATTCCGCGCCATCGAGACTCAACGTCAACTCGAATGCCGCCATGCTGATCAGGAGTACCGAGGGCCGGGTCTTAACTAGCCCGCCCGCAAGAGATTATGACGTATGACTCCGCCCCATCGGCTCCGGCCTGCTGCATGCCGCCGCTCGCGTGCGCCGGGGCGCGGATCGCGCCACCTGTTATCGGACTTGTTGGCACGCTTCCACGTACCATCCGGTCCCCACGGTCACTCTGCGAATTTGCGTCTTTCCCAAACAGACCCGGAGACGCTTCGCGTCATCACTCCTGGGCGCAGTCCTGGGCAGCGCCCACGAGACGGCGAGTACGTATTTCTACGGATGCCGCTTCACGATCTGCAAACCGGCGGCAATCGAACTTGGGTGCTGAGGGGTATTTCGGGTAGATTTGAGGTGGCGGTGTCGCCGGGAGGCGGAAGAGGAAAAGCAATCACGTCCATCCCGCAGCCATCGGGACACCGCCGACGACGAGGGCAGCTGCGTATCGGGCACCTTGCACGTGAGGGTCTGCCGCCACAGCGATCGCGAGGCACGACTACCGGAGGTTTCCGTGTTCAGCTGAACGCCTTGCATGAAGGTCAGCCCCCTGAGGACGACGGTCCGGTCTCCCGTGGACGACCGGCAAGGAGAGCACGCGGGCTTGGAGGATAAGAGCTACTGGGAGAAGACGACTGCCCGTTCAACGTACTGATAACGCAGTACTTGCGCAGCACTTGCCGGTATGGGAAGGGCCGTACAGGTTCTTTTTGTCCGGCTTCGGCATTGTTGGTAGAGTGGAAGCGTTTTCTAGGGTTCGGGAGCCCGAACACGGCTTACGTTGAATACGATCGCCGCACGTGGCGGTGTCGGTAAGACGAGACAGATGTCGGCAGACGGAACAGTAAATGCTCTGTGGGGCCGCGGAACAAGACTTGGCTCGTGGGTGTTGCAGCACCGCGTCGGGCGAGGCACCTTCGGGGAAGTCTGGCGCGCAAACCACCACCTGTTTGACCATCGCCTCGCTGCGGTCAAAATTCCCACCGAGTCAGTCTTCATTCGGTTGCTGCAGAGCGAAGCACTCGCTGTAGAATTGCTGAGCCACCCTAACATCGTCGCACTCTTTGACGCCGATCCCTTCTCCGATCCCCCATACCTGGCAATGGAGTTCATACAAGGAACAACGCTTTCGGACTTCATTCCCCAGGCTGGCCTTCCCGTCGAGACTTCGGCCCGTATTGCCAAACAACTCCTGAGCGCTCTTGGATATGCGCACGAACATGGAGTGATACACTACGACGTCAAGCCACAGAATGTTCTGCTTGACGAAGAAGGTCGAGTCAAGCTTGCTGACTTCGGTCTTGGGAAATGCACGCATGCCGCACAGCAGTCTGTTCTTCAGTCGATTTCACTGAACAGATCGGACTCTTCTTCGCTCCGCGGGACGCTTGCGTACATGCCGCCCGAGTTGCTGCAAGGCGAAGGCGGTGACCATCGATGCGACATTTACTCGTTTGGAGTGATATGGTTTCAGCTACTTACGGGCAGGTTGCCCGCCGGGCGCGATGAACTGCCATCTACTGTTCAAATCGGGCTGGCGGCGTCATGTGACGAGGTCTATACACGTGCCACGGCCTCCCTCAGCCAAAGGGCGCAGAGCACGGACGACCTGCTACCGCTAATCGAGACAGTGTTGCTGCAGGTGCGTGCGATGGGCGGCGACGTGTCTGCCTTGGATGGTCAGAAGCGTCAGCATGGACTGGATGGGTTTGGCAAATCGAGTTCTGAGGCTGCACGAGTCGAGACGAAACTGATCGACTCTCCGAGAGTTGCCTGTGAGGAGAGAGCGAGATGCGCTGAATTGCTGGGACTCCCACTGACGTGGACTGATCACCTTGGCATCGTGTTCTCACTCATTCCCCCCGGCCGCTTCTGGATGGGGGCTGCGAATGAAGAGGAGGCGGGAACCACTGATGAACGACCACAGCAGTTGGTGTCCATAAGCGAGCCCATGTACGCGGCGACCTTCCCTATTACGAATCATGTTGTGTCGATGTTCCTGCGGGCGGCCGCCAGTGACTCCAATGCGGCCGTTCGCTCGCTTGCACGCGACCGTTCATTTGCACAATTGCTACGTGCCAAGCCTCCTCCACAGACGGCTCCGTGTGTGTACGTGAGCGCATGTGACGTGGAGTGGATATGCGCGTGGCTGCAACTTCGCGAGGAAGTTGATTACCGGTTGCCAACAGAGGCAGAGTGGGAGTACATGGCGAGAGCGGGGACTGGGTCGAACTACTGGTGGAAGGACGGCGCGTGCGCAGGAAACTGCGCAGTTTTTGACTCGAGCGGGCCCCAATTGCCCGAGTTGTGCCGCGCAAATGCATGGGGACTCATCGACGTTCTCGGGAACGTTGCGGAATGGACTTCCAGTCGGTTTGCGCCCCTGGATTCAGACGCGAAGTACATCAGCGCACCACGTCCGCTTGAGGGAAGCCTGGTGGTTCGCGGAGGCAATTGGGCGTGCCGCTCCACAGAAGCACTGCGTGTGTGTGGACGGTATCCGAAATTCGCCGGTCTTCGGTCCGATCAGGTTGGAGCGAGATTGGTGTTTGCGGCCGAATGCCTCGTTCGAAGGTTTGCCCAGGCTACTGACGCGGGTCCATTTGCAGCTGAGAGCAGGCAAAGAGAGGTGTAGACGAGGGTAATGGAACGCGGCAAGTGCCTCATGTGTGGAGTTCCTCTGCCCGGGGATGCTGTTGAGTGCCCTGGGTGCGGCGTTGCGCTAGTTTCATGCACAAACCAGGCGTGTGGTTGCCTCCTTCCGCAGGAGGCTGCGTTCTGCCCATATTGTCGGACTGCAATTCAAGAAGCACCGCGGATTGACGAGGCAGCAGCGCCGGCTGTCGAAGACCAGGACCTGCAAGGGGATCTCGAACGCGGTACGGTGCAGGAAGCTGCCCACTGCGATGAGCGTGCAATGGACCCGGTCCGCATGTTGGACGCCATGGGTGACGAGCCGAGTCAGTATGTACCCAAGGTGGCTGCAGTCGAAGGAGAGCTGGATGATGCGATGCGACTGCGGTTTGAGGGCGTTTCGGCATCGCTGCCATCGGTATTGGCAAGTCCGTCGGCCGCAATCGTGGACGGACTACAAGGGTTGACGTCCCCAGGGGTGCACGGGGAGATGGGTCAAGGGGGAGCGCCCGTCTTGCTCGAATGTGAACCCAGCCCTCGCCTGCAAAAGGGACGACACGGCCTGCTAAGGCTTCGCCTGACAAACCGCCACCTGCCGCTGCCCGTCCGGGTTCGCATTGCTGCGGAGGCGGGTCTCTTCGAGGCACCTCGGGATATCGTCGCTTCCATCGATCCCCTTCAGGTCTGCGAAACCCAGCCGCTCAGATTTATTCCACATACGGCCGGTGCAGATGTCTTGAGGCTCCTCGTTGAGTTGACGGATGGACGACGCGTTCCGATCGGTCGCTATCAGGGATCTTGCGTTTTGCGTGTGGACGATCCGGAGGATGCAAGGGGTCGAGGTCACATCGAAGCGGGAGGTGATGTCATCATCATGGGGAATGCTCCTGGCCAGCCAGGCTTACTGGGGCTGCCGCCGGATGAATCATTAAGTGAAATCGGGGAACGATGGCAGTTGGTTCATCTCCAGGAGGACGTGCCGTTCAATCGGCGGCTCAAGCTGACTGCGCCGCACGATCAAGCTGAACCGCCCGTCGCGCCGTTGGATGCGTGTGGGGACGTCTGCGAGTTTGATGCTGTCGCGCATCTCCGCCCGCCCGACGAATCCCCCCGTACCGCGCTGGTTTCCCACGCGCGCATTTGCGGGCTTGGGCGTGGCGGCGTGCCAACGGTGCGATGGCTCTTGCGGCCCTACAGTCCCGACCCGTACCAGGAGGGTCGCATTTCTCGTTGTCATGGGCTGATCTGCATAGAGAATGGACGTGCATGGATTGAAGATCAGAGCACGAATGGGATTTGGGTGAATGAAGACCGACTTGAACGAGGCAAGCGAAACGTGCTGGCGGATGGAGATGAGATTCATCTCGCGAACGTCGTGAGGTTTCAGGTGCGTCTACGCGGTCAGAAGGGCGAAGTCCATGCTGTCTGGTTGGTTCGTCAGGACCCAGGCCTTCACAACCTTGCCTACCTCTTTGTCAGTGGGGCGATACCAACGGATCTTGCCCCTTGCGCGTCGCCAAGACGTGCGTTGTGGTTCTTCTGGGGGCGCGATCGCTCTGGCCAACTCGCCCTCTGGAATGCTGACAACGGTGGGCCGTGGGCGAAGCTTGACGCCGGCAAGTCGATGGGACTGCGTGATGGCTCAAGCATGTGCTGGTGGCCGGTGACAGCACCGTTGGATCTGCTGGAGTTTGCGAAGAACAATTTGGCTTTATGAGGAAGTGTCCGATGGAAAAGGAAGAGTGCCCGCGTTGCAAGAGGCAGACTCCGAAGGAGGGTCAAGTCTGCATTTATTGCGGAGTCGAATTGGCTAAGCCAAAGTCGGCGAGTGAAGATAAAGAGACAATCCTCGCCACGATTGCGAGGGCGACAAGTGCGGCTCAGGACCAGAAGATCGAAATCGCTCGCGTGTCCGTTCACCCTTCATTGCCCGCTGGCTTCCTTCCTGGTGAGAGACGCTTGGTTGTTCCATCTGGCCGCAGAGCAGTTGTGTGCGCCGACGGCAGGGAGCCGTTGTTCGTCGAGCCGGGCCTGTACAGTCTCACTCGTCGCGGTACCAAAGGCGGAGTGTTGAATGCATTCCTCGGATCGCTGCGCGGCGGCCTGGTGACGATCTGCGAAGTGCCTGCCGCGCCCTTCTTGGCGACATTCGTGCTTCCGGACGCGGATACTCTGGCCGAGTACAGGCTCGTGGAGAAGGGAAAGGAAGGCAGCCCATCTACTATCAAGATGAGTAAGCAGTTGGAGGAAGCACTGACGCAACTTGCCGAAGATACGCAGTATCGCGAAGAAGCCACGGTGTCGCTTGCCCATTGGAGAACTGCTATGCGAGCTGCGCTCTCTTCCCAGAATCTCCGAACGTCGGATGATCTTCTGGGTGGAGTGGAAGTGCAGCTGCGACTTCAATGTGAAGACCCCGTCCGGCTGGAGGTGAACCTCATCATGTCGCACGAGCGTTTCCGCGATCATGAACAGAAAGCGTGGTCGACGTTGCAGAAGCACGAACGGAGCTGGCTTCTCGGACGCTTTTTTGCCAATAAAGGCCTCCGCCGCGAAGTGGAGCGCGCCGGCGGATTGGCTTTCGACTTCAAGATCGCCGATCTCTTCGGTCGTCTGCGGAATGAGTTCGAGATGGCAGTTCGCGCGGCGATCCGGAACGAAACAGCACAGGCGCTCTATGACACAACTGAAGTCAGAGACCGCGTCAAGGAAGACATCGCAAGGGCGATGGCCCACTCGCTGGATTTGTACGGCATCTCCATCGATCAGGTGGTCGCATTCCAGTTCAACTGTCCTGAGTATGAGCGACTTCGCTTTCGCCGAGGCCAAACGGTGGCCGATCGAGTGGCCGTGGACGATCTGCAGGAGCAGGTTGGTATTGCCAAGAAGCGTCGGGGGATCGCTGCCGGTGACCTACGTGATGCTGCTTCTACGGAGGAGGATCTGAAGCAGCATGAGATTTCCGAAACAGCGAAGACAGACGAAGCGCGAGACATGGCCGGTCTGGAAGCGCAACGACGCAGCACCGAACGTGATGCTGAGCTTCGCGATCACGAACGCACCCAACTGGAGGCGGACGAGCAGCTGAATATCCATATCGAGGAGGAGAAGACAAGAAGACGTCAGCAGTTGCAGCAGGACAAAATCCGGGGCCTGCTTGAACTGCAGAACCAACAACAGGACGCTGCACTGCGGCGTCAGGTGGAGTGGGCACGGACGGTCGCTGAGCTGGGGCTGACAGGCGATTCAGTGCTTGCGATCATGCTCCAGTCGAATCCACAGTTGGGTCCCGTGTTGGTGGAGATGAAGCGTGCCGCAGGCCTCCAAGAAATGCTCACCATGCGTGCACAGTTCGAGGAGCGTCTAGTGCAGGTCTTGGGGCAGGATCGTCGTCAAATCGGGCGGTTAATGGATGAGGCTGTCAAGCAGTTCGGAAATGTCATGGCCAAGCGAGCCGAGGCCACAAGGCCTCAGATCGTGGCTGGTGGCGGGCACCTCCTACAGCTCTCCCCACCTCCGCCGCCGAAGGACGTGGACAGTCGCGAGAGAGAACCCAACCAGGCGGGCGAGGAAAGCGAGGACAAGTCGTGACAGAGGACAAACCGCCCTTGGGAGGACGGCGAACGGCCAGCACGGATGAACCGGTCCCCACGATCGCAGACGTGGCGGCTCGTCCGCTGATCGGTGGTTCCCCAGGTGACTTCGCGGTGACGATTCCGGACGGAGGTCCAGCGAGACCGGCTGGGGCTGACCGGTATGAGATTTGCTGCCGCATCGGTGGAGGGGGGATGGGCCAGGTCTATCTTGCCCGGGATATGAATCTGCGCGGACGCTGGGTAGCGCTGAAACGATTATCGCGGGAACTCCTTGCAGACAGACAGGCACGGGAAAGGTTCAATGTCGAGGCCGAGACGATCGCGAGGCTTTCGCATCACCATATTGTTCATGTGTTTGAGCGAGGTGAGGACGACGCGGGCCCCTTTATTGTGATGGAGTACGTGCCCGGCCCCCCGCAGTCTGAGGCGGCCAATCCGGAAGGGTGGACGGAACGGTTTCCGAATCCGCCGCTGGATTTGTTCCACTATGTTCGGTTCAACGGCCCAATGGCGCCGGAACGAGTCATCGAGTTCGGCATCAAGTTGTCCGGTGCCCTGAAATACGCTCACGATCGCGGCATAATCCACCGTGATGTCAAGCCTGCCAATGTTCTGCTGGATGAGGATCTGGAACCTCGACTCGTCGACTTTGGCCTGGCCCGCGAGACAAATGAGAGCAACAAGCTCCTCACGCTCCCAGGGGCGCAGATGCGCTCGTTTGGTTTTGGGGCGCCGGAACAGGAACGAGATGCGTCGACGGTCGACCACCGCGCCGACATCTATGGACTGGCGGCTACGATTTGGTTCTGTCTCAGTGGCGAGAGCGCTGAGTTCTTTCGTGAGAGCGAAGTGCCCCCTGGCCTGAGACCCGTCTTGATCAAGGCGCTCAAGAAGGACCCCGAGCAACGCTATCAGCATGCGGCCGATTTGCGTCTGGCCCTCCAGACGTCTCACGTGTCCGGACCCGTGTACGATGCTGAGATGGAAACACCTGCAGGGTATTGGCGTTGCCTCGACTGTGGCCAGTTCAATCGCGATGACAAGAGGCATTGTGAGAAGTGCGGGGAGGGGAGTCTCCACCCGTGCCCTCATTGTGGAGAGGAAACGCGTCGAGGCGTTTCTCACTGCGGTCATTGCGGTGTGAACCTCGGCGCGTACCGGTCCGCACAAGAGTGTTTGCGCAACGCCGAGAGTGCCGCGTCACAGAAGGCGTTCGCAACTGCCAAACACATGTTGGGCGATCTAGGCGAGGACTCGGGAGCTCACGAGTCGCAAATCACAAAGGCCGCAGAGCTCGTTTGCCGACTTGACGCTCGTATCGCCGAAAGAAGCAGGCTGGTTTCGGACATCCGAAGTTCAATCCTGGCACGGGCATGGGACACAAGTCTGCTCGAAAAGCTTCGTTGGATGCTTCCTCAAAGAGGCGCGACGGAAGAGGCTGGTATCGCGGCAGAAGACAAGGAGATTCCCACCACGTTTCAAGAGCTGGAGAGCCAGTTCCGCCAAGAACTCAGACGAGACTTGGAGCAGGCTCGAGAGAGCCGAGACTTGGCTTCCTGGTCACGCCTCAGCGTCATCGCATCATCTGTCTTCACGCACGAGGAGTGGACGCGAGGAGAGCTTACGGATGGTGTCACGGTACGGAGGCGATTCTGTAGTGCGGTGGAAGAGATTGTGGAATCTCTTCGATGCAGGAAATATGGGCGGTTGGCGGAATACCAAGACGCGAAGCGACTGCTGGACGAGGCGGCGACCTGGACCGGGCACGAGGCCCCTGCCGACCTTGCTGCCGCGACGGAAGCAGTCGGACACGCGATTGAAAGGTTGCCCGCCCTCCTCTGCAAATGGGATCGTGGAGAGTGGAGCCCTGCAGAACTCGCGGAGTTGCGCGAACTGTTGCCGGCCAATGCGGAATTCGAGAGCGCGGCGCTTAACCTGGTAGAGGAACAGAAGCGGATTGCAGAAACCTCCGAGCAGGCCCACAAGTGGGCCGACGCAATGGCAGCCTGGGAAGTTGCGGGCCAAGTGTCGTCGGCGCTGCAGCGCGAGCCAGAGAAATGTCGTGAAAGGAGGGAGGAGTACTATCGATCGCTCGCCGAAGAGACGCGTCAACGCTGGCCGAAGCGGGCGTATTGGGCAGCTGCCTGGTTTTCGGTTGTCTTCTTCGTGACGGCAGGTATATCGCCGCTCCTCTCGACGACGTATGTGGTTACGTTAACGTGGGCTGTACTGGGTTTCGCATTGGGAGTTCTGCATGCGCGGGCGGCTGCACCCGTGCTTCCAGGGCGGCGTGCGTGGATCATTGGCTGTCATGCATTGGCGTTTGGAGCCGCCGCCTTGGTGATGATGCGTCGGGAAACCGGATTCACCTGGTGGGATTGGCGTGTGATCCCCAAGATGCTGATGTTGGGCGGAGGGCTTGCGGCCGTTGGAACGTTGATTGTTCACGCAAAACAGTGGCGTGAGTACTTACGCGTGTGGCCAATTGTCATCGCATGGGTATTCCTGTTGCCATTGGCTGGCTACCTCGCAGAGACACTTGCGACTGAGGGCAGCCGCATTGCCGTTCCAGTGGTTCGTCAGATGTTCGATCGATTCGATCCTGCCGCTCATGGCCTTCTACTAGATAGCGCGCATAGTCCAGAAGGGATTCAACATGTCGGACAGGAGGATCTCAGAACGGCACTGCTGGTGGCGAGGGTTACAGTGCTTTCTGTAGCCACGTTCCTTGCCGGCATCTTCGCGGGATTCGTGTTTCTCCTGCCAATCCATGGACAAGTCAGCATCGCCACACACGGGGACCAACCGTATCAGCGATTGATATCCAAGGGAGTCGTCGTTTTCGCCTGCTTCGTATTCTTCGTGATGCCACGGTTGGAGGATCCCAGCAGCTGGATCCTCGGTGGTGTAGCGCTTGGTGTTGGTGTTGCCGTATCACGACTCCTCTTGCGAGCCACTGGCGGCATAAGCAAGCCGCGAGGCTGGGGGCGAGAAATCGCAGGGGCAGCCTTCAGCATTGTGTGGTTCGGTGCGGTCGCGGGCGCTGCCGTGTACGCTGCCCGCGAATTGGCGGTGGAGCTTAAGCTTCCATCCGACTGGGCCAGCTACCGCGGCGCGATTGTTCTTCTATTGATTGTATCGGCCATTGGACTCGCATCGTTTCTGGTGACAGGTGGAGTGAACACATCGAGAGGACGCGCGATGTTCGCGTTACCGGGTGCGTGGCTGATCCTGGCCATGATCAGCGCTGGAGTCTACCAGTTTGACTGGAAGGGCTCTGGCGTGTCCTACCTGTCGCCGGGAAACTCCTGGATACCAGCGTTGGCGGCCTCATTATTCGCCGGCGCGCTCATCATTTCAGTCCGAAGGCAGAAACGGGTGCGAAGCGCTGCTGGGCCGGTCTTGTTCAACCTTGCTGCATTGGTGTTGGCTGGCGTGGTTTGTGCCGGATTGATTTCGGAAATGCAATAACGAGTAGAGCTCCTGAGATGCATGCTCGAATCCTGGTAATGGTGAGTGCAGGCAATAGTTGAGCGTCGTCTTCCACTTCGCTCTGCCTGGTGGCGATGTGAGATTCTGTCATTCATCGCTCCTGTCAGGCGGAGCTGCCGCTTTAGGACTGGCTTGACTCCGGCCAGTTGGATAGATCGAGGCTGATGAAGGACACAGAAGTGATGAAGAGCGATTCTCACGCGAAGTATCGTGAATTCGTCATGCAGATTCAGAGTAACGGAGCGATTTCTGATGAGGATTTGAGCCACCTTGCGGCCGCGCAGGAGTCGCTGCTTCTCGCTGCGGAGGAAGCGGCCGCCATCGAACGAGAAATCCTGGGCGACAGTAAGGAACGACTGAGTTCGCGTCGTGGGGCAACCGCCCGTCAACTCGAAGATGAATCAGATGGGCAGAACAGACACCTGGGTAGCGGTTTGGGGTCGAGCAATGGGGGCGTCAAAGTGCCGCGTGTACCCGAAGTCCAGGACGTGCCGACCTTGAGCGACGCGCGTATGCTGGCCCCGCCGTCGACGCCGGGGTTCGGGGTGACGATCCGGGACGGTGTGCCAGTGGGCGAGCAGGGTCCGAGTGTCGGCGGACCGCTGGAGGTGGGGTCGCTGATTGCCGATCGGTTCGAGGTGCTGGCCGTGCTGGGTCAGGGCGGGATGGGCCAAGTCTACAAAGTGCGTGACACCAAGCTGGGGGCGGACCGGGCCATGAAGGTGATCGCCTCGCACCTGGCGCACCGGCCGGAAGTCCTGGCCCGGTTCCGGGACGAGGTGATCACCAGCCAGATGCTGGCGCACCCCCACATTGTGCGGGTGTACGAGTACGAGGAAGACCGCGCTCGCCAGCTGCACTTCTTCACCATGGAGTACGTGGCGGGCCAGACGCTCCGGGACTGGCTGAACGGGCGTCGTCGGGCCCAGCGGCCGGTGACGCTGGAGGAGTTCCAGCAGATTGCCCAAGCCCTGTGTAGTGCCTTGGCGTATGCCCATGAGATGACCATCCACCGGGACGTGAAGCCGGAGAACGTGCTGGTGAGCGGGGATCTGGGCCTTATCAAGCTGACGGACTTCGGGATCGCCCGGGCGTTGGGAACGGATCGGGTGTACGTGACGTCTGGGACGCTGGGGACCCCATTCTACATGGCACCGGAGCAGGAGACCGGGGAGGAGGTGGACCGCCGAGCGGACCTGTATTCGCTGGGGGTGATGTTCTACGAGATGCTGGCGGGTCGTCAGCCGCGGGGGACCTACCGGTCGTTGAGCGAGATCCGTTCGGATGTCTCCAGGGCTCTGGATCTTGTCATCGCTCGGGCGATGGCCCAGGATTCGGATGAGCGGTGGAGTTCCGCCCAGGAGTTGGGGCAGGCGGTGCGGCATCCGGACCAGATGGGAACCGCTGAGCTGCGTGAGTCGGGTCCGGTGTGGCAGGGAGATGACCAGCGGGTGCTGCGGCACCTGGTGGACTGGTATTGCGGTCGGAAGGCGGAGCCGGCCACGCCGCAGGAGATTCGGCACCTGCACGAGGAATGGACGGCCGGACATGCGGATCGTGTGGCGGGAGTTCAGGCGAGCGTGCTGCTGCGACTGTCGGACCGGGCGCGGCGGTTGGCGGCAGACCGGTTGTTGTGGGAGGAGGCGTGCCGCGAGAACACGGAGGCATCGTACGATCGGTACCTGAAGGCGGAGGGCCTGGGGACGTACCGGGAGGTGGCGAGTCAGAAGCTGATGGAGCTGATCGACGCCCGCATCGCCACGGAGAAGCGGGAGGCGAGGCTCTGGCAGGAGGCCCGGGAGGCAGACACGATCGAGGCCTACGAGGGGTACCTGCGAGAATCTCCGCTGCGGCTGGAAACGAAGGCTGCCGAGCGGCGCCTCCGCGAGCTTCGCGAGGAGAGGGCCTGGGCCACGGCCACTAAGTTGCACACGATTGAGCAGTATGAGCGCTACATCCGCGAAGGCCCGTTGCTCAAATATAAGGACGAAGCAAACCGCCGGATCTACGATCTGCGCTACCCGGGAGAGCAACAGGCCTGGGAACAGCTTCAGGCGTCACCGAACCTGCGGGCTGTTCGGGTGTTTTTGGAGCGATACCCAGCATCGCCAATATACGACGACGTCGTAGCCATTGGCCGCGGGATACGAAGACGTCGAAAGCGACTCGTCGTAGTGATGGCAACGGTGCTATGTGCCGCTGTCCTTGCAACCTGCTGGGTAGACGAGTTACGGACTTACCTCAGAGCTCCGTCGGACGGCAGAACTGCCGGTCTGCCCGCCCGCCTGGACGAGGGAATGATCGTCCATTACCGCTTCGAAGGTGATGTACGTGACTCGAGTGCGACCCAGAATCACGGGATCGCCAGCAATGGTCTGAGATTTGGCAGTGGACGTGTCGGGTGGGCCGCGAAGTTCGACGGTGCTCGTGACTCAGTAACGCTCACGCGTCCTCTTGTGCTGGGCGCCAAAGACTACACCATCGCATTCTGGATGAAGTCGACGGATACCGGGAACTACATCATTCACTCCTGGGCCCCCAACAATGCGCGTACTCCAGGAAACGACTCTGAATCGCTCATCGTGTCTGTTGGGCAATCGCCCGCGGTCTTACTACTGTATCAGAGCGGTGAGGGCAACGTGCAAGCAGCCATCCCTGGCCACTTGGTCGTGGACGGAACATGGCATCATGTCGCTTTCATTCGTCGGAAAGATGGAATGGTCGTAAAAGCGTATCTCGACGGACGGCCAGTCGCGTCGGCCCCGTTTCGAGTAAGGCCTGAAACGACTCCCGTGCAAACAAGAATCGGTGGGTCGGCTGGCGAGCCGATCTACAATCCGAATGCAGGCTATGCTGGGTGGCTCGATGAATTGCGGATCTACGATCGCCCGCTATATGAGACAGAGATCGCAGCCCTGGCGAACTGAGGAAAGTCCCGCAGGACACTTCTGCGTGCCTTCCTGCAGAAGACCTTGTCGTGATAACAGCACCTAGTCAGAGGCGGAGATACGAAGTGAACTCTCGATGAAGTACAGGTTGGACACCTTATGGCTGTTGCTCTGTCCGCGGTTGTGTGAGCACGGATTTGCGCGCCTCCGCGAGCTGGATCAAGAGGCTCTCCTTGTCCTTGGCCGCGGCGGAATCGTATCGCAGGGACTCAGCCTTCTGCGCCAGCATCCGGAGTCCAGACTCAAATCGGCCCGATAGCACCCATCCCTCCCGATAACCGTGCTTCGCGTTGAACCGTGAGACATGGTCGATCAAGCCCATCCTTCTCATCTTCGCTCGGATGCGCTCCAGGGTGCGGCGGGAGATGGCGTGTTCATGGGCGACCTCGGCCAAGTTAGGCACTATGCCGTGGTCGGCCCATTTGATGGCCAGCCAGACGACAAGGAACGCGTGCTGGTGGTTGCGATTGCATGGAAAAAGCACCTCAGCCAGGTCTGCCAGGTCCGAAAGCCGGTTGATCTTGTTGAATGAGAGTTCGATTCTGGTAGATGTCATTTTGAGGGTGGGGTTTTGAGTGTGAATACGGCCCTCGCCGCGGGACCCCGCGTACGGAGCCTTGTTAAAAAACCGAGCCCGCCATTGGGGCAAACGACCCTTGCACCGAAAAGCGGGTCAATCCGGGAGGTTCGGGCTCATGAAGCCCCATTTGCGGACAGGACAGGCCTTCCGAAGCCCGGTCTCTGTGTGAATAGACGAGGCCGTTTCGACTGGCGAAAACCTTTACAATTGGATGCCGTGTCCGCGGAGGCACTACGATTCGTTTTCTCGACGAGATACGAGCGTATTGGCCGTTTGGAATCCGTTTTTGGTGATCTCCTGTCGCAACGCGTAACGCTCCTTACTGATCCGGATCGCATGCTCCCGCAGCTGGGTGGCGAATGTCTTCTCGATGAACAGGATGGTCTCGAAGGCCGAGACATAGATGTCATTGAAGAGCCTCCAGAAACGCCAGCGTACGCCCTGGCGGGTCATGCGGAAGGCTTGGTGAATCGCCTCGCCGTACGTCCCCTTGAGCACCATGGCACTCGGACTACCCGGCCTCAACTCGACCCAGAGCTCCTTCGACTCCATTATCTGCCTCAAGGTCTCCAGAAACGTCTTGTCCTTCTCGGTCAGCTTCATGTGGCATCACCATGATTTCCTCGCCATGCTGCCAGACATCCACGATGCCGGCATGGGCCAGGAACAGGATCGCGATAAACCGCCGTATGCGGTCGATTCGGGCGTTTTCCCTAAGGGGCGGTAGGTCATCCAGAGCCAGCGGAAACGGCCGCAAACAGGCCAGGATGTGGTTCTGATACTGCTTGAGATCGAAGCCTTCGCGTACCTGAGGTGCGAAGGCGAGATCGGAACCACTGCCAAGCTGATTCAACGCGGCAAACAACCCCGAGGCATTCATGACCTCGATTGGTGGCACCTCGATGGCTCCCGACCGCGTTCCAGCCAGCATCTGGCGGACCCGGTCCCGGAGATCTCGCTGCCGCTGCCTGTGTTCGGCCATCTTCTCCCGAAAATACTCGGCATCAAAGGCCAGCCCTTCGAACAGGTACCGGGATGTGACCTCATGGCCGCACTGCGAGCATTCATACCGGCGAACGCGGAGCCTGGGCCGGCCTCCGCAAGAGGAACAGGACTGAAACGCGATGGTTGGATCCAATGCCCGGCCGCACACACAGCATCGGCACCGGCCTTCGCGCTCCATCGTCAACGCCCCCTCACAATTGGGGCAGACGCGATCCGAAAGCACGACCGCGTAGAAGTACGCCCGCGCCCGGCCGGTGAACAGGGACACGGCCTGGACCAATCCCATTGCCCGCTCAATGATCTGAGTGCGATCCATTGAGCAGGAGGTCACCGGCCGGCTCAGCGGCCGCTTCAGCTCCTTGAACCGACTGATGTCGCGGCGTGAACTTCCGGCCGCAGTCCTTACAAAAGCGCAGCCGGCGTTCTCCCATGGACTTGGTCCGGCGAACACCCTTGCTGATCGACCGCGAAGATCCGCAGTGGATACATTTCGGAGGCCTCCCTCGGGCCATACGCATCACCTCAAGGGACCTGCGCGGGACGCACGTATTTAAGGCTTTCGCGCCACGTCTGAGTGACGACGATAGGGTTGGCAAACGTGCTCCGGGCCGCCCAGGCGCCGCCTGACCCTTGATGGGCACCCGAAAGAGCCGCGCCCTTCGGCTTCCCAGACTAGAGACTGTGGAGTGTACGCGTCAGCGCCTCGTTGAAACTGGAGGTTTCCCCCGAACCCCCTTCCTTCCATTTCCTTTCAATATAGAAAGGTATAGGTATCCGTAGGATGCGATTCGGAGGCAAGCGATGCGGCCGGCGCGAGCACATCTCTTCCCAAAAAATCTGCCCACGCGTACACTCCACATACTCTACTGCCTGAATCCGTGACGCCTGGGCGGTGGTATCGTGGAATTGGGCGTACGGGAAGTTTTGCATGGGTTTGACCGCGCACGCACGGCGCGACAAGGCGGGTCTATAGTGCGGGAATGGGTGCCGAGGCGTGGCACTATAGCTCACGGGCCGGCCTCGGCGCACAATGTCCGCCACCAGGGACCACGCTTGGTGATTGTACTGTACAGGGGAGGGTCAGCGCGGAACCGAGGCGGGAAGCAGACCCGACCGGCCGGGGGCCAGGAAACGCTCGTACACCCGCTGCCAGACCGGACGCCACGGATTGTTCTTCCAGAATGCCAGACGCCAGCGACCGGCGTGCCGCGTCAGCCGGCAGGCCAGATAGACCATGTCCTGAATCACGCTCCGCAAACGCCGGCGACGAACCTTCCGGCGGACCGGCATCTTCTCCTCCGGCGGCAGCGCGCGATCCTGCCGCAGCGACTCCTGCCCGCACAGCCGCAACACGTTGTAGGCCACCAGCCCGCACTCCAGCACCAGCGCGTTCGTCGCGAACTTGCCGCTGGGCACCCGCTCCAGGTCCATGTCCGTCTTGAACTCGCTGTGGAACTGCTCGCTCGTGCCGTGATCGTGATAGAGTTCCACCACCTGCGACGCCGACACCTGCGAGGGCTTCAGGCTCGTCCAGAACGTCTGAATCTCCAGGTCCGGCACCAGCAAGGCCTGGCCGTCCGCCGTCGTCTCCCGCCGGATGGCCTGCACCACGACCCGCTCCAGACGGTTGTCCCGCTCCCGCCAGGCGTCACCGATCCAGATTTCCTTGCCGGCGCGGCACGCCACCGGTTCCCCGTGGGCACAGGCCTCCTCGAACCACTCCGTCAGCGACTCTTTCCGCAGATTCCGCTTGATGATCCAGTCCACCGGGCCGTGGACCTTCTGGCGAAAGACCCGCACGTTCGCCACGTCGTCAAAGCCCGCGTCCAGCCGCACCAGGAGCCGGCCGGCGGTGATCCGCCGGGCCAGACGCAGCGTCTCCTCCAGAAACGCCGGCGTGCCGCATTGACTGTGCTGTGTGCCCGGCCGCAGCTGGTTGTTGACCATGTAGCCCTCCTGGCCCAGGTAGGCCAGGTTCGGCGCGTAGCCGTCCATTCCCTTGTAGGTGTAGCCCACGCCCTCTTTGCGGCTGTTGCTGTTGTCCATCGGCGACACGTCCACGTCCAGGGGAATCCAGTCCTTCCAGCACGGCGTCAGCTTCGGCGCGTGCCGGCGCACCATCTCGGCCGACTCCTCCAGCAGGATCGTCCGCACCGGGAGTTCGGACTCTCCGGCCGCGGCGTCTTCGGCGCCGAGCCGGTCCAGTCGTTGCCGCAGCGTGGCCTCCGAAGGGACGCGCTTCAGGCCCAGGGCCAGACGGAAGAACTCGTTGGACTCGTCCTCGAACGCGCGGACCGCCTCGAAATCGCTCTTGCCCATGCACAGCAGGCCGATCATGGCCAGCAGGTTGTCGGCGTCTGCGATGACGGGCGGGCCTCCTTCGCGCTTCCGGCGATTCAGGCGTTGCCGAATCTTTGTTCCTTGCAGCAACGTGCCCGCCAGGGCCAGGCCCGAATGAGAAACGAGTACTTCCTTTGTGCTGACGATATGGAACTTCATGGGTCTGCTCACCTCACCTCACGGGTGAATCCTTCACGAGACCCATCATGCACAAATGCGGCGGTAAAACAAGCGCGAAATGGCGATTTGAGGGAACACGGCGTCACGGATTCAGGTACTGGTCAAAACGAAGGCTGCAGATTTCGGACGTAATGACCGGGTCAAACGTCACCTGCACCCGATTCGCATACGTCCGGCCCTGCTTGGTGGAGATCAGCGCCACGAGGCCGACGCTTTGCAGGTAGCTGAGGTTCGAATAGAAGTAGCCGTAGCTGAAGGGCTTTTCCTGCTGATGCCGGCTGAAGCGAGAGTACCGGGCGTAGATTTCCTTGGCGAAATCAACCTTGCTCGTGGCGGCCGCCCACAGGATCATCAACGTCGCATCCGATAGATCGCTGATTAAATCCACCACGAGATCCCGGCGTGCGTGCTCGAAGCAAGTACGCAAATCCTTCCCCGGGCTCATCATGGAGTACTGCAGCGTCTTGATCGCGAGTCGCGCATCCGAGTTTGTCAGCCGAACCGTCAACGCGGCAATCTCCGAGAGTGTGGCTTCGTCGTACGCGTGCAGGCCTTGTCGAGCCCGGGCCCGGAGGATCTCCGCGATCTGCTCGGCATTGTAATTGCGGAAATGAAGTGGCACCGGCTGAAGGCTGCTCCGGGTGGCCGCGTCCAGCTCTTTGAGCACGTGCGGTGAGTTGGAGAGCATGATCACCATGAAGGGCTGCTCGCTTCGGCTGAGCAAGTAGAGGATGTCGCGGCGGCGGTCCTTCGGGCTCATGAGGTCGATCTCATCCAGGGCCACCACCGTCTTGCGGCGGCACTGGTGACAGAACCGCGTGAAAAGCTCCGGCAGGCTGGGCCCGCGCGGCTCAACGCCGACAAGATGGGCCAGGATCTTGTACGTGGTGCTGTGTTGTCGGCAATTGGCGTAGACCAGATCAAGATCCGTGTGGGCCGCGATGATACGTTGCAGGTATTTCACAGTCAGCGTCTTGCCGGATCCCCGGCTCCCAATGATCGCCTGATGCGTCGGAATTCCGGAGATCTCGAACCGGACCAGTTCGTCAATGAGCGTCCTGCACTCATCCCGGACGAGCGGCTCGTCAGGCACGTGGTGAAAATCGAAGACGGAAAAGTCCTTGATGTGCCTTGAGGCCTTTCCGGCCAGCTGCCGCTGTTCGGCCAGATAGGACGCGATATCCGTGCGACGTGTCATCTTCAGTGCACGCGTATACTCCTCGTACTTAAGCTTTTCGCGCCTCCGGCCAGTAGTGAGCCTCCACCGACCACCTGGCTGAAGCCTAATCCAGGCAGAAGTACACGCCATACAGGTCGTACCGGTCGGCGCACTGCTGGCAAACATCGCCCGCAAACAGGGCCTGCGGCACTGCGTCTCCGCATACTGGACATGCTTTCATTGTCTCTCACCTCCGGGCCGGCAGGATCGGCCCTCGAAGTTCCGGGGGCGGATCCTGCTCTGGCAGGCGCAACATATAAATAGGAGCGCGTCTTGAATGCTGGTATGAGCACTTCCAGGGTTCTCGACTACATCTTCTCCGGCGACTGGATGGACACCGTCTTGCCGGATTTCGTCCTCTCGTTCACGCTTTTCACTGCCCTGATCTACGCCGTGCTGGGCCGGCGCCTTGGCGAACAACGGCCAGCCATCGCGGCATCGGCCGCGCTCGGGGCGGCGCTTTCGGCGGGGCTGGTCTGGTGGGAGCAGGCCAACGGCTTGTCCATCAGGGACTTGGGGCCGATTGCCGTCGGATTTGCCATGATTCTCCTGGCGGGCGTCATCCATCAATCGATCCGCCACGTCGGCGGCAACTGGGCGGGTGCGGGCATTGCCCTGGGGGCGTGCATCCTGGTCGGCTGGACGATGGGTGTCGACTGGCCGGTCGAGCCGGAGATCATGCAGACGATCGCCGGGGCTGCCCTGACGCTCGGCATCGCGGCGTTCCTCATCCATCGAAAACCGCCTGCTGCGAGACTACAGGCTCGCCACAGCGAGTTTCCCCAAGGCGAAGGCACGTCCGCAACCATGCTTCACAACCGAACAGGTCCACCGACTGATCGAGTCAGTCGAGGGCGAGGAGAAGCTGGCCTTCGCGTTCATGGCATTCGCCGGGTTGCGCATCGGTGAGGTCGAGCAGCTTCGAGCAGAAGACATTCGCTCCGTCGACGGCAAACCCGGTATGTGCCGCTCAACCGGCTCAGGCCCCGGGCCGTTCTGAGGGCAAATTGAGGGCAACGGGGCAGTCAAGAATCGAGAAAATGCCACAACCTCTTGAAATACAAGAACTTGTGGAGTGCCTGAATTCGGGAACGGAGAGGGCGGGATTCGAACCCGCGGTACGGTTACCCGTACACACGCTTTCCAAGCGTGCTCCTTCGGCCACTCGGACACCTCTCCACGGCGGCCCGGCCGGATGCCGGGGGGCGCCGGCTGACGGGCCGGGGGCTATGGTAGCAGGGGACCGGCCAATGGCAACGGCATCGGAGGGAGCAGAGACCGCGGGACAGGCGGCCGAGAGTCGGACAGGCCCTCTTGGGCGCGGCCGAGGCGGCCATTGCGCGTCGGCAGGCACGACATCATCCCTGGGCTTTCAACCGCTCCTGTTCCTGCTCGTGCAGCTTCTTCTCCAGCCTTTGCTGGACGATCTCCGGCAGCAGGCGGGAGAGGCGGTCCGGCTGGTATCCGCCGATCTCCACGATCTGCTTGATCAGCGTGCTGGAGGTCAGCGCGTGCTGATCGCTGGTCATCAACAGAACCGTCTCCACGTCGCCGACCAGCAGGTTCGTGTTGGCCTGGCGCAGCTCTCCCCGCAGGTCCACGTTGTCGCGGATGCCCCGCAGGATCACGCGGGCGCCTTGCCGCCGCACGTACTCGGCGGTCAGACCCTCGTAGCTGTCCACCCGGACGTTGGGAATGTCACGCGTGCATTCGCGGAGCAACTCCACCCGTTCGGCCGCGGAAAACAGCTCCGTCTTCTCCGGGTTGCGGCCGACGGCCACGATCAGCGTATTGAACAGGCGGCTGCCCCGCCGGATGATGTCCAGGTGCCCGTGCGTGATCGGATCAAACGCCCCGGGAAACACCCCAATAATCGGATCTCGCTCGGCCATGCGTCGGCTCCTTGAAGGCTCGCGAGCATTGTACGGCAGACGGTCAGGAAAACGCAAAAACGCCGAAACGCAGAAACGTAGAAACCAGTCACGGTGGGGCCGCACGGCGTGCAGATGCCCGCACGTTCCGATTACACTGCCGCGGTCTCCCCCTCCATCACGGGCGGAACGGCCGGCGGCACGGGCGAGGCCGGCGTCGAGGGGCCGTCGTGGCAGAAGATATTGATCTTCATCCACTTGCGGCCGTGCCAGCGTCCCCACAGCAGCATGCCCAGCAGGACGATCAGGGCAGTGGCGGCGATCCAGGGCCCCACGCTGCCCCACTGGGGAACGGAGTAGACCATCAGCCATCCGCCGCCGATGACGACCACCCAGTGAGTGATGATGAAAACCATCGACGGCCAGAAGGTGTCGCCCGCACCGCGCAAGGCGCTGTTGTAGCCGACGCACAGGGCGTCGGACACCTGGAAAATGGCCGCACAAATCAGCACCTGGGATCCGATGGTCACGACGGCTGGCGTATCGTTGAACAGGCTGATCAGCTCGCGCCGGCCGAAGAAGAACACCAGGGCACACGTCCCCATGAACCCGACCATGCCGGTCACCGCGATGCGGGTCAACCGCAGGGCCCGCTCCGGGTTGCCCTCGCCGAGGGCGCGGCCCACCAGGGACGTCAGCGCGACGCCGACACCCAGGCACGGCATGAACGAAATCCGAATGTACTGCCAGACCACGTTCGTGGCGATGAGGTGTACCTTGCCGAAGCAGGTGCCGACCAGCACGTTGATGAACACCGCCCAGACAATCACGTCGCTGACGAACTGGACGCCCTGCGGTCCGCCGGTTCGCAGAATGTTGAGCATCTTGCCGCGGTCGGGCCGCCACGAGCTGCGCGTCTGGAACTCGCGGTGATAGGCCGGTCCGCACAGCCGCAGCATCAGCCGCAGCACCTGGTACACGTTGCCGATCAGGGTGCCCCATGCGGCCCCCGCGATCCCCAGCCGGGGCAGCCCGCCGATGCCGAAAATCAGCACGAGGCTCGCCACAGCATTGACCGCAATGCCTTCGATCGTTGCCCACATGGTCACCTGAGGTCGATGCACGCCGTTGAAGAAATTCGACAGGGCCGCCACGGCCAGGGTCGGCGCCACCGTCAGAATCGCCACCCGAATGTACTCGACCTCCAGCCGCTGAACCGCTGGATCGTGGCCGATCCACCCGACCAGGGGCAGCACGAACGGCCGCAGGGCGAGCCCGATCGCCGCAAACCCCAGGGCCAGGTAGACCGCCTGCCAGGCGTACGCGCCGCAGTCCGCCCGCCGGTCCCGGCCGAGGCTCTGCGACACGAAAGTGCTCACAATGGTCACAATCCCCATACCGAGCACGATGTACGACCAGACCAGCACCTGGGCCGGCAGCATGGCCGCCTGCGCGTCGTCGCCCAGGAACGTGATCATCACAAAGTCGCTCACGTCCATGGCCATGCGCGAGCACATGGTGATCACGATGGGCACGGACATGGCGATGACGCTGCGCAGTTCGTCTCGCCGGCCGGGGGAGCCGGACTCGCCGGGGTGGATGGTGCTTTCGGTACTCATGACGCCTATGTTCCGCCATAGAAAACGGCCCCGGGAGCATTGGTACTCCCGGGGCCGAGGGTTGTCAGTCGACTACGATTCCCGTCCTCAGGAGGGCTGTTTCTCCGCAATTTGCGCCGTGCGCGGATCGTCCACCCGCACAAAGCCGCAGAGCAAGGATGTGTCAAACCTCATCCGCATTCAGCCGACCTCCTTCGGAACGTTGCCGAAGCCAGGGCCGCGGAGTGTACGCCGATCCGACACCCCGTGTCAACCCCCGAAAATGCCCGCGCCGCCGGGTGGTGGAATCCGCTCAATCGCGCGTGGCCGTCACGATGAAATCGACCGATCTGCCCGGGTCGAACGGTGTCAGGGCGTAGTCGCCGTAGCGGGCGTCCACATGGAGCCCGGCGCCGGCCAGCCACGTCTCCAGTTGCTGCGGCAAGACGGGGTAAATTCGTCCACCACCTGCGTGATGCCGCCACTGGCCGTCGTTCCAGAGGGTCAGGCTGGTCACCTTGGCCTCGTCCGCACCCACGTGAAACAGGCGGAACGATACGTACTCCACTCCCTCCACGCGGGTGATCCGCGGGCCGCGCAGGCAGGGGTGCTCGTCCCGCATGGGCGCGAAGTTGAGCACCTGGATGAACAGCCGCCCGCCCGGGCGCAGGACGGCCCCGAAGTTGTCGATGGCCGCCCGGACCGCCGCCTCGCTGCCGGCGGCGGCCAGCGAGTTGCCGATGCAGTACAGCCCGTCGAACCGGTGTGTCACCGATTCATTCAGAGCGTCGAAGGCGCAGCCGACCCAGGCGACGTGCATACCGGCGTCCGCAGCGCGTTGCGAGGCCACGCGCAACATTGCCTCGCTGAGGTCCAGGCCGGTCATGCGGTAGCCGGCCCGGGCCAGCGCGACGGTCTGGTGTCCGGTGCCGCAGCCGGCGTCGAGGATGCCCAGCGCTCCCGGCGCTCCCAGAACCTGCTGCAGTACGGGCAGCTCCCGCTTCAGCCGGGCATTCCAGTCCACCGACACGTCGTACCACTGCGGCGAATCGAAAAACGCGGATGTGCCGGATGCGTTCGATGTGTTGTTCATCACGTAGGCGCTCTCGCACCGCCTCGTTCTCAGAACAGCCGCCGCGAGTCCAGGAGCACGCAGATCGGCCCGTCGTTCACCGAGTCCACGTGCATGTGCTCGCGGAAAACACCCTTCTGCACCGCAACGCCGGTGTCTGCCAGCAGCCGGCAGAACCGCTCGTACAGCTCGATTGCCTGCTCGGGCCCCGCCGCGGTGTCAAACGACGGGCGCCGGCCCTTTCGCGCGTCGCACTGCACGGTAAACGCGCTGACCACCAGCACCGCACCGCCCGCCTGCGCCACGTCGAGGTTCATCAGCCCCTTCTGATCGGTGAACACGCGCAGGTGCCGTACCTTGTCGGCCAGGTATCTCGCGTCGGCCTCGCCGTCGTCCGGGGCCACGCCGACGTACACCAGCAGGCCCGACCCGATGGACGCCGCCGTTTGGTCGTCCACCGTGACGGACGCCTGCATGACTCGCTGCACCACTGCTCGCATTCTACGCGTTCTCGCCCGCCGGCCGGGCCGGCGCGCTGCCAAACGAAAACGAACGCCAAAGCCCGGCCGTGCTCGCCGAACGGAGGGTCCTGCCGTCACGTGTTCTGTGGAGGTGCGGAATCGTCTGCCGATTCGCCGCCGGGCTTCCCGTGCCGCCGGCGCCGCCGGGCGATCGCGACAAACAGCACGAAACACGCGCCGAGGCCGAACAGGGGAATGTTGCGGCTGAGCCAGGATTCGGGCATGGGACACAGAACGCCGGGGACCTGCGCCTCGGTGCCGTCCGCGAAACGCACGCGGACCACCGCGGTCTTCTCCACCGCGCCCGCCGGCCCCACCCGCAACCCGAACGTCTCCGAGCGGCCCGGCGCCAGCCCGCGAAAGGGGGCCTCGGCCGTGTACATCAGCTTTCCGACGCGGCCGCCTCCGCCGGCGCCCACCTGCTCCGTCATCTCCGGCTTCCAGCCGCGGACGTCGGTGGGCAGATCGCCGTTGTAATGCGGAAACTCGATGTATGTGATCGCTTGCGCCGCGTTGTTGCGTACGGTCCAGGCGTACGAATGCCCGTCCTCGCCCGATCCGCCTTCGACGGACACGGCAGGTTCCGCGCCGAGACAGACGCACGCTGCAGCCACCCATGCGGAAACGACCGGCATGATTCGCCTCGCAAGATACCCGCGACCCGACGTTGCGTCCGTCGGCCGCCCTATGACACGCCTCATTATGGTTCCGGAGAGAGACTCTGTACAGGGGTGGCGAAGCGGTTGTGGCGGGAGTCAGCAGCCCGCCGGCCGCGAGGGCCGCGTCCACATCCGGATTTCGCGGATGGTCTGGCGAACTCCCTCCATGCGCGGGTGGATTTGCAGGGCTCGATGGTAACACTCCATCGCGTCCTCAAACCGTCCGAGCTGTGCGAAGCAGTGCCCCATGCCGGCCATGGCCCCGAAGTGGTACGGATTCAGCATCAGCGCACGCCGGCAATCGCAGACGGAACGGCAGTAGTCGCCGGCGAAGTAGTGTGCGATGGCGCGTTGGTTCCAGGCTTCCGCGTAGCCCGGCTCCACCGCGAGCACGGCGTCCAGATCCGCCAGCGCTTCCGGCCAGCGTTCCGCCTGCAGATGCAGCATCGCCCGATACAGGTCCGACTGCACCGTTGTCGGGCCCGAGGCGAACCAAAGACGCCACAATGCCTGTTCCGCCGCGTCCACCACGCGTGGATCGTCGTGGTGGAGCAGGCTCGCCAGCAACTCGCATTGGCCGTCGGTCTCCGCGCCCGACAGGTCCCAGAGCGCGACAAGCGAGCGGTTTGGGCTGTCGGCATCGATCTGCCGCTCGCATTCGGCCGTCAGGCTGACTTCGTCAGACCGTTCGGCAGGTTCCGCGCCGATGGCGAACGAACAAGAGGAACGGCGCGGCTCTGCTCTGTAGGTATGGCACGTTTCGGCGGGCATGACGGTCGTGTTGAATCCGGAAACCAGGGGGACAGAAGAAGTCCCGCAAACATGCAGACACTGGAATAACAGTAGGACCGCACATGTCCCCAAGTCAACGCCCGGCACACAAACTTGCGCTGCCGGCCGTCCGGCCGCGGAGGGTCACGCGCAGCCGTAACCCTTCTGGATGCGGAACGTTACGCTTCCGCTGCCGCCGATCCTCCAAGAACTCACCGCTGGGGCACGGCCCGCCGGCGCGACGAACCAACGGAGAGAACGGGGCATGTGCAAGCGAGCCTGCGAGAATCTGCACGGGGCGAGAAGGGCCCGGGCGTGTGCCGTGCGAAGAACGGCCCCTCTCTTCCAGCTCGCCACGTCCTTTCGGCGTCGTGCGCTGTTTCCGCTACTTCCTTCCGCAACACTGCTTGTACTTGCGGCCGCTGCCGCAGGGGCACGCGTCGTTGCGGCCCACGCGCGGCTGGGACCGGCGGATCGTCTCCACCTTCTGCTCGACGTTCTGGGCCCGCATGGCCGCCGCCTGGTCCGCCGCGGCGGCGGCGGCAATGCCCGCGAAGCCGGCGCCCGCAGAGTCCGCATGATGAAACTGAAGCGGCGCGCCGGGCTGTCGCACCGGCACGGCCGGTCCGCCCGTCATCTTCACCTTGAAGATCATGTCCGTCACGCGTTCCTGGACGCGCGACCACATCTGATCGAAGAACTCCCGGCCCTCAATGGCGTACTGGCTCTGCGGGTGCGTCTGGTCCCCGCCCAGCGGGCGCTGCATGATGGCCATCTTGAGCTGGTCCATCTCCAGGAGGTGGTCCTTCCACGCCTGGTCGTAGATCCGCAGCAGCACGAAGTTCTCCAGCCGGGACAGTTCCCAGCGGAGCATCTCGCGGCCTTCCTCCTGCACGGCCCTGGCGAAGCCCAGCGATTCGCGGTTCGTCTCGAAGCGCCGCTCGTCCCAGGCCCGGCCAAACCGCTGATGGGCCCACTGGAGGGCGTCCTCTTCGCTGCGCCCGGCGATGGCCGTTTCGATCTGCCGCTCCATCTCGCCGCCGAGCAGGAACTTTTCATTCAGGTCGCGCAGCTCGCGGAACAGCTCTTCCGCCGATTTGCCCTGGACCCGGTCCACCGTCCAGCCCGCCTGGAACTTTGCATTGGCCCAGGTGACGATGCCTTCGGCCACGTAGGCGCTGTTGCCGGTGCGATCGGCGTCCTGGAAGGCCCGCTCGATGCAGACCTCGACCGGGTACGACACTTCGCGCTGCCGGTACGCCTCATGCACCTTCTCCAGCACCAGCCTGGTAACGTCCTCGTTGCTGCGATCCGCGATGTCGTCGGTGCGGATGTCGATGTTGAACTTCGACTTCAGCCAATCCACCAGTACGGCCCGCGGATAGGCCGGATCGGCGTACACGTGCAGCGCGTCCAGGCTCAGGTTGGCGTAGTACTGCTCGGCGGCGGCGGCCACGGCATCCTGGATGTCGTCCGGGTCCATCTGCCGCAGTTTGTTCTGCGTTTCATTGAACTGGTACGCCCGCTGGGCCCATTGCAGCAGGCCGCCCACGTCCCATTCCCGCGGGTCTTCCTCCTCGTCGATGTACTCGCCGATGGACGTGCGGATCTTGTCCTGGGCTTCGGCCGCCGCCGCCCGCCGCACGGTGTCCTCGACGCCCGGCAGATCGTCCAGGTCCAGGCGGTGAGCCGGCAGGTCAATGTTTCCGTCAATGTTGTTGCGACACCACTCCAGCGCGCAGTTCTGCCGGTACTCCGGGGCCAGGAAGCGGGCCACCGCCTCCCGCGTGGATTGCTCGATGGTCTCGAAGATCAGTTCGCGCAGGTTGCGGCCTTCCAGGATGCGCTGCCGCTTCGCGTAGAAGGCCTTCCGCTGGTAGTCCACCGGCTCGTCCCACTCGAGCAGGTTCTTTCGTGACGAGAAGTTCCGCTCCTCCACTTTGGCCTGGGCCTTCTCGATGGCCCGGGTCAGCCGCTTGTCTTCCAGGCTGACTCCCTGCTCCAGTCCCAACCATTCCATCAGCTTGATCATGCTGTCCGGCATGAACAGCTTCATCAGGTCGTCTTCCACGGACAGGAAGAAACGCGACGAGCCGGGGTCGCCCTGCCGGCCGGACCGCCCCTTGAGCTGGTTGTCGATCCGGCGGGCCTCGTGCCGCTCCGTGCCCACGATGTGCAACCCGCACGGCACGTTCAGCGGGCAGACCTTCCGGCCCAGCGCCGGAAAACGCGGATCCAGTTTCGGCTTGAAGCAGTGTGCGCAGTTGGTGGCCGGGTCGTACTCCGCGCATCGGATGCAGCACTTGGTCGACCCCGCCGGGTACAGCGCATCCTCCCCCGCGCCGTCCCCATTCCCCCCTTCGTCCCTCCGTCCCTTCGTCCCTTCGTCCCTCCGTCCCTCCGTCCCTTCGTCCCTCCGTCCCTCCGTCCCTTCGTCCCTCCGTCCCTCCGTCCCTTCGTCCCTCCGTCCCTCCGTCCCTTCGTCCCTCCGTCCCTTCGTCCCTTCGTCCCTCCGTCCCTCCGTCCCTCCGTCCCTCCGTCCCTCCGTCCCTTCGTCCCTATTCCCCGGCACCTTACACTTCGGATACACCACCCCCTCTTCCAGCTTGATGTCCGTGCCGCGGCCGGCCATGTTCGTGGCGATGGTCACGTTGCCGATGGGGGTCTTGTCGCGGTCTCGCTCGGGAATGGTGCGGTGCCCCGCCTTGGCGACGATCTCCGCTTCGCGGGCGTGGTTCTTGGCGTTCAGCACCTCGTGCTCGATTCCGTATCGGCGGCTCAGCAGGGCCGAGAGCTTCTCGGACTTCTCCACGCTGGTCGTGCCCACCAGGATCGGACGTCCCGTGGACAGCTCACCCATGGAGCCGTCGTAGGCGTCCAGCAGCGCCTGCATCAGTTCGTCGGTCGGCTCCTTCGCCGCGTCGAACTTCGCCAGGGCCCCATCGATGACCGAAACGTCCATGCCGGCCGCCTGATTGATCGGCCGCAGCGCCCGCAGCACGTCTGCCAGCAGGAACGGGTCGGCCGGTCGCCCCCGCCGGCGCACCTGGTAGATCTCTTCCACGATGGCGTCGTACTTCCGCTCCACCGTCCGGAGGATCTTGTCGTTGTGGTCCATCCGGTTGACCGGCCGGTTCGTGGGGATCTCCACCACGTCCAGCTTGTAGATTTTCATGAACTCGTTGGCTTCGGTCATCGCCGTGCCGGTCATGCCCGCGATCTTCTTGTACATTTTGAAGAAGTTCTGGATGGTGACCGTGGCCATGGTTTGCGTTTCTTCCTTGATGGTCACGCCTTCCTTGGCTTCCACGGCCTGGTGCAGGCCGTCGGACCACTGCCGGCCGTACATCAACCGGCCCGTGCTCTCGTCCACGATGATGACTTCGCCGTCCTTGACCACATAGTCCTTGTCGCGCTTGAAGGCCACGCGCGCCCGCAGCGACTGCTCGATCAGGTGCGGGCGGTCCATGTTCATCCCGACGTAGAAGCTGCCGATCTTCGCCTCGTCCTGGGCGGCCGACACCCCGTCGTGCGTGAGGTGAACGTCCTTCCGCTCCAGCTTCACGACGTAGTACTGCGTGTGGCCGATGGACTCCGCCTCCTCGTCGCTGACCAGGTACGGATCGATCCGGAACCGGTTCACCGCGTCGACGAATTTCGGATTACTGGTCAGCTCCGGCGGCGGGCTGTCGCCCCATTGCTGGAGGCGCCGTCGCGTCTCGTCGTTCGCCTGGTCCTGCTTACGTTCCAGGAAGGCGGCGATGTTGTTGGCCCACCGGTAGCGATTGACGTCGTCGTGGGCCGGCCCCGAAATGATCAGCGGGGTGCGGGCCTCGTCGATGAGGATCGAGTCCACTTCGTCGATGATCGCGTAATGCAGGCCCTGCTGCACCTGGTCCTCCACGCGCAGCTTCATGTTGTCGCGCAGGTAGTCAAACCCGAACTCGCTGGCCGTCCCGTACGTGATGTCACACGCATACGCCGTCTTGCGGATGCCCTCGCGCCCGCCGGGATCGAGCATGGCCTGGATGTACCCGACGGTCAGCCCCAGCAGCTCGAAGATCGGCGCGGCAAACTCGGCGTCCCGCCTCACCAGGTAGTCGTTCACCGTGACGATGTGTACCTTCATTCCCTGGAGGTGCCGCAGGTACGCCGCCAGGTGACAGACGATGGTCTTGCCCTCGCCCGTGCGCATCTCCGCCGCCATGCCGTCGAACAGCACCTTGCCCCCGATGAGTTGGCAGGGAAAGTGCCGGTGCGCCTGGGCCCGCCGCGACGCCTCCCGCAGCACCGCGAACGCCTCCCCCATGATGTCCGTCTCAATCTCGCCCGCCTTCAGACGACTGCGAAACTCCTCTGTTTTGGCCCGAAGCGCTTCCGGCGGCAGATCGCGCACGGCCGATTCCACCTGGCACGCCGTCTCCGACACCTTCCACAGTTTTTTGACCAGCCGATCGTTCCGTGAACCGAACAGCTTCCGCATCAGACCGCCGACCGCCTGTTGAACACCCACAGGATTGCCCTCGCAAATGAAGAATCGAATGGACCCGGAAAGAAACCCGCCTGGAAGAAGGACTCGCGCACGCCGGCAGGGCGGGTTCGGAACCTACGGGCCGTACAGGCCGCCTCGGAGGGAGAGAATGACGAGATGATGCTGCTCCAGCACCGCAGTGGCCACGACCATCGGGTCGCGGAGCGGCGGCGGGAACCCCAGGAAGGCCGTTGGGTGCGTCACGGCCGGGACGGCCGTCACGTCGGCCTGGTCCTGCGGGGCCGCCACCCAGTGGATGCTCGGCGCATCGGCGGCCCGCAGATGTCGACCCGCCTGGGCAGGGTCCGGACCGGCCAGAAGGACGTAGGCCGACACCAGCGTGACCAATCCGAGCCCCGCCGCGGCGGACTCTCTGACCAGCGGTTCGATTGTCGGCTCCGGTCTGGGCATCACCCATCATTATAGGCCATCCTCGGCCCCGTGAACAGCACGCCACAGGCCGCTGGCTGGTGGGCTGCAGCCTCGGTCCCGCCCCTGAAAAGGGCGGGCTCCATTCGGCCGGGCCTACGGTCCTCACCGGGAAACGTGGAAACGCACAAAGCGAGTACGAACACATCTCCGAGAGTGGGGAGGGTACCTCGGGGAGAGGAGACCGGCTGGAAAGCCGGTCCCACACAAGAAGTGCCGGTCCCACACAAGAGGTGCCGGTCTCACATAGGAGTTGCCGGTTTCACACAAGAGCCGGCGGTCCCGCACGAAAACGGCTGTTTGTCTTGCGCGCGAGTCGTCGCGAACGGCCCGGATGGTTCATCGGCGAGCGAGCCGGGCCCGTGGGGCCGGGTTTTTGACACGCAACGTGGAGCGAAACCGATGCATTGGACGCGACGACTGGTACACGGCATTCTGCCACCCGTTCGCAAGCGGCCGGCGCCGGGGCGGGTTGTTCAGCCCCGACCGGAGGATGCGTGGCGAGACTATCCCTCCACCGGGCTGACGCCGGCGAAGCTGATGGCCATCCTGCGGCAGGCGGACGCGGGCGACCCCGCGCAGGCGCTCGCCCTGTTCGAGGAGATGGAGGAGAAGGACGCACACCTTTACGCGGTGGCCAACACCCGCCGACTCGCCCTCACCGGGCTGGAATGGCAGATCGTCAGCGCGGCCGACGTGCGGGAGGGCGTGGACCGGTCCGCGGCGGACGAGGCGGCCGCCTACTGCCGCGAAGTGCTCTCGGCCATCGAGACGTTCGACGAAACGCTGCAGTTTCTTTCCCTGGCCCTCGGCCGGAACCTGGCGCTGGCGGAGATCGTCTGGGACCGCGTGAACCATGAGACGCGCATCGTCGACGTTGTGCCGATCGACTTCGCCCGCATCGTCTTCGACGCGCACGACCGGCCGCGCATCCTCACGCAGACGGAGCCGCACGACGGCATCGAGGTCACCTGGGGCAAGTTCGTCGTGCATGCGCCGCACGCGGTGGCCGGTCATCCGCCGCGCGGCGGCCTGCTGCGGGTGACGGCCATGGTCTACCTCGCCAAGAACCTCGCCCTGAAAGACTGGATGATTTTCGTCGAGGTTTTCGGCATGCCGGTGCGCATCGCCCGCTATGATTCGTCCGCCACCGCGGAGGAGAAGCGCGAACTGCTGCGGATGCTGGAGACGCTCGGCTCAAACGCGGCCGGCGTTTTCTCCAAGGCCATCGAGCTGGAGATTGTCGAGGCGAACCGCGGCACGCAGCCGCCGCCGTACGACAAGCTGGTGGACTTCCTCAACCGCGAGATGAGCAAAGCGTGGCTCGGACAGACGCTGACCACGGAGACCTCCGGACTCAGCGGCGTGTTTGCCGCGTCCAAGGTGCATGAGCGGGTCCGTAAGGACATCCGGGCCGACGACATCCGCAAGGAGGCCCGCACCATCCGCCGCGACCTGCTGGCGCCGATGACCGCGTTCCGGTTCGGCCCGGAAGCGCCGGTGCCGTACTTCCGACGGGTGCCGGCCGGCCCGACGGACACGCAGGAACTGGTTGCCGTGCTGGACGCGGCCGTCAACCGCCTCGGGGTGCGCGTTCCCACCGGCTGGGCGCACGATGCCCTGGGCATTCCCCGTCCCGCGGACGACGCGACGGTGCTTTCCGGAGGGAACACCTGATCGCTTTGCGGACGGCCGTTCGCAAGCGGTCGCAATGGTAGTTGAGTGACACGACGTGGCAATCGAACAACGCAAGTGAGACCAACCATGAACGACACTTCCACGCACGCCGAACCGGAAACGGATCAGCAGACGGCACTTCCCTCGTCGGAACTGGCGGGCGATCCCGTGCCCGACCGCATTCTCATCGCGCCGTGGGGCCGGGTGGACAGCACCCACGGCCACTTCGTCGTGGATGACGAGTCGGCCCAACAGGTGATCGACGCTTTCGCCGCACACGGCACCGACCTTCCCATCGACTACGAGCATCAGACGCTCGGCGGGCGTTACGCGTCGCCCTCCGGCACGGCGCTCGCGGCCGGCTGGATTCAGACGATTGAGGCGGAGCCGGGCGTCGGGCTGTTCGCCCGCGTCCGCTGGACGGACGCGGCCCGGGAGCATCTGGCGGCCGGTCAGTATCGGTATCTCTCGCCGGTGGCGGTCGTTCGCGCCGCAGATCGCAAGCTGATTGCGCTGCACTCGGCCGCCCTGACAAACAAGCCGGCCATCGTCGGGATGAGGCCCATTGTGAACGGTGACGGCCCGAACGCGGAATGCGAGGCGGCGCTGCTCGTGTTGCGGCAGCAGCTTGGCCTGGCGGGTGATTGCCCGGACGCGGCCCTGCTGATGACGGCGTCTCACCGCCTGGCGGAGCTGGAACACGAGCGTCGCCGGCGAGAGGCCCAGGCCCGGCTGGAACCCGCCCTGCAAACCGGCCGGCTCTGTGAAGCGCAGCGGGAATGGGCCCTGCGGCTGGCCCTGCGCGATGCGGAGCTGTTCGACGAGTGGCTCCGGACCGCGCCGGTGCTGCACGCGACGGGCCGGACGCAGCCGCCGGATCGGCTTTCGCCGCACGCGGGGGCGCATCACGTGGAGAGTGCCGCCCGCGCGGAGTTCCGGGCCTGCTCGGGCCTGGCTGGTCTGACCACGGAGGACGCATTCGTGGCCGACGCGTTGCGACGGCATCAGCGGATCGCAGGCTGACTCATCTGACGGAGCATCGGCACGAGCGTTCGCCCGTGCCTGCACACGCACCATACACGCGGGTCCGTCCCGCAGAGGGGAGACACACCACCCATGACACTGACCGCGAATCGAGAAGTGGACCATTACGTCGACCAGGAGCTGCGGAGCTACCCCCTGGGCGAAGGCGAACACGTGTTCAAAGGCGCCTTCGTGGGCCTGCGGCCCGACGGGTGCGTCTGCCCGCTGGCGGCCGGCGACCGCTGCGTCGGGCTGGCCTACGAGGAGGGGGACAACTCCAGCGGCGCCGCCGGCGACGTCCACATCCGGGTGTTCACGCTGGGCGACTTCGGCTTTTCGCTGACGGGGGCCACGCCGGCCGACATCGGACGCCCCGTCTACGCCGCCGACGACGAAACGCCGGGCTTCCAGCCGGGCGGACGGTCTTTCGTGGGCTACGTCCAGGACTGCCCGGCGCCCGGCGAGATCGTGCTGCGGCTGGTCACCACGGGCCCGCTGGGCGCGGCCCGGATTGACCATCACACCGCCAGCTTCAACGTGACCCGCGCCGACAGCGGCACGGTACACACGAACCTGGGCGCCGCCGGACCCATCACCGCCAGCCTGCCGCAGCATCCGCCCACCGGCACCGAGCTGAAGTTTGTCTGCATGGCGGACCAGGAGCTTCGCCTCGCCCCCGGTTTCGCCGGCGGCATCTACATCAAGGGGGCCAAGCAGGCGGACAACAAGTACGTGGCCATCGCCGACATCGGCGACTTTGTCCACCTGATCGCGGACGGGAACGGCGACTGGGTGGCGGTGGCTTCCATCAGCGGCGCCGACGCCGACATCATCGTGCAGGCCTGACGGGCAGGCCGCACCTGCGTTTTGACGGATTCCGTGGTTCTTCCATTCTTCTCGGAGACACACTGTGGCCATCATCAACACCGGACTGCTGACCAAGGGGCTGCGAAGCGAGTTCTTCCAGCGCTTCGGCGCCGTGCCCACGTTCTACCAGGACTTGTCCACCCGCATCCCCTCCACCTCGGACCATGAGACGTATCGCTGGCTGGGCACCGTGCCGCAGATGCGCGAGTGGGGCACCGGGCGCATCGCCAAGGGGCTGCGTACGGAGAGCTACTCCGTCGAGAACCTCAAGTACGAGGCCACCCTGGAGGTGGATCGCGACGAAATCGCCGACGACCAGACGGGGCAGATCCGCATCCGCGTGGCCGAACTGGCCGAGCGGGCCGCCACCCACAAGGACTACCTGATCGGCCGGCTTCTGGTCGTCGGCACGGCCGCCGAGGCGGCTGGATACGACGGCGCGCCGTTCTTCTCGGCTGGGCACGTGTCGGGCCAGTCCGGCGCGCAGGACAACGACCTGGCCGCCGAGGCTTCGGACGCGACCAGCCCGACCAGCGAGGAGTTCAAGGCCGCGCTGAAGCAGGCGATCGCGCAGATGCTGACCTTCAAGGACGACCAGGGGCAGCCCATGCCGCTGACGGCCGGCGGGCTGGTTTGCGTGGTGCCGCCGATGCTGTACTTCACGGCGCTGGAGGCCGTTCAGGCCAGCATGCTCAACAGCACGTCGAACGTGCTGCAGGGCATCGCCCGGGTGGTCGCGTTTCCCTGGCTGGCGGATGCGTCCACGTGGTACCTGCTCAAGACGGACGGCGTGATCCGGCCGTTCATCTTCCAGGATCGCGAGCCCGTGGAGTTCAACGCGCTCACGGAGGACAGCGAGGAGGGGTTCAAGCGCGAGAAGTTCCTGTATGGCGTGCGGGCCCGGTATCGCATGGCCTACGGCTACTGGCAGCACGCCGTCCGAACGAGCTTCGTCGCGGCATAGCAGGGCCGCGCCCGTTTCCGCGTGGGTGGCATGCCCGTTTCCGCCGAAGGCGGATCGGGCATGGCGAATTGCTGTGGGCGTGGATGCACGCACAACATGCCCGAGGCTGAAGCCTACGAGCATGGCACCCGGCACGCGGCCAAGCGTGAGGAGGGCTTCATGTACTACGTGACGCTGAGCGACATCGAAACCCGGCTGGGGCCCGCCGTCTTGGTGCAACTGACCGACGACGCGCGAGTGGGCGAGGTCAACCTGGCCGTGGTGACGGAAACGGTCGACGGTGCGGAGGGCGAGGTACACAGTCATCTCGCCCTCCGCTATCCGGTGCCGCTGGATGGCATTGCGCATCCGGACGCGGTGGCCCTGCTGCGGTCGATCGTGCTGGACCTGGTCGAGTACCGCCTGCACGCGCGGCGCCCGCCCGTGCCGGCGGAGGCCGCCGCGAAGCGGGCCGCCGCCATTGTCTGGTTGAGAGGCGTGGCGGAAGGCCGCGTGGCTCTGCCGGTGGCGGCGGACGGATTCCGCGCCGCGATCACCGGCAGCGCCCGGGTCCTGTCACGCGAAGAGATGGACAGCTTCTGATCCTGGCCGGGGTGTGTCGGACATGAGCGAATTGAGTGATCTGGAAACCGCGGTCGTGGCGCTGGTGCGAAACATCACGCTGGGTGGGGCGCCGGCGTTTGCGACCGTTCGCGGGTTTGCCGATCCGGACCGCCGGCGGGCCCTGAGCGCGCTGGCCCGCGAGAACTCATCGGCCGCATTCGTGCTCTGCACGGGACGAACGCGAACCGGTACCGGCTCGAAGCGGGTCACCCGGCTGTCCGTGTCCGTGCTCATCGGGAACCGCGACCTGGGAGGCGAAGACCGTGTCCGCCTGGGCGATGCGGGACACCCGGGCAGCTTCCAACTGCTGCACAGCACGATGCAGGCGCTGGACGGGGCGGTGGCGCTCGCGGGCCGGCGGCTGGTGGCCACGAACGAGCAGATCATCGCGGCCGACGACCGTTTCCTGGTCTACGAACAGCGATACTACGTCGAGCGGCCGGCGTAGGCGGCCCGCCCCGGCCCCGTCGGCCGGTCCGCTCGGGCCGGCGGCCCCGGGGGTGCGTGCGGGCCGGCCTCGTTGACAATCCGCCCGGGGCCGGGCACAATGGCCGGTCCGTCGGATGACCGAGCGGTCGACCCCACAGGAAACACCGGCCGGTGCGTCCGACCCGCCGAGGGCGATTGCCCGAAGCACGCGGATGTGGCGGAATTGGCAGACGCGCAGGCTTCAGGTGCCTGTGCCCGCAAGGGCGTGGAGGTTCGACTCCTCTCATCCGCAAGTCACGCATACGAGAGCAGTTGGGAGAAACCCTGACTGCTCTTCTGTCTGTTCGAATCTCTCCAAAGACGCCGGTGTTCGCACGAAGTGGGTGGGCGGCGGGCATGCGCGTCTGCACGAGAGGTGGTGTCTTGCCCGGGCGAACAGCCCCTTGCCCAGGCTGCAACCGCTTTCGATCCGTCCGGGGCTCCTGCTCTCGGCGATCCGAGTCAGCAACTCAAGAAGCCCCCGCCCAGCGTGACTGCGGCCGACGATGTCCGCAAAGGTGCATGTTCCCCGCAGTTCTTCGCGTAGCTGTTTCACCATGCTCAGGTTACGGGACTTCTGCGCCCCGCCAACGGTCCGGCCGGCGGCGTTCTTCAGCGTGGCAGCCGAGATTCGGATGGGAATGCGCTTACACGCGGCAATTCATGAACTCACCGTCGACGACATCGCAGTCTCCGGTCAGGTTGCCCTGTTCGTCCCAGGTCTTGTAGATGCCATGTATGACGTCGTCCTTGTATCCGATCTCGGATTTGAGCTGTCCGTGCGAATACCAGGCTTTCGTGACGCCGTTCGACTTGCCGTCAACGTAGTTGCTTTCGTATTCCATTTGGCCGTTTTCATACCAGCCCCTGCAGACGCCGTTGCGCAGGTTGTTGACATAGTAGTCTTCTTTCCATAGCTGGCCGTTCTGCGAATAGTGCCACTCGCGACGCACCCCCTCTTTCATGCCATGGTTGTACTGCATTTCTATGCTGGGCGACCCGTTTTCGAACCAACCCCGGTACCATCCATGCTCGCGCCCCTCGCTATCGTAGCACAGATCGACTCGTTTCCTGGTCTTCGCCAGATCCCACCACCCCAGATACGGCCCCACGTACCCGATGTTGTCAAGCCAGTAGTAATCGGTCGTCCTGCCCTCCGATGTCGTCTCATGGCGCAGCTCGGCGCCTGTGGGGACGGGACAATCAGCAGGTGTCACGTCCTCTATGTTTGGATCGCGCGGGCCGCAATCGAAGCAGTCGGTTCCGGGGTCGCATGAGGCGTATGTGGCCCCGGTTCCTCCGTCGTCGCACTCGCCGTCCCGGTTGGAGTCGCACGTATCCCTGCAGCCGGGCCGATCAAAGTCACCGATTTCCTGCAGCTTGATGTCCCGATACGCCTTGGAGTTCAGGAGGAGTTCGAAGCCGTGCTGGCCACAGTACTCCCCATTGGTCGCATCGAGGGTTTCGCCCAGGGTCAGCCCGCTGGCGAACTTCTCGAAGAAGAGCTGCATCGCGCGGGCGGATTGCCCAGGGTGCAGTTTCTTCGAGAACCCCAATACGATTCGGTACGCTTCGTCAAACTGAGAAAGCATGTCCCCGGTCTGGCAACCCGCAAAAAAGATGAGACCCGGACCGCCGTTGGGATTATCTCTCAGCTTCTCGAGCATGCGATTCTCGGAGTAGTGCAGGGAAAGCCAGTACCACTTGGCGGTGCTCATCCCCACGACTCGCTTGCGTGATTGGGACTCATCCCCGTGCGCAAAGATGGCCAGCACGTCTGCCCGTCCCAGACTCGTCAAATAGGTGTCGAGTTCGGTCTGGTTCACGTGATGATCGGAATGGCTGTCCGTAAAGCCCGCGTTGCGCATCGTGTCAACAACTCCGTCGAAGCTCACTTCCCAGTGCTTTCCGAATGCACTCACGACGCGGAATACCCGATTGGCCGGCAATCGGGACGTTGGGGAAGTACCATCCTTCTCTGCATCACTCACGCCGCGAACGGCTTGGGAGGATCCCACCTGGAGCAGCGCAATGGATCGGGCAGCGGATGCGGTCACATCCATGGGGGCGATGACGGCTGTGCCGTCGGGATCGCTTTCGTCAATCAGGCGCAGTTGATACGGGACCTGTACGGTGCGCACGGGTACAGGCCCATCGGGAGTGGACCACAGGATTTCCTCGTCCCCTCCCACCTCTGTTTGCCGAGCGGACAGGCAATCGCCGTCCTGACAATGCCGCACCACAACCACTTCCTGCCCCACGGTGTCCATGGACATGACCCCAAGGATGAGCTCCGCGCCAGCCTGGTCGACCACGCGGCCAGCCGCGGTGAACTCGCCCGCTCCTTCCGCCCAGCGAGCCGTGTCGACGACCACCTGCAGTTCGGGATCGTCCAGAACGATCGCTTCAAAGTCGGTCAGTGGCATCCTCTCTTGTGTCGTTGCCACGGGTCCGAGGTCCTCCGCGTCTGGCTGATCCGACCGGCCGCCACCGGACTCCACAACCACCACACATCCGATCAACGCGCACAGTCCCAGCAAGGAGCCAAGGACCCACAGCTCTTTCTTGTGCGAAGACATGGCTGTATCTCCTACGACATTATGGGAAGATGAAGTGCCTCTGTTAGGTCGTTCTAACCGTCATCGTACCACAACCCGCGGCGCGAAGACAAGAACCGGACCATCGAATCAGGGACAGGCGCCACTCATCGCGAGGGGGCGTGTTGCCGGTGGTTTGGAGGATGCCGGCGGAAGTGCCGCTCGGCAAATCTCTCAAGCGGCGCATAGGTATCCCGCTGCAGCTTGTACCCCCACTCGGCCCGCTTCTTGTCGCCTTTTGCCGACAGGGCCCGCAGCGCTTCGGGATCTGGCTGGGTCAATAACCGAACCCAGTTGCACGCTCTTCTCTAGCGCATGCGGAGATTCGGTATCAAGAGAGCAAGGACGGTCATGCCAATCACGGCAGTAATGAAGGAGATGAGAACAGGCGCATCGAGGGGGGTTCTCAGTCTCCTGGTGTCGGACTGACCCAAGTAGATTCTGCGGACAGCGCCAAGGAATGCAGCGGACGCAAATGCCGAGAAGGTAAAGAGAAATGCCCAGGCGCCGGCACCGTCCCTATCCAAGACATGCCGACATGCGAAAAGAGTAAGGACCATGGCAGAGGATACTTCAAAAGAGAAGTGAAGAAACCAATGGGCCTCATCGACCTTTGCGGTACGGTACTTGCGTCTGTAGCTGATTGCGCCTATGGCAGCAAGAACGATGATAATTGTGAACTGAACGAGATCGTCCACCATGGCCGGCCATGCTAACGCCGGCGCGGATGCGGCGTCAAACGTCCATGGAGAGCAGAGGGGGGCGGGCGGTCATGCCCCGGCACGTCAGATTCGACTGGAAGTGGAAGCGACATCGACTCCCCGCGGTGGTCGGCTTCAGCCGACCGGCCAGTGCCCCCTCCTTCAGGCGGGAGTGTGAGGCAATGCACCCCTTGTCTGGTTTTCCCGATTGACTGCAGGGAGCCGGCTTCCAGCCGGCTTCTCCACGCGGGCGCCGAAAGCCGGCCTCCAGTGGGTGCCGCGAGTTCGGAACCACATGAAATGGTGTGCCGTGACACGCGTTGTTGCGGCTGTGGGACCTGCGCAAAAATGACCCCAGGTGAGGGGGCGGGTTGGGCCGCCCCACCTGGGGGAGAGAGCATCGCTTTCGCACGATCGTTGTCCCGCGTGCGTCGGGTCAACCGTTAGGGTCCCAGGCAAAGGTTGCTCGGGAGAGCAACCTAAGCCTGGGAGGGAGAGAGAGAGCTCTATGGATCCAACCGCCGAAGAGGGGCATCCTCTCGGGCGGGGGTCCCGCTGGTTGCTGCATCGGAGCCGTGGTAAAAGGGACGTACGGCCAAACCGCCCGCCAGGCCCCGTCGGGTCGCCGGCCGGAGCCGGGCCGCGGGTACGATGAGTGGCGTGTACATGCCCTCTACGTCCACAATCGCGAAGTGATCCTTGCGAACGCCACTGTCGCTCAGGCAGACCACCTGCCCGACCACGCGCAGGTCCGGGCCGACGTGCTCGAACAACGGCGTGAGGTCGGGGCACTCCACGTGCCTCAACCGGAACGTCACGCCATTGCCAACTGCCAGCCACGGTCCTCGCATGGGATGCTCCGAATGCGTCACTTCCTGACAGGGCACGGGCCGTGCCAACGGGTGGCAGTTCGATTGGCATCGCGAGATTGCGCGCAATTTCCGCCAAAACAACAGGTTAAGAAAAGGTCGGAATGGGACGAAACGCCCCGGCGCAGGGGACGCGGCCCGGGCCGGGAAGGTGAATGCACGCCGTGGGCACGATGATGCACACGCAGCGCGCCGGCAAACGCGAGTAGGCTCGGATGGGGCGAGGTGGTTACGGTCCGGTAAGCGAGGCGGTCAGTTCGCCCTGGCCCACGACGTGGCCGGCGATGAGGGCCTCCAGCGCCGCCAGCGAGACCCGCTGCCCGGCGGTCAGCCCGGCGTTTCGGATGTCGAGGGCGTAGACGCGGAACACATATGTGTGTACCTCGCCCGACGGCGGGCAGGGTCCGCCGTAGCCGAACAGGCCCTGCTGGTAGTCGTTGAGGGTCTGGCCGCCGGGAGCGGGTCCGCCTTCGTTGATGTTGGTGACGCCCGCGGCAATGTCGAACACGACCCAATGGATGAAGTCACCGGCGCTGCGGTCGAAAATCACGACGATGAAGCTCTGGGTCTCTTGCGGCGCACCGGTCCAGGAGAGCTGCGGTGAGACGTTGTCCCCGCCGCACCCGGGGTGGTAGGTGAAACGCCGGTCGATCTCGCCGGTGTCGTTCAGCAGCAAGCGGCTCGTGACGGTGAGCCGAGCCGGGGGTGAGTCGGCTCCGTCATCGTCGGTGTTTTCGTTAGCGTTCTCGTCGCCGTTGTCATCGGCGTTCTCGTCGGCGTTGTCGTTTGTGCTGCCGTTGCCGCCGCCGGAGGAGTTGCCGTTGTCCGGGACGATGAACTCACCGTTTTCGCTGCCATCCAACGTCGGGATGCCGCCGCCGCAACCGACGACCATGCAGATCAGGCTTGCACACAATGCGGCCGGAGCGAGCCGGTTCATGATGAGCTCCCTTTCTCGCGGGTGTTTGGATGCGCCACCACGGGGCGTGCATCCCGCGACCTCGCTTCATTGTCGTTCGGTCTGAAGGTCCGGGCAAGTGTCAGCGAAGACCCAATCGCAGCACCAACACCGCCCACGCGTACGAAGATTGCAGGGCGAAAGCCTTTGCGTACGTGGCGGTCGTCGGTTCGAGCTCCACGAGGGCGCCGTGGCGATGGCCGTAGGCCATGGCGGCCACCGTTGCGCCGGCGGAAAGCAACACAAGCACGACGGCAACCATCTGGAGGGCGCCCGCTTTGCGGGTCAGCAGCACGCCGGCCATCGCAGCGCCCAGGAACACCAGCATGGCCAGGACACGCGGGACGCCGGCCGGATACACGCGCTCGTATTCGCGCCAGGTAAACGCGATCAGGCCGACCAGGACACCAAAGGCCAGGACCGCCAGCACGGCCGCGGCGGGGCGCGGCATGAATGTGCAGGCCGACGCGACGCAAAGCAGAACGGCCAGCGCGAAGCCGACTTCCGCCGAGGGCGGGGGCTTGGGCAGATCATACGTCCACAGGCCGAACGCCTGCTGCAATGCGAAGATGCCGCCCGCAACGGCCAGGATGATGGCCACGGCAATCAGGAAAAGGTTGAGGGCGTTCCATTTCCGCTCGCCGAGGAACAGGCCGCCCAGCCCGGCGCCGCCGCACAGGGCGAGCCAGGCCGCAACCACCGTGGTGTCCGTGAGCCAGGCGTACATGGTGTATCCCAGTCGTTCCATGACGACGTTGGGGTCGGGGGCATCGGCCGTCGTGGGGGCGGCAGGCTCCGCCGCTTGGAGTGGCGGCGGCAGCGGTTCGGTCCGCGGCGAGGGCGGACGCCTCCTTCGGAGCGGTTCGTTGAGGGGGGCGGTCTCCGGTGCGTGGGGCGGCGCGAGGATGCCGGCCGGCGTTTCCTCGTCGCCTCGCGGTTTGCTCGGACGGTCTCCCGGCGGGTCCGGGTACATGAACGACCAGTCGATCTCGAACGGCTGCGCGAGGGCGGCTTTGATCATCGCTCGAACCAGAAACCGGTCAACGGGAAACCAGGTGACGTAGATCCAGCCCATGGCCACCACGAGGCTCAGCAGGCCGACGATCCGAACGCGCGCCTGCGCGCGGGTCGAGGGGGGCAGCGGCGGCGGCTTCGGGGCCTCCGTGGTGTAGACGGTCCTGACATCCAGATCGTGCGGGGTCGTCATCTTCTGTGGCGCCGTGCCGGGGGTGCGGTCAATCGCTCGCGGGCCAGTTCCGCGGCCCGACGCTGATCAAACACCCGTCCCCATCCAATGGATACCGCCGAAAGCACTCCAGGATGCTGTCGGCCCCGATGGCCGCCACGGAAGCCAGCCGCTCCTCCACCGTGCGGGGCCGGCCGCGGTAATCCACGTCGTCCATCACCTGGGTGAGCCGATGATACGGCGATTCGCCCTCGACGGCCAGCAGGGTTTGCTGCTTGTTCCGCACCCGCTGGATTTCGTGATCGGCCACCGGCTGCCGGCAGATCGCGGCGGCCTCCGCCCGCAGGGCGTCCGTGAGCTGCTCGGCGTTGTCCGGCTCAGTAACGCCGTAGAGGATCATCAGGGCGCAGTCTTCGTAATCCAGCCGGAACGAGCCCGCCCGCGAGCTGATGCCGGTCTGCACGATGTTCCAGAAAATCCGCGAGTTCTCGCCGCCCAGGATCACGGCGGCCGCGTCAGCCGTGTCGTTCAGGGGGTCCACCGCGGGCGGGGCGGCGTGGCACAGGGCGATCACCTGCTGGTTGAACCGCGTGACCTGGCGGACAGCCGTTCCGGTGTGGACGGCCGGCGGAACGCGTGTCCGCCGGTATCCCGAGGGCTTCCAGTCGCCGCACCAGCGCTGGGCCTCGTCAAAGATCATCTGCGGTTCCACGTTGCCGGCGCAGAGCAGGATCATGTTGTCCGGGGCATAGTGCTCCTGGAAATACGCGTGCATCCGATCGCGCGCGAGCGGGCCGATGGTGCTCTCATAGCCCAGCACCGGCCAATGCAGCGAGTGCCCGGCAAACACCGTGTCCAGCAGCAGGTCAAACGCCACGCTTTCCAGGTGGTCCTGGGACATGGCGATCTCGTTCAGAACGGTCTGCTTTTCCAGGTCAAACTCGTCCGGCGGCAGGATGGATCGCATCAGGTCCGCCAGAATCTCGATCTGCCGGGCCACGTCCGAGGCCCGCGTGACCGCATGGTAGAACGTCCGGTCTTGCGAGGTGAACGCGTTCGGCCGGCCGCCCAAATTGTCGAAATCGAGGTTGATCTGTCGGGCGTCGCGGTTGGGCGTGCCCTTGAAGCACATGTGCTCCAGGAAGTGCGAAACGCCGGCCACGTCGGGCGTTTCGTCACGGGCGCCCGCCCGAACGAGAAAGCCCGCCGCGGCCGTCTGCACCCCGGGCATGCACTCCACCACGATGCGAAGCCCGTTGCTCAGCGTGTGACTGTGAAAGGTCGACGTCATTGGGCCGCCTCCCGGATTTCCTTTGGACCCAGCGTCACCACGCTGAAAGGCTGCCACGGATGCTCAGCGAAATACTGCCGGATGTCATCCAGGGTGACCGCCTTGATCCGGGCAAGCTTCTCCGCCGTCGGGATCAGCTCGCCGTAGTGGAACAGGTCGTCGGCCAATTCCCGGCTGCGGGCCTGGGTGCGGTCGCCGCGAATCACCAGGTCCACGTCGATCTGGGTCTTGGCCCGGTCCAGCTCCTCGATCGTGATGTCGCCCGGCAGCCGCTCCAGCTCGCGCAGGATGGTTGCGTACGCCCGATCGCAGTGTTCCAACCGGCTGGAGGCGCCGACAAACACCATGCCGGCGCCGCGGGGGAACTCCGGCCACGCGCTGACCCAGTACACCAGCCCCTGCTTCTCGCGCACTTCCGTGAACAGGCGCGAACTCATGCCCGCAGTCAGAACGGCCAGCACAACCGCCTGAACGTAGTATTGCGGGTGGCCCTTGGGCAGGCCCTGGAACGCCAAGGCAATCTGCACCTGCTCCGTGTCTTTCTCGACGTGAGTGCGGATGGGGCGGAACTCGACGGTCCGCCGCTCGCGTCCCTGCGGTTGCGGCGGGCCGAACCCGTCGAAATGGCGGCGCAGGCAGTCTGCCACATCTTCGGCCTCGACGGGGCCGGCCACCGAAACCTGCATCCGCCCGGCGCCGAACAGCGACCGCCAGAAGGCACACACGTCGTCCCGGGTGATGTGGTCCAGGGTCTCGGGCTCACCCAGTGGATGCCGGCCGAGCACCGGGCCGTACGCTTGCTGCCCCAGATGCCGGTCGGCCAGGGCCTGTGGATCGTCCTGAAGGGACTGCAATTCCTGCCGGCCGAGCTCCAGCGCCACGTCGACGAAATTCTGTGGAAACGCGGCCGTTCGGAGGAACTCGGCGTGAAGACCGACGGACGCATCCAGGTGTTCCGGCAGGGTCAGCGAGGAAAAACGGGTGCTTTCGCGTTCCGTCCACGAGGTGTGGGGAGAGCCGATCGCGTCGAAGGCGTCGGACACGCCGCGGGCGTCCCGCGTGGCCGTGCCTTTGGACACCGTCTCTTCCACAACGCGGGCCAGCCCCAGCCGGTCGGCAGGCTCATCCACAGTGCCGGCCAGCAGGCGGAACTCGATGGCGACGGCCCGTCGGTGGGGCAGGGTGGCGCAGGCCAGCTCGATGCCGTTGTTCAGGTGTTGGTGCGTGGTGCCTTCGATCATTCGTGCATCGTCGGGAGTGTGCGGCCCTGCCACATGCGTCCGTGGTGCGCCTGCACGGTTGCTCTCAGTGGGCCACCGGCGTGCCCAGCAGCTTTGCGACCTCGGCCAGTTTGTCTTCCATGAGCTCGGGCTTCTCGGCCTCCAGGTTCAGCCTCACCAGCGGCTCGGTGTTGGACTTGCGGACGTTGAACCACCAGTCTTTGAACTGGATGGTGATGCCGTCGAGGAAGTCGATGCGGCCGTCCTTGTAGACCTCCTGCAGTTTCCGGATCGTGCCGTCCGCGTCCGGGTTCTCGAAGTTGCGTTCGCCGCTGGATGCGTACCGCTTCACGGGGGCGATGATCTCGCTGAGCGGCTTGCCCTCCCGGGTGAGCAGGTTGATCAGGTGGACGAGGGCCAGCATGCCCGAGTCGCAGTTGAAGTTTTCCCGGAAGTAGAAATGGCCGCTGAGCTCGCCGCCGAACGGGGCCTTGGCGTCGGCGAGTGCCCGCTTCATGAAGGCGTGGCCCACCCGTTCGCGGCGGGGCACGCCGCCGGCCTTCTTGATTTCCTCGGCGACGGCGCGGCTGGAGCGCAGGTCGTATACGATCGTGGCTTTCGGGGTCCTGGCGAGGAACTGGCGGGCCAGCACCGCCGTCAGCATGTCGCAGCGGATGATCTGCGCCTTCTCATCGACCACCATCAGCCGGTCGGCGTCGCCGTCGAAGCAGACGCCCACGTCCGCCCCGATCCGCCTGATCTCGTCCTGCAACTGCCGCAGGTTCGTGTCGATCAGGGGGTTGGGGTCGTGTACGAACTCGCCGTTGTGCTCCATGTTGATGCAGGACAGCGTCAGTTCGGGGATGTCGTCAAAAATGGCGGGCACCCAGCGGCCGGCCATGCCGTTGGAGGCGTCGATCGCGATCTTGAGCTTCCGCGGCGGATCCAGGAACTGCCGGATGAACTCTCGGTATTCCGTCCGCAGGTCGAGCAACCGCAGCTCGCCGCGCTGCCCGGTCTCGTGCCGCATCAGGTTCGTGACGATCTTGCGGATGTCGTCCAGCCCGGTTTCGCCGCTGATGGGCACGCCCTTGGCCCCGGACACCTTGAAGCCGTTGTAATGGGCCGGGTTGTGGCTGGCCGTCACCTGCACGCCGCCACACGTCCGCAGGTGGTTGATGGCGAAGTAGATCTGCGAGGTGTCGATCATTCCGATGTCGATCACCGTGGCCCCGGTGGAGAGGGCGCCATCCATGAAGGCCCGCGCGACCGAGGGGCTGCTTTTTCGCATGTCGCGGCCGACCGCAATGGCGGAGGCGTTCGGATCGGCCCGGTCGAGCCCGCGGATGCTGGATTTCAGGTAGGAGGCCGTGCCGTGCCCGATCCGCCAGGCCACCTCCTCGTTGATCATGTCAGGGTACGTGCCGCGAATGTCGTACGCCTTGAAAATCTTATCCAGCATGAAGGATCTCGCTTTCTCCTGTTGATGTCGGGTCAGAATGAGGCCGGGCAGGTCCGCCCGGCTGACGCTGCCCTGCTCCTCGTCGTTGAACCGGCAGCCCTTGCAGAAGGGGTAGTTGGCCCGTCGCCGGCCCAGGCAGATCGAGTCGGAGATCTTCACCTTGGGCTGATTGGGGCAGAATCGGTAATAATCCGTCGCGTTCTGCGTGTTCACGTTTCCTTCGTGCTCCCGCGTTCCGGGGCGAGGCCCGTCCGTGGCGACAAGCGGGCGGATTCTACCCGACTCCGGGCGACGAGGCCAGCGAAGGTCCGGGGCGGCCCCGGGGGAAATCGGCAGCCGGCGTCCGGAAGATCGAAGGCGGCACGTCGTTGACGCCCGGCACGGCTCGCCGATAAGATTCCGGCGTCGCTCCGGCGTGGCGCGGTGGTTACGGCGCGGGCTGCGGCCACGGGGCGAGTCGGCGCGGAGTGTCTCGACCCTTCGTGCCGAGGGGATCGTTTTCCCGAACGAAAGGGACGGGCGAGTACCATGTCACGATTGACTCATGCCATCGGTCTGTGGGTGGCCATTGCCGCAACGACGATTTCTTTGGCGCCCGCCGCGGCCCAGGTGCGGCCCGACGAGCCGGTTCTCGACCCGGCGGTCGAAGCCCTGCACCGCGAGCCGGCCCTGCCCACGACGGCCATGCCCATCGGCGACCTGGTGTCGACGACGGGAATCGAGCCGCATCGAATCGTCTGGCACCTGCCGGACCCGCACGAGTTCGCGGCGTTGACCGAGGCCAAGATCGCCGAGTGGGAGACGGACGTCCGGGAAGGCCGGCGATTGGAATCGGACATTCGCGACGCGCGGAGCTTCCAGGTGCGCCTTCTGGAGCTGTTGCGGGCGGTGGATCGACCGCGACAGGTTCACACGAGCCGACAAGACGTTCTGCACCGAACGCTGGCGAACAGCTACGCCATTCGGGTGCAAAGCTACACGCCGGCCGTTGACCAGACCCGGATCGTCGAGGCGGAGGCGGCGTTTGACGCCACCTTCTTCGCAACGCTCAACAGCAACAAGCAGAACACTCCGGTGGCGTCGGCGCTGCAGGGCTCCAACGTGGAAGCGCTCCTGATGGAAGGCGGACTGCGGCAGCTTCTGCCCGGCGGCATGCAGGTGCAGACGAGCCTGAACCTGCAGCGGCAGTCCAACGACTTTCAGTTTCAGACGATCAACCCGGTGTACGAGAGCCAGTTCAAGGTGGAGTTCCGCCAGGCGCTGCTGCGCGGGTTCGGACTCGATTACAACCGGACCCAGATTCTGGTGGCCAAAAATGACAAGCGGATCAGCGACCAGGAGTTCGCCCGACAGGTGCAGACCACGCTGCTGAACGTGGAGACGGCCTACTGGCGGCTGTACCAGGCCCGGCGCATCCTGGGGGTCCAGGCCCGCATGCTGGCCACGTTCGAGCAGTTGTACCGAAAGCTGGAGCAACGCAGGGAATTCGACGCGATTCCCGTGCAGATCAACGAGACCCGGGCCCAACTGGAGTCGGCGAAGGCGGACTTCATCCGCATCTGCAACGAGATCCGCAACGCGGAAGACAGCCTGATTGCCCTGATCAACGACCCCGCCCTGAACCTCGCGGACGACGTGGAAATCATCCCCACGGACGTGCCCCTGCTGGATCCGATCGTGCTGGATCGGCTGGCCGAGGCCCAGGCGGCGCTGGACCATCGGCAGGAGATCGCACAGGCCAAGCTGCGCATCCACTCGTCCCGCATTCTGGTCGGGGCGGCGAAGAACCAGGTCATGCCCAAGCTCGACCTGTTGTTTCGGTATGCGGTGGACGGGCTCGGGCTCAACGCCCACAACGCATTCAGCGAAGTCACCAAGAATGACTACCACGAGTACTTTGTCGGCGTGGAGTTTGAGATCCCCGTGGGCAACCGGGCGCGGCGGGCGGCCGAGCGGCGGGCACAGCTTCAGCAGGGCCAGGCCATCGCGGCCTTGAAATCCGCCTTCGAGCAGGTGCTCCTGGACGTGAACGTGCGCGTTCGCGAGGTGATCACCCAGCAGAACCTCATCCAGCCCAACCTGCAATCGGCCGACGCCAGCGAGGCCCGGGTGGATTCCATCCGCGTGCGGGCCGAGACCAGCGACTTCCTGCAGATCAGCAACGAACTGTCGGCCATCCGCTCCCTGGCCGTCACCCGAAACGACCTGCTGCAGTCGGTGGTGGAATACAACATCGCCATGGTGGAGCTGGAACGGTCCAAGGGGACCCTGCTGGACTACTACAACGTCGCCATCCCCGTGCACGAGCAACACATGGCCGACATCACGCCCTGATACCGATGCCCCCAGACGCCTGCGCCCCGGCGGCCGAACCCTGGAAGCCCCAGGCCCCTTCCTGCTACACTGCACCCCCGCGGAGCACCGCCGTGGGTGTGGGAGACTCGGTCCGATGCTTTCCTGGGCAGAAACCCCGACTCTGGAACTGGACCTCGATCGCCCGGTCGCGACTCGCTACGCGGACGTGCCGGAGTGGGCCGTCCAGAACGGCCTGGCGCTGCTGGATGCGGTCATGAAGTTGATCCCCCCCGCCGCCCGCTTCCTGGCCGACGCGGTGAACCTGCGTACGCACGGACGATTTCGCGAGGAGGCGACCGCGATTGCCCGGCGAGTCGGAGCCGACTGGCGCAGCGTCATGCTGGCCAACGTGTCGTACGATCTGGCCCTGACCACGTTCGGTTGCTCCACGGCGGCCCTTCCGACCGCCGACGGGCCCGTGATCGCTCGCAACATGGATTGGTGGCCGGAGGCGGTCCTCGCCCGGACGAGTGTTCTGATCCGGGCGGTGCGTGGGGGGCGGCTTCAGTTTGCGATTGCCGGCTGGCCGGGCTCCATCGGGCTGGTCACCGGGCTGTCCGGGCGCGGGTTCGCGCTGGTCCTCAACGCCGTGCTCAGCCCGGAGGGGACCCGCCGAACGGGCTATCCGTTGCTGCTCTTTCTTCGCCGCGTTCTGGAGGAGGCCGCCGACTTCGACGCCGCCGTCCACATGCTGACCCGCCAGACGCTTGCGAGCCCGGGCCTGATTACGGTCGTCGGCGCGCAGAACCATCAACGCGTGGTCATTGAACGTTCGCCCGGCCGCCACGCCCTTCGCTGGGCCGAGCCGGATCAACCGCTGTTCGCAACCAATGACTACCGAGTCCTTTATCCGCCACGGTCAGAGCCGGCCGGGGAGCCGCTCTACCAGACCGCATGCACGCGGTACCAGGCCCTTGCGTCGGCCTTCGCCAAACACGCGCCGGACCGTACGGTGACGGATGCGGAACTGCTCTACGTGTTGACCGATCCCGGGATTATTCAGGGCATCACGGCCCAGCACGTGATCCTCCGGCCGCGCGAGGAGGGGGTCCGACTGCTCGTTCCGCGCCGGTTGCTGGGCGAAACGCCGGAGGGGGCCGCAACGTAGCGGGCGCCGACAACCCCGGCTATGCTATCTGTCACGGCGGGCGTGGCCTCCCCGTTCGGGGGGCCGATGAGAGGCATGACATGGGCGAGAAGATCTGGAAGACCGCAATCACGTACATCGCGCCGAATGAAGTGCGGCTGCGCGGATACCGAATCGACGAATTGATGGGTCGGGTGGATTTCGGCCAGGCCCTGTATCTGTTGCTGAGGGGCGAACTGCCGGACGCGAAGGTCGGGCGGCTGATGACCGCCATGCTCGTGTCGTCGATTGACCACGGCCCGACGCCACCCTCAGTGGTGGGGGCGCGGAACGCGGCCTCCACGAGCGCCCCGCTGAACGCCTGCGTGGCGGCCGGCGTGCTGGCCATCAATCGCTCCCACGGCGGAGCGATCGAGGATTGCGCCCGCGCCCTGCAGGACGTGATCCACGAGGCGGACCGGGCGGGGGTGTCCCTGGCCCAGGCGGCCACGGCGGTCCTGGCGGAATACAAGAAGCAGGGGACCCGCGTGGCCGGGTTCGGGCACCGGCTGCACACGGCCGACCCGCGAACGGCCCGGCTGTTCGCCCTGGCCCAGGAGGCGGGTGTGGCCGGTCGGTACGTGGAAGCGTGCCGGGCCCTGGAGTCCGCCCTGGCGGCCCAGACGGGCAAGCCGCTGCCGATCAACGTGGACGGGGCCATCGGGGCCGTGCTGTGCGAACTGGGGTTCGAGCCGGAGGTGATGAACGGGTTCTTCATCCTGGCGCGAACGGCCGGCCTGATCGCGCACGCTCGCGAAGAGATGACGCGGGAGAGAGTGATGCGGCGGATCGATTTCGCCGCGGCGGAGTACGACGGACCTCCGCCGCGCGACCTCGTGTAGGGTCCGCCCCGCGGACCGAATGACTGGCAATCAATCGGGTTCCTGGAACAGGAAACAACACATGCGTGACAAGATTGTCGAACTTCTCCCCGAGGTAAATGAGATTCGCGACGCGTCGCTTCGCGAGAAGGTTATCGCTGTCTGGCAGGATTCGCTGACCCGCGGCGGCTGGCAACCGCAAGAGCTGGAGGCGATCCCCTTTACCCTGCTGGCCGGCAAGATCGACATGCGCTTCATCGAGCACGTGCGATCGTGCGCGCAGATGTGCCTGGCCGTGGAGGCCGTGCTCAACCGCATTTGGGGCCGTCGCGTGCCGATCGACCACGACACGCTGCTGGCGGGCGCGCTGCTGGCCGACGTGGGCAAGCCGCTGGAATATGCCAAGGAGGCCGGCCAGCCGGTCAAGGGGCATTTCGGCGACATGCTGCGCCACCCGTTCAGCGGCGTGGGCCTGTGCTTTCTGCACGGGATTCCGGCCGAGGTGATGCACATCGTGGCCACGCACTCGAAGGAGGGCGACCACGTGCAGCGAACGATCGAGTCGATCATCTTCCACCACGCGGATTTCATCGACTTCGACATCGCCAAGGCCGTGGGCAAGAAGTAGGGCCGGACCGGGCCGCCTTGGGGATCGCGAGGCCGCCGTGGCAGACCAACCGGATTGGGGTTTCGAGAACGCGCTGGATCTGCCTCCGCCGGATGCGCCGCTCGAGGCGTCGAGCCTGCCGGCCGGCGGAGGCGTGTACGCCCTGACCGATGAGCGCGGTCGCGTTCTTCTGACGCTCGGGACGCAGAGTTTGCGCCGCTCGGTGATGCACCGGTTGCAGGCACCCCCCACCGACGGCCCCACGCGCCGTGTGGACCTGCGGGCGATTGCACGCAGGCTTCACTGGATTCCCACCCACTCCGTCTTTGAAACCTACCTCGTGTACCTGACCACCGCCCGGCGGCTGTCGCCGGATCGCTACCGCAAGGACCTTGCGTTCGGGCCGGTCTGGTTTGCCCGCGTTGACCCGTCGGAGCGGTTCCCGCGCTGGGAGGCGGGCACCGTTGCGTTTCGCGGGGGAGTGGAGATCGGGCCGTTCGCGGAACGCGGCCAGTGCGCCGCCTTCATCGAGTTGCTGGAAGACATTTTTGACTTGTGCCGCAAGCACGACATCCTTGTCCAGGCGCCCAACGGACAGGCCTGCGTGTACCATGAGATGGGCCGCTGTCCCGCCCCGTGCGACGGGTCTGTTTCGCTGGAGACGTATCACGAGCAGATTGGCCGGTCCGTTGACTTTGCGGTTGGTGGTCACGAATTCCATCTGCGAATGCTGGAGGATCGCATGAGGGCGGCTGCCGCCGGGCAGGCGTTCGAGCAGGCCGGTCGGATCAAGGGGTTGTGGGAGCGAGCCGCGCGTCTGCTGAAGCGAGACGGACGACTGACCCTCACGCCGGACCGGTTTCGATACCTGGTGGTGCAGCGCGGTGGCGGGACGACGCGGGTCCGGCCGTTCTTTGTGAATGCGGGCGTCATCGAAGCGGGTGAACCGGTCTCGCTCCGAAAGCTGGACGAAACCGTCCCGACGTGGCTCCATCGCGTGGCGCAGCCGGGCTCGGATGCGGCCGGCGATCCGGTGATTCGCAGCGAAGGGATCTGGTTGGTGAGTCACTTCCTGGGCAGAGGGGACAAGGCGCCGGGCGTGTTCCTTCCCGTTTCATCCTGCGGGGATGCGACGGAGGCGGCCCAGTGCATTCGAGACCGACTGGGTCGGCGCGACCGATCGTCCGAGAATATGCGCGATACCGGTGCGCCGGCCGGGGATGTTGAATCATGAACGCGGGTTTCTACAATGAATGGAATCGGAGGTCCGGGCGCGCTGTGGATTGGACGCATGGGGTGACGGCGGGGCGACGGACGGGGAGCGCATCGCGTCGGTCGCGGTTTCCGGTTCGCCCGGGCCGAGGCGTGACGCGATTGGAACAGTCACACAACAGGGGTGAGTGAGTTTGCCGCTCCGGGACGGACGGAGCGTTCGGGGGAAACAGCCGTATGACGGTTCGGCAAGCACAACGCACGGACGCGCAGCCAACGCTGCCGCCGCCGCTGGTCAAACGATTCCTGGACTACCTCTTCGTCGAATGCGGTCTGTCCGGCGCCACGGTGACCGCGTATCGCGCCGACCTCACCGAGTTCTGGGACCACCTGACCTCGCGGGGCGTATTTCCGAAAGAGATCGGCCTCGAGCACGTGCAGTCGTATCTGATGGCCCTGCACAACCGGGGCCTGTCGCTGGCGTCCGTGGCCCGGCACCTCGCGTCGCTGAAGATGTTTCTGCGGCACCTTTTCGTCGAGGGCCGGCTCCAGCGTGACGTGGCCTCTCTTCTGGAAACCCCGCGCAAGTGGCGAAACCTGCCCAAGACCCTGCGCTACGAGCAGGTGGACGCCCTGCTGGCCGCCCCCGACCCCAGCGACGACCTGTGGCTCCGCGACCGGGCCATCCTGGAAACGCTCTACGCCACCGGCATGCGCGTCAGCGAGCTGACCGGCCTGACCGTCCGGCACGTGAACCTGGACGTGGGATACCTTCGCTGCTTCGGAAAAGGCAGCAAGGAGCGCATCATCCCGATCGGGTCGTCCGCCCTGCAGGCCCTGCGCGAGTACCTCACGCATCTGCGCCCGGGAATGCTGCGCGACGTGTCGCAGGATGCGGTGTTCCTGTCCCGCACCGGCCGGCCGCTGGATCGGACCAACGTCTGGCGGCTCATCCGCAAGTATGCCGAACAGGTGGGGCTCAAGAACGTCTCGCCGCACACCATCCGCCACTGCTTCGCCACGCATCTGTTGGCGGGCGGGGCGGACCTGCGGGTCGTGCAGGAACTGCTGGGCCACTCCGACATCTCCACCACGCAGATTTACACGCACGTGGACTCCTCGCGACTCAAGCAGGTCCACCAGCAGTGCCATCCCCGCCAGTAATCGCCGCAGGCATCCCGGTGCCGGTCGTTGCCAACCGGCCGTCCCCAGGGGATGATCCGCCCATGCCGCGGTGTTGCGGCCGGACATCCGAACGCAGGCACGCGCCAGGGAAGGCATGAATCTCACCAATCGCACCCAGTTGAACACGGACGAGCTGCAACGGCGAATGCGAACGGCCGCGGACGGCTGGCCGCTCGGCCGGCTCCGCGTGCATGTGCGCTACAGCCGACGCGCCGATTACTCCGGAACGTGCTACTACAAACAGGGCGTCATCTACGTGAACCTGGGCCGGCACTTGGCGTATCCCTACCGGCTGGGCACGTCCGTCGCGCCCGCGAAGTCAAACGCCCGTCACTGGTGGAAGCCGATCTACACGCTCGAGCTGGTGGACGGGTACCAGGTCGTCCTGTTCGTCTTTCTGCACGAGCTCTATCACTGGCTGGTGTACCGGGCCCGCCGCAACCCCCGGCAGAAGGAGTCCATGTGCGACCGGTTCGCCGCCCGCATCCTTGTGGACCGGTTCGGTGTTCGCGTCCGCGACGAGCGCGGCCGGCCGGCCCGCCGGGAGGCGTGGGACATCCAGAACGTCGAGGCCTTCGTCTCCGCCGCCCGGCCCCTCCGACCGGCCCGGGCCGCGGTCCGGCCGGTCCGCTCCGCCCCCATCCGCGAGGGCCAGTGGCTGCTGTTTGACCTCTGACGGACGTGCGAACGCCGGGCGTACGGCGCCCCTCTCCCCCGTACTACAAACGTGCGATTTCTTCGCGCCGCACGCTGCTTCTGTTTCTGCGTTTTTGCGTTTCCCCGTTTTTGCGTTTCCCGGCTCCCCCCGTTCGCTTCCCCCACCCCCAGCAGCAAACGCTACAACCCCCCTCACCCCTTCCCACGACCCACAGTCCCCACCCTCCCACCCTCACTTCGTCCCTCCGTCCCTCCGTCCCTTCGTCCCTGGTTTGTTTTCACTTTTCGCCCAAGCATCTGCCCTCCAAACCCCGACATTTCACCTTTTGGTCACGAAATTTCGGGCAAGACCGGCCACCCAGGCAAACTGGGCACCCCGAATTATGCCGCATGGGGAGGCATAATCATGGGCGCTCATGCAGTCTGAGCCGCCAAGCGAACACGTGGTCAGCTATGTGGATGTGACGCGCGGCTTCCGGACAGTTCGGTCCAGTGGTGGACGGCCCGCGGGGCAGACCCTGCGAGCTACCTGCAGTCTACAGCCGCTTTCCCTCACTCGGTTCGATCCACGCCGGCCAGGCGGGGTCGGCGCGGAGCCGGGCGTGAAGGACCTCGGCGAAGCGGTAGTGGATGAACACGAACACGCCGGTGCCCAGGCACGCGTCCAGCGCCGACCGCGCCTCCGCTCGGTTTCCCCGGCCAAGCTCGCGCATCGCGATCAGCGAGGTCATCATGCAGCGGACGCCGGGCGTCAGGCCGGGCATGCCCAGCAGCGTCTCCGCGTCGATCCGGCCGCTCATGTAGTCCAGGCACGGGCGGGCGAACGGATCATCGCCCGGATCGGGCGGACCGCTGTCCAGCCGCTGCCGCGCGTCCTCCAGCGCGGCCGCCGCGGCGGCGGAGTCGCCCAGCAGTTCGGCCACACCGGCCGCGATGAGGATGGCCGTCGTGCTCGTGCGGTGCTGGAGCAAAGTCTCGCGGCAGGCGGCGCGGGCCTCATCGACGCGACCGACCTCCGCCAGCAGGATCGCTCGCTGCAGGGCCAGAGGGTAAAAGCTCGGCATTTCCGCACAGGCCGGTGTGATCTCCGACAGGGCAGTCTGCACGTCGCCAGCCTCGTGCAGAGCGATGACGCGGTGGTGAACGAACCCCGGGTGCTCGGTGCCGGCGGCCGCTCGGTCCAGTTCAACCGCCCGAGCCAGGTCTTCCGCAGCGCCCGCGTAGTCGCCGAGGTACCGACGCAGGATGCCTCGGCGCCCGTAGACATCTGCCTGCTGATCGCCGCCCATCTGCAGGGCCCGATCGAGATCGTCCCGACAGCGATCGAGCCACTTGGCGGGGTATTCCCGCAGGTCCGGCTGCGTCGCGGCGTACGCGGCGGCGAACAGGTAGCCGGTGGCCCGGGCGGCGTAGGCACGGGCAGATTTCGGCCGGAAGACCACCCAAGCGTCGAAGTCGTCCAGCATGGGCTGGAGGGCCGCGCGGTCGCCGTCGATCAGCAGTCGCTGGCGTCGGAAGGTCGCCCGCGCTTCAATGGCCGGTGTGAAGTCCGCCTGGAGGTCGAGCGCCCGGTCGTAGCAGGCGATGGGGTCCGCGCCGTCCAGGTGCGTGAGGGCGTGGCCGCGAAGCAGCCAGCCCAGGGCGGTGTGGACGCGTGACTCGTCGTGCCGGCGCAGGAATCGCAGGCCGTTCACGTCGTCGGTCATCTCGAAGTAGGCGAATGCCAGGCCCTGGCACGCCTCGACGTGGTTCGGGCTGCGGCGTAGGGCCTCGGTGAGCGGTTCGATGGCGCGCTGCGGCTGCGCCGTCAGCAGGGGGATCAGGCCGCGACCGAGGAACAGTTCCGCCGTATGCACGCCCAGGGCGTCGGCGCGGTCCAGGTGTCTGGCGGCCTCGGACGGGTTGTAGTCCAGGAGCATGGCCGCCAGCCCGTCCTGAAGGCTGCGTTGCCCTTCCGCCTGCCGCATCTGCGTACGGAGGACGATCGACGTTGTCAGGAGGGCCAGCACCAGGAGGGCGGCGGCGACGTGCACGCGGTGTCGCCGCACGAACCGGCCGATCTTCACGTACAGCGGCGTGCGACGAGCCAGGATCGATTCGCCGGCCAGGAATCGCCGGCAGTCTTCCGCCACGTCGGCGGCCCGGGCATAACGGTGGTCCGGGTCCTTCTGCATGCACTTGCCGACGATGGTTTCCAGGTCGCGGGGAATGGTCGGGTTGACCTGGCGCAGCGGTTTCGGATCGGAGAACGCGATGCGCGTCAGGACGGCCTCGCGCGAATCGCCGTCAAAGGCCGGCCGCAGGGCGAGCAGTTCGTACAGGGCGGCCCCGAGCGAGTAGATGTCCGTCCGTCCGTCGAGCTGCACCCGGCCGCCGCGGGCCTGCTCCGGCGACATGTATCGCGCGGTGCCGATGACGTCGCCGGTCACGGTGATGGTCAGGCAGGCGTCTGCTCGGGCCAGTCCGAAGTCGGTGATCCAGACGTTGTCGCGGGCGTCGAGCAGCAGGTTCGACGGCTTGACGTCGCGGTGGATGATGCCCTCGCGATGGGCGTACTCCAGGGCATCGGCCACCTGCCGACCCCAGCGGGCGACGCGGCGGAAGTAGTCGTGCCCGGGCGGCGTTCCTTCGGCGGCCAGACGTCGCAGGTGGTCGGAGAGCGACCGGCCCTCGATGTACTGCATGACGTAGTAGCGGATGCCCTGTTCCTCGCCGACGGCATGCACGGGCACGATGTTGGTGTGGTGCAGGCGGCCGGCCGTCTCGGCCTCGCGGACGAATCGTTCCGGTGCGTTGGGCGAGAGCAGGGCGCCGGGCGGCAGGACCTTCAGTGCGACGCGTCGGTGGAGGGAGGTCTGAACGGCCTCGTAGACAACGCCCATGCCGCCGCGGCCGACCTCCCGCACGATGCGGTACTCGCCGAGCATCTGGCCGGTTTCAAGCTTGCCCGCGTTCAGCGAGCGGCTGGTGGCCTCGACAAATTCGAGGGTTTTGAAGACGCCGCGCAGGGCGTCGGCCAGGGACGGGTGTTCGCGGATGTACCGTTCCTGGTCCGGGCTTCCGCCCTGGGCCAACTCCTCCATATATCTGTCGAGTACGGATTCCAGCGAGTCCGCCGGATTCGGCTCCGACGGGTGGGGCGTGGTGTGGTCCTGATCGGGCGGCTCAGATGGCATCACCCAGCAGCTCCCGCAGACGGATCAGCGCCCGCACGCACAGGCTGCGGACGGCGCGCTCCGACCGGTCCATCTTCGCGGCTGCCTCGGCGACATTCAACTGATGGAAATACCGCAGGGAGATCGCCTCGCGCTGATCGGCGCTGAGTTGATCCAGGGCCTGCTTGAGCAGGCGCTCCCGCTCGGCGAGGTCCACGGCCCCGCTGGGGCTGGTGGACGTGGCGGCCAGGGCCTCAAACAGGCGGGTCATGGACGCATCGCGTCCCAGGTCGCCGGCCCGCACCTCGCGACCGCGCTTGAGGGTCTGGAACGCCCGCCGATCCGCGTCGCAGATTCGATGCACGGCGATCCGCCGCAGCCACGCGAAGAAGCTGTCGTGTCCCCGGTCGACAAACTGATCGATGCTGCCCAGCGCGTCCAGGTAGACCTGCTGCATGATGTCCTGCGACTCCAGCCGCTGGCGAAGCTTGTCGCCCAGCTCCGCCCGGACGGATTCCAGGAGCCGGCGGTTGTGCATCTCCAGCAGTTGGTTCAGGGCGGTCTCATCACGGGCCCGGGCCCGTTCGATGAGGCGGTGCAGGTCAGAAGAATCATCGGTCGCCACGATGGCACCTCCCGCCTCTTGAGCGGTTTTGCGGCCAACGCGCTTCGGAGCCGCCGGTGAGCCGGCGCCCCCTCCGTCCGGGGCTTGCGGACGGCCCGGACAACAAGCGGGGCCGGAACGGGGCGATTGCCCCGGCCCGGCCCCGGCTCCCTTCGGCCGAACAGCCGACCGCTACCGCCCGTGCGACCGGAAACAGTCGCGACAGTACACCGGGCGTCCGCTCGTGGGTTTGAACGGCACGGTCGTCACCGCGCCGCATTCAGCGCACGTGACTTCATACGATTCGCGCTGGGGGCGGCCAAAACCGCTCCGCCCGCCACCGCCACCACCGCCGCCGCCGGAGCGACCGCCGCCGCCACCGCCGCCCTGCGTCTTGCGCTTCTCGCGGCACTGGCGGCACCGCTTCGGCTCGTTGGTGAAGCCGCGCTCCGCATACCGCTGCTGATCCGAGGCGGAGTGAACAAACTCAGCACCGCAATCAGCGCACACAATCATCTTGTCTTCGAATGACACGCCTGGATCCTCCCTTTAGGTGGGCCATACCATGGCCGGGAACCTGGACCGTGCGGAATGCCCGATGAGAAAGGAGACGAGAAGTGGGACGGTCCTGAGGAGGATCGGCCATGCTCCTGCGATGACCCTTTTTACCCGGGCGACCCGCAAACACCTGCTGGCCCTCAATCCGATATTATGGGCCCTCAAACAGTATCGGCGACCGGCTTCGATTGGTCAATAGACCGCCAGCCGACGATCCGCTTCGGCCCAACGTGCATATCGACGCGCCATGCCGCATATTCGAGCGCGGATATGCCATTTCATGGGATCCCAGATCGCATTTTTCCCCGGAACTATGCACTGTTCGTATTATGGGGGGAATGTGCTTCGGAGGCGGCATCCGGGTCAGGGAATCCCGATACGACCTCGTAAGGGCCCTGCATGAGGAGGCGGTCGCCGGGCTGGAGCACGGTGCTGGGGTCGGGAAACAGGACGGGGGCGGCGGCGCCCGCCTGGAGTTCCACGACGGTGCCGGCGAGTTGAGTCATGACCTGGCCGACGCTCCTGCCCTCGAACGGCCCGCCGGGACGGACGACCCAGCGTTTCATGACGATAAGCCGGTCGCCCACGACGAAGCTTCCGACGATGGACGGGTTGACGGCGGCGAGGGCGAAGGCGGGGGCGGACATGGCCGCCTGGGACATGGCGATTTCGATGTTGAAGCCGTCGCGGACCTTGTCGGCCAGGGCCTGGTCAAACATGCGGAGCACGACGTGGATGCCGGGGTGGAGCTGTCGGGCGTCCAGAGCGATTTCGAGGTTGGCCAGGTCGTCGTTCGTGGCGGCAATCACGCTGCGTGCGGCGGGGACGTTTGCCTGTGCGAGCACGGCATCGTCCCTGGCGTTTCCGATGATGAGCGGCGATCCGTCCTTGCGGACCTCTTCGAGCAGGGGGTTGTCCGGATTGCTCTCGACCACGACGACCGGCTCTCCGAGGCGCCGGAGCAGGCGAAACGCGCGGTATCCCAGCCGGCCCATTCCCACGAGGATGATGTGATTTGACATTGAGGCGGCCATGACCTTGCACCAATTGGGTTCGTAGCGACGCCGATCACGCAGCAGCATCGCGAGGTTCAGAATGCCCTCCAGGATCACGGTGAGTCCGAGGACCGGCATCACGAAGAACAGGACGCGCAGAACGGCGACCTGCGGAAACTCCTCGGGCGGTTCGCCGAAGACCAGGCTCCACGCGTAGTAGGTGGCCTCGCAGATGGAGAGGCGCTTCTGTGGATCGAAGTGCTGGAACAGCAGGCCCGCTCCCAGCAGCAGGGCGATCATCGTGCCCACGCGCCAGCCCATCTGCCGGAGTACCATTCGGATGAAGCACCACTCGCGCCAAATGCGGAAGCGCAGGCGGTACAGCGGCGGGTGGGGCAGCCTGATCTGGTCCAGATGCAAAGCCGGCACGGGACGGGTCCAGGCCAGTGGCCGGAATGGCGCGGTGCGCCACGTCGACGGAACGGTTCCGACGGTCCGGCCCCAGTCTACTCCAAATGCCGTTCGATGCACCAGCGAACCGAGGGGCTGCCGGCCGATCGGATCGGCGTCAGGCCGGTGGGGCTGCCCGGCGTCCGTGGGCGTACGGAAGTTCAAAACGGGGAGAGGTGCTTTGCTTCGCCCCTGTTCCCGGCGAATCCGGCTGCATCAGTCCAGCCGAACCACAACGCGGGCGATGAGGTGGCGCAGCTCCTCGAGGTCCCGGCGTACGGCTTCCAGATCACCGTCGACGCTGTCGCGTTCGGTTTGCGCGGCCAACTCAGAGAGGATCGCGTATCCGTGCCCGCCGCCGCTGCCCTTGAGCCGGTGGGCGGCGGTCCGGAGGGCCTGAATGTCTCCGGCGACGAGGGCCTGCTCCATTGATTCCAGGCGCTGGCCGAGGCCGGCGACGAATTCCTGAACGATCTTCTCGAAGGACGCGTCTTCCCGCACGAGGTCGGAGGGAATGGGGTCGTCCGGTCTTTTGCTCTCGTCCATCACGGGGGGTCCTCCAACTGGCCTCTACGCGAGATTATCGACGCATCCGCGCGCGTCCTTGCCTTCCCGTCCCCCGTTCCCACGGAGCGGGGACCGATCTCGGTGCGCGGGTGGCGATCGGACCCTCTCGAAACATGCGGGCGCCCCTTCCGATGCCTCCGGGACGGGAGTACGATGCCGCATTATCGGTCCGAAACGACGGGAGGAGCCGTTCACCAAACATGACCGGCTGGAAAGCCGGTCCCACAGGGTGGAAACACGACCGGCTGGAAAGCCGGTCCCACAGGATGAGAGGATGACCGGCTGGAAAGCCAGTCCCACAGGATTCTGAGGCGACCGGCGCGGCGTGAAACAGGGATCTTCGGCATGACTCTCAGCGGCATCACGATCGAATCCGGCGACGGCGGCGGAGAGTCCCTGGCGGCGGCGATGCAGGCCGTCCTGCGGTGGGGCGGTCTGGAACTGGACGAGTACACGCTCAATGCGTTTCTCGGCCTGTCCTTCCTGGTCACCGTGCCGCGCGGCGGCCGAACACCCACCGGAGGTGAGACGCTGGCCCGAGACTGGAACCTGCTCCCGGCGGCCGGGCTGGTGGGTCTGGAACTGCGGCCACTCCATCCCCCGGTGGCGGCCCGCGGGCTGGCGGATGCGGAGGCGTTTGCCCAGCATTTCCTGGACAGCTACGTTCCGCTGATCCGCGAGGCACTGGACCACGGTCAGCCGGTGCTGGCCTGGCAGGGCTGGCCGGAGGATCTGGTGCGGCAATGGGGAGTCATTACCGCGTCGGGCCGGGAGGGTCTGGGGCTGTCGGGCGTGGTGCTGCGCGGCGGCGAGGAGTTGTTGCCGCTGACGGCGCCGGCCGTGCAGTGTTATGTGGTGGAATCCGTCTCGGGCGTGCGAGGGCCGTCCGCGGTGGAGGGGGCTCGATTGGCCGTGGCTGCGGCGGAGACGGCACTGGACGATCGCCTCGATGCGAGCTTCGGCGTGGTGTCGGGGCCCGCGGCATACGAGGCCTGGCTGAGGTGGCTCCAGCAGGCAGACGCGGCGTTTTCGGATCCGCAGACGGCGGCGATCCAGGTGGCGCGTCTGGCCCGCACGGTGACCAATGCGCGGCGGTTGGCCCAGGGCTATCTGGAGCTCTGCCGGGACCGGCTGGATGCCGGTGTTCATCCGGCGCTGGACGAAACGGCGGAGCGGTTGCGATCCGTGATCGAAGCCCTGGCGGTGCGCCGGGTGGCCACGGGAAACGAGAACCTTGTTCGCACGGAATCCGGGCGAGCCGTGCTGGCGGAGGACATCCGAGCCGCACAGCGCGCGGAGCAGGCTGTCGCGGACGTGCTGGGGCGAATCCGGACAGTGCTGGACGCGTGACGATACCGATTCCAAGTGGCGTCGCGTTCCGCGCAAAAAGCAGCCGGCAGTCCACGATTCGTCTTTTCATGCACAATGGCAAATGACGTTTGAGAGAATCGTGATTCCTGCCGGCTGGTGGAAGTATCGGCTCGAATCGCGCGGAACTTGAACCGGTTTGCGGACGCTTCGTTCCGATGCACGTGCGGCCCGGTCCGCACGCAGGAGAGGGTGCCTTATGTGGAGACGAGCGAGACGGTGCGTGTGGACGGCGGCGCTGGCGACCGCCGTCGGCGGGTGCGCAACAACGAACGACCCGGCGCGAGTGGCGCCACGCCCGTTCCAGGAGCCGCCGGCGCCGGAGATGAAGCCGCCGCAGGCGCTGGTCGGGCTGCCGGGCGTGCATTTATACGTGTATCTGCCGGACCATCTGCTGGCCCTGGATCTGCGCGTCGAACCCATCGAAGCCGAGGTTCGGAAACGACTGGCCCAGTGGGGCATCCGCGAGTTGAGTCACGACGAGATGCTGGCGGTTCCCGGGATGCCGTCGCTGGACGTCAACATCAACGGCGTGGTGGACGCAACCGGTGAGAACGTGCTGTTCAACGTACGCGTCAGCCTTTCGGAGAAGATGCGTCTGCTGCGCAGCCCGCGGGCGATCGTGAACACGCGGATGTGGGACGCGGCCACCGTTGGGCAGGCCCCGCTGGATCGGCCGGATGAGGTGTATTCCGCCGCGTACGAGACGGTCGATCTGTTCATTTCCGACTACCTCGCCGCCAACGGTCGGCCGGCCCAGATCGCCGCTCCGAGTGGAAGGACCCGCCCCGCGCCGACGCTGCTGGCGACGCAGACCTCGCCGCAGAAGCAGGCCGGCTTCTGAGGCAGGCGGGTGTCGGATGTCCGCCCGGTTCCGAGTGGAGCACGGGTCGGTGAATCCATGCTCGCACCGGCGGGTTGCGCGTGCGGAACATCACAGGGCGATCGTCTCGGGACCGTCGGGGCAGAGAGATTCGAGTCGGGCGGGGTCGACCGGAACGCCCAGGCCGACGAGGTCCAGCGGGGGCAGCCCGCCGGCGTAGCCGAAGCGGAGGGGGCGGCGGACCACGTCGCGACGAAGCAGGAACGAGCCGAAGCAGCCTTCGAGAAACGTCACCCCCGGCGTGATCTCCAGGAAACGCAGCCCCGCCGCGGACAGAAGGCTCGTCTCGCCGACCATGCACCCGAGCTGAATCAGCACGCCGTTCCGGCGGGCAAACGCGGCCAGCCGCAGGGCCGGCAGCAGTCCGCCGCACTTGCTGATGCGGATGTTGAACCCGTCGGCCACGCCGGCCTCATGAAGCCGCCGGGCGTCACCCAGTGTGATGAGCGATTCGTCGTGTATCAGGGGCAACTGGATGACGTGCTTGAGCAGCGGCAGGTCTTCCTCACGCCCGCGGGCCAGCGGCTGCTCCACGCCGGCCAAGGGAAGCTCGCGCCAGTCGCCCAGCTTGTCGATGGCCTCATCCTTCGACCAGGCGCCGTTGGCATCCAGTCGAAGCGACGCCTTGCCCTGCGCAATGGCCGGCCGCAGGTACGCGTACGCGCGCTCCAGCCGCTCCGCGTCGCCCTCGTCGCCGACCTTGAGTTTGAACTGCCGCAATCCGTACCACCAGAGCCGTCGCAGCGTCTTCATCATGCCCGCCGGAGTGCGATTCGCCAGCACGCCGCTGGCGCGGACGGCCGCGCGGCTGCCGGGTGTGCCGAAGCCGCCGAACCCCGCCCAGCCGGCGATGCTGCTCAACGGCCGGCCAAACGCCCGGGAGTAGGCGTCCAGCAGGGCCAGCTCCACCGCGGCCCGAGCGGCCGGTATGGACCGGTCGCGCTCGTCGACAAACGGGAGGCTGTCCGCGCCCTCCAGCGCCTCGGCGAAGGAAGCCGGGTGGAGACCCAACACGTGCTGCATCAGCACACCCCGCAGGGCGGCCTGGACCGATGGAACCGTCTCGCCCGTGACATAGGGGCGGGGCAGCGTCTCGCCGTACCCCGTTACGCCGTTGCCCAGCTCCACCTCGACCACAACAGGGTCGGCCACCGATCGCTCCGATGCGGCATGGGATACGGTCCGCCGCATGGGGATGGCCAGCGGCCAGACGAGCATCCGATGAACGGCGGTTGCACTCACAGGTCGATTCCTGAGACCGGCTCAGCGGTTTCGGTGCGATTGTGCGCGAGGCGCCAGACGGGGGCAAGCCGGGCAGGGGCCGATAACGGCGGCCGGGGCGCCCTTTTGCCCTGCACACACCGGACGCCGGTCGCACGGGGACCGCCCACTCAAACCGTCCGGGTCATCCAACCGATATGGCCGATGGATCGACGATGGACGGCTCGCTCGACTACATTCTGGACGGCGTGCGCCTTCGCGACGAAGGCGAGGAGCCGGACCCGAACTCCCGGGCCGTCGGCCGCCGCTGGATCGGCGTCCTCTTCGAGTGCTGCAACCGATACGTGCGTATCTACAGAAACAGCGCGGGCACGGCCTACGTGGGGCATTGCCCCGTCTGCCTGCGGGTGGTGCGGGTGCGGGTCGGCCCCGGCGGGATCCACGCTCGATTCTTCTCGGCGAGTTGACGTCGGCTCGAACCCGAGTGCGGGCGGGGTCTGCAACGCTACGGTGACTCCGCCGGCGCGGGGGCCGTCGCGGGCTGGGTGGCTGGGGGGGCCTCTCGCCACGGTCGTCCGGCGCGGTACGCCTCCAGATCCCCGCTCAAGAGAACCGCGAGCGGCGTGAGTCCCCGTTCCAGGGCCATCCGCTGCGCTTTCTCGGCGGTCGCGATCGCCGACTCGATGCGACCGGACTCGGCCAGCGCGGCTGCCAACGTCCGCAGGGAAAACGGATCCTGGTACCTTTCCGCTTCGCACACGCGTTCCGCCAGCTCCAGCGCCTGAACTGCGTTTCGAACGGTATCGTCCGGGCACGTGGCCCGCAGCCACGCGAGAGAGGCGGCCAGGCTCATCGCGTCCGGCGCACGACGAAGGCCGTCGGCCAGCACCGCGGCGGCCTCAGGGTACAGGCCCATGTGAAGAAGGATGCCCACGAACTGGTGTCGCACGTCCACATTGGCCGGATCCAGTTCCAGCGAACGTCCGTAGGCCGCCACCGCCTTCTCGAACTCACCGAACCCGGCCACCACAAAGCCGAGATTGGACCAGGCGAACGAGTATGCCGGATTTGCCAGGACGGCCTGTTCAAAATGCCGCTGCGCCTCGCGCATGTCGCCTTGATCCATCCGCACGATGGCCAGGCCGTTGTGGGCCTTCGCGTCGTTCGGTTCGATCTCCAGGGCCCGGCGGTAGTGCCGCTCCGCCTCCTCCAGTTGCCCGGTCTTCAGCAGACCGTCCGCAAGGTTCACGTGCGCGATCAGGCTGTTCGGGCTGATGGCCACACCCTGCCGCCACAGCGTGACCGAACTCTGCCAGACGCCCGCTTGGGCGTATGTCAGGATGGACAGGCTGACGATCACCACGCCCGCCGCAACGCCCACCGCCCGCGCAACGGGCGAAGCGATCTGCTCGCGGGCCCGCCGTTGGGCCACCCACAACACCGCGGCCCCCGCCAGGAGGGCAAACCCGGTGCATGACAGGTAGCTATACCGATCCGCCACGAACTGCGGCCCCGCCTGCGTGAAGCCCAGCACGGGCGACAGAAGCACCCCGTACACGATCCAGATCGCCAGCCCCGCCGGCCATCGCTTCCGCAGCAGGATCAGCCCGACCGTCACCAGCACGAGTGCGACGAGCCGGATCGCGAACCCGGCACCCAGCGCAACCGGCCCCTGCGGCGTTTCGATCATGGGCGCCAGGTCGACCGGGTGAATCGTCTTGACCGCGTAGAAAGTCAGGCCGTAGAGGGCCTGGTGGAAGCGGGCGACCAGGCCGTAGTCCGCCAGCGAGCGGAAGGCCCCGGCGTCGTCCATCGCGACGTACGCGATACCGGCGAAGAGCAGGGCAAACAGCAGGAACGCCAGCTTCTCCGCCCATACGCGACGGGCGGCCGGCCCGAACCAGCCCACGGCCCCGCCGATCCGCCGCAGCGGGTACGCATCCAGAATAAGCAGAACCAGCGGCATACCCAGGACCGCCGCCTTGGACAGCATGGAAACCACGTACAGCAGGACGGCCGCGACGATCCAACCCCCGGACCCGGCGGGCCGGTCCGCGTACCGAAGGTACGCCCAGACCGAAAGGAAGAAGAACAGGCCGCTGAGCACGTCTCCTCGCGCGGTGATCCAGGCCACGGGTTCCGCTCGCAGGGGGTGGATCGCAAACACCGCCGCCGCCACCGCCGCCGCCAAGGTGTCGTACGGAGCCAGGGTCACGGTCCCGGAGGCGCGCAGCAGGCGTCGAGCGACGAAGAAGAAGGCCGCGGTTGCGCCCATGTGCAGAAGCAGGCTGGTCAGGTGAAACCGCTCCGGCCGGCCGATGCCCCAGAGGCAGTAGTCCAGTCCGTAGGTCAGCCACGTGAGGGGCTGGTAGTGCCCGGCATGAAACGTCGTGAACATCCAGTGGAGTTGCTCAACGCCCAGACCCCGGAAGGCTGCGTTCTGCAGCAGGTTGCGGTCGTCATGCAGGTTGACGAAGCCGGCCGACAGCACGGGCAGAAAGGCCAGAAAGGTCAGCGCAAGCAGGGTGGCCAGGCAGGCGGACCCCACCCAGGCCAGCAGGTCCGACGGCTCGTGCTCTACGCCTTCTGCGGTTGCCTCTGTCCGTCCGTCGGCGGCCTCCACCGGTTCCCTGTTCTCGCTCACGGCGCCTCCGTCGCAATCGGTTCCGTCCAGCGTGCCCACTGCGCTTTCCAGGCGTCCAGCCCGCTGCACCACACCACGCGTACCGGAACCGCATACGCCTGGGGCGGCAGCTCGCCCTTGCGGGCCACAACGATACACCACTGGATGGCCTTGTACCCGATCTCCCCATATTCGGCGCCGACCAGGGCGTGGCACCAGCGATTGGCCAGCAGAGGCCATCGCGCGGGCAGGGGTCCGACCCCGAAGACCTTGCACGAGTCGGGCGCCAGCGGGGCCGACCACAGGCTCGGGTCTTCAAAAAGGCGGTCGCTGACCAGGGCCAGCGCGGTCAGCCGTGGATATCGAGAGCCGAATCCCTGCGTCGCGGCCCAGGCCTGCGCCGGCGTGCCCTCATCGGGCAGCTCCCGAAGAACATGCACACCCGCGTGCTCGCGGATTCGATCTCGAAATACGCGCATCCGGGCTTCCGCCTCGCCGTCCGGTCCATCGCCCGCCAAAACGGCAATGGTTCCGGCGCGGTCGATGGACTCCACCAAAGCGTCCGCCAGGGCCCGTCCGATCCGGGCCTCGTCCGGCCCGCAATGATGAAAAGTTTCCAAAGACGGCACCGGCCGCATCATCGTCACCACGAACACGCCCGCCGAACGCAGGTCTTCCAGGGCCGGCCGCAGCGGCTCCGGCTCTGCCACCTGCACGCAGACGGCCAGGAAGTCGCGATTCCGCAAGCTCCGCAACAGCTCGCTCTGCGCCTCTGCCGAGGGGACGGATGGGGCAAACGTCTCGATTGTCACCGACCCGAAGTCCCGCTGCGCCCGCAGGGCGCCGTTTCGCAGCACGGGCCAGAGCGGATCGCCCTCGGCCACGCCCACGACGGCCACCCGAACTCGTCCGCGCGGACGCGCCGACTCCGTCCCGCCCGGCCGGTCGCAGGATGCCGGCAAGGCGACAAGCAGCGCCGCCCACACGAGCCCCAGCGCCCGTCCAACGCCAACCCGGGCTACCCGAGCACAGCCGCTTGGTCCAAGGTAAGCATATCGATTGGCCCGGATTGGGATCATCGTCCCCACGTCCCCCGCGCCGGCGCAACCCACCGCGCGGATCACGCCGTGTTGGAATGCGAACGCACCGCGCCGGTGCCTGCGCGGGCTGCCAGACTACTGTAACGCGGCCAGAACCTGCTCGTACCGCTCGCGGAACTGGCGAGTCCAGTCGGCCACCAGGGCGTCGGCCTCGGGCCCGCCGGCCGCGGCCTTCGCGCCGAGCGTGTACGCTTCATCCTCGCTGAACGGAGGCCGGGTCAGCGCCGCCACGGTTTCCGGGGGCAGGCCGGCGTCGATGAGGCGTTTCCAGCACTTTTGGAGGAGAATGCCGTTCTCCCCCGCGGCGGCCCACAGCAGGGGCGCCACGATGTCCCACTGCTTCACGGCCCGCTCCAGGTCCAGTTCGAGATCGCTCTTCATGGCCAACGGATTCTCTGCGACTGCCATTTCGCCCGCATGCTTCTCGTACACCGCGGGCAGCACCGGATAGCGGTACAACGTGTCGCGATACCCGCGGCGCGCCTCCGCCCGAACGCCCCAGAGAACCTGCCCGGACTCGCTCAGGCAGAACCGAACGAACCGTTCGGCCACTTCCCGATTCTCGGCGCCTTTCAGCACCGTGATGACGTCCGGCGTCACGGCGCTCGCCGCCGGCGGGTTCGCGTACGACAGCCGCCCGGCGGACTGCTCGATTTCCTGCATGGCCGTGAAGCTCGCGGACAGACCGGCGAGGGCCACCCCGTCGCGCACGGCCGTGATCACGTCGCCGCTGTTCTGGAGCAGCGCCCGGGAATTGGCGGCCATGCGGAGGATGATGGACCACCCCTCTTCCCACCCGTATTTCTGCAGAATCAGCGTCAGGCACTGCCGATTGCTCCCGCTGTGGCCGGGATCGGCCAGCGTCACCCATCCGTAGTACTCGGGCAGCGCGAGATCCGCCCAGGTGGTCGGCGCCGGAACGGCTCGCTGCTCGCACGCGCGCCGGTTGAACAGGATGCCGAATCCGGAGAAGGCGGTGGCGTGCCAGTGCCCGTTCGCCTCGCGGGTGGGCAGGCCCAGGATGGTTTCCGGGATGTCCGCGAGGGCGTCCTTGAGATCGAGCGGCTCGGCCTGCCCGCGCTGCACGAGAAAATCGTGCTCCATGATGCCGCCGCCGAACAACAGGTCTGGCCGGACCCGGACACTCGATTCACCGGCTGACTCACTCAGGCGATTCACGTAGTCCAGACAGTCCACGGTGCCCATGGGAATCCACTGGATGTCCATGAACTGGCCGTGGTTCTTCTGGTGCCACGCGGAGAACTCCGCGCCAAACACCTCCCGGATCAACTCGCTGTGGGGCGTGAGAATCACGAGCCGGGCGGGTGGGGCCGACATCCCCGGCGCCGATCGAGGCGCCTCCGGCGTGCATCCACGCCATCCGGTCAGGACCATCGTCCCGATCGCTCCCAGCAGGAACCATCCGAAAATGCGGCCGGTTGTCTTATGCGGGATCATGAAGGCCATCCTCCAATAGAACTGCGGCAGACTGGCCGGGCGACCGCCAACTCGCCCGTCGGGCTTACGAGGATACCACAATGTCCCGGGGGTGGAAAACAGCGGTCCGGGCCGAATGCCCGCGTTCCAGGAAGCAAAATGGGCCGTGAGGGAACCTGCCCTCACGGCCCGTGTTGTGTGTGCCTGCCTGCCACCGGAACGGTGCGAGCAGGTTTTCGGGCCACCGTCCCGCGCGACCGCGGGGGCATGTGGCCGATGATGCTTAGCGCCGGCGAATCAGGCCGATCGCGCCGAGACCGAGCAGCGCCAGCGTGGCGGGCTCGGGAATGTCTATCGAGTACCCCGGCGTTGTCACCGTGTAAACGCCGTCGATTGAATCCACTTCAATGGTCAGATCGTCGATGAAATAATCGGTCCGATGCTCTTCAGACGTAGTCGGAGCGCTGTAGAGCCGCGCCTGGATGACCAGGCCGTCGCGGGCGCCGAGGTTGCTGTTGAAGGTCCAGGAATGGGTCAACTCCTCCCAGCCGATGCCCGACGTGTACGTGGCGCTGCCGCCGGCCGAGCCCACATTGGTCAAGCTGTCTCCCGATGTGTAGTGTCCCCAGATGCGCAGCGACGGGCTGACATCGGCTGTAATGTCGTACCCGAAGAAGCCGGCGTTAATCGTGTCGCCATCTTCCAGGCCGGTCACCCAGCCGATCCACGCTTCGGGCGTGCCCGAATGCGGCTCTTCGGCGACGTGCAGGTAGTAATCGCCGGAGTTCGCGCCCGGGCAGGTGAATGGACCGGCGCTACCTCCGAGGCCGTCCTGCGGTCCGGTCACGTTGGTCGGATCGACCAAATTACCGCTGGAGCCGAGAATGGTGCCGGTCCCATCCTCCCATCCGTACGTAAAGACAGTGCCCGCCGTTGCCGGCATCGCCAACGCCGCGACTGTTCCCGCCACGATCAACAATCCCAAGAGCTTCTTCATGACCAATTCTCCTTCTGTTCTCTCGTTCGCCGGTTCTTCCCAACCTCTCGCAGAATCACTACTCCGAACGCGGAGCCTGTCACCTTTTGCGGTTTCACCCGGCCGGCGATACGCCACACGCTTGCTGCGGTGCACAAGGGAAGGATGAAGCGTCCACTCCTTCCCACCATCACCGCGCGATCTGGCGGAAGAGACCCCGTTGTTCCCCACACCGGGGGCGCTTTATGCTCCGCCGTCGCGACGCACACCGCCGCCGAAATTCTTGCTCCGCGATATGCCTGGACTCGCGATTTCTCCCCGTCGCCGCGCCCCCCTGCCTCTTCCTGGGGCCTATAACGCAAAAGAGGGAGGTCGCGGAATGCACACGCACTCCACGTCTCCCTCTGCTCCACACACTGATACTAACCCCGAAGGGCGACACCTGTCAAGGAGAACGCGTTGTGCGTTCCCTCGGCGAGACGGGCGTAAGCGCCTCTGCCCCGCATCGTTGTGAAGCCCGTGCCGGTGCGGGGCATACGTACGGGAGGCGGAAAGCGTCCGAATACCGTTCGGCAGGCGGCTCAGAGGGTCAATCATCTGCCGGTGGGCACCCCATATCCGGACGTGGTTGCCGGACCGGCGGGGCTCGTTTCGTCGGCGGGAAAACCGGTCCTCGGCGTCGCGAGATTCTCCGGCCGGCGATCCGGTGGAGGTTTTGGCGGCCCGTGCGAGGGTCGGCGCCCGCGCGGCCGGGGTTCCTTCGGCGGATGACGCCGCTTCGCACGTCAGCCGTCCCTGAATCGTGTCAACACGGCATCCTCCTTCAGCATCGTGTGAGGGGGATGTCTTATATGGTCCGTGACCCCGAACACCCGCCGGCCAAACGAGTTGCGCCAGTGTACCATCCGTGACATCCTCGCTGGCCACAATTGCCGGCCCTTGTGAAATACGGGGCGTGGTCGCTGTTCGCGGGGCGAGGCGGCGCCGGGCCTGGTGTCAAGCGACCCTGAAGAACGCAGCGCAGGGGCCCGGATGGGCCCCCGGGACCGGGCCGCCAGGCCCCATTCTTAGCGCCACCTTACGCCGGATTCGGCGATTGAATTGTTGCAAACCCGGGGACCTTCGACTAGTCTACGCATAGCAGTCGGCGGAGGGGTATCCGCAGTCGGACCGTTGCGTTATTGCAGCGGAGGACGCAGGTTAGCTCAGAGGGCTTTCGTCGAGCGAAAGGAAACCTAGTAGCGGCCCCAACCGGCCCAGTCGAGCATGTCGCATGGCCTTGTTCGGAGAGCAGCTAAGCCCGCGGGTGCAAACGGGTCTCATCGTTGCAGCGTTGGTCGTCGCCGGCGTCCTGGCCTGGTGGTTGTGGCCGAGCGGGTCGCCCATCGGTGACACGGTAAGCTTCGTCTGCGTGGCGACGGGAAAGACGTACCAGATCGACCGGAAGAACATCGTGTCCATGCCGGTCGAGAATCCGAGCACCAGGCAGCCGACCCTGGTGCCCTGTGTGCGCCGGGATGGCAAGCTCTTCGTGGATCCGCACTATCGGGACGTGCTGACGGGGCTGGCGGAGGTGAATCAGTATGTCGACAAGAGCACGCTGGAAGTCAAGTCCGCGCCGTGAGCTTCGACCGGAGCATACCGCAGCGCGGCCCGTACGGCACTCCGCGTTCACCCTGATTGAATTGCTGGTGGTGGTGTCGATCATCGCGCTGCTGGTGTCCATTCTGTTGCCGAGCCTGCAGCGGGCCCGCGATCAGGCGAAGGCCGTGGTGTGCAGTGCACAGATGCGCGGCCTCACGCAGGGACTCAGCAACTACACGACCGACGGCAACGACTGGCTTCCTGGAATGAACACCACGGGCGTTCGCGTACGGCGACTCGGGAATAACCCGACCGCCGAGGCGCTGCGACGGCCGGACGTGCCCGTGCAGCCGCACGATTGGGCCACGCCCCTGCTGGCCCAGGATTTCAAGCTGCCGGCCAACCGCGCGGAACGGATGCGTCTGATTCAGGAACGATTTCGCTGCCCGGCCCAGACCGGCATTCGATCCGTGCTCTATCCGTTCACGGCGGGCACGCCGGCCGATCGGGCAGATTTCGAGCGTCTCGCCCCCTGGACCGCCCTGAGCGTACTGATGCCCGTCCAGTTCCAGTACTGGGGATGGCTCTACGAATCCGAGATGGTTGGGTCGGTGGACGTGATGATCTCGCCGAAGGTGTGGGAAGCGCCTTCCGAGAAGTACGTTTCGATGATTTCTCGTGTCGGCAACCCGTCGGAGAAGGTGTTTCTCGCAGACGGCACGCGGTACCTCGCCGCCAGCGGTCTGCTCGACCACGACATCAGCCCCAACGCGCAACTGTTCGGATCGTTCACCTCGTCCGGAGCGTGGTGGAGCGGCTCCACCGCGTATGGAGTGCGAGGCGGCAGCCAGAACTGGGACGGCACGACGGTCAATCGAGGGTCACCGGCCAACGGCAGGAACCTGACTCTGTCCTATCGGCATCGTGGCGGTCGGGGCAAGACCGGAATGGACTGCCTCAGCAACCGCGGCGCGATCAACGTGGTGTACTTCGACGGGCATACGGAAACCCTCGCGGATCGCGCCTCCCGGAACATCCGGTTGTGGTATCCGCGCGGGGCGAGGGTGAACACCGCCAACGAAGGCATGACCAACGTGCCGTTTGGGACCGTGGTGCCGTAAGAAGCCGTTGGGGAGGACGACGGCAGCACACGGAGCGGCGCGCAGAGATTCGGATACGCATGTGCGGGATCGGGCGTGGCGGGGAAGAGAAGCCACCTCCTGCACCAGGCAATGGAAGAACGTGATTCGGGCACGGTCCGGGCGCCCCGCGTGGTCGGGTCGCCGTGTTTGCGGACCGCGTGCTTGGCGGCGGAAGTGAAGGGTAGTTCCTGAGTGTATACACAGTGAAGGAGGTTCGGATCATGAGAAGCACACCGTGGACACGATGCAGCCTGGCCGTTCTGGCGGCGCTCCTGCTGGGCGGACCGGCATCGGCCGACCTGATCATCAACGAGCTGGAATACGACCAGCCCAGCTATGACTACAGGGAGTTCCTGGAGCTGTACAACCCCGGGACCACGGCCGTGTCCCTGGACGGCTGGACGATCGAGTTCTTCAACGGCAACGCGGCCGTTCCCGGCACGCTGTACAGCACGGTAGAACTGCCGGCAACGGATTCCGTCCCGCCCCAGGGCTACTACGTGATCGGATCGCCCCTGGTGAAGAACGTCGATCACGTGGCCTGGACGCTGAACGGTATCCAGAACGGCGGGACCCTGGGTGACGGCATCGCCCTCCTGAACAACGGAGTGGTCGTGGAGGCGTTCTCGTACGACGCCAGCGCCGACACCAACGGGTTTACCGCCATAGGCGGCGAGGCGGACGGGACATACCTCTTCCTGATCGACGTCGTCGACACGGATACGAACTCCCTGCAGCGGATCCCCGATGGCGGCGTCTGGACGAAGACCCTGAATAACACGCCCGGCGCGTCCAACTTCTCCGGACCGGCGGCCGTCGGCGCCTGCTGCCTGCAGAACAGCACGTGCGTGCCGGACGTCACGGAAATGGACTGCCTCTATGAGCTTCGCGGCACCTGGCGTGGCGATGGAATTCCCTGCATGGACATCGTCGCCTTTGTCGGCTGCCTGGCCGGCCCCGTTGCGCCGGTCTCCAGCGGCTGTGAGATCTGGGACCTGAACGGCAGCGGGCACGTGGACCTCGCCGATTTCGCCCTCTTCCAGCAGTACACCTGCACCGACACGTCGCCAGTGGGAGCGTGCTGCATCTGGCCGGACGAGGACTGCCTCTTCACCAGTCAGGCAGACTGCAATTCCAACGGAGGCGTGTTTGCCGGTACGGATAGCTCGTGCCAGCCGAACCCGTGTGTCTGCGTCAGCATCGCCGACGCCCCGGTGATGACGTATCCGGATACGCAGCTCGCCTGCATCACCGGCGCCGTCATCAACAACGACTACGACCTGATCCATTCGGTGAACTCGAAGAACTTCCACATCCAGGATCCGACGGGCATCGCCGGGCTGACCGTGTTCGGGAGCAATGCCAACATCGACGCGCTGCTGGCGGTGGCCCAGGCCGGCGACCAGATCCGGATCACGGGCTTCCTGAACGCGTACTTCAATACGCAGCAGATGCTGTCGCCGTTCACCATTGAATGGCTGGGTTCGCCCGGCGTGCCGACCCCGTTCCCGGTGTCGATCGCCGATCTGGAAAACCCGTTCCCGACGAACGGGCACTACGTGAACACGCTCATCGTGCTCGAGAACGTGACGTTTGACAACGCCGGGGGGACGTTCGCCTACGGCAACCTCACCGTCCGGGATGCCAATGACCCGACGAAGACGCTGACCTGCCGCATCGCCAACGGTGAGGTCGGCGCCCTTCCCATCGTGGGAACCACCATCCCGAGCGGACCGGTGGACGTCGTGGGCGTCTGCGCGATCTACAACGACCTGTTCCAGGTCATGCCGCGCGTGCCGGGTGACATTACGCCTCACTAGAGGACGCGAGGCGCGTCGCTCGACAATCTGATGGAAACGTGTGTGCCCGCCCGCAGCGAAACCTGCGGGCGGGCTTTTCTTCGTCAGGAAGGAAGGACCTCGGCCACGACCACCGTCACGTCGTCACGCGGGTTGAGCGAGCCCGTCTGGTCGTCCAGCCGGCGGTTCAGATGGTCCACGATGTCGGCGGCGGGCATTGCACACAGCTCCCGGAACGCTTCCCGGTAGAACGTGAATTCGTCCGCGCGGTTGTCCTGCGGGTGAAAGGCCAGCTCCAGCCCATCGCTGTAGAGAATCAGCTTCTCGCCGGGCTGCAGCCGGACACGCTCTGACGGGAATGTCTCGTCGGGAAACAGCCCGAGCAGCCCCCCCGCCGTCTTGATCTCCCGCAGCGAGCCGTCCGTCCCCACCAGGTACGGATACGGATGCCCGCCGCGGCAGCATTCCAGCTCCAGCGTGCGCGTGTTGAACAGGCAGTAGCACGCGGTCACGAACTGGCAATTCGGCAGTTGCTGGGCGGCCAGTGCGTCGTTCAGCCCCTGCATGGTTTCCGAGGCGCTCAGCAGCTCGTAGCGGTCGCCGATGATCCGCTTCGAGACGATGGCCTTCTTGATGAACATGGTCAGCAGACTGGCCGCCACCCCGTGCCCCACCGCGTCGGCCACGTAGAACGCCACGTGCTCCTCGTCCACCCGGTACACGTCGTAGATGTCCCCGGACACCCACGACGCGGGCCGGAACAGCAGGGAGAAGCGCAGCGGGCCGATCGGCTCGTCGGCGGCGGGCAGAAAGTCCCTCTGCAGCCGGCCGGCCAGCCGAAGCTCCTGGTCCCATTCCGTGAAACTCTGGTTCAGCCGCTCGGACAGGCGACGCATGTTCCGCAGTTCGCGATCCATGCCGCGCACCATCGCGTGATAGCGATGGATGGCCGCCAGGCGGCCGCGGATTTCCTCCTTCGTCACGCCCGCGTCCAATGCGTCGACGAACGAGTTCTCGTCCGTCTCGCCGAGCCAGGGCCGCGGCGTCAGCACCAGCGCCGCGCACTCCCGATGCTGGACGCCATCGAGCAGCCGGCGAAAGGCCGCCTGCGCCGGATCGTTCGGCCCCGCGGGCGGTTCCGCCGCGACCACCACGTCCGGCGGACGGCCCGCCCCGACGACGTCCGCGGCGGCATAGTCCGTGGCCCGCTCGACCGTCCAGCCGGACCGGGACAGAAACGGCCCCAGGTCCGACGGCAGGCGGTTCAGTGGATCAACGAGCAGAATGTTCATGCCGGAATCGACCTGCCAGTCCGATAAGCCAACCGCGCCGGGAGTCCGCCCGGGCGCGTGCTACCGGCAGAGTCGACCGCTTACCGGCGGGTCTTTAAGAGCGATTTGGGGATTTCCACCCGGTCGCCTTCGCGAATGCCCAGGCGGGAGAAGACGTTCGCGTTCACTTCGAGGGCGTAGCGATAGGAAGCCTTGGGATAATAGTTTCGCTCATCCAACGGGGCCATGGTGTGGATGGTGACGATCCGTCCGTCCGCCCGGACGAAGGCGATATCCAGCGGGATGATCGTGTTGCGCATCCAGAACCCGTGCCGCGTGGACATGTCGTTCGGGAAGATGAACCACATCCCGCGCTCGGTGCCGTCCGGCAGAGGGGCCATTTCTTCCGCCGTCACGTACATCAGGCCGCGCTGACGCTCTTCGTGGGAGTCGGCCACCCAGACCTGGAACTTCTGCCCGCCGACGACCAGCGTGTTCGCCTCTTCGACCATCACGTTGAGATTGTTACCCTGTTTCGGATCATCCGCGGCGCAGCGCGCCCCCAGCAGGCACGGCGCGGCCAGCAGCAACATGCCCCATTGGCGCGCCCGTCGCCCACTCATGCCTGCGGATCGGTCAGTCATCATCATCCCCGATGGCGTCTTCCACCTTGCGGCCGGCCTGCCGTCGCAACTGCTGCGCCCCCATCCGGATGGTATATCGTGCATCGACCAGGGCCAGGATACACATCCAGATAATCAGCACCACCACCACGCACCAAAACGCGATGTAGACCCGGGGCGCCTGTTCGGCCTTCAGGAAGTTCGTACCGGCGAAAAACGCGACGGCCACCAGCGCCACCAGGGCCGCCCCCAGCCGCCGCCAGGGCCGGTCGCCGCGAAGCAACTCGTTGCGGGAAACGGACTTGGGGCTTGGGGCCTGCCGCCACAGCCACACCGCGCAGACCAGCCCCGCCCCGGAAATGGCACCGCTGAAGATGAGAAGGCGCGTGCTCTCCATGTCGCAACATCCGGGCCCCGTGACCGGTGCCCACCCGCATTGTATGCCCGGCCGGCCGTCGCGGACAGGCCGCCGGCCCGCAGCCGCGCGGGCCTGCCCTTCACACTGTGGGACCGGCCTTCTCGCTGTGGGACCGGATTTCCCTTATGTGGGACCGGCTTTCCAGCCGGTCTCATCCTTCCTGTGGGACCGGCTTTCCAGCCGGTCTCATCCCTCCTGTGGGACCGGCTTTCCAGCCGGTCTAGACGTTGGCGTACCGCACTGCCCGCAGGGCGGCCACCACCCGACGGAACCAGAAGACGGCCGCCAAGAGAACCAGAGCCGTGCCCGCGATAGCCACGATCAGCCACGCGGAGACGGGATGGTCCAGCAGGGCAAACACGACCGTCCCGCGGAGCCTCCGCTCGTTCAGAACGGGCGCCAGGGTGCAGACCAGAAGCACGATGAGCAGCGGCCACAGCAGCGGCGTGGCCATGCAGCACGCACTGGCCGACACACGGTAATCCACGATGCCGTATCGCTTCTGCGCCCACAGGCACAGCGGGAACACCGAGAGCATTTGGAGCAGCAGCGTGGCGAGCACTCCGCCAAGGGCCAGGAGCCCGGCGATCCGCATCGCCTCAGATTGCGAGTAGTCGGGTGAGCCGATGCCGGATGCAAACACCCGAATCGCAGCGAGACTGACCAGGATCATGAGGGCGACGGTCATCCACCAGAAGTGCCGGGCGCTCTCGATCCCGGAATGCACGGGCAGGCGTTCAAAGAAGCCCGGTCGGCGGAGAATTTGCCATTGCAGCCGGAGCAGCCAGATCAGCCCGGAGGGGCGCCAGCGGCGTTCGACCCAGGGCGTGGCCTGGCGTCGCCCGCCGGGCAGGGACTCGCGCACCGCCAGACCGCACTCGGGACAGCGGGTCTCGAGCGGAAGGTGGACGATCGCGTAGCCACAGTCGTCGCAGAGCGGCTCGCGCGGGGCGAAGGCCGGTCCGTCCGGCGGACCGACGTAGCGATGCGCCCCGACAAACCACATTCGCAGCAGCAGGATCACGGGGACCACAAACATGATGATCCCGCCGACAATGATGACCGCATCCGGCCAGCGCTCCCATCGACTCCAGCCGACGTCGACATACCGCAGAACGGCCACCACCACCGCTACGGGGACAAGAATCGTCAGGCTCCAATGCACGTTGCGGACGCTTCGCTTCCAGACAGACCACGCCCGGTCTCCCCCCGCCGCCCACGGCATCAGAGCCGTCGCCAGGACGAGCAGGGCCAACACGACGGCCAGCGGAGTCACCGTCGCTCCAACAAACGGAAGCCAAGTCCACGAAGTCCCGGTCGACAGCGCAGCGGATATCAGGATCCAGCGGGCCATGTCCTGACGAACCCATGCGTGGCCGCCGTCACTTTCACCCAGGGGGAAAAACCGTAACTCACGCACCAGTTGCGGACCCCCCATCACACCGGCCAGGAGCAGAATGCCCACGACCGCCGCCAGCACGGCCCGCCCCGTCGATCCCGCGGCCAGGAACGGCCCGTATCGCCTCGGCGTCAGCCAGTGCAGCAGCAGGGCCGCAAGGAAGTTGACCCGACGTGCCGACTCCGGCGGCGCGGCGGTCGGAGGGAGGCGCGCTGCCACGACCGCCGAATCGGATGCCACCATTGTCGTCGGGCTGACGTCACTCATGGGGGGTCACCACTCGCAGAATCTCGGCGAACACGATGTCGGGCGTCAGCCTGCCATCGCTGCTCAGGGTGTCGAAGCGGCCGCCGTCATCGACGCCGTCCCAGCCGACGCTGTAGAGGATGAACCCTCCGTCACGCCGCTCGTAACGGAGGATGCCGCGGTCGCCGTAGTCAATAGGGAGTCGAGGCAGAAACCGGGGAACAAGCTCGCGGAGCGTCTCGGGAAACTCTCCGTTGGCCAGCCGGAACTCCCGCAGGGCCAGCAGGGTCGTCGCGCCCTCCATGTCGTTGCGCGACGAGTAGTATCCCTGAACGGCGATTTCCATTGGATAGGCATAGAACCTGGGGAACCCCTGCAGCGGCCCCACGAATCGACAGTCGACACCGCCCGGCGGATTGGCGATTTGTGGCAGTGTGGCAGGGCCCTCCGGGTACCAGAACTGCTCTTCCACGACGCGCTTCGCCTCGGCCAGGTTGTGAAACACGGGAGCCAGAAGATTCCACGTCCGGCGCGGCGCGACTCCGCCGCCCCCGAGCCGACCCGGTGCCCCTCCCATCCAAGTCCGGGCAAATTGAGCCGCTTCAGAAACGTCAAGCCAGTCGCCGCCCTCGCGCACGTACAGATGCTCCAACGCGTTGATCAGAGTCAATCGCTCTCCCTCGCACAGGTCCTGCGGACGCAGTTCCGGTCCCATCACCCGGTCAAGCTCACTCGCAAATGCGGCGATCGGGATACTTGGGCACCGACACGGCCCGTGTCGCCCGTGGGAGAAGAGCGTTCCAAGAATGGAGTAGGGCCGCGGAGAGAAAGCCTCATCGGCCCACCGCCTCAGGTCGTCGGCCAGAACCCTGTGGATGACGTTTTCCGCATACCGGCTCATGTACCGCCTCGATCGTCCGCAGTTTTGTGCGAGGCGAGCAACGGTCAACCAGTCTTCGACGGCGGAGTCCGCGTCGTCTTTGTAGGCAAGAGACCACACGGCGTGGTCCAGCAGCATTCGCACACCAGGAACCAGGCTCACCGTCAGCTTGTCCCAGTTGTACATGGAATCGACTTGTTCGATGTCCGGCGAACGCCATCCGCAGCGGGCAAGATCGATCCATTGCTGCCGCAGTTGGAAGAAGGCATCCGAATCGAAAGCGGGAAACCTCTTCCAGGCGGATGCTCCTCGCAGCGTCTCCCAGTCCGAAGTGTTCGGGTATGCAATGCCCATCCCCTGTGCTCGCGACACGAACTGCTCGATGTTCCGCATCGCCGTCTCAAACGAGTGCGCCCCCGGCGGAGGCGGGTCGAGGCGTTCGATCTGCTCGGTCCAGTATTCCGGACGCGGGGTCGGGCGAAGCGTGAGGCGGAGGTACACCCAGCGGGTGAGCCAGACGCCGAACAACAGCAGCGCCAGCAGCACGATGCGCCGTCGGCGACGCCGGCGAGCCGGGGAGCGAGGAGACGACGATTCGGCCGCGTCCGTCATGGATTGACACCCCAGGGCAGAACCGGTCCGCACGGCGGACCCTACAACGTCGCTGGCCGGGCATTTTCCACACGGCGGACCCTACAACCGGGTGGGGTGCCCGTGTCCGCTGAAGGCGGATCGGGCATGGACAGTCACGGCTCCAGGTGCGCCGTCACCTCTGCCGCGGGCTTCCCGTCGGGCGTCTCGACGTGCATGCCCAGTTTCCAGCCGGAACCCCACTGGTTCACTTTGACCAGCAGCGTGTTCATACCCTTCTTTAGCTTCACGGGCACGGAATCTTGCTTGGGATTGTACGGGCGAGCGACGTGATGGCGGTGGACCTCCTGCCCGTTCAGCCAGACGGCCACCCCGTCGTCCGAGCCGACGGCCAGCGTAACCTCCATGTCCCGCGGGGAGTTAAGGTGCGTACACGCATACGCCACCGCGTGATCGACCTTGCCGAGCCGCTCCACGAAATCGACCGTGAATTCCTCCGTCACGTCGGCACCGGCTGCAATCACCCGCTCCACCTTCTTCCAGGCCACGGACTTGCCGTCCTTGCCTTCGTAGGTGGCCGACAGGTCAACCGACTGCTCCGGCGGGAACACGATGTCCAGGGAGGGCGCGTGAAAATCACCCGGGAACGGTCCGACGATCCACCACCGGCCGATCCCCGGCAGCAATACCGTCTCCACCGGCACTTTGACGTCCACGTCCGCCACCTTCACTTCCACGTTGACCGTCAGCAGTCCCGTCTGGGGCCAACCCTCCGCGTTCACTCGGGTCTGTCGGGCCACATTCACGCCCGGTGCAAAGCCACCGAGGTCCCACTCCTGTGTGCCGGCAAGGGACCAGCCCGGCCCGGCATCCAGCAACAGTCGCACGTCGGCATCCGCTACGTCTCCTACCAGAGGTGAGAGGCCGACATCCACCGCGAGGTTCACCTGGTCTCCACCGGCCGCGGCAGCCCGCACGTCCACCGTCAGGCCCAGGAGCCGACCGGCCAACCGTGTAGCCGTCGCCGGCTCAAGGTTCTCCGTCCCCAAACACCGAAGCGTCTCATCCCACACGGACCGGACTTCGGCTGCGATGCGATCGGCATCGGTGAGCCCGGCCGCGATCTCACGCCGGATGCGCTCGGGTGACGACGCCAGCTTCTCCGCGGCCGGTCCCATCGCGTGACGGATGGCCTGCAGCGCGTCCAGCGTGCCCCGAAGCCCCGCCCGCAACGCCGGACCGGACTCGCCCGTGGCCGGGTCCCATTCCACGATCACCGCCGCCTTCTCCGTCACGGCTCGGGCAGGTAGACGAGCGATCACACTGAACGTCTCCACGTCATACCACCAGCCGGGTTGATCGGCCGCGGTGGCCGGCTGCAGAGGTTCGCCGTTCAACGTAACGGCCTTCGCCGGCCACACGTCCCGCAGGCGAATCTCGTATTGCCGCTGCTTCAACATCCCGGGAAACTCGCCTTCCACGGGGCCGATGAGGATCTGCCTGAGGTTCTCCGTCTTCTCGTGTTCCACCGGCGTCCAGGCGCACTCCCCCTGCTGGTAACCCACCGTCAGGCCGTCGTCTTCGTACACGCGAGTCCGGCCGGCCTTGCCGGGCCAGACGTGCAGGATGAGCGGATCGACCGCGCGGGCCTGCGCGCGGGGCATGTCCGGTTGCGCCGGAATGACGCCGCCGCTACGGACAAAGATGGGAATCTGATCCAGCGGGGTTGCCAGCACCAGGCCGGCCGGACCTTCGTGGGTTGCACCGGTACACCAGTGCGTCCACTCCCCCGGCGGCAGCCAGACCCGCATGGACGTGCAGCCGTTGACCGGATTCGCCGGCGCCAGGGCCGGGGCCACGAACATCTGGTCGCCAAACAGATACGTGTCGCCGGCCCGGTAGGCCTGGTCCATGTCCGGCCATTCATAATAGAGCGGCCGGCACAGTGGCATGGCCGTGTCGTAGCACTGGCGTGCGGACGAGTAGATGTACGGAATCAGGGAGTACCGCAGCTTGAATGCGTCCCTCATGATGCGGAAGTTCTCTTGCGGGAACTCCCAGATGCGGCGTTCGGCCTGCGGGTTCTTGGTGGTGTGGGTGCGCAGCACGGGGTTCACGATGCCCCACTGGACCCAGCGCGTGTACAGCTCCGGCTCGACCGGCCCGGGCATGTGGCCGCCGATGTCGTGGCTCCAGAACGGGTACGCCACGTTGCCCGCGGTTGACGTGAAGTACGGCTGAAACGCCAGGGACTCCCAGTTGCAGTACGTGTCGCCGGAGAAGCCGATCTGGTAGCGGTGGCTGCCCAGCTCGCCCCAACGGCTGAACATCATGGGCCGGAGCCTGCGCGTGACTCCCTCGGCCACTTTCACGTCGCGTTCCGGGTTGCGCTCCATGTCCGTCCAGTGCAGGTAGTTGAGCCAGAACAGCGGATCAACCTGGGGCACTTTGCCCTCCTTGACGGATGTGCCCTGCTGCCAGTCGATCCACCAGAAGTCCACGCCCTGCCGCTCCAGCGGGTGGTGCAGGTACTTGAAGTACGCCTCCACATAGCGCGGGTCCGTACAGTCGAACGGCACGTTGTCCTCGGCGTCCGGATCCAGGCCCATGTGTTCAGCCACCTGTCGATAGGCCGCCTCGTGCTTGCCGACGCCGCTGGCCGGGTGGAGATTCAGCGTGACCATCAGCCCCTGCTGTTTGACCCAGCGAAGGAAGCCCTCCGGGTCGGGGAAGTACTTGGGGTTCCAGGTATAGCCCGTCCAGCCGTCGAGGTGCCAGTCCATATCCACCACGAGCACGTCCAGCGGCACGTCGTGGCTCTGGAAGTCCTTCACAAGCTGCCGCAACTCTTCGTCGGAGTAGGCCCAGTAGCGCGACCACCACGCGCCGAAGGTGTATCGCGGCGGCAGTGGAATCCGACCGGCCACACGCGTGTAGTCGTGCACGGCCCGGGCGTAGTCGCGGCCATAACCGAAAAAGTACCAGTCGATCGCGTCCGTGGCATCACGGACGACCACCCAGGGCCAATCGGTCCCCTCGACCTTGTCGAACAGCAGCCGGTCTGAATCGTCCACCAGCACCCAACCGTCGCGGGAGACGATGCCGGGAGGAATGGGGTGCCCGCCGGACACGCCGTCCAGCGTGCGGTACGTACCCAGAAGATTGCCCTTGTCCTGCGTGCCCGGTTTCCAGCGTACGGGCAGCCCGTCGAGAGTCAGTGTGATGGAGAGGTTGTCCGGGACGAATCGGCCGCCGTCCTCCTTGTAGCGAACGGCCAGCTTGTCCGTGCGCAGCGTCAGCCAGCCGTCCGCCCGTTCCACGTTGAAGTTCGGCACGGGCAGCCGCCGGTTGACGAAAACGTGCGACGCCCGGTCCTCGAACGTGCCGTCGGGCGACCATTCCGCGCGGATCAGCTCCGGCGTCAGCACGGTGAATCGGGCGTTGCCCGACACCACCGTCGCCTTTTCGTCGGCCACCGGGTCATACGGGGCCGCCGCGGCAACGGAAAAGACTGCCGAAACACTCAGAATCCAGATCGCCGGCCATCGGAGTTTCATAAGAGCATCCTTCCTTTGCGCGTGGGAGGTTTGTCACAACTCAGGAGCCCACGGCGGATTCGACCAGATGCACGTTGCCCGCATCGATGTCCCAGCCGCGAAGAGTGCCCCGGCCATCAATGCAGCACGCGATTCGCCCGTCCTCCAGGATATACTCCACCCACGGCACAACACGCTTGTCCCAGTCGACAAACGGGAGCAGCGGCACCCGGATCGGCACCCGCACGGGGGCCAGCCGAATCCGCCGCGACGGGGCATCCACCCGAAGACCCACCGCGGCCAGGAACAGCCCGATGGACGTGATGCCCCGCGGGTAGTATTCCAGGCCGTTCCAGCCGCACGTATCGATGAAGCCGTGGCCGGGCGTCGTGCAGTTGGACCGCACCTCAAACGCCCAGTACCGGTCGGCCTCGGACAGGAAGTCCAGCCCCAGGTACGCGGCCACGAAGTCGCGCCACAGGTTCTGCGAAATCCAGATGTTCGACCGATCGGCGCTGGAGTGCGTGCAGCCGTACTCGATGCGGGCGCGTTCCAGCGCCGCCCGCAGGTCCAGCCGAATGCGATCGAGATCCAATCCGGTTTCCAAACCCGTCATGAGCGGCAGCAACAGGCCGTTGGCCGTGTAGATCGAGTACGCGTCCCACCCGTCCAGCGGGCCCGCCGGCAGCGGCTTGCCGGTCCAGATATCGAGCACGTCGGCGCCCGATCGGTCGATGCAGACGGCGTAGTGGTCGCCCAGCCACGCATCCCGGTCCAGCGTGCGAAGGGTTCGTTCGGCGAACGCCTCGCACTCTGCAGCCAGTGTGTCGTCACGGAGCAGGCGGGCCAGGTCGGCGGCGGCCCGAGCGGCGCAGAGGGCCTTGACGGCCAGGTATGTCTGCTCGCGTGCGTACTGCACGGCCGGGCTGGCGTCGTCGATGGTGTTCGCGACGCCGCGGTCCGGGAACCCGTTGCCCGTCGTATCGCTCGCGATGACGTAACGGATCAGTCGCTGCACAAGCTCGGCGTGTTGGGTCGGCACTTCCTCTCGCCCCATCCAGCGCCAGTATGCGTGCAGCAGGAGGATGAAGTTCGTGTTCTCCTCCACCTCCATCTCGTGCGGGTAGTCCTGCCCGTCCGCGCTCAGGCACGCGCCCATGTCGTGCGAGAGAAACCCGGTCCGACGGCCGTCACGATCAGGCGGGCCGGGCTTCTCATAGTCCGCCCACTCGGTGAAGGTCTTCTCCAGCAGCTCCGGCCACACGGCGAAATACAGCAGGGCGAGGTTGTATTCCACGTCAATGGTGGAGTGGAACCGGCAGACGCCTTCCCACACGCTGAACCAGTCTTCCCCCGTCTCGTCCTCCACCCACCACGTGTTGATCAGGTACGACTGGAACGTGAAGGCGACCAGGTTCCGCTGCGTGTGCGAGAGCGAAGCGCTCTCGATCACCGCATCGAAGAACCGGCTCTTGCGGACGAGGTCCTCCCGCTGCTCGAAGGCCCACGTGCCCAGCGCATCCAGCGAATCGTGATGTCGCGTCGCCAGGAACCGGTGCATGCGTCCGCGCCGCTCAAACACCGGGTCTTCCACCCGGGCGACCCACGCGGCCAGGACCGTCTGCGAATGCGCGGACAGATCCACCCGCCAGCGGATTTCTTTGTTCCTCACCCGCACCTCGCCGCCGTTCGCCTCGATCCGCTCGGCGCAGCGGACCTGCGTGATTTTCCAGTCGCGCTTCGATGGCTTATCGGGATCGTCGGGGTCAATCCACGAAATCTGCTGCCTGGGCTCGATGCGGATTGTATACGCCAGGTCCAACCCCCGGCTGCGCGCCGCGATCTGCGTATCCGGCCGATCGAAACCGAGGAATACCTCCACGGGCCCGTCAAAGCCCGGCCGCGGCCGGCCCGGCGGCGCCAGAGCGTGCGCGGTGAGGTCGACGTAGAAGACCGGCGCGGTGGAGGTCTGCACGTCCCGCGGATAGAACGGCGCCCGAAACGTGATGTCCAGCCCGACCCTCAGCGGTCGGGATTCGCACCGGAACGTCACCGACGTCATCGTGAGTTCCATGTCGACCGACTCGAACACCTCCCCCGCCTTGCACAGCGGCAGCACGCGCCGTTGTCCGTCGACCGCCACACCGATGCTCAGGTCGGCGACCGCGTCGAAGTAGCGCCCCAGGGCTCCGTGGCCCACCTCCCGAGTCTGCGGGCGGAAGTTGAGGCAGAACCGCGAACCCAGTCGCCCGAGGGTCGTCTCGATCGGAATCATGTCTCATCCTCGCCACGTCGTGCCGCGGCCGCGTCGCGAGGGTCCCGGCCCTCGCGTACCGGTCGTGCATTGTGGCCGGTGCGACATCGTCGTGCAAACGGGCAGGCCCGCTTGCGGCCGTCGGTCGGTCCGCGTATGGTCTGGGGGCCGGTGCGGTCCCGACGGACACACCGGTCGCAACATTCGCACAACCCGTCCCGGAGGCGATTCCCATGGCATACCAACTGCCCGATCTGCGTTATCAGGCGAAACTCCGCGGCCCCGACGAGATGCTGGCCCACCTGAGGTCCTTCTCGCTGGAGCCGCAGATCTCGGTGGGGATCTGGTACTTCACACCCGGGGGCGGACGGTTCCACGACGCCTATGTGGAACCGCTTTCCATCGTCCAGCGGCTGGAGATGGCCGCGGAGCTGGCCGCATTCGGCGTCACCGGCATCGAAGCGCACTATCCCGCCGAAGTGAATGAGGAGAACCTGCATCTGTACCAGAAGCTCGAGAAGCAGGCGGGCATTCGGCTGGTGGCCGTCCCGTTCTCGCACTTCTTTGACAAGGATTTCGAATTCGGCAGCGGGTCCAGCCCTTACGCCCCCGTGCGCAAGAAAGCGCTGGACATCGCGGTGGGCGGCCTGAAGCTGGTTCAGGCCGCCGGCGCCCGCTGTGCCATCTCCTGGCCGGGCATCGACGGGTATCTGTACCCGCTCGGAACATTCTTCCGCTGGATGTGGGACTGGTTCGAGGGCAGCATGGCCGAGGCCATGGACGAGGTGCCCGGCGTCCGCGTCGCCCTGGAGCCCAAGCCGTACGAGCCGGCGCCGAACAACATCTATCGCACGACGGCCGAGGGCATTCTGGCCGGTCAGCGGATCGAGGCCCGTCTGAAGAACCCGGAGAACCGAAAGCGGCTGGAGCAGGGCCACAAGCTGTTCGGCATGAACCCGGAAATCGGTCACGTGCGCATGGGCTTCGAGGACTGTGCCGCCGCGTACACGCTGTGCGGCATGGACGGCCGCCTGGCCCACTCGCACTGGAACAGCCAGCCGCTGGGCAACTACGACCAGGACCTGAACATCGGCGTGGTAGACGTGCAGCAGGCGGAAGCCCTGCTGTACGCGCTGATGGTCATGGGCTACCAGGAATACTTCGGCATCGACATCAACCCGGAGCGCATGCCCGTGCAACGGGCCGTCGAGATCAACACGCGCGTCCTGCGAATCCTGAACGACCGGATCAACGCCCTGCCGCACGACCGCATCATCGAGTGCGCCCTGGACCCCGCCGCCCACCGCGGCGACCTGGAGCTGATCCTCGCCACCATGCTGGCCCGGCAGTAACCGCGCATCGCGATTCAATCCGCGTCCCTGGTCCGGCCGGGCGGGCTGCGCATTTTCCGAGCGCTCCGGTCGGACCATTATCGGACCCTCACGCACCCACGGTTCGGCGTCCGGGAAGGTCACCGTTTTTCCGAAGGTCCGCGTCCCCGTTTCTCGATACGTAGGGACGTAGAGGACATACCGGTTGTGTGGGCGGTCCGGCGTGCCGAGCCGGCAGACGCGCCCGCCATTCGGCGGAAAACCGTAGCAAAGGAGTACCGATGATGTCACTGCGGGCCAGCCTGCTTTCCGGGACCACTCTGATCATTCTGCTGGCCGGCGCCTGCCAGGAGCCGACCCGGCGTCTGAATGCTCCGCCGCAAGGAGCATCCAACACGCCGCATCCCATGCAGAACGACATGAATTACATGGTGGACAACGCACTTCTGGAGGACATGTGCGTGTCCGACATCCACTTCGTCCCGCATACGAACCAGATCAACAGCCTGGGGGCGCGCCGCCTGAATCGCTACGCCGAGCTGCTGCTGAACATCGGCGGCACCATTCATTACGACACCTCCGAGCGCGACGAGGGCCTGGTGGACGCCCGGGTGGAGACGGTGCGCGAATACCTGGTCGACGCGGGGGCCGACCTGAGCAAGGTGCAGGTGGTGCCCGGCCTGCCGCGCGGTCGCGAGACCCGGGCCACCGGAGCCATCCAGACCATGGAGAAGGGCGCGTCCGGCGGGGGTTCGCCGTCGGCCGGTCAGCCCATGTTTCCGTGAGACCCGTTCGAACGCCATCTGAGTGAGGGACTTCCGTGTTACGATTCTGTTTGATCGCGGCGGCTGCGGCAGCGGTGGTCCTGGCGAGCGCCAGTTGCCTGCCGCCGAAGGAAGAAGTCGTTTCGTCACAGCGGTCTCCGAAGTGGGGCCAGGCCGATCCGGCCGTGCTGAACGCCGGGGAGGACACGTCGGAGCCGAACATCTTCCCCGAGACCTACATCGCCGCCGCCGCCCTGTTTGAGAGCCAGGGGCTCCACGCCAAGGCCGTCACACAGTACCACAAGGCCATCGCGGCTCGACCGGATCATCCCGAGGCGTATACCCGCCTGGGGATTCTGCTGGGTCGGATCGGCCAGCACGAAAGCGCCGAGCGGTTCCTGCACCACGCCGTCCAGCTCCGACCGCAGTCGGCTCCCCTGCGCAACAACCTGGGATTCGAGTACGCCCTGCAGGAACGCTGGATTGACGCGGAAACGGAAATCCGAAACGCCATCCAGCTCAAGCCCGACTTCAAGCGGGCGTATATCAATCTGGGCATGGTCCTGTGCAAGCAGGGACGGTACGACGAAGGACTGGAAGCGTTTGAACAGGCGGTCCCCAGCGCCGACGCCCACTACAACCTCGGCCTCATGCTCCGCTCCGCGAAACAGTACAGCAAGGCCGCGGAGGCGTTCGGCCAGGCCCTGCAGATCGACCCGCAACTGACGGCCGCCCAGATTCAGCTCGAGCAGATTGTGCCGAAGATTCCGGAGCCGGCATCCGCCGATCCGCCGGCGCTGGCGCAGCAGCCCACCGCCGAGCCGATCGTCGACGCGCCGCCGCCGGTCGAACCACTCGTCGCGGCGATCCCCGAAGCCACGGAAATCGACGAGCCGATCGACGCAGCGCCGGACGAGTACGCGGTTGTCATCCGCTCCGCGGATCCGCACCCGATGGATTCCGCCGCGCCGCAGACGGCTGACCGGCCGATCGAGACGGTGATCGATCCGATCGGACCGGTGTGGGAGACGTTCCGCACCCTCATCGCCGAGGCCGGCAGGATCGTCGTGCAGCCGATCGCCGACGAGACAGCCGCGCCGAAGATCAACACACGCGCCGAGGCGGAACCCATGCACGTGTACCTGACGGCGCGGTTCGTCCCGGACCTGGTCGGGCCGCCGACGCACGAAGACGATCCGACTTTTGCAGCCGCCATCGAAACGCCGCAGCCCATGAACGCCCGGACGAAGACGGAAGACACAAACGCCGTCGGCGAAGAGAAGATCGAGGTCCTTTGCGAAGACTGGCTCAAGCTGAACTGGGCCTTCGATGAAAACGCCCCGCCCGTGATCTTCCCGACCGCCTGCGTCAATGAGCCGAACACGTTCACTCCGCAACTGCGGTTCGATCCCCGATGGCACCTCGTGCGCCCCGGTGCCGTCTCGCTGGAGCAGAACCCGTACGAGCAGGTCGAGACGTTCCGCCCCATCACATGGGGACTGCCGACTCGCACCACCAACACCGACTGAAACGACCGGCCGGAGAGATCACCCGAAGGGCCCGCCCACGCGGGCCCTTCCCGTTGGCGCGCAACCTGCGGGGTTCGCCTCGCGGCCCCGGAACAGGGCGGGCGGGCGCGTCAACCGTGCCGGCGCACGTGTCCGTTCCGTGGTTCCCGTGGACATCCGTCCTCGCTTCCCGTATCATTCTTTCAGTATGTTCTGAAACTTTCGGAGCCATTCCATGACGCCCTCGAGTTACCGGGCTTCGCGAGAGCTGTTCGTCCGCCGGTGGGGAGAGATGGGGGCCACCTGGGGCATCAGCCGAACCATGGCCGAAATCCACGCCCTGCTCTTCACGGCCACGGGGCCGTTATGCACCGACGACATCATGGCCGCCCTGAACATCTCCCGGGGCAACGCCAGCATGAACGTGCGCGAACTCCTGAACTGGGGGCTGATCCACCGCGTGCATACTCGGGAGGACCGCAAGATCTACTTCGAGGCCGAGTGCGACGTCTGGGAGATGTTCCGGACCATCAGTCGCGAGCGTCAGCGACGGGAGGTGGAGCCGATCATCGAGACCATCGAGCGCTGCCGGTCCATGGTCAACCCACTGCCCCGCACGCACGACCCGGAGGAACGCGGGCAGGCCCAGACGTACACGAAGCGACTGGAGGAAATGCACGAGTTCCTGCGGATGACCAACACCGCTTCCGCCCTGTTGGCCAGGGCCGGCAAGGGAAACCTCCGCCGCGTGCTCCAGTTGTTGGCCAAGGCGATTCGGTGAGGGGTATAGCCGGCAGGCACGGTGCGGCCTGACCGCAACGCGGGCGGTCCCATTCATGGCCCCTCCGCATGCCCGACCCTCTCGCCGCAGCGACCACAGTTCCTACAGTGCCGCTGCACGGGAGACCGGGAAGAGTCTTCCTCCGCGCCAGGCCTCTCATGGCTGTCGTGCTTCTCTGCCGTTCGCATCGGTTACAATGATGGGATTGCACGCCCGGTGGCCCGTCCCCTTGCGGGCTTGTGTGAGGCCGATCGATGAATGAACCGTCAGCCGGAGCGGGGCCGAGTTGCCGACCGTCCGCGGTTGCTTCCCGTCGATGAGCGAACCGTTCTGGTGCTGATCCGCAGGATAGGATACACTGCCTCAGAGGCCTCCGAAAACGCGGGGGCTGCCGCGAACCCCGTCCGTGCGCAGGCACCGGCGAGCAACAGAGCAGCCACGGTGGCGACTGAGGAAGCCGGCTATATGACCGAGGTGGGCGACGAGCCGTACGAGAGGATCGAGGCCTGCACGCTGAATCGCTCAGACCCGCAGGACGTCCGGCAGGTCGAGGGCCTGCTGGATCAGAATGCGGCCGCCCGCGAGGAAGAAGTGCTCCCGGCAACGGATCGGCCAACCCGGTGGCGTCGGTTCGCCGCACTGATCGCGGCGGGACTGTGTCTTGCGGCGGTGGTCGCCCTCGTATTCGTGCTGCAGCGCCCGCCGGTGGTGGGCCGGGCAACGGACGCGGGCACCGTCGCGCTCCGGGAAGAGGGCTGGCGGCCGGTGCGGGCCGGCGAGGAACTGGAAGCCGCGGAGGGGTTATTGCGGATTCGCCTGCTGGATGGGGAGAACTTCAACTTCAACCAAGGCAGCATCGTACGGGTTCGGTCGGACGGCGTCGACCTTCTGCGCGGACGGGTCTGGGCTCGTTCCGCGGAACGACGGATCACGATCAGCATCGGCGGATACGTGCTTCGCATGGGGCCGAAGGCGGAGGCGGAGCTCATGCTCCGGCAGATCGGGACCGCGCCCCGTGTGCGCGTTCGCGTCAGCGAGGAGGCGGTGCTGGTCGGCCCCCACGCGCAGGAGCGCCGGCTGTCCGCGGGTGAAATGCTGGAGATTGACGTGTGCGACGACGCAATGCCGCGTTTACCCTGATCGAGCTACTGATCGTCGTGTCGATCATGGCTCTGCTGGCGGCCCTGCTGGGTCCGTCGCTTCAGGCGGCCCGCAACGACACCCTGCGCGTGCTTTGCCTGTGCCATCTTCGCTCGATAGGGTCGGCGATCGCCACGTATGCGCAGGACAACGCGGAGTACCTCCCCCCGACCGCCCAGTTTTACGACGGCCGGCCCCACCGGGAGGTGTCGGCCACGGCCGTCCGCATCGTTTCGACGAAGTACGATCTGTCACAACTCCTGTCCCGTTATCTGGACCCGCGGGCCCTCTCCTGCCCGGCCCCTAATCGGGTCCCGGTCGTGTCGCCGGCCAACAGTGCCGGCGTGGTTCAATCCAACTACGTCTATGTCTGGGGAAGCGTGCCGGGCACCCCGGTTGCCGGAGTGCCCCGCCTCTCGTTTCGCGGCAATCCCGTGATCGCGGCGGACTTCACGTGGTACAACGTGGATCGATGCGATTACGCGTCCGTCCAGCTCGGCGTCGGCGGGCCCTGACGCACGCGCTTCTGCACCGCTCGCGCTGCCGGCCTTCGCGGAAGGGCCAGTCCGTCGGACCACTCTGTCCTGCCCCGGTGTCTTCCTGATGGACCCGCAAAGGCGAGCGCTTCGGACGCGGTTGCGGACGCGTCGTGAGGGTGGCAAACCGATGCCGCGGGGAAGAGCTTCGGGTGTGTGCATCCGGCTTGGCGCGTTTGTTCGCATTCCGGGCAACGGGTATAGTTGCGGCCGGCGCGGGAGCTTGCGGCGGGGCCCGGGAGCTTCCCATCGGACGAGGAGGAATCGCAATGAGTCGATGGACGTGGCAGGCGATGCTGGTGGCACTGGTGACCTGGAATGGTGCGGTCGCGGAGGAGCCGGCCGGCATCACGTACGAATCGCTGCTCCGCGAAATGGTGGACCGGGACGCCCTCGCCCGGTGGCCGGCGCCGGCCTACACGTGTAAGCAGTTCAGCAGCTACGACCGGAGGTCCAAGTCTCCGCAGGAGAATTGGTTCGCCAATGCGGATGCCGGGCAGTTCCTCCGCGAGGAGCAGAACGCCGGGCGGACGGAGTGGGTCCTCATGGACACGGAGGGGCCGGGGGCGATCGTGCGCTTCTGGTCGGCCAATCCGGACGGGGCCGGCACCGTCCGCATCTACCTGGACGGCTCCGAAACGCCGGCCATCGAGACCTCTCTCGCCGACCTGCTGGGCGGCAACTGGCGCGTGGGCGCGCCGCTGGCGGCCATCCGGGGCCGCGGCTGGAACCTGTACCTGCCCATTCCGTATGCGAAGTCGTGCAAAGTGACGGCCGACAAGGGCAAGTTCTACTACCAGATCAACTACCGAACGTACCCGGCCGGCACGCCAGTCGAGACGTTCTCCATGGACGTTTTCGAGAAAGGCCTGTCCGTCCTGCGCGACGTAACGGTCCGATTGCAGACCGTCGGCCGCGACCTGCAGCCCCGCCCGATGAACACGATTCGCCAGGACGGACCCTTGCCGCAGGAGAAGGCGGTGTCGCTGCGGCTGCCCCCGGGGCCGCGGGTCGTGCGTGAGTTGACGGTCCGTCTGCGCGGCCCGGACCTCCAGACGGCGTACCGCGGGGTCGTGCTGCGCATGACGTTCGACGGCCGGGAGACGTCCTGGTGCCCGGTGGGTGATTTCTACGGTTCGGGCGTCGGCGTGAACGTCTTTCGAAACTGGTGGCAGAAGGTGGAGGCGGACGGGTCGATGACCTGTTACTGGCCGATGCCGTACGAACAGTCCGCCACCGTCACTCTGGAGAACCTTGCCGGCGGGCCGCTTGAGTATGACCTGACGGTCCGGACCGCGGACTGGACGTGGGACGACCGCTCCATGCACTTCCACGCGGCGTGGCGGCATGAGCACCCCCTCTCAACAGAAGAGAAGAAGGACTGGAACTACGTCGAGGTGACGGGCCGGGGCGTGTACGCGGGCGACATGCTGGCCCTGCTGAACCCGACGACGGTGTGGTGGGGCGAAGGTGACGAGAAGATCTACGTGGACGGCGAGTCGTTCCCGTCCCACTTCGGCACGGGGACGGAGGACTACTACGGCTATGCCTGGGGCGACTGGCGCTTCTTCCAGGGGCCGTTCCACGCGCAGCCGCGCGTGGATGGGCCGGTGGGGCTGGGTCACACCACGGTGTTCCGATCGCGGTCACTGGACGCCATCCCGTTCGAAAAATCGCTCCGGATGGACATGGAGGTGTGGCACCATCGGGCGGTGGAGGTGGCGTACGCGGCGACGACGTGGTACTACGCCCGCCCGGGCGCGACGGACAACCGCATGGTCGATCGGAAGCAGACGGCGTTGTTCGTGCCGGAGCTGACACCGCTGAACAAGGTGCCGGGCGGCATCGAGGCGGAGAGCCTGGAGATCGTGTCCACGTCACCGGGTGTGGCACACGAGGTCATGGGCGCGTGGCGTTGCGATGATCTGAGCAGCACCGCGCAACTGTGGTTCGGCTGCAAACAGAAAGGCGATGCGGTCGAGCTGCGTGCCCCGGATGCGCTGACCGGACCCCAGAAGGTCACCCTTCACATGTCGCGGCACCCGGATTACGGCATCGTGCAGGTGTCGATCGACGGCAAGCCGATGGGGGAGCCGATCGATCTGTGCAACCCGGCCACGGAAGGCCCGAAACTGATCGTGACGGGGCCTATCGAGCTTGGGACGTTCGAGCCGGGCCCGCGGGCGCCGCTGATCCGGATCGAATTGGTGGGCACAAACCCGCAGGCCGCCGCCCCGGGTACGAACTTCGGGTTTGACGCCATCGTGTTCGAGCCCGTGGCGTCGGAGCCGGAATAAGCGGGCCGTGTGTGGCGTTGGGGAGGTCCGGCGCAATGACCTGGCAGGCGTGGTTGACCCTGGCCGCCGTGGCCGTGTCGATGGGGCTGCTCATCTTCACGCGATTCTCCGCAGACATCGTGCTGCTGGGCGCGCTGACCGTGCTGGTACTCTGCGGGATCCTCACGCCGGAAGAGGCGGCCCAGGGCATGGCCTCCACCGGCATGATCACCGTGGGTGTGCTCTACATCGTCGTAAGCGGGCTGCGGGAGACGGGCGCCATTCAGATCATCGCGGGGCGTGTGCTGGGTCGGCCGAAGACCCTGACGGCCGCCCAGCTCGGGCTGATGGTTCCCGTGGCCGCCCTCAGCGCGTTCCTGAACAACACGCCGGTGGTGGCCATGATGATTCCGGCCGTCAGCGACTGGGCCAAGCGGCTGCGGCTCTCCCCGTCGAAACTCATGATCCCGCTGAGCTATGCAGCCATCCTGGGCGGCACCTGCACCGTCATCGGGACCAGCTCCAACCTGGTCGTGAACTCGCTGATGAAGCAGTCGGCCGACGTGCGGCCGCTGGGCCTGTTTGAGATCGCCTGGATCGGCGTGCCGGGCACGGTGGCGGGGATTCTGTTCGTGGTGCTGCTCAGTCGCTGGCTGTTGCCCGAGCGGCGGCCGGCGATCAGCAAGCACGACGACCCCCGGGAGTACACGGCCGAGATGCTCGTGGAGCCCGGCAGCCCGCTGGTGGGCCGCACGCTCGAAGAGGCCGGGCTGCGCAACCTGCCGGGGGCGTACGTGGCGGAGATTGACCGGGGGGGCGACATTCTGGCGGCCGTGTCCTCTTCCGAGCGGCTGCACGCGAACGACCGGCTGGTGTTCGTGGGCCTGGTGGAAACGGTGGTGGACCTTCAGAAGATGCGTGGTCTGACGCCCGCGACGAACCAGGTTTTCAAGCTGGATTCTCCTCGCTCGGCCCGGACGCTGGTGGAAGCGGTCGTTTCGCCGACGTGCCCGCTGGTGGGCAAGACCATTCGCGAGGGGCGGTTTCGGTCGGTCTACAACGCGGCGGTCATCGCGGTGGCCCGGAACGGCGAGCGCGTGCGGGCCAAGATCGGCGACATCACGCTGCGGGCGGGCGACACGCTGCTGCTGGAAGCCCGCCCCGCGTTTGCAGAGCAGCAGCGCAACTCTCGCGACTTCTTCCTGGTCAGCCCGATCGAGGATTCCGCTCCGCCGCGGCACGAGCGGGCCCCGCTGGCCATCGCCATTCTGGCCGGGATGGTGGCCGTCGTGACGGCGGGCTGGCTCGACATGATGGTGGCGGGCATGGCGGCGGCCGGCGTAATGATCGTGACCGGCTGCTGCCGGCCGGCCGTGGCTCGGCGCAGCGTCGACTGGAGCGTGCTGCTGGTGATTGCGGCGTCCATCGGCCTGGGGCAGGCGCTTCTGAAGACCGGGGCCGCGGCCACGCTGGCGAACGAGTTGATCGGCCTGGCCCGGGGCAACCCGTGGGCCGCGTTGGCGGCGGTATACGTGGTGACCGCCCTGACCACGGCCACGATCACGAACGCCGCCGCGGCGGTGCTTGTCTTTCCGATTGCCCTGGAGACGGCCCAGAACCTGGACGTGAGCTTCACGCCGTTCGCGGTGGTCATCATGGTCGCCGCGTCCAAGTGCTTCGCCACGCCCATCGGCTACCAGACCAACCTGATGGTGTACGGGCCCGGCGGATACCGGTTCGCGGACTACCTGCGGATCGGCGTTCCGCTGACCGTGGTGATCGGGCTGGTGACGGTCCTGCTGGTCCCGCAGATCTGGCCGCTGACGGTCCCGTGAATCGTCGCACGCCCCGGCCGCCCGGGCCGACGGGGGCATCCCGCGGCAACCAAGAAAGATTCACGACTCCGGCAACGCATGCCCTCGACGATGCATCGTTTTAATCGGCAGGAGTCAGACGAGATTCCCGACCCTGATAGTGCCTCAGACTCATCGGGCCAGCGGGCAGACGTGAAGAGCGGGGGCAGAATGTTTGACGCCGAGGCCGAAAGGCGGACAATGGTGCTTGGATATCCATCGCCGACTCGGCACAGGTGATTCATGGCAATTCCCAGTTTCCAGGACATCGCGCTTCCTCTGCTGCGTGTCGTCGAGAATGGCAACGAGTATCGCTTGCGCGACGTTGCCGACGCGGTGGCGAATCACTTCGATCTCACGCCTGAGGAACGCTCGGAGAAGCTGCCCAGCGGCCAGCAAACGGTGATCCACAACCGGGTGGGCTGGGCGCGGACCTACCTGGTCAAGGCCGGAATCCTCGAGGCGACGCGCCGCGGGTACCTGAGGATTACCGACGAAGGGCGGAGAGTGCTTGGAAATCCCCCAGAGCGAATCGACGCCGCCTTCCTGCGCGACAACTATGCCGCCGTGCGGGAGTTCGCAGAAGGCAGCCGCGCCGGCAATGGCGGGGACTCGCAGACACACGCACCGTCCGGCACCGTTGCGGAAACGCCCGAGGAATCGCTCGAGCAAGCCTACCAATACCTCCGCTGGCAACTCGCAAAAGAGCTTCTCGCCCAGGTGAAGGAGATGTCGCCGGAGTTTTTTGAACGACTCGTTGTCGAGTTGCTCGTGAAGATGGGCTACGGCGGCACGCTGCGGGACGCAGGCCAGGCGGTCGGACAAAGCGGTGACGGCGGAATTGACGGCATCATCAAGGAGGATCGGCTCGGGCTGGACGTGATCTATATCCAGGCCAAGAGATACGACGAGCAGGCCGTCGGGCGACCGGCCATCCAGGCCTTTGTCGGCGCCTTGCAGGGCGTGCGGGCGCGCAAGGGCATTTTCATCACTACATCTCGGTTTGCACAACCCGCCCGTGATTACGCGAACAACATCGACACTCGTGTCATCCTGATTGACGGCGAACAACTCGCCGAATACATGATGGACTACAACCTCGGCGTCTCCCCGGTGAACGTCTTCGAGGTGAAACGCATCGACTCGGATTACTTCACCGAAATGTAGGGAACGGCCCGCCCGGCGTATGGCAGGCCGGGCCGGTCGTCAGATCTGAACCGGGCGGCCGGCGCGGATATCGGCGATCAGCCGGGTCACTTCGTCACGCTGGGCATCGTACGGGTCCACCAGGTACGCCGTCAGCTTCGCGATGTCGAAAGCGTCCAGAACCACGAGCCGGGAGAAATCCGCAAAGTCCTGGATCCGCTCCGTGCGCGGGCGGGTGAGGCTGGTCATGGCAACGTACTTGAAGGCGGCCAGGCCCTCGGGCGAGGGCAGGCCGTTCTCGTGACGGATCACCTCCAGACGGACCGGATGGTTCGTGGCGTTCACCACGTCGATGGCGAGAGGCGGGCAGCGCAGGGCCTCTCCCACATCCTCAAACGATACGGCGTCCGCATGATCGCGAAACCACTTCCGCACGCGACGGAACACCCGCTGCTCCACCGCGTAGTCCGTGTCCTGTGTGAAGCGCGGCCGAGTATACTGAATCAGCGCTTTGGCCCCGATCAGAAGGTGACGGTCCGATTCGATCAGTTGAACCAGTTCGTCACGCAGGCGAGCGAATTCGACCGGCATGGGGGCCTCCAGCCGCTCAATCATTGCGGTTACGCGGGCATATGCAGATGAACCTGGGTTCGGTTCCATGGATCCAGCCTTCGTTCTACGCATTCTACCCGATCGCGAGGGGATACCCCAGCCCGACCCGGGCCTTGCCATAGATGGACATGAAGCTGGCGGCAATGGGGATGGAGGTCACCGGCGCCCGGCCGGCGACCCGCTCGACGGAACCGAGACACGCCAACCGTGCATCACGGCCAGGGGCGATACCAGAATACGCCGCCGTCGCCGGCGTCCACGGTGGTCAGGATATCCAGGCGACCGTTGCCGTTGATGTCCACCACCGGCACCAGGTCCAGCCGGCCGCCCGGCGTGGCCAGCGTCGTCGCCCACCACGGGCCGGTGACGGGCCCCACCGGCCGAAACACCGCCAGCCGGCCGTTCCCGTACGTCCCCACCACCAGGTCCGTGATTCCGTCCCCCTCGAGGTCGGTGATGGTGATGCCCGCCCCTCGCGTGTTGCTGAACTCGCCCACCGTGAAGCGCTGCCAGACGCCCCGCGGGTCGGCCGGCTGACGGAACCAGGCGAAGCTCGCATTCCGCCACGAACTCACCGCCACGTCGACCCGGCCGTCACCGTCGATGTCGCCGACGTCCAGCCAGAAGGCGTCCGGCCAATGGCCGATGGGGTGCTTGTTCCACACGGACGTGAATGCCAGGGCCGGGCCGGGGTTCTCATACCACGCGATGCTGGCGACAGTTTCCTCTCGCGCCGCGGAGACGATGTCCAAGTCGCCGTCCCCGTCCATGTCGACCAGGAGCACGCAGCTCGCCTTTCGCCGCGTCACGGCATCCACGTCGAACCGCACAAACGAGGCCCCGCTGGTCGGCGTATCCAGCGCGTAGAAGATGCTCACCGCGTCTCCCACCTTGCACGCGGCGACGATGTCCGGAATCCCGTCGCCGTTCATGTCGCCGATCTCCACGTCGATCCAACTGCTGCATCCCGTGCCGACGGAGGCGTCGATGACCATGCTGGTCCAGGTGTCGCCCTGCCGAATCCACGTGAGCCGACCGCTCTCGCTGGCCGCCACCACGTCCATCCGCCCGTCCAGGTCCAGATCGCCGACGGCCACGTCCTCAACGCCGCCCACGTCCGCGCCCTCCGCGATGGTCATGTTGTTCCAGCGGCCGACCGGACGCTGCAGGTGAAGCCGCACCCGACTGCTCTGTTCCCAGGCGCTGACCGCATCCAGAATGCCGTCCCCGTCCACGTCGGCCACGACCACCCCGTCGGCGCCGCGTCCGCCTTCCGTGTCAATGGCCACGGGCAGATAGGCACGACTCACCGGCGGGGCGGTGTCGCAGCCCTGCGCCAGCAGCAGGCCGACCACCCCCATCGGACACCAACGGCTGCATGGAAATGCGTTCACGGGACTCACCTCCGGCCGAAACTTCGATGCCACCCGCGCTCCAGCATACACCCAAACGCCACTGTCAGCCACGCCGGTCCCCCGGCGAGGCGCCAGTTTCGCCGCTGCAGAGTCCGTCCGGCAGACCGACTGGCCTGTTGCTTCGCGGTGCGGTATAAACCGCACGCCGGGGCCGCTCGGTTGCGGTGTCGTGCGGCCGGACGAGGTGTCGGGTTCCGTCCCACAAGGAGAGCGCTGTGTCCGCCGTTCATTCTGCGCCCGTCGTTCAGACCCATCTGCCGAATCTGCCCGTCCGTCGCGGAAAGGTGCGTGACGTGTACGATCTGGGTCACGAGCTGCTTCTGGTCGCGACAGACCGGATCAGCGCCTACGACGTCGTGATGCCGACGCCCATTCCCGGCAAGGGAGAGCTGCTTACGCGGATGTCGACGTTCTGGTTCGAACGGTTCGCCGACTTCGTGCCGCATCATCTCATCGAGGTCATCCAGGACAAGGCGCCCCAGGGCCTCGAGGCGCATCTGGACGTGCTCCGCGGCCGGACCATGCGCTGCCGCAAAGCGCAAGTCGTGCCCATCGAGTGCGTGGTTCGCGGCTACATCGCTGGCTCCGGCTGGAAGGAGTACCAGCGAGACCGCACCGTATGCGGCATCGCCCTGCCCGCCGGCCTGCAGCAATGCGACCGGCTCCCCGCGCCCATTTTCACGCCCGCCACGAAGGCGGAGACCGGCCACGACGAGAACATCTCCTTCGAGCAGGCCTGCGAAATCGCGGGCACGCAGACCATGACGCTGCTGCGCGACCGCAGCGTTCAGATCTACGAAATGGCGGCCGAGTACGCGAGCGAACGCGGCATCCTCATTGCCGACACGAAGTTCGAATGGGGGCGGCTGGGGGATGAGTACATTCTGATCGACGAGGTGCTCACGCCCGATTCATCCCGGTTCTGGCCCGCCGACGGCTACGAACCCGGGCACGACCAGGACAGCTTCGACAAACAGTACCTTCGCAACTACCTCACCGGCCTGTGCGACCAGGGCAGGTGGAACAAGACGCCGCCCGGCCCGGCGCTTCCGGACGAGGTCGTCCGCAACACCATCGCCCGCTATCGCGAGGCCGTGGACCGCCTGATCGCCTGACGTCCGTCCCCGATGGCACTTTCAGAAGCCGGGAGGACAAAGATGATCGCGCAGGGCCTGAGCGAAGGACTCGGGGTCGGATTCACCGGTGAGGCCGGGCATGGCGGCGGCGAGCGTGGTGAGGAAAGCAAGGTGATCACGGCCGGCACGATACTCGGGTTCGCGCGGCGGGTGACGGAGATAGCGGGCGATACGCTCCAGATCGGCGGTGACCAGCAGGCTGGCGGAGTAGTAGAGCAGGTCTTTCGAGCGGTAGATGGCGGAGCCGGCAATCTTGCGGTCGCCCAAGACCAGGTCGGAGATCCCCGCCTGACGAACATTCTCCACGCCCGCTTGAGCCAGCCCCTCGATCAGCCATGCGGACAGGCGGTCGAACTGGCTGCGGTGCCGGCCAAATGGCAGCCCGGTGGCCACAACCGAAACGATCACGTTGCCGGGGTCGATGACCACGGCGCACCCGCCGCCGCGCCGCTGAAGCAGCGGCACGCCGTCGGCACGGCAGACGTCCTCATGGACCTCAACCTCCGGCCGGCTGCCGGAGCCGAGCACGACGACGGTTTTTTGAAGGCGATACACGCGAATACGCGTGCGCCCGTCGGCGCGGGCCGCGTCGATGAGGTCGTCGTCGTACGAGAATCGAGGCCGGTCCGGGGCCGCGTTCACTTCTTGGGTGCGGCCACGTGGATGGCGGCGCCGGCCGCCACTTCGGCCGCCTCCATGATCGCTTCCGAGATCGTCGGGTGGGGATGGATGGTGACCATCAGGTCTTCCAGGGTTGCGCCCATTTCCAGGGCCAGCGTGCCTTCGGCGATCAGTTCGGAGGCGTGCGGGCCGACCATTCCGACGCCCAGCACGCGTTTGGTCTGCGGATCGGCCAAAACTTTGACCAGGCCGTCGGTCCGGCCCATGGTGCGGGCGCGCCCGAGGGCGGTGAGCGGGAACTTGCCCACGTCAACCTGGATGCCCTCCTGCTTGGCCTCCTGCTCCGTCAGGCCGGTCCAGGCGATCTCCGGATCGGTGAACACGACGGCCGGTATGGCGCGGTTGTCAAAGGCGGACGGTTCACCGGCGAGGACCTCCGCCACGACCTTACCCTCTCGGCTGGCCTTGTGTGCCAGTTGCGGGCCGGGCGTGACGTCGCCGATGGCGTAGATGTGGGGCTCGACGGTCCGGCCTTCGGCGCTGACCTCAATGATGCCCTTTTCGTCGGGCGTGATCTTCGTGTGATCCAGTCCCAGGTCGTCCGTGTTCGGCTTTCGACCGATGGTCACCAAAACCTGGTCGAACTCCTCCTTGGTCTTCTGGCCGTTGTGCTCGATGGTGGCGGCAAAGCCGTGCGAGGTCTTCTCGACGCCGATCACCTTGGACTCCGTGCGAACGGCCTCAAACCGGTCCTTGCAGGAGCGAAGCATGACGTCCACGAGGTCCTGATCGGCGCCCATGAGCAGCTTGGGGAAGAACTCGACCATGGTGACCTTGGCGCCCAGGCCTGCGTAGACCAAACCCATTTCCAGGCCGATGTAGCCCCCGCCGACGACGAGGAGGCGCTTGGGGATCTCGGGGAGCTTGAGGGCCTCGGCCGATGACCAGACAGGCAGGTTGTAGGCGGCTGGCAACTCGTTGATGCGCGACCCGGTCGCGATGATGCAATGGCGGAAATCCACCGCGGAAACCTCCGAGCCCTCGATGAGCAGCGACTGGTTGTTGGCGAACCGGGCCCGGCCGCGGATGACCTCCACGCCGCGGCGTTTCAGCAGGCCGTCGATGCCGCCGGTCAGCCCGTCGATGACGGATTGCGTCCACTGTCGCAGGGCGGCCAGATCAAACGAGGCCTCGCCGAAGCGGATGCCGAACTTCTCCGCGTTCCGGGCGGACTCCACCAGCTCCACCGCGGTGATGAGGGCCTTGGACGGAATGCACCCCTCGATGAGACAGACGCCGCCGAGCTTTTCCCGCTCTTCGATGAGAACGACTTCCTTGCCGAGTGCCGCCGCCCGCAGCGCTGCCACGTACCCGCCGGGGCCGGCCCCGATGACCGCCACTTCCGCTTCCTGTCGCAGATTGCCCATGACCATTTCGGAAGATCCTCCGTTTGTCCATACATCCGTTTCCGACCCGGTTCGCTGCCCACGGGGCCTCAGCAACAGGACATGGTCGCACGAACGGTCGGTTTTTGCAACGTGGCCACACCCGCTACTGCCTGAACGATTCTAGGCCACCAACAGCAATCGGGTCGGGTCTTCCAACTGGCGGGCCATTTCCGTGACGAACCGGGCGGCGTCCGCCCCGTCGGCGATACGGTGATCGAAGGCCAGGGTCAGCGGCAGCATCTTGCGGATGACGATCTGCCCGTGCCGGACGACCGGCTTCTCCTGTACGCGGCCCATGCCCAGGATGGCCACCTCCGGGTAGTTGATGGTGGGGATCAGCGCTGTGCCGCCGAGCGGGCCGACGTTGGTGATGGTGAAGGTCCCGCCGCGCAGATCGGCGACGTCGAGCGTGCCCTCGCGGGCCCGGGTGGCGAGGGACTCGATGTCCTGCGCGATTTCGAGAATCGTTTTGTGGTCGGCGTTACGGATGACCGGCACGACCAACCCTTTTCCGGTGTCCACGGCGATGCCGATGTGGTAGTACTTTTTGTAGACGATCTCTTCGCGGAACGGGTCGAGGCTGGCGTTAAAGGAGGGGGCCGCCCGCAGGCCCGCGCTGACCGCCTTCACGACGAACGCCAGCAGCGTGAGTCGGCCGCCGGGCTGGTCCTTGCGGTTTTCCCGCTCGCGTATGCGGAACTCTTCGAGGAACGTGACGTCCGCCTCGTCCATGTGGGCCACGTGGGGCACGAGAATCATGGAGGTCGTCATCTTGTGCGCGACCTTCCGTCGGATGGACCGCAGGGGCTCGCGCTCTACCGGTCCCCACTGCTCGAAGTCGGGCAGCTCCTCGATGTCGAGGAACGGGATGCCCGCGCCTGGGGCCAGCGAGGCTGGAGGCGCGGGGCGATCGAGTTGGCCGTGCCCCTCCGCACTACAAACGTGCGACTTCTTCTCGGCCCGCGCAGATCTCCACGAAGGCCCTGGCGCAAGCTCTTTCTCCCCCGTCCCTTCGTCCCTCCGTCCCTTCGTCCCTTGGGTTGCGGGCGCAGCCCGCGCCGTGCCTCCGTCGCCGCGAGCGAAGCGGGTCAGGTCATCCGGGGTCACCCGGCCGTCCGCCCCGGTGGGCGGCACCTGATTGATGTCGATTTTCAACTCGCGGGCGAGTCGACGGGTGGCCGGCGTCGCAACCGCGCGGCCCCAGACGGCCGCCGGCAGGCGTCGGGGCGCGTCCGCCTTCGCATGGGATCGTGTGGCGGGTCGCGTTGCCGGCGCGGTGGTGGTGGGGGCGGCCTTGTCCGTGGAGACCGGCGGGGCGTGTGCGCCGGTCGCGTCGATCACCGTGATCACGTCGCCGACGGAGACCACGTCGCCCACGGCCGCACCCAGGGACACGACCCGTCCCGCCCGCGGCGAGGGAATCGTGACGGCGGCCTTGTCCGTCTCGACGGCGACAAGCGGGTCGTCCTCGCTCACCACGTCGCCGGGTGTGACGTGCCAGCGGAGGATCTCCCCCTCGTGAATGCCTTCGCCCAGGTCTGGCAGTCGAAACTCGTACACGGTTTCCTCCGCGCCGCCGTCAGCGTCCCGTCAGAAGTCCAGGGTCTCCTCGATGGCCCGGGCGATCCGGCCGGGGCTGGGAATATACGCGTTCTCTCTTGCGAAGTACGGCGGGGACACGTCGTAGCCGGTCACGCGCCGAACGGGGGCCTCCAGGTGCATCAGCGCCTTGTCATTGATCACGGCAATGACCTCCGACGCGACGCCCAGCGTCTTGGACGCTTCCTGAACGACCACGCACCGGCCCGTTTTCCGGACGGACCGGGCGATCGTTTCGTCGTCCATGGGGGTGATGGTCAGCAGGTCAATGATCTCGATGCTCGCGCCGCGGCGGGTCTGCACGTCCTGGGCGGCCTCGAGCACCGGCCGCATCATCGCGCCCCAGGCGATGAGCGTCAGGTCCGTACCCTCCCGGACCACGTCGGCTTTGCCGATTTCAAGAACTTCGTCTTCTTCCGGAACGTCCTCGCGAAACGCCCGATACGACCGCTTGGGCTCCATGAACACCACGGGGTCCGGGTCGCGGATCGCGGCGATCAGCAGGGCTCGCGCATTGCGCGGGGTGGATGGGATCACGACCTTGACGCCGGGCACGTGGGCATAGGTTGCCTCTTTGCTCTCGGAATGGTGTTCCAGTGCCCGAACGCCCGCGCCGTACGGCATGCGTACGACCAGGGGGACCGTCCAGCGGCCGCGGGTTCGCATCCGAAACCGAGCGGCGTGACCTTCCAGTTGCGGGAACATCAGGTAGGAAAACCCGGAGAACTGCATCTCCGCCACGGGCCGCAGGCCGGCGAGGGCCATGCCGATGGATGTGCCCAGGATGCCCGACTCGGCCAGCGGTGTGTCGATCACACGCTGCGGTCCGTATTTGTCCCAAAGCCCTTCCGTGACGCGGAAGACACCCCCGATTCGCCCGACGTCCTGGCCCAGGACGAGCACTCGGTCATTGCGGGCCATCTCCTGATCGAGGGCCCGATTGATCGCCTGCACCATCGTCATCTTAGGCATGGTGAGACTCCCGCGCGAGGTTGGCCAGGAACTCCGCCCGCTGCTCCTGCAGCCGGGCGTGGCACGTGCCGTATACGTGCTCGAACTGCGCGTCGGGGGCCAGGTCTTTGCAGCCTTCCAGCGTTTGGATGGCCGCGTCGATTTCCGCCTTCACTTCTTCCTCCAAGGCGGCTTGTCGATCGGCGTTCCAGAACTCCTTATCCTCCAGGTATGTGCGGAACCGGGGCAGCGGGTCGCGCCCCCACCATTCCTGCAGCTCGCTTTCCGATTGATAGCGGCCGGGGTCATCGGCTGTGGTGTGCATCATGAGTCGGTACGTGACGGCCTCGATCAACGTCGGCCCGCCGCCGTCCCGTGCCCGGTCCAACGATTCCTTTGTCGCCAGGTACACGGCCAATGCGTCGTTGCCGTCCACCAGGATCCCGGGCATGTCATAGGCGATCGCCTTCTGGGCGATGGTGCGGGCCCGTGTCTGCGCGCTGCGCGGCGTGGAGATGGCCCACTGATTGTTCACGCAGAGGAAGACCACGGGCGCCTGCCAGACGCTCGCGAAATTCATCGCTTCGTGGAAGTCCCCCTCGGACGTCCCGCCGTCCCCCAGCGACGTGAGGACCGCCGACCGCTCGCCGCGGTATTTCATCGCGTACGCGATGCCCACGGCGTGGAGCGTCTGAGCCGCCACGATGGCCGAGGTGGGCAGCGTGCGTCCTGCCTCCGGGCTGACATTTCCCTCTTCGTAGCCGGCCCAGTACAGCAGGGACGTTTCGAGCTTCTCGCCGCGCAGCAGCCGGGCGCCCAGATCGCGATAGCCGCCGGCGTACCAATCGTCCGGTTGCAGCGCAAAGGCGGAACCACAGGCGGCGGCCTCCTGGCCGGTGCAGAGCGGAAACGTGCCGATCCGGCCCTGCCGCTGAAGCTTGAGCATACGCTGGTCCGCCTCCCGGGCCAGCACCATCGCCCGGTACAGCCGGACCAGTTCGGCTTCCGTGACATCGGGCTCGGCGGTGGGCGGCGCGTGCCCGTGCTCGTCCAGGACACGCAGCGTTGCGATGCTGAAGCCCAGGTCCGCGGGGTCAGGGCAGGTTTCCGATCGCCCATTGTCTCTGCACGAAACATTGCCGTCACAGGACATAGATGCGCCTTTTCTTGAGCGTAGGAGGCTGAAGAACTCGCCGCCCGAACGAGTGACTATATGGAGGGTGCATAAGCCCACGGCAAGTCAGTCGACCCGAAACGGCACCCGTGTTGACAACTTGCGACACATGCCGTCGGGATAGTCCTGTCGGACCGCCCGGCAGGACGGTTCTGCGCCACAGTTCAGACACAACCCGGCGTCCGTCGGACGGCCTTGCGCGAGTCGGGCGACGAGCCCCGTGCGGCTGACCCCGGGCCGCGGGCTCTCGGACGCAGTGTCGTGCGTCGACGCCGCCGCGTGCTTGACTCTCCCGGGAGATCGCCAATACTCCGTACTTGTGAGCCATTTGACATCGCGAATCCCTGGATGAGGGGGCAAGCATGGGTCGTCGAATCGTGATCGTCGGCGGCGTCGGCGCGGGGGCCAGTGCGGCCACTCGGGCCCGCCGGTTGGATGAGCAGGCGGAAATCACCATTTTCGAGAAGAGCGGTTACGTTTCCTTCGCCAACTGCGGCCTGCCGTACTATGTGGGCGGGATTATCGAGGATCGTGACAAGCTGCTCGTCCAGACGCCGGAGAAGTTTTTGGGCCGGTTCCGGATCGACGTGCGCGTGCGGCACAAGGTAACCGCCATCGATCGCGCCGCGAAGCGCGTGCGGGGCACGAACCTGGCTACGGGCGAGCCGTTCGAGCAGCCATACGACAAGCTGATCCTCTGCCCGGGCGCGGATGCCGTGGTTCCGCGCATCACCGGCACGGACGCCGCGAACGTGTTCGTGCTGCGAAACATGGAGGACACCGACGCGATCCACGGATACCTCGCGAAGAACACGATCCGATCGGCGGTGATTGTCGGCGCCGGCTTCATCGGGCTCGAGGTGGCGGAGGCCCTGGTGCATCGCGGCATGCACGTGGACGTGGTGGAACTGCTGAACCAGGTGATGGCGCCGCTGGATGCGGACATGGCGGCGGTGGTGGCCGGTCATGTTCGGGAGAAGGGCGTGGGCCTGCACCTGGGCAGCGGGCTGGAATCCCTGGAGACCGCGGCCGGCCGCGTACGGGCCGTCGTGCTTCAGAACGGCTCGCGGATCGAGGCGGACATGGTGCTGCTGTCCATCGGTGTTCGGCCGAACAGCCGATTGGCCGCGGAGGCCGGGCTTGCTGTCGGGGAGCGCGGCGGCATCCGCGTCAACGCATCCCTGCAAACGTCCGATCCGGACATTCTGGCCGCGGGCGATGCGGTCGAGATCGTGCATGGCGTGAATGGGCAGCCGACGCTGATTCCCCTGGCCGGTCCGGCCAACAAGCACGGACGGCTGGCCGGCGAGATCGCGGTGACGGACGTGGTGCGACCGGCCGCCCGCGTGTTCGGGACGGCCATCGTGAAGGTCTTTGATCTGGCGGTTGCGTCCACGGGGTTCAGCATGAAGGCGGCGGCCCGTGGCGGGCTGGCGGCGAAGCACGCCACGATCTACCGGGCTCAGCACGCATCGTACTACCCCGGGGCCACGCCGATGCGGATCAAGATCGTTTATGATCCCGCGGATGGCCGGCTGCTGGGGGCACAGATCGTCGGGCGTGAGGGCGTGGATCGCCGGATCGACGTGGTCGCGGCCGCCCTGCATTTCGGCGGCACCATCCACGACCTGGCCGAGTTTGACCTGGCGTACGCTCCGCCGTACGGCTCGGCGAAGGACCCGCTGAACATCGCCGCGTTCGTGGCCCAGAACGAGCAATCGGGGCGGGTGGAGCAGACGGACCCGGCCGACCTGGAGCGATTCCTTTCGCAGGGGTACCAGCTCGTGGACCTGCGCACGCCGGAGGAATGCGCCGGCGGCAGCATCCCGGGAGCGGTGAACATTCCGCTGGACGATCTTCGCGCCCGCATGGGTGAACTGCGCAAGGATCGGCCTTTGCTGGTCTTCTGTCAGATCGGCGAGCGCGGATACATCGGCGCCCGCATCCTGCACGGCTTCGGCCGCACGGACGTGGTGAACCTCGCCGGCGGTTACTCCTGGTACAAGGAGCAGCGTCCCTGACACTGCGGGATGCAGCCCTGTCGAACCGGCGCAGCTTGTGGAACCGGCGCCGCCTGTGGGACCGGCTTTCCAGCCGGTCTCTTACCCCTTCTTCCTTTGGGACCGGCCCCTCCAGTCCGTCTTTGGTGCCAGGCTTCCCAGCCGGTCTCCGCTCCGTCTAGTCTCTCGTCTCCAGCCTCCAGTGTTTGTGGGACCCCGGCGCGCCGGGGTCTCCGGGGCTGATTCTCCAGCCACCGATCCCCACGATCCCCTGCGATCTGCCTTCCACGCCGGACGACAGACCAAGAGCGTCGGCACGCTGGATCACAGCGCGGCCCCGAGCGCACATCCCGGCCATCGGTGTCAGCGGGCGGCCACGCCCGGGACGCACAGGCAACTCGTCGCGATTCGGGTGTCGGACCGCTTCCAGGCCTTCGCGAACCGTTCCTGGACCGCCGCTGCCTCGGCATCCTTGCCCTGGGCCCGCAGGCATTGGGCCAGGCCGTGCAGCGACCAGCCGTTCTCCGGCCAGATGTCCAGGTCTTCGCGGTAGACCTGCTCCGCCTTGGCGAAGCGACCCTTGCTGACCAGGAATGCCCCCAGCGTGTGCCGGACGGGCTGAATCCACTCCGGCGGCTCCATGTACAGGAGGTCGTCCTCCACGGCGATCGCTTCGCGTAGGGCCGCTACTGAACGGTCCATGTCTCCCCGCCGGTAGGCAATCTCGCCTTCCAGGAAATGGTCGGCGATGGTCAGGACCTTGTGCGCGGGGTTGATCGCCATCATCGCGTCTTGCGGCACCTTCTTCACCGCCGCGCGGAATTTCTTCTGTTCCTGCTCCGCTTCGCTCACCTGTCCCTTGGCGGCATGCGCAACGCCTCGTGTGAAGAACCACCACGCGGTGGTGATGGGCAGCTCCTCGGATGGCGCGGGCTCCTGCAGGATGTCATCCCACCGGCCGAACCGCTTCTGCACGTCCAGGGCGACCATCATGTACGGATCGATCCACGCACCGTTGTCGCGAATGAACTCCGGGGGCACGCCGGCGATCATGTCGCGGGCGGCCGTCAGGGCGGATACGGATCGGCCCTCCATCATGCAGGTGAAGGCCAGGAAGTGGTGGTTGTGGGCCATGTAGACGCGGTAGAACCCCTGCTGCGGCGAGAGGGCACGGTAACGCGCGTCCGCCTCGATGGCCCTGGCGTTCTGGTCGGCGGCCAGCGACCACCGGCCAAGCTGCACGTCGATGTGCGACGGCATGTGGACCAGGTGCCCGGACATGGGAACGGCCTCGCGCAGCCGGTCCGCGGCGGCCGCCCCTTTTTCCGGGTGCGGGGACGCCTCCGTCGCGTGGACGTACAGGTGATTCGCGCCGGGATGGTTCGGGTCGCCGGCCAGGACCTTCTCCAGCACGGCCAGGATTTCCAGGGTCCGCCCCTTGGGCCGGCCGTCCTTGGTCCAGAGGTCCCACGGTTGGAGGTTCATGAGTGATTCGGCAAAGAGCGTGCCCACGTCGGCGTCGTTCGGATACTTCGTCCAGACCTGTTCCATGGCGACCGCGTACGCCTCGTCGAGCGGGCGACGATCGTCCGGCTGTGGTTTCGCGTATCGTGAGGCCAGGGCGGTGATGAGGTCTCGCTCCACGGGCGAAGCGGAGCCCGCGCGTTCCTTCGCCTTCTGGATGGCTTTCCATGCGGCGTGTGCGTGCTCCGCGTCCACCACCGGGTTGTTGATGTGCGGCCCGTTGCACAGGGCCACGCCCCACCAGGCCATCGCGCAGCCCGGATCGTGGACGGCGGCCGCCTGGAACGAGCGGATGGCCTCGTCGTGGTTGAACGCAAACGCCCACACCAGTCCCTGGTTGAAGAACGCCTGCGCGTCTGCCGACGCGGTGCTGATCGCCCGCGTGTGCGAGCCCATTCCCTCGAATCGATGGGCGAGTCCGTAGTCGCGCGGTGTCTTCGGCACTTCCGCCGAGGCATGGGTGAACGCAATTAGAAGAATGCAGAGGCCCGATGCCAATGCCCGATGGTGGCGCATGAGAGTACCTCCTTGCACTGCGGTTCTCGTGTCTGATGTAACGGTCAACGTCCGGCCCGACGGACGCGAGTTCACGCGAAGTTATAGCACCCTCGGCGTGGCAAGGAAAGCGCGATTGCGGCCAAATCGAGAAGATCGACCGGGTGTACAGTGCGAGTGCAACGCGTTCTGCGTGCGAGCGGCGCCCTCCAGGCGAACACGATCGCGCACAGCGGTTGCCGTCGGTCGTTGCGCGGGGATGGCCGGTCGGATGCCGTGGCAATCCGCCGGTCTTCTGCAACCGCCAGGCGCCGTGCGCGTCCAGTGACGCGGACGAGGCCCTGGCCTGGCTGTTTGCCCGGGCGGCGGAGGCGAGAGTGGATCGGACCCGGACCGACATGTTGAACGCCGGGCCCCGAATCTGGCCCGGGGTGCAAGAGGGGCTTACCAGCCACCGGTCCGACTGATACGAGCACTGTCGTCGCCATCCGTTTGATCCGACTCACCGCCGCCAGGATCAGCGGCCGCTCGGCGGGCGCATCCGCAGAGCCGCGAAGAACGCCGGCCTGACCGAACGGCTGAACCAGACAACGGACGACCGGTTCAATGGGGTTAATCGCACGCGGCGGTCGCCTCAGAGTCGCACGTGCATCGCGACGCAACGCCCCGTGCTTGCCTCGTGGAACAACACGAGCCTGCCCTCGTTCACCTCGCCCAAGTCGAATGCCTCGGCCCGCTCCAATGGCCGGATTCGCCGCCAAGACGACCGCGTGAAGCGTGTGGCGTTGGGCCCGATAAAAAAGTCGGCCACCTGTTCCCATTCTCCGCCCGCATCGCGCCAAGCCGCCATGCCCGGGCTGTCGGATGACACGGTGTGCCCGCGGACCAGGGCCTGGAGTGCGGCTGAATCTGCGGTGAACTCGATGATCAGGACGTGTTCACCGGGTCCCCCGCTGTAGTGACGCGAAATCCGTACGTCGCGGATGCCGCTGGGGGGATCCCTCTCGAACGCCTCTTGAAAGGCCCAGGCCGGCCCGACGCCGAGCAGCATCCCCACGGCGATTCCGACCCCTGCCGCCACCGGCAGGCGCAGGAAGATCCACCGCCGGATCGCGCACACGGCGCAATCGACGAGAAACGCCGCGAACGCTGCCAGAAGAACAACAAAGCACCAGTTGTTCGATGAGAACAGCGCGCAGGTTCCCGCGATCAGAACCACGAGTACGCGAGTGCCGGCGGAGGCGCAACACCCACGCACCGACGACCCAGGCTTGCCCTCATCTGCCGCAGCCGACGCCTCCACTTCGGCCATCGAGTCCATCTCCCATCCGGTGAGCCGGGCGTCGACCGCCGGCGCCGCCGCATCTGTCCAATCCACTGAATGCGATCCAGGCCTTGCGGCGCCGCCTCTGCCGCCGGTTCTCCACACTGATGCAGTATCGATCGTGGCGCTTCGATGGCAAGCGCGGTTGATTGCTGTAACCCGTCAGTAAGCCTCGACCGGGCCCTCGAAGAAAAGGCGCACAGCCCCGCCCGCGGCGGCGAAGGCCCGTGAACGGGCCTGGAGATGCGCCGCCTCCCCGGCGGCTCGATCCTCCCTTATTACAAACATCCGAATCCTCCGCGCCCCGCGCAGAGTTTCACGCCGCCACGCTCCCAATGCCTTTATCCTACAGCCCAAAGCCTGCCGCCCTTCCTCGCCCTCCATCCGCGGGCGAAGCTCGCTCTTCGCCGTTCGCAATTCGTTCGGCAAATCCCGGCATGTTCTTGCGACGGAGCACTGCTCAAGAAGCAGTGGCACACAGCAGCGGCGCGTAGTCGTTGATGATGGAATCGGCGGATTTGATGCCGTCGACGGCGGCGCTGACGATGCCGCCGGCGTAGCCGGCGCCTTCGCCGCAGGGGTAGAGGCCGGCACAGGTGGGAGATTGGCGCAGCAGCGGATCGCGCAGGATGCGCACCGGACTGCTCGCCCGCGTCTCCGGGCCGGTGAGGATGCTCTCGCCGCCGCCGAAGCCGGGCAGCCGGCCGTCCAGCATCCGCAGGCCGCGGTCCAGCGCGTCGGACACCTCGGGCGGCACGACCTGCCGGATGGAACGCCAGGCCAGGCCGAAGGGGTACGTCGTCTCGAACGTGCCGTTCGAATCGCGGCGGTCCAGGAAGTCGCTCGCCCGCTGGGCGGGCGCCGCGTAGCTCTCGTTCGTGCTCTTGAAGGCCAGCCGCTCCCACCGCTCAAGGTAGTCCAACCCGTAGAGCGGATCGCCGGCGATGACGTCCGGACCCAGCGTGATGACCAGCCCGGAGTTCGCCATCGGCCCGCCGCGGCGCGACTTGCTGGCCCCGTTCGTCGCGATCAGGCCGGGCGATTCGTTCGTCGGCAAAATCTGCCCGCCCGGGCACATGCAAAAGCTGAACAGGTCGCCGTGCTGCCCGGCGGCGCCCTTGGCCACCAGGTGATACTCGGCCGGAGGCAGCCGGTCATGACCGGCCAGCGTTCCGTACTGCCAGCGGTCGACAACATTCTGCGGGTGCTCGATCCGCACGCCGAACTGGAAGGGTTTCGCCTCCATGCCCACTCCCCGGCCGGCGAGCATCCGAATCGTGTCGCGGGCGGAGTGCCCGATGGCCAGAATGACGCTGCGGGCCTCCACTCGTTGCCCGTTCACGACGAGCGCCTCGATGCCTTCGTCGCCGACCGCAATGTCATCGAGCCGGCTCTCGAACCGGACCTCGCCGCCGAGCCGCTCGATGCGGTTGCGGATGTTCCAGCAGACGCGCGGCAGCTTGTCGCTCCCGACGTGCGGGCGCGAGTCGACCAGGATGTCCGGGTTTGCCCCGTCCCGCACGAGCAGCTCCATGACCTCTCGCACGAACGGGTCCGACACACGCGTGTACAGCTTGCCGTCGCTGTAGGTGCCGGCGCCGCCCTCGCCGAACAGGAGGTTCGACTCAGCGTTGAACTCCCGCCGCCGGTAGTAATCGCGAAGCACGTCTCGATGACGCTCGCGCACCGGCCGACCGCGCTCCAGCACGATGGGCTGGTATCCAAACTCGGCCAGGCGCAGGGCGGCAAACATGCCCGCGGGTCCGAACCCGATGACGACGGGCCGGTGCGGCAGGGGCCTGGTGCCCGGCGTGGGATCGTGGCGCCGCCGGGGTTTCACTGCGTCCACGTTCCGGCCATGGGAGCGGCGCAGGGCCGACCGCTCGGCGACGGTCCCGCCGTCCAGTGTCAGTTCAACGTGGTAAACGAAGCAGATGTTGTCGCGCTCACGGGCATCGACCGATCGGCGGACGGGGCGCCACTCCCGGATGGCGTTAGTGGGGATCTTCAGCCGGCGGGCGGCCAGTTCGGGCAGGGCGTCTTCTGGACTGCTGAGGTCGAGCGTGAGGTTTCGGACGACAAGCGCCATGATGCCAAGAGGTTAGCACTGGATTCGCCGTGGTCAAGTGGAGGCCGCGCTGCCGGCCAAAGGACGGGCTGAGGCGCGCGCAATGTAAGCCCCCGGTGGCGCGGACCGGGGGCTTGTGTAAGGGGGTGCTTCCCTCAGTGTCGGTTTCAGGCGTCCGGAGGCGAAAGGAGCCTCCCTGCTCTCTCTCGACCCCGGATCGACCAGATTGTCACGGGCCAGGGGCGATCCGTCGCAAGAGCGAGGATCACCAATTCCGGACTTCGTCCGCCAGCCATTCGCCGAACTCGAACTTGCTGTCTTTGCCGTCGATTTCGCGTGCCTGGTCTTCGAGCACGATCGCCGCTTCTCGCATCACGTCGGCCGTACAGCCCTGCATGCCGTAGGCCCCGCAAAGCGGCAACGCGAGAATCACCTTCCACCCAGTCTTCCACCGCGCCTTCATGGCTTCGCCTCCCTCTTTGGTATTGGCCGGCACCCCGCCGGCCGATCTCGTCCCGCGAGTTACGTTATCGGTCGTGCCTGTGAAGTGCCATTAGTGAAAATAGGATGTTTGGAGCGTATAGGTCAACCGAGAATAGGCTTATGCGCGGAGATGGAACGATGTTTTGGGGCGATTCATTGGGCGACGGCCGATTCCGCGGGCCGGGTTCTGGTCGGTTGCCGGGGGTGGTTTGCGACTTCCCAGTACTGGCGAGCCTGTTGGGAGGTGCATTCAGGCCTGTGCTGGAAGGCGCCACCGGCGAGTGGATCGATGGCCGTGGTCGGGAATGGCAGCGTGCCGGTCTTCCGTGTATCCTTCGCCGCACATTCGGACTCCTGAACCGGAGGGCACCATTCCATGTTCGGACATCCCCGCGGCCTGTTCGTTCTGTTCATGACGGAAATGTGGGAGCGGATGAGCTTCTACGGCATGAAGGCCCTGCTCATCCTGTACATGCTCAACTACCTGGTCTGGAACCAGGAAAGAGCGTCCGAGGTCATGGCGTGGTACGCCGGTCTGGTTTATTTCACGCCGGCGCTGGGTGGGATTCTCGCGGACAAGGTGTTCGGGGCGCGTTGGTCGGTGGTCATCGGCGGCGTGCTCATGTGCATCGGGCATTTCCTGCTGGCGTTTGAGCCGCTGCCGTTCTTCTATTCCGGGCTGGGGTTCCTGATCGTCGGGTGCGGACTGCTCAAGCCGAACATCTCCACACAGGTGGGTTCGTTGTATCCGCGCGGCGACCGCCGGCGGGATGCGGCCTTCACCATCTTCTACATGGGGATCAACCTCGGCGCGTTCATCGGCCCGCTGGTATGCGGATGGTTGCGGCTGACGTACGGCTTTCACTACGGCTTTGCCGCGGCGGGCGTGGGTATGGCCCTGGGACTCGTCGTGTACCTGTTCGGGATGCGAACGGTGGAACGCGAGGCCGCGGCGGCCGCGGCGGCGCCTCCCGTGGAGAACAGCAGTGCTCACTCCCAGGAAAACGTGCCCCGGCATGTGACGCGGGACCGGATCATCGTCTTGTTCGTGGTCTTCGCGTTCGCGCTGGTGTTCTGGATGGCCTTCGAGCAGGCGGCCAACGTGATGACCGTCTGGGCGGACAAGAACACGAACCTCCACGTGTTTCGCGCGGAAGCGCCGCTCGCCTCGGTCCAGCCGGAGCTGTCGGCCGATGGGGGGAGCCCACGCACCTGGAGAGACTGGCAGATGGGGGCGGAGTTTCTGCAATCGGTCAACCCGCTCTTCATCGTGGCGCTGGGCGGTGTGTTCGCGGGGCTCTGGATGTGGCTGGACCGGCGGAAGAAGCAGCCGTCTACGCCCGCGAAAATGACCATCGCGATGTTCGGCATGACGCTTGCCTACGTCGTCATGCTGGTTGCGGCAGCGCGCGAGAATGCTCCGACCAGCGTACCACTGAGCTCGTTGCCGGCCACGGTCCAGATGGATGAGCAGCAGCGGCTGTACACGTTTGAGGAGTCGAACGAGGAGAAGAAGGATAAGAAAGACCCAAAGCGAGTGTACTACGGCAATGCGCGGCTGCAGTACGATGCGTCGGCCGGCAAGCTGCTCATGGAAGGGGTCTTGAGCGATCTCGACTGGCTGCGTCTGCTTGGACAATCGGCGCCCCCGGCGTACAGAACGGCGATCAAGGAGTTGCTCGACGACGTCGAGAAGCGCCACGCGCAATCGCTGGCCGACGCACGGGATGCAAGGAAGCGCGGAGAATCTCCCGACCCATACTTGTCGTGGGAAGTCAGCGCGGCTCTGCCGGCGGATCTCCCGGCACCCGAATGGAACGTCACATTGCCGGAGAAGGTTTCGTGGGACGCGGTCACCCGGACGATCCGGGTGGGACAGACGCTTTCGGAACGGGACAAACTGGCGTTGTACGCCGGCGGCGCCGAACCCGAGTTTCGGGCAGCTGTCAACAAGATCTACGTCGATTCCTCCGTGCTGAAGGTCAGCGTGCTGTGGCTCGTCCTGTTCTACCTGACGTGCACCATGGCCGAACTGTGTCTCTCGCCGGTCGGGCTGTCACTGGTGACGAAGATGGCGCCGGCCAGGCACGTGGGGCTGTTTATGGGTCTGTGGTTCGTGACGACCGGTGGCATCGCCAACTTCGCCGCCCACACCATCGGGGGCTACTGGGACAAGATGACGCCCACGCAGTACTTCCTGATCTTCGGGGCGATGGCACTGATCACCGCACTGATCATGGTGACGGTCGTGAAGGCCCTGAAGCGGCGCATGCACGGCATTCAGTAGCCGCGGGAAGCCGGCCATGGAGCAAGTTCAGAGCATTCGAAACGCGCGGGTGCGGGGGCGGGAGGGGCTTTTTGACCTTGCCCTCGCCGCGGACGGGCGGATCGAGCGGGTCGAGCCGGCGTCCGGTCGGCCGGCGGGCCCGGCCGAAATCGACGCGGGCGGCATGCTGGTGGTGCCGTCGTTCATCGACTCCCACCTGCATCTGGACCTGGCGTACTCGCTGGACCTGGTGCCGCCGAACGAAAGCGGTACGCTGGCGGAAGCCATCCGCCACTGGGAGCGGGTGAAGCGCGAGCTGGCGCCGGACAACGTCTGCGAGCGGGCGATCCGGGCCATCCGCGAGGAAGTGTCGTTCGGCACGGGCTTCATCCGCACGCACGTGGACGTGGGCACGTCGGCCGGGCTGCGGCTGTGCGAAGGCGTGCTGGCCGCACGCGAGCGGACGCGGGACCTCGTCGACATCCAGGTCGTCGCGTTTCCGCAGGACGGCATCCTTCAGGATCCCGGCGTGCTGGACGTGATGCGCGAGGCCCTGCGGATGGGCTGCGACCTGGTGGGCGGCATCGCCCACAACGAGCGGACGGATGACGACAGCCGCCGGCACATCGACCTGCTCTTCGACCTGGCCGAGGAGTTCGACCGCGACATCGACTGCCACATCGACGAGACGGACGATCCGAACTCACGCTGCACGGAGGTGCTGGCGGCCCGAACGATCGAGCGCGGGTGGAAGGGTCGCGTGACCGCATCGCACGTGTGCGCGCTGGCCGCCTACGACAACGTCCACGCCGCGAAGGTCATCCGCCTGCTGGCCGCCGCCGAGGTCAACGTGGTGACCAACCCCGGCGTGAATCTCCATCTGCAGGGGCGGTTCGACCGGTATCCGAAGCGCCGCGGGCTGACGCGGGTGCGCGAGTTGCTGGCGGCCGGCGTGAACGTGTCGGCCGGTCAGGACTGCATCCGCGACCCGTTCTATCCCCTGGGCACGGGCAGCCTGCTGGAGGTGGGGCACCTGCTGATCCACGCCGATCACCTCTCGACGGCCGCGCAGATTGAGCGCGTGGCGGACGTCATCACCGCCAATGCGGCGCGCACGTTGCGGTTGTCCCAGTACGGACTGGAGCCGGGATGCCGGGCGGACCTGGTGGTCCTGCCGGTGAATGCGATGCACGAGGCGTTCCGCACGCGCCCGGCGCCGCTGGCGGTGCTGAAGCGCGGGGTGCGCCATGCACGAAACGGACCGTAAGACGAAGCCGTCTCCGCCCTGTGTGGGCGGCGGAACGCTGGCGGGCCGACGTGGGTCCCCGGGGATCTCGCCGGTTCCCGGCTGGCTGGCTCGTCCTTCCAGCGGGGGTGCGTATCCCTTGCCTCCTGCCAGGTTCGGAAGTAGACTCAATGGCCGGTCCGGCCAATGACGCAGTGCCGGACGGACGTTGGCGGCCCGTGTCGCCGGTGGTCTGCCTTCTGATCTGAATGGTATTGCGGGGTCAAGCCGTGGCAGGTCAGATAAGACACACGCATCGCGGCCCCAGCGTTCCGGTCGAATTGAGATCATAAGAGGTGTTGGAGAGGTGGCTGAGTGGCTTAAAGCAACGGTTTGCTAAACCGTCGTGCGGGAAATAACCTGCACCGGGGGTTCGAATCCCCCCCTCTCCGATGAGTATGAGAAACGGCTCGCAACCACAGGAATGACAGTGTGTTGCGAGCCGTTGGCTTCTTTCGGCGCGAGCTTGCGCCGTGGACAAGCACCACCCGGCGGACCGGATTGGGCCGCCCGTCGGGCGACCTCTCGTTGTTGGCCGAAGCGATGGAACAGGCAGACCAGCCGGCGTCGCCGTACCGCGCGCCTGGGAAGATCGAGGCGCTTCTGCTTGCGCTCGTACTGATCTGCGCATTTCAGGCAATCCCGTACTGCGGCCTGTACATGCTGCTGCCGGCGCGGACCCTGCATGAGAAGCTGGGGCCGCAGCGGTTTGCCGATTTCTGGAGCCTGTTGACGCTTTTGGTGCCTGCTCTTCTCTGCGCGGGGGCGCCCAGCCGTAGCGGCCTGCGAATCGGGCGTTGGAAGTCTCGCGGCTGGAAAGTGCTTGGAATCTGCGTGCTTCCGGTCGTTCTGACCGCGACCATCTATCCGTTTACGTCTCAGCCGTTCACCGGGCGTCACGTGGGTATCTGGCTGATTACGCCCGCGGCAGAGGACCTGCTGTTCACCGGGTATCTCTACGGGCTGTTCGACGTGGTTTTTGCGGGCAGCATCAGCCGTCGTCTTCGCGTGAACAGAGCGGTGGTCATTACGGCCGCGTTCTTCTCGCTGGCCCACGTATCCAACTTCCTGGGCATCGGCGCGCCGTACGTCGTGTTCCAGCTCATCTACACGCTTCTTGGAGGAGCGTGGCTGCTTCTGGCCCGGCAACTGACCGGAAGTCTGCTCCCCGGCCTCGCGACCCACATGGCCGTCAACTTCATCGCGTGGCAAGGCTGGTGAGGATCGTGTTCAGCGTCGTTGTCCGTCTCGCTGCCGGCCATTCCGAGACCACTGTTGCTCTCAAGAACCGCACAGGGAGAGAATGCCAGGGTCGGCGGTTCACTCGATCGTCACGACGCGGGATCGTCCCTCACCGTTTCTGTCTCCCCGCCGCACGCCGGACACGGGCCGGACGCGTTGCTCGTGACCTCCCGGTCGCAGCCGGGGCAGTAGGCCAGTAGTTTCTTCCGTCGTCGGCGCTCCAATAGGGCGCAAAGCACCCACGAGGCCACCACGGCTCCCACACAGGCAATCGCGAACCACGGGCGGGCCCAGTCCGGCAACTCGTCCGGCAGCATCCGGTCGGCCAGTCCGCCGAGGTAGTACGCGACGGTCGCCGTCACCAGGGCCGAGAGGATGAGTCCCGCAATTGTTCCCAGGAATGACCTCTCGCGATGCATGAGCCGCCTACACCTTGTTTCCACACTCCGGGCAAACGCCGCTCACGTTGCCGGTCAGATTTTTGCCCCCACGGCCATTTCAGGACGGCTCGGGTTCGGAGTCGCCCGGTGTGGGTTCGTCGCTTTGGGACGTTACGGCAGGGCCGCGACGGCCCGCCCGGAGCGGCCGGAATACCCATGGCAGCGTGATCAGCACGAATCCCGCAACGACGACGTAGAAGACCGGATGCCGAGCCTGAACGAGCCAGGACTTCGGGTCCACAAGGCGGTCCGTCTGCATTCCCGCCTTCGTGGTGGCCTGCACCCACTCCGCCTGATTCACAAAGCTGGAGATGGAGTTCTCGGCCGTGTTCAGGATGAAATAGCCCCCATCGTACTTGCCGATGACGAACGGATCACGACCCTTGAAGCCGGTGATGCCGCTGAATGCATTCATGTCTATCGGACACGGTCTGGCGTTCCGTGCCCGACGTTCAGCATCCCATGCCAGCGGGGAGTCGAACTCCAACATCTCCCCAGTCGTCTCGTCTATCAGAACGTAATCCTCTGACCTCTGCCCTTCCTCACCCAAACTCACCGAGTGCAGGGCTTTCCAACTGGAATACGACCGCGTGTCATTCCACGGCTCGTATGTCAGGAAGCACGGGCTTCCTCCCGAGACGGCGACGATGCTGTAGCCATCGGGCAGTTGAACGCAGGGGTCACGGTACAGAAAGCCATCCGCCATCAGGGCGACAAAGGCGACCAGGAGGAGATTGAGTCCGACTCGCAGGTACTTCATCTCAATTCGTCCGAGTCTCACCGCCAGAAATCATGGAACATTGGCACATCAACAGCAATGACCGTCGTTGGGTGGCGGCATGGTACCGCGCCGGAGAGGTCTCGAGCGATCCGCCCGGACGGATCGCTCAACCCGCTGGCGGTATCAGTCCGGCCACAGGCCCGACTCATCGAGCGCTTCCAGCATGTACATGAAGTGGCCGGCCTCTTCGGTCATCACGTTTGCCGAGTCGGGATCATTGTCGAACGAGTCCAGCCACGCGGTTACCTGGGCGGTGCGTCCGCGCAGTGCGTTCCTGAATTCATCCTTCTCCGCTTCGCTGGCCTTCTGCTCCATGTCATCGCGGATGATGTCGTCCCCCACGCCCCACTTTTCGGCCATGGGAATCAGGTCCCGCAGGTGCTCGGGGACCCGGCTGGGATCAATCTCGATTCTCGGGCGGTTCTCCGCGGTCAGACCGTACTTCTCCTTCATGACGCCTGCTGGAAGGATCTCGCCGTGTCTCATTTCGGGCATGCGTCTGCGGACAAACAGGTAGATCACCACGACCAGCGCGATCGCAGCAATGAGTGCGTACTTCATGGTACCTATCTCCATCCGGTGGTGAAGGCAAAGGAGCCTTTACGCCCTTTCGGCCCTTTCGCTGACCGGGCCGGATGCTTGGGCGGTCGGCCGCGGGGGCGAAGCGTCGATTCCAGGCCCAACGTCCGCACCGCCCGCGACAGCCGCGGACCCTGGCCGTAGGGAGTACCCCGGTTCGCGCAACGGTGCAAGGCCTCCAGTTCCGCGGCCGTCTCTACGCCGGCGAGTTGGAGTGGTCCCGCTGCGGGGCAGAGAAGCCGCTGGAAGGTCGGGGCCTGCACCCTCTCTATTACGGAACCCATTCCACGGTCACAACGCGCTTGGCGGGGACGGTGAAGCGGACGTGGCCGTCGGGGTCGAGGGGCAGCGTCTCCAGCGGCGTTTCCTCCAGTGTGACCACGCGGACCTGGGACCACCTCCGCCCGTGACCGGCGGGCAGCGCGCGTTCGGCCTCCGCCCGTTGGACGGGGGACAGGCGCGCGGTCGGCGCGGTGAGGCCGCCGTTCAGGCGAAGTGAAGCGGTCACCGGTTTGCTGAGCGGATTGAATACCCGTATGATCCAGCCGTCACCCGATTCGCTCTGCTTGATCGCGGACAGCACGAGGCCGGCGGGCGCCAGTTCGAGGAATGAACGCCGTAACGGCTGCGTACCGTGACGATGCGGGGCGATCTGGCCGGCCAGCAGCGGCGTATGGAAACGCTCCGCGGCCGCCCACACGCCGCCCACCGCCCAGTCACCGGCGTGTGGATACACGGCGTAGCGGAACTCGTGCCGGCCCGGGCACTGCGCGCCGCGTGATTCGCTTTCCAGGTCGGCCTTCTCCGGCACCCAGGTACGCAGCGCGAAGCAGCGCAGCAGGGTGAGGCTCAGCGTGCGGGCCGAATCATCGTGGGCCTCGTACGCCTTGAGCCCGTCGACCAGCAGGGCCAGCCCGGCCTCGCCGTCGCTGACATCGACGAACGTGTCCAACGGCTGCTCCGGCTGGGGGGGCTCGTCGTACAGGCTGTAATCCGGAACGGGAATGGGCCGGGCCACCACGTCGAAGGGCGTCTGGGCCATTGCCGTATCGGTGCGGATGCCGGTCGGGAACGAAACGCGCAGGTAGTGGTCCCTGGCCGTGTTGACCAGTTCCGTCACCACTTCGAGCCAGGGTTGACCGCGGCGGAGGGTCAGCGTATTGACGATCTCGTACGGCACCCGCTGCGGACTGCGCGATCGGGCATCGTCGGTCAGGCCGGCCGGCAGAGACCAGGGCAGGCGGACGCGCAACGACGCCTCCAGCGCTCCGTCCCGCAGGACGGTGACTTCGGCCGGTGTGCTCAGCGTGGTGAAAACCTCGTCCTGCGCCGGTGCCTCGTGCGTCCACGGATTGCCCGCTTCCCCGGAGTCGCGGAAGAAGCCCAGACCGCCGTAGTAGCGACCGGTCACCTTGTGCAGCAGGTCGAACGTGCCGTTCGCGTTGACGGTGACGACCAGGTGCTCGTTTCCCATCGTGCGCGAGTCGGCCAGCATGGTCTGCGGCTGACGCGGCTTGGCACTGGTCGCGGGGCGCACCCGCAGCGTCCGATAGCCGCAGCCGGGCACCTCCGGCGCCTGAACCCGCACGAAGTGCCGACGCAGCCGCATGAACGTGAATGTGTCGTGCGGGGTATGGATTCGCTCCTCAAACGGATCCTGTGTGGACACGACCTGGCACGTCACCGGCCGGTTCTCATCGTCCAGAATTTCGAACCCCGTTCCGGGCCACTCGCCCGGCGTATCCAGCACAACGGGCAGGACCTCCGACCGTGCCGCGGGCAGCGGGTTGCACACGACAACCGCCACGTCGTCCGGCTGCCAGCCCGAAAGGTCCACGGCGCCCGCGATCTCGCGCAGCGCGTCCTCGATGACGCACGTGCTGATCTCGCGACTCTGGCGCGAGCGGTACAGCATGTCATCGTGCACGACGTCCCGGCCGCAGCCGCCGATCGAATCGTGCGGGTGGTTCTGCAGCAGCCATTGCCACGCACGGTCCAGCTCCGCGCGCGGGTAGTCCGCCCCCAGCCAGGCCGCGAAGGCCGCCAACGGTTCGGCCAGTCCGATCAGCATCCGCTCCGTGCGGAAGTTGTCCTGCTTGAGGTAGACGCGGGCCGACAGAATCCAGCCCAGCAGTCCGCTGGTGCTGCCCTGGGTGTAGGGGTGGCGCATCTCGCCCGTCACCACCGGCCAGTCCGGCCGGCGGCCGGCTCGCAGGCCGTCCTGGAACGCCGCGAACGTGCTGAAGAAGACGTCGGCTTCCGGCCGCAGCGCCTCGGCGGCGTCCTGCACCATCCGTATCTCGCGGACGTCCGGGCAGGAACCGTCGTGTCCGATGGACCAAAGTCGGTGCGGCGTGCTCCAGTCGGCGTCCTGCTCACGGAGGGCCTGGGCCGCCGCGGCCGGAATGACGCCCGCGTCATAGTCGAAGCGGGGATGGGCGAACTGGTATTCGTGCGGGGCGTACGGCTCGTTGATCAGGCGGAAGGGCGCGTGGCCGTCATCCCAGCGATGGAGGAAGTCGTTCAGGGCGTCCAGGCAGGCGCCCCAGTACGCAGGCCGCTGAAGAACGTACCAGGCGTTGTACCGGGGTCGGAAGCCCAGGCGGGAGGCCAGGATTTCCGTGCCGTCCGGGGCCTGCCAGATGAACTCCGCCCGGGGAGCGACCCGCGTGTTCACGCCGCGGTAGAACATCATCACGTCGATGCCGAACCCGCGGTAAAGCTGGGGCATCTGCGAGATCTGGCCCCAGGAGAACGGCGAGTAGCCGGTCTTGGCGACGGGCCCGAAGCGCCGCGCGGTGCGGTGCCCCAGCAGCAGGTTGCGGACCAGGCATTCGCCGGCCACGCAGAACTCATCCGGCAGGCAAAACCAGGGCCCCAGGACCAGTCGCCCTTGGCCGGCCTGCGCGCGAATCTGCTCTTCCCGCTCCGGCCGGACGTCCAGGTAGTCCAGCAGGGGCAGGGTCTGCGAGTCCAGGTGAAACGAGGCGAACTGCGGCTCCCGCTCCAGGATGTCCAGCAGCATGTCCATCATGTAGATCAGTTTGTGCCGGGTGCGGGCGGCGGAGTGTTTCCACTCGCGATCCCAGTGCGTGTTGGAGATGACATGACACTGCGGGCGGTTTGCGTCCGGCGCCGTTCGATGCCTGGTGTCCTTATGGGTTTCGGCCATACAATCCCCTCGAGAACGGATCGCGGAAAAGTCTGTCTGTTTCGCTATTCGCGATTCACCATTCCGCCCTGTCCTACCTTCACTTCAACCGTTCGCCGCACCACGGCGCCCTTGGGCGGCCGGGCGTCGAGGATGACGCGGTAGGCGCCGGGCCCGGCGTAGGTGTGGCGGGGTTCGGCAATCGGGGAGGTTTCGCCGTCGCCGAACGACCAGCGGTACTCCGCCGGCTCGAACGAGGACCGGATCTTGAACTGCACGGTCAGCGGGTCGTCGCCGGTCTGAAACGCCCGGATGTGCATCCAGGGCACCGTGCGCACCACGTTTTCGAAGAAGGTGCACGCCTCCTTGGGGTGTCCCTGGTGCCCGCCGCCCTTCTTTGAGCGAACCACGTTCACCCGATGCTCCTCCAGCCAGTCCGCGCACTTGCGGCCCTCGCGGCCGGTCAGCACGTCTTCCGCCCCGTAGAGCACCAGCACGGGCTGGTGGGGGTCGACTCGCGTCACCGCGTCGACGAAGAGCGCGGGGTCGAAGTTTCCTTGCAGCACGGCCACGGCCCGGAAGACCTCCGGATTGCGCAGCCCGGTGAACAGGCTCGCATAGCTCCCCGCCGACCAGCTCACCAGAAACACCCGGTCATCGGAGATGTTGTATGCCCCCCGGGCGTGCCGGACCACGTCCAGAATGGTCTGCTCGTCCCGCCGCTGCCGCCGGATCTGCTCCCGGGCGTTGTGAACCAGGCGGGCGGCCGTGCCCTTGAGATGCGGGGCGATCGCCACAAACCCCTTCTCTTCCGCCAGTTTCACCCAGTCGCCCATCTGCCGGCGAGGCGTATCAAACGGCTCCGTGCCGTGGCACAGCACAACCAGCGGATGCGCATGCGACGGGTCGTACACCGACGGAACGTACACCAGGTATTCTTCGCCGGACAGCGGCTCCTCCATGGTCAGAATCTGGTTGGGAACGCTAGCGTCGCGATACTGCGGGCAGCCCGCGCAGACGCACAGCAGAACCACCGGAACGACAACCCGCCAGTCCGATCGAATGATCCGTTTCATGCCGTTTCCTGCCGGAAGAGAGGCGATTGCGACACACTTCGGATGCACCGCGCACTTCCTGAACGACAGTACCGGCCGCCCGACGGGGCGCCCAGACCTTACCGTCGCAGGCCCCACCCGCACGCGCCGAGAAATCCTTCAAACGCGATGCGGAACGACGCAATGTCGTCATCCACCAGCGTGCGGGCCGGGTCGCCGATGCGGCACCGGACGGTCAGACTCCGCCGGCCGGCCGGGACCGACTTGCCCTCGTAGCACCCGACGTACGAAATCCGCTTCAACAGAGCGTGCTCAAAACCGGCCAATTGCTTCGCGACGGCCGTGTACCGCGCAGACACCGGCACCAGGAACGAGAAGTCCAGGTCCACCTCGGGATGCGCGGGCACGGGCCGCAGCGTCTCCACCCGAACGGGCGTGCACAGCCCGTTCAGCTCGATTTCCGCCCAGGCCACCGACCAGGCGGCCAGGTGCTCGTCCATGGCCCGTCGCAGGCCCAGCGGCAGGGCGGACAATCGACCGGCCGGGGCATCGCCGACGACCACCTGGGCCGTCATCTGCGGATGCTCCCACGGCCGGGCGGCGTCGGCCCGGTCCGGCTCAAAGCGGGCCGGTCTTCCCAGCGTCTGGTTCGACCAGGTTTCCACGACGCCCTTCAATTCGGCCAGCAGCGTCTCTTCCGCGCCCTTCTGCCGCCGCGCGAAGACCAGCCCCAGGCGCCGGCGTTCGTGCGCTTCCTGCGCCTGCGGGCTTTCCGGAAGGAAGACGCCCCCCAGTTCCACGAGCCTCAGGTCCGCGGCGTAGTGCCGGTTCAGGTCCACCGCGGCCAGCAGGCCGGGCACCAGCGTCTGCCGCAGCAGGTGCATGCCGGCAGACGCCGGGTTCTTCAGTTCGCAGCACGGCCCCGGATCGAATCCCAGCCGTCGCGTCCAGCTCGAGTCGTACCAGATGTACCCGTGAATCTCGGAAAACGACAGCCCCAGGCACAGCAATCGCAGCGACGCCTGCTCCACCTCATGCTGCGCGTTCGGCTCGAAGCAGCGCACTTCCACGTCGGGCAGGACCGGTTCGATGGAGTTGTACCCGACGTAGCGGGCCACCTCCTCAATCACGTCCGCCTCGATCGCAATATCCTTCGTGGCCCGCCAGCTCGGCACGCCGACGAGCAGTTTGTCGGCTTCCTCCTCGACCGTGAACCCCAACGGCGTGAGGATGTCCGCGATGTCCTTCGCTTCGATCGGGTGCCCCATGAACCGGGCCGCGAAGTGCGGGTCCACCTCCACCGTCGCCGGCTCGGCCGGCTCCGGATAAGCGTCCGACAACCGGCCGGCCAGCCTCATCTGCGGAAACTCCGGCCGAGCCAGGTGCATGAACCGCTGGATGGCCAGCACCGTGTTGGCCGGGTCGAGCGACTTCTCAAAGCGCACACAGGCGTCCGTCCGCAACCCCAGGGCGTTCGCGCAGCGGCGGATGGTGGCCGGCTCAAAGTTGGCCGACTCCAGCAGCAGGCTCTGCGTCTGGGCGCGGATTTCCGTGTCCAGCCCGCCCATGATGCCGGCCAGCGCAATCGGCCTCCGGTTGCTCAGAATCATCAGTGCCGCATCGGGCAGCGCACGCTCGATGCCGTCCAGCGTCACAAATGTGGAACCGGGCTCGGCCAGACCCACCTCAATCCGTTCGACCTTATCCCCGTCGAACGCATGCATGGGCTGGCCCAGCTCCATCATGATGTAGTTCGTCAGATCGACCAGGCAGTCAATCGGCCGCAGACCCACGTGCCCAAGCCGCAACTGCATCCACAGCGGCGCCGCCTGCGACCCCACGCTGCCGAACCGCAGCCCGCTGTACCGCGGACATCGCCGCGGATCGTCGATGGTGATGGGGATCTCCGGGAGGTCTACGTCGGTGAGCTCTGCGAGCGGCACCACCGGATACGGCTTCAACTCGCTCCGGTACATCGCGGCCAGCTCGCGGGCGATGCCGTAGTGACCCCACAGGTCCGGCCGGTGCGTGATGGACTTGTTGTCCACCTCGATCACCCAGTCGTCAAACGCCTCGGCGGCCAGCTCTTCGCCCGGCTCCGCGTACGGCGGCAGGAAGATGGCCGTCTGAACGGCCATCTCGATCCCGATGGCCTCGCCCGGCAGAATCATGCCCACGCTGGCGTGGCCCTCCACTTTCGCCTCTCGGATGACCCCGAACGCTGCCAGTGATGCCCCCGGCGGGGCATAGACCACGCAGGCGCCCTCGTCCAGCACGGGCGCGGCCGTCACCGTCTCTACCGTCCTGCCCCCGCCCACGTCCAATACGACGTGGCGCAGGCTGCGGCTGCCGGGCAACTCGCGGTTCGAGACGACCCGGGCGGCGATCAGCCCGCGGGCATCCACGCGGATCTGCTCAACGCCCTCGATCTCGGCGCACGTCAGGGTGAACCGCTCGCCCAGCTCCGGCGGGCGCAGGTCGCGCGGCAGGTCCACGAAATCACGAATCCAGTTCAGCGAAATCAGCATTGCGCTTGCCTGCGTAGGGTCCGCCGTGCGGACCAGGATTACCCACGTGGGGCCCGCCATGCAGACCAGAATAGCCCACGTGGGGTCCGCCATGCGGACCAGAACAGCCCACGTAGGGTCCGCCGTGCGGACCGAAATCAGCTAATTCCTCTCCACGATCGTCGGCCCTGCCATCCGCGACGGCGGCGTCAGGGCCCGAACGTCCCCCGCGTTCATCACGCGGATGTCCGAGATTCCGTATTTCATCATGGCCAGCCGCGTGAGCCCCAGGCCGAACGCGAAACCGGTGTACTCGTGCGGGTCGATCCCGCCGTACCGCAGCACGTTCGGATGCACCATGCCGCACGGCAGGACTTCCACCCAGCCCGACCGCTTGCACGTGGCACACCCGCTGCCGCCGCAGATCAGGCAGCTCATGTCCAGCTCAAACCCCGGCTCGACAAACGGAAAGTACCCCGGCCGCAGCCGGACTTTCACGTCCCGCTGAAACACCTCCCGCAGAAGCAGCTTCATCACCGCGATGAGGTTCGCGATGGAGATGTTCCGGTCGATCACCAGCCCTTCGCACTGGTGAAACGTGTTCTCGTGCGACGCGTCAATCGTCTCGTACCGAAAGCACCGCCCCGGCACAATGCACCGGATCGGCGGGCCGAACTTCTCCATCGTCCGCACCTGCACCGGCGACGTATGCGTCCGAAGCAGCAGCCCGTTCGTCAGCCAGAACGTGTCCTGCATGTCCCGCGCGGGGTGCATGGCCGGAATGTTCAACGCCTCAAAGTTGTAGTAGTCCGACTCCATCTCCGGGCCGGCTTCCACCGTGAAACCCAGTCGCTGGAACACGTGCTCGATCTGCCATTGGACCGCCGTCACCGGATGCACGTTGCCCAGCGGCAGCCGGACACCCGGCAAAGACGGGTCATGCGCGCCCGCCCCGCTCGCATCCGCAGCCACCTCCGACGATTCAATCTGATTCTGCCGCTCTTCAAAGAGGGCCGTGACGGCCTGGTTGGCCGCGTTGAGGGTCTGACCGGCCAATCCCCGCTGGTCCGGGGGGTACTCCCGGATCGTTCCCATTAACTGGCCCAGGCTGCCCTTTTTGCCCAGAAACTTTGCCCGGACCCCGCGCAGGGCGTCCACCGTGCCAGCGACTTGGGCCGCCTGCCGGGCTTCCTGCTCGATGCCGGCCAAGATCGGTTTGAGTTGTTCAATGTCCACGAATGTCCTGCCTGCGCTGCGGACGAGGAAGCCGGTGTCCGACCGGCTTCGCCCCTGGCCTGCTCCCAGGGAAACCCGCTCCCCATGGCGTCGGAAACAGCGTAGCTTAGGGGCCGCAGGTATCCATTGCAAGCAAGGCGGCAGATCGCTCCGGCCGTCTTCACGAAAAGCCGGATGCATCGTAAACTGCCGCCATGCAAATTGTTGGCTTCTCCACCGCGCAGGTGGCAACGTGGCTCTATGTGCCTGCATACCGGCTGCTGCTCGACGCCGGCGACGGAGCGGCCGCACACCTCGGGGCCGACTGCGAGAGCGTCGACACGATCGCGATCACGCACCAACATCGCGATCACCTGGCCGGGTTGCTCGAAGTCGTCAGTTGGGCCGCGTACGAGCGGCGGTGTCGCATCCTCTATCCCGCCGAGAGCGACCATGTCGCGGCGGTCCGACAAGCCGGTCCGACCCAGGGCGTGCCGTGCGCCACCACGGCCCGGTGGACCGCCGTCCGCTCCGGTCAGCGCATCTCCCTGGCTGATGGAGAGGCCGGGCCGCACCTGCTCGTCCTGCCGGCCGCACACGCCGTGCGCAAGACGCCCAACCGGGCCCTGGGTTATGCCGTCGTGGACGGCGATCGTATTCCGCTGGCCGTTACGGGCGACTCGGCCGTGGTCCCGCTGGATCTGCCCGCCCGCCCGGACGTTCTGTTCTGCGACTGCACGTACCTCAGCCGCCAGGACGTGCTGGAGCCATACGCCGGACTGGGCCAGCACGGGCTGCTCGATCGCGTGCTGGCCAACGCCGCCCAGGCTCAACCCGGCCACCTCGTGCTGTATCACCTGAATGCCAGGTATAACGCGGCCGACCATGCCGAGCTCGTCCGTGACGCCTGCCGAACGCACAACGTGACTTTCCCCGTGACCGTCCTGTGGCCGGGCGCCGTCTGCCGCGACATTCTGGCCGCCTGCTGATGCTCACGATGGCCTGCGCCGGCGCCGCAATCTCAATCATGCTCGGTCCTGATCCGGTGGTATGACCCAACGACGCACGGTACACTCCATCAGGCGACCCCGTGTGGGACCGGCCCCAATCGTGGGACCGGCCCCAATTGTGAGACCGGCAACAATTGTGGGACCGGCAACAATTGTGGGACCGGCTTTCCAGCCGGTCTTGGGAGGCTGTGGGCTGTAGGTCGCCCCGGCGACTCGCTGTGGCGAGCTTTGGGCTGCAGGATTGGTCCGCATGGCGGACCCTACTCCTGCGGGGGAATGGTCCGCACGGCGGACCCTGCGGGTGTGGGACCGGCTTTCCAGCCGGTCTTGGTGCGCCGGCGCGCACGCCACGTGTGGTGTCTCCGTCCTCGCCCACCGACCGGCAGATCAGTCATGCATACGGACAATGACATCGCCGCCTTCGTCAATAACCGCTCGCGGGAGCAGCGGTTCCGCCTGCCCGACCTTTCGATGGACCTCGCCTACGTCGCTCGCGAGCTGGGTTACTCGTCCGGCGCCATGCCGGAGCCGGTCCAGCACTCCATCGAGCGGGCTTTGGAGGAGGCCGAACCGCTGATCGACGCCCGAACGTTCTGGCTCCCGCGCCCCTGCCAGGTGGACCCAAATGCCGACACCCTTACCGTCGACGGCGTGACCCTGACCGTTGGCCGGATGATCCGCGGCCACGTGACCCACGCCCGGGCGGTCGCCCTGTTCGTGGTTACGATCGGTCACCGGGTGGAGGAAGAGGCCCGCATTCTGATGAAAGCCGGTCACACGATGGAGGGCTACGCCCTCGATGCGATCGGCTCATCCGCGGCGGAGGCCTGTGCCGACCGCGTGGAGGCGGACATCCGGGCGGAAGCGCAGGCGGCCGGCTGGAAGATCACGAACCGCCTGAGTCCCGGCTATTGCGCCTGGGCAACGCAGGAGCAGCAGAAGCTGTTTTCCCTGCTGCCCGACCGGCCCTGCGGCATCCGGTTGAGCCCATCTTCGCTGATGAGCCCCATCAAAAGCGTCAGCGGCATCGTGGGCCTGGGCCCCGACGTCAAGCGCCTTGAGTACATGTGTAGCATTTGCGACATGACCACCTGCCACAAGCGCCGCACCTCATAGGGCTTGCCCCGTGTCGGGGAGAGACCTCCCCATGATTGGGCGAACCGATCGTTGGTTTGCACGGCGGGACACCCGGCTACGTGTCTCCCACCGTTACCAGCAGCGGAAGCCAGAAGCTGATCTTCCTTCGCCGGATGGTCCGGAAGCCCGCGTCGGCGAAGTACCGGTGAATCTGCTGCCAGGTGGCGTGATGAACGGCGCTCTCCACCCATTTGATCAGCACGTCAAACGTGACCCAGCCAATGACGTTGTCGCGAAAGCCGTCGATCAGCACCAGCCGGCCGTCCGAACCCAACACCCGCCGCATTTCCCGCACCACTGCCGCCTGATGCGGGTAGTGATGAAACGAATTCGAGCACGTCACTACGTCAAACGCGCCGTCCGCAAACGGCAGATGCTCGCTGTCGCCCGCCACGAACCGAGCGGCGCCGGACAGGCCCGCCCGGGCCACCTTCGCCGCGGCCTGCACGCACATGCCGGACGAGTAGTCCATGCCCACCGCCTCCACCGGCCAGGGCGACGCCGCCAACAAGCCCGTCAGCGTGCCCGTACCGCATCCGACATCCAGGACCCGGAACGGACGCGAGTGCTCCACATGCCACCGGCCGATCTCCGTCAACGCTGCCGCGTACGACGGCCGGAACAGGAAGTGGTGCAGGATGGACCGATCGTAGGTGCCGGACCAGGCCTCAAACTGCCGCCGGGCCCGGCTCTTCATCTCCTGCGATCGGGCGTTCGGTTCTCGAGGGGCTTCACTCACGCGGTGCCATCTTCCTGGCCGGGCTTGCCGGAACGGTTGGCCCCGGACCGGCCTCCGGATACGCTCAAAGCATATGCCGGACCCGCACACCCCATCAACACCGCCGGTGGATTCGGCCCGGGTCGCCTTGCTGGGGCTGGGCTCCAACCTGGGGGACCGCCTGACGCACATGCGCGAGGCCGTTCGGCGCCTGGCCGGCGTGCCGCACGTGGAGATCGAGCGGGTGTCGAGCCTCTACGAGACGGCCCCCATGGGCGGCCCGGCGGACCAGGGCTGGTTCCTCAACGCCGTGGTGGCCGTTCGCACGCGGCTGTCGCCGGATGACTTACTCCAGGCATGCCGGCAGATTGAACACGATTTGGGCCGGGTCCGCGGCGAGCGTTTCGGCCCGCGGACGATGGACATGGACGTACTGCTCTACGCCGATCGGATCATCCAGACGGCCGAGTTGACGGTCCCCCACCCCCGCCTGCACGAACGCCGCTTCGTGCTGGTTCCGCTGGTTGAGGTTGCGCCGGATCTGCTGCATCCGACGTTCGGCCGATCGCTGTCCGCGTTGTTGGCCGCCCTGTCGGCGCAAGACGAAGTCCGGCGCTTTGACGGCCCCGATTGGCTGCGATGAGCGGGGGTCAGGGTTCGGGGTCGTGGATCCCGTCAGCGGCGAGCCGGCCTTGCGTGAGGTTCTCGTAGAGTCGGCACACCTGGTCCACGTAGCGGCGAACGCTGAAGAGCTCGGCGGCGTCCCGCCGGGCCACCTCGGCCAGGCGGCGGAGCCCCTCCGGCTCGCCGGCCAGTCGGGCCAGATGGGTCGCCAGTCGCTTGGCGGGTGCGGGTGCGACGAGTCGCCCGTTGCGGTTCTCCCCGATGAGTTCGGCCACGCAATCCACGGCCGTGCCAAGGATGGGCACTCCCGCCGCCATGGCCCAGGCGAGGGCGCCTGCGGAAATGTCGACGGTCGGCGCGACGACGGCCAGGTCAGCGACGGCCACCAGGTCTGGGTACGGCACCGACTCGTCCGTATCCAGCAGGATTCGGGTCATGCCCAGTTGCCGGGCCAGCCGTCGCAGCCGGTCCTTCTCCGGAGAGGCCCCGGGCAGGGCCACTCGGATTCCGGGGTCCAGAAAGGATCGGATGGCCGTCATCCAGAACGCGGCGAAATTCCCGGCGTGGCGGGTCACGGGCTCCGGGGTGACGGCAAGCATGCCTTCCGGCGCGATTCCGAGTCGAGTCCGCAGGTCCGATTCCTGAGCATGGCGGATGCGGTCCGCATCCACGCCGGGCCGGACGACAAGGCACCGGTCGGGCGGCAGCCCGCTCTGCAGCAGTCGGCGTCGTACGGTCCGGGACGCGCAGAGCACGGGGCGTCGGTCCGTCGGGGGCAGGCTGCGGAGGAAGTCCGCCTCGCGTCGGGTCCGCGCCGGGTGAAAGAGGGTCAGGGGCACGGGCCGTGCGCTGGCGGAGGCGGCGGCTTCTGCGACCTTTGCCGCCTGAAGGCCCCAGGCGTGGACAATGTCGATGTCGTGGGCATCCAGGTGTCGGCGCAGTCGCGGGGCGGCGTACACGGAATCCGGCCGGAATCGACGCGGGAACAGCGTGAAGCGTTGGGTCGGGCGGGCAACGCGGGTGCGGGCCACGGGGTCGATCGTGGCGAGCTGCGATTCGATGCGGTCGGCGGGCAGGCGATCCAGCAGCTCTTGGATGGCCAGGCGGTGCTCCCATCCGGCGGAGGCGTCGAACAGGTGCAGTACGCGGATCATGGCTTCATCAGATCATCGAGAGCGTGTTCGTGGAAGAGTCGCGCGACCTCGTTGCCCAGCTTGGCGGTCAGGACCTGCGTGATCTCCCGCCGGCTCTTGAGCCGGCTCATTTCATTCGAGGAGAGTTCCGCCTTGACGGGGCGGCCTTCCATCTCCTGGGGCCAGAGGCGGACCTCGTCGCGCGTTGTGGCCTTCGCGTTGATGACGCGTACGGAAACGGCGAAGCGTGCGGCGGCGGTCAGGTCCTGCGTTTCCTCGGACGCGAAGAAGTCCGCCACCTGCAGCCAGACCACGCGCTCGGCCCCGACCATCTCGCCGATCTCGCGGCAGCCACGATCCTCGAAGTCGGATCGGGATCGCCGCAGCCGCTGGACGGCGTGATTGGAGATCACCTTCTCGGTGGCCTTGCTGGTCAGCAGGGCGTTGGCCGTCTCTTCGGCCAGCAGATCGCGGGCCTCCGCCCAGGTCAGGCGCTCTTCTGGATCGTCCACGAGCACCAGGATGGGGCCGGGGCCAAGGACGAGCTCGGCGCCGACCTTTTCCTTCTGAGCGGCGCCCAGCCAGTACAGCAAGGCGCCGCCCTCCGGTCCGCAGGCCGGGCCCGCCGGCGGAATCACCAGCAGCAAAAGCAGAAGGACGGCGGCAGGCGGTCGTGGGCTGACCATGGTTATTCGATGATCTCTTCCCATGTGTAAAACTTCCGGGCGACGGCCTCGGCGAACTTCACGTACGCGGCCCGGCGCACCTGGACAACATTGGCCTGCGTCATGAGTTGGGGGCCGCTCTCCGGTTCCGTGATGTCCACCGAAGTCAGTTCGTACGATCGCGGCTCATCCGCGTCGGCGGTCAGGTCGTAGACCTGCACGGAAGCGCGGATACGGGCCTGCACCAGGTCGGGCACGTGCGGATCGCGGATGTGGAATTCGAGCAACTCCAGGTACACCACCATGTCCACCCCGAACTGTCGCCCCAGACGCTGGGGGTCCACATCCACGCTGAGGGTCCTTTGTATGTGGTCCTCCACCTTCACGGGATCGACCACGTGGATGCTCTTCACTTCGGCCTTCAGCTTGTCGACGATGAAGCTGGTCAGCTCCAGGCGGACGCGAGGGTAGTCAAACAGGGTTTCGGGGGGGGCCCAGACGGTGACCAGCGTCCTCTTGCCTTCGAGCCTGGCGAACTCGGCCGGGACCTTACGTTTGTGTTCCTGCATCAGAGCGAAGGGGATGAGCCAGCTGCAGCCGGCCAGCGAGGCCAGCAGCACCAGTCCAACTCCGGTCCGGATTCTGTTTCGCATGGAGGGCACTCCCAGGCGGTCGGGTGTGGGTCTCGGGTCCGGTCACGCGGGGCCGGCGGCCAGCGTCGCCACGATCTTATACACCCAGGCCAGCCCCATGAACAGCAGCACGCCGAAGGCCGTCCAGCCGGGCGAAACGCGGTACCAGTTCACGCGTCGGGTTCGGCCGGTCCACAAGGCCGCGGCGGCGAGTCCCGCGGCGGCCATCGTGGCGAGGGCCAGAGCGGCGCCAAAGGGCTGGGTGGCAAAGGCGGTTGGCAGGTGTCCCCGCACCGCGTGGGCGAAGGCGGTCGTCATGCCGCAGGTGGGGCAGGGCAGGCCGGTGGTCAGGACCAGGCCGCAGGTCGGGAACCCGAGCTGCCGATGCGTGCCCACGCCGCTGGGGTCCGGTGTGAGGTACGCGGCCAATCCCAGGACCGCCAGGCAGCCCACCAGGGTGATTGTGGCTCGCGTGCGCACCTGGTGCGCGGACAGGTCGCGAGCGGGGAGCAGCAGCGGGCCCAACGGATGTCCGGTCGCACAGCGCGCCAGGGGCGGGTGCTGCGGAACCGAACCATCCGGTGCCGCCAAGCTGTCCATGCGAATCGCGGTCACACGGTCAGCGTAGGCGGTGGCGAGACACGGGTCAAGCTGCCCAAGTTGACAGAGACCCAAGACCCGCTTGACGCTCTTCTGCGGCGATCTATACTCTCCAAACCGGCCCGATGACGGGCCCTCTTCCCCCCTGAACGCACGCCGGCAATCCCCTCCTGATCGTCCGGCAGAAAGGAGTCGGTACAGCGGTGGCGGAGGCGATGTCCAAGCAGCGCGGGTTCGACGAGTCCAGTCACTTCTGGATTCGCCGGCTGCACTCGTTGAGTGGGATCATTCCGGTCGGTGTGTTCCTGACCTTCCATCTGTCCGTGAACGCGCTGATGGCCCTGGGCGGTGACGGGTCGGCCTTCCAGGCGGCGGTCAACGCGATCCACGCGATGCACAAGCTGGGCATCCTCAAGCTGGTGGAAGTCGTGGGCATCTTCCTGCCCTTGGCGTTCCACGCCTTCGTGGGCGTGCTGATCTGGCTGACCGGGCGGCAGAACGTGCTGGCGTACCGGTACGGCGCCAATATCCGCTACACGCTACAGCGCTGGACGGCCCTGATCACGCTGGCCTTCGTGCTCTTCCACGTGTGGCACATGCACTGGCTGGGCGCGTGGTGGCCGCCGGGCGGGCAGAACTTCGATCCGGCTTTCGCTCCGTACACGGCCGCCGAGGCAATTCAGGCGAGCGGCTGGCTGGTTCCGATCTACGCGATCGGCGTGCTGGCGGCCGTCTTCCACTTCAGCAACGGCATCTGGACGTTTCTGATCGTCTGGGGCATCTCCATCAGCCGGCGGGCCCAGGCACGGGCCGGATACGTATGCACCGCGATCGGACTGGGTCTGGCCACCCTGGGTCTGGCGTCGCTTCTCCGTCTGGCCCGGGCCGACCTGGCAGATTTCCCGCCCCCGTTGGACAGAAGCAGCCCGGAGGCCCTGGTCCTGGCAGTCGGCGAGACCTAGCCCTGTCCCCGGCGGGTGAGTCGACGTCGTCGGACGTGCAGTGAGGCGCCGCGGAAGGAATTTCATCATCATGGCAAGCAAACCGAGAGTGATTGTGGTGGGCGGCGGCCTGGGCGGCCTCTGGGCCACCTTACGCGTGGCGGAGCAGGGGTATCCGATCGATCTGTTCTCGCTCTTTCCGGTCAAGCGCTCGCACTCGTGCTGCGCGCAGGGCGGCATCAACGCTGTGCTGGACGTCAAGGGCGAGCGTGATTCGGTCTGGCAGCACATCGTCGACACGATCAAGGGCGGTGATTACCTGGCGGACCAGCCGCCGATCCGCAGTCTGTGCGAGGCGGCCCCGGGCCTGATGCGCACGTTCGACCGCATGGGCGTGACCTTCAGCCGAACCCCCGAGGGCATCCTGGACCAGCGCCTGTTCGGCGGCGTGAAGCACCGCCGGACCTGCTTTGCCGGGGCCACCACCGGGCAGCAACTGCTCTACGCCGTGGACGAGCAGGTGCGGGCCCACGAGGCCCACGGACGCGTCATCAAGTACGAGGGCTGGGATTTCCTTTCGCTCGTGCTCGATGACCAAGGCGTCTGCCGCGGGGCGACGGCCATGGATCTGCAAACGTCGAAGGTGCGGGCCTTCCCGGCGGAGGCGGTCATCGTGGCGACGGGCGGGCTCGCCCTGATCTACGGCCGGTCCACGATGTCGAACAACTCGACCGGCGCGCCGGCGTCGCGGGTGTATCAGCAGGGGGCCCGCTTCGCCAATCCGGAGTTCATCCAGTTCCATCCGACCGGCATTCCCGGTCACGACAAGAACCGGCTGATGTCGGAAGCGTGCCGGGGCGAGGGAGCGCGGGTCTGGGTGCCGCGCAAGGCGGGCGACACGCGCGATCCGCGGGAAATCCCGGAATCGGAACGGTTCTACTTCCTCGAGGAGTGGTACCCCGCCTACGGCAACACCGTCCCGCGCGACGTCGGCTCGCGAGCGATCTTCCGCGTAGTACACCACATGGGGCTGGGGGTCGGCGGGCAGGACATGGTGTACCTGGACCTCACGCATCAGCCGCACGATTTTCTCGAGAAGCGGCTGGGCGGCATCCTGGAGATGTATCAGACCTTCACCGGCGAGGATCCGTACACGCGGCCGATGAAGATCTTCCCGGCCACGCACTACTCCATGGGCGGGCTGTGGGTCGACTATGCCGCGGACGAGAAGAACGGGCGCATGGCCGACGCGCACCCGCGCAACCACGTCACCAGCATTGAGGGGCTGTATGCCGCAGGGGAGTGCGACTTCGCGTATCACGGGGCGAACCGGCTGGGGGCCAATTCGCTGCTCAGCGCGTCGTTCAGCGGCTGGGTGGCGGGCGAGTCGGTCGACGCGTACATCAAGAGCCTGGGCCGCTCGCGGAAGCCCCTGCCCGAGTCTTCGTATGAGGCCGAGCGGACGCGGCAGGAGGAGATCAACCGCGGCATCCTGAACAATGACGGCGGCGAGAACGCCTTTGCCCTGCACCGCGAGCTGGGCGATCTGATGCGAGCGAAGGTCTTTGTGGAGCGCGACAACAAGGGCCTGGACGAGGCCCTGAACGGCATCGGCAAACTCAAGGAGCGCGCCCGCCGCATTTCGCTGGACGATCGCAGTACGATCATGAATCAGTCGCTGTCCTGGGCCCGCCAGGTGCGGGACATGGTGGTGCTGGCAGAGGCGATTGCCAAAGGGGCCCGACTGCGTGACGAATGCCGAGGCTCGCACTACAAGGCGGAGTTCGAGCTGAAAGTCCCCGAGGGCAAGTTCCCCGGCGACCCGGAATACGATGATTACGTGCGCCGCTGGAAGGCCAACAACGAGAAATGGCTCCGGCACACCATGGTGACCCATACGCCGGACGGCCCGAAGATTGAATACAAACCGGTGGACACCTCCGTGCTCGCACCGGAAAAGCCCCGGGACTACCGGTAGGCGAGGAGAGGCGACTCATGGCGGAACGGACGATTCACTTCAAGATCCGGCGGCAGGACGGCCCGGAGGCCGCGCCGTACTGGGAAGAGTTCATCATGCCCTGGCAGCCGGCGCACAACGTGGTCTCGTGCCTGATGTACCTGCGCGAGCACCCGATCAACGCCGCCGGCCAGAAGGTCCAGCCCGTGGTCTGGGACAGCAACTGCATGGAGGAGGTCTGCGGGGCCTGCTCCATGCTGGTCAACGGTGTGCCGCGTCAGTCGTGCGCCGCCCTGGTTGACCAGCTCGAGCAGCCCATCGTGCTCGAACCGTTGACCAAGTTCCCCCTCATCCGCGATTTGATGGTCGACCGGTCCCGGATGTTCGACGCCCTGCTGAAGATCAAGGCCTGGGTGGAACTGGACGGCTCGTGGGACATCCACCGCCATGCCCCGCTCATCCCGGCCGAGAAGCAGGACGTCCGGTACCTGTTCAGCCGCTGCATGACCTGCGGCTGCTGCATGGAGGCCTGCCCGCAGTACCAACTCGATACGCCGTTCGTCGGACCGGCCACGCTCGGTCAGGTGGACATGCACAACTCGCACCCCACGGGCGCGTTTCAGTCGGCCGACCGCCTGCACGCCCTCATGGGCCCCGGCGGCATTACGGATTGCGGAAACGCACAGAACTGCGTGGAGGTCTGCCCGAAGGACATTCCCCTGACCGACGCCATCGCCCGCCTGGGACGGCAGACGACGATGCAGTGGATTCGCGACCTGCTGGGCACGTAGGCGGGGATTCAGGGGCTTCCCCGACACAGGACCCGATGTGGTTGTTCTCGTTTGTCGGGTTGTTGTTGCGATTCGCCGCGTGCAGGTTGTTGTCGTTGTTGATGAACGACCCGCCCCGCGGCGGGAATGCCTGTTGAAACGGGCAATCCACTCGACAACGGTGGACCGTCGCTGGCTGAATATAAACCGCTGGTTCCTGGGAAAGCTGTCCACGCACTCCAGCAGCCATTTGGTCACGTCATACCATTTGACCAGCAGAACGGGCGGTTCGTGGCGAGAATCCCCGCTGATGCGGCGCGTACGCACGGCTCACAAGTTTTGGGGGTCTGGAGCAGAGCCCCAGTTCACCCATAGATTCTGCCGACGAACCTTGCCCAAAGGGCGACTATTGCCCCGACCGGCAATGGCCCGGCCGTGGAGCCCCCCATGCCGCAGGGTGTTCGTTCCGGAGCGCCTGTCTTGGCCGACGTTGTGCTGGCGCGCGTGGCGAGGTACGCCCTTCTTCACGATCCGTACGTGTCGGCCGTCGTGACGCGCAGGGCCTCTTCCAATGTGGTCCACCCGCGGAGGACCTTCGTGATGGCATCCGTTCGCAGCACGACCGCGCCGTGCGCCAGGGCGTATCGGTACATCGTCTCCGTGGAGGCCTTCTCCATCACCAGATCGGCCAAGCCGGCGTCGAACGGCACCAACTCGTAGATGCCGATCCGGTCGAAGTACCCGCTGCGCCCGCATCGGGCACAGCCGGCGCCGCGGAAAATCTCCACCTGCGTCCGTTCCGGCGGGATTTCCAGCAGCCGCCGTTCGGCCGCGTTGGGCTCGTAGCCCTTCTTGCAGTTGCCGCAAATGCGCCGCACCAGCCGCTGGGCCATGACGCCGATGATGGCGCTGGACACGAGATACGGCTCACATCCCATGTCCAGAAGCCGCGTCAGGGCGCCCACGGCCGAGTTGGTGTGAAGGGTGGCGAACACCAGGTGGCCGGTCAGGGAGGCTTCCAGGGCCAGGTGGGCCGTTTCCTCGTCGCGGATTTCGCCCACCATGATCACGTCCGGATCGTGCCGGACGATGCTGCGCAGGGCGGAGGCGAACGACACGCCGAAGTCGCGGTTCACCTGCACCTGGTTCACCCCGGGAATGTGGTATTCCACCGGGTCCTCGACGGTGATGATGTGCTTGTCGATGGTGTTGATGATCTGGAGGGCGGCATACATCGTCGTGCTCTTGCCGCTGCCCGTTGGGCCGGTGATCAGGATGATGCCGTGCGGCCGGTGGATCAGCCGCTCGAACGCCTGCCGCACCTCCAGGTCCATGCCCAGTCCGGTGAGGTCCGTCTCGCTCCGGTTCATGGCGAGCAGTCGCAGGGTCGCCCGCTCGCCGTGGATGGTGGGGATCACCGCCACCCGGACGTCGATCTTCTGGTCGAAGCTCTTCTTGTTGAACCGTCCGTCCTGCGGTTTGCGCCGTTCGACAATGTCCAGCGTGGACAGCACCTTCACGCGCGAGATCATCGGGGCCGCCACTTCGGTGGGATACGAGCGGGCCTCGATCATTCGGCCGTCAATGCGGTACCGCACGCGGACGCGATCCTCTTCGGTCTCGATGTGGATGTCGCTCGCGCGCCGGTCGACGGCCTCGTCGACGATGGAGTCCAGCTCCTCCAGCACGTTCAGGCCGGTGGCGGATCGCGTGGCCACCGTGGACGCGATGGGCCCTGCCTCCACCATGCGCTGGCCCTTGCGGCGGGCGTCGCCGTAGATGCGATCCTGGGCTTCGAGAATCTGGTAGCGCGGGCTGACCACGAGCTGGACCGGGCGATCGAACCGCAGGGCGAGGGCCGCCTTCACCGCGGGGTCGACGGGGTCCGCGACGGCCACGACCAGCTCGCCGTTCACTTCGCCGAACACCAGGCAGCGGGCCCGGCGGGCCGCGTTCTCCGGCAGCGACAGCACCCAACCCACGCTGGGCGGGCGCCGCGAGAGGTCAAGGTAGCGCAGGCCGTACAGATCCGCGTAGGCCCGCCCCGCGTCCTCGTCGGAGAGCTTGTCACGCTTGAGCAGCGCTTCCACGAGGGGCAGGCCCGAGGCCCGGGCGTCGTACTGGGCCTCCAGCAGCGCGACCCGGGTCAGCCCGCGCGATTCCAGCAGGGCGTTGACGATCTTGGCTTCTGCGGCAACGGGGGCGATCATGGCCGGCTGTCTCCGGTTCGACTGGAGGACGACGGTGCGAAAGCCGCGTCGGGGACTGGTTCGTGGTCGGGTACGGGCCCCGTCGGCAGGAGCGTGCGGCGGAACGCCCACGGCACGGAACCGGCCTCCTCCAAAGCCCGCTCCACGGCACCTCCGCCTTCCCCGTCCGTTCCCGCCATCATCCTTTGCCGAGCACCATCACCGTCCCGTCGTCGTCCGGCGCGTGGTCGCCGGCGTGCGTGTGGATGGCGCCCAGAATCCGCTCGATGATCGCGCCGGGCTCCTGGAACGCGTCGTGGTCCAGCAGCAGCTCGTGCAACCGCGGTTCGCCGAAGGCTTCGCCCGTGGCGTTCGCGGCATCCACCAACCCGTCGGTGTGGCAGACGATCCGGAAGTCGGCCGGCAGGTCGACGCTGTTCACCTCGTACGCATACTCCCCATCGACACCCAGCACGAGCGACGGCTGGTCCAGCGTGATCAGCCGCCCCGCACCCATCAGCAGCAACGGCGGCAGCCCGCCTGCGTTGACGTAGGCCACCCGGCCGGCCGACAGGTCCACCCCCACCACCACCGCGGTGACGAGCTGACGGGTCGGCTGCCCGGCCAATCCGCGGTTCAACGCGTCCAGCACGGGCGCCAGGTCCATCGCATCTCCTCGTACGTTCAACGCGCAACGGATGCCCGCGCGGATCGCCATCGCCTGGGCCAGGCCCGATACGCCGCTGCCGCCCGCGTCCAGCACGGTCAGCACGCATTTGCCGTCGCCCAGCGGAATCACGTCGTACAGATCGCCGCATCGCAGCGCACCCTTGCGCAGCTTGCAGGCGACCGCGAACGGCGGCGGCACCTGCGGCGCGGTCGTCGCCCCCGCCTGAATGCGACGGACCGCAGACTGCCACGCCGCCTCGGCCGGGACGATCGTGTCGGCCAGCCGCTTCGTGGCCTCGGCCATGATCCCGCCCACGGCCGCCCCGGCCGCCGCCATGTGCTGCAACGCCATCGCGCTGAACGGCTGGCTGGCCACGGGCCGGTCCACGTACAGCACGCCGATGATGTCGTTTCGGTGCAACAGCGGGGCGATCATTCCGCTGCCCGCGTACCCGGATTTCGAATCGATCTGCGACGCCTCTCGCGGATACCGGCCGGCCACGCTTTGCAGCACGGCCGTGGACACGAACGTCTGGCTCACCGGCATCCGCGATCCACCCGGCTGTAGCGTCAGGCCCCGATGCGCGATGGGCAGAATTTCACCCTTCTTGTCGCCCCGGCGCGCGATGAAGCCACGATCCGCCTGGAGGTCCAGCAGGAGCCGCCCCAGCGCCACCTCGGCAATCTCCTCAATGCGGGCCGTGGCGCCCAGAAAGGCTCCGCAACTGGCCAGCTTCGCGACCTGCTCCAGCGCCAGGGTGACCGGCGCCTTGACCTTCACCCATTCACTGCCTGTCGGCTCGCTGCGGTCCGGCGTGAGGAAATCCAGGTTCAGACGTTCGCGCGGCGAGCCCTCGTTCAGGAACTCCACCACGTGCCCGCCGACCCGAATCACGTCTCCGTGGGACAGGATCGTTTCCGCCACCTGCTGACCGTTGACGTACGTCTTGTTCCGACTGCCCAGATCCCGAACGCGGCAACGACCCTCCGCATCCGCCTCGAATCGAGCGTGCTCCCGAGAAATCATGTCGTCCACAAACATGATCTGGCACGTGTTCGTACGCCCGATCAGCACGGGCTCACGGGCCAGCCGGATCACGCACAAGTGCCCCGCATCGTCGATGAATCGAAGGTCCGCCATGCCCGCAGACTATACCGCTGTCCCACGTTCGGGCAAGCGGATGGCGGGCACGCCGACCGTCGCGCCCCCTTGCGATCCGCGGTCCCAGGCGACACCATGCCGCTCGGCCCGGTACGCGGGGAGGACCGAAGTGAAGGACGTTTACGCCATCATTAACCCCGTTTCAGGCCGGCGGAACCTGGGCGAGTTCCTGCCGGCCATCCGGTCAGCACTCGCCCGCGAGGGTGTTGGCCTGACCTGCAGGGTCACCGCCGGGCATGGCGATGCCGCCCGACTTGCGGAGGCGGTGCCCGACTCCGCCCGGGCCATCCTGGTGGTCGGCGGGGACGGTACCGTCCGCGACGTGGCGGGCGCCCGGGTCGGCCGGCCCGGTCCCCTGGCCATCCTGGGTGGAGGCACGGAGAATATCGTGGCCAAGGCGCTCCGCATGCCGCGGGATCCGGAGCAAATCGCCGGTCTGATTCTGCACGGCCGACCGCAACCGATGGACGTCGGCGTCGTCAACGGACGGAAGTTCCTGATCATCACTGGCGTGGGGTTTGATGCCGAAGTCGTCCATCGCCTGCACGCCGTGCGAGCCGGCCACATCAGCCACTTCGACTACTTCTGGCCCATCTGGCGCACGTTCTGGGCGCACACTTTTCCTCCCGTTCGCGTGGATGTGGACGGGATCCGGGTGTTTGAAGGCCGGGGCCTGGTTTTCGTTGGGGTGCTCCGGCGTTATTCGCTCGGCCTGCAGCTCCTTGCGCGGGCAGTTCATGATGACGGGCTTCTGGATGTGTGCGTCTATCCCTGCGGTTCTCGCTCTGGCCTCCTCCGGCATGCCATGCAAACTCTTTTCCGAAAGCATGTTACGACTGGCGATGCGATCTACCTCCACGGGCGCCACGTGGACATCACGTCTGATGTTCCTGTTCCGCTACAAATTGACGGTGATGTCGGGGACACTCTTCCAGCTCGCCTCGGGATCATTCCCCAGGGCGTTGCTTTCCTCGTTTGATCCGGATCGATTCTGATCCGAAAGTGACACATCTTTGTGCCATAAAAGAGAACAAACTTATCGCGATTACCGACCAATAAGCGAAGATTTATCCCAGTTTGACACCTCAATTGCTCCACGCGCGTTTGACTCTGACACAATAGCGCTCTATTGTTTGGACAGAACTGATTGAAAGTTCTCGGCCCTTGGCGCGGGGCGCACGACAGGATGTCGGAGGACACCCAATCCTGGCGAGGTGAGTGAGGCCCATTCGGGCTGGGGTGAGAGTTCAATGAGAATGAAGAGAGGCGCAGTATGACTTCAACCCGCGATACCGGAACGTTCTCCCTGGAAGCGTTACTCGAACACACGATGGATGGCATTTTCGTGATGGACGCGGCTCGGCGGTTCCTGGTGTTCAACGCGGCCTGTGAGCGTATCACCGGGTACAGCCGGAACGAGGTGATCGGGTCGCAATGCGACTGCAACACACTGCTGGAGTGCGCGGACGAGCAGGGGCGTTCGTTGCCCACCAAGTTGTGTCCGGGGTTGCGGGTCTTCCGCGGGGAAGTGCCGTCGGCCCGGCAGCGGTTGCGGCTGCGACGCAAGGACGGGACCTTCGCCTGGGTGGAGACGCATTACACCAACCTCAAGAACGGTGGAGAAACCGGGGCTGTCCTGGCGGTCATGCGGGACGTGACCGAGACCAAGCAGACCGAGGCGGAACTCCGGACCGTCACGGAGAACCTGCGCGAGGAAGTTTCCCGCTTGCGTGCGGACATTCAGGAGCGGTACGGCTTCTCGAACATCATTTCGCACAGCAAGACCATGAACACCGTTTTTGAGAAGATCCGGGCCGCCTGCAACAACAGCAGTGCGGTGCTGATCTGCGGTCAGCCGGGAACGGGCAAGGAGTTGATTGCCCGAACGATTCACCACAACGGGCTGCAGAAGGAGGGGCGGTTTGTCCCGCTGAACTGCTCGGCCCTGTCGAAGGACCAGCTTGAGGCCGAGCTGTTCGGCTACGCCAAGGGCAGCGGTCCGCAGCCGAACATGGAGTTCCAGGGACTGCTCCGGGCGGCCGCGGGCGGGACCCTGTTTCTCGACGAGCTGACGGAGATGCCCGTCGACACCCAGGCCAAGCTGGCCCGGGCGCTCCAGGACGGCCGGGTCCGCCCGTCCGGCAGCACGGAGGAGTACCCGGTCAACGTGCGGGTCATCGCGAGCACGCCGCAGGGCGTTTCGGACGCGGTGGCCAGCGGCTGGCTGCGCCGCGATCTCTACTACCTCCTCAGCGTGATCACCATCGAAGCGCCCACCCTGCGCGAGCGGAAAGAGGACATTCCCTTCCTGGTGGAGCACTTCGTGAGCGAGTTCAACCGGCAGAGCCTGCGGCAGGTGAAGAGCATTCATCCGCTGATCTGGCCTGCCCTGCTGGAGTACGACTGGCCGGGCAACGTCCGCGAGCTGCGGAACGCGATCGAGTCGGCCATTGCCGTGGGCTCGGGGCCGGAGTTGAAGGTGGAGGACCTGCCGAACCTGGTTCGCGGGGAGACCGTGGAGATTTTCGAAGGCGACAAGAAGCTGGACCTTCCGCTGGATGACGTGTTAGCCTCTGTGGAACGCCGGGCGATCCTGTCGGCGCTGCGACGTGCCGGGGGTCAGCGCAGTCGGGCGGCACGGGCGATGGGCGTCTCGCGCAGCCGGCTGTACCGGCGCATGGAGGCGCTCGGTATTCATCCGCGCGAGGATCTTTGACCCGAAAAACGAGGCCGGAGAGCGAAGCACGCGGCGTCACCCACCGAACGCCGTGTGCCAAGCGGGGCAGGGTGTGCCTGGGAGATGCCCTGAACGTGATGAGGTCGCAGGATGACGAGTCCTGCGATCTCATTTACATGGATCCGCCGTTCATGACACAGCGCGTGCAGGCGACGCAGGCCGGCGTCGTTTTTGACGACCGCTGGCCCGGCGGCTTCCGCGAGCACCTGGCCTTCCTGCGGCCGCGTCTGGAACAGGCCCGCCGGCTGCTGGCCCGACACGGCAGCCTGTACCTGCACCTCGACTGGCGAACCGTTCATTACGCCAGGTGCCTGGCGGACGAGGTTTTCGGCCCCGAGAACTTCCTGAACGAGATCATCTGGTCGTACCGCACCGGGGGCCGCAGCGACCGCTGGTTTGCCCGCAAGCACGACACCCTGCTCCTGTACGCGAAGCAGGCCGGTCAGCACGTCTTTCACGTCCAGCGCAACGGGACCTTCCGCACCGACGGACTGCTCTACGACGAGGCCGGGCGGCCGTACAAGAACACACGGAAGGGTCGGCTGTACTTCCACCCGGACGGCCCCGCCTGCACCGACGTGTGGGACATCCCGTTTCTATCTACCGTGTCCGCCGAGCGCACCGGCTATCCGGCCCAGAAGCCCGAGGCCTTGCTGGAACGGATCATCCGGACCAGCACCGACCCCGGCCACCGGGTGGCCGACTTCTTCTGCGGCAGCGGCACGACCCTGGCCGTGGCCAAGCGCCTCGGCCGCCGGTATCTCGGCTGCGACGTGTCACGCGAGGCGGTGGCCATCACCCGCAAACGTCTCCGGGCCGTGCCGGCGTGCAAGCGGCCGGTAGCGGATTGACACCGTTCGGACGGCGATCCTGTTCGCGAATCGAGCGGGGGACGGAACCCCTGGCCGATGGAACCGATCCGCGCAGAAGCAGGGCCCGGAAGACCGAAGCCTCCCGAGCCCTGCGGCGTGTCGCGCGGCCGGTGCCGCCAGGTCCTTCGCCTCCGCTACTCGAGCAGGAACAGGCGGATCGGCTGCGTCAGTTGCGTGCTGGCCCCCTGGATCAGGGCGTCCGGGGCAAACGTGCCGTTCCGTGTGCTGACGTTGAAGTAGGTGTAGACCGCGTTGAGCGTGCTGTCCACGATGTACCCGGTGTCGTTCGAGTCCACCACGATGGCGGTCAGCACGCCGACCGGCGGCTGGAGCGTCAGCGTGAAGTCCGGGGCTCGCGGGCCGTTCAGGGTGGCCGCGTTCCGGAAGATGGCCACCGTGCCCGTGGTGTTCAGCACGTAGAGATTGTCGTTCGCGTCAACGAACACGTCGAACACCGACGTGAACGCGGGGCTGGTGACGGTCCGGGTCGGCGCCACGTTTCCGTTCAGGTTGCTGGCATTGGCATAGACCAGCACGTTGTTGGCGACGCTGTTGGCCACGTACAGATCGTCGTTGGCCCCGAAGTTGATGCCCGTCGGGTTGTCGAGCGTCACGGGCGTGAAAACGGTTCGAATCGGCGCGATGTTGCCGTTGAACGTCGTTTCGGTCGTGGCCTCGAAGACCAGGATCTGATCACCGGTGAAGTTGGCCACGAACAACAGGTCGGCCGCCGCGTTGTAGGCAAGTGACGCGGGACCGCTCAGCGTGGTGTTCGCCCCCACGACGTTGCCGGACGGTGTGATGTTTCCGTTGGTCTGCGTCGCGTTGTCGTACGTGGTGATGGAATTGGCCGCGAAGTTGCTGACGACAAGCTGCCCGGCGGCGTTCACGACCACGTCGGACGGCCCGGTGAGCAGGGTGTTGGCGCCCTGCAGGTTCGTGTCCGGCGCGATGTTGCCGTTCACGGCGTCGGGATTCGCATAGCTCGTCACCTTGAAGGGCGCCGCAAAGCTCGTAATGAACAGCTGCGGCCCCACGGAGGCGGGCACGCAGGCGCCGCCGTCACAGATCTCGCCGGCGGCGCAATCGGCATCGATGGTGCATTCTGGCGAGGCCGGCACGCACGACCCGTTGTCGCACACCTCGCCGGCAGCGCAATCGGCATCGATGATGCACTCCGGCGAGGCCGGCACGCACGAGCCGATGTCGCACACCTCGCCGGCGGCGCAGTCCGCGTCGATGGTGCACTCCGGCGGCACGACGACGCACTCATTGTCCTGGCAGACTTGGCCCGCTCCGCAGTCGGCGGCGACCACGCATTCGGGCTCTGGGTGCCCCCCCCCCCCTGCTCCGCCCCCTGCCCCGCCCACGCCCGCCTGGCAACCTGCGAGCATCATCCCGATGCCCAGGAACAGGCACACGCCAACGAACGGAACGACGGAACGCCTCCGACACACCCACTCTTCTCCCACTGTGTTCCTCATGACTTTCTTCTCCTGTTTGTCCAAAACCCTCACAAGATCCCTCTCACGCATCGCCCGGCTCGCCGTCCGGCGCCGCGGAGGGCCATCGCCCCCCCCAACGCTTCGCCGAGCTTCCCGGAATGACCCGGAACATGGGCCCTCTACGCAGGCCCGTCCGTCTGTCATCTTGCGGACGGACTTCGTTGCGGTGTGATCGCCCTGTCCGGCCACAAACGCGGCGCGCGATGCACACGCGTCCCAAGGAGCCCATGCTCTCCGTGCCCGGTCAATGGAATCATTCACACAAGGGTGCGTGTTCCGATCGGCAGCGTCCGCTGCGTCCGGATGGCACCGGCCCGATACAGAAGCATCAAAGGCCGGCTGCGGGGCAAAATCAATGACAGAATTGTGACATTGCGAAATTCTCTTTGCGCTCGCAGGAGGCGCAAAGCCGTTCTTCACGGCCCGATGTCAGGGCGCACCGTCCGTGCGCGCGAGAGGGAAACGATGCTCGTACCGGTGGTCCGCGGCGGCAGCACCGCACCGTCCGTGCGCACGCGAGAGAAACCTCTATTCGCATTCCCCGGTGTCCCGCTTTGGGAACGGGAGCAACTGGATCGCCGGAACCCGACCAGCGAACACGGGGGCTAGGCCGCACAACGGCCCGCCTGTTCGTCAGGGCGCCATCACGGACGCCTGGAAGACGGCGTAGTCCGCCAGGTCCACGGCGCCGTCGCGGTGGAGGTCATACGATTCGCAGTCCGCCGTGGCGTCCGCATCGGGGCCGGTCAGGCAGGCCGCCATCCCAGGGAAGTCCGCGGCCGACAGTTGCAGCAGTTCAAAGCTGCCCAGGTCGTGGGCGGCACCGGCCGGCCGGGGAACGCCGTCAAAATCGACCTGAATGGTCTGGCCGTACCGCGTCCGGTAGGTCGTGTAGGCGCCGAGCATGATGCCGTCGTCCACGGCCGGACTGGTAGCCTGGAGGCGGTAGTTCCCACCGACACCGTTGAGGAAGCGCGGGTCGGCCTCGACGTTCCCCGCGCCCTTGCCCGTGCCGGCCTGGAAGTCGGCGACGGTGAGGTAGCACACCGAACCCCACTCGATGCCGATCGAGCCGGCGGACGGGTGGAACAGGTCGTGCGACGACGTGGAATTCGCGGCGGTGGTGCCGCTGCTGCCGAGCACGCGCAGGTGCGGTCCGCCGCCCACATCCGCCAGGATGTTGTTCCGCAGGTGGATGCCCGGCCCGTTCTGGTAGGACACGCCGGCCCCCACGTTCGTAATGGTGTTGGCGAGCACTCTCACCGTCTGGTCGTGGTCCCAGAACAGCATGCCCCATTCGCAGTCGTGAATGACGTTGCCGATGAGGTACACGGTCCCGCCCGGTCCGCCCGTGTTCCCGGGGCCGTTCACGCCCCACGTGCAGTTGTACACGTGGTTGAAGAGGAACCAGACGTTGTACGGTCCATACTGATACGCCAGCCCCTTGCTGGTGGACCAGGGGGTCGTGATGACGTCATGCACCACGTTCTGCGAGAAGATGACGTCGCGGGCCTTCTTGGAGGTCAGGCCGGACTGCCGGACGTGATGAACGTGGTTTCGCCCGATGTACACGTGGTGGGCCGGTCGATCCCCCGTCTCGTCCAGGAAGCCGGAGTTCACCTGAAGTCCGGAGCCGCTGGTGTAGCTGATTTCGTTGTCCACGACCCAGATGCGATTGGCGTGATGGCCGATCACGAAGCCGTGATGGTCCTGATCGCTGGTGGTGTCCAGGTCGCCCAGGTCGTGGATGTAGTTGTCATAGAACACGATGTCCGTCACCAGCGTGGGGTCTGCGGAGTCCCAGCTTCCCACCGCGCAGAAGCCGGCGCCGTTTCCGTCCGCGTTTCGGACCTCGCAGTGGCGAATGGCGAGGTGGTGGGACGGGCCAAGCACGTTGGCCTGGGCGGTCGGCCCGTTGAAGTCCAGTCCTTCGACGATGAAGTACGTGCCCTTGAAGGCCGTCTCCAGCGGGAGGACGGGCATGTTCTGCCGGTTGCCTCGGAGGAACACCGGGGCGTCGGCGGTTCCGTTGCCCGTGATCGTGCACATGCTGCCGGTGGAGTAGCTGCCGCCGTTCACGTACACCACGCTGCCTGCGGGCAGACTGGACGGTACGGTACGGCGCGGCCTGCTCGGCGTGCCATACGGATTGCTCGTGTCGGTGGCCGCCGGATGGTCGTTCTGAACAAAGTGGGTGTAGTAATCCTCGGCGCCGTATACGGACTCCACCGTTTCGACGATGCCGAACTCGGGATACGGGATGCCGATCGGCGCGATCCATTCCGACGCGTGGGCTGTGATGCCGACCAATACGGGAGTGATTGTCAGGGCGGCGAGAATTCGGGCAGAGAGCGTGGTCCTTCCGTGCGGTGTCATGGCGTGCGTCTCCTTTGCACTAAGCAGGTGTGTGGTGGTTCGGTGTGTTTTCGGCGGCGGCCGGCGCTCCTGACGTCGGCCGGGGTTGGGGCACGCCGTGGCAGGCGGTGCCGGGGTTTCGCAAGACTCTCCTGCGGGATTGCGTTTCCGGGTGAGCGACCGCGGCAGGTCGCTTCGTCTGTGGGTGCGAGCGTTCCTATGAGTGTCGGTTCAGCGGCTCGGCGAGCTTGAGTTTCGTTCCTGCGTATTCGGTGTGCCGCTGCGCGTTCGTCGTCCCTGCGCCTGTCGCATCATTCTATAAGTCCACAGCGCCTGAGCCAATACGGCGGTCGCCTGATTTCTCTGCGATATTCCGTGAACCGCGCCGGATTGCAGCACGTCGAAGCAGGAACGCGAGCGGTGCCTGCGCGGGACGGCCCAATCCAACGACTGGAACACAGGTGTTCCCGTCCATGCGCCGATGTTTGGGTGCGCAAGCGCATGTTTGCGTGCAATGGCGGCCGCGCGGCGCACGTGACGCGCACGCAGCGCTGTTTTCGCGGGCGATCGGATGCGCGGTGGTGGGTTCCGGGGGGCGAATCCTCCACGCCGGCCCTCCGGCCGCCTCGGGGAGGTGTGTGCCTTCGCCGACGACTCGGCCATCCGCGCCCGGATGCGTGTTCTGCCCGGAGTCGTGTATACTGACGGCGCACGCTCGGGACGGTCGGCGGAAGCCGACTCGGGGAAAGGCATGGAACGGGATCGTCACAGTCGGGCTGCAGGGTCGGCCGACCCGTCCGCGTCACAGGACGCGGCCGTCGGGAAGCTGCTGCACGAGTACCTCGAGCGCCGCGCCTGCGGGCAGGCGGAGTCGCAGGCGGACTTCCTGGCTGCCCATCCGGAGCTGGCGGACGAGCTGCGCCTGCACCTGAGCCTGGTGCGGAGCGTTTTTGACGGGAGCGGAACCCTCCACGGTCTGATCCGCCAGGGCGTCCTCCGTGTGTCCTCGGATCCGCGGTTTCCCGCCGAACTCGGGCCGTACAAGATCAGCGCACTGCTCGGCCGGGGCGGTATGGGCATCGTCCTGCTCGCCCACGAAGAAAGCCTGAATCGCCGGGTGGCCCTCAAGATCCTCCGCCCGGACCTGGGCGACGACCCGGTGGCCCTGGCCCGCTTCACACGCGAGGCGAAGGCGGCCGCCGGCCTGAGGCACCCGAATATCGTGGACATTCACGCCGTCGGGCAGGAGCGGGGCGTACACTACCTGGCCATGGAGTACATCGAGGGACCGACGCTGGCGGAGGTGCTGCGGCGGGCGGTGGATGATTCGGTCCGTGATCCCTCGGACGAAACGGCTTGCGCATGCGAGTCCCTGGCGCGCGGCTCGATCGCGCCCGGCCCCGCTTCGCAGGACGCGGTTGCCCGACCGCCTGTCCACAGGGCCGCACTCCCGACGGACACGATTCGCACCTTGTTTCGCCAGCTTCTCCGCGGGCTGGCCGCCGCCCATGGCGCGGGGCTGGTGCACCGCGACATCAAGTCCTCCAACCTGCTGTTGGACTTCGGGGCGGGACAGACCGGCGTCGATCGGACGAACCCGGCCCCGGCCACCCTGAAAATCGCGGATTTCGGCCTGGCCCGGATGGTGGTTTCGCAGACGCGGCTCACGCTGGAGGCCAGGGCCCTGGGCACGCCGGAGTACATGAGCCCGGAGCAGGCGCGCGGGGACGAGGCCATTGACCGTCGCGCCGACCTCTACTCCGCCGGTGTGGTTCTGTACGAAATGCTGACCGGTCGGACGCCGTTCCGCGACGCCACGCCCACCGGCATCATCCACCGGATTCTGCACGACGAGCCGGCCCATCCGCGCACGCGGGACCGCGGGGCGGACCCCGCGCTGGCCAGCCTGGCCCTGCGTCTGATGGCCAAGCGTCCGGAAGATCGCTTCGCGACCGCGGAAGAGGCCCTGACCGCACTGGACGCCGGGACCACGGTCGGCTCCCGCGAACGTCGCCGGCGGTGGCGACGACGGGCCGCGGCAGCGATTGCCGTGCTGGCAGTCGTCATTGGGGCTGCCTGGATGCTCACCGGCGCGCCGGCAGTGGGCCCGGTGCAAGAAGTCTGGGTGGAGAAATCAGACGAGGGCATGAACACGCTGACGATACTCGCTCGCTACGGGCAGGATGCGCAACCTCGCGTGTTCTACCGCTTTCCACATGAGGCCGGCATGGTGGCCGACGTCACTCTGATCGATCTCGACGGCCGCGGACGCCGCGCCGGGGTCGCCGTTCTGAACAGGCCGCTCAACGGCGATCATGTGTTTGTGATTGATGACAGAGGAACGGTCATCCGCCGCATCGGCGGATTGTCGGACGACCAGCGCTGGCCGGACGTCAACATGCAGCCGTTGTGGACCGGCGTGCATGTTGTCGCGGGGGACGTCGATGGCCATCCAGGCGATGAGGTCATTGTGACCCTGGCGGATCATTCCTCGTACGCATCGCAGATATCCTGCATCAACCCGCGGACGGAGCGAGTTCTGTCGACCTTCTGGCATCTGGGGCACGTGCCCAACATGCTCCTGTGTCGGGACTTCTTTCGGACCGATCAGGGTGCTCGTCCGGGGCTCATCGCCTGGGGTATAGCGAACAAGTTGGACGGCTTCGGCCATGAGTCCATGGCAACCGCGTGGCACGTAGCCTCGTGGAACCTGGTGAGCGTGGTCATGGTGCTGGATCCATTGAACATGACCGGCTTGGGGCCTCCACCGACGGATGGGTTCGGCGATCAACGCCCCCGTGCCCCGGTGTACGCGTATGCCATGCTTAACGCGCCGCCGCGGGAGTCGGATCCGCGGATTGAGGTTCGCAATGGACGACTCGTGCGAGAGCCGGGCAACGTTTCCCGGCCCGCCGATGTCGCCCGCATCGAGTACGTGACCATCAAGGAGTGTTCGAAGGACGGCCCATGTATCGACGTGGGCATCAATGCGCGCGAAAGCCCGAGCGAATGGGGGGCGGTTCTCGAGTTGAATCGGTATCTCGAGGTTACCGGGTATATTCCGTCGAATGACGAGCGCAGCGGCCGGGACTCGCGACAGCTCTGGAAGCCCATCGTCCGTGAAGGGAAGGACCTAGTCGGCGAGCCGCCGATCGATGCGAATGTGGGAGGCGCAGAGTAGATCCGGACACATTGCTGGCCTCGCCTGTCGTTCATCGTTGACGAGGCTAGCCGGAGGCCCACCCAAACCAAACCTTGGTGCTCGGATTCTGTTGTGGTTCAGGGTTGTTCTGCGCCCTTTTTACACTCGGGGTCAGTATAGCCGGGCAACCAATATCGCCCGGCTTGACCGCGTGTTTCTTTGCACGCACTCCGAGGAGCGGCGATGACCCTGGCCAGGATCAGAAACCTGACGACGACGCCTGCCGGAGGACGTCGGTTCGCGATCCGCTCTTCAGCACACGAGGCATACGGATCAATTTCGAGTACAGAGCCGATGCTCCCGTAGCCGACGTACCGGCCGATTACTTGGGCGTGGTCAGCACAAGCACGGCGGAACTGCCCCCGCACTGGCATCGGGGGCACGACGTGGTCGGACGATGACGTGCGGGTCTGGGTGAACGACCGCCTCGTAATCGATGACTGGTGCTGGCACGAGCCAACGAAAGACATGGCCGCGTTGAATCACGCTGTTGGGATCCATGACTCACGCATCGAGTATTTCGAGATTAGAGGACATGTGACACTTGTACGTCACATAGAGCCGCTGGCTCCGTCGTCTGGCCCCGCAGTCACCCGGACTCCGCAATGAGAGTGTGCTGGTGCAGGAGATTCTTGCCCAAGTCCCCGCCTGCGGACACAAAGCGTGCCCACAGGGATCCCACACGGCGGCCGCGCCTTCCTCTGGCGCGGCCGCGCAGTTGTGTCTTTGCGATTCACGCCTCTCCCGCGGAGGCGGCACTCGATCGGGGCTGAGACGACCCCCTGACCCTGGGAGCCGGCCCGCCTGCGCATTTCTCCGCCTACGGATACGTGAACGTCTTGTGCTGACTTTCCTGGCCTTTGTAAGTAAACGTTCCGGACAGCCACGGCTGCAGTGATCCCTCGTAGGTGTACCGGACGCTGACCGTGTAATGAACGGTGGTCGTAGGCTTCGGATCGTGCTCGTAGTAAACCACCCAGACTTCGTAGTCGCCATACGGGGCGGTATCGGGATCGTAAAACACGTTCTCGGGCCCACCACCCGGGTCGTCATACTCTACGCCAGAGTCGAGGTATTCTCCGTGTCCGGCGGTATTGTGCCAGTAAACGTGCGTACCCTCCGGATCGAGCACGTGCAGGTCGGCATCGGCTGCTCCGGTCCAGGTCAGGACGAACTGCGGCAGGCCACGGGTAATCTCGACTTCGTTGACCTCGTCAGTCGGTGGCACGTCATCTTCGCCGCTATCACCATCGCCGCCATCATCGCCGGGATCCGAATCATCGACCAGGTCGCTGTCATCATCCTGGTCATCGCCGCCTAATCGCCACAGCTCTATGTCATCAAGGGCGAAGTCACCGCCGCTGGTAGGCAGAACGACCAGTTCAATCTGGGCTACTCCACCACTCGCAGTCCAGGTCACAGATCGTTCTTCCCATTGCCCACACTCAGAAGGCGCCCGTACAGTATTGCCGACGCGGGACCCGTTCACGTACACGGCAATCTCACCTTCGTTCTGTGTGTGCCAGGTGGCGAGCCACATGGACAGTTCATACGTGCCGCCCTGCGTGAGATTGACGGTCTGCGACCAAAGCACCTGGTCTGCGTCCTCGGCCGCGTTAACGATCATCATCTTGCCGTGGCCCGTCGTGTGGTCGCCGAATGAGCATTCCGCAGCATAATGCACCGCGAGCGGATCGGAGCCCACGGCATAGGAGCGGTTGTATCGAATGTCGCTGGGCGTGTAGTTGTAATCTGTTTCAAATCCGATGTTGCCCTGGCTGAAATCGCCGTTGGGGATCTCGATCTGGGATGGAGCCTCCTGTTCGGTTACCAGACTGACGGTGTTTGAACGATAGGACGCCCCGCACAGCCGATCCGTGATGATGATGTAGACGGATTCCGCCTCACCGGGAAAGTGAATACGGTTGCACCAGATGATGTCCAATTGGGCCGGCCGCTCAAGGTCGCAGAAGCCGTAGACTCTGCGATCGTCCTGATCGTAGATGTCGACCCAGGCCCTGGCTGGAGAGCTATTGTAGTCGCAAGGCCCCAATTCAGGCGCGTCTTCGAAGAAGGCCTCTGGATAGGCGCTCCAGTTGCTCACGCCCAATTCGAAATTGCCGTCAACTTCTCCTTCAAAGACGAGCTGCGGATCGGGCAGGTCGTAGTAGCAGTCCTCCGCGTCCTGATCGCCGTTCAGATCATCAGCGCCGTCATCGACCTGGTCGCTGTCATCATCCGGATCGTCACCGCCCAATCGCCACAGCTCAATGTCATCCAATGCGAAGTCGCCACCGCTGGTGGGAAGAACAACCAGCTCGATCCGAGCGGTTCCACTGTTGGCAGTCCAGGTGACAGATCGCTTCTGCCACTCCCCGCACACAGAAGGAGCGAGCACCGTGTTGCCGACGCGGGATCCGTTCACGTACACGGCAATCTCACCTTCGTTCTGTGTGTGCCAGGTGGCGAGCCACATGGACAGCTCATAGGTGCCGCCCTGCGTGAGATTGACGGCCTGGGACCAGAGCACCTGGTCCGCGTCCTCCGCGGCGTTGACGATCATCATCTCGCCGTGGCCGGTGGTGTGATCGCCAAAGCCGCATTCCGCAGCCCAGTGCACTCCGTCTGGGGCGGAGTCAACGGTGTAGGAGCGATTATACTGGATGTCGCGGGGCGTGTAGTTGTAGTCCGTTTCGAATCCGGTATTGCCCTGGCTGAAGTCTCCGTTCAGGATTTCGAGCTGTGATCGAGCTTCCTGATCGGAAGCAAGCCGGACGGAGTTCGATCGATACGACGTTCCGCAAAGCCGATCCGTGATCACGATGTAGACGGATTCCGGCTCGCCGCTGAAGTGGACACGGCTGCACCACATGTCGTTAAGGCCTGCAGGGCCGTCGAGGTCACAAAAGCCGTAGACGTAACGGTTGTCCTGGTCGTAGATGTCCACCCAGGCCCTGGCCGGCGAGCTGTTGTCGTCGCAGGGCCCCAATTCAGGCGCGTCCTCGAACAAAGCGGCGGGGTAGGCATTCCAGTTCGTTACCCCAAGGAGGAACCGATCGCCTGATTCGCCCTCGAAGACGAGCTCCGGGGCAGGCAGGTTGGAGTAGCAGGCCGCCGATTCGGTACGATCACGCCCCGAGTCAGGGATGGGAAGATCCGCCGATTGGCACCCTCCAAGTCCCAAGCTGGCGCACAGACAGAATGCAATGGAAACGTAATGCCCGCGTCTCATGAGTCGTCCTTTCCTGTGATTCGATGTGTTTGCTTTCATTCCCCCGCTGTTTCCCAAGTCAAGCCGCTCCCCTCATGCCGGGGATGCCGGCGGCGCGACCAGGCTCGTTCGAAGCAACGGCGCATCGCCAACGCTGAACTTGCCTGGCACTACATTCCGTACGTTCCCATCGATGGCCGGCCCATGCTGATTCATGGCTGCTCTCCTGATCGCGATGCTTCCGCGGCCTTGAAGCCCCGGACGGTCTTCCCGCTGGCCTTGAACCGCCGCGATCGGCTCTGAAGGGGTGTTGGCACGGTGGGCGGAGCGCCTGTCTGCGAAAAAGGCAAGTCGCCCATAGGGCACGCGGGAGGCGACAGGGACCGGATACAGGTTCTGTTCTTGCCGTGAGTTACCGCAAGAGTGGGAGTTGGTGCCCTCGACGCGGCGCCCCAGGCAATGAACGGTCCGGCAGTCGACGGGGCGGACCCCCGCGGATCCGCCCCGCCCGCCGCGCTGTCACATAGATCAGGATTACCTTCGACGCCTGCCGTACAGCGCGATGGCCCCGAGGCCCAGGAGGAGCATCGTGGCCGGCTCCGGCACCAGCGACAGGTTGTCGATCTCGAAATCGGCCCACCAGTTGTTGGCCTTGTTGTCGATCGTGGAGATGTGGAAGAAGTCGTAGATGGCGCCTTCCGGCACGTTGATCGCCACGTCCGGACCGGCCAGTTCGTTCGCATCCACGTCGAACACGCTCAGGTAGCCCTGGTCGGCGCTGCGCCCGAAGGTCACCCGGTACAGATTTCCGTCATTCAGGCCGGCGTAGCTGACATCCCAATCGTACTGGACCCCTTCCTGCGTGGCCGTCAACTGAATGGCGCCGCCCTCTGCCGAGGAGATGTTCAGCCAGACCCCGCTGGCGGGCGTGCCGTCCGAGCTGTGCATGTGCCACCCGTACAGGTCCTGCATCGTGTCGTGATCCTGAACCGAACCATACTCGTCGATGTTCATCCACCCGACGTACACTCGGCCGTTGCCGCTGTAGTCGTGCACGCGCAGATCAAACGACGCCTCAAAGTCGCCCGTCCCCGTCGTCTGGGCATGCGTGATGCGGGCGGCCGGACTGAAGTCCCGAGCCCCGTGTGCGTAGACCGCTCCCGGGTAGGTCTGATTCACGTCAATGTTCGTCCCGCCATGCTGTGTCCAGTCCGGGTTCGGCCAGATGTTGAAGTCCTCCGTAAAGCCCGCGGCTCCCGCACTGGCCGCCCCCAGCGCTCCCAGGACGCCCCAAACCAGGCCCAAACGAATCCGAGTCATTGCATTTCCTCCTTCCAGGATCCGTGCGAATCGATGGCGGCCCGCTACACAGGGCCGACGTCCGACGAATCCTTCACCGTGTGCGCGCACCGCGCCTCACTGGCTGTTGGACAGCCGGACCACCGAACATTCACGCCGTCTGACGTCGATTTCCCGTCCCGCGAGGTCTGCCGCGCCGACTGAAGGAACCGCCTGGGCCGCGTGGGCCTTGCCACACCAGGCGTTCCTGGGACGTCTGTCTGTTCACAGATACGCCGTACGCCCCGACCCTCTCACGCGGCAGCACGCAAAAAAGGAAAGAAGACCACTGGCCGGCGAACGGCCTTCAGGGTTGGCTGGGTGTGTGTACCGTGGTGACATGTCCCGGGGATGCGGTCTCACCCGCTGAGAGAATACCGACTGATGAACGTCAGGCTGTCGCGCAGGGCCTTGAGGCCGCGGTGGAAGAGCATGTAGACCGCGCTTTCCGATTTGCCCAGCCGGCCGGCGATCTCCGCCACGGGCCGGCCTTCCAGGAAACGCATGCGGATCGCGCTGCGCTGTTCGTCCGTCAGCCGGGCCAGGCTCGTCAACATGGCGGCCGTCGCTTCCGCGCGGGCCAGTCGCCGGCTGGGGGTCGTGTCCGAGCCCGTGAGTTGTTCAACCAGGGCCGGGTACGGGGTGCGGTCGGCACCGGGCAGGGGCTGCTCTCGGGCGATATCACGCTTCTTCTGGCGCAGCGCGCGAAGCCGGCTCTTGAGCTGGTTCTGGGCGATGGTCCGCAGCCAGCGGAAGAAATGCTCACCGCTCTGGAGGTCGGCGGCCCGCGCGTTGCGAAACGCCAGCACGTAGGCGTCCTGCAAGACGTCCTCCGCATCCAGGTATCGCTGTACGGCCGGGCCGATCCCCCGCGCCACCTCGCGCCGCAGCGATGCGTGATGCCGGACGATCAGGCATTGAAGCGCGTCGCGGTCTCCCTGCGCCGCTCGCGCGACCAGCTTTTCCCGCTCCGTTTTCTCCAACGTGCCGCCTACCTTCCCCCGCGACGTGTCGCTCGGTCCATTTCCCGCTTCTGTTCGCGTTTCTGCATGTCCTGGCGTTTGTCCCCGTGCGTTTTGCCCCGGGCCAGACCCAGCGTACACTTGGCCAGCCCGCGCTCGTTGAAGTAAATCCGCAGGGGAACCACCGTCAGACCCGCCTGGGTCAGCTTGGGCGTCAGCTTGCGGATTTCCCGGCCATGCAGCAGTAGCTTGCGGGCCCGGCGCGGCTCGTGATTCATCACGTTCCCGTACTCATACGGGGGAATATGGCAGCCGATCAGCCACATTTCCCCGTCCCGCAGGCGGGCGTACGATTCGTCCAGCGAGGCCTGCCCCGCCCGCAGGCTCTTGACCTCCGTCCCCCGAAGCACGAGCCCGCACTCCAGCTTCTCCAGAATCTCAAACTTGAAGTGAGCCTTCTTGTTGCGGATGCTGGGGGCTTGCTTGGACGGGGTCTTTCCCATAACCTCTTGCTCAGAATATGGTTACATCAGGTCTTCGTGGAGGCCGCCGGCGTCGACCCGTCCTTTTCGCCAAACGGCGTGCCGGGACACGACCCGATGGTAGAATAAAGCACGGCCCGGTTCGGGGCAAACGGGGGCGGAGGGTCCGACGGTCAAGGCGTCGGCCACGCCCCATCCGCCTCCCGGGTGGTACGCAACCCTCGCCGAAAGGAGCGGGTACAATCTTTCAGGAGCCCATGCACGTCGGCCAGTCCAGTGGGGAAGGGTCTCTGGACCGTCGCGCGGAGCATCGCTTGGTTGACCAGGCGAAGCGCGGCGACAGCCAGGCTCTGCGCGAACTGATTGACGCCCACAAGGACCGGCTCTTCGCCTTTCTCTGGCGCATTATCCGGAACCACCACGATGCCGAGGAGTTGTGCCAGGAGGCGTTCCTCAAGGCCTTTTCGTCGCTGGACTCGTTCTCGTCCGAGTATCGCTTCAGCACGTGGTTGTTCACCATCGGGTATCGCCTCTGCCTCAACGCGATGCGGCGGAAGAAGGCCCTCAGCGGCGAGGTGGATTTCAGCATATTCTCGGCCGCGGAGCCGGGGGCGGACGAGGAGACCGCCCAATCGGAGGAGGCCCGGCGGCTCAAGGAAATGGTCTGGGGTCAGGTGGATCGGCTCAGTCCGCCCCAAAGGGCGGCCGTCGTGCTGTTTTATCGGCACGACCAGAGCTGCCACGAGATTGCCCAGGTACTCCAGTTGCCGGTGGCCACTGTAAAGAGCCACTTGCATCGGGCGCGAGCCCGGCTCAAAGAGATGCTGGAACCGCTCATGGCGGACGACGCCCGGCGGGACCGCATCCTGGGAGAGTTGGCCGGGTAGAAGGGATCGGACCGGCAGACGGGGCGGTCGGGGCCGTGCGGCCCTTGCCGATCCCGCCTGCGGCTTTCAAGGAATGTCGCGTATGTCGGGTCTGACTTGCCCACAGGCACGCAATCTGTTTGACGCGCATCTGAATCGCGAGTTGAGCGACGATCTGTCGACGGAGATCACGGCGCACTGCCTGCGCTGCCCCTCGTGTCGCCAAGAGCTGGCCCTGCTGGAGGTGGCCGGCCAGGTCATCCGCGCCGAGCACGACGAACCGTCCCTGCCTGAAGACTTCACCGACCGGCTGGTCGCCTGCATCCGGCAGCAGCCGGCCGCCCCCATTCCGTTCCATCGCCGTTCCCGCGTACTGTGGACGGCGGGTCCGGCGCTGGCGGCCGCGTGTCTGCTGCTGGTCGTCGGGTTCTGGCCCGAGCCGCGGGAGACACGCGTGTTGGGCGAGAAGGAAACGCGAGAGCAGACCGAGGCGCGGATGCAGCCCATGCCGCCCGAGGTCGGCCTGGACGACGCCGCTCTGGCGTTGCAGGAACGGTTCCAGAGGGGCGCATCGGCCGCCCGGGACACCTTGCACTCGCTCGGCGAAGCGAGCAAACGCACGCTTCGCGCGACGCTGCAGGCCATCTGGTCGGAGGCCGGCGGCGCCGGGCCCATGATGGAGGGCCTGCCTCGACCGCCCGACGATCCGCCGCCGAACGGGTCGGCCGCGGGCGACGTGGAAGACCTGTAGTCCGCCCAGGCCACCGACCGCGGCGGATTCCGCAATCGAATGACCGCGGCTCGATCGCATCTCATCGCTCGGTGCGTCTCCAGTGCGCTGACGGTTGCCCTGGGTGCGGTTGCTCGGGCCGACGCTCCACGCGGAGAACCTCACGCATCGCTGTCTCGATTCATCCCCGCCGACGCCGGCGTCTTCGTCGAGTTCCGCCGACTGGATCGCCTCCAGGAGCAGCTTCGCAACCTGAACGCCTGGCGGCTGATCGAACTCTTCACGACCGACGCCGGCGGCGCCGACCGCGCCGAGGCGGACCGCACGCTGGACTGGGCCGACGTCGTCTCCTCCAACCTCGGACTCCCCGCGGAGGAAGTGTTCACAAGTCTGTTTGCCGGCCAGGCGGCCCTGGCCGCACCGGACTGGCAGCGCCTTCGGTACGGAGTCATCCTGCTGCGCCCGCCCGACCCGTCCGTCATCGACCGGCTGACGGCCCCTGCGCAGGTGATCACCACGGAGCCGCACGGCGAGCGTGTGAGGCTCTGCCGGACCCGGCGCGGGCTGTGGCTGGCCACCGACGGCCGCGTGGTGGCGATCTCGCAGCAGGACGAGACGACGGAGTTCTACCGAAAGGTCATCACGCTTCTGGACGGTGGGAAGGAGCCGAACCTCGCCGGCTCGAGGAGCTACGTCGGACAGGTTCGGCAGCTTGGCGCGGACTGGGCCGGCCACGTCTACTTCACCGTTCCCACGGGGACCGGCGGCGGCGACTACTGGCCGTCGTTGCGCTGGGGCGTGATCGGCATCCACGTGCGTGATCAGCGCGTGGACTTCGTCATTCGGGCGCGCCTGGACCAGGTGCGTGAGCGGATCTACCGACCGCCCGTGGAGGTCGATCGTCTCCTGCGGCTTCCGTTGTCCACGCTGTGGACCTGGGGCACGTCGGTGAACTGGTCCGTCGTTCGCGGCGCGTTGACCCGTGAGGCCGGCCTGTTCGCGGCACTGTCCGGCGCCCTGCCGGTTTCGCAGGCAGCCCTGTCCGAATGGTTGGCCCGGCTGGGACCGCGTGTGATCGTGGTCTGGGGCCACGGCGGCAGCGAAGCGGGCGACCTTCCGCAGGTGGCGGTGCTGCTCGAATCGCGTGAAGCGTCGGGCACGGCACGGGCCCTGGATGACGCCATTGCCGCGTTTCTGAGGGACCGCGTTCCGGAGGAACCGGGCCGGCGCCTCCCGCATCTTTCGCGAGAGGAGCACGGGGGCACGATGCTCTCGCGGCTGGTCTTCCCGACGAGCCGGCCGGCGGACGACGAATCCCTCGCGGCGACGCGGCGGCACCGCATTCAACCGGCGTACGCACCACTGGACGGCTGGCTCGTGATGGGGCTCCACGCGGATCACGTGCAGACGATCATTGATGCGGACCGCGGACTGGTCCCGCGGCTGCGGGACGCTCCCGAGGTCGTCTCGGCCGTTCGTCAGCGGGTCCGCTCCACGGCGCTGACCATCTGTCAGCCCGCCCTGTGCTCGCAGATCATCCGGCGCTGGCTGGGCGACGTCGCGGGTAATCCGGATTCGTTCTGGCGGCTCGTGCTCTCCGGCGATGCCTCATATCCCATGCGGCCGAAGCGATCCCTGGGCATCGGGATGAGCATCCAGCAGAAGCCCGGACGCGTCTGCGTGTCTCGCGTCTATGCGGACACACCGGCCGACGGAGCGCTCCAGGCGGGCGACGAAATTCTGGCTGTGGATGGCCGGGTGCTCTCGATGGATCACCCCAACGCCGACCTGCGGCAGCACGTGCAGGCGCAGAAAGAAGGTCGGCCGTTCGTGCTGCGCATCCAGCGGCAGGATGCGTTGACGGACGTGGAACTGACCCTGCCCCTGCCGCCGCCGTCGCAGCCGGGCCTTGCGGAGATTCTGGAGCGGCTCGCCCAACTCGGCGACGATGTGCACTGCGCGACGTTCGCCGTCTCCGCCAGCCGTCCGGACCACTACATCGCCCGTCTGACGCTCGGGTTCTCCGCCGCGCCGCCGCCGGCCGCCTCGCAGCCGACCGCGGCGCCTGCTGCGCAGCCGTGACGCAGAATTGGGCGTGAAAGAAACGGAGCCGAACCCGCGCGAGGCGGCGCGGACCCGGCTCCGAATGCCTGTCCCATCAGAGAAGGGGGCGACTTCAATCGCCCTTCTTCTCGCCCTTGGCCTCCTTCAGGGCCTCGTCGATCATGGCCTTGTACGCCTCCAGCGACCGCTGGCCCTGGAGCCGCTTGCCGTTGATGAATATGGCCGGTGTGCCCCGAACGCCAAAGCCGCGGGCCGGGGTCGCGTCCACGTCCGCCAGCGCCGCGACCTGCGCGTCATCCGCCATGACGGCGTCAAACGCGGCCAGGTCCATGCCCAGCTCCTCCGCGTACTGGCGAAGGTGGGCCTTCTCCAGCTTCCTCGCCCCGCCCTCGACAATCTTGTCGTACATCTTCCAGAAGCCGTCGTTGCCCATCTGCTTCATCGCGAGTGCGGTAGCGGCATGGGCCGGCTTGGCCCGGTCCCACATGGGGAAGTGCTTGAAGACCCACCGAACGTCGTTGGGGTACTCCTTCAGCACCGACTTGAGCATGGGATCCTCGCGGATGCAGAAGCCGCATGCGAGCGAGACGTATTCCACCAGGGTGACCGGAGCGTCCTTCGGACCGCGCACCGGTGCGTCCGCCGTCGGGATGTTGTGAACGGTGTTGTCCGGCGGCGGCGGCGTGGGCGGCGTCACCGGCTTCTGTGCGGCCTGCGACGCGCGCAACTGCGCCGCCACCTGCCGCAGCTCGGTGCGAAGGGCCGCCAGTTCCTGCCGAATGGCCTTGAGCTCCTCCTGGATCTTCGCCATCTCCGGGTCAGACGCGGTCATCGGCTGGTCCTGGGCGAGGGCCATGCCGCTGCTCAGCACACCACACGCCACGGCGATCAGTGTCAACCGGGGCATCCACTGTCTCATGGTCTTCTCTCCGTTCTGAAAGTTCGCTTCTCAGGTCGGACCGGCGGGGCTCCCCCTCAGGTCGGCTCCGAACCCCGCGCCTCTCACGCCCATGCGTGGGGGTCACAATCGCATTATGCTACCCGCTTCCCGGCCGGGAGTAAAATCACAAGCCCTCCGATCCGGCCGGGAAGCGGCAGAAACGCGCGCCCGGGTACCCCGCATCACCCCGGCACCCAGAGAATCCCGGCGATGGTGGCCGTCATCCAGGTGGCCAGGGCCCCGCCCAGCATCGCCCGCAGGCCCAGGGCGGCCAGGTCTCGCCGGCGGTCCGGGGCGATCCCGCCGATCCCGCCGATCTGGATGGCGATCGAGCCGAAGTTCGCGAACCCGCAAAGGGCGTAGCTGGCCATCACCTTGCTGCGGTAGCTCATCGGGTCGTCCGACAGCATGATGGTGTGGAGAGAGTTGAAGGCGATCAGCTCCGTGGCCACGATCTTCTCACCCAGCAGCCCGCCGAACTGCCCCGCATCCTCCCACGGCACGCCCATCAGCCACGCCAGCGGCGAGAAGAGCCACCCCAGCAGCACGCTGAGGGTCAGCTTTTCCACTCCTCGGTCGGCGAGGAACTCGTGGACCGGCCCCCACTGGCCCAACTGCTCCAGCGGGTAATTCACCAGGGCGATCAGGGCGATGAAGGCCAGCAGCATGGCCGCCACGTTGAGGGCCAGCTTCAGGCCGTCCGCCGCGCCGCTGGAGGCCGCATCAATCACGTTGATGGTGGTCCGCTCGAACCGCACCTTCACAAAGCCGGCCGTTTGGGACTCCTCGGTCTCCGGGATCATGATCTTGGCGATCACGAACGCAGCCGGGGCGGACATGAGCGAGGCCGTCAGCAGGTGCTTGGCGAACTCCGCCTGCTGCTGCGGGTCGTCGCCGCCCAGCAGGCTGACGTAGAAGCCGAACACGCTGCCGGCAATCGTGGCGAACCCGCCGGTCATCAGGGCCATCAGCTCCGAGCGGGTCATGACGGAGATGTACGGCTTGATGACCAGCGGGGCCTCCGTCTGGCCGACGAAGACGTTGGCGCTCATGGCGAGGCTTTCCGCGCCGCTGACGCGCAGGGTGCGGGTCATCAGCCAGGCCATCCCTTCCACCAGCCGCTGCATGACGCCCAGGTGGTACAGCACGCCCATCAGCGAGGCAAAGAAGATGATGACGGGAAGCACCTTGAACGCGAAGATGAAGGCCAGTCCGGCGTTCGGCTCGCCATACAGCGCCTGGCCCAACGCCTGGTTGTCCGTGAGGGCCCCGAAGATGAACTCCGTGCCCTGGTCGGTGAAGCGGAGCACCCGGGTGATGACGACGGCGACAGAGTCAAACACCCGCCGCACCGCGTCCACCCGCAGAACCAGCACCGCCAGCACGAACTGCAGCCCCAGCCCCCCGATCACCGTCCGCCATTGAATGCGCCGGCGATGCGCGGAGACCGCCCAGGCCAGGCCCATGAGCCCGAACAGCCCGCCGACTCCGATCCACCGCTCCATGGGGAAGGGTTCTACCGGCCGGGCGGCGGATGTCAATCGACCGCCACAGGCACGGAGGGAGGCTGTGGGCCGAAGGCTGTAGTGTAGGCTGTGGGCTGTAGGCTGTGGGCCGTAGGGTGTGGGCGGACCCGTCGGACTCGCTCCCTCACCGGCTCTCATGGTCTGCTGCTGTCCCGTCCTGGCCGGAGGCCGCCGGCTCCGGCCGGCTCACAATTCTCCCTTGAACGCCCGGTCCAGAATGGCCGGCAGCAGGGCGTCGCGTTCGGCGGCGGTCTGGGCCTGGAGGGCCTTGAGGCGGTCCACCCTGGCCTGGCGTTTCGGGACGACGAATTGCCGGCATGTGTCCGCTTCGTTTGCCATGTCCACACCGTGATCGGTCGTAGGGCGACTGGGCTCGACCGGCCAAAAGGAAACCGCTGGGGACAGTATCGCAGAAGGGGGGAAACGCAAGAACGAAGAGGAAGGCACGAAGGCACGAAGAGAATGACGCCGGCAGTGGCCGGCGATGACTGCTTGAGGCGCGGGCTGCGCCCGCAACCCAAGCGACATAGCGACGAAGCGACGGAGTCGGGTAGGGTGCGCCTCGCGGACCACCCGTTCGGGTCTTCAGTTTCTTTTGTCTGGCCGGCCCTTCGAGGGCCGGTCGATCGGCCGTAGGCCGGCGCGAGGATAGGCCGGCCTTTGAAGGCCGGTTTGGCTCGGCCCCCCCAGGCCCCAGTCCCGCAAGGGACGACTGAACGCTGCGGAGATGATTCAGGGGATATTCGTTGGTTTGGATCGCCGTGGGGCGCGTCGCTTGCGGGCGGGGGTTGTGGAGGTAGCATTCCGGATGAAGGGAGCGCCGAAGTCGTGGCTGGCGAACGCAGAGCTTGGACGCGGGACGAGCTACTCGTTGCGTTCGGCCTGTATTGCCGGACGCCGTTCGGACGGCTTCATCGGAACAACCCGGACATCATCGCGTTGGCCGGAGCGCTGAGTCGGACGCCGAGTTCTCTGGCGATGAAGCTGTGCAACTTCGCGAGCCTCGATCCGCTGCACCAGGCACGCGACGTGTCCGGGTTGAGCAACGCTTCGGCGGCGGATCGCACGGTGTTCGCCGAATTCGACGAGGATTGGGAAGGGCTCGCCGCGGAAAGCGAAGAGGCGCGGCAGCGGCTGGGGCTGCGGGCGACGGCGGACGCGGAGGAAGCTGAGGAAGCTGAGGAAGCTGCGGAGGCCATCGCTCATTCAGGACCGACGGAAGACCAGCGGGTCGTGCGGACACGGCGAGCGCAAGGGCTGTTCCGCGCCGCCGTGCTGGCGAGCTATGACTACACGTGCGCGATTTCGGGAATAAGCGTTCCTGCGCTGATCCAGGCGAGCCACATCATCCCGTGGTCGGTGTCGGAAGGACGGCGGCTGGACCCGCGCAACGGCATCGCGCTGTCTACGTTGCACGATCGGGCGTTCGACCGTGGGCTGATCACGCTGGATGAGGACCTGCGGGTCGTCATTTCCGGGCGGCTTCGGACCGGGAACCCGTCGCCCATTCACCGGGAGGCGCTGCTGGCGATCGAGGGCCGGCCGATCCGGCTTCCGACGCGGTATCGGCCGGATGCGGAGGCCATGGCATATCACCGGGAACGGGTGTTTGTGGGGTGAGGGAATTGGGCTCCGATCGTCGGGGCCACACGGTACTACCGGCTCCATCCCACGGGGACGGGGGGCTGCGGGACGTATATAGGGGAAAGCCCTTGGTTGGCTCGTCGGGTGGGGCGGGGTTTCGACTTTGTGTCTCCGGGGCGCGTGCCAAACGGGACATCTCATATTGCGATCGAGCGGGGATGGGACGGCCCAGGAGTGCCACAGGGTGTCGCCCCGATGGGGCACGGGTGGTTGGGGGATGGGATCCCTCCCAGGGGCTCGCGCCGCCTGGCTACAGACCTCCACCCCGTTGGGGCGCCGATCGGCCTGAACCGGGGGGTTGGGGTGGGGCGGCGCGGACCCGCCGTTGAAACGGGCGGGCTGGTCTCGGGCGGGCCTGCGGCGCTGAAGTGGGGACGGGCACTGCTCTGGAGCAGGGGCACGCACGCCCACCGCAACAACGGATGGTCCGCGAAGCGGACCCCACGCGACGACTGGAAAAGATGGTCCGCACGGCGGACCCTACAGGCCTGCGACGGGGAAGGTCCGCGAACCGGGCTGGGGCCGAGGGCGGAGAATGTGCACTGCTCAAGAAGCAGTGGCGCAGGCTTACGGCCCTTGGGGGCGGGTCGGGCGACATGCGTTCACAGTCCCCCCCGCTTGCCATTCGCGATTCACCATTCGCCATTCGCAATTCGTTTCGCCCCCGTTTGGTCAGCAGGGGGAGTTGCGGGGTGGGAATCCCAGCCAAAGAGCCGGGCGGTTGCGCGATCGGCGTATCTCGCGGGCGTGACCGCCGTGCCGGGGGCGCTCATCAGGAAACTGGGCCCGGAGGGACTTGAACCCCCGACCAATCGATTATGAGTCGTCGACGCGGCTCGTAAGGGGTTATCTCATCAATACTTATGGCCGTTTTTGGCCCCAAAAAGCGGGGTGCACACCAGCAACACATTCGGAACATGCTGGCATCCGAGCCGCAACAGATCAGAGAATGACGCCCGGAGTGACGCCGGACAGCAGTGCCCCGTGTGGCCGAGACGGCGGCAATCGTCGCCGCTGGCGTGTGGTATGCACTCCGACCGGCGTCTGAGTCACCAGCGCTGAGCACCCCTATCGCGGCGTGACATGCAGACTCCCGCAAGCACCTCGCCGACGTTCACAGCCTGATTGTGTATAACGGGGAACTGATCGTGGGCGGGAGGTTCGACACTGCGATCAACGGAGAAGTAACGGCCGATGGCGCGGTGCGTGAAACGGGGCGCGTGCTCACTGACCACGTGGCCCGCTGGGACGGTCATTCGTGGGGCGCTTTCGGGAATACGGAAGCCACGTTGGGTCCCTTCGTCGTCCAGGAAAGTACGCTGTTCGCAGCGGGGCTATTCGTCGACCAGCTAAGCGATCTACTGCAGGGTGCGCCCTGCGTGGCGAGGTGGGACATGGCGGGCTGGGAACCCCTCGGCGGCGAACATTTCAGAGGTTTTCCGCCCCTGGTGGCTGCGCTCGCCGTATACAAGGACGAATTGATCGCCGCCGGCGCGTTCTGGTTGCCCGGAGAAACCGCCGCAGCAGACGTCGTCGCGTGGAATGGCTCCGATTGGCAACCGCTGGGTACCGGGGCCGACGCCATTGTCTACTCGCTGGCGGTTTACAATGACCGACTGGTCGCTGGCGGCAACTTTGAGACCCTGGACGGCCGAACTATGCATGGCATTGCCCAGTGGAACGGCAGCCCGTGAGGTACACGTGTTCCAGAATGAAAGGACGATGTCCGTGGCGGCCTACTACACGGTTACCGCCGGATGACCGGCCAGTCCACCAGGCGCGGCTCAGGTCCAAGGTTGCGGGCCGCGAATCGCTTGTCACTATTGGACTTCGAGAAATACGTAGCTGTTCACTCCGGAGGGGCCCAGCGACACCAGGTCGCCGTTTGACAGCTTGACTCCTGCGGTCATATCAGATTCGGCATTGCCGCCCTCGACTCGTTGATCATTGACGTATGTTCCCGTTCGGCTCTGTTTGTCTTGTACCCAGTAATGGGCTACGCCGTCCTGGTTACGGCGGATGATGCTGGCGTGAATCCTCGACACCTCGCGTGGCAGCAGCCACACCGCGTCATTCAGGGTGAAATCGGCGACACAATCAGGAATGTGTTCGAGAGGCGTGGGAGGGCGGCCCAGAATCACCTCGTCGACCGTCAACGGAAGAATACCGCAGCAGTACGGGCCACACCCGATCAAATATGCACCGTGCCGAAGTTGCGACAAGACGGCGACCAATCCCGAAGAACCAGAACGTCTTCCGCCCGGTGACGGTCGTCCCGCCGACGTGCGGTCTTGTCGTTCGGCTGCTCGGCGGGGCGCGAATCGAAGTGGATGCAAGTCAGCTCGACACCATCCGCGCCGTCGTGGCGGAGATGGTACGGGCCGATCACGATCAGACGACCCGGCAAGACAGGCCCTCCGCAAGCCGGGTGATTCGGAAGCGCGGGGATGTCCGACAATGCTGAACGTTCCATCCACCGTATCGATCTTCCTGTGCACGCAGCCCACGGACATGCGCAACGGGTTTGATGGCCTCTCCGGCATCGTGCGCGGCGTGTTCGGGGCGGACCCGCTGGACGGCAGCCTGTACCTCTTCATCAATCGCCGGCGCGACAGGATGAAGATCCTGCATTTCGACGGCAGTGGTTACTGGCTGTACTACCGGCTTCTCGAAGCGGGAACGTTCGAAGTCATCGCCTCGCAAGATGCGTGCGTGCAGATGGATTCGACGCAGCTGGCCATGCTGCTCGGCGGGGTATCCCTGGTCGGCGTTCGGCGGCGTAAGCGATATCGGCGCGCGTCATAGACGAAGCGGGCACGGCTTCATCCCGGGATTGCATTTTTGTAATCAACCACGCCCATAGGGCGTGGCTTTAGGAAGGCCCGCCCGAGCGGGCCGTGCACGTCCGGAAGCCCCCGTTGGGGGCGGGCACGCAGGGAAGGCCCCGTTGGGGCCGTTACAGCTTACTT